>ENA-UOUJ01000003-UOUJ01000003.1-activated-sludge-metagenome-genome-assembly--contig:-NODE-3-length-423386-cov-37.675122_pt1 | contig 423386 bp, 416 predicted proteins | sample MGYA00249839_ERZ747224 | MGnify/ENA primary metagenome ERZ747224 (study PRJEB28782, sample SAMN03220277) | activated sludge metagenome | biome: wastewater; feature: sewage sludge; material... | reverse complement strand
TGTCTCGGATTGCTCGAAGGCCTGACCCTGGACCGCCCGGTTCAGGCGTACCGCCCCCCCTCCTGGCCCGTTCCGGGCTGTTTTTATTCCTTGCTCTTACCGACGCCGATTGGCCTATGCCTAGTAGGTTGGTCATGGCATCCTGTCCCTGCACAAGAGGATTGGCGTTCAATCCGTCGCTGCTTACCTGTAGGGTGGTCGGTCGTTCTACTCTTCGCGCTTGTAGCATTAGTTGCTGAGCTTTCTGTACCAATCAGCTTTGATGACCAAGATTGGCGCCTGCAACTGCCGACATCTGTCCCCTTAGCTTAGGGCTGTAGCGTACTTAGTCACTGCCTGTATTCGTCCTCCCTGATCCTCCTGAAATTCCTACTCAGTTTCCTCTTTGCGCCGTAGAATACGGATAAATACTTTAGAGCTAAAGGAGTTGCCCGTGGGTGCAGAGACGGTAGTAGACGCGATTGTGGTTGGGGCAGGGCACAACGGCTTGGCAGCAGCGGTTGAACTGGCCAGTAAAGGCTGGAAAGTTCAGGTTGTGGAAGCCAAAAGCTCGGCGGGTGGTGCGGTCAGCACTCAGGAGTTGACCATGCCAGGCTTCAAGCATGATGTGTGCGCCATGAACCTGTCCTCCTTCGCGGGCTCTGCGTTCTTCCAACGCCATAAAGAAGCCTTGGCCCGCCATGGCTTGGTTTTCGTCCCCGCAGAGCATTGCTTTGCCAGCGTGTTCCGGGATCAAAGTTATTTGGGCGTCAGTACAGACCTGGAAACGACCTTAAAGCGTATTCGAGCTGTTTCTGAGAAGGACGCTCAGGCTTGGCAAGCCATGCTAGATGACTTCCAGAGCAAGGCTCCCCATCTGTTTGCTGTGCTCGGTAGCCCTATGCCTTCTTGGGGCCTGATGAAAAGCGCCTGGAAGAGCTGGCGGGAGCTGGGCAAGGATGGCGTTGCAGAGCTGATGCAATTGCTGCTGGCGACGCCTCGTGACTTTCTGGACCGCCATTTCGAGAGCGACTCAGTGAAAGCCATGATGGCAGCCTGGGGGCTGCATGTGGATTTCACACCAGACACAGCAGGCGGTGCCTTGTTTCCTTATCTGGAGTCCATGGCCAACCAAGCCTTCGGCATGGTGATCGGGCAGGGCGGTGCTGACACGATTATCCGTGCCATGACGAGCTTGCTGCAGGAGTTGGGCGGTGAGCTGCTGTTGAATGCCCCCGTGCAGACAATTGAACAAGAGAATGGTCGCGCCAGTGGTGTTGTTTTGGCCAACGGTCGCCGCTTGAAGGCACGCAAGGCGGTCATCGCGAATCTGAATCCTCAGCTCGTCTTTGGGCGCCTGGTGCAGTCTGCTACCGTCCCCAAGGATTATCAGAAGAAAGTCGATGCCTTCCGCCCCGGTTTGGGCACCATGATGATCCATTTGGCTCTGGATGGCTTGCCTGATTGGACAGCGGGCACCGAGCTGCAGCGTTTCTCCTACGTCCATCTGGCACCCGATATGGCCATGATGAGCCGCGTCTATGCCGAAGCAGCTGCAGGTTTATTGCCTGCCGAGCCAGTTCTTGTGGTTGGACAAGGTACAGCACTGGATCCTTCCCGCGCCCCGGAGGGGAAACATACCTTGTGGATTCAAGTGCGTGTGCTGCCAGCCCAAGTCAAAGGCGACGCTTCTGGCAAGATTGCCGTTGGCGATTGGTCGCAGCTTAAGGATGCATATGCAGAGCGCGTCCTGGATCTGCTTGAAAGTTATGCGCCGGGCCTGCGTAGCAAGATCCTGGCCCGCCATATCATGTCGCCCCAGGATCTGGAGCAGTTCAATGCGAACTTGATTGGCGGTGATAACCTCTCGGGCAGCCACCATCTGGATCAGAACTTCTTCTTCCGTCCAGTGGCCGGTTACTCCAAATACAAGACGCCGATCAAGGATCTGTATTTGTGCGGCGCCTCGACCTGGCCCGGTGCAGGGACGGGGGCCGGATCAGGTTATATGCTGGCCAATCTGTTGGCGAAGTAAGTCAAAGAACTAAAGGCCATTCAGACGTTGCCGGGCATGTTCCAGGCGCAGCTGTTTGGCCTCCATCTCCTGTAGTTGTCGTCGTATCCCATCGATATGTTCTTTGGCGGCGCGTCGGGCCAAGTCAGCTTGGCCTTGCGTGACGGCATTGCATAAACGCGCATGTTGTCTGTCCAACCTGCGTTTGGAGTCATGGTCGGGATACAGGTGCTGCACGGACACGCGCACTGTAGACAACATCAAGTCGTTGAACAGGCTGATCATGTGTACCAGCACCGGGTTGTGTGAAGCCTCACAGATTGCCGCATGAAAAGCATGATCTGCCCGCGCAACCTGTTCAGGCGCTGCATCCTGCATTTGCAGATCCTCCAGTTCCTGAAAGCGTCGTCGTATCATGATGTGATCGGCTTCCGTCCCCCTGGAGGCGGCTAGTTGAGCCGCCTCGCTTTCCAGCAGTTCACGCACTTCCAGCAAGTCATATAGAGTGCGCCCTTGCGCTTGAAGCAGGTGCTCCAGCGGCTTGCTGACGGCTGAATCAATCAGGTTGGAGACGAAGGAGCCTTTGCCATGTCGGGTTTCAATCAAGCCGCGCACGCGCAGGATTTGCAGCCCTTCGCGCAGGGCAGATCGGGACACCGCCAGTCTTTGCGTCAGTTGCCGCTCGGAGGGCAAAACTTGTCCCGGTTTCAGGACGCCATCCATAATAAAAGTTTCGATGCGTTGGGCGACCAGCTCGGCGGTGACTTCCAAACGCTTGGGTTCCTGCATTTTCATTCGTGGTCAGACCAGTTGTATGCCTATGGAAATGATAACAAGCTGATTATCTATCTGTCTGATTTATAAGTATAAAGATAAACCCTAATACTCTCTTAGGGTAAAAACTGGTCGGACCAGTAGTCTGACGGCTGGACAAGCCAGCCCGCATCAAAGACCATCCGTTTCAGGAGACTTTAAAAGACAGGAGGCGTCATGAGCTTGCGCTACGACGAAAAACTGGACGGTGTGCTGCCCCGCGTGGACAGGATGCAGCTGCTTAGCCGTTTGCGTGATGATATTCCCGGCCTGGATGTGCTGCACACTAATGAGCAACTGCATCCTTACGAGTGTGATGGACTGAGTGTTTATCGCGCCAAACCCTTGCTGGTCGTTTTGCCCCGTAATGTGGAGCAGGTACAGGCCGTGATGCGCTTGGCTCACGAAGTCGGCGTGCCGGTGGTGGCTCGTGGTGCGGGTACCGGCTTGTCGGGCGGTGCCATGCCTTTGGAGCAGGGTATTTTGCTGGTGATGGCGCGCTTGAACCAGATTCTGGATCTGGACCCTGTAGCCGGGATTGCTCGCGTTCAGCCCGGCGTGCGTAATATCGCGATCTCTCAGGCGGCCCAACCCTTTGGCTTGTATTACGCACCGGACCCGTCTTCGCAGATTGCCTGTTCAATTGGTGGCAACGTAGCGGAAAACGCGGGTGGTGTGCACTGTCTGAAATATGGTCTGACCGTACACAATATCCTGCGCCTGGAAGTGATTACCGTCACAGGCGAACGATTGATTTTGGGCTCCGAAGCTCTGGATACGCCCGGCTTTGATTTGATGGCCCTGTTTACGGGTTCCGAAGGAATGCTGGGGGTAGTCACGGAAATTACCGTCAAGTTGCTGGCACGTCCCCCCTGTACGGTAGTGCTGCTGGCCAGCTTTGACGAAGTGGAAAAAGCAGCTGATGCCGTGGCGCAGATTATTGCTCAAGGCATTGTGCCGGCAGGGCTGGAGATGATGGATCAAATGTCCATCCGCGCAGCCGAGGACTTTATCCACGCTGGCTATCCTGTTGATGCACAAGCGATCTTGCTTTGCGAGATTGATGGCGCTTTGGAAGACGTGCAGGACGATGTGGCTCGTGTTGAGCAGGTTCTTTTCAAGGCCGGCGCGCAAGAAGTGCGGGTTGCGCGGGACGAGCAGGAGCGACAACGCTTCTGGGCCGGTCGTAAAAATGCCTTTCCCGCTGTAGGCCGGATTTCTCCCGACTATTACTGCATGGACGGCACCATTCCGCGTCGTCAGTTGGCTTATGTGCTGAAGAAAACTGCGGAGCTTTCCGAAGAGTACGGCCTGCGTGTCGCCAACGTGTTTCATGCAGGCGATGGCAATATGCACCCGCTGATTCTGTTCGATGCCAATCAACCCGGCGAGCTGGAGCGAGCCGAAGCCTTGGGCGGCAAGATTCTGGAATTGTGTGTGGAAGTCGGCGGCACAATTACGGGCGAGCACGGCGTAGGCAGAGAAAAAATCAATCAGATGTGTGTGCAGTTCAATGAAGACGAGCTGCAGTTTTTCCATGCGATCAAAGCTGCCTTTGATCCCAAAACCATGCTGAATCCCGGCAAGAACATTCCTACTTTGCATCGCTGTGCAGAAATGGGCGGCATGCACATCCATCACGGGCAATTGCCTTTCCCAGAGTTGGAGCGTTTCTGATGAGTACCGTAGAACACAAAAATCAGGATCGCAGCGCTGAATTGCTGGAGCAGGTCCAGCAAGCCCTGGCCACTAAAACCCCCTTGCGTTTGCAAGGCGGCAATACCAAAGCTTTTTTAGGCAAAGCCGTGCAGGGGCAAGAGCTGAGCCTGGCAGGCCATGAAGGGGTGGTCGATTACGATCCGGCGGAACTGGTCGTCACGGTGCGTGCCGGGACTTCCGTGCAGGCGCTGGAAACGATCTTGAACGAGCAAGGTCAATGCCTGCCTTTTGAGCCACCTCTGTTTGATAGCCGCGCCACTGTTGGTGGAGCCACCGCCTGTGGTCTGTCGGGACCGCGTCGTCCCTGGGTAGGCTCATTACGAGATTATGTACTGGGCTGCCGTTTGATCAGTGGCATGGGCACACATATGCGTTTTGGTGGCCAGGTCATGAAGAACGTCGCCGGTTATGACGTATCGCGGCTGATGGTCGGCGCCCAGGGTTCATTGGGTGTAATTACCGAGGTGTCCTTCAAAGTCTTGCCTCGCCCACGTAGCCGTGCCAGCCTGGTTCTGGAGGTAGCCCAGCAGGAAATCGCCGGTTTATTACGCAGTTGGCGTGACCAAAGCCGTCCCATTACGGGCGCAGCCTGGCAGGACGGGCGTTTGCATTTGCGTCTGGAAGGTGGCGACAGCTCGGTGCAATTGGCTCAAGAGCAAATCGGTGGGGAGGCTTTGGACTTGTCCTATTGGGACGATTTGTGCGAGCAGCGCCTGAAGTTTTTCAAGCAAGCCGGCACCTTGTGGCGAATCGCCTTGCCAGTCGATGCCCCAGTGCAAACATGGCCCGGCCAGGTTCTGGTGGATTGGGGTGGGACACAGCTGTGGCTGAAGTCCGATGCTGCTGCCGAGCAGATTCACGCGCAGGCTAAAGCTTTGAAAGGGCATGCCCGTTGCTGGTCCGGATCAGGTGCAGGGCAGGATGTCTTGCCCGAGTCCTTGTTGATATGGCATCAGCGTTTGAAACAACAGCTGGATCCTGCTGCCATTTTTAATCCAGGTCGTCTCTTTCCTTCGGCGGAGTCCACATGCAAACACAACTGACACCATGGGCTCAGCAACTACCGCAAGCCGAGCAAGCTGAAGCTATTTTGCGCTCCTGTGTGCATTGTGGGTTTTGCAATGCCACCTGTCCGACTTATCTGGACCAGGGCAACGAGCTGGACGGCCCCCGTGGCCGGATATACCTGATCAAGATGTTCCTGGAAGGCAAAGCGACCTCGGAGCTGACCCAGCATCACCTGGATCGTTGCCTGAGCTGCCGCAATTGTGAAACCACCTGTCCTTCGGGGGTGAAGTATCACAACTTGCTGGATATAGGTCGGGCCGCACTAGAGCCCAAAGTAAAGCGTCCCTTGAAGGACCGTGCCATGCGAGTCGCACTGACGCAGATTCTGCCAGAGCCTGCTCGAGTCAACGCCTTGCTGGGGGTAGCGCGAACCATGCGTCCCTTGCTGCCATCTTCTTTACAGGAAAAAATCCCGCCCAAGCAAAATGCGGATTTGACACGACCCGCACAGCGGCACAGCAAGCGTGTCCTGATGCTGGAAGGCTGTGTTCAGCCAGCCATGGCGCCTTCCATTAATGCTGCGACGGCCCGGGTGTTGGATCGCTTGGGCATCAGCGTGACGCCCATCGCTCAGGCAGGCTGCTGTGGCGCTTCGTCTTTTCACTTGGGTGCGCAAGAACAGGGCCTGGAGCAGGCGCGTCGCAATATCGACGCCTGGTGGCCGCAGATCGAACAGGGAGCTCTGGCGATTGTGCAGACCTCCAGCGGTTGCGGAGCTTTTGTGAAAGAGTACGTGGACCTGTTCAGGAACGATCCGGCCTACGCCGAGCGCGCTCGCCGCGTCAGTGAACTGGCCAGGGATCTGGTCGAAGTGCTGGAAGAGCAGCCTTTGGAAGAATGCCTGAACACGCAAACCCGCCCACGCCTTGCTTTTCATTGTCCGTGCACTTTGCAGCATGCGCAAAAACTGGGGGGACGAGTTGAGGCCGTGCTGACTCGCCTGGGTTTTGATCTGGGCGCTGTGCCGGATAGCCATTTGTGCTGTGGTTCGGCGGGCACCTATTCATTGACTCAACCCGAGATCGCAGGACGTCTGCGGGATCGCAAGATGGATGCGCTGGAAAGCAGCAAGCCCGACCTGATTGTCACGGCCAATATGGCCTGCGGGAATCATTTGAATGGGGCGGGTCGGACTGCGGTCAAGCATTGGATTGAGTTGGTGGATCAATACTTGAGTGCATAGTCGCAGGAACCAGGGTTGTCCGAGTCGTTGAATGTTTTTCTGCGGGCCCCTAAGGATGGCCCAGTACAGCCGCAACGTCCGCGCTTGAACGTGGGGGCAGGCAGGGGCAAATTCTGCGGTTTTGTTATCCTGCCTGTTGTTCGCCCCCTCCACCTGACGATATGCTTGCCGTTGTCGCGCAGATAGCCTCGTTTGCAGGAAGGGGCGGTGCAGACTCTTAGGCGGTCAGTTGTTTTTCGAGCAGGTCCAGTGTCTCATAGCAGGCCAGGACCGACGCCACGCTGGAGTTGGGTTCGCGATTTTCCAGAATAGCCGCGATAAACTCCCGGTCCTGCAATTCGATGCCGTCCATGGATACATCCACGTGGGAGACATCGATTACTTCGTCTTTGCCGGTGGTGAGGTCGTCGTAGCGGGCCAGATAGGTTCCGTTGTCGCAGATGTAGCGAAAGAACGTGCCGAAAGGGCCGTCATTGTTGAACGATAGCGATAGCGTGCATAGTGCGCCGTTTTCTGTCAGCAACTGGATGGACATGTCCATGGCAATGCCAAGCTCAGGATGGATAGGGCCTTGGATGGCATTGGCCTTGATGACTTTGGAGCCGGTCTGGTATTGAAAAAGATCGACAGTGTGCGCGGCATGATGCCAGAGCAGGTGGTCTGTCCAGGAGCGCGGTTTGCCCAGGGCGTTGGTGTTGCTGCGGCGGAAAAAATAGGTCTGTACATCCATCTGCTGAATGTTCAATTCACCCGCCTTTATCTTTTGATGAATCCACTGATGGCTGGGGTTGAAGCGGCGCGTGTGGCCAACCATGGCCACTAGGCCCTTTTCCTGTTGTACTTGCAGCACTTCCTGGGCACCGGCCAGGGTGTCCGCCAAGGGAATTTCAACCTGTACGTGTTTGCCCGCTTTCAGGCATGCCAGTGTTTGCGCAGCGTGCATCTGAGTAGGGGTGCACAAGATGACGGCATCGACCTCCTGACTGGCCAGCGCCTCGTTCAGATCGCCCGAGGCGTGGGGGACGCCGTATTTTTGCGCTACTTCCTGGGCCTTGGCCTGGGTGCTGGACACGATATAGGTGACCTGGGCTTCGGGGATACGGGCCAGGCCGTCCAGGTGCTTGATGCCGAAGGCGCCTGCGCCTACCAGTGCAATATTGACTTTTTTCATTTCTATTTCCTTTCGTTCAGAGCGTGGGGCCAAGCCCGCTCACGCAGTCTCTTTGTTTTCCAGGATCAGGTGTCCGACCGCGGTATTGGAGGCGGGCACATGGTAGAAGCGGTGGCGCACATCGACGTGTGGATTCATGGCGCCACGCGCGACCAGCCACATCACCAGCTCGATGCCTTCCGAGCCTGCCTCACGCACATAGTCGATATGGGGCACGCGAGCCAGGGCATCGGGGTCGGCAATCAGGCGATCCAGGAACTGGTTGTCCCATTGGGCGTTGATCAGTCCGGCGCGGGGGCCTTGCAACTGGTGGCTCATGCCGCCTGTGCCCCAGATCTGTACATTCAGGTCTTCGTCATACGAGGCGACCGCGCGACCGATCGCCCGGCCCAGATCCAGGCAGCGCTGGCCGGATGGGGCCGGATACTGAACTACGTTGACGTGCAAGGGGATTACGGGGCAGGGCCATTGTTCGACTTGACCGAACATCAGGGAAAGTGGAACGGTCAGGCCGTGGTCTACTTCCATTTTGTTGCACAGCGTCAGATCGAAGTCGTCCTGAATGACCGAGTGGGCAATATGGGCCGCCAGTTCGGGGTGCCCTTGTACCGTGGGGACAGGGCGTTTGCCCCAGCCTTCGTCACTGGGTTCAAAAGAGGCGCCAGTGCCCAGGGCAAAAGTGGGAATCAGGTCCAGGCTGAAGTTGTTGGCGTGGTCGTTGTAGACCAGGATGATGACATCCGGTTTGTTTTCCTGCTCCCATTGCTTGGAGAATTCGTAGCCGTCGAACACTTTTTTCCAGTAGGGTTCGGTGTGCTTGCCCAGGTCCAGCGCGGCACCAATAGCAGGAACATGCGAGGTATAAACAGAGTGTTTGATCTTTGCCATGATAGGTTCCGGTTATTTTTCTTGTTCGTGTAAGTAGCGGTTGCCCTCGGGGGAGCGGCCACCCTTGAGCATCATTTCCCGATAGTCCTGTTCGCTCATACCGGTCATGCTGCCTGCCATTTGTTGGAAGGACAGGCCATCGGTAGCGCCGATCTTGGCCAGAAAGTAGATGTTGCCACCCAGTTGCATGCAGCGATTCAGGTCACGACTGAGCACAGCCTGTTTTTGCTCCATGCTCATGGGCCACTCATCCAGATAGGCTGACTCGTCCGCTTTAAAGCGGGCCCGGTTTTCTGCCTTCATCAGTGACATGCAAAACTGGTTCAGGTGGTAGCCCTTACGCGATTGTTCCGAGTCAAAAATAATCGTTCCCGGTATATCCTGGTACGGTTTGTCCAGTGCCATAGTTATCTCCTCAAATTCATGTCAACTCTTCTGGCCAATACAGGCGCATCGGGTTGTCCACCAGTAGTAATTGTTGTTCTGCGGGACTGGGCGCAATTTGTGCCACGTAGTCAACCAGCAAACCGTCATCGGGCATATGGTCTTTCAGGTTGGGGTGGGGCCAGTCGGTCCCGAACAAAACGCGATCGGGGAACTGCTGCATCAATCGGCGTGCAAATGGTACGACATCCTGATACGCATGCTGCTCGCCATGCAGGGCGGCAGGACCGCTTTTGCTCAGACGCTCAGGGCATGAGAGCTTGGACCAGATGTTCGGGTGTTCGGCCATCAAGCGTACGAACAGGTCGAACTCGGCACTCTCTGCCCCTTGGCTGACATCCGGACGGCCCATATGGTCAACGACCACTGTGGTCGGTAGACCGGCGAAAAAATCCCATAGTTCTGGCAAATCCTGTGCCTCGAAGTACACCACCACATGCCAGCCCAAAGGCGCTATTTTATGGGCAACGTTCAGCAGTTCTTCTTTCGGCGTGAAATCGACCAGACGTTTGACAAAATTGAAACGCACACCGCGCACGCCGGCCTGGTGCATGGCGTCCAACTGCTGTTGCGTGACATCCGAGCCCAGGGTGACAACGCCACGCGCCTTGCCTTGTGAGGCCTGCAAGGCATCGAGCAAGGCGCTGTTGTCCTTGCCGTGACAGGTAGCTTGCACAATGACGTTGCGGGCAAAGCCCAGGTGGTCGCGCAAGGCAAACAGCTGCTGTTTGCTGGCATCGCAAGGAGTGTATTTGCGCTCGGGGGCGAAGGGGAACTGCTCAGCGGGGCCAAACACATGGCAGTGGGCATCAACCGCACCAGCCGGTAACTGGAGTCGGGGTTTGGAGGGGGCGGCGTACCAGTCCAGCCAGCCGGGGGTTTTCTCAAAATGGCTCATCATCCTTCCTTCAGTCGATGTAACGGAGCCCGGCCTTCTCCAGGGGCTCACGCATTTTGTACATATCCAGGCCCAGGACACCGCTGGCCAGCTTGGCGCGTTTTTCACCCTCAAAACTTTCTCTTTTTTGGGCGGCCGCCAATGTAGCGGCGGCCTTGGCGGCGGGCACGCACACCACGCCATCATCATCAGCCACGATGACATCGCCCGGCGTGACCCACATGCCTGCACACACGACCGGAATATTGACCGAACCCAAGGTGGCCTTGATGGTGCCCTTGGAGGAAATGGCCTTGCTCCAGACCGGAAAGTTCATCGCCTGTAAGGTGTTGATGTCGCGCACTCCGGCGTCAATGATCAAGGCGCGCGCTCCACGGGCCTGGAAGCTGGTGGCCAGCAGGTCGCCAAAATAGCCGTCACTACACTCCGAGGTCACCGCGGCAACCACGATATCGCCGGGCTGAATCTGCTCGGCGACGACGTGCATCATCCAGTTGTCGCCCGGTTGCAGCAGCACCGTGACGGCAGTGCCGGAGACTTGCTGACCGGAGTAAATCGGGCGCATATAAGGTTTGAGTAGACCGACACGGCCCATGGCCTCGTGAACAGTGGCCGAGCCCAGGGCCGCCAGTGCATCGGCGGCCTGGCGGTCGGCTCGTTGAATGTTGCGGTACACGACACCCAGTTCGTACATGGTTGATTCCTTGATGAATAGTTGCAGGCGGCTTACAAGCCTTTTTTCTTCAGCGCAGCGTCCAGGCGCGGGAACACGCGGCGTGCGTTGCCTTCGTAGATCTGGTGACGTTCCTGTTCGCTCAGGTTAAGCGTGGCTTCGATATAGCGTTTGGTATCGTCGTAGTAGTGACCGGTCGTGGGGTCAATGCCGCGCACCGCGCCAATCATTTCGCTGGCAAACAAGATATTCTTGACAGGAATGACCTCGGTCAGCAGGTCGATGCCAGGCTGATGGTAGACGCAGGTGTCAAAGAAAATGTTGTTGAGCAGGTGCTCGTCCAGCAGGGGCTTTTTCAGCTCCTGTGCCAGACCTCGGAAACGGCCCCAGTGATAGGGCACGGCGCCGCCACCATGGGGGATCAGGAACTTGAGCGTGGGAAAGTCTTTGAACAGATCGCTGGTCAGACATTGCATGAATGCGGTGGTATCCGCGTTCAGATAATGGGCGCCGGTGGTGTGAAAGCAGGCGTTGCAACTGGTGGAGACGTGGATCATGGCAGGAATGTCGTACTCCACCATTTTTTCGTAAATGGGGTACCAGGAGCGGTCGGACAGCGGCGGGGCCGTCCAGTGGCCACCGGACGGGTCGGGATTCAGGTTGATGCCGACGTTGCCATACTCTTCCACACACTTGACTAGCTCGGGAATGCAGGTTTTGGGATCTACGCCCGGCGATTGCGGGAGCATGGCAGCCGGGATGAAATGGTCAGGAAACAGTTCGCTGACGCGATAGCACAGCTCATTGCAAATGGCGGCCCAGGTGCTGGAGGTCTCGAAGTTGCCGATATGGTGGGCCATGAAACTGGCACGGGGACTGAAGATGGTCAGGTCCGAGCCGCGTTGTTTCATCAGCTTGAGCTGGTTGTTCTCGATGGTCTCGCGGATCTCGTCATCGCTGATCTTCAGATCACTGGCGCGGGGCGTTTGATTGGGGTCTTTCAGGCCGGCGATCTGCAAGTCGCGCCAAGCCCCCAGTGCGGCGGGGGCCGTGGTGTAGTGCCCGTGTACGTCGATGATCATGGGAGGGTCTCCTGCGTCTTGATGTTTAAGGGTTAATGAGAGGGGGAGTCGTGCCGCCTTGCGGCTGTGCACGGCTGTATTGCTTGATGAGGAGGGCGGCCATGGCGATGACGCCTGGGATGGCCACAACGGTAAAGATCTGACTGAAATCCAGCTCGCGTGCCGTCAGCTCGGCCACCAGGAAAGAGCCGGCAATACCGCCAAAACGACCGATGCCCAGCATCCAGGCCACGCCCGTGGCGCGTCCCCGAGTGGGGTAGTAGGCGGCCGCCAGTGCAGGCATGGAGGACTGTGCGGTATTCATCAGCGTGCCGGCCAGAAACACGACCACAACCAAGCCGCCCAGATGTCCGGCCATCTGGCCAATCCACCAAATGGATAGAGCGGTCAGCGCGTAGCCCAGAGCGATGATGCGGTTGGCGTTGAAGCGATCCATCAACCAGCCAGAGAGCACGGCACCCACACCGCCCAACGGGAAGAGAGCGGCAACCAGCGTGCTGGTCTGGGATGCCAGTCCGGCTTCTTTGAACAGCACGGGCATCCAGTTCATCAAGGCGTAGAAAATGACCAGTCCCATGAAATAGGCCAGCCAGAGCATGAGTGATCCCAAGCGGTATTCACGCGATAACACGATACCGATACCATTGTGGGCGGCAGGCTGGGAGCTGGTCTCGGTCAGCGTAAAGCGTTGGACGCTGTCCACAGCCTTGCCGGCAATGGGGGCCAGCGCCCGGCGGATACGGTCGGCGGAGTCATGTCGGGCGACCATGTGGCGCACGGACTCGGGCAGCTTCGGGATCAGCACGAGCAGTAGTATCAAGGGGGCGATGCCACCCAATATCAATACACTGCGCCAGCCAAATTGGGGAATCATCCAGGATGCCAGAAAGCCGCCCAGGGCGGCCCCCAGAGGAAAGCCGCAGAACATGGCATTGGTCAGGGTGGCGCGACGGGCATCGGGGCAGTATTCGCTCATCAAGGTGACGGCGTTGGGCATGGCGGCTCCCAGACCCAAACCGGTCACAAAGCGCAGAACAGCCAATGTCCAGATGTCCGGGGAGAAGCCTGAGGCCAGGCAGGCGAGGGCAAAGATGGCTACCGAGCTGACCAGCACCGTCTTTCTGCCCAGCCGATCAGCCAGTGGCCCCGACAGCAAGGCCCCCGTTGCCAGACCGAACAGGGCAGCGCTCAGTACGGGTGCCAGGGCGGGCTTGCTGACACCCCACTCGGCGATCAAAGAGGGGGCGATATAGCCGATGGCGGCAGTATCAAAGCCATCGAGCAGCACAATCAGAAAGCACAAGCTGAAGATGAGCCATTGAAAGCCAGAGAAGGGGTGCTCATTGAGCAGCGTTTGCACATCAAGGCTGGGCTGGTCTGTTTTGTCGGCTAGGGATGTCATGGTTTGTCTCGTCCAATATCATTATTTTTCGGTGGGCACCGTATGCGCAGGCGCAGCCCACCCCCTGCCACCGCAGTGGCGCAAGCCCTGCGGTGTTCTTTTTTTTGTTTGAAATGCGTTTAGTTCGAGTGCGGTACCAGAACGTCGCCGCGCATCAGTGCTCTTGCGGTGCGCAGCAACGCTGCCTTGGTCACAATCTCGGGGTTTTCGGGGTCGCTATCGAGTGTGACGCTGAATTCGCCGGTGGGATGTTCGACCGACAGCGTGACCGGACCCAGGCTTTGCTCGAAGCGGGCGATCCCCTCGCAAACGGTGCCTGGCATTTTGATGGCCGTACCCACTGTCACGGCAGCGAGCACCCCAATGGCCTCATGGCATACATGGGGGATGAAACTACGGGTGGTCACAGCGCCGCCGTGTTCAGGCGGGGCGATCAGTGTCATCTTCGGGTAATTCTTGGTCGAGACATCGCCCAGTCCCATACGTTCGGATATCTGCAGGCGCAACGCTTCTACGCGTCGCTTCAGTTCCGTATTGGCGTTTAGCTCAGCCACGCTTTCCAGGCCGCTTACTCCTACATCAGTCGCCTTGAAAATCACTAGCGGCATACCGTTGTCAATGCAGGTGACATCCAGGGTGAACGGAGGCAAGCCATCCGCATGAACGGTGATGGTGTCTTTGGGTTTGCCCGTGGGCAGCAGTCCCGAGCAAACCGAGCCTGCCGTATCCAGAAAATTGATGGCAATCGGGGCGCTGGTGCCCGGTACGCCGTTGATCGCGGCATTACCTTCGTAGCTGATTTCGCCTTCGGGTGTTTGCACCTGAATCTCACTGACCATGCCGGTATTGAGCGTCAGGACCTTGACCGTAGTGGTGGGGCCTTGGGCCTGGATCAGGCCTTTTTCCAAGGCAAAGGGGACGACCGCCGCCAGCATATTGCCGCAATTGGGTTTGGTGTCCACCAGGTCAGAGTCGGGTTGCAACTGGGCAAACAAAAAGCTCAAGTCAGCTTGTCCGGTGCTGCAGATATCCACGATCCCCACTTTGCTGGTCAAGGCATGGGCGCCACCAATGCCATCGATCTGTCGACGGTCGGGCGAGCCCATCAGCCTGAGCAGTAGTCGATCCCGCTCTTGGATATTTTCGGGCAGATCTTTGGCGTAGAAGAATGGACCCTTGGATGTACCCCCCCGCATCAGGATACAAGGAATGCTATATTGGCTGGCCATAGGTGGTGCTCCATAGGTCACTGAAAAAACAGGCAAACTGCGAGGCACATTGACTGTGTTCCCATTCGCTCTTGCTATGCGTACCTATTTTAGTAAGCCCGATAAAAGTTAAAAGAACGAAACCCGACTAGTAGATATGTCAAAAAAACATAGCGAAGACAAGCGCCCTATGGAATACGTGATCGATCTCAAGCAATTGAGCTACTTCACGCATGTGGCCGAACTGGGCAGCTATACCCGAGCTGCAGAATTTACCAATGTGGCTCAGCCAGTCCTGAGCCGGCAGATTCGCAAGCTGGAAATTGATTTGCGGCAGAATTTGCTGATTCGTCACGGGCGCGGTGTCATGCTGACCGACGCCGGCAAGATCTTGCTCAAGCACAGTCGTCTGATCTTGCGCCAGTTGGAGCAGGCGCAGGAGGATCTGAGTCTGTCTGAGGGCAAGCTGACCGGGCACATGTATTTAGGTTTGCCGCCCACGGTGGCGCGCACCATTTCTTTGGATGTCGTGCAGGCGTTCAAGGAACAATTACCCGATGCACACCTGACGATTATCGAGTCACTGACGGTTAATCTGGAGGAGCAAATTCATCTGGATCGGGTCAATATGGGATTGCTGTACAACCCCTCTTCCTCGCCAACACTGGAGACGCAGCTTCTGGCCGAGGAACAGTTGCACCTGATCTGCGGTGTGGACAGCCCTTATGCGCAGGGACGCAGCCGCATCGCGCTTAAAGATCTGGCCGATATTCCGCTGATCATGCCTAGCCTGTCCAACAGTTTTCGGATGTTGGTGGAAAAAGAGATGCAAAAGCTCAATCTGAAGCCGCAGATCGAGTTTGAAATCAACAGTGTGGGGGTGATTATTCAATTGCTGGCCAAAGGCATGGGGGCTGCCATTTTGTCCCGCTCGGTGTTGGAGTTCATCCCGCAAAGTGGCTTATTGACGGCTATTCCAATCGAGCAGCCGGCCTTGGTCAATCGTTTGTATCTGGCCTATTCCTCCAAACGTTTGCCCACCAAACTCCAGGTTAAAGTGCGGCAGATCCTGATTGATATTTGCCAGCGACATTTTCCTGGCCGGGATGATTAAGCGCCTTGCTTTTGGGTCATGTTATGCCCATCCATGGCATGCAAGCGTCGAAAAAGGAATGCGGAGCTCAGGGTAATGAGCCCGACAATGACAAACGTGAACTGGAAGGCGGTGGTGGCCGTCTGTACGGATGAGGCGCCAAATAGGGCTTGTCCGTAGCGCAGAAGCATGGCACCTATAGCGGTTCCCAAACCCATGGCCAGTTGCTGGTTTACCGCCATCAGGCTATTGCCACTGCTTTTTTGATAGGGACGCAATCTGGCCATGGTCAGGGTGTTGACGGCGCTGAACTGAATCGAATTGGCGGCTCCCAAAAGCAGTAAGTGCAGACTGATCCACAAGGTACTGGTCTGCGCGTCAATAAAAGCCAGCGCTGTAATCAGCAGGCCGATCAGGATGGTATTGCTTAGCAAAATGGACCGATAGCCAAATCGGTTCAGCAATGGGTGCAAAAAGGGTTTGGCTGCCATGGCGGAAATGGCCATGGGCAACAGTAAGAAAGCGGATTGCACGGGGCTGTAGGCAAAGCTGATCTGAAACAGCATGGGCAGCAAAAAGGGTAATGCGGCCATGCCGATCCGGCTAAGCAGATTGCTGCTCAAACCAATCCGATAGGTACGTACAGACAGCAGATGGCCTGGATACAAGGCGTTTTGCTTGTGCGTGCCATGACGCTTGTAACCTAGCAGAAGAAGAAAACCGGCCAGTATTAACATCCCTGACAAAGCGGGGCTGGCGAGGCTGCCAGACAGTTCAAAGCCCAGCGTTAGCAGGCAGGCGCTGCCAGTGAACAGCAGAAAGCCGTGCAGATCCAGTTTTCCCGGCGTTTCGGTGTAGTTAGGCATCCACTTGCTGGCAAAAAACAGGGACAGCAGGGCAAAGGGCAGATTGATCAGGAAAATCCAGTGCCAACTGGCATATTGCACCAAATAGCCGCCTACCAGCGGCCCCAGTATGGGCCCCAGCAGAGCGGGCATGACGGCATAGTTCAGTACACGCAATAACTCGGCATTGCGAAATGATTTCATCAATACCAGCCGTGCCACTGGGGTCAGCAAGGCTCCGCCCATGCCCTGAATCACACGGGAGACCAGCAACATGGACAATTGCGAGGACAGGGCACACAACAGCGATCCCAGACCAAACAGAAACATGGCGGCCATGAAGATTCGTCGTGTGCCAAAACGGTCGCTCAGGTGCGCGCTGACGGGGATGCATACTGCCACAGTCAGGACGTAGCTGACGATGACCGACTGCATGTGCAGGGCTGAGGTGTTCAGGTCGCGGGCCATGCTGGGCAGCGCCGTGTTGAGCACGGTGACGTCCAGCATTTGCATGAAGATTGCCAACGCCAACAGTGCGGGCAACATTTTTTTTTGAAAAGGGGCAAGCGGTACAGAGGCAGGGTGAGGCATGACAACAGGGCGCAGGGTCGGCCCGGGACCGATCCTGCGCCCGGGCCTGCAGGCCAGATTTATAAAGGATACTGGCGGGGGGTAGTCTGGACGGTAATCCAGCGCAGTTCGGTGAACTCATTGATGGCGGACTTGCTGCCAAAGCGGCCATAACCGCTGGCTTTCATGCCGCCAAATGGGGCTTGGGCTTCATCATGGACGGTAGGTCCATTGATGTGGCAGATGCCGCTCTGGATCTGTTTGGCAATGCGCAGACCACGGTTTACATCCTGCGTGAATACTGCTGCCGCCAAGCCATATTCGCTATCGTTGGCCAAGCGGATTGCCTCGCTGTCCTCACGGTAGCGGGTCATGGTGACGACGGGGCCAAAGGACTCCGTGGCATAGAGCTGCATGTCGGGGGTGACGTCATTGACGATCAGCGGATGCATCAGGGCGCCCTCGATGTTCAGGGGCAGCGGCAAGGAAGCACCTTTGGCAACGGCGTCCTCCACCAGAGCCTGGATGCGCTGGGCAGACTGGACACTTTCCAGATAGGCAAAGCGCGTGTCTGCCTGATCGGGTGAGCCAACCGGAATGGTCTTGATTTTGGCGACCAGTTTTTCCAGAAATGACGGGGCAATCGATTCATGCACAATCAAGCGTTCGGTTGACATGCATATCTGACCTTGATTGAAGTAAGCGCCAAAGGCAACACCGGCGACGGCCTGTTCCAGGTCGGCGTCCTCGCACACAATAACCGGTGCCTTGCCACCCAGTTCGAGCAGGACGGGTTTAAGGTATTTGGCGGCAGTTGCGGCGATGATCTTGCCAACTTTGGTGGAGCCTGTGAAATTGATGCGCTTGACCGCCGGGTGTGCAATGAGCTGCTCGACTACGGCAGGCGCATCTTCAGGGGCGTTGGTAATGACGTTGATCACGCCGGCTCCGACGCCTGCGTCATTGAGCACTTGTCCCAGCAGAACATGGGTGGCCGGACACTGTTCGGAGGCTTTCAGAATGACGGTGTTGCCGCAGGCCAGGGGCATGGCCATAGCACGAGTGGCCAGAATCACGGGCGCATTCCAGGGGGCGATGCTCACGACCACGCCGCAGGGGACGCGATAGGCCATGGACAGGCTGCCGGGCAGATCCGAGGGGATGATGGAGCCATCAATCTGCGTGGTCATGGCAGCGGCCTCGCGCAAGATGTTGGCCGATAAATGCACGTTGAAACCATACCAGGAGTCCGTCGAACCCGTTTCCTGACGTACTGTTGCGATAAATTCGGCCGCGCGCTCGTCCATGAGGTCAGCGGCTTTGAGCAGGCGCAGCCGGCGCTCGGTGGGGCCCAGGGCTGACCAGTGTACAAAGGCTTGTTCGGCGGCCTGCAGGGCGGCTTGCACATCCTCAGCTTGGGCGGCTGCCGCGATGGTCGCGGCTTGGCCTGTAACGGGGTTCTGGCGCGTAAATGTCCGTTGACCACTGGCGTCACGAAGCTGGCCATTGATCAATAGTTGACTGGTGTTCATTATGTCTCCTGCAATACTGCGGATAGATAGGCAAAGTTAAAACGGGTTGTTCAGGTCAATGCCGGATTTGCCCGGTGCCAGGATATTGTTCGGGTCCAGGGCGCGCTTGATCGCGTGTTCGACCTGGCGTTTCACCGTTCCGTATGATTGGGCGACCCGCTCCTGAAAGCGTGTATTGACCCGATACACGGCATACCCTTCTTTCTCGAACTCATCGAGCAGTTCATTAAAGCAGGCATCGGCTCGTGCTGTCTCTTGTGGATTGCTGCGATCGTAAAGCACATCGATGACATGGTGCATGTCTCGCCAGCCCACAATGAACTCACCGACGTAATCGAGCCCATGCTTGTTCAAAATGGCCTTGGCCAGTGTTTTTTGCTTGTCGCACTCGCTGCCACGGGCCTGGCTGACGGGAGCGAACCACATGGAGCCACCACCTCCACGCCAGTTGTACAGGCCAAATTCCTGTAAATTGGGCACGCCCGACATCAGTTCGGCGCGGTATTTGAACGGTTGTGTGTCGCCGGCCTCTTCCTGGGTTACCAGCGTGCCTTTACCCATTTTCTTGACTGCTTCCTGGACAATTTTCCAGTTCACATCTACTTGTTCTTGTGTACCGTACAGGGCGGCGTAGACGTTCCAGGCTCCCAGGTTCTTGTCTTTCTGAATTTGCTTCAACACGCTGTCCGGAGTGGCGCCCGGTTCGCTCAGGTAGTCGCTGCGTCGGGTGTTGCAGGTAGCAGCTTCCCACAGAATATTGGCAATAACCACCGAGTTGGGGATAACCTGGGCAATGCGCAAGGGGCGAATCATCTCCACGATATCGGCAATATCGGCTTCTTCCTCGAATTTGATTTCAAAGGGTTTGTAGACCGGGGGTTTGGGCATGAGCCAAAACCCCATTTTGGTGCAAATGCCGTAATTGGCCTGGGTAAACATGCCGTCCAGCGTTGGGCCATATCCCCATTTGAAAACCTGCCAGGCCTTGTCACCTGGAACACTGCCCATTCCGGTACGCAATACCTGGCCGTCGGCCAGCACCAGCTCCATGCCGCATTGCATCATGAAGTGTTCGCCGTACGGGGTATAGCCCACGCCACGATCCATCGTATTGCCCAAAGGGCCGGCAATGGCCGAGGGCGCAGAAAAGGACAACATGAGAGGAATGTTGTTGTCCTCCAGATAGTCGTAGAGCTGCTGATACGTCACCCCGGGTTCGACCAAAGCGGTGCACAGATCAGGGTCCACATGGAGGATCTTGTTCATTTTTTTCAGATCCAGCACCACCTGGCCCCGTTGTCCGGGCGCGGCCGAGCCATAACCGAAGTTGCGCCCAGTGGAAATGGTCCAGATAGGGATCTTGTATTCGTTGCAGATCTTGACGATCTGCTGTACCTGTTCCACGGTAGTGGCCGACAGCACCGCCGAGGGCGTATGCGCCTCTTCGGAGACCGACATCATGATTTTGGTGTAGGGCTGAATCTGTGCCGATTCCAGCAGGACATTTTCCTTGCCCAACAAGGTCTGGAACTGGGTCAGCGCCTGTTGAAACTGGGACTGATCTACCCCTTTGGGTAGCACCATTTGTTTGTTGTTTTGCACGACCCCCTCCTTAAATTTCGAGCATGAACGACACGTGATGGCCGTTTACGTAGTGTGTGTTTTGAATGGCAGATTGTATGGGTGCGGCCCCGGCCAAGGCAGCGCCCAGACCTTGGCTGTCCCGGGTGCTGAGCTGTGCGTGGTGGGCCTGCCAATGCAGACGGCCCTGAGCGTTGCGCAGCAGATCGATCACAATGGTGGCGCTGGCATCATCGACCAGCCCCAGGATTTTTTTAGGCCCTGTCTGCTCTAGCAGGGTTTGCCATTGGCGCAGAAAGGACAAGTCGGTGCTGGTGTACAGCACCTGGGGGGCTGACGCGGGCTGGTACGCCTGTACGCCACTGAGAAAGGCCGACGCGCATTGGCCCGGCGTAAGAATGACATGCAGGGGCGGCGCTTGCTGTACACGGTTTGCCCAGGCAGTGGCGGACGAACCCAGGCTGCCCAGGGCCGATCCTGTCAGTACCATGCCTTTGAGAACCTGACGACGTTGACTGTTCATGCCAGGCTCCTTATTTGCTGGTAGCGCTGGCGGGCACCCGGGCCGGGGAGGTGGACAGATACTGACCTAGCTCCTTGAGGGTGGCATCGTTGATATGGGTCTGCGGAAAGGCAGGCATGGCTCTTAGGCCGCTGCGCACAATAATGGCAAAGAACTCGGGCGGAAGCTGCCGGCCTTTCAGTTCCGGGCCAATTCCTGCTTCGTGACAGTAAATACAGGTTTTTTCGTAGGTTTTCTGCCCCAGTGTCTTTGCTTGTTCGGCGGCAGCGCTTGTCGAAAAACACAAGCTCCCCAGCCCCGCCAATGTCAGCAAGCGAGCTGTTCTGAAAGCGTGGCAAGTGAAGCCTTGTATTGCTGGCCTGTGGTAAGCCATATCCGTCTCCTGGTTACGATTGATTTTGATGTTTTTTGTTAGTAGGGAAGGCCAACATAGTTCTCGGCAAGCAGGCGGGCGCCGTGCTCGGAGTTCATCAGTTGATTAAATTCGGCTGCCTGAAGCTTGTGATCCCAATGATTCATGTCCGGGAAAGTATGCATCATCCGGGTCATGTACCAGGAGAAACGTTCCGCTCCCCAGATACGTTTCAGACAACGATCTGAGTAGTTCTCTATTTTTTCGCGGCACTGGTTCTGGTAGAAGTCCAGCAGCGCCTCCGAGAGATACAAGACATCACTGGCGGCCAGATTCAGGCCCTTGGCCCCAGTGGGAGGCACAATATGGGCTGCATCACCTGCCAGGAACAGGTTGTGATGGCGCATGGGTTCGGTCACGAAGCTACGCAACGGAGCAATGCTTTTTTCAATGCTGGGGCCAGTGACCAGGTTGGCAGAACGTGTCGGCCCCAGGCGGGTGCGTAGTTCGTCCCAGAATCGCTCATCGGACCAGTCTTCTACCTTGTCACTCAAGGGCACTTGAAGATAGTAGCGGCTGCGTGTTTTGGAACGCTGGCTGCAAAGCACAAAGCCGCGCTCATGCTTGACATAGATCAGTTCGTCGGAGACCGGGGGGGTGTCTGCCATCAGGCCCAACCAACCAAAGGGATACACACATTCGTAGGTTTTCAGGATATCGGCCGGAATGGTGGGGCGTGATATGCCATGAAAGCCGTCACAGCCCACGATGAAGTCGCAGTCCAGACGGTGCGCCTTTCCTTCGTGCTTATAGGTGACATAGGGGTGGCTGCTTTCCACTTCATGCAAGGCCACATCTTGGGCTTCATAGACAGTTGTTGCACCGATCTTTTCACGCGCTTGCATCAAGTCGCGGGTGACTTCGGTCTGGCCATAGACCACGACATGGCGATTGACCAGTTTTTCAAAATCGACTCGGAACGAGGTGTTGTCGAACACCAGTTCGCAGCCATTGTGCACCAGGCCATTTTTTTTCAGATTATCGGTGACACCAGCCTGTTCCAGGGCATCGACGGTTACGCTTTCCAGCACACCGGCCCGAATGCGGCCCAGAACATAGTTTCCCGTTTGACGTTCAAGAATGACGTTGTCGATACCGTTTCGGGACAAGATTTGTCCCAGCAGCAAACCGGACGGGCCTGCTCCGATAATAGCTACCTGAGTTCGCATTTTTTTCTCCACCAAGATGTTGCTGTGTTGCTCGCTATTTGGCGTATTGTCGTGAAAAAATCAGCAGGCAAATACATCGAATATGTACTAGCAGCTATGCGTTTTTGTGCGAGCAGCCCATTTTGAGTAGCGGACTCAATTCTAGATGTTCTTTCTGCGCTCATCGGCATCACACAGGATGTTTTCAGGCTGTAGTTACCATAAAAAAGAAAGGAGTTGCTCCATGCACTTAACCATTCGCGCGTCCTTGCTCGCCGCGGGCATCTTATGCACCTCTATTCCTGAGTCTCAAGCCTAACGAGCTCTATTGTGAAGAGGGTACTGAGCTCAATGCTGATCTGGCCGTGTCTTTGGTATTTTGAGCAGCAAGCATAACTTTATAGATCGCCCGGACCGTATTGGCGCTGGCTCTGTTTTCGGTAGCCTGGGCTTGGTCAGCTCTGGCACTTAGGGCGACGGTGACCCTGGCGGTTATTCCATAGGGAAAGAAAGGCGTGCCAGTTTTGAGGATGCGTATTTGGGGTAGTGCTCGGAGGACTTGCTTCCCTGCTTGGGCCAGGATGGCATTGATATTTCCTTCGGTCGGCAAAGCATGACGCTTGCCCAGGAGGGCTGGTGGTATGACGCTGCCGCTAATCCAGGCAGAGGTATGGGCAGGGTGTTTGACCGAGGTGGCGCTTACTATGTGGGCCCTTGTCATTCTTTTGCCAAGACAGCTGTTTTCCGTTTGGGCGGCAGCGGCTCCGACCATGAAACCTGTCCCTCTGGAGTTGGGTGGCAAGTCCTCCACTGTTATTTCGGCTGATGCTGATGTGAGCCGAGCAGTGCCTGGTGCGGCCGCTGCTGTTTTCTTCAATTCTGGTCAAATATGTACAGTGGGCTCCCGCTTGCTGATTGATGCCGCGGTATATGAAGAAGTGATCGCGGGTGGTCGGGCTGGTTCGCTCCAGCCTGGGTGAGGGGGCAGTGGATTGGCTGGCGGCGATATGATTGATGAGGCGGGATGAGATTTGATCAGCCCCCGTTTTGACGGGGTATCGCGTGAAATGCCCGTTATACGTGGGGAAGTATCTGGACCAGTGGTCTGTGCCTTGCGTATCGGGGAGCCCGCGGGCTACGCTGGATTCGTTTGGCATGTTTCAAGGCCATTGGCAAACCAGAGCATCCCTGCATGTAATGGCTCAGGCTGAGACCACGACGCTTAGTCACTGGATTCAGAATCGGGCCATTTGGCCGCGCAGTCAGGATACCCGGCTCAAGTCTGTGCTGGAATGTCATTTGCCGGACCTGATGGGGCCAGAGATTACGGTGGCGAAAGCTGTGACAGAGCAAGTAGAGGAAGCGATTGCCCGGCGTTTGGGGCGTGCGCCGGTAGATTGAGATTCCATTACTTTGGTTCTGGGGATGTCGGCTCGATCTTTGCCTCGACGCTTGATGGAAGAGGGGGCATCTTTTCATAGCGCATCGCAGACCGTTCGCCAGGAGCGAGCACAAGCCATGTTGCAGTCTGCTGACCAGCCTTTGTCCGTCGTTGCCGAGCAGCTTGGTTATTCGGATACCGTGACTTTTTCGCGCGCCTTCAAAGAGTGGACGCGGGCTTCCCCGCGTCGTTTCTCCAGGCGGCAAAGCTGAGGCTGGTTTTTTATCCCTTTTCAGCTCCGCCGTTGATGCTTGCCTGGCTCAAACAGCAAACCCAGGTTGCGGTAAGCTGTTTTGCACCGTGATGGCTTTCAGTTCCGAGTATATGTTCAAGGTTTCACGGCAGTGCTCGCGTCCTATGCCGCTTTCCTTCATGCCACCAAAGGGCGAGCCGCTCCTCAAGTTGAGGTATCGGTTGATCCAGACGTAGCTCTGGATACAAGCCAGGTGCCAATTTGTTGGACGGTCTATGAGTGCCTTCACCCCGTTAAGGCTCGTCCCTGAAAACAGCGCGCAGGCTGTAAGCCCCGGGCTGGTTACTACCTGAGCTCACGTACCTTGCAGCGAGTCTTTCCTTGCTCGTCCTCTCGGCAAGAGGTAGCTGCGGTGCCGTCGGCATCAAAATAAATCCCCATATTCTCTTTCTTGTTGTTGGGCGGGCCGAAGCGATTGGCCGGGTTTCTGTTCTGCTCAAGCTGGGGCAGGCGGTTGCGCTCAAGTTGCTGTTCTCGTGCCGCTTGGCGAGCCTTTTCCTCATTGTTCATCGCCTTCTGGAAGTTTCTGCTGAACTCCGAGTCCTTGGCCGGATCTTTAGGTGTGGCTGCCGAGGGACTCGCTTCGCGTGGCATGACGGAGGTCGAGCGCAGCTTTTTAAGGTCTTCAGTCGTGACGGAAAAATCCGGAGAAGCCGCGTGGCTGGCAACGGCGAGGAAACTGAGCAAGCCAACTGCAATAGGGTTCAGATATTTGCGCATCAGAATTTACTCGACGTGGATGAGGTTTGATTATCTATCGTTTGATAAACATGGCATGGTTTTTTTCTGCATTCTATACAGAGGATTGACACGAGCACAAACGGAAACAGGGCGAGCCAGGTGCCTGTGGCTTAGCCAGATAGCGACAAGCCTTGCAAGGGGACGATTGAACAGAATAATGTCACGAACACAGGCGGTCAGACGTTTAATGTGGTTTTCTGACATGGACTTGGGAAAACGCATTTAGCCTTGCCGCGACGTAATATGTGCTGTGTATCCAGATAACACCTTAGGGAGGAGAGAAAATGAGCGGGCAAAAACAAGATCACAGTGCGTTTTTTTCAGTACGAACAGCCGCCATATCGCTAGTACTTTGTATGGGAGGTGCAGCGGCTAATGCTGCGTCAGTGGCGTTTTCTCATAAAGACTGGGATCTACGTTGCGATAACACGCTAACCTGCCGCGCCGCCGGTTATGCGGCTGAAGGTGAAGAGCTGGGCTCAACGGTGTTATTGACGCGTAAAGCGGGCAGTGGAGAGCCGGTGGCAAATAGAGTCATGCTTGCACATTACGACGATCCCGAGTGGCCAAAAGGCTCAGTGCCAGAACTTGTTATTGCGGGACGTAAAGCCGGTTCACTGAGTGTTGCGGGTGACGAGTCTTGGCAAATGAGTGAGGCGCAGTTAGCCCAGTTTTTGGCAGCCTTGAAAAAAGACGCCGTAATTTCCTTTCGTGGGAATGGCAGCACTTATGCATTCTCGGGGGCAGGTTCCAGTGCCGTCTTGTTGAAAATGGATGACGTTCAAGGACGTGTCAATACGCCAGGGGCTATTCTGCGTAAAGGGAAGGGCAGCGAGTCTACGGTCAAGGCACCTATTGCTGCGCCAGTTATCAACCGTGCCCCGGTAGTGGATAAAAGCTTGCGCCCCATGACAGCGCAAGAGGATGCCTTGATTCGGCCTGTGCTGTTGAAGGTACTTGCCGCTGATGAAGAGCAATCCTGTAGTGCTGACATGCTGTCCGAGCCATGGGAAATCGCACGATTGAATCAGCAGTTCTCCCTGGTTGGCGCGCCTTGCTGGTTAGCCGCTTACAACGGAGGGGCAGCCTATTTTGTGATCAATAACAATATGCAGTCTGCTCCGGTGTTAGTGAGTACCAGCGCCACTGATTACGATAATGGAATGATCTCGTCCAGCATGAAGGGGCGGGGCTTGGGCGATTGCTGGAGTTACGAGGCATCGGTCTGGGATGGAACCGACTTTGTTGAAAGTGAACGCGGCGACACCGGGCGCTGTGCTCTGATTCGCGCTGGGGGGGCCTGGAATATTCCGGAGCATGTCAGCCAAGTGGTCGGGCCGTGAGGTTATAAAAAAGCTACCGACGTGGCCTTGGAGTACTGATCCCCCCGGCTTTCGAGCCTGGGGGTTTATTTTTTTGGTTCTCAGCTCGGCAATGATGTGTTGGTGAGCGGAGAAACCTAACGGTTTCTGGGCTGGCTTGCTATGGCCGCTGCATGTTTGGCATTGCTTGCCATATGCCCATTTGCATGAGGCTAGCCGTGGGGCTTTTTTGGGGCCGTCTATGTGGAATAGTTGAAAGCAGGCGATTAATTGCTTCTGATGTTAAACCATTGATTTAACTGAGTTATTGATTATTTTATTTCAATGGTTTTAGATTAGCTGGTGCCGATGAAAGGAATCGAACCCTCGACCTTCTCATTACGAATGAGCTGCTCTACCGACTGAGCTACATCGGCTAACCTAAGACGATAAGTATATCCTGTTTTTTTCGGGTTTGTAAATTCTGCGCACGCATTTGGGCTGCGGCGTGCTATGTTGGGCGTTTTCAGCCTGTGAAGGGGACGATGATGCTGGGGATCAAGATCAGTTTGGTGGTAGCGGCTTTCTTGCCTTGGTTGGCGGCGATTTGTGCCAAAGCCGGTGGGGCGGGCTTTACGAATCATGAGCCTCGTCCGTGGCTGGCCAGCCTGTCGGGCTGGCGTGGTCGGGCCAATGCGGCGCAGGCCAATGCGTTTGAGGCCTTGCCGTTCTTTTACGCGGCTGTCTTGCTGGCCTTATGGTCGGGGGCGGATGCCTTGCGCGTGCAGAACCTGATGATTTCCTGGATTGTGCTGCGCGTGCTGTATTTGCTGATGTACATAATGGACAAGGCCACCTTGCGTTCGCTGGTGTGGTTCCTGGCCTTGGCCGTCAATATCTGGATTGTGTTCCTGCCCGTGCTGCGGACTTGATGAAATGAATAAGGGCCTGTTCTGTGCTTTTGATCAAGCATGGAACAGGCCCTGGGATTGCTTGCTTGGACTATTGGCAGGCCAGTCGCAAAGCTGGCCTGTTTTTATTTGCCGTTGCTATCTTGCTCTTCCGCTTCCACGCGGGCGCTGACGGCCGAAGGGAACAGGTCCCAGCAGGCAATGAACATGGCGGCGATCAGCGGGCCAATCACAAAGCCGTTCAGGCCGAAAATCGACAAACCGCCCAGGGTGGAGATCAGGATCACGTAGTCCGGGATCTTGGTGTCTTTACCCACCAGCAGGGGGCGCAGCAGGTTGTCTACCAGGCCGATTACCAAAATACCAAAGGCGGTCAGGATGATGCCGGGGACGTAGTGGCCCGAGACAAAGAAGTAGATGGCAACCGGAGCCCAGATCAGCGAGGCGCCCACGGCAGGCAGCAAGGACAGCACGGCCATCAGCACACCCCAGAACAGTGCGCCTTGAATGTCCAGGAACCAGAACATGACCCCGCCCAGCGCACCTTGGGTGGCTGCCACAGCGATATTGCCTTTGACGGTAGCGCGTACCACAGTGGTGAATTTGCGGAACAGATGGGTTTTCTGGCCCTCGCTCAGAGGGATCAACTGGCGGTAATGACGACCCAGCTCCACGCCATCGCGCAGCAGGAAGAACAGCATGTACAGCATGATGCCCAGGCTGACCAGGAACTGGAAGGTGTTCTGGCCGACGTTCAGGGCTTGTTTCGTCAGGAACTGGCCGCCTTGCACGGCAAACTCAGAGAACTTCTCTTGCAGGGATGCAAAGTCATGCAGACCAAAACGAGCGGCAAAATCCGTCACGCTAGGAGGCAGGGCATTCAGTATTTTTTGCAGGTAGGCGCCCGGATTGAGCTGACCGCTATTCATCAAATCGTACAAAGAGGCGATTTGTTGAACCAGGGAAATGGAAATCAGGATGACCGGAATAATGACGATCAAAATGATGACCAGCAAACTGATCAGGGCAGATAGAGACCGCCGGCCTTTGGTTTTAGCCAGCAGTTTGCGTTGCAAGGGGGTAAACAAGATAGCCAGAACGGCACCCCAGAATATGGCGCCATAAAAGGGAAGAAGTATCCAGACAAAGGCAGCGGATACAGCGGCCAGCAAAAGCAAAAAGGTATGGAATTGTAGATTTGGCCGGGTGGACATGGAGTTTTTCCATTAGCGTGAATTTGAGCCGATTGTAAGGGGGAATCCTTACTATGAGCGTGAATCTTGGTATCTGTTTATTGGGTTTCTGTGGGCTTTAAAACACGCTTGTTTTGCATATTCTTGTCATATGAGTTTTGCGCGGCAGGAGAGCCCCAAAAGTTGCTTCAAGTATGAAGGGTAAGCTGGGGGCGCCTGCTTGCGGGTAGCGGCGCCAGCCGGGTTGATGTATGGGCTTGGGGCTTATTGCTCCGGTTGGCGAGCCCGCTGCAAGTAATAGCTGCTGCGCCAGACATGCTGGCTGCTGCGTTCGAACCAGCGATGGGTGTCTGTGATGCGCAAGGTGCGTGAGACATCATCATGGCCTTGTGGCGCGGCTAGAAGCTGACTGCGAACGGCGCTTAACAAGTCGGCCAGGGCCTGGGCTCTGGCTTGTACTTGTTCCAGCCAATCAACAGGGGCTTGTCCGTGCAGGCCTTGCTGCGCCAGGGTATTGAGCTCTGTGGCCAGGGTTTGAGCTTGCTGGTAACGATTGTCCTGCAGGTCCGTGCTGGGCGGATGTTGCAGTCGGCTGCGCAGGCGCTGCATATGGTCAATGGTGTGCAAGAGCGCGCTGATACGGGCGGCAACGGCGGGATCATCGGCTGCGCTGGGGATGCGCAATACAAATTCGTAGGCTTGATCCAGGACTGTCTCGATTTGCTGCAGGTCGGCAGTGGCGGTGCTGGGGCGGCTCATGTTCAGACTGTGCTGATACAGGTTCAGCAGGCGCTGGGCCAACTCTTCCAGGGTGCGTTGTGTGGTTTCCAGGGCCAGGGCCGGTACTTGCAGCAAGCTGTCGTCCAGATGGTGCTGGGGCCGGGCAGCCCGGTCGGGTACCAGGCCTTGTACCCAGCGAGCAAACTGCTGGGTAAAGGGCAGGCACAAGGCAGCCCCCAGGCCGATGAACAGGCTGTGAAAGGCTGCCAGTCCTAATGCACCGGGAGGAACGTTGATGTAGGAGCCTGTGGCATACATGGCTTTCAGGAACAAGGGCAGGATCAGCAGCCCCAATAGACCGGCAATAACATTGAACAGAATGTAGGCAATGGCTGTGCGTTTTGCGTAAATGGTGCCACCGATCGCAACCAGTACGCCGGTTAGGGTGGTGCCTATGGAGGCTCCCACGACAATGGCGGCGGCCTGGTCAAAGCTGACGGCACCGGCATCCAATGCGGTCAAGGTCATGGCGATTGCGGCGGTCGAGGATTGCAGCACGGCGGTCAGAGCCAGGCCGGTCAGCATGATCAACAGGTGTGCGCCATAGCCTCCTGTTGGCATATGGGCCAGGCTGAAGCTGGCTGCCAGCCCTTGCATGCCGTCTTGCAGCATGCCCAATCCAAGAAATAGAGTGCCAAAGCCTGCCAGTGCCCGGCCCAGCTCCTTATAGCGACCGGGGGCAAGCAGTTTGAGCAGGGCACCCAAGCCGATCAACGGCAGGGTGTAAAAGCCCAGATTCACTTTCAGCCCCAGACCCGAGATGATCCAGCCGGTGGCGGTATTGCCCAGACTGGCACCGATGACTACGCCTATGGCTTGTGTAAAGGAAATCAGGCCTGCACTGACAAAACCAATCAGTGTGACGGTGGTGGCGGTAGAGGATTGGGCCAGCGCGGTAATCAGGGCGCCGGAAACAAAGGCCTTGATGGGCCTGCCGGTAAACGCCAGCAGGATCTGCTTGAGAGAGCCACCCGCAAAAGCCACCAGTCCTTCGGACAGCAGCATCATGCCAATCAGGAAAAGGCCAAGCCCCCCTAAAAAGGGAAAAAGAGTATCAAGCATAAAAGAGTGCAAGCAGCGAAATAATCGGCAGGTTCCGGCGCGACAGACCGGGATAGAAAACGGGATGCTGCATTATCGCCAGTTACGCAGCCTATGGAGTGAAATACTTCAGTGTTGCAAACTGGACGTTTCTGGAAGCGTATGTTGCAAACACAGCGGTTATTCTCTTTTTTGTGTATAAGAGCGCTTGGGCTTCTATGGCAAAAGAGAGGGCAATGTGGATTTTCGTAAAAGTGTGAAGCTGGCTGCAGGGGCCATGCTGCTGGGTGGTGTGGTTGCTGGCCAGGCACAGGCGGTGCAGATGTGGCATTCCGATACGGTCTTTGCGAATCAGGGAATGTGCGCTGCGAACTTTACTTTTGATTCCCAAATGGAGCCGGTGCAGCAACTGAGGGTTCATATTCAGGTGCTAAGCAAGAAGAACAATAAGCTGGTGGCCGAGGATGTGATCGAGGTGGACGATTTTGGAAGTTCCAGTGCCGATCGCTATGCCACTGGTTATTGGTATAACGAAATCGCTTGCGATCAGAATTTGCGAGTGGTGGTGACGGGGGCGACTGCAGTGATGAATGGCGAGCGTGTTGATTTGTTGGCCAAGGATCTGCTGGAAGTGGAGAACTTCGTGCCGTATGAGATCAGCATTACACCCGCAGGAGCCAAGTAAGCGATTCTGGATAGTGATCTTGCAGACAAGGCCTCTGGAGCAATCAAGAGGCTTTTTTCATGAGGCCAGACGTAGAAAAGCCCAGCTACTTGCGTAGCTGGGCTTTTTGTATTTTTGGCTCCCCGACCAGGGCTCGAACCTGGGACCTGCGGATTAACAGTCCGTCGCTCTACCGACTGAGCTATCGGGGACCAGCAAAGAAAATAATTATAGGGTAGGGCTATCGAGATTGTAAAGAGGTATTTTTTGAGAAGTTCATTTTCATATACGCAAAACTGGATGCGGCCTTGGCAATAGGCGTAAATCCTGATTTTTTCATTGGAAACATACCGTCTGGTCAATAAGGCTCATGAGCCTGGTTTGTAGCAAATGGTTGCAAGCCTTTTGTTTATTGGCTTTGCGACCGTATAGCCCATTTTTTGCTGAATTCTCTGTAGGTGAAAAACTAGGGAAAATGCGTATGAAACCCAGTAAACACGCTGGATTCAGTTTATTGACACCAATATTGTTTATGTCTGAAATATAAATGCTTGCAGTATATGTGCCTCAACTATCAAGCCCCTTTCATCCCTGTTTCAGGGCTGATCTGTTGAGCAGTTTTGCTTCAAGAAATAGGAGGGGGTGCAGGGGATTGACGTCGGGAAATCAGCTTTTCAGGCGGTGGGACCCAGCACTTGATCAAGAGCCGGACAACGATAAGAAATCCGGCATTCAGACGTTTACAGAGAACAGAGAACATGAAAAAAACTATCTTGGCAGCCATGTTGATGCCTGTGTTGGCGGTTCCCGCATACGCCGCATCAAACGTGACCTTGTACGGCGTGGTGGATACAGGCCTGGGCTACGAGCAGTGGAAAGGGAGCGACCTGAAAGGTGGCGCAGAGAAACAAAGCCGTTTTGGTCTGTACGATCAGGGCTGGATGGGTAACCGCTGGGGCCTGATGGGCAGTGAAGATCTGGGGGGCGGTCTGAAAGCCAACTTCATGCTGGAAAGCGGCTTTGATCTGAGCGATGGCAATATGCGCCAGAACCGCTTGTTTGGTCGTCAAGCTACCTTGGGTCTGAGCGGCGAATCCTGGGGGCGTGTGGATCTGGGCCGTCAAACCACTGTGACTTCCCTGTACGTTGCCGGTGTAGCCAGTCCCTTTGGTGGCAACGGCTATCAGTACGGTGTGGGTGCTGCATTTGATGCGGCCAACACGGTTCGTTACGACAATATGGTCGCCTACCAGAGCCCCGAGTTCTCCGGCTTCCAGTTCGGTGCTGGCTATTCTTTCAATACCAACGGCGCACAAAAGTGGGATCGTAGCGGTTTGACTGGCAATACCATCAACAGCGACGACGCTAACGTGAAAGCCTTTAGCGTGGCCATGCGTTACACCAATGGTCCTTTGAAAGCGGCCTTGAGCTTTGACCAGGCCCGTTATGGTTCGGCTCGTGAGCAAGGCGGCAACCTGGTTGCGGCTGAAAGCGGCAATGTCAGCGCCTGGAACCTGGCTGCCAGCTACAAATTCAGCTTTGCTACCTTGCACGCTGCTTTTGGCCAAAGCCGTAACGGTTACATCGGTGGCTCGCTGCAAACCGAACAGTTTGGTCCCGGACTGCACAAAGACCTGAAGGTTAACTCCTACGCGCTGGGCGTGACTGTTCCTGCAGGCAAGGCCGGCTCGGTTCTGGCTTCCTGGACCATGGCTGATCCACGCTCGACTCCACGCAGTACTGATGATGCCAAGACCCAGCACGTATTTAGCGCTGGCTACCTGCACAACCTGTCCAAGCGCACCAATCTGTACGCGATTGGCTCCTACGCTCGCAACATCGGCTACTACAGCGATCTGAAGAGCACGGTTGCCACGGTCGGTATCACGCACCGTTTCTGATCTTTCTGACTGATTCTGCCAGCTCCGGGTCGACGTAGTGCGTTAGCAGCGGCGGCATCGTCCCGGGCAGGGGCTAGGTCAGGGGAAAAGAGCCACAGCGGGGCGGCATCAACATGCAGTCCCGCTGTCTTTTTGGCTAAAGGATTTTGTTTGTCAAAATGTTAATGGCGCCGCTGCGTTGTTATCGGACAGACGCATTTTGCAAGGACAAAAAAAATCAGCCCAAAGCAAATGCTATGGGCTGATTTCAATGGTTTTCTTGGCTCCCCGACCAGGGCTCGAACCTGGGACCTGCGGATTAACAGTCCGTCGCTCTACCGACTGAGCTATCGGGGACCAGAGAGAAAGAATATAGCATGTATTTTGCGAAATGTGCAAGTTTTCATGGAGGAACAGCACAAAAGTTTTGGCATGTTGGTGCTGTTTTCACGGGTGGGCAGACTAAGTCCTTGTCTTTATTGAGGAGTTGGTTCGACATCGTGTTATTCGCGATCTTCCGGTTTTGGAGACTTGTGCACTCTAGTGGGCCATTGGCTGCGATATTGGCAGGGTCAACGTGGCCGCTGCCAGAAGCAAAGAGTAGAATCGACGGCTTGTTGACTCTTTTTTCGCTGGGGCCAGCAGCTCTTGTGCTGACGGTGTCGCCCTGCAAAGTGATGAATTCCCATGCAAGCTAGTCAAAGCTCCAGTGCGCAGCGCAGTTCCTTTTTAATTGGACTGGCCCTGTCGGGGGGCGGCTCTATTCTTTTCTCCGCCAAAGCGGTGGTTGCCAAGCTGACCTATCAATACGATGTCAACGCCTTGACCGTTATTGGCTTTCGAATGCTCTTGTCGCTGCCTTTCTTTCTGGCTATTGCCCTTTGGCAAGTGAAGAAAGTACGGCAGGGCAAGCTGGCCGCACTGACTGGTCGTCAGAAGCTGGAGCTGGTGGTGCTGGGCTTTCTGGGCTATTACCTGGCCAGTTTGCTGGACTTTATCGGCCTTGAATATATTTCGGCAGGGCTGGAGCGGCTGATTCTGTTTTTGTCGCCTACCTTTGTGCTGATGTTCTCCGCCATCTTTCTGAAACGACGCATTCTTCCCAAACAATGGCTGGCTCTGGCGCTGGCCTATTTAGGGGTAGGGCTGGTCTTTGTGCAGGACTTGAGCCTGACCGGCGATGATGTGCTGCTGGGTGCGCTTTGCGTGTTGGGTTCGGCCATTTCCTATGCTATCTACCTGATTGGTTCGGGCGAGCTGCTCAAGGCCATTGGTTCTACACGGCTGGTGGCTTATGCCATGTCCTTCTCGGCGGTCTACACCCTGATTCACTTTTTTGCCGTGCTGGGCTGGCAGGGGCTGGTGCAGCCTGCGCCGGTCTATGGCCTGTCCATGATTCACGCCGTCTGCAATACGGTTTTGCCGACCTTTATGACAATGTGGGCAGTGGAGCGAGTAGGCGCGCCCATGAGTGCTCAAATGGGGCTGATTGGCCCAGTTTCGGTTCTGTTTCTGGCGAACTGGTTTCTGGGGGAGCCGATTACGCTCATGCAATTGCTGGGTACGGCCTTTGTACTTAGCGGCGCGATGGTCTTGAGCCGCCGCTAAGTCTCGGCACAGGCTGGCTTACTTGCCGTTGTTGGCCAGCCGTTTTTCGATTTCGTCGCGGTGCACGTCGTAGGTGGTGAAACCGGCCAGGTTCTCCGGCATGTTCAGCTTGTCTCGATGGATCAGCGTCTGGCGAATATCATCCAGACCGCTACGCCAGTGCTCGCGCATGGTCATGCGACCAAACTGATAGTCCTTGTAGTGCTGCTCGTAGGGCTGGTTGCGGTAAATCAGGTGCACCACGTTGTAGCGCTTGTTGCTGGCCAGCTCTTCGGCCAGGCGGCACGGCAACAGGTCTTTGCGTTGATCTTCGGGGATCAGGGGGAGCAGCTCTGACAGGATATGACGCATGTACTGCGAATGACGCATGTCCTCGGTCACCATACGTGTACGGCTGGAGTAGCGGATCTCGTTCAAGCGGTCGCTGACTTCACCCATATTGTTGGGTACCGGGCCACGCGCACTCCACAAGTCCACTTGAAAAACCAGAGTGTCCCGGCGGGGTGACTGATCCAGCACATAAGAGAGCGGCGTATTGGAAACCAGACCGCCGTCCCAGTAATACTGACCATCAATTTCCACGGGGGCAAACGCCGGAGGCAGGGCACCCGAGGCCATGAAGTGTTCGGCTCGCAAGGTGGTGCGATGGTTGTCAAAGTAAACAAAGTTGCCCGTGCCTACATTGACCGCACCTACCGAGATGCGCTGACGCTTGTCGTTGATGCGATCAAAGTCACATAAACGTTCCAGCGTATCTTTCAGGGCGCTGGTGTCGTAATAGCTGGCACCTTCGGGCACGCCCGGTGTGGCTTGCATTGGAGGGGGGAAACGGGGGCGGAAAAAGCCACGCTGTCCCAAGACCAGGGCGTTGCTGGCATTGAAGGCGCTGATGGCCTCACGCATGACATCGTTGATACCAAAGAGGGCACGCTCCAGGCAGGCTGGGCTGGACCAGCCATAGTAGGGCTCGCAAATGGTATTCCAGAACTCCCGCAGGCGTTCTACCTGCCGCTCGGGGGGATTGCCCGCAATAATCGCGGTGTTCAAGGCCCCAATTGAAATACCGGATAAACAGTCTGGCTCGATTCCTGCTTCCAGCAAGCCTTCATACACACCGGCTTGATAGGCTCCCAAAGCGCCGCCGCCTTGCAATACCAGGGCTACCGTTTCGTAGGGTGGCAAATAAGAGGGGCGGGCAAAAGCGGGGACATCTTGCGCTTGTGGCGTAGGAACAGTGTTCATGGCATCACTCGGTTCAAGAGGTGGGCAGGAGAGCGGGACTTATGGTCCCTTCTGTTTGTGCTGCACTGCAGCAAGAATAGCATTGCTGCGGGTGTCAACCATCATCAGAATGCAAACTTGCGTCAAGTTTCCGATGCGTTTGAACCGGACTCCGGGCTGTGTACATGTTCCGCAAAAGCGCTTAACACCTGGCTACGGTAGCGTTCTTTATGCAGGACCAGGGACAGGCGGCGCTTCAAATCCAGAAAAGGGGTGTCCAGGATGCGTAGTCGCTGATTGGCAACAGCATCCAGGGTAGCTGCCTGTGGCAGGCAAGCCAGGCCCAGTCCGGCGATGACCGCCTGTTTGATGGCTTCTACCTGACCCAGCTCCATCAGCACATGGCCGCCGGGCAGCACATTCAAGGCTTGTTCGGTCAGCGCTCGGGAGGCCGAGCCACGTTCGCGCATGATCCAGCTCATGCCCGCAAAGTCCTGTTTTTCCAAGGTGGCCTTGGTAGCCAGCGGGTGATCAGGGGCGGCGCAGACGACCAGCGCATCTTCGCGCCAGATCCAGGTTTCCAACTGAGGGTGATTGACCGGGCCTTCCACGCAGGCAATGTCGCAGCCATGTTCCAGCAACTGATTGATGATGTTGGCCGTGTTGTCCACCGACACATGCAGGGACACGCGCGGGTGCTGGCGCACAAACTGCCCCACCAGATCCCCAATCAGATAGTTGCCGACGGTATTGCTGGCCCCGATGCGGATTTCACCACGCAACTCGCTTTCTTCCTGCTGGCTTTGCATCTCCCGCAGGCGTTCCAGAATTTCGCGAGCGTGTGGCAGCAATTGCTTGCCGCGGCTGGTCAGCTGCATGCGCCCCGGCGTGCGTTCAAAAAGGGGACAGTCCAGCTGCTTTTCCAGCTCGGCCAAGGCCATGCTGGCGGCAGGTTGGGACAAGTGAATCTGGGCTGCGCAAGCACGCACGGTGCCCAAGGTGGCAATGCCTACGAACACTTCCAGTTGTCTGATGCTGATCGCATTCATGATAAATAAAATTGATACTTACGATAAGTAATAATGAATTTTTTAATACTCGGGGTCAACCTAAAATTACTTTTACTTATTACATATCTGGAATGACGAGATGAGCAGTGTGACCGATTTACCAGCAGGAAGCACGACCCTGAAGGCACAGGGCAAATCGGGTTTCTCTCTGAAGCCGTCGCGTTGGTGGGGTTTTTTACTGGCGGTGGCCGTGGGTGTGGCCGCTATGGGCCTGGGTAAAGTGTGGCCTTTGATTGGCGGTCCGGTTTTTGCGATTGTCTTGGGCATGGTATTGCGTAACAGCATGGGCGTGGCTACGGTGTTTCAGCCCGGTTTGCGCTTTTCGTCCAAGGTATTGTTGCAGTGGTCGATTATTGGTCTGGGTTTTGGTTTGAGCCTGCCGCAAGTGATGCGTACCGGTATGGATTCGCTGGCGGTGACCCTGGTGACCTTGACGGTGGCGTTTGTGACGGCGCTGGTGCTGGGCCGAGCCTTGGGGATTCCTTCCAAGCTGCGCACCCTGATTGGGGTGGGGACGGCGATTTGTGGTGGCTCGGCCATTGCAGCGGTCACGCCTATTCTGAAGCCTGAGGAACATGAAACCGCACTGGCGATTTCCACCATCTTTATCTTCAATATTGTGGCCGTGCTGGTTTTCCCCTTGGCCGGTCACATGATGAATATGTCGGACGCAGGTTTTGGGGTGTGGGCGGGAACCGCCATCAATGATACGTCTTCGGTAGTGGCAGCAGGCTATAGCTACAGCCGTCAGGCGGGTGACCACGCTACTATCGTCAAGTTGACTCGGGCAACCTTGATCATCCCGATTTGCCTGATTCTGGCGGGTCTGGAAGTGTGGCGTTCGCGTCAGGCTGGCCGGGACTTTGACTTGATGCGTGTGTTTCCCTGGTTCATCGTCTGGTTCATGGTGGCCTCGGCTCTGCGCTCGCTGGGTTGGGTGCCGGTGGAGTGGCTGGAACCCCTGCGTTTTCTGGCTGAGTTCCTGATGGTGCTGGCCCTGGCAGCTATCGGTTTGTCTTCGGACTTGCGTGTGATGGCCCGAGCGGGCGTGCGGCCTGCCTTGCTGGGCTTGGGAGTCTGGATCGCGGTGGCGGTCAGCAGTTTGCTGGTACAGCGCTGGATAGGTGTCTGGTAAGACAGTTATGTAAAAAGCCCCTGTCAGTGGAAGATAACTTTCACTGACAGGGGCTTTTTTGTCGTCGGGCCGCCCCAAGACAAAAAGCTCCCCCTCGGGGGGCAGCAAGCCGAAGGCGTAGCGTGGGGGCTTTTTTTGTCGCCGGGCCGTCCCAAGACAAAAAGCTCCCCCTCGGGGGGGCAGCAAGCCGAAGGCGTAGCGTGGGGGCTTTTTTTGTCGCCGGGCCGTCCCAAGACAAAAAGCTCCCCCTCGGGGGGCAGCAAGCCAAAGGCGTAGCGTGGGGGCTTTTCTTGTATGTGGGCTACTGGTTTAGACGAACCAGGACGCCGGGCTGCGATTCAGCGCCACGCCTACGATATAGGCAAAGATGGCAATCGCAATCAGGGCTGCCACGCCGCGGCTAAAGGCGGTTTTACCGCGCTTGATGGCATAGCTGCCCACCACAATGTAGACCACCAGCAACACAATCTTGGTCAGCAGCCAGGGCTGGTTGGCGGCTGCGCCCAACATGCCGGCCAGCGCCAGACCACAGACCAACAAGACGGTATCGATGACATGCGGGGCAATGCGCACAAAGCGATTCTGCAAACAGGATGATCCGCTGACTGACCAAAAGGCCCGAATAATGAAAAACAGAATGCTCAGCCCGGCGGCTGTCATGTGCAAGTGTTTGAGGGCCACGTAAGTCATGCCAGTTATTTCCTTCTGAAGTTCAGGGTGCAGAAAAGGGCAGTATACGCAGGCTGAGCCTTAAAAGTTTTTCTACGTCCGAGCCTGTGTCTGCCCGGACGCAAAAAAAAGTCATATTCAAAGCAGATTGACGGGCAGTTTCAGATAGATCTGACCATTGCTTTCTGGTTCGGGAAAGTGTCCGGCGCGGATATTGACTTGAATGGAAGGCAGGATCAGGCGTGGCATGCCCAGGGTTTTATCGCGTGCGCGGCGGCGCTCGCAAAACTGTTCCTGGCTGATGCCGTCGTGTACGTGGATGTTGCCGTCCTTCTGCTCCTGAACCGTGCAGTGGAACTGGGGCTCCCGTCCTTCAGGCGGATAGTCGTGGCACATGAACAAGACCGTATCTGCGGGCAGGGCCAGCAGGCGCTGGATGGATTCATAAAGCTGGCTGGCGCTGCCGCCCGGAAAGTCGCAGCGGGCGGTACCGACATCGGGCAGGAACAAGGTGTCGCCCACAAATACGCCCAGACCTTGAACGTGATAGGCCATATCTGCCGGGGTATGACCGGGCACGTGCAAAGCCTGCACTTGAATGGCGCCGATCTGGAACGGTTCCTGATCCTTGAACAGCGTATCGAAGGGTGTGCCGTTGGCCTGTATTTCGGCCTCTATATTAAAGATGCGGCTGAACGTGGACTGCACTTGCTTGATGTGTTCGCCAATGGCTATTTTCCCGCCCACCTGTTCTTGCAGCCAGACCGCAGCGGACAGATGGTCGGCATGGGCATGGGTTTCCAGAATCCATTGCACCTCCAGCTGATGCTGGCGCACAAAGTCCACGACCTTCTGGGCAGACACGGTGCTGCTGCGGCCGGAGGCGGCGTCGTAGTCCAGCACCGAGTCAATGATGGCGCATTCGCGTTGACCTTCGGCATAAACCACGTAGGTGAACGTGGATGTGTCCGTATGAAAGAAGCTGGCGACCTGGGCTTGGAGCATGTCAGACCTCTTGTTGCTTAAAAAATATGAAAAGATATTATATAATAATATATATTGTATTTTTGTAGAACGTTATGAATCAAACCGAACTGGAAGCCCTGCGACAGGTAGCGGGCCGAGCCAGCAGCTTGCTGGGCAGCCTGGCCAACCCTGACCGCCTGATGATTCTGTGCACGTTGGTGCAGGGCGAATGCAATGTGGGGGAGCTGGCGCAACGCAGTGGAATTTCACAACCTACTTTATCCCAGCAATTGACGGTTTTGCGGCGCGAAGAGCTGATTGCCAGCCGCAAAGAGGGCAAGTACGTCTATTACCGCCTGGAAAACCCGGCGGTGCTGGCTGTCATGCAAACTTTATATGGAATTTTTTGTGCCCCAGGAGGCATTGATGATCGCAATTGACTGGAGTTCCTTTACCCCATGGAGCGCCTTGTTTGGCGGCGCCTTGATTGGTTTGGCGGCCGCGGTGCTGGTGCTGTTCAATGGTCGGGTGTTTGGCATATCCGGCCTGCTGTCGGGCACCTGGAGCGGGGAGGCGGGTGACAAGGGCTGGCGCTGGATGGCCTTGCTGGGCCTGGCGGCGGCACCCTGGCTGTACCGCCTGGCCGGGGAAACCGTACCTGTCGTGCAGCCGCAGCCCTGGATGTGGGTGGTGGTAGCCGGTTTGCTGGTGGGGTTCGGAACCCGTTTGGGTTCGGGGTGCACCAGTGGTCATGGTGTGTGTGGTCTGTCGCGTTTGTCGCCCCGTTCTTTGGTGGCAACGCTGACGTTTATGGCCAGCGGCTTTCTGACCGTATTTGTCTTGCGTCATTTGATCTAAGGAGCCCGCCATGCACTATTTCATCGCTTTAGTTTCCGGCCTGATTTTTGGCTTGGGTTTATTGATTTCCGGCTTGGCCAACCCCAGCAAGGTGCTGGCGTTTCTGGATCTGGCCGGAGCCTGGGACCCGTCTTTGGCCTTGGTAATGGCCGCGGCAATTGCGGTGGCGATTGTGCCGTTCAGTCTGGCACGCCGTCGTCCTTGTGCTTTTGTGACTGGCCAGCCCATGAATCTGCCCAAGCAGCGTCAAATAGACCGTCCTTTGGTGTTGGGTGCTTTGATTTTCGGCGCTGGTTGGGGTGTGGCAGGTTTCTGCCCCGGACCGGCCATTGTGCTGGCTGCGTCGGGCGCACCGTTGGCTATTTTGTTTCTGGTCGCGATGCTGATCGGAATGTGGGCGGCAGGGCGGGTGCGTGGCTAAGGACCACGTCACACCGCCTTAGCCCAAATGGGTTGTGGGAGCCGGGACTTGATCCGGCTCCATATTCACCAATCCCTGCAAAATGCCGCAATGCTCCAGGCCACCGGCCTGTCCGCAGCGGTGACGCAGTTCAATCAGTTGTTTTTGCAGGTGTTCCAGCTCGGCAATGCGTACGGCCACATGCTCGATGTGTTCATCCAGCAAATCGTTGACCGGGGCGCAGTCTTGCGCTGGGCCGTCCATGAATGCCAGCAGGCCGCGAATTTCTTCGTGCGTCATATCCAGGCTGCGGCAGTTGCGAATAAAACGTAGCCGTTCCAGGTGGATACTGCGGTACAGGCGGTAGTTGCCCTCGCTGCGCTCCGGCTCGGGCAGCAGCCCAACTTTCTCGTAATAGCGGATGGTTTCCGTGTTGCAGTGGCTTTTTTCCGCCAACTCACCAATTTTCATTGCTTGGCCTCCAAAGGGCTTGACCTTGTAGTTACTTTAGGCTTTCTACTGGTCCCATGCAAGAAGCGAGGAACTGCTATGACATCAGCTAACAACACATCAAAGCTCGGCGTGGGGCAGTGCACAACATCAGCCTGCCAGACCGAGCACGTACATGACCATAGTCATGATCACGCCCATGCGGCGGGCGATCACAGCAACGAGCATAGCCATGATCACGATCACAGCCATGCAGAACAAGCGTCGCACTCCCACGAGGGGGCGTGCTGCTCGGCACCCGCATTTGGCCCATCGGTGACCTTGGCGGCCAGTACCTCCACTCGTCTGGTCGTGCATATTGCTGATATGGACTGCCCGGCGGAAGAGAACATGATTCGCTCCGGCCTGAAAAAGCTGGATCAGGTGCAGAACCTGGGTTTTGACCTGATGCAGCGTGTGTTGACCGTAGACCACGTGGATGGTGCCCGTGACAAGGTGCTGGGCGCGTTGCGCGGCCTGGGCTTTGAACCCCGCATGGCCGATGAAGAGCCTGTGAAGCAGGTATCGCCCAAGCAAGGTCTGATTCGCATTGCCGGCGCCGTGGTGCTGGCTTTGGCCGCCGAGATCAGTCACTGGCTGGCGGCCCCCGAGTGGCTGGTGATTGTTCTGGCTCTGGCCGCGATTCTGTCCGGCGGCGTGCAGGTCTACAAGAAGGGCTGGATTGCGCTGCGTAATGGTCAGCTCAATATTAATGCCTTGATGAGTATTGCCGTTACCGGCGCGGTACTACTGGCCCAATGGCCTGAAGCCGCCATGGTGATGTCCTTGTTCAGCCTGGCTGAGTGGATTGAGGCTCGTTCCCTGGACCGCGCCCGTAATGCGGTGGACAGCCTGCTCAAGCTGGTTCCGGATGAAGTGCTGGTCAGTGCCGATGGCAAGGATTGGCAGCGTGTACCGGCCAATCAGGTGCAGGCAGGCTGGCAAGTGCGTGTGGCCCCTGGGGAGCGTTTTGGCCTGGATGGCAAAGTTCTGCAAGGGCTAAGCACGGTTAACCAGGCTCCTATCACGGGTGAAAGTGCCCCCGTGGACAAAGCGCCCGGTGACGAAGTTTTTGCAGGCACCATCAATGGCATGGGCGAACTGGTGTATCAGGTCCAGGCCGCGCATGATGAAACCTTGCTGGCCCGTATCACACGTTCGGTTCAGGAGGCCCAGGCCAACAAGGCTCCGATTCAGCGCTTTGTCGACCAGTTCTCTCGCATCTACACCCCGCTGGTTGTGGTGGCGGCAGCCTTGATGGCTGTGGCCTTGCCCTTGATCTGGGGTGTGAGCTGGTCGGAGTCCGTATACCGCGCTCTGGTTCTGCTGGTCATTGCGTGCCCTTGCGCCCTGGTGATCTCCACGCCTGTGGCCGTAGTCAGTGCCCTGGCCAGTGCCGCGCGTGCCGGTATTTTGATTAAAGGTGGCGTGTATCTGGAGCGGGCTCGTCAGCTACGGTACTTGGCCGTGGACAAGACCGGCACCCTGACCTTGGGCGAGCCTTCCTTGAGCGAATATGGCAGCCTGCGTCCAAGCCTGTCAGATAGCGAAGTGCTGGACATGGCCGTTACTCTGGCCGAGCGTTCGGATCATCCTGCCTCGCAAGCGATTGCCCGTGGCCGTGTGGCATCGGGTCTGGTGCGCCTGGATCAATTCGAAGCTTTGGCGGGTAATGGTGTGCAAGCACAAGGCACGACTGGCCAATTGCGTCTGGGCAAGCGTAGCTGGGTGCTGGGGCAGAACAAGGCCGAGTCCAGCCAGGCCGAGCAGCAAGCGGTAGAGAGCGGTGCCACCATGGTGTATCTGGGTGACGAGCACGGTCTGCTGGCCTGGTTCGCCATGATGGATACGCTGCGTCCCACCACCAGCCAGGCGATTCGCGATCTGCAAGCGCAGGGTGTTCAGGTGGAAGTGCTTTCGGGCGACCACGAACAAGCCGTGCGCCATGTCGCCCAGCAAGCCGGAATCAAGGATTTCCGAGGTGGTTTGCTGCCACAGGACAAGCTGGACCGTATCGAGGAAAAACTGGGTAACGGTTTGGTGGCGATGGTGGGTGATGGCATCAATGATGCACCCGCCCTGGCTCGTGCCGATGTGGGTATCGCGATGGGAGCTTTGGGTTCGGACATTGCGATCGAGACCGCTGACGTGGCCTTGATGGACGATGATCTGGGCAAGATTGCCTTGCTGATGCGTCAGTCCCGAGCCTTGCATGCCGTGTTGTGGCAGAACATCAGCCTGGCTTTGGGTATCAAGGCCGTGTTCCTGGTGATGGCCCTGACCGGCCAGGCCACCATGTGGATGGCCGTGTTTGCCGACGTGGGTGCCAGCTTGCTGGTGGTGCTGAACAGCTTGCGTTTGCTGCGCGCCCGCAACCCTTGAATTCCGTGTTCGTTGTCACTGAGCCCCACCTCTTTGAGGTGGGGCTTTTTTTATCGCTGGGCCGTCCCAAGGCTCGGCGCCCCCGGTAAAAAGCGCCCCCTCGGGGATGAGCCTGGACACACAGTAGTCCATTGCGGCCTGCTGTGTGCCAGGCGAATCCGAGCGGCATGCAGGCCGCGAGGTGGAGCGCAAGCCGCAGGCGCAGCGTGGGGGCCTTTTTATGCCGCGTCAAATAAGCCCATCACTAACGTGAAGTTTTTTTGACACGCAGTAGTATCATTAAGGCTTCATTTGGGTTGAGGCCCTGCTTGTTTCTCATCTGTGTCGAGCAGGCTGGGCATGACAAGGACGCGCGATGATTGCACTGCTGGAAGCGGGTCGAGCCGGACTCCTGGGGCGAAAACACTGGCTAAATAACCTGTTGGCTGGTTTGGTGGTGGGGGTGGTGGCCTTGCCGTTGGCCATGGCCTTCGCCATTGCCTCCGGGGTCAAGCCCGAGCAGGGTTTGTATACCGCCATTATTGCCGGTTTGGCGGTGTCTTTATTTGGCGGCAGCCGGGTGCAGATTGCCGGGCCGACGGGGGCCTTCATTGTCATCCTGTCCGGGGTGGTGGCCCAACATGGGGTGGCGGGCCTGCAAATTGCCACGCTGATGGCCGGGGTGATCTTGCTGCTGCTGGGCCTGCTGCGCCTGGGCGCCGTGATCCGCTTTATTCCCGATCCGGTCATCGTGGGTTTTACCGCCGGTATCGGGGTGATCATCTGGGTGGGTCAATGGCGGGACTTTTTTGGCCTTCCCGTCGTCGAGGGCCAGCACTTTCACGAGAAACTCTGGTTCTTGCTGCAGAACCTGCCGTCCCTGGATTGGGCAACCACACTGCTGGGGCTTTTGTCTCTGGCGATTCTGATTGTCGTGCCCAAGATCCCAAGTCTGGCGCGTCTGCCCGGACCGCTGGTGGCCCTGGTGGTCATTACGCTTATCCAGGCGATTTTCCGTTTTGAGTCGGTGGCCACTATCGGCTCCAGCTTCGGTGCCTTGCCCAGCGGCTTGCCGTCGTTTCAATGGCCGGAAATTACGCTGACTCGCGTGGTGGAGCTGATCGGGCCTGCGTTTGCAATTGCCATGTTGGGTGCGATTGAGTCCTTGCTGTCCGCTGTCGTGGCCGACTCCATGACAGGGACCCGTCACGACTCCAATCAGGAATTGGTGGGCCAAGGGATTGCCAACGTGCTCTCGCCCTTGTTTGGCGGGATTGCGGCTACCGGGGCCATTGCCCGTACCGCTACCAATATCCGTAATGGCGGTGACAGCCCCATTGCCGGCGTGGTGCATGTCATTTTCCTGGTACTGGTTCTGCTGTTGCTGGCCCCGCTGGCGGCTTATATCCCGCTGACGGTGTTGGCGGCCATTCTGTTCATGGTGGCCTGGAATATGAGTCAGGCCAAGCTGGTTCTTCGCCTGCAGCGCCGTATGCCTACCGCTGACTTGTTCATTTTGTGGGTGACGTTCGCCCTGACGGTATTTGCGGATCTGGTCGTGGCCGTCAATATTGGGGTGATTCTGGCCATGCTGTATGTGCTCAAACGCACCTCGGATGGGGTGCAAGTGCGGGCCTTGGAAGGCCGCCGTTTACAGCGGGCACTGGATTTGTCCTTCAGCCAGGAGTTGCGCCAGGATATTTCGGTGCTGACTCTGGAAGGACCGTACTTCTTTGCCAGTGTGGAAGCGGTGAATCGTTCCTTGCTGACGGTGCCGGAGCAGGTTCGGGCCGTGGTCTTGCGCTTGAATTACGTGCCTTTTGTGGATGCGACGGCCATGCAGGCTTTGGAGACTGCCTTGGCGGAGCTGGAACAGCGCAATGTCATGGTGGCGCTGTGCGAGGCGAACGAGAAAGTGGGTCGCAAGCTGATTCGCATGGGTCTGTTCAAGCAGATTCACGCGCATCGCGTTTTTGATAGCTTGCAGAATGCGTGGGAAAGCGTCAGCGAGACCCTGGACCATCAGGCCGTCAAGCAAAAAGAAACGGCCACGCCTGAAACGGGAATGGCATCGTAGGCCTTGATGCCTTGCTTGTCTGCCCTGAAAGAACTTGATAGTGAACAATCCCCTCGTCAAAAGCGAGGGGATTGTTGTTTGGTGCCGGGCTTGGCAAGGGTGAGCCCGGCTTTTGAGCTTAGTTTTTTATTTCATTAAGCACCGTACGAAAGCCCACATGCTGGGTAGACATGGTGGTTTCCTGGGGTTGCCGTGAAGCTGGGCGATAGCGTACGCAGAAGTTCGCCGCACACAGAAACGAGCCGCCCTTGATGACGCCTGTTGCCGGATTTCCGTTGGCATCCGTTGCTGCCACGAGAAGGGGTTTGGGCGCCAGGGGGCGATGCTGGGGCTGCCATGCACTGCGTGTCCATTCCCAGACATTGCCGACCGAATCCCACAGGCCATAGTTATTGGCCGGGAAGCAGCCTACGGGGGCGGTGCCTTCGTAGCCATCGCGCAGCAGGTTCTGGGCGGGGAAATTACCTTGCCAGGTGTTGGCCATCAAGCGGCCGCGCACTTCAGGCGTATTGCCCCAAGGGTAGGTAGCGCCTTCCAGTCCGCCGCGCGCTGCAAACTCCCATTGCTCTTCGGTGGGCAGATCGCGTCCCAACCAGCGGGCGTAAGCCAGCGCATCCTCGTAGGCGATATGGACGACGGGATGATTGTCCCGGCCGTTCAGGTTGGTATCGGGACCACCGGGATGCCGCCAGTTGGCACCCGGCACCCATACCCACCAGTTGTAATTGCCGGAAGGGACATGTTGATCGTGCCCATCGTGGTGATCGTGATCATGCGTTGCTGCCGGTGGCGTGAAGACGGCGGATCCGGGCTGACGATACTGCTCGGGAACCTGAACATGCGGCGGAAATTCCGGCACCCGTTCCGCCTGGGTGACATAGCCTGTGGCCGCCACAAATTGTGCGAATTGGGCATTGGTGACTTCGTGCTGGTCTATCTGAAAAGCCTGGACCTCCACGGGATGTACCGGCTTTTCTTCCGGATAGCCTTCGTCGGACCCCATCAGAAAGCGCCCCCCCGGAATGGTGACCAAACCAGCCTGATTGGCGGCTCCTTGCCTGGCCGGGCCGAAGCCTGTTGGTATGCCGTTATAGGCTTGGCAATCGTGGGCCGGAACCGGAGGAGGGAGGGTATCGGAGCCGTCTGCCGCTGCAGGCAGCGGGGCTGCTGTCAGCAGCCCGCATACCGTCAGCAGTGCCTTGGCTCGGGAGAGCTTAAAGGACTTCATCCAGATCCTTGTAGTAGTTCAGGCTGTTGCTGTAGCCTGGGCGCGAAGCCAGACCTTCAAAATCCTCCACCCCGTTGCGCTTGGCATATTGCTCGTACTCGGCAATCAGCTCTTTCAGCTTTTCAGGATGTTTTTCGGACAGGTCATTCAGCTCGGAGCGGTCTTCGACCACATTGAACAGTTCCCAGCGGTCTTTGCCCCACGGTGCATTGGCGTACACGATTTTCCAGTCACCCACGCGCATGGCGCGGCGGCCATTCAGCTCCCAGCCTTGGCGGAAGGTTTCATGGACCTGATCGCTGCGACCGGTCAGCACATCGACCATGGAGTTGCCTTGCATGGGGATGACCTGGCGGCCACGGTATTCGCCCTTGGGTTGGTCGATCTGGGCCAAGGCCAGAATGGTGGGGGCGATGTCGGTTACATGGGCCGGAGCGCGCACAAATTCGCCCTGACGCTTGCCACCGGGTACGCGCATGATGCTGGGCACCGAGATACCGCCTTCATACATGAAGGCTTTGTACAGATTGAAGGGCGTGGAGCCAACTTGCGCCCAGCCTGGACCGTATTCCACAAAGGAGCCGGGACGGCCCGTGTTTTCATAGCTGTTATCGCGATGCTTGTGGGCCCAGGCGCGGGTTTCACCTTCATCGAGCACGGTATTGCCGTCGGCACCGTTATCGGACATGAAGATGACGACGGTGTTGTCGTACTGGCCGGTTTGTTTCAGGTGCTCGATGACACGGCCAATCTGTGCATCCATGGCTTCCACCATCGCGGCGTAGACCGCCATACGTTTGCTTTCAACACGTTGCTGTTCAGGACTCAGCTCTTTCCAGCGTGGCCAGGCCGGATTGCCCACATAGCCTTGCATGTCCTGGGGCACCAGACCCAGCTTTTTCATGCGCTCCAGACGCTGTTCACGCAGCACGTCATAGCCTACGTCGTAGCGGCCTTCATATTTGCGTATGTATTCGTCGGGGGCGTGCAAAGGCCAATGCGGCGCGGTAAAGGCCAGGTAGGCGAAGAAAGGCTGATCCTTGCGCTTGTCGGCGTCTATATAAGACATCAGGCGCGAGGCAAAGAACTCGCTGGAGTAGAAGTCCTTGGGAAGCTGTACTTCCTTGCCGTTTTCACGGTACAGGGCGACCGGGGCTTTATTGGCATCAAAGGTGATGATGCCGCTTTGGTCAAAGTGGCTGGCGCCACCGTGCATCAAGGCGTAAGACTGGTCGAAGCCCCGATTGGGCGGGGCGACTTCCTCTTTCACACCCAAATGCCACTTGCCCGCCATATAGGTACGGTAGCCATTGTCTTGCAGGACCAGTGGAAAGGGCAGGGCCCGGTCACTTAAAAAGCCTTCGTAGCCGGGCAGGGCGCGCTGCTGGGGCGTCATCAGCTCGGCCATGCCACCAAAGCCGACCTGGTGGTTATCTGCGCCGGACATCAGCATGGCGCGGGTTGGAGAGCAGAAGGGGGAGGCGTAAAAGTCAGTCAGGGCTACGCCGTCTTTGACCAGGGCATCCAGGTTGGGGGTGGAAATTTCCCCGCCAAATGCGCCAATGTCTGAATACCCCAGATCATCGGCCACGATCAGCAAAATATTGGGGCGTTTTGTCTCTGTGGCTGCGTGACTGTTTAGCGTGCAGGCGGCCAAAGCCAGGCCCAGCAAGCTGCGCAGCAAATAAGTATTTTTCATTTTCCTGTGTCTCAATCTAGTTATGTTTATAGGTAGAACGGATGTGTAGACAGAGCCAGCAACAAAGGCCTCACACTTTTGATCTGAGCCGCCGCTGCCAGTCTTTTAGAGGCTGGCGTGTCTCCCCCAATTCGATTGGACACGAAGCGGCGTGGGGATTTCCAAGACTAAAAAGGTTTGCTTGTATACCTGGAAGGTATGGTGGCTAATATAAGTATTGGAAATCAAGGAACTAGGTTTGTACGTGGCATGGGCTGTGGTTTTCCCTGATGGGACCACAAAATGTTCTGAATTGGGTCTGTTTGATTGCCGTCGTCGGGCTTCGGGAACGCGTCCGGCGCTCAGCCATGAAAAAAGCCCCAGCAAGTGGGGCTTTGGTGAGCAATCTGGAAATTAACGGGCCAGCTTGAACTCGTCGTCGCCCATGAAGGCGTAACGCAAGGCGTCGATCAGGGCCAGGAAGTAGGCCAGGGGCGACCAGATGGCAAACAGCACCAGGAATAACAAGCCCATGCCGATCTGGCCCAGGTAAAAGCGGTGCACGCCCAGCCAGCCCAGGAATATCGCCAGCACAATCGCGATCTTGCGGTGGCTGTTGGGCTTGGACATTTCGTCTTTCTTGTTCTTGGAAATCCAGATCACCAGCGGGACGGTAATGATCAAGGCGATCAGTGCCTTGCCCCAATGCACGGTCAGGTAGCGCTGAACTTGCTGCATCAACTCGATGAAGTCATGGAACAGGAATCCCAGGTACGAGGAAATGTAGTGGAAAATGGCCTCGCCAAAGGTCAGGCCCAACATCACGATCAGGAAGATGGCAATGCCCAGAATGATTTTTTGCAGCATGGTGTTTCCGTCAAAAAAACAGCAAGTTCAATAAGTGCGTGCCTGACGCACGGCTTGTTCCCAACTGAGCATCAGGTTTTGGGCTTCATCGCGCGACATGATGGGCTCGAAAACCCGGTCGCATTGCCATAGCGCCGCAATCTCAGGCAGACCTGAATACAGACCGCTGCCCAAGCCCGCCAGATAGGCGGCGCCCAGCGCGGTCGTCTCAATAGTAACGGGACGCACGACAGGCAGGCCCAACAAGTCTGCTTGAAATTGCATCAGAAGATTATTGGCACAGGCCCCACCGTCCACACGCAGCTCGTGCAAAGCCGGGCCGCCGTTGGCCTGTACATCCCGATTCATGGCTTGCAGCACGGCGGCGCTTTGGTAGGCAATGCTGTCCAGAGCAGCGCGGGCGATGTGGGCCATGGTGGAGGCGCGTGTCAGGCCGGTAATGGTGCCGCGGACTTGGGCATCCCAATAGGGGGCGCCCAGGCCGGTGAAGGCAGGGACCAGTCGTACGCCTTGTGCATCCGGCACGCTGCGAGCCAGCTCTTCGACTTGCGCGCTATGCTCCAGTGCGCCCAGACCATCGCGCAGCCATTGGACCACCGCCCCCCCAATAAATACGCTGCCTTCCAGCGCATAGGCGGGAGCATCGCCGTGATGGGCGGCGCTGGTTGCGATCAGGCCGTTATGGGATTGGGGGACTTGAGAGCCACAGTGCATCAACAGGAAGCAGCCTGTGCCATAGGTATTCTTGGCCATGCCGGGTGTTGTGCAAGCCTGGCCGAACAGGGCGCTTTGTTGGTCGCCCGCCACACCACAAATGGGAATGGGGCTACCCAGAATTTCGGGGCTGCAATGGCCAAACTCGGAGGCGGAGCTCTGTACCTGGGGCAAGACGCTGGCCGGGATGTTGAACAGGGCCAGCAATTCATCGTCCCATTGCTGGCTATGAATGTTGTAGAGCAGAGTGCGTGAGGCATTGCTGACATCGGTGGCATGGACTTTGCCGCCGCTTAAATGCCAGATCAGCCAGCTGTCAATGGTGCCGAAAGCCAGTTCACCACGCGCTGCACGTTCACGGGCGCCGGGTACGGAGTCCAGCAGCCAACGCAGCTTGGAGGCCGAAAAATAGGCATCAATAGGCAGGCCGGTCTTGCCGGTAATGGTGGCTTCGTGCCCTTGTTCGCGCAACTGGGCGCAGAAGTCCTCGGCGCGTCTGTCTTGCCAGACGATAGCCTTGTGCAGGGCCTGCCCGGTTTGCCGATCCCATAGCACTGTGGTTTCACGCTGATTGGTAATGCCAATGGCGTGTATGTCCTGAGGGCGCAGCCCTGCCTGCTCAATCGCTTGCCGGGCGGTTCGGAACTGGGTGTCCAGGATTTCCTGGGGATCATGCTCCACCCAGTCTGTACGCGGGTAGTATTGCTGAGTTTCCTGCTGCGCCTTGGCCAGAATGCGGCCGTCTGCCGCTACCACAAGGCTGCGCGAGCTGGAGGTTCCCTGATCAAGAGCAAGTATGAATGTCATGCGAATGAGGCAGTAAAAGCGGAGCAGACCACAGTGTACTGGCTCTGTGTGATCTGTGTCCGGTCGCAGAAGGGGACTTGATACGCGAGCAAACAAGTTTCACTGGACGGTAAAAGTTCAGGGGCTAAAATCAGGGTAAATCCCGAGCCAGTCAGTGTTTTTTTTCGGGTGTCTGCTAATTTCAGGTCCAAAGCTCATCTTATGACTACATTAAGTTCCCCCTTATTGACCGACAGAGCCCAGATGCTGGGCGCCTTGGCGCGCACCACGCAGGTTGATATGGTCGTGGTGGGTGGTGGCGCTACCGGCTTGGGCGTGGCTCTGGACGCGGCCTTGCGGGGCTTGAGTGTGGTTGTGCTGGAAGCCTGGGACTTTGCCAAAGGCACGTCCTCGCGGGCGACCAAGCTGGTACACGGCGGGGTGCGATACCTGGCCCAGGGCAATGTCAGTCTGGTGCGTGAAGCCTTGCGCGAGCGTATGCATTTGCTCAGCAATGCGCCCCATCTGGCGCAGCGCCTGCCTTTTGTCATGCCCAGCTACAAGTGCTGGGAGACTCCGTTTTACGGGGTGGGCCTGATGGCCTATGACGGTTTGGCGGGGCGCGAGGGGTTGGGTCATACCCAATTTTTGAGTGCTTCCAAGATCCGGCAGCTTCTGCCCGGTGCGCGGCAAAGTGGCCTGAAAGGTGGCGTGAAATATTGGGACGGCCAGTTTGATGATGCCCGTCTGGCCTTGGCCCTGGCCCGTACGGCGGCACTGAATGGGGCCTTGCTCATCAATTACTGTCCGGTTGTGGATGTGATGCACAGCGAGGGCAAGGTCTGCGGGGTGCGCTGCCAGGACAAGGAAAGCGGTCAGACCTATGAGATCCAGAGCAAATGCGTGGTCAATGCCACGGGCGTGTGGGTGGATCAGGTGCGACAACTGGATGCGCAGGAAGCCGGGCGTGAACTGCGCCCTATGGTTTCGCCCAGCCAGGGTGTGCACTTGGTGGTTGATCAGGAATTCTTGCCCGGTGAACACGCCTTGCTTGTGCCACGGACCAAGGATGGCCGGGTCTTGTTTGCCGTGCCTTGGTTGGGCAAGCTGATTTTGGGCACGACGGATACTCCCCGAGACGATATTCCGCTGGAGCCGCGCCCCTTGGCCCAGGAAGTGGATTTCATTCTGAAAGAGTCCGCGAATTATCTGCAAAAAGCGCCCACGGTGCGGGATGTGCGCAGTATCTGGGTGGGGCTGCGACCGTTGGTGCGCCCTGCAGCCGAGTCGGCCGCGGGGCAGACGCAATCCATCAGCCGGGAACATAGCATTACGGTTAGTGCGAATGGTTTGCTGACAGTCACTGGCGGCAAATGGACGACGTATCGTGCCATGGCCGAAGATGTGCTGGAACGCTGCCAGCAGTCCGGCTTGCTGGGGCCTTTGCCAGCCTGTCGGACTCAGGAGCAACGTTTGGTCGGTGCTTCTTATGTAGGCGATCGGCGTTCTCTGGGGCGTACAGCCGGTCTGGATGCGTATGGCAGCGAGGCCGACTGGGTGCAGACCTTGCCGGGAGCGGATCAGGAATTGGCGCCGGGCTTGAGTGTGGCCATGGTGCGCTTTGCTTGCCGCTTTGAATACGCCCGTACCGTTGAAGACATGCTGGCCCGTCGTTCGCGCCTTTTGTTCCTTGATGCGCGTCTGGCGCAGTCACTTGCCCCAGCGGTGGCGGCAATTATGGAAGAAGAGACCGGGCGCTCGCCCGAGCTGGGGGCCTTTCTGGAACTGGCCGAGCAATACGCCACCGTGCCTACGCGTTAAACGTATGGCAATAAGAAAGGGCCCGTTCATTACGGGCCCTTTTGCTTTCTGCGCTCAATGAAATTGGGTCTGGTGAAAGATCAGGCCCGCTTCCATTCAATACCTGCGCTGGCTTGCTGATGAGTCAATCAAAGAAAGTGCGAGCTGTTTCAAAGCGCTTGGCGAAATAGGGATTGTCCAGTGAATCAATCCGCACGCGTCCACCACTGGAGGGAGCGTTGATGAATTGTTGCTTGCCTATATAGATGCCTACATGCGAGTTCGGGGTACCCAGTGTATTGAAAAACACCAGGTCACCCGGGCGCAGCTGTGAACGGCTGACACGCCGGGCCGCGCTGGCCTGGTCGCCGGTGCGGCGTGGAATGGGGGAGCTGGACTCCTGGCTGAATACATAGTGCACCAGGCCGCTGCAATCAAAGCCGGTAGACGGCTCGCGTCCGCCGTAGCGGTAAGGCGTATCCAGCAATGTCAGGGCAGACAGGACGACGGCTGAGCGGCGCTGTTCATCCACACCAATGGGTTTGCCGGGGGGGAGGCGGGACGAGGGCGTGTGCGCACAAGCTGCCAGGATCAGTGTCAGGCACAAGGCGAACAGACGTTGCGTAAAAGCAGCAGGAACCATGGGCTGTTACAAAACGGATGTGGTGGCGGCGGGGAAAGCTGTCCCCAGAAGATTATCCGATATTTCAACGCTTTTTAGGCTGCACGCGAGATGGATCGTCGAAATATGCATTAATTAATGGCTAATGTATGCAACAAAACATAAATTTGATACAGGCGCTTTGATCTTTGTCATGTTACATCTCGTTTATAACTACAACATTAAGTGAGCATCTGATAATATTCTGCTGTGTCTTGATACGTTTATTGCATATATTTATTGTTTTCCATGTTTTTAGGGCATTAAAAGAGAGTGTGTGTCGGAAACATCGAGAATGTAAAATTTATATTCACGCAATAGATTGCAAGGCATGATACATATTTATGTAACTTTATATGTTTTAAATGTGTTTTGTTACAAGAAACTGGCTGATTAACAGATTTACAAGGATGGCTGACATGCCCGTATCGGAAAATTCGCTGCTGAATGATATTCAGGAAGTCAATTTGTCGTACTTGTTACTCGCGCAGCGCCTGCTGCGGGAGAATTTTTCGGCAGGTATGTTCCGTTTGGGCTTCGATACTGATGTGGCAGAGACCTTGTTGCGTCTGTCGCCGGCCCAATTGGTCAAGCTGGCCAGCTCCAGCTCGTTGATTTGCGGCTTTCGCTTCAATGATTACGACCTGCTCACCACCTTGACGCAGGATGTGCTGGGAGGGGTATTGCAGCAGGCTCACTCCACTATTCTTCTGTCACAGCGCGCGACGGCAGAACAAGCCGGTTAAACCGGCTGCGAACTTATTACATCAAGAACTATGGCTATAAAAAGCGTCGCCAAAGAAGCCCAGGAAATTGGGCTTGCTTCCGACATGATTGAGCTGGGGGCGCGTTTGCAGGTCCTGCAAGCAGAAACATCATTAAGCTACGACCGGCTGGCCCGTTTGTACCGTGAAGTCAAGGGCTGCTCGCCACCCAAAGGGATGCTGCCTTTTTCTGTCGACTGGTTCATGACCTGGCTGCCCAATATTCATTCCAGCCTGTTCTATAGCATTTACCAGTTCATGGCCGTACATACGCCGTGCGACAAAAGTCGTGCACTGGTCGAGGCCTATCGCCTTTACCTGGAGCAATCGTCGGCCGGGCGTCTGGACGTGGGGCCGGACGAAGAGCCCGTGCTGAGTTTTACCCGTGCCTGGATGCTGCTGCGCTTTTTTGATAGCGGTTTGTTGCAGCTGTCCCAGTGCGAGCGCTGCAAGGGGGGCTTCGTGGCCCATGCGCACGATCCTGAATCAGGCTTTATTTGTGCCATTTGCCGTCCGCCACCACGGGCCGGCAAGACCCGTGCCAGCAAGGCGCGCAGTACACCTAAATCTCCGGGCGGCAAAAGTCGAAAATCAGAGCCGGTCAAGGAGCCGCAAGCCAGGGTCACGGGGCACGTCAACGCACAGGTAGACGTGCCCATCTAACAATAGCTTTTGTCGTCAGTGTGCAGCAAAGCCGGATAGATGCTGGTTTTTGATGTGGATCTGATAAGAATCTGAATGTGTCAAGGCAACTGGAAGCGTTGATCTAGGCTGGAAAAAGGCCATTAACGCGTCGTTTTAGCCCGGTTGCTTGCCGCCATCATTAGCAGCGTGTATTTGAAGAAGGCGTATCCGTGCTTATTATCCTTGGATATATCATTGTTTTCGTCTCCGTTTTCGGGAGCTTTGTGGGGCTGGGCGGGCACTTGGGTGCGCTATACCAGCCTTTTGAATTACTGCTGATTGGTGGCGCGGCCCTGGGAGCCTATTTTGCGTCCAACAGCGGCAAGTCCATCAAGCTGCTGGCCAAAGCGTTGCCGATTGCATTTCGCAGCAGCCCCTACAACAAGCAGTTGTACATGCAGTTGATGGGCATGTTGTCTGTGCTGCTGAACAAGGCTCGACGCGATGGCATGATGTCCATCGAAGCGGATATCGAAAACCCCGAACAAAGCCCCATCTTTGCTGATTACCCCAATGTGGTGAAAGATCCGGCTTTGATGAACTTTGTGTCCGACTACCTGCGTTTGATGATCAGCGGCAATATGAGCTCGTTTGAAATCGAAACGCTGATGGACCAGGACATTGAAACCCACCAGCACGAACGTAACGTGCCTGCACGTGCCTTGCGTGAAGTGTCTGACGCCTTGCCCGCTTTCGGGATTGTGGCGGCCGTGCTGGGTGTGGTGAAAGCGCTGGCCTCTGTAGACCAGCCGCCTGCCGTGCTGGCAGACCTGATTTCCAAGGCCATGGTTGGTACCTTCCTGGGTATCTTGCTGGCCTACGGCTTTGTCGCTCCCTTGGCTGCTACCATCGAACGCCGTACCTCTGATTCGGTCAAGGTGCTGGAGTGCATCAAGGTCACTTTGCTGGCCAATCTGAACGGTTACCCGCCCCAGCTTGCCGTGGAATTTGGCCGTAAAGTGCTGTTTTCCTCCGATCGCCCTTCGTTCCAGGAGCTGGAAGAGCATGTGCGTCAGGCCCGCTCGGGTGCTGGTCGCAAAGCCTAAGCGGATGCGTTCATGAGCAATCATAAAGATCGCGTGGTCATCCGTCGCAAGAAGACGGCCCATGCCGAGCATCATGGTGGTAGCTGGAAAATTGCCTACGCCGACTTCATGACGGCGATGATGGCTTTTTTCCTGGTGATGTGGATTCTTTCCCTGGTTCCCAAGCAGGACTTGAAGGAAATTGCCGATTACTTCCGCATGCCCTTGATGGACGCCGTTTCGGGCGGCTATCAGGCCGACTATTCGCGCAGCGTCATTCCTGGTGGCCAGCCCAGCCTGGTGCCCAATCCCCATCCCGGCACGAACAGCAGTCAGGCAGCCGATGATCGCCAGGATGTGGAGCGTCTGGAAGATTTGAAATCGGCTCTGGAAGAACTGATCCGCATCGACCCCGTGCTGAAAGAGTTCCGTCCGCAACTACTGCTGGACATGACTCAGGACGGTTTGCGCATCCAGATTATCGACCGTCAAAGCCGCCCCATGTTCTCCACGGGCAGCGCACAGGTGCAGATTTATATGCGGGCTATTTTGCGCTCGCTAAGCGCTCCCTTGAACGAGATGCCTAACCGTATTCTGATTTCCGGTCATACCGACTCGCTGCAGTACGCCAGTGGCGAGCGTTTGTACAGTAACTGGGAGCTGTCGGCCGATCGTGCCAATGCGGCTCGACAGGAGCTGGTGGCTGGTGGTCTGGCCGAGGCCAAGGTCAAGCAGGTCGTGGGTTTGGCCGATAGTGTCAGCCTGGTTAAAGATAACCCCGCCGCAGCCGTAAATCGACGTATCAGCCTGCTCGTGCTCAATAGCCGGGCCGAACGACGCATGGACGAGCAAGCCGCAAGCGGTTCGGAAGAGTTTGATTTGCGCGAAGCCATGCAGGAGACCGAGGGGCCAATCAGTATTCATATTCCCGGTCTGCCTGAAATGCCTTCTGCCTTGCCAGTGGTGCCCTAGGGCTTGTTAACAGGCCCGACGGCCCAGGTGTTTGGGCTGTGCTTTTTGTTTTGTTGTTCTAAGCCATAACCAGGAAGGAAGTGTTCATGAGCTCCGGCGTAGATCTGAGTCAGTTTTACGAAACCTTTTTCGATGAAGCCGATGAGTTGCTGGCGGACATGGAGCGCTTGCTGCTGGAGCTGGATCTGGACGAGCCTGATCGCGATCAGCTCAATGCCATCTTCCGGGCCGCGCACTCAATCAAGGGCGGTGCAGGCACGTTTGGTTGCTTCGGTCAGCTGGCTGAAACTACCCACTTACTCGAAAATCTGCTCGATCTGGTCCGTAATGGCGAGATGCAATTGCGCAAGGACATGATTGACCTCTTTCTGGAAACCAAGGACGTGCTAACCGGACAAGTCAATGCCTACCGCGAGGAACAGGAGCCTGACGAGGAAGCCTATACCCGTATCTGCGCGCAATTGAGGCAACTGGCCCTGGAGCAAAAGGGCATTCTGGCAACGGACGCGAAAGGAACCGAAGCGATTCTGCAAGCCGAAGCGGAACCCGAGCCGGAACCGGCCGCCAATACGGATGGCTTGCCACTGTGGGTGTCCATGGGACCGGTATCGGATAAAGATGCGGAGGCGCTGCAACAAGAAATGGAGTTGATGGGCACCATCGTCCATCAAACCCGTGAAGGCGATCGCCTGGATATCTGGGTGGAAACCACAGGTTCAGCGGACGACATCCTGGCCGTTTGCTGCTTTATTCTGAATGCCGACCAGGTGTCGGTAAAACCGGCTGCTGCTCCTGGGCAAGCGGCGGCTCCAGCATCCGCCGCAGCTTCTGCTCCTGCCGCCGCCGTGGCTGTCGAGCCCGCCGCTGTCGCTCCGGCCGCTCCAGCACCAGCCCCTGTTGCGGCTGAACCTGAAAAAACCGAAACGCCTGCTCCTGCTGTTGCCCCTAAAGCTGCCGACAAACCCGCCAAGGCCGCGGCTCCCAAAGAGTCCGGCACGATCCGCGTGGGCGTGGAAAAAGTTGACCAGATCATCAACCTGGTGGGCGAGCTGGTCATTACACAAGCCATGCTGGTGCAAACTGCCTCGACGCTGGACCCGGTCGTGCATGATCGTCTTTTGAATGGCATCGAACAGTTGGAGCGCAATGCGCGCGATCTGCAAGAGTCCGTGATGTCCATTCGCATGATGCCGATGGATTACGTGTTCAGCCGCTTTCCGCGTGTGGTGCGTGAAAGCGCGGCCCGCATGAACAAGAAGATTCGTCTGGTCACCAAAGGGCAGGCCACCGAGCTGGACAAGAGCCTGATCGAACGCATTATTGATCCGCTCACGCACCTGGTGCGCAACAGTATCGACCACGGCATTGAAATGCCCGAGGATCGTCTGGCAGCGGGCAAGGAAGAAGAGGGCGTGCTGACCTTGTCGGCCCAGCACCAGGGCGGTCATATCATCATTGAAGTGGTGGACGATGGCGCTGGTCTGAACCGCGAACGTATTCTGAAGAAAGCCATGTCTTCGGGCCTGCCTGTCACCGAGACCATGCCGGACGACGAAGTGTGGCAACTGATTTTTGCCCCCGGCTTTTCCACCGCCGACAAAGTCACGGAAATTTCCGGACGCGGCGTGGGCATGGACGTGGTGCGACGCAATATCCAAAGCATGGGCGGCCATGTGCAGCTGTACTCGCGCGCAGGCAAGGGAACGACCACCCGTATTGTCTTGCCGCTGACGCTGGCGATTCTGGATGGCATGTCGGTCCAGGTGGGCAATGAGGTGTTCATCCTGCCGCTGGCTCACGTAACCGAATCCATGCAGCCCACAGAAGAGCAGTTGCGCAGCGTCACCGATACCGATCACGTCATGTTTGTGCGTGGCGAGTATCTGCCCCTGATTTCCCTGCGTGACATCTTCTCGGTTGAAGGGGCCGAGACTGATGTGACTCGTGCGATTGCCGTTATCTTGCAGGCCGAAGACATGCGCTTTGCCTTGCTGGTCGATCACCTGATTGGTCAGCATCAAGTCGTGGTCAAGAACCTGGAAGCCAATTATCGAAAAATTCCGGGTATTTCCGCTGCCACCATTTTGGGCGATGGCAGCGTAGCCCTGATTGTTGATGTTTTTGCCTTGCAACGTCTGGCGCGTGACCCCGCCTCGACGTGGGCCTGATTATTCGGAGATCTTTATGTCCAACGACTTTACTTCCCACTCCGAAGCTGCCGAGGCTGGCGGCAAGGAGTATCTGGTATTTACTCTGGGCGACCAGGAATACGGCATCGATATTCTGAAAGTTCAGGAGATCCGGGGCTACGACTCCCAGACCGTCACTCGTATCGCCAACGTGCCCAATTTCATCAAGGGTGTTACCAATCTGCGTGGCGTAATTGTTCCTATCGCAGACTTGCGGGTGCGTTTCAATATGGAACGGGTGGAGTACGACCACCAGACCGTCGTGGTGATTCTGAACTTGCACGACCGAGTAGTGGGTGTGGTGGTGGATGGTGTCTCGGATGTACTGGTGCTGCAATCGTCCCAGATCAGCGCTGCCCCCAGCTTCGGCACCGCCTTCTCGACCGAGTACCTGACCGGTATCGGTACGCTGGGCGAACGTATGCTGATTTTGGTGGATATTGAAAAACTGATGACCAGTGAAGAGATGGCTCTGGTTGACAGCGCAGTGGCCTGATCGCCCGAGTCTGTAAAGACTTGCCAGGCGGGGACTTGTTTAACGGGTCCTTCAAGGAATGTTCGGGCCGGGGGAGGCGTCACAAGCGCCTCTGATGTTCGGATCTACTCTAGACAAGGTGCTTGCAATGCTGGATGGATTACGTTTAGCCAATCTGAAGGTGCGGACCAGTCTGATTCTGGTACTGGTGTTTTTTTTAGCAATGCTGGTGGCAGGCGCCGCTCTGGGGATTTTGTCCTTGCGCGCCAATAACGGTGCGCTGCAAAGCATCGTGGTCAATCAGCGTGTAGGCTCGGCCATGTATCAGGCCATCGAGCGCTACAAAGAGACTCAAACCCTGATTGGACGAGCGGCCATCAGCTATGTGGTCAGCAATGATCTGCAAAACCAGGACTTGATGGCCGAGTGGAGCGATGTGGCTCCCAAAACCTCGGCGATCAGCTCGGCAACCCGTGATGCCCTGGACGCCACGCGCAAGCAGTTTGAGCTGGCCCAGGAATCCTTCTTTGAATACCAGGGTGTCGCTACCCAGCTGGAAGGCACCAATGATTACTACCAGCGTGTCGACGCGGCGTTCATGTCCCTGATGCAAGGTGGCGTGCTGCCCTTGATCGCCTACCTGGAGCAAGGTGATATTGCGGGTTTCCGCAGCTATGTGGCGACTACCACCAAGTTCCTGGAAGAGGATCTGTACAGCGCCTTGAACACCTTGCAGGAAGCTCAGCAGCGTTCTATCGACTCGCAATACCAGAAAGAAAACGACCAGTACAACATGGTGATCCGTCTGGTGGGTCTGGCCATGGTGCTTTGTCTGTTTATCTCCTTGGCCGTGTATGTGTTCTTGAATCGCATGGTGTTGCGCCCCTTGCGTCAGGCTGGTGCGCACTTTGATCGCATTGCCAGCGGGGATCTGACCCAGCGCGTGGAAGTGAAGTCCACCAATGAAATTGGTGTGCTGTATGACGCCGTGCGTCGCATGCAGGGCAGCTTGCAGTCCATGGTGCAAACCGTGCGTCAGGGCGTGGAAGAGATCACCTTTGGTTCGCGCGAAATTTATGTGGGCAATACGGACTTGAGCAGTCGCACGGAAGAGCAGGCCGCCTCCTTGCAGCAGACTGCGGCCAGCATGGAGCAGTTGGCCAGCACGGTTCGCCAGAACTCGGACAATGCCCAGCAAGCGGACCAGGTTGCCAAGAATGCTTCCGAAGTGGCTCTGCGCGGTGGCCAGGCGGTCTCTACCGTGGTGCAAACCATGGAAGATTTGTCGGCCAGTTCGGGACAGATTGCCCAGATCGTGAACGTGATCGACGGCATTGCCTTCCAGACCAATATTCTGGCCTTGAACGCCGCGGTGGAAGCCGCCCGTGCAGGCGAGCAGGGCAAGGGTTTTGCGGTGGTGGCCGGTGAAGTACGCAGTCTGGCCCAGCGCAGTGCGCAAGCGGCGCGCGAGATCAAGGGCTTGATCGAGCAGTCGCTGGCCAAAGTGAAAGAAGGGACTCGACAGGTGGATGAGGCGGGCAAGGTGGTCATGGAAGTGGTCAGCTCGGTACAGAGCGTAACGACCATCATGGCGGAAATCTCCTCGGCTTCAAACGAGCAGTCGGAAGGAATTGAGCAGGTGAACCGGGCGGTTGCGCAAATGGATGTGGTTGTGCAGCAGAACGCGGCCCTGGTCGAGCAGGCTACCGCTGCGGCGGGCTCCTTGCAGGATCAGGCGACCCGTTTGTCCGATGCGGTGTCGGCGTTCAAAGTCAGTGCGCAAGACATTATTGATGATCCGTTTGAAGCGCCCGAGCCGGAACGATTACGTTCTACCGAGCGTCTGTCGGCGGGGCCTTTTAGCGGGACCTTGGCCAGCCTGTAGTTATATGAGCACATCTGTGGAACCTTTTGTTTATACATTGCCCTCGATCCCGCAAGCCTCGAGGGCCGACTGTGAGCGAGCCGCGCGCTTGCTCAAGTCGTATGCGGGCATCATCTTAGGTACCCACAAAGAAGATATGGTTGCCCGCACGCTGGGTATGCGCAGTCAGAACGCGGGCATGCGCGAGGTACGCCAGTACCTGGATATTCTGGAACAGGACACCCATAGCCAGGAGTGGCAGGACTTCGTCAACGCCTTCACCATCAATCACACCGCGTTTTTTCGGGAACAGCATCACTTCGATATTCTGGGCAAGTTTGTCAGTACACGCGGCAAACCCCTGGATATCTGGTGCAGCGCCGCCTCTACGGGCGAGGAAGCGTATTCCATTGCCATGACGGTGCGCGAACACTGCCCCTCACCGGATGTGAATGTGTCCATTCTGGCTAGCGATATTGACTCGGCTGCCTTGGACAAGGCCCGTCAGGGCGTGTATACCCTGGAGCGCATTCAGCCCGTGCCCGATTTGTGGCTGCCGCGTTACTTTCAGCGTGGCGTGGGCGCTCGCAAGGGGCTGGCACGCGTCAAGCCCGTGTTGCGCAATATGGTGGAGTTCGAGGAGTTCAATCTGGTGGGGCCGGCCTGGCCGTCTTCCAGCCGTTTTGATGTGATCTTCTGTAGAAACACCATGATTTATTTTGATCGTGATGATCAGACACGCATTCTGGAGCGCTTTGCCGCCGTCACCAAGCCTGGCGGACTGCTGTTTGTGGGGCATTCCGAGAACTTCTCCTACCTGACCAAGGCCTTTCGACTGCTGGGTCAGACGGTGTATGTCCGGAACTAGGGCCCATTAGTTTCACCCCGCCCCAAGCTCTGTTGGCGTTTGAAATCGGGATTATGAGTAGCATGAAGAAAATTCGAGTTTTGTGTGTAGACGATTCCGCCCTGGTGCGCAGCCTGATGGTGGAAATTATCAACAGTCATGCGGATATGGAAGTGGTGGCCGTGGCCCCCGATCCGCTGGTGGCGCGCGAGCTGATCAAAGAACACAATCCGGATGTGCTGACGCTGGACGTCGAGATGCCGCGTATGGACGGGCTGGACTTTCTGGAGCGCCTGATGCGCTTGCGTCCCATGCCCGTGGTGATGGTGTCCTCGCTGACCGAGCGCAATTCGGACGTGACCTTGCGTGCCCTGGAGCTGGGCGCGGTGGACTTTGTGACCAAGCCCAAGCTGGGCCTGCGGGACGGCTTGCTGGATTACTCGGACCTGATTGCCGACAAGATCCGCGCCGCCTCCATTGCCCGTCCACGTCGTGCGACCCCGGCCCCGGCAGGGTCCGCCCCGGCTCGTCGCCTGACGCACAACTTTTCGACCACTGAAAAACTGATCATGATCGGTGCATCCACAGGCGGCACCGAGGCCATTCGCCAGGTGCTGGAGCCTTTGCCGGCCAATTGTCCGGCCATCATGATTACCCAACATATGCCAGCCGGTTTCACGCGCTCGTTTGTGAACCGTCTGGATGGACTGTGTTCCATGCAGGTGCACGAGGCCGAAGATGGTCAGCGCGTGTTGCCCGGCCATGTGTATCTGGCTCCCGGTGGCGTGGCGCACATGAAGCTGGCCCGCTCGGGTGCCAACTATGTGGTCAAGCTGGTGGACAGTGAACCTGTCAACCGCCACCGGCCCTCGGTTGATGTGCTGTTTCACTCTGCCGCCGAGCTGGCCGGACGCAATGCCGTGGGTGTCATTCTGACCGGCATGGGCAAGGACGGCGCGCAAGGTTTGCTGGCCATGAAACAGGCCGGTGCCATGACTTTTGCCCAGGACGAAGCCACCAGCGTGGTCTTTGGCATGCCGCGTGAAGCCCTGCAAATTGGCGCGGCGGACATCGCCTTGCCCTTGGGGCAGATCAGCGAACGAATTCTAGCCAGTGTGGGGGCCTTTGGGCACCGTGTATAAACGGTCCTGAACGCACTGGCATGCTACTCATTTGGAGAATGTAAATGGTACAAAAAAATATAAAAATTCTCGTCGTCGATGACTTTCCCACCATGCGCCGGATCATCAAGAACCTGCTCAAGGATCTGGGATACGAGAATGTAGACGAAGCAGAAGATGGTCAGATGGGCCTGGAAAAACTGCGCAACGGCAATTTCGAGTTTGTGGTCTCTGACTGGAATATGCCAAATCTGGATGGGCTGGAAATGCTCAAGCAGATTCGTGCCGATGCCAACCTGTCCTCTTTGCCTGTGCTGATGGTGACCGCCGAAGCCAAGAAAGAGAACATTATTGCCGCCGCCCAGGCGGGCGCCAATGGCTACGTCGTCAAACCCTTTACCGCCGCAACTCTGGAAGAGAAGCTGAACAAGATCTTCGAGAAAATGGCCGGTTAATACGGAGTACGTCATGGATCCACAGCAAACACCGAATCATCCCGACCCCCAAAGCGTACCGGTTGATCTGGTCTACCGCATCGCCAATCTGACCCGCCTGCTGCGGGAAAGCATGCGCGAACTGGGTCTGGATCAGGCCATTAAAGATGCCGCGCACGCGATTCCGGATGCCCGTGATCGTCTGCACTATGTGGCTCGCATGACTGAGCAGGCCGCCAACCGGGTACTGAACGCGGCCGAGCAGGTGCGTCCTTTGCAGGAGTCCTTGCAAGAGGATGCCCAGGCCCTGGATGCCGAATGGGAACAGTGGTTTGAACAGCCTCTGGACCAGGACCAGGCCCGCGAACTGGTCAAGCGTACTCGAGGCTTCTTGCGCGATGTGCCCGTCAAGGCCCAGCAGACGCAGGACAATCTGCTGGAAATCATCATGGCCCAGGACTTTCAGGATCTGACCGGGCAGGTGATCACGCGCATGCTGGGTGTGGTTGGCACTATCGAGACCGAACTGGTCCAGGTGCTGGTCGATAATGTCCCCACAGAAAAACGCGAAGAAACTCAAAGTCTTATCAACGGCCCGGTGGTCTCGCCGGTAGCCTCGGAAGTGGTCACCAGCCAGGACCAGGTGGACGACTTGCTGGCGAATCTGGGCTTTTAATCCTCGCCCAAATTCGATCATCGCGTTCGCTTCAGAAAGGCGCTGCACCTTGCAGCGCCTTTTTGCTTGTGGGGAACAGCCTGCTTTTATCGGGCTTTCTCCGCGCTATCAGAGCCGCGGTGCTCTTTTAGAATGACCCCGCGGCCTGCAGTGCGAACGCGACATTCGTGCTGGGCGCGTGATTCATTCTTTCAATTCCTGCGTCTTGGCAGTCCATGGCAGAAGACAGCGATCTCGAAAAAACAGAACCGGCCTCACCCCGGCGCCTGGAGAAGGCGCGGGAAGAGGGGCAGGTGGCGCGTTCCAGAGAGCTGACGACATTCCTGATGCTGCTGGCCGGGATTGGCGGAATCTGGGCCGGAGCCAGCTATTTGTACGAGACTTTTGGCGGCATTGTGCGTCGCAGCGTCTGGTTTGATCCGCGCGTAGCGCACGATCCCAGCGCTATGGTGGTACAGGCGGCCGGTCTGGCAGGCGAAGCGTTAAAAGGTCTGGCACCGCTGTTCCTGCTGCTGGTTGTGGTCGCGATCTTTGCCTCGATCGCCCTGGGCGGCATGAGCTTTAGCGGCAAGGCCTTGCAGCCCAAGTTCGAGCGCATGAATCCGGCCAAGGGCATCAAGCGCATGTTTTCCATGCAGACCGTGATCGAGTTGATCAAGACCCTGGCCAAAGCCGGCTTGGTAGGTTCGGTGGCGGTGTATGTGATCTGGACCGAGCGCGAGCAGATGACGGCTCTGATGTATGTGCATCCCACGGCGGCCATAGCCACGGGGATGACGCTGATCATCAAGTGCTGTGCCCTGATCGCCGCCAGCTTGCTGGTGATTGTCTTGATTGATGCGCCCTGGCAGTTGTGGAGCTTTTACAAAAAGCTGCGCATGTCGCGCCAGGATGTGAAAGAAGAACATAAGGAAAGCGAGGGTGATCCGCATGTGAAAGGGCGCATCCGGCAGCAGCAACGGTCCATGGCCCGTTCGCGCATGATGTCTCAGGTGCCGGGGGCCGATGTGGTGGTTACCAACCCTACGCATTATGCGGTGGCCTTGAAGTATCAGGACGGCAAGGGCGGTGCCCCCCGTGTGGTTGCCAAAGGCACGGGGCTGATTGCTGCCAAGATTCGCGGGCTGGCCGCCGAGCACAAGGTGGCCATGCTGGAGGCGCCTGCGCTGGCACGGGCCTTGTACTTCAACGTGGAGCTGGAGCGCGAGATTCCTGTGGATTTGTACTCGGCCGTGGCCGAAGTGCTGGCCTGGGTTTATCAGCTTCGTAACTGGAACAAGGGGCAGGGCGAGCGCCCGATCATGCCCACCCGATTGAAAGTGCCAACTGGCATGGATGAAGGGCCACTGCGTTCGCGCAAACACTAAAAGCAATGAACAATTTTTTTGTCTTACTGAAACAAAACGGTGGTCAACACGCCCGGCTTTTAGCCGGTCCGGTGCTGATCCTCATGGTCATGGCCATGATGATTCTGCCCTTGCCACCGTTTCTGCTGGACCTGCTGTTCACCTTTAACATCGCCCTGGCCGTCATGATCCTGCTGGTGGCCATGTTCACCAAAAAGCCGCTGGACTTTGCTGCTTTCCCGGCAGTGCTGTTGTTTGCCACCCTATTGCGCCTTTCTCTGAACGTGGCCTCGACGCGAGTGGTACTGATGAACGGCCACAAGGGTCCGGATGCTGCCGGTCAGGTGATTGAAGCTTTTGGCCACTTTCTGGTGGGCGGTAACTTTGCCGTTGGTCTGATCGTGTTCGTGATTCTGGTCATCATCAACTTTGTGGTGATTACCAAGGGTGCTGGCCGTATTGCGGAAGTGGGGGCACGCTTTACCCTGGACGCCTTGCCGGGCAAGCAGATGGCCATTGATGCCGACTTGAACGCTGGCCTGATTGGCGAAGACGATGCCCGTCGTCGCCGTACCGAGGTTTCGCAGGAAGCCGAGTTTTACGGCTCCATGGACGGTGCCAGCAAGTTCGTGCGCGGGGACGCGGTGGCGGGCTTGCTGATCATGGTCATCAACGTGATTGGCGGTCTGATTATTGGTGTCCTGCAGCATGACTTGTCTTTTTCGGAAGCCGGTCGCGTTTACACCTTGCTGACCATTGGTGACGGCCTGGTCGCCCAGATTCCAGCCCTGATCATTTCTACTGCCGCCGGTGTGGTGGTGTCGCGTGTGGCGACGGATGAAGACGTGGGCCAGCAAATGGTCAGCCAGCTTTTCCGCAATCCCATGGTGCTGTACATCACCGCCGGTATTCTGGGTTTGATGGGTTTGATTCCCGGCATGCCCAATCTGGTGTTCCTGCTGCTGGCCGCGATATTGGGTGCTGGAGCCTGGATGATGCAAAAGCATCAGCTCGAACAGCAGCAGCAAGCCAGCGAACCCAATGATGAAGTCCTGGCCGCAGCCGATTCTGCCGCCAGTGAAGCCAGCTGGAATGATGTGTCCATGGTGGACCCGCTGGGTCTGGAAGTGGGTTATCGCCTGATCTCTTTGGTGGACCATGCGCAAAACGGCGAGCTGCTGCATCGTATCCGCAGCTTGCGTAAAAAGTTCGCACAGGAAGTGGGCTTTTTGCCGCCTGTGGTTCATATTCGGGACAATCTGGAGCTCAAGCCCAACGACTATCGCATCCTGTTGGCCGGGGTGGAAATTGGCCGGGGTACCGCCACGCCAGGGCAGTGGCTGGCCATTGATCCCGGTGGCGTCACCATGAAGCTGCCCGGCACACCTACCACGGACCCGGCCTTTGGCCTGCCCGCCGTGTGGTTGGATGTCAGCATGCGCGAGCAGGCCCAGATCGCGGGCTACACCGTGGTGGATGCCAGCACGGTGATTGCCACGCATATCAATCATTTGCTGCATCGCCACGGGGCCGATTTGCTGGGCCGTCAGGAAGTGCAGCAATTGCTGGATCACGTGGGCCGCGAAGCGCCCAAGCTGGTCGAAGATTTTGTACCGCAAACCTTGTCCCTCAGCCTCTTGCTCAAGGTCTTGCGTGGTCTGTTGGCTGAAGATGTGCCGATTCGCGATATGCGTAGCATTGTGGAAACGCTGGCTGAACACGCACCGCGCATTCTGGCTCCCGGCGCGGTTCAGCCCGGCCAGGAGGCTGGCGAATTGCTTGCGGTTCTGCGCGTGGCCTTGGGACGCGCTATTGTGCAGCAGTGGTTCCCTGGCGAGGGCGAATTGCGTGTGATTGGTCTGGATGCCCGTCTGGAGCGGGTCATGACGCAGGCGCTGACCAGCAGTGGTGCGCTGGAACCAGGTCTGGCCGAGTCGGTACTGACCGATGCCATGCGTGCGGCCCAGTTCCAGGAGGAACATGGGGATCCGCCCGTGCTGGTTGTGCCGCCTGTTTTGCGGGCCACCTTGTCGCGTTTCTTGCGTCACCACATCCCACAACTGGGTGTCTTGTCCAACGCTGAAATCCCTGAAGAACGCATCCTTCGGGTCACCACCATTATTGGTCAGTCTGAATGAATATAAGTCGCTTTTTTGGTAGTACCAGCCGGGAAGCCATGCGTCAGGTGCGCATCGCTTTGGGCCCCGATGCCTTGATTGTGTCCAACCGTCGTGTCAATGGCGGCGTTGAGATTCTGGCTACCGACTCCAGCTCGGTACCGGGGGGCGCCACCGAACGTGCGCCCATGCCCAGCAGTGCGCCGCATCAAGCCGCGGGGATACGTCAGCAGGAAATGGCCCCGCCGCCCGCTGCCGACAATGTGATGGGTGCGATTGGGGCATTGCGTGGTGCCCTGGAAGGCCGCATGGATGATCTGGTCTGGAGTCACCAGATGCGGCGCTCGCCTGTAGCGGTGAATCTATTTCAGAGTCTTTTATCGCAAGGCTTCAGTACTGCCTTGTTGCGTGCCATGCTCAAGCGCCTGCCTGAAGAGCTGGGCGCGCGGGCGGCCTTGCAATGGGTGCGGACCGAGCTGGAAACCCATTTGCCGGTGCTGCGTTCCGAGGACTCCTTGTGGCAGCCCGGCTTGGCCTTGGCTCTAGTGGGCCCCACGGGTGTGGGCAAGACCACCACGCTGGCCAAACTGGCTGCGCGTGCCGTGCGTCGTTTTGGTCCCGATAAGGTCGTTCTGCTGACGACTGACACCTATCGGATCGGTGCGCACGAGCAACTGAAAATTTATGGCGACCTGATGCGGGTAGCCGTGCATATCGTTCAGGACGTGGCGCAACTGCGTAGCGTGATGCTGGGTGTGCGGCCCGATCAGGTGATCCTGATCGACAATATGGGCATCAGCCAGCGCGACCGTTATGTGCGAGAACAAGCTGCATTGCTGGCCAGTGCCGGACGCCGGGTGCAACGCTTGCTGGTCCTGAACGCCGCCAGCCAGGGCGATACCTTGGATGAGGTCGCCCGCAGCTACACGCAAGATGGTGGCACACCGCTAAGCGGTTGCATCATCTCCAAAGTGGACGAGGCGATCAAGCTGGGTGGCCCGCTGGATACGGCCATTCGCTTCAAGCTGCCTATTCATTACGTGTCCAACGGCCAGAAAGTGCCCGAGGATTTGCGTTTCATGAGTGCCGCCGAACTGGTCGATTCTGCCTTGCAGGTGCGCGGGAACCAGCGTCCCTTGTACGCGCCCAGTTCCGGTGATCTGGCGGCCTTGCTGGAAAGCGGTGGCCAGTCCGCCCAGGAGCAACAGGCTGAAGAAGAACGCCGTGCGCGTGTCTTGCCGCGTCTGTTGTCGGCTGCCTCTGCGGGTGGCCCTATCGCCCTGGAGCAGGCCCGTCGTGCAGCCGCCGACCTGGACGAGCGTCTGGCCTGCGCGGAAGCCTACGATTTCTGGCGCGATCTGCATGCGCAAAATGCCCCTGTTCAGGACGGGGCGGCGGCACAGCGTGCCGAAGGCCTGATGCGTGCCGCGTGTCAAGAAGTCAGTGAGGGCAATGTGTCCCGCTTGCTGGTGATCCATGCCGATCATCAGCTTGCCGGTAGCCAGGAGCAATGCTCGTTCAGTTTCCTGTTCAGTCCTAAGGGCCAGGCCTTGAGCGTGCCGTATTATCAACGCCAAACGCCCTCCCAATGGTCGGATGTACGAGGCGTGCGCAGCATGGAACGGCCGGGCCCGACACAGGCACTGAACCAGGCCATGCAGGTCTTGAATGCCCAGGCCCAACCGGTAAACTTGCTGCATATTTTTGAAGGTGGTTCGCCCACCATGTGGCGTCAATGGGCTGATATGGAAGCCGACTGGCTGGCCCTGATTCCGGGTGCGACTTCCTTGTGGCACAAGGACGGCAAGACCACGCCTAATGCCCTTGGCAAACAGTTGGCCTTTCACGCGATTCCTGATCTGGCAGCACGATTGCATCTGGAAACGTTGGGCCGCGCCAAGCAGGGTGAAATCGCCCTGTGGTACGCCGTCGAGCCGGTGCAGTTGCGACAACGCAATGCCGAGCCTGTGCATCTGGACCTGATCATCCTGCGCACCGTGCGTCGTCACGACGGCAAAGTGTTGAAAACCCGTTTTGCCTTGGTGCACCAACGCGCAGGCTCCGAGGCTATCGCCCCGGCCAGTCTGGCCTGCTACATGATGCTGCGTAGCGAAGTGCAGGAAATGGCGCGCTTGCTAAGCACTGTGCGTGGCATTTTGCCTACCAGCAATTCCGAGTTTGAAGAAGAACTCAACTTGCTGGCCGCCGCCCAATTGACGTTGGCCGCCTGGGATTTGCTGCAGGCACCGGACAATCTGGGTGTGCGACAACTTAGCGCACGCTTGCTGGGCAAACCGGGGCTGAAGTCCAGCCACGCGGTTGATGCGCTGGTAAAGATGCTGGTGTTGAAGGAAGCGATGAGCTAAATTCAGCAAGATTGAAAAAGCCTGCCGTGTGGCAGGCTTTTTTATGTCTGTCAGAGCGCAGCTTTGGCTTGGCTCTAAGCCTTCAAGCTCAAGGAAGACTGCGTATTCCGTGTTTTGCCGGACGCGTCGTAAAAGGTATTGCGACCCGTGAAGGCTTCCAGGGCGTCCAGGTTTTGCTGGGTGTCGACCAAAAAGGTATCCACCAAAATGCGGTTGTTGTCGCTGGCGTTGCGCACCTTCTCGCTCAGCTCGATCAACTGTTCTAGTTCTTCTTCCAGTTCGTCTTCTTCAGCCGCGTAGCGCAGGCCCTGGAGGTTGTTTTCCAGTTCACGTGCTTGCAGGAGCTGGGCGCGAGCCTGGTCCTGTTGCTCGATACGTTCAACCAGCTGATATTTGCGCAGGGTGATCTGGGCCAGTTCTTGTGGCTCGAAGCTGCGCAGCAGCAGGGTGTTTTCTTCTGCCAGTAGCTGCTCGAAGTCCAGCAGGGTTTGGCGTTGATCGGCAAGACAGGTTTGCAAAGACATGGCCGTTTCAGGTGAGTTACTTGAGAAGATCGCGCACAGAGGCAATCAGGGAGTCGGCGATCCGACTGGTGTCAATTTTGAGCTCGCCGGCTGCAATGGCCTTGCGCAAGGCCTCGACTTTTTTCATGTCGACATCGGCACTGCTGTCTTGCAGGGAATTGAGCTGGCGGGCTGCAGCGCTGAAGTCCACTTCGTTGGTGCTGCTGCTGTTGTTGTACGCGTGGCGCGCACGAGGGGATGCCGTGCTGCGCTCTGCGGCAGACGTTTCAGCAAGGGGTGTCTTGAGGGGGGAGGGGCTGATCTTCACGTGTTTCTCCGTGCGGCCTGTTCTTTGCGTTGATCTTGTAACGGCGCTCTGGACGCAAACTTTAGCATGCTCATCCGATTTAGTTTAGAGAACGACCTGAACCGTGGATGCATCCAGTACCGTGGCTGAAATCACTTGCCCCGAACTGGCCTTGATCTGAATCTGGGTGCCTGGTGAGCCGCTTTGCAGCGCCTGGCCCTCGCCGGTCGCTACAAAACCCATACCGCGCGCAATGGTGCGCACCATCTGGCCGCGTGTTACCGACTGCGGGTCGCGTAGAGCCGAAGCCCGTATCGCATTGCCCAAAGGAATACGCTGGCTGGCGACATACCCGATGATCTGGTTGGGATCAATGACCACGCCATTGGCCAGAGCCAGCAAATCCCCCTCGCGCTCAAGCAGATCGTCCTGATTGATGGTCTCGCCCGGATTGATGCGGCGGTTGGTGACGTAATAGTGTCCCTGAATAGACAAGGTGGCGCTGATGGAGGTGCTCCAGCTTTGTGGGCTCAGGCAGCGCACGCCAATACTCATGCGCGATCGCAGGCGTTGACCGCTGGGCAGAAATATCTGGTTCTGGGTGCAGGCAGGCATGGCGTTCAGGCGCGCGCTGTCCAGGGTGATCGTGGCGATACCGGGATACATTTGCGCCAGCTTGAGCAGATAGTCCTGCGCCTGGTCCTGCATGGCTTGCACGCTCAGCGTCTGAACGCTCTCTTGAGCGCGCACGTTCGCTGTTGCACCCAGGGCGAACAGGCATACGCAGATCAGGAGTCTATATAAGGTCATGACTGAATTTTACGGACTCAGTCGCCAGGTCAAGAGCTGAACTGGCCGATAAATTGCGTTTTGTTCCCTGATTTGTGAAGCAGTGCCTCTGGCTACCATTCTGTTATAGCGGTGAAAAGGCGTGCGCGCGTTCACCTGGATCTCAAACTTGAACACAGAATATTGGCTTGACTCCATGATTGATCGCATCGGTGAGCACCTGAAGTTTTACCAGACGGCCCTGGCTGTGCGCCAGGAGCGCCAGGAGGTGCTGGCCTCCAATATTGCCAATGCCGACACGCCTAACTACAAGGCCAGGGATATGGACTTTACGGCCACCTTGAAGGCCGCTTTAGGGGGGCAGGGCCAGATGGCATTGCCCAATACCAGTTTGTCCTTGACCTCGGCCCGTCATATTCCCGCCCAGGCAACCCGTCCGCCCAGCACGGACGAGTTGCTCTATCGCGTTCCTGTACAACCTTCTCTGGACGGCAACACGGTCGAGATGGATGTGGAGCGCATGCAATTTGCCGATAACACCTTGCACTATCAAAGCACGATCAACCTGGCTTCCCAGCGCTTGAAAGGCTTGATGGCGGCCTTGCAACAGTAATAGCGAGTCTTCATGTCCAGTTTCAGTATTTTCCAGATTGCCGGTTCTGCTCTGACGGCACAATCGCAGCGCTTGAACGTGTCGGCCAGCAACCTGGCTAACGCCGATAGTGTGGTCGGACCCGATGGCCAGCCCTACAAGGCCCGCCAAGTGGTGTTTCAAATGACTCCTCAGGGCAACAGCCCCGTGGGTGGCGTACAAGTGGTGGGCGTGCAGGAAAGTGATGCGCCTGGCCGTTTGCAATATGACCCCGGCAATCCCTACGCTGACGAACAAGGCTATGTGACTCTGCCCAATGTGGATGTGGTGGCCGAGACCGTCAATATGCTGGCCGCGTCGCGCTCCTATCAGGCCAATGTGGAAGTGGTGAACACCTCCAAGAACCTGATGTTGCGCACCTTGACCATTGGCCAGTAAGCCGGTTTACGGAAGATAGAACATGAGCACAGTCAATAACGATCGCACCGCCCTGGACCCCACCGCAGGGGCCATGGCTGGTGTGGATGCCCGCAACAAAAGCGCCATGGCGGAAACGGAAGACCGCTTTCTGACCATGCTGATTACGCAGCTGCGTAATCAGGATCCGCTCAACCCCATGGATAACGCCCAGGTCACGACCCAGATGGCGCAAATGTCCACGGTGGCGGGGATTCAGCAATTGAATAACACCCTGCTGGCTGTGGCCGGGCAAATGGACGTCAGCCAGTCTATGCAGGCCGCCAATCTGATCGGCAAGCAAGTGCTGGTGCCGGGCTCGAAAGTGTCTCTGGGGACCAGCCAGGATGGCGAAAAAGTGGCCATGCCCTACGGCATTGATCTGGTCAGCGGAGCGACTTCGACCGTGGTTCAGATCAAGGACAGCAGCGGCAAAGTGGTTCGTGAATACGATCTGGGCGCCAAAGACGCGGGCGTGTACTCGCTGGAGTGGGACGGCCTGGATAACGATGGTTCACCGCTGGCCGACGGTTCGTACACCGTCAGTGTATTGGCCAGTAATGACGGCACGGCCGTCACAGCCAGCCCATTGACGCATGGCAAGGTCGATAGCGTGGCTTACACCTCCAGCGGCTTGATGCTGGACCTTGGCCTGGTGGGTTCGTTCTCCCTGCTGGATATACGCAAAATCATGTAAGCGCCGCTTGCCCCAACAGCGGGCTGGGCCAACACGACATTAAAAGGAAAGTTCATGAGCTTCGGACAAGGATTGAGTGGCTTGAACGCCGCCTCCCAAAACCTGGATTCTATTGGTAATAACATCGCCAACTCGGGCACGGTGGGCTACAAGGCCTCGACCGTGCAGTTTGCGGACGTGTATGCCAACTCGCGCATCGGTCTGGGTGTGCAGGTATCGCGGGTCAGCCAGCGTTTCTCGGTAGGTAACGTCAGCAACTCGGGTAATCAGTTCGACATGGCGATTGACGGTGCAAACGGTTTGTTCCGCCTGGAGCAAAGTAACGGCGCTGTCTTGTTCTCGCGCAATGGCCAGTTCTATCCGGACAAGGCGGGCTATCTGGTTAACGCCCAAGGTCATTACCTGACCGGTTACGGCCCAGGTGGTAGCCAGCTGGAGCGCTTGCAAGTGCCTTCGGCCAACGTGCCTCCCAAAGCCACGACAGCCCTGGATTTCAAGCCCAACCTGCCCGGTGGTGCCGAAGCGATTCCAAAAGAGGATGCTAGTGGCAATCCCATTAATGTCTTTGACCCCACAGACAACAGTACTTACAGCGAAGCGTTCAGCTACTCGGTGTATGACTCCTTGGGTAACAGCCACGAGATCTCCCAATACTTCGTCAAGCGCCCCGCCAATGCGGCCGGTGAGAGTGTGTGGGACGTGTATTACATGGAAGGCAGCACGCCCTTGTCGCCTGCCAGCGCGACCTTGACCTTTAACGGTGCAGGCGTGATGACCAGCCCCAATCCGGCTACCGTCAATCTGACCCTGGCCAATCCGGGCGGCAATGCGTCGCCAGCGGATGATCTGGTGTTTGATGTGCGTTATACCGGCACCACCCAGTTCGGTGGCGAGTTTGCCAAGGGCAAGCCTTACCAGGATGGTTACGCCACGGGTGAGTACGCTGGCATGAGCATCGACAAGGACGGCACCATGATTGCCTCCTACACCAACGGTGTAACGCAGCGTCTGGGTTCCCTTGTTCTGGCTGACTTCAGCAACCTGCAAGGTCTGAGCCCTGTAGGCGGTAACGCCTGGGCTGAAACCGGCGCATCGGGCCAGCCTATCCTGGGTCGTCCCGGCGAGAACGGCTTGGCCACGATCAAGGGTCAGGCGGTGGAAGATTCCAACGTGGATATGGGTCAGGAATTGGTCAATATGATTATTGCCCAGCGTACCTACCAGGCGAATGCCCAGACCATCAAGACGCAGGATCAGGTTCTGCAAACCCTGGTCAACCTGCGTTAAGAGCTGTCATGGATCGCCTGATTTACACCGCCATGAATGGCGCCCAGCGCACGCTGGAGCAACAAGACGTCATTACCAACAACCTGGCCAACGTGAACACGTCCGGTTTTCGCCAGCAGTTGGCGTATTACCGTTCCGTGCCCGTCACAAGCGATGTGGGTTCGCAAACCCGCGTAGGCACGGCCACAGTGACGCCTGGCAGCCGTTTTCAACCTGGCGCCATGGCCGAGACCGGCAATGCGCTGGATGTGGCCATTGCGGGCGAGGGCTGGTTTGCCGTCCGTGCGCTGGATGGTCAGGAAGCCTATACGCGGGCAGGCGATCTGGTGGTCAATGCCCAGAACCAGCTGGTGACACAAGGTGGCTTGCCCGTGCTCAGCGCCGATGGGCAGGTCATTGAAATCCCGGATCGCGGATCGATCACGTTCTCCAGCGACGGTCAGTTGACCGCGCTGGGTGCGGGTGACAACCCACGCGATATCCAGGTGATGGGTCAATTGAAGATGGTCAATCCCCCTTCTGCTGATTTGTTGCGGGGGCAGGATGGTTTGTTTCGCATGAGCAATGGCGCGCCGGCCCCGGCTGATCCGTCGGTACGCATGGTTTCGGGCTTTATCGAGAAAAGCAATGTGAACCCGGCTGAAGCGATGGTGGCCATGATTGCCAATGCGCGCCGCTTTGAAACCCAGATGAAGGTCATCCAGGACGCCAGCGCACGCGAAGATCGGGCCAACTCCCTACTTTCTTTTAATGGCTAAGCCGCGCTGATTGCGCAGGCGTTAGCTGCAAGGATTACACACACATGATTCGCTCTCTGTGGATTGCCAAGACCGGTCTGGAAGCCCAGCAGACCAATATGGACGTTATCTCCAATAACTTGGCCAACGTGAATACCACCGGCTTCAAACGTACCCGTGCGGTGTTTGAGGACTTGATGTACCAAACCATTCGTCAGCCTGGCGCTCAAGTCGGTGCTGCCAACCAGTTGCCTACTGGCTTGCAGGTTGGCACCGGTGTGCGCACCGTAGCCACCGAGCGTATTCATACCCAAGGTGACATGAAGCACACGGGCCACAATATGGATATCGCGATTCAGGGTAGCGGTTTCCTGCAGGTGGAAATGCCGGACGGCACGTTTGCCTATACACGTGACGGTAGCTTGCAGCGTGACCAGAATGGTCAGTTGGTGACTGCTGGCGGTTATCCCATTCAGCCCCCCATCAATATCCCTGATAACGCGCTGGAACTGACGATTGGCCGTGATGGCACCGTGTCGGTCACTCAGCCTGGTGCAGCCGGTACGAGTGTGGAAGTGGGCCAATTGCAATTGAGCACCTTCGTGAATCCGGCCGGTCTGCAAAGTATGGGCGAGAACTTGTACATCGAAACCGATGCCTCGGGTGCCGCCAACTTCCTGCAACCTGGCATGGACGGTGCTGGTCTGGTCATGCACAAGTACAACGAAACCTCCAACGTCAATGTGGCCGAGGAACTGGTCAATATGATCAGCACCCAGCGTGCCTACGAAATCAACAGCAAGGCCGTTTCCACGGCTGACCAGATGCTGGCTCGCCTGACACAGCTGTAAATCTAAAGAGATCGTGACAATGTTCCAAGCTCTGATGAGCCGTCTTGCCTTGTGTGCGCTTGTAGCCCTGTCCGGTTGTGCGCTGGTGCCCCCTGAAGATGTGGTAACCGGCCCCCTGACGGCGGCCCCGCCACCGGCGGTGCCTGCCGCCGTGGTGGCCAATGGCTCTATCTACCAGCCCTCGGCTTACGGTAACTATCCGCTGTTTGAAGACAGACGACCACGTAATGTGGGCGACATTGTCACGATCATGATCCAGGAGCGGACCAACGCGGCCAAGAATGTCTCGACCAATACGGATCGGACCGGAAGCGGTGGTCTGGACTTTACCGGCGTTCCAGCTTTCCTGCCTAACGAAGTGGGTAGCAAGCAGAACTTTGAAGTCAGTGGCTCGAACAAGGCCCAGGGCAAAGGTTCCAGCCGTGCCGACAATACCTTTAGCGGCACCTTGACGACGACCGTGGTCGGCGTTTTGCCTAACGGCAATTTGCAGGTGGCCGGTGAGAAGCAGATCGCCATTAACCGTGGCAGCGAGCACATCCGCTTTTCTGGTGTGGTGGACCCACGCTCCATTACTGGCAGCAATACGGTGTCTTCCACCCAGGTGGCCGATGCCCGTATCGAGTTTCGTAGCAAAGGGGTGATGGACGAAGTCCAGACCATGGGTTGGCTACAGCGTTTTTTCCTGAATATTTCTCCGTTCTGAGCCTTTTGCTTGCTATGGCGTTTTCCATGAGTCGTACTCGTTTTTCTTCTTGTCGCCAAGTGCTACAAGCCGCCATGTTGGCTGCGGGCCTGTTGCTGGCTCCGGTCAGCCAGGCCGAGCGTATCAAGGATCTGGCATCCATTCAGGGCGTGCGAGACAACCCGCTGATCGGCTACGGTCTGGTCGTGGGTCTGGATGGCAGCGGTGACCAGGTGCGTCAGGCTCCTTTCACCCAGCAAAGCTTGACCAATATGCTGTCCCAGTTGGGGGTGACCATTCCCCAGGGCAGCAATATGCAGCTCAAGAACGTGGCGGCTGTCATGGTGACGGCCCGTTTACCCGCCTTTGCCCGTCCTGGTCAGGCCGTGGATGTGGTCGTGTCCTCCATGGGTAATGCCAAGAGTTTGCGTGGCGGGACCTTGTTGATGACGCCCTTGAAAGGTGCGAACGGTCAGGTCTATGCCATTGCCCAAGGCAACTTGCTGGTGGGTGGGGCAGGGGCCGAAGCAGGTGGTTCCAGCGTCCAGGTCAACCAGCTCAATGGCGGCACCATTCCAGGCGGCGCAACGGTCGAGCAGAGCGTACCCACGACTTACGCTCGGGATGGCGTGATCAATCTGGAAATGAATTCCTCGGATTTCGGTACAGCCCAGAACGTGGTGGCGGCCCTGAACAAGCAGTTTGGTCCTTCGACCGCAACAGCCCTGGATGGTCGCTTGATTCAGGTGCGCGGTCCCTTGGACCCCCAGGCTCAAACCGCCTTTATTTCGCATGTTGAAAACCTGCAGGTGAATCTGCCACCGGCACGTGCTCGCGTGGTGATCAATGCTCGTACGGGCTCGGTGGTCATGAACCGCACGGTCACGATTGATGAAGCCGCCATTGCCTACGGCAATCTGTCCGTGGTCATCAGCCGTCAACCGCAGGTCAGCCAGCCGGATACTCCTTTTGGTGGTGGTCAGACCGTAGTGGCTGACAGCACCCAGATTGAAATGCGCAGTGATAGCGGCTCCCTGCAACGCGTGAAGACCAGTGCCAACCTGGCCGATGTGGTGCGCGCTTTGAACGCTTTGGGTGCCACCCCTCAAGACTTGTTGTCCATCTTGCAGAACCTGAAAAGCGCGGGCGCTTTGCGGGCCGATTTGGAGATCATCTAATGACGGTGCAGTACTTCCCACGTCCCGGCACGGGAACGCAGGTTTCGATTTTTGACCCGCAGCAACTGGCCCAACTGCGTCGGCAAGCCGGGCAGGACGGTCAGAATCAGGCCACTCAGCTGCAAGTGGCGCGTCAGTTCGAGTCCCTGTTCATTCAAAATATTTTGAAGCAGGCACGGGCAGCCAATCCCGAAGGCGGCCTGTTTGATACGCAGTCGGTGCGCATGGCACAAAGTCTGGGTGATGAGCAACTGGCCATGCAGCTGGCTGACCCCGGCATTGGTTTGGCCAAAGCCTTGCAGGCCCAGATGAGCGGGCAGAACAGCGAGCCATTTGGTGTCGCGTCCCATGATCCGGAAGCGGCCTCTTCGCGTCGGGCGGATTTGCGTTCGCGCATGCCTAATGACCGTTCCATTGATGCAGCATCGATTGCCGAGCTGATCGACAAGCTCAGCAATAACAATACGGTGCAGCGCGTGTACTCCGCGATTCAGGGCGCGCCCAATCATATTCGTCAGTTTGTGGACCGCATGAACACGGCCGCCAAAGTGGCTGCCGAGGACAGTGGCGTCCCGGCCCAACTGATCTTGAGCCAGGCGGCGCTGGAGTCGGGCTGGGGCAAGCGTGAAATCATGCACGCAGATGGCTCTACCAGTCATAACCTGTTTGGTATCAAGGCCACACCGTCCTGGAAAGGTAAAACGGTAGAGGTCATGACGACGGAATATCAGAACGGCGTGGCGCGCAAAATGACGCAGACCTTCCGTGCTTATGACTCCTATGCCGAGTCGTTTGCGGACTACGCGCGCCTGATCGGTAATAACAAACGCTATGAAAGTGTAAAACAAGCGGCTTCGCCTCAAGAAGCGGCGCAACGCATTCAGGAAGCGGGCTACGCCACTGACCCCTCCTACGCCAAAAAGCTGATCTCCATCATGGCCTACTTTGATGGCGGCAAGTCTTAATTATTGATACAGGTCTAAATATTGCACCAAGGTGGTCGTTAAAAAGCAGCATGTTCATTTTTCGCCTTGGACACTACGGGCCGGGCAGGACAGAAAGGATTTGATATGAATCTCGCCAACCTTGGTATTACCGGCTTGTTTGCCGCTCAAAAGCGCATGCAGGTGACGGGCCACAATATTAATAATATCGATACCGCTGGCTATAACCGCCAATCGGTCCTGGTTGAGACGGCTGGCTCGGTAGGAAGCGGCAATGGCTATTACGGCCGTGGCGTGCAGGTGGTTACCGTTCAGCGCTCCTACGACAACTTTCTGTATCAGCAGTTGGTGCGCTCGCAAACTACCGGTGCGGCTCTGGTTAGCTACGGTACGGAAATTGCCCAGCTGGACAATCTGTTCTCGGACCGCACGGTCGGCGTCAGCCCCGCCTTGCAAAACTTTTTCAATGGTCTGGAAGCCGTGGCATCGCAACCTGCGGATCCTTCGGCTCGCCAGGAACTGCTGGGCCGTGCAGAAAGCCTGGCTACCCAGATTCGTGACGCGACATCCTACATGAACCGCGTCAACGAGAACATCAATACCCAGGTCGGTACCACCGTTACCCAGATCAACAGCTATCTGGAACGGATTGATAACGTCAACAAACAGATCGTTGCTGCCAAAGGCACCACGCCCGGTCACGAACCCAATGACTTGCTGGACCAGCGCGAACAGCTGGTGTCCGAGCTGGGGCAGCTGATTGATGTGCGTACCGTCGAGCAGGATGGACGGATGAGCATCACCACCGCTGGCGGCCAGATGCTGCTGGGTGGCGAAAGTATTTACCCCTTGCACGCCGTGCGTTCGGCTGAAAACCCCGAGCGTATGGTGGTCGGCTTTACCTCCGCACTGAATGTGGACGGCAAGATGGTGGTGTCCGAGTTCCGCGAGGGCACCATTAAAGGCGGCACCTTGGGGGGCTTGTTGCAGTTCCGTCAGGAAAGCCTGGAGCCGGCTATCAATGCGCTGGGGCGTTTGGCTGTGGGTCTGGCTCACACGGTGAACGATATTCACCGTCAAGGTGTGGACCTGAAGGGTGAGGCGGGCAAAGACATGTTCAGCGTCAGCGGCCCGAAAGTGATTGCCAATGGCAATAACCCGGTCAGCAGCGGTGTGCCTGGTGTGTCTTTCTACAAAGACCCTGTTGATCCGGCTGATCCCAGCAAGGGCTACACCCAGCCAGTCGACAAGCTGACGGGCGACAACTACCGCATCGAGCGCGTGGATGGTCGTTTCCAGCTGCGTAACTTGAGCAGCAACGACGTTACCCCCTTGAACGGTCCGGACAAGAACGGTGGCATTACCCGGGTGGATGGTCTGGAAATTGATGTCTCCGGCTTGAAGACCCAATCTCAGGATGGCGACTCCTGGTTGCTGCAGCCCACCGTCAATGCAGGCAGCAGCTTGCAGGTGGAGATCAAGCGTCCACAGGATATTGCTGCAGCTGATAAAGATACCGGTTCGGCTAACGGTGCCATCGCCCAGAAATTGGCGGACTTGCGCAATAGCAAGGTGCTGGCCGACGGCTCCTTGAGCCTGAACGATTCTTTTGGTCAGATCGTGAACCGTATTGCGGTGCAAACGCAGCAAAACGGCACGGCGGCCAAAGCCCAGTTAAAGCTGATCGAGCAAAACTATGCCGCTCAGCAAACCTTGTCCGGCGTGAACAAGGACGAGGAATACATCATGCTCCAGCGTTATCAGGAGCAGTATCAGGCCGCTGCCCGTCTGATTGACGTCAGCTCCCAGATGTTTGACACCCTTTTAGGCCTGCGTAGTTGAGTACGGCTCTTTAGTCTTGAAATTGGAACCTTGCTATGCGTATTAGTTCTTCTCTTTTCTTTCAGACGGGCCTGACTTCGATCAACAAGCAGCAGTCCGATCTGATGCGGGTTTTTCAGCAAATGGGTTCGCAAAAGCGCATGATCACCCCATCGGATGATCCGCTGGCCTCGGCCCAGACCATTAATCTGGCCCAGTCCCAGGCCATGGACAAGCGTTACGGTGAAAACCGTGAAGTGGCCATGCGTGCCCTGGGTGAGGAAGAAAACCTGCTCAATGCCGTCAACCTGCAGTTGCAAGGCGTGCAGACCCGTCTGGTGGAAGCCTCTACCGGCACCATGTCCGACGCGGACCGCAGCACCTTGGCCACGGTGGTGGAAAGTGCTCTGGATACTCTGTTTGGCTTTGCCAATACCAAGGATGGTTCGGGGCAATACCTGTTCTCCGGTGCCAAGGGCACGACACAGGCCTTCGAGCGTACGGGCAATACCTTCAGCTACACGGGCGACACCAACAGCCGCAATATTCAGGTTGAGCAAACTCGTCAAATGGATTCGGCCGATCATGGCCGCACCATTTTCGAGCGCGCCAATCCCGGCTCGACCGCCTATTTCACCCAGGCCAATGCCAATACGGGCTCGGCTGTAGTCAGTGCTCCGAATGGCAATTCCTCGCTGGCTGGTGCCGAAGCCCATTACACCATCCGCTTTACTTCGGAAACCGAGTACGACATCGAAGTGAATGGCGCGGTTGTCAGCCAGGGCGTACTGGACGAGAACGAGCGTCAACGCATTAATTTGCCCGGTGGCGTCAGCGTCCAGATCGAAGGCAAGCCTGCCGTCGGTGACAGTTTCGAGGTCAGTTCGGTAGACAGCACCAGCTCGGCAGACATGAACATGTTCAACACCTTGCAATCGGTGGTTGAGGCCCTGCGTAAACCTGTCAGTGGCGATCCCGCTGGGCAGGCAGAGTTCCGCAACACGATGAACTCGGCCATGCAACGTATCGGGGAAAACTTCGATAACGTGCAGACCGTGATTTCCTCGGTGGGTACGCGCATGAACGAAATTGATGCCTTGAGCGCCAACGGCGCGGCTCGTGCTTTGAACTACACCAATGAACTCTCGCGTCTGGAGGATCTGAATATTTTTCAGGCTTCCACCGATCTGGAGTTGCGCAAGGCTGCGCTGGAAATGTCGGCCATGGCGTTCCAGACGATTCAGAGCATGAGCTTGTTCAATATGAATCGCTAAGCCTGCGTTCCTTTTTTGGGTGGTTTTTCCTTAAACCGGCAGTCAAGCACCACGTGCGGGAATCTTCTATGCTTTTTAAGAATTTGAGTCTAAAGGTCGGCATGACCTTTTGTATTGCTGCTCTGATGGCATTGACAGTGGCCATGGCAGGTTGGGCGCTGTATTACTTTCATGGCCTGCTGGCCCTGGGTTCGGGCGACAAAGTCTTGCGCACCCTGCAAGAGCAGCAGAGCACGTTCAATATCGTCCTGACCGTTGTGCTGGTGCTGGCCGTGCTGCTGGGCCTGGCCGCGATCAGCTACTTCTTCCGCCGTGTGGTGCGTCCCTTGGGCGACTTTGCCGCGTACTTTGATGCAATTGCCAAAGGCGATCTGACTCAACGTATTCGCGTGCTGACCGCCAATGAAATCGGTGATCTGTTCGAGTCGCTGGGTCGCATGCAGGAATCCCTGGTCAAGACCACCACGACGGTACGTCTGGGCCTGGAAGAGATCCATGCCGGTGCGCAGGAAATTGCCCAGGGCAATACCAATATCAGCAGCCGTACCGAAGAGCAGGCCGCTTCCTTGCAGCAGACCGCTGCCAGCATGGAGCAGTTGGCCGGCACTGTTCGTCAGAACGCGGACAACGCCCAGCAAGCCAACCAGTTGGCCGCCACTGCATCGGATGTGGCTCATCGTGGTGGTAGTGCCGTCAATGAAGTGGTTGCAACCATGCAAGGCATTTCGGCCAGCTCCAACAAGATTTCCGACATTGTGGGCGTGATCGACAGCATTGCGTTCCAGACCAATATTCTGGCTTTGAACGCGGCTGTGGAAGCCGCTCGCGCAGGGGAACAGGGCAAGGGTTTTGCGGTGGTGGCCGCTGAGGTGCGAGCCCTGGCTCAGCGCAGTGCCCAGGCCGCGCGTGAAATTACCGCCTTGATCGAAGACTCGGTGCGCAAAGTGACGGAAGGTTCCTCGCAAGTGGAACGTGCCGGCGCCACCATGCAGGAAATTGTGGATTCCGTGCGTCGCGTGACCGACATCATGGGTGAGATTACCGCTGCCACGATTGAACAGTCCTCCGGGATTGATCAGGTGAATCGCGCAGTCTCGCAAATGGATGAAACAACGCAGTACAACGCCCGTCTGGTGGAGCAGGCCGCTCTGGCATCCTCTGGCCTGAGCGAGCAGGTGACCAAGGTCAACCAGGCCATCGCTTTCTTCCGTTCGCCCGGTACGGAAGTCATTGACGTCAGCGCGCGCCGTGTGGCCAACCGCCGCAGTGTGGCCGCTGCCTCCTCTGAAACAGAACACCGTCGCAGCCCCGCCTTGAACGGCAGTGCCGCGACCACCAAAGCGAGCCCCGCCACCAAAGGCTTGTCGGCGCCTGCCAAGGCTGCACCGGCCGCCAAGGCTACCGCTGCCCAGGATGATAGCCAGCGCCTGCTGCGCCCGGACCTGAGCAAAAGCAGCAGCGCTGCTTCGGATGATGATTGGGAGGAGTTTTAATGTCTCGCACCCGACTGAGTACCTGGGTCGGGCTGGGACGTAAGACGCTGATAGGCTTGTGCTTGCTTACCCTGGCTGCGTGTGCCACCCAGGGTTCCTCCTTCAAGGCCTCGGGGTTGAATGATCTGATCCTGGGCCAAAGTACTCGTGCCGATGCCGAGCTGTCCTTGCAAGGTCGTCCTCATCAGGTCTACCGACAGCTCGATGGCAGTGAAATGGCCGTGTGGTTCCAGGGCACAACCCTGGCAACGGATGCGGTCTATTTTCGACAGGAACTGTGGCTTCAATTTGATGCCCAGGGGCGTTTCCAGCAAGTGGTCAAACGCAGTCATATTCCTTCCATGTATCGCGAGCAAGCGCGTAGTACCACGACAGGCTCGGTCACGATTGAGCACCCTGGCACGGACATGATCACCATCTTGCCGGTCAGCCACTAGAGTTTTCTTTGGATTTAGCAAATGCTGGGTATTGAAAGCAGTCTTCCGTCCGCGTCCCGCGCTTCTAAACGTCGTTCCTCAAAATCATTTCGCCCCAGTCTGAAGTCTGCTTCGGGCCTGAAGATCAGCACCATGCTGATGATCTGCATGGGCTTGTTCATGGTCCTGATTGTGGCCGTGGGCGGCCTGGCGGCTTACTACCTGCAGCAAAGCGGCGATGCGCTGCGTACCATCAATCGTCAGGCAGATCGTTCCGCACAGGTTCTGCAGCTCAATAACAATATGATGGAAGCGCGCCTTAGCTTGATGAGCGCAGCGCGCTTTTATCAGGAAGCTGGCATCGATAACGACGCCAATATGCTGCAAAGTGCAGACAATCTGGTGATTATGGCCAACCAGAAGCTGGATGAGGTACGCAAGGCCTTTGCAGATATCCGTGCCAATATGCCTACCGAACCGGAGCTGCGCCGACTGGCCATGGGTTTGGTGGCTTCCTATCAGGCGTATCTGGACGATGGTATCGAGCCTATGGTTCAGGCCCTGGAGACACGCGACTACAGCACTTTTTACTTCGTCAGCGAAGGTTTTGGTGTGCTGCGTGCGGCCACTTTCCAGTTCCGGATTGAAGAGTTGAGCAAGTTCTACAACGATCAGACGGATCTGTTGCTGGAGCAAGCTCAATTGCAAACCCGTGTTGCCAATAGCGCGATTGGTTTGGGCTTGCTGATTGGCTTGGCCATTATTGTGGCGCTGCGCCTGGTGCTGGGCCGTACCGCTTTGGCTCCCCTGCGTGAAGCCGGTGTGCATTTTGACCATATTGCCAATGGCGATCTGACCAAGAAGATTACCTATCGTTCGGCCAATGAAGTCGGTGTTTTGTATGATTCCATGCGCCGCATGCAGCAAAGCTTGCAAGGCATTGTGCTGACCGTTCGCCAAGGTGTGGACGAAATTGCTTCGGGTTCCTCGCAGATTTTTGCAGGCAATACTGACTTGAGTTCCCGTACCGAACAACAAGCCGCCGCCTTGCAGGAAACGGCGGCCAGTCTGGAAGAATTGGCCAGCACGGTGCGTCAGAACGCAGACAATGCTCATCAGGCAGACCAGCTGGCTCATAACGCCGCCAAGGTTGCTCGCCAGGGTGGGGAGTCGGTCGGTGCCGTGGTCAATACCATGAACCAGATTTCTGCGCGTTCCGGCCAAGTGGCAGACATCGTTAACGTGATTGACGGTATTGCTTTCCAAACCAATATTCTGGCTTTGAACGCCGCCGTGGAAGCCGCCCGTGCCGGTGAGCAGGGCAAGGGCTTTGCGGTGGTAGCGGGCGAAGTACGCAGCCTGGCGCAGCGCAGCGCGCAAGCGGCCAAGGAAATCAAGGGCCTGATTGAAGCCTCGCAAAATGAAGTCCAGACCGGCACACAGCAAGTGGCTAGCGCGGGCGACATTATTCAGGAAGTGGTGCGCGCGGTAAATAGCGTGACCACCTTGATGAGCGAGATTTCCTCGGCCTCTCAAGAGCAAACGGCGGGTATCGAGCAGATCAATACTGCCGTGGCACAAATGGATGCTGTGGTGCAGCAAAATGCCTCGCTGGTGGAAGAGGCGGCTGCGGCAGCAGGCTCTTTGCAGTCTCAATCCGAGACCCTGGCCGAGGCGGTCTCCCAATTCAAGGTCCAGGAAGGTGATGTCATCGATATGGCCGAGCGCGACTACGATCGTTTGCGTTAAGCGCTTTGAGGGGAAAAACAGGCGCATGCCTATAGTTGAAATCCCCTAGAAAAACAGGGTCCGCGAGGGCCATGCTGCATGGCACAATAATTCTTTGCCTATAGCCAGCAGAGACGCCCATGTCCTTCGCGATTCCCGGTGAATCCGTGGCCAAGACGGCGGTGCGCCAAAAGGCGCCCGGCATCTTGGCCTGGTTGATTGCTTACCCGCCTTTCGATCAGATGCAGGCGCAGCACTGCGATTACCTGATCGAGCATAGCGAGCTACGGTTTTTTTCAGCCGGACAGGTGCTGTTGGAAGAAGGCGCGCGTGTTGACCAGCTCTACCTTGTTCGCCAAGGTCAGATCTCCAGCCAGGAACACGGGGAAACTCACGAGTATGTGGAAGGGGATCTTCTGCCCGTGCGTGAACTGGTTTCGGGTCAGGCTCTGGGCAGTGATTACCTGGTACAGGAAGACTGCTTTACCTTGTGCGTGGCTGGTGAAGCCGTTGCCCATCTGCTGACCATCAGCGAGCCTTTTCGGGATTACTGCTTGCGTGGTACCAGCAGCCTGCTGGCCTCGGTCTGGCGCAGTGCCCAGAAAAGTGCCAGCGCCGACCTGGGTGCCAGCTACACGCTGGACATGAGTCTGCAAGCCCTGACAGAACGCGGTTTGCTTAGCTGTTTGCCGGATTGTCCGGTCGAGCAGGCGGTCAAGGATATGCACGAGCGTCAGGTCAGCAGCATGGTGGTGGTCAATCCGGACCAGCATTTGCTGGGCATCTTCACCTTGCGAGACTTGCGCCGTTTGGTAGCCGGTGGTCAATACGATCCGACCCAGGCCATGTCTCAAGTCATGACACCGGACCCGGTCTGGCTGGCTCCCCAATCCTCGGCCTTTGATGCAGCTTTGCTGATGGTAGAGCATCAGATTGGCCATATCTGCCTGGTTCAAGACCATAAAGTCGTGGGCATGGTGTCCGAGCGCGATGTGTTCTCCTTGCAGCGCGTGGATCTGGTGCATTTGTCGCGTGCCTTGCGCTGTGCTCAGGACGTGTCCGTGCTGGTGCGTCTGCAGTCCGATATTGGTCGGCTGGTGGATGCCATGCTGGCTCACGGTGCGCGTTCTGAACAGCTGACTGCGGTGATTACGCGTTTGAATGATCACACGGTTCAGCGCACGATTGAATTGAGCTTGCCCGGCTCCGGGCTGGATGGCATCGAGTTCTGCTGGCTGGCTTTTGGTAGTCAGGCCCGTGGCGAGCAAACCCGTCATACCGATCAGGACAATGGCATTTTATTTGCCGCCCATTCGCCCGAACAGGCCCAAGCCCATCGGGCCCTGCTCCTGCCTTTTGCGCGTCGGGTGAACGAGGCCCTGGACCGCTGCGGGATGGCCTGGTGCACTGGCAACATCATGGCCAGCAATCCTGACCTATGCCTGTCTGAAGCCGAATGGCTGCATCGTTTCCAGATCATGATTGAACGGCCTGCGCCCGAGCAATTGCTGGAGTCCACGATTTACTTTGATTGCCGCGCCATCTGGGGCCAGAGCAGTATGCTGCAACGCATGCAGCGCCGGGTACTGGGCATGGTGAACGATAACCCTGTGTTCCAGCGCATGCTGGCTCAAAGTACCTGTCAGACCCGCATTCCCAGTGGTAAAAAGCGCAGTCGTCTGGAAGCGCTGATGGGGCAGGGCGATGACAAGCTGGACATCAAGAAACAGGCCTTGGCACCGATGGTGGATGTGCTGCGTGTGCTGGCCCTGGCGCATGGTTGCGAACTGGCCTCGTCCATGGACAGGCTGGCCGTGCTGACTCAGCGCGGTGTCTTCACAGACGAGGAGTCAGAGGGCCTGCGCGAGGCCTACCGCTATTTGCAATTGCTGCGCTTGCAACATCATCAAACCCAGTTGCAGCAGGGGCAGGAGCCCAACAATCTGGTGCGTTTAAGTACGTTAGGTGCACTGGATGCACGTGTCTTGCGTGAAGCCTTGTCGCAAGTGCGCCGTGCCCAACGTATTCTGGCTTTCCGGTATCGCTTATGAAACTGCTTTCCTGGCTTCCTTGGCGTAAATCCTCTTTTGCCGCACGCAGTCCCTCCTTGTCCTGGAGCGGGGTGGACGAACTGGCTTTGGACGAAGCGGCCTTTACTGTGCTGGATCTGGAAACCAGTGGTCTGGAGCCCAAGCGCCACCATATCGTTCAGATGGGTGCGGTCCGCTTGGAAAATGGTTCGATTGCCCTGGGCAATATCTGGTCCGGTCTGGTTCGCACTCAGGGCGAGCGCAGCCCTGATAGCTTATTGATTCATGAGATCAGCCCGCAACAACAGGAAGAAGGCGAGCCACTACCCCAGCTGATGCGGGACTTTGCCCGCTATTCCGAAAATACGGTATGGGTCGCCTGGGATGCCGACTTTGATCTGGCGTTTCTGGACCGTGCCTGGCCGAAGGCGGGCCTGGAGCAGGCCCGGCCTTTGGCTCTGGATTTGGCTGAACTGGCTGCGTGTGTATTGCCCGACTGGCGTGGTCGTCGTCTGGGCCTGGACGATTGCCTGAAATATTGTGGCCTGCCGGTAAGTGACCGCCATGATGCTTTGGGAGACGCCCTGGTCAGTGCACAGTTGATGCAATTACTGATTGGGCGCGCCAAGCAAAAAGGCGTCCTGACCATAGGCCAGGCTCGGCGCTTGATGCAATCGCACAAGCAGCGGCAGGCGCACGCGTTTTAAGAGCCTGCCAGTCCCAGCGCGACCCGCATCATGGCTTCGTAGCCGGAGTTGAATAGCTGGGTCAGGAAGGGCGTAGTCTGAGGAATGACCACGGTCAGCAAGGTCAGGCCGACTGTCAGCGTAATTGGGAAACCCACAGCAAAAATCGTCAATTGCTGGGCGGTACGGTTCAAGATCCCGAAGGCCAGGTTAATGGTCAGCAGCACAATAATCAGTGGCAGGGCCAGCAACATGCCTGATACCCACAATTCGCTGCTCCAATCAAGCAAGGCACCCCAGCCATTGATGTGCAGGTCCACGCCGATGGGCAGCACATGGAAGGTGCGCACCAGCACACCCAGCAAGAGCAGGTGGCCGTTCAGGGCCAGAAAGGTCAGCACCGCAATCACGTTCAGCAGCCGCGACAGCACGGCGGTATTCGCGCCGGTAGCGGGGTCAAAGAATGAGGCAAAAGACAGGCCCATTTGCAGGCCGATAAACTCGCCCGCTGTCTGTACCGCTGCAAACACGATGCGCATGGTCAGACCCAACGCGACACCGATGAACACTTGCTGCGCGGCAATCAGCAGGGCCTCGTAAGAGGCCGTAGGCAGATCGGGTAGAGGCGGTAGCGAGGGCGCGACAATCAGGGTCAGGACAAAGCCCAGACCCACTTTGGCCCGCTTGGGGATGGCCGATTCGCTGAAAAAGGGGACCGTGGCCAGAGTGGCCAGAATACGGATGAAGGGCCACAGGAAAGCATTGAGCCAGGCATAGAGCTGGGCGGAGTTCAGGTCGAGCACGGCAAGCCTAGGGCCTGTTCAGTGGGCAAGGCATTGCACTTTGCCAGTCACGGATTTGCGTACTCACGGAAGGCTCCTTGTCGCGCTGGTCAGTCTTAGTTGACCAGCCCGGGAATGCCACGCAACAGGCCCTGCATGTAGTCGACCATATTGTTGATCAACCAGGGGCCCAGCAGCACCACCGTAATGCCCATGGCCAGTAGCTTGGGGATGAAAGACAGCGTCATCTCGTTGATCTGGGTGGCTGCCTGGAAAATACTGATGCCCAGACCGACCACCAGCACCACGATCAACATGGGACCGGCCATGGACAGGGCCAGTTTCAGGGCGGTATAGGTCATGGACATGACGGTTTCGGGAGTCATGACAGTCCTTTATTGGTAGAAGCTGCGGGCGAGGGAACCCAGCAGCAGATGCCAGCCATCGGCCAGCACAAACAGCATGAGCTTGAAGGGCAGCGAGATGGTCACGGGTGGGACCATCATCATCCCCAGGGACATCAGGACGCTGGCAATCACCAGGTCAATGATCAGAAAGGGGATAAAAATCGTAAAGCCGATCTGGAAGGCGGTTTTCAGCTCGCTGGTTACAAAAGCCGGCACCAGTACGCGCAAGGGGACATCTTCCGGGGATTCCAGTTCTGCCACGCCCGCCATATCGCCAAACAGCTTCAAGTCCGCTTCGCGGGTCTGGTGCAGCATGAAGGTTTTCAGGGGTTGGGCACCTTGCTCCAGCGCGGTTTCAAAGCTGATCTTGTTTTCCGACAAGGGCTTGTAGGCGTCCTGATACACCTGATCAAACACCGGTGACATCACAAAGAAAGTCAGAAACAGGGCCAGACCCACCAGCACGGTATTGGGCGGCGCCGTACCGGTACCCATGGCATTGCGCAGCAGCCCCAGCACAATGATGACGCGGGTAAAGCCGGTCATCATCAGCAAGGCCGCTGGCAGGAAGGACATCATGGTCAGCATGGCCAGTGTCTGGATGCTGAGTGACCAGGTTTGCGAGCCGTTCGGGCCTGCTGTGCTGGTAATGGCCGGAACAGCCTGGGCCCAGGCCTCGGAAGGCAGGAGCAGGCTGATCAGGGCCAGAAGCAGCATCAGGCCGATGCGCTGGGCGGGAGAGAAGAGTGCGGTCATGATGCGGTCAGCGGGGCGCACGGTGCTGGTCCAGATGGGCCTGGAAGTCCGGCTCGGAGCTAGCGGGCGTTGTGGTGTGCAGCAGGCTGATCTGCTGAGGGGTGATGCCAATCAGAATTTCGCGGTCATCAATCTGGACCAAGGCCACGCTGCTGCGCGGCCCCAGGCGTTGATTGTCCAGAATCTTGATGCGTTGCTGGTTTTTGTTTTTCAGCAGCCCGCCTCGGCGGGCAACCCAGGCTGCCGCCAGAATCAGGCCTACAACCAGCAGCAGGCTGAGCATGATTCTGACGAGCTGGGCTTGTTCCATGTTCTAGCGGCGGCCGTTCAGGCGTTGGATACGATCCGATGGAGTCACGATGTCGGTGACGCGAATACCGTATTTATCGTCTACCACGACCACTTCGCCTTGGGCGATCAGGTAGCCGTTCACGTAAATATCCAGCGGTTCGCCAGCCAGACCGTCCAGCTCCACCACGGAGCCCTGGCCCAGTTGCAGAATGTTCTTGATGGTCAGACGTGTGCGACCCAGCTCCACCGACAGCTGGACCGGGATGTCCATAATCATGTCGATATCGGTGGTGGCGTTCGCTTCGGCGTGCTCCATGGGCGGGAACAGATTGCTGGCCGGGCTGGGTTCGTGCACAGGCGTGGCCGCGCTTTGCTCGGCCAGTGCCGAGGCCCAGTCATCCTCCAGGGGCTGTTCCAGTCCTTGGGCTTGGGTGCTGCTTTGGCTGCCAGCCTGTTGCTCAGCCATCGCGGCTGCCCAGTCGTCCTCGGGCGCAGACCGGTCGTTAGGGTTGTGAGGGTCGCTCATAGGGACTTACCTTTAGTCAAATCGCTGTCGTTGGTGGCCAAGATGTTTTCTACCCGCAAGGAGTAGCGGCCACCGGAGGTGCCGTAGCGGCATTCCAGAACCGGCACGCCATCCACGTGGGCTTCAATAAGAGTGGGGATTTCAATTGGCAAGACATCATTGGCCTTTAACTGGGTCAGCTCGGCAATGGTCATGTCTATATTGACGAAGTTGGCAATCAGTTCAACTTCGGCGCTGCGCACTTGTCGTGACAATTGCTGGGTCCAGCGCTGGTCGATATCGTTGGTGCCTTTGTCCTGCAAGGGGCGGGTCAGCAGATCGCGCAGCGGCTCGATCATGGAGTAGGGCAGGCAGATATTCAGATTGCCACCCTGGGCACCAAATTCAATATTGAAAGAGGTCACCACCACGATGTCATTGCTGCTGCTGATGCTGGCAAACTTGGTATGCATCTCCGAGCGCATGTACTCCGCTTCCAGCGGGTAGATGGACTCCCAGGCACCGCAGTAGCTCTCCAGCGTCAGGGTCAGCAAACGCTGGATGATGCGCTGCTCGGTCGTGGTGAAGTCCCGGCCTTCGACGCGGGTGTTGTAGCGGCCATGGCCACCAAACAGGCTGTCGATAATCAGGAAGACCAGGTTCGGGTCGAAGGTAAACAGCGACACGCCCCGCAAGGGCTTTAAGGCAACCATGTTCAGGTTGCTGGGCACGGGCAGGTTGCGCTCGAAATCCGAGTACTTTTGAATACGAATGGAACCTACGGTGATGTCTGCGTTGCGGCGCATGAAGCTGAGCATGGTCGAGCGTAAACGACGGGCAAAGCGCTCGTTGATCAGCTCCAGGGTCTGCATGCGGTGACGCACTACCCGGTCTGGCGAGGTCAGGTCATAGGCCCGTACGCCAGTCAGGTTTTCGTTCAAGGGCTTGGTGTCAGCGCCTTCGCCGGTAACACCGGCCAGCAGTGCATCGACTTCGTCTTGGGATAGGAAGCTCTGATACGACATTTATTGGATGACAAAGGCGGTGAACAGGACATCATTGATGTTCGGTACAGCAGTGTTGGGCGCGTAGGGCTCTTTCAGGCCGGCGCTCAGCTGTGCAACCAGGGCTTGACGCCCTTCGGAGGTCTGGATGTAGGTGGGGCGCTGTTCAGCCAGAATCTTGAGCACGCGATCACGCACCATGGGCATGTACTCCACCAGCATGGAGCGCGAACCATCGTCCTGGACACGCAAGGTGATGCCCACGTACAAGATGCGCGAGCGGCCATTCTCGTTCAGGGTGACGGTAAAGGGGTCCAGCGGCGCAAAAATGGGTTTGGCATTGACCTTGACCACCGGCGGTTCGTCCGGGGCAGGGGCCGCTTCAACTGATTGGCCTTTTTCTGCCCAGGCCAACCAGGCAGGCGTGCTGCTTTGTTGCAGGGAGTAGTACAACGTTGCGCCCACGCTAGCGGCGATAATAAACAGAACCAGCAGACCGGTTTTCATCAGGCGTGCAAGTTTGGTGGGTGCTTTTCGGGCCATGTGATGTGAGCGATGTATTTTCTAGCGTATTACAAACAGACAAACGCATGTCGGGCCTGAGCCTGACTGCATGCCTGAGCTATTGTGCCGGAGGTCAGACAGGACAGGCCCGGCGAATAGACGCTGCTTTTCGAGCTTAATCATGCTTTTTGCCGGGCTGTCTGTGGGACTGTGAATCAGGCGAAGGTATCAACCAGCGCGTCGGGGTTCAGCGAGCGTGTGGCGCTGCTGTTCACCAAGGGGCTGCTTTCGTCAGCGGAAGCCACGCCGTTCAGGCTGAAGGCGGGTTGATCGCCTTGATTGCCCTTGGCGGCCAGTTGCTCGTGAAAGGCCTGGTGCGAGGCGTGCTGGTCGCCTACGTCAGCCTGTCCCAAGGTCAGCCCGTTTTCTGCAAACTGCTGTTGCAGCTGCTGCAAGGATTGCTCCAGGGCGTGGCGGACTTGAGCATGGGGCGAGGTGATCATGGCGTGGGCCATGCCATCTTGCATTTGCAAGGTAATGCGCAAGGGGCCCAGTTCGGGTGGGTCCAGACGAATGTCGGCGCTTTGAACGCCGCCTTGAGCCTGTTGGGCCAAGGTAATCATTTGACGACCCATGGCCGCCCCCCATTCGGGGGACTGGACCGGCGTGGCAATGGCCAGCGTCAGGGGGCTGGGCAAGGCGGCCGGGCTGTTGGCCTGGACTGCGCTGGGTGCGGCGCCAAGTTGGGCTAGCAGGGAAGCATCCAGAGCGGGCAGGTTCAGATTCACGCCGGCACGGGCATCGTCAGCAATTTGTCGTCCAAAGCTAGCCAAGGAAGCCGACGCTTCATCCATCAAACGTGACTGGGATGAGGGCACATTAGCGTCGATGCCAGTGCCTGGCGGGTTGTTGTTCAGTAATTGTGCTGTGTTCACCGCTGATTTGCGAGTAGTGGTGGCAGCCAGCGGATTGCTGGTTTCAACGGCTTTAGGCAAGACCAGTTCGGCGCTCAGATCAAGCTCGGCTTCTGCTTCAACAGCGTTCAATGGCGCGGTCTGAGCTTGACGGCTACTTGGCTCGGCGGCCAGATTCTGGCGTGTGTTGAGAGCGCTCAGTGGCAGTTTGCTATCGGTTTGGGCACTTTTTGGGTGGGCCTTGCTGCTCTTGATGGCCTGTACTTGCGAAAGAATCGACAAGGCCATGGCAGGCAGGCCGCTATCGGCCGGGGCATCAGTGTCAAGTTCCAGATCGCTCTGATCGGCAATCAGCAGGGCCGGGTCTTTGATCAAGGGGTCCAGCTCGCTGGCACCAGCCTGTTCGGCCACGGCGTCAGCCAGCTTGGGGCTGTCGGTGGGAACCTGGGTTTTGGTGCTGTCCTGCTTGGCGGCTGCTGGTGTCTTGCCAGCCCCTTTGTGTTGCACCTGCTGCTGTTGTGTTTGCAGATGCTGGGCAAAGCCTTCGTCTTTGGGCGCATGCGCAGCCGCAGGCCCGGCCGTGTTAGTGACGGGGGCCGAGGGTGCGGCAGGGGCCGCAGGTAAAACCGAAAGAGTGGGCGAAGTCATGGCGGCGCTTGTTTAATAGGCGGTCTGGCTACGAGTAAAGAGACGAGCAGCGATTTCATCGCTGTTACGTTGTTCCATTCTTTGTTGCTGGACTTGCTGGGTCTGGAGACGGCGGTCGATCAAGGTTTTATACGCTTTCAGGCGCTGCTGATGGCCATACCAGACCTGGCGTCCCTGTTCCATTTTCTCTTCCAGCGCTTGGATGACACTATTTTGCTGGGAAATGGCCTGGTCCAATGTCACGATAAAGCGCCGGAAATTGTGGTAGTTCGCCATGGTTACCCCAGTTTGGCCCACATCCAGCAGGCGCTGGGCGTAGTCCTGGCGATAGGTCTGCAACATTTCCAGCTGCGACTGGGCCGCATCGCGTTCTGTTCGCAGCTCCTGCAGATGGCGGGCCGCGTCGTCCACATTGTTCTGACTGAGATCGACCAGCGTATGTAAAGAGGCGTTGGCTTTCATGGCTATTGCTCGCTATTGAGAACGGCGTTCAATTCATCGAAGGCGCGTGGCACGTCCACACGTTGCTGCATGCCCTGGCGCAGATAGGCTTCCAGCCAGGGGAAACGATCAATGGCTTGATCAATGGCTGGATCATTGCCACGGGTATAGGCGCCCACGGCAATCAGGTCGCGGTTGCGTTGATAGCTGGAGAGCAGGCCCTTGAAGCGGTGCACCATCTTGATCTGTTCTGGCTCCACAATGCTGGGCATGACCCGCGAGATGGACGCTTCGATATCAATGGCCGGGTAATGGCCGGTTTCCGCCAGACTGCGCGACAGTACAATGTGACCGTCCAGGATCGCGCGGGCCGAGTCGGCAATCGGGTCTTGCTGGTCGTCGCCCTCGGTCAGCACGGTGTAGAACGCGGTGATCGAGCCGCAACGGCCTTGTGCATTGGGTTCACCGTTACCGGCGCGCTCCACCAGGGCCGGTAGCTTGGCAAATACGGAAGGAGGGTAGCCCTTGGTGGCAGGCGGCTCGCCAATTGCCAAGGCGATTTCGCGCTGAGCCATGGCATAACGCGTCAGTGAATCCATGATCAGCAAGACGTTCTTGCCTTCATCGCGGAAAAACTCGGCCAGACGGGTGGCGTACACCGCGCCTTGTAAACGCAGCAAGGGCGAGACATCAGCCGGGGCCGCGACAACAACCGAGCGTTGCAGGCCTTCTTCGCCCAGATTGTGCTCAATAAATTCTTTAACTTCTCGGCCCCGTTCACCGATCAGGCCCACGACAATGATGTCGGCCTGGGTGTAGCGGGCCATCATGCCCAGCAGCACACTTTTACCCACACCGGAACCGGCAAACAGACCCATGCGCTGACCACGGCCTACGGTCAGCAAACCGTTGATGGCACGTACTCCTACGTCCAGAACCGTGTCGATGGGACTGCGCTTCAGTGGGTTGGGTGTGGTGTGGCTGAGCGAGACGCACGCTTGCGCGTCGATCGGGCCCAAACCGTCCAGCGGATTGCCGCTGCCATCGACAACGCGACCCAGCAGGCCGGGGCCGACCGGGACATGGCGCGAACGCGCCTGGGCGGGCAGGCTGTCCGGTTGATCGGAGTCGGGCAGCGGAACCGGCGGCTGCAATTGAGCTTCAACCGGTACAACACGTGCACCGGGAGGCAGGCCGGAAATTTCGCTCAAGGGCATCAAATACAAGGATCTGCCTTCAAACCCTACAACCTCGGCTTCGGCCCAGATGTTTTGCGCGGCAGACAATTCCACTTTACAAGCGGCTCCTACAGCCAGCTTCAAACCTGTAGCTTCCAGCACTAAACCCGTGGCGCGGACAACGCGGCCACTGCGCAAGCAGGGCTCAATGGCCTGGACCCGTTGCTGTGCCGACAGCATCTGGGCGCGCCAGCGTTCGGGGGAGGAGGCCAAAAGGGGCGTTGCCATCAGGGCTCCGAAGAGACGGGCAAGCCCAGGCTGGCCAGGGCGCGTTTCCAGCGAGTGGCAAAGGTGGCGTCAATATCGCCGTAGCTGGAGCGCACACGACATTCACCGCGTTGCAGTTGGGGGTCTTCTTGCAGACGCCAGGCGCGGGGCTCGCCTTGTTCAATCAGAAACTCACGCACCAGGCTGATGTCGTCCGGGTGCAAGCTCAGTTCCAGGGCGCTGGTATCGCCTGGATCACTACGCAGTACTTCGGCAACCAGATCGCGGATGCGGCTGGGTTCGGCCTTGATGGTGCTTTGCAATACATGCTCGGCAATACGTGTCGCCAGCTGAATCAGGGATTGGCCCATTTCCTGATCCATCAGTTCAATGGACTGGGCGCAGTTCTGGTTCAAGGCGACAAATTCCTTGATGTACTGGTCAATCTGTTCTTGTGCCTTGGCCATTCCAGCCGCCATTCCGGCTTCATAGCCTTGGGCATGGCCACTTTCCTGGCCTGCTGCCAGACCAGCAGCATGGCCCTGGTTGTAACCGGCCTGATAGCCCTGGGTATGGCCTTCTTCCTGCGCCTGGCTGCGCTGGTTTTCCAGATCGCGCTGCAGTTCTTCCGGGGTAGGAGGGACGAACTCGGGCTCTTCCGGTTCCGGGGCGACGACAGGATCATCCAGCCCCTGCATTTGCCAGCGGCTCCAGCTTTCCTGAAGTTCCGAGTAGGCCGAGGCTTTACGGTGGCTGGACATTTACAGGCTCCCGCGCAGGCGGTTCGTGCCTGGGCACAAGCGAATAACGGCTTGGACGGGCAGGAGCTGCCCAAACGAGGCCGTCTTAGACATACTCGTCCCCACTCAGGCCACCCAGCGTAATCTGACCGGCTTCGGCCAGGCGACGGGCCACCTGCACAATGGCTTTCTGTTCCTGTTCCACCTTGGACATGCGGATCGGGCCTTGGGCGTCGATGTCTTCGCGCAGCATTTCGGCAGCACGGTTGGACATATTGCGGAAGAACTTGTCGCGCAACTCTTCGGGCGCGCCTTTCAGGGCAATCGTCAATGCAGAGGTCTCGATTTCCTTGAGCAGCAGCTGAATGGCAATGTCTTCCACATCGGCCAGGTTCTCGAACACGAACATCTCGTCCACGATGCGCTGGGTCAGGTCGGCGTCCATGCCGCGCAGACTGGTCAGGACGGACTCTTCCAGGCTGGCGTTCATGTAGTTCAGCATCTCGGCTGCCGTGCGTGGACCACCCATCTTGCTGCGTTTGGCACCCTGGCCCGATAGCATGCCGTTCAACACTTCGGTCAGCTCGTTCAGGGCCGTGGGCTGTACGCCGCCAAAAGTAGCAATACGCAGGACCACATCATCGCGCAAACGATCCGGAATGTAGCCCAGAATGTCGGCGGCGCGATCACGCTCCAGATGCACCAGAATGGTGGCAATAATTTGGGGGTGTTCGTCGGCAATCAGCTCGGCCACGCTGGAGGCATCCAGCCAGTTCAGGGCATCAATACCGCTGCTGGAGCCTTCGCTGTTTTCCAGCAGGTCTTCGATCAGGCCAGCGGCTCGGTCCGAGCCCAGCGCCTTGTTCAGTACGGAGCGGATATAGGCGTTGGAGTCCAGTGCCACCGCCATGAACTGGTCGGCCTCCTGGCGAAAGCTCTCCAGAGCCGCGTCCATATCGGCACGGGTCAGTTGCTTCAGGGACGCCATGGCGGTACTGAGCTGCTGCACCTCACGAGGCGAGAGGTGGCGAAACACCTCGGCGGCGGCATCTTCCCCCAAGGACATCATCAAAATCGCACTGCGTTCGATGGAATCGTCCGGTTTAGCCGTTTTCATTTTTTTCATCTTTGTTTAACCAGGAGCGCAACACCATAGCCACGGCACGTGGGTCATCGTGAGCCATCGTGCGGGCGGTGTTCAGATTCTCTTCGTAGCGGCTCATTTCGGCGGCACGTTGTTCAGCAGCCTGTTCGCGAGCAGATTCTTCTTTCTGGCGCTCGACGCGGGCGTCAGCCACCGCCTTGGCCTGGATCAGGCCCTGGATGATGGGGTTGATGACGATGCGCCATGCCATGAACAGAATGAATGCAAAGACCAGATACTTGACCAGTTCCATAGCGAGCTCGCGGTACTCCGGATTTTTCCAGAAGGGGGTATCAATATCGCCTTGTTCGTTGAACTGTCCGTTCACCACGCTCAGGCTATCGCCTCGATCAGCCGAGTAACCGACGGCTTGTTTGACCAGATCGCGGATCTTGTCCAGTTCTTCCTGCTCCAGCGGCTGTTGGTCCTTGTCCGTATTGCGATAGTTCACCACCACGGCTACCGACAGGCGGCTTAGCTGACCCAAAGGACCTTTGACGTGGCTGATGGTGCGATCCACTTCGTAGTTCACGGTGGAGTCGTTACGCGCATTGCCGGTGTTTTGCAGCAAGCGGGCCTGTTCGGCCAGGGACACCAGTGAAGGGTCTGTACCGGCCGCTGCAGCGTTTGCGGCGTTGGCGGTTTGTGCGGCGGCATTGGCCGGCTCAATTGCCGGAGCAGTCGGGGCTTGGGGCTGATTTGGCGCAGCAGGCGGGTTGACCAGATTGGCGGTGGCATTGTTGGGAGCCTGATTGCTCAAGGCACCGGGCACGCCCTGGGGCTGCTGCGGGTTGCGTTGCAAGGAAGAGCTGGTCTGCTGGCTGCGTACCGCGGCCTGACCGGGTTGCTGATTGGGCTTGTAGACCTCGGACGTCTGCTCGCGGCGCGAAAAGTCCACTTCAGCCGTCACCTGGGCGCGGACGTTGCCAGCACCGACCAAGGGGTTCAGCAAGGTCAGGATGCGCTGGACGGCTCGGTATTCAATATCGTTTACAAAATTGCGCTGCTGATTATCAGCACCCATCTCGCCAGTGGGGGCGGTTAGCAAGCGGCCATTCTGGTCAATGATGGACACCTTGTCGGCTTGCAGATTGGGCACGCTGGAGGAGATCAGCCAGGTGATGGCGGAAACCTGGCCTTCGCTCAGGTCGCGGCCCGGATACAGCGACAGCACTACCGAAGCGGTCGGAGACTGGCGGTCACGTACAAACAAGGTTTCACGCGGCATGGCCAGGTGAACGCGCGCTTCCTTGACGGCATGCACGGCCTTGATGGAATTGGCCAGCTCGCCTTCCAGGGCGCGCTGATAGGTGACTTGCTCGGTGAACTGGCTGGCGCCAAAGCGACTTTGATCCAGCAGCTCGAAACCGGCATTGCCACTGCGCGGCAAGCCTTGCGAGGCCATTTGCATGCGCACATCATGCACACGATCTTGCGGCACCAAAATGGCGGTACCGTTGCTGTTGAACTGGTAGGGCACGTTCATCTGGCCCAGGGCCGAGACAATCGCACCGCCATCGCGGTCGTCCAGATTGGAGAACAGTACCTGGTAGGTAGGGCCGCGGCTCCACAGCAAGAGGGCGACAATCAGAGCAATCAGTGCGGCACCCAGCCCGATCAGCGCTACCTTGGGCAAGGCGCGCAGTGTGTCGTAGCCAGGAAGTTTGTTCAGCAACTGTGCTGTCTGACTCATGGGTGAGGCAGAGGCAGGGTTCTGCATGGAATCAGGGGAGTTCAAATCAGGACGTGCTCAGGCAGCATTAAGGAAAGGGCGGCGGGCATGAAAGAATCAGGCGCTTATACCGGCATACTGGCAATTTCTTGGTAGGCGGCCACTAAGCGGTTGCGTACCTGGACGGTGGCCTGAAAGCCAACGCTGGCTTTTTGCAGGTCAATCATCACGTCGTTCAAGGAAATTCCGGGCTCGCCCATTTCAAAGGCCTGAGCCTGGGCATTGGCCTCATTCTGCGCCTGGGAAACCCGGTTCAAAGAGCGGGCCAGCTCGGCGGCAAAACCACCGGGAGCGGCGCTGCTGGCCGAGGAGGACACAGAACTGGAAGCCCCGGCCGCTTGCGCAACTGCGCGCATCTGGGCCAAAAGGTTTTCAATGCTGGAGAGATTGGAAATCGACATATTCGCTTGCCAGAAAGTCAGGATGGGCCACGCGCACAGGTGCGGGCAGCTTGCCGTGCTTAATGTAACGTTTAGAACGCGAGGCTAAGCAGGGTATCTAAGCCCAAAAACAGGGGCTTTTCAGCCCTTATAAATAGCAGGCTCAAGTTTTTGGGGCGTCGTGCAAAGCCTGCAAGGCTTGTGTGGCCTGGGGATGGCCTTGTTCCAGGGCGTAGAGCCAGGCCAGCAATTCAGCCACGGCTTGATAGAGCTGAGGGGGGATATGACGGTCCAGATCCACCTGCATCAGCAGGCCGACCAGTTCGGGGGACTCGTGTACGTACAGACCGTGCTCGCGGGCGGTCTCGACAATTTTTTCGGCCAAGGTGCCGTAGCCTTTGGCAACGACACGCGGGGCCCCGTCTTTGGGCTCGTAGCGCAAGGCCAGGGCCTGCGGGCGACGGGAGGGGGAGTCATGACTCATCGGGCAGGTCCTGCGGCAGGGTCGGGTCGGCTTCAATCTGCAATTGGCTCAGGATCAGGCCCTGGTCTTGCAGACGTTCGCGCAAGGGCAGGCTGTTCTCGTCCAGATAAGGGGCGGATTGATCGGCCTGAATATGGACCAGCAATTGCTGGTTCAGGAGGTTGAGCCGCAAGGTGATTGGGCCCAGCGTGGGCAGATCCAGTTGCAGGGTGCTGGACCAGTGTTCGGTTTCATCGTCCGACTGAGCCTCGTGTCGTTGCACCGTCCAGTTCATGTCGGCATCCGGCCAGGCCTGTCCTTGCCATTGCAGGTTCTGGTGGGCCAGCGTATCCAGTTGCTGACGCACCAGCAGGCTATTGGCCGGGTCCTGGTTGCTGGCCTGGGTCTGAGGACTCTGGCTTGTGCTGGTATGTGTTTCGGCCGCAGGGCGATTCAGGTTTTGCGGCTCTTGCTGTAATTCGCCAACGCTGCGTTGCCCAAAGTGCAGATCACTAAGATGAGACTCGTAGAACAACCCGCTTTGTTGCAGGGCCTGCGGCAAGGCTTGGGTGAAATGCTGGGCAAGGGCGGCGGTGCTGCTGGTGGGCAGTGCGCCATGGGCTGTTGCGCCAGTGGCCGCAGTGCCTGCGCCAGGCATTCCCGCAGGTGCTCCTGTTCCAGCGGCGCTGCTGCCTGCATTCGCGGCACTGGCAGAGCCTGTATTTGCTCCACCTGTTGCGGTGCCGCCGGGCAAGGGCAGTCGCTGTTGCGCCGGAGTCGCAATTGTGCTGGCAGTATTTTGTGCTGTGCCTGAGCGCGTACCCGCCTGGCTGTCGCCACCCGGGCGCGTGGATTCATTGCCGTCCGTTTGCATGGTGGGGCGGCCAGGCAGCAGGGCCTGTCGTCCCTGGATAGCAGGAGCTCGATCCGGGAAGCGCTCCAGCAAGGACAGAATCAGTTGGGCGGTGCGCCCCAGCGTTGTGGGCGCCGAGCTGGTGGTGGCCGTATTGGGGCCTCGTGCATTCAGAGCCGGGTCGGTCGAGGTTTGACCGCTTTGTGTGCGGATATTCCGGCTATCGCGACCCTGGGTGTGGGCGCGGGCTTGATCTACGCTTTGGCGTTGATCACGAGCCGTTTGGTTTTCGGCGCGCTCGGCGCGTTGGCTGCCCGGTGTCTGGCTGATGGCGTCCGGCCGGGCGCCCGTGGCGATATTGCTTTGCTGTCCAGTGCTGATACCCAGAACGGCATCAAGCCGTTGAATAAGCAGCGTCCCCAAAGGGGAGGGGCCGCCTATGCTCATGGGTGAACGCTAGGGCTGTAATACGCTTGCAACACAGTTTGCTGGCGCTTCATATTGCCCAGCAGTGCACCCAGGCGGCCCAGTTCGGGAGTGGCCAGATGACGGATCTGGGCATCGTCCTCCAGAATTTGGGTCAGCAATTGACGGCGTGCCTGTTTTTCAGTAACAGACAGGTCTTCCATGTTCTTGAGCTTTTCCACGGCGAGTTGATAGTGTTCGGATTGTTCAAACACATCCTCCCAGCGAGCCGTTTGGGCAAGCTCCAGCATGTGACGGGTGATGCTGGCGATAATTTGATATTGATCGACGATCGGGTTAGAGGTATCGCTCATGTTCGTACCAGGCGCTAAAGGCGCAAAGGAGGTTGGAGGTGCAGGTCAGGAACAGAGCCTGTCCTGCGAGCCCCGGAGTCAAGCTGGCTGCTTGGCACGTTGGGTATCAACATTGCTGCGCCAGGCATCGGCAATATCGGTCAGCAAACGCTCGGCCAGCGTCAGCTTTTCCGCGTCATTGCGAAGGTTGGCCAACATCAGATTGTGCAAAATCAGGTCATAGGTAGCGACCAGATTGCGGGCCAGCTCTCCGCCCTTTTCGGTATCGATCGCCATTTTCAAGCCGCTATCGACAATATCAATAGCCTTCGATAAAGACTGCCCCCGCCCGGCAATATTGCCCTGCTCCATGTGCAGGCGCGCCTGCAACATGGCGGTGCGTGCACCGTTGAACAAGAGGGTAATCAAGTGTTCGGGGCTGGCGCTTAGGACTTCAGTTTCCAGGCCGACTTGAGCGTAGGCACGGACCGATTGTTGGCCAAAACGACGAGAGGGGGCAGGGTAGCTCATGGGTTATTGACCACTCTTGGTGTTGCCTAGCATGGAGAGCTGCTGGGTAAGGTAGCTGCTGATGCCCTCCATCTGATTAACCATTACATCCAGTTGCTGGAACTGTTTGCGCAAGATTTCAATTTTGCCTTCAATCCGGTCCTCGGTGGCAAGGTATTGCTTGTCCAGTGTTTTATTGGTTCGCTCGGCTCCGGCTTGAGCGTTATCAATGAAGCCGTCGCTTTTAACGTATTCGTCGGCGGCTTTGTGGACTCGTGCGCCTAAACCAGTGGCACCACCAAAAAAGCTTTCGACCTCTGCTGGTTTTTCAGCTAGTACCGCATTTAATCGTTCACTATTGATGACAAGATTGCCTGTTTTGGGGTCGGTGCTAATCCCAATGCTATTGAGAGAGCGTAACTGCCCCTGGTCTACGTTTTGGTCTATGGCTTTACGTAGACTATTTTGAGCACGGCGGACAATCGAGTCACCGGTTAAGGCCGAGGCGGTTTTTTGTTCGACGTTGTAGGCGGTCAGGTTCCTCGCAGTATCGTTAAGGGCGTTATAGGCTGAGACGAAGTCTTGGATAGCTTTCGTCGTAACGTCATTATCACGCTCTACGTTGATGAGAATAGGGTCTGCGCTGACCTTGTTCAGGGTGATTTCTAACCCATCTACAGTGTTTTTCAGCACATTTTTAGCACTGTGAATAGTGATGCCATTTAGCGTGAACTGTGCGTCAGTGGCCGCTTTTTCGGATAAAGCCCCTAGTGGTGCGTTATCGTCATTTGTGCTGTTTTCAGAGGTGAAGGAAAGTAGGTTTTCTAGTGTTTCGTTACCTTGAACCCGGATTTTGCTGACCGCAGATTGTTCGCCTGTGTCACGGGCGTTTAGCTGAAGCTGATAAGGATTAGTGGTATTCCCGTTGTTAATGATGGTGGCAGTCACGCCTATGTCTGGGGAGGCATTGATGGCTTTCATAATGCCTTGTAAAGAAGTGTCTTGTCCGCTCAGGTCCAAGGTGTGTTCTTTGCCGTTGGCCAAGGTAATCGTGATTGTGCCGTCGTTACCCAATGCGTCTGTTCGGCTGGACTGAGCCGTCATTGTCAGGGTCTGAGCACTGGCTAAGTGATCAATCGTTAACTCGTAGTGTCCTGGTGAAGCATGGCTGATGCCTTTTACGGTCGCGGCGTCACTACTTGCATTGGTCTTTACGGCACCGTAGGTCTGTGCCTTGCTAAGAGTCTCTGCTGTGGACTGGACGTTCGTAATGGCACTCTTTAGCTTGCCATAAGCTGAAATACGGTTCGTATTTGCGTCGATCTTGGCTTGAATAAGCTCAAGTTGAACGTTTTCTACCTTACGCAAGTTATCGAGTAGGGTGTTAAGGGGGAGTTGAGAACCCACCCCAATAGAAGAAATAGTAGCCATAATCGCCTCAATGTTTAGGTAATTGTGCCTTAAGTAAGCAAATTAGAAAGGCCCGATAAAGTGAACTTTAGTCCTTAGTTTGATGGTTCGCGCTAAGCCTGAGTGTTGATCATGGTGCCTTGTAATTGAACGATCATCCTAGCCACTTGGATTACTGCTTCGGATGGTACTGTGCGTAGGACCTCTCCGGTGTTGCTGTCAATAATTGATACGACAAGTCGCTGTGCATCTTCATCCATATCGAATCGCATCCCGGTCGCCCAGGCCTCCATACTGGCATTCAGATTTTCCAGTGACTCATCTAGGGTACTGGTCATGCCGACTTGGGCCAAAGGTGGCGTTGATCCGTTGTTGTGTAGCCTGACTTCGACGCTGCTCGGTTGAACTGTCGGGCGGGCCCTGTTAAGGAGGGCGTCGTCTGACGGCTGTGTACTAAACAAAGCTGTAGTGTTTGACGAAACTGGATGGGTCATTCGATCTCTCCAGAGGGTGTTCTTGATAACAGACCATAGTGGCGAGCGTGCTACACCCGCGTGCCTGTGAGATTGATGTACAAAATACCGAATAGTAACGACGGCTTAACCGCTTTCTTTAGTTTTTTTTTGATTGTTTTTTGTGTGGGGAGGGCAGTCAAATACGGAAACAGGCAGGCGAAAGTTGGCTTTATCTAGAGAATGTCGCCGTGAGAGGAGCTGCACAATAAGGTACCCTATTTTGGATTTCTCATTTTCATGTTTCGTTCTGAAGACTCTCTGGTTGAGCAATATGCTCCGCTAGTGCGTCGCCAGGCCTTACAACTGGCGGTGCGCTTGCCCCCCAGCGTGGAGCTGGATGACCTTATGCAGGCGGGCATGATGGGGTTGCTTGACGCAGTGCGACGTTATCAGGTCTTAGCCGACGCTCAGTTTGAGACCTATGCGATTACGCGGATACGGGGAGCCATGCTTGATGAGCTGCGTAGCCAAGACTGGCTGCCTCGCAGTGTGCGTACCAAGAGTCGACAAATCGAGGCAGCGATCAGTACGTTGCGACACCGTTTGTTACGTGAGCCTTCTGAGCCGGAGATTGCCCAGGCCCTGAATATCAGCCTGGAACAATTTCAAAGTTTGCTGGAGGAGGCCTCTGGGGTTCAGGTGATTCATTACGAAGACCTGGCTCGCAAGGTGGAGGGGGGCGACGCGCTCAGTTTCTTGGAGGATGGAGACCCCGAGGCGTCATATTTTGATAATCCTCTCAACCAACTTGTTTCTCAGGGGTTGCGGGTCGCCTTAATGGAGGCTATCGACGCCTTGCCCGAGCGAGAAAAAATATTATTCTCTTTGCAATTTGAACAAGACTTAAATCAAAAGGAAATTGCATTGGTTATGGGCGTAACCGAGGGTCGAGTGTCGCAGTTGCGTAGCCAGGCGGTTGCCCGCATCCGGGCTTCTTTAGTTAAGACAGAGTGGGGGCAGGCCAGCAATGAGCTGGAATATCAGTTTTTGCTGTGATTGAAAGCTACGAGTTTTGCTTGGTGGCGTTGTTCACGCGCTCTACTTATCTTCAGTGTAATCGAATAGTTTTTATTTCTTATCAGAGTTCAAGGCATTTTATGCGTAAGGTGGTTTATACCGTTGCAACAAAGGGGTTTTGCCTTGCGGAGCAAAATTGCAGTTTTAGCGACCCGAGTATTGATCGGATTTGCTTCACAGATGATGAGAGTCTCACGTCTGACTGGTGGACAGTTGTTGCTCTGGAAAAAGGGTTTCTAGACTCACATCGTGAGTCTAGAAGGCCGAAATTATTGCCTCATAAGTATCTGGAAGGCTATGACTGCTCTTTGTATATAGACAGTTCATTAGTTTTTAAAACCGACCCTGCTGATATTTTTGACGTATACGCATCTCAGACTGATTTTTCTTTTTTTTGTTTTCCTCATCCTCGTAATTGTATTTATAAAGAAGCGGAAGCTGTTATTGCTTACGCTTATGAAGATGAGCAGACAGTTAGAGGGCAAATGGATGCCTATCGATTACAAGGCTACCCCGAAAATAATGGTTTAATTACCGGGGGGATGCTCTTGAGGCATCACCATCATCCTGTTTTGAAGGAATTGTCCGAGGAGTGGTTCGAACATGTGTTGGCCTACTCTAAGCGGGATCAGCTTTCTTTTGATTTCTTGGCTTTTAAAAAGCAATTTTCTTACGGTACATTTCCTGGGGTAATTTCAGATAATCCGTTGGTGGATTGGCAGGCTGGGAAGTGGGGGCGCGTTGCAGCAGACTTTGACTCTAGATCATACTTGGTTTCTGCCTTGTCTGCGAGTCGTGATGGTGTTGGCTCATTAAATAAAAATTTATTTAAAAGAAGAAATAATTATTTAAATGCTTTGGCAAATAAGTATAAATCAGACAAAGGGGATATTTATTATAACTCCCATGCGTATGCTGAAATATACGATAAATATCTCCAGGGACTTAGAAATCGCCCTGTTACTCTTTTAGAGCTTGGCCTGTTGCGGCATGACGTCCAAAGTATTAGCCCCAGCATATTAAACCAGGCTCCTAGTTTGTCCATGTGGCATGATTATTTTCCTGCTGGCGAGATACATGGGTTTGATATTGCTGATTTCTCTGGCTATTGCTGCCCCCCTGGTGTGCAGGTTCACAGAGGTGATATGGGCGTTACAGACGATTTGATGGCAATGCTCAAAAAAGTTAACTTGCCTTTAGATATTATTATTGATGACGCCAGCCATGCCAGTCATCATCAGCAGATAGCTTTTGGTACGTTGTTTTCTTATTTGGCTCCCGGTGGGTTTTATTTCATAGAGGATTTAAATTACCAACCGGTTTTATTAGAGCGTCAGGGTGATTTTAAGACGCTAGATATTTTAAGAAAAATCGCATCTTCTAAACCTTCTTTTTCAAATTATATAAATAGTGAAAATTTAAAAGCTATTGTTGCTGATATTGAGTATGTAAGACTTTACGATAGCTGTGACCGTGCGTCTGGTGCTGATTTTCGCGATTCTTTTGCGGTTATAAAAAAGAAAAAACGAGCGAAGGCAAAAACAATTTAATATTAAAGATAAAGATATGAGCGATTTATTAGAAGATTTGGTGTCAATTCGTGATTTTTTGGATCAGGGTCAGCTGTTAGAGGCTCGTGCTATGTGCGCGCAGGTACTCATGTATGATCCGGGAAACGAGCACGCTACCCAGATTTTAGGGATGGTCAGTGACAAGTTGGCGATGGAAAGTGCACAGCAACGTTTTACTGGCCCGGTGTATCAAAAGTGGTTGAGTTTTTTTCATGATTTCATTCGGCCTGAGGGGTATATCGAAATAGGAGTTGCAGATGGAAACTCCTTGCAGTATGTGAATCCCTCAACTAAAGCAATTGGCGTGGATCCGGCTTACGTTATTAATAAGGATATCCGATCCTGGAGTAAGCTTTTTAAAATCGAGAGCGATCAGTTTTTTATGGATTTTGATCCTAAAGAAGAGCTGGGTCATTCTTTGCTTGATTTTGCTTTTATTGATGGTTTGCATACTTTTGATCAGGCTTTAAAGGATTTCATAAACATAGAAAAAGAATCACATGAAAAAACAGTGATTGTATTTCATGATATTTATCCTGTAGACCCTATTAGTGCTAATCGTCAACGTTTAACCAATTTTTGGTTAGGAGATACTTGGAAAGTAATTCCTATTATCCGTAAGTATCGACCAGAACTAACTGTTTTTACTATTCCAACTTACCCAAGTGGTTTGGGTGTGGTAACGGGCCTGAACCCAAGTTCGACGGTATTAGAGACTCATTTTGACGAGATCGTAGCTACATATATGACGATGCTGGATGAGGACGTGATGGCGCCAGAGCAGCATTTAAATGTAGTACAAAATGACTTCCAATACGTATCCGATCAGTTGAATGTGGCTTGGGGCCAGGAAGCTTAAAGTGAGTGGTGAATGACTAGTCAAAGTCAGAGTTTGGTGTCTGGTGTTAGAACGATGGTCATGGGAAATGTGTCCGGGAAAGAAAATCCCGAAGCAGGCGAGACAACAGGCTGGGGCTGTGAGAATTGGATAGCGGGTCGGACACCGACAGCCGCACGTATTTTCGCATTAAAAAGCATTCTGGCTGCCCAGACGTCGCCGTGTAGGGTTGGCATCCTGATTGTTGCTGACGAACAGAGTAGTCAGGAACAAGTATCGCGTACCTTACACAGTGTGCAATCCCAGTGTTTCAGTGCGTCTTGTATCTGGCTGGCAAGCTCGGGTGATCAGCATCCAGATGGTGACACTGCTGCAATTGGCTTGGAGATTTTGGATCCCAAGGTGTCGTGGCAGGAGGCGTTCAACCGTAGGCTGAGCCAGGCAATAGACCTTGACTGGGTATGGATACTTCATGCGGGTGATGAGCTGTTTGCGCACGCGCTTTTGCAGATGCAGGTGTCCATTTTACAAAACACTCAGGCCATGGCCTGGTATGTCGATGAGGCATTTCAGCGGGAGGGGCAAACGCTGAATGTTCTCTTGAAGCCCGACTTTAGTGTGGACTTGTTTCGTTCTTATCCTTATACCGGTCGCTCTTGTGTGCTCAGTGTTACAGCTTGGAGAACCTTGGGTGGATTGCAGGAGGGCTTAGGGGAGGTAGCGACTTTAGATTGGCTCTGGCGTTTGGTCGAGCATGCTGGGCCACCTGCCATTGGGCATGTGCAAGAAGTTTTGCTGCATAGTCCTCAGAGCCTGTTGGATTGGTGTAGCCAGGATCTTATATCCCAGAAAGTCAAATTGCTGACCGAGCTTCATTTGGAGCGTATGGGGATCAATGGCACGGTTGAACCTACGGCCACCCAGGGAGTGTGGAGGGTGGACTATGCGCTTGCGCAGCGGCCTATGGTCAGTGTGATACTTCCTCTGGGTAATAGCCTGCCCTTAATCAAACATTGCCTGGAAGGTTTGGTTAAGCACACAGCTTATGACAATTTGGAAATTATCCTGGCTAAAAGTGCAAGCTCTGATCCTAAGCTGAGTCTCTTTCTTACCGATTTGGTACAGGGGGCGACAGACTTAATCAAAGTCGTTGAATGCAGTCCCAATGCTGGTTTGGCGGGCTTCAGTAATGTGGCTGTGCAACAGGCAAAGGGGGAGGTGCTGCTATTTTTAAGCGATGAGGTCTCCTTTACCTCGACGACACGAGAGGATTGGTTAGAGCGTTTACTGAGTATGGCGCTGCGCCCTGAGGTAGCCGTGGTTGGGGGGCGGTTGGATTATCCCCAAGGGCGGGGAGTGAGCGAATATGGGATGACCTTGGGTTTTGGGGAAGGTGTTGAGTCGGTCTTTCATCGTAGCCCTAGCCAAAGCGTTGGCTACATGAATCGCTTGGTGGCTCAGCAAAATACCAGCGCCATCTCTGCGAGCTGCATGATGGTACGACGATCGGTTTTTTTTGAGCTTGGGGGGTTTGATGAGCAAGCCTTTCCACAGCAGTTTGCAGATATTGATTTATGTCTGAAAGCAATACAGGCTGGGTATTTGTTGTGCTTAGAGCCTGATACTGGCTTAGAGCATCTTGCCGTTCTAGAGGCTGGCCAGACAACTGAAAAAGTCGCTCCCAGTCAACGTACTTTGAGCAGCTTGGACGTTAAACAAGTGGATGTATTGTATGAGCGGTGGATGCCGTCCTTAGCGCAAGACCCTTACTACCACCCCGCGTTTAGTAAAAGTTCGCCAGGATTTTCTTTAGCTCAAGAGAGCGCGCGAGTTTATGACCCTTTACCGGGCAGGCCGCTGCCGCTTGTCGTCGTAGTCCATGCGGATTGGTTCGGTTGTGGATATTATCGAATTCTGCATCCTTTTCAGGCATTAAGTGATCAGCTACAGATAGAGGGCAGTCTGTTTTTTAATGCCTTGAGTTTTTTTGATGTGGTTCGTATTCAGCCAGATGTGATTGTGTTGCAGGGCACGTGGAATCAAACAGATATCCTGGAGTTGATTCAACGGTGTCGGAAGTACACGGGCGCTAAGATTGCCTTGGAGTTTGATGATTTTTTGCCCAATATCCCTACCCGTAGTATTCACCGTAAACAGATGAGTCAGGGTGTACTGAAGTTGATGCGTCGGGCTATTGAGCAGGTGGATTGGTTGGTCGTTTCAACGGAGCAGCTGGCTAATGAATACAGGGCCTATCATGACGATGTTCGAGTCGCGATGAATGGACTCTTGCCCGCCTGGTGGTCCGGTTTGAAATCGGCCCGCCGTAGTGGGAAGAAGTTGCGGGTGGGCTGGGCTGGAGGTGCAAGCCACACTGGGGATCTGGCGGTCATTCAGCCGGTGGTACGAGATTTGCAGCACGAGGTTCAGTGGGTGTTTATGGGGATGAAGCCGGACAATGTCGTGTGTGAGTTTCACGAAGGTGTGCCGATTGCTGATTATCCCGAGAAACTGGCCTCTTTAAATTTGGATTTGGCGCTGGCACCTTTAGAGCTTAACCAGTTTAATCGTTGTAAAAGTAATTTGCGCTTATTGGAACTGGGGGCTTGTGGTGTCCCTATTATAGCGACCGATATCGAACCTTACCGGGACTCAGGGTTATCTGTGACGGTTGTGCGTAATCGCCCTCAAGAGTGGGTTAAGGAAATTCGTAAGCATATAGAGGATCCAGAGCAGTTGGCCCAGCGTGGTGATACCTTACAGGCGGAGATTTTTGCCTCCTGGATGTTGGAAGGGCAGTTTTTAGAGCAGTGGCGTAAGGCGTGGGGTGCCTAAAAGCCAAGAGGTAGGATTGAGCAGAACGATACCTGGTCAATACTTCTCTGGCAGCTTTTATTCTCTTTTTCTTTTTGAAATGACAAAAACCCGGATTCGATAAAAATCGACTCCGGGTTTTTGTTGCTACTACTTATTTAAGTATCCAGTATCTAAATAGAAAAAACGCGCCTTTTAGATACTTCAACTTTAGTAGATTAACGCAGCAAAGACAACACGGTCTGAGGTACCTGGTTGGCTTGTGCCAGAACCGATGTACCAGCCTGTTGCAGAATTTGCGCACGTGTCATGTTGGAGACTTCGACGGCGTAATCTGCATCTTCAATGCGCGAACGCGAAGCAGACAGGTTAGTGATGGTGTTATTCAGGTTCGAGATGGTGGACTCGAAACGGTTTTGAATGGCACCCAGATCCGAGCGCATACCGTCCACTTTGCTGATGGCAGCATCGATTTCTGCCAGAGCACCGCTGGCAACAGTGCTAGTGCTAGTGCCACTAACGGTCGTGGTTGTGATGCTCAGACCGGAGGCGTTAATGGCGCTGGTACCACTCAAGAGGGTGCTGGAACGAGCGTCTGTGCCTTTGATGTTGATGATGTCGCCATCACGGGCACCAACTTGAATGTTAATGCCACCGCTGGCCGAGCCATTCAAGACAAAAGTGCCGTTGAACTCACTTTTTGCAGCAACGCGATCAATTTCAGCCATACGGGCTTTAATTTCTGCGTTGATGGAGTTCAAGTCGTCTGTGGAGTTAGTGCCGTTATAGGCTTGAACGACTTGCTCACGAATACGTTGCAAGTTGTTGTTGATTTCGTTCAGCGAACCTTCGGTTGTTTGAGCGATGGAAATACCGTCGTTGGCATTGCGGGCTGCTTGTGTCAAGCCGCGCACTTGCGATGTGAAACGGTTGGCGATAGCTTGGCCAGCGGCGTCGTCTTTAGCACTGTTGATGCGCAGACCGGAAGACAGGCGCTCAATAGCCTGACCCAAGGCACCTTGCGATTTGGTCAGATTGCCCTGGGCAACCAGCGACAGGTAGTTGGTATTAATAACAGACATGGTAACTCCCAATATTGAGTAGAGCGGCGAAACGGTTTCGCCTTTTGCCCAGGAAAGCGTTGGTGTTTTGCTAGGCCCCAGGGGGCTGACTGCGCTTTCGACACACTGCGTTCTTCCTGTACAGACTTATTAACGGAAGGGGTAAAAAACTCTTTAGGGCTTGGTTGGGAAATTTTTTGGTTTTTTGTTTTTATGCCTGGGACGTTGGAGCTTCATACGGGCTTATTTGGGTAGGGCAAGGTGCTGTTTGAACGATGCTTTTTCAGCAAAATGCCGTGCTTTTTCTGTCCAGTGGGTACAGAGTGTGAGGGGCCTTGTAGACGGAGAAGATCAGCAAGGGACGGCTGAATGCAGTGGTATATTGTGACAAAAAATTGGGGCCAGTTAATTAACGGCCCCTTTTTCCCAAAGCTTAATCTGGCGGATTCAAACCGCGAAGCCGCCCTTGCGTTTACACAGCAATAGGCTTGCCATCCGCACGCTGTATCACCACGGTCGAAGAACGCGGACGTACCGTATTCATGCTGACGACCGTGGCGTCATGCGTGTCGTAGGCCGGCCAGTTCGAGGGGTGCTGAATGTTCAGGAACAGGCTGGTGTGGTCCGGCGTCATGGAAAAGCCCGTAATTTCGGCTTCGTTCGGGCCTACAAAGAAGCGACGCAGATCGGACTGGTTGCTGGCGTTGATGGCCGGGCCGGTGCCCGAGCTGTCCGCCAAGGCACCCGGAATCACGGCCAGCATCTGGTCGTTGGTGGCACGAGCAACATTGTTCTTGCGTCCGCCGTCGATGCCGTTGTCGGTCTGAATCCACAGAATGCCACGGCTGTCGAAGCCCAGGCCGTCGGGGCTGGCCAACTGGTTCAGGTCGGTCAGGCCGGAGCGGTTGGTGTCCGCGTCTGCACCCGAGTCCGAGCCGAATACGAAGATATCCCACTTGAACTTGTTCGAACCGGGTTCGTCGTGCCAGCGGATGATGTGACCGTTGACGTTGTTCAGGCGCGGATTCGCGGGGTTGGTGCCAGTGGACGCGTTGCGGCTGGTGTTATTGGTCAGCGTCAGGTAGATGTCGCCATTGCTGGGGTGGGTGGCCGTCCACTCGGGGCGATCCATCGGGGTGGCACCGACAAAGTCAGCGGCGCCCCGGGTATTGATCAGGATGGCGTCGAGGCTGCCAAACTCGTCTGCCAGGGTACGGCCATTCTTGCCCACTGTGGTACCCGTTAGCGGCAGCCACTCGCCAGAGCCATCTTCCTTGAAGCTGGCCACGTACAGCGTGCCTTTGTCCAGATACTTGGCACCCACGGCCAGGCGATCCGTGCGCTGGGCGTCTTTCGGGTCCCAGTTGGCTTCGGACACGAAGCGGTAAACGTATTCAAAGCGCGAATCGTCGCCACTGTAGAAAGCCAGAGGTTTGCCGGCTTCGGGCTTGCTGTAAGCGCAGCCTTCGTGAGCGAAGCGACCCATGGAGGTGCGCTTGGTGGCAATGCTGCTGGGGTCGTAAGGGTCGATCTCGACCAGGTAACCAAAGCCGTTGACTTCGTTGCGCCAGTCCTCGGTGGCACTGGCGCCCGTTGCGGTCACGTTAAAGCGGGCGAATTCCCCCAGGACTTCCGAAGGATCCTTGGCGGCCGTTTCCCACTGATAGCGGCCAACGGGACCAGCCGACACGCCCACACGCTGCTGATGAGGCGGGCGGATGCCGGTATTGACAAAGCAGGCTGCCCAGTTCTCTTCAGCGGTGATGTAGGTGCCCCAGGGCGTGGTGCCGTTACCGCAGTTATTGTTGGTGCCGCGCACTTGCGTGCCGTTGGGCGAGAAGGGGGTCTTGACCCAGTCCGTGCCACCCACAGGGCCAGCCAGTTTCATGGCCGTGGCCGAGGTGAAGCGGCGGTTGTAGCGCGAGTTCTGAACGATGTCCCAGCGGCCATTGGTACGACGAATATGGATGATGGCCACGCCGTGGGCGTTGATTTCCTTGCGTACTTCTTCTGCCGGGCGCTTGCCATTGACCAGGGTCGGCCCATTGGGGTGCAGGGCTTTTTCATCAATGTATTCGTGGTTGACGGCCAGCAAGCCCTCGGTAGAGCTTCCTTCCAGAGGGAAGAAGTGCATGCCGTCATGGTGCATGCCCATGGAGTTGAGCAAGTCGTTGGAGCTGTTATTGCCGTTCTTGTCCCAGGGCAGGGCATTGTCATTGATTGGCGTACCCCATGGGGCCAGTACATGGGCGATGTAGCCGGGAGGTACGACACAGCCGTCGGTCATGGAGGTGGGCAGGGATTCAAAACCCAGTTTGACGCTTGCTGGTGGTTCCGGATCAGGGCCGGGACCGGGTTTCGGGTTCTCGCCGCCGTTATCAGTGGAATTGCCTCCTGTGCTGCTGTTATCGCAACCAGCCAGACCAAAGCTGCTCATGGTGGCCAGGGCGGCTGCCAGGCCACCGCGCATCACGGCGCGGCGAGTCATGCTTCGTTCCAGGATTTCACTAAAAGGGGTGTTCTGACTAGCGTTACGAACAGTCTTGTCGGAGATATGTTTGCTCATAGTGATAAATAGCGCCAAGGCTGAGTTGTAGGGGTAGCGCTCATGCTAGTGGTTTAAGGTGAAAGGACTATGACACTTCTCCTCGTGCGGGGGTTTTGCGCAGGACAGCAAGATTGGCTCACAATAAGAGGTTATTGCATGCGGCTATTGAACTACGCATAGACTGTGGAAATGTCTACATCATCCTCTCGCCCTGACTCGCCCGAACGCCGCCTGCGTCGCATGAAGCGCAGCGCATTGGCTTTGCTGGCGCTGACTATCTGCCTGTTCCTGCTAAGCCACGCCATGATGCGGCAGGGCGAGGCGGCGCCCATTGCCGGATTTTGGCCCTGGTTGCGTGCCTTTAGCGAGGCCGCCACCGTCGGTGCGTTGGCAGACTGGTTTGCCGTCGTGGCCTTGTTCCGCCACCCGCTGGGCCTGCCGTTTCCACATACTGCGATCATTCCCAACAAGAAAAACAGCCTGGGTGAAAGCCTGGGCGTCTTTGTACGCGACCACTTTCTGGACTCCGCCATGTTGCTGGAAAAGCTGCGCAGTCTGGACCCGGCAGCGCGTTTGGGGCAGTGGCTGTCGCAACCTGAACAAAGCGAACGTGTCAGCCGTGCCTTGCAAACTGCCATGGGCGAGGCTCTGCGCCTGCTGGACGAGCGCAGCGTTAAACAAGCACTGACCGATGGCGTACGTGGTTACTTGATGCGGGTGGACATGGCCGGTTCCAGCTCCCAGATTCTGGGCTTGTTGACGCGCAATGCCCGACACCAGCGCCTGCTGGACGAAGTCTTGCAGCAATTGGGTGGCTATTTGTCCAACGAGGCAGTCAAACAGCGTGTGGCTGATGTATTGGTGCGCTACGCTCAGCGGGAGTGGCCCAAGCTGCTGGCCATGGTCGGGGTAGTGACTTCGGTAGACGAGTTATCGGGCAAGATGGCCGACCGTCTGGCGCGGGCTCTGGTGGATGAAGTGCAAACCATTTTGAGCGAGCCCGAGCACCCCTTGCGCAAGGATTACGAGCAATGGGTACACGACTATATCCAGCGCCTGGGTCAGGACCCGGACTTGATGGAGCAGGTAGAGGCGATCAAGCAGCGCTTTTTGCACCATAAAGATGTGGGTGAGTACATTGATGGCGTCTGGACGGATGTGATGCGTGTTGTGCGCAATGATCTGGCCAAAAAGGATTCTTCTGTGGCGGCTCATCTGCGTCAGGTGGCGCAGGATTTGGGGACACGCTTGAATACGGATGCGACGCTGCGTGAAACCTTGAATGAACACATGCTGTCCGCAGCAGCGGGCCTGGCCGAGCAACTACGTGAAGGGGCCAAAGACCATATCTCGCGCACCGTGCGTCAATGGGATGACAGGCAACTGGTGCGCGAGCTGGAGCTGACCGTGGGCACGGATCTGCAATACATACGCTTTAATGGCACGGTGGTGGGCGGTTTGGTTGGCGTAGGCCTGCACGCGATTCTGTTACTTGGTTTGGTCTAAAAAGAGCCTGCCAGATCAGCGTCCTGTCAGCGCCTTGGCCGTGCCTGGAAAACAGGGCAGAGCATTTCTGACCCGAGTGGGCTGAATCCGCTGCCTTATCGAGGCAGGAGTAGGAGGGGGCGGGGCAGCGAGACGCTCAGCGCTTTGCCCCCACGGCTTTCTTATCAGGCAACTTTCAGCAAGGGAACTGGCTCCTGGGTGGCATTCGGGTCGGGGGCGTAGGTAGAACGGCCAGTCGACCCCGTATTCAGAAGCTGGATGGACAGTTTCAGCTCTTGTGCCTGACGGCTGAGCTCATGCACTGTCACTCCCAAATTACGAGCCAGATCGGCGTTGTCATTGGTATCGCTGTCCATGGTGGAGACAGCGTCGTTAATCTGCGCCAAACCGCTGGCTTGCTCATTGGAGGCCGTGGAGATTTCGCTGATCAGATGCGTCACATCGGAGACGGACTGCATGATTTCATCCATGGTAGAACCGGCCCGTTTGGCATGATGGGCGCCGGTTGCCATGCGCTTCAAGGAGTCTTCCACCAGGTTCTTGATTTCCCCGGCGGCCTGCGCACTTTTCTGCGCCAGACTGCGTACTTCACCAGCCACGACCGCAAAACCTTTGCCTGCCTCGCCCGCACGGGCGGATTCCACGGCTGCATTCAGCGCCAGAATATTCGTCTGAAACGCCAGCCCTTCAATAATCGACACAATATCGCCAATGCGCTCGGAGCTATTGTGGATGTCCTGCATGGTGCTGACCATGTCCTGCACCACTTCGCCTCCACGCCTTGCGGTAGACAGGCTCTGGTCGGCCAGCTGATTGGCCAGCCTGGCATTGTCCGCGGTCTGCTGCACATTCATGGTCAACTGCTCCATATTCGCGGCCGTGCGCTGCAAGGAGCCGGATTGGGCGGCGGTACGGTGGGATAGTTGGCGGTTGCCGTCCTCAATCTGTGTAGATACATCCAGAGAAGCCTGAATGCCCTGATGCACATCGCGGGCAAGGCTCAGCAGGCTCTTGCGCATCATGTCCATATAGAAATACAGCTGTGCAATTTCCTGGCTACGAGTGTGTTGTGGGTTCAGGTCGATCAGCAAATTGCCCGTCGCAATTTGTTGAGCGATATGGGTGGCACTGTGCAGGGGCTGCATCATGCGCTGGGTCACAATCCAGCCATAGGCCAGAGTCGCCAGACTGAGCACCCCCAGCGAGGCCAGCCCGGCGGTCAGATAGGTGCCGGATGCGCCACTGCCCAATAGCAAACCGACGCTCAAGGTCACCAGGCTGCCCGTCAGAATCCCGAAGCGTAGCAAGCTGGCGCGCAGGCTGCGGTTCAAGGGTTGGAGCAGGGTGTTCAGGGCAGAGCGCCAGCCTCTGGCCTGCAACTGGCCTTCATGCAGACGAAAGCCGCGCAACCCTTGCTGCTGGATGGAGTGGTACAGATATTCTGCTTCCTTGATCTCTTTGGGCTGGGCGCGTACCCGTACCGAGGCATAGCCATTGACGCGGCCATTCTCTATTAAAGGAATGACGCGGGCCTTCACCCAGTAAAAGCCGCCGTCTTTGCGGCGGTTCTTGATCAGCCCCGACCAGGATCGTTGTTGCTTGAGGGTCTGCCATAAATCCTGAAAAATCACGGCCGGCATGTGGGGGTGACGCACGATATTGTGGGGTGCCCCGATCAGCTCATCATGGCTGTAGCCGCTAACCTCGATAAAGACCGGATTGGCGTAGATGATGCGCCCCTTCAGGTCTGTTTTGGAGATTAAATAGGTTTTTTCGGGTACCTGTGTTTCATGAGACGTAATGGCTTGGTTTTCACGCATGATCTGGCCCTGTTAAAGACGTAGGCGGAAAAGGACAGATCATTATGTTTCATATTGACTCAATTTTGTTACCTGGTATTTGCATTAGAGTCTAAATGTGTCAATGTAATGACAAGCAAAATCCAGGGTTTCAGAGCAAGGTTACAGTGGTCTACTTCCTTGATTTTATTATTAATTATTATTTTCAAGTATTCCGGGTATCAAAACCGATCCCGGAATTATTGTTTTGTCTAGCTGTCAGTTTTATCAGGATCAGCAGAGCCGCTGCCGATCCTGATTTTATAGTTTAGCGACGAATCGCTTCCAGGCGGGCGTTCGCTGTTTTGGCACTTTGAACCTGAAAGGGCTGCGTGTTCTGGTAGGACAGTACCTGCATGGTGGGAGCCTTGCTCAACTGAGCCAAAGCAGGAGCACTTTGGTTGGAATCGACAGAGCCGGTATTCAAGGCCTTGATGGCATCGGCCAGCTCGGAGGCTTCGGAGGCCAGGTCGCTCATGGTGTTGCCCAGATCCTGTACCAGGGCGGCATTCTGCTGGGTGACTCCATCCATCTTGGCCATCGCTTCGTTGATCTGATCCAGACCGCTGGCCTGCTCGATCGACGCGGTGGAGATCTCGCCGATAATATCCGTGACACGTTTTACCGAGTCCACGACCTCACCCATGGTGGCGCCCGCGCGGGCAGCTTGTTCGGCACCCACGGCCATACGGCTGACCGAGGCATCAATCAGGTTCTTGATCTCGCCAGCAGCTTGGGAACTCTTCTGGGCCAGACTGCGCACTTCACCGGCCACCACGGCAAAGCCACGGCCAGCCTCACCGGCACGGGCCGATTCCACCGCCGCGTTCAGTGCCAGAATATTGGTCTGGAAGGCAATGCCTTCAATGACGGTGACGATATCGCCAATGCGGCGCGAGCTGTCGTGAATGCCTTGCATGGTCTGTACCACTTCATTGACCACTTCGCCGCCACGCTGAGCAATCTGCATACTGGCATCGGCCAACTGGCTGGCCTGATTGGCGTTATCTGCGTTCTGACGCACGGTTACCGTCAGTTCTTCCATGCTGGCGGCGGTTTCCTGTAAGGACGCAGCCTGATCTTCGGTGCGCGATGCCAGATTGGTATTGTTGACTTCCAGAATGCGGGCCGCATGGATAGAGGCATCAATCCCGGTGCGTGCATCACTGGCAATTCCCACCAGACTCTTGCGCATCAAATCCAGACAGAAGTAGAGCTGGCCAATTTCCGAATTGCTTTCGCTGGAGTTGATGTCAATATCCAGCTGCAAGTTGCCGGTGGCAATTTGCTGGGCGATCAGGGAGGCCTGGTCCAGAGGGCGGATCACACGCTGGGCAATCAGCCAGCCGTAACCCATCATCACGGCACTGGCCAGACACAAGCCACCTGTCAGCCACAAACCCGAGCCTTGAGGTACGCCCCCCGTCAGGGCGAAGTACAAGGCGGTGCCGGTCGTGGCCAGAGCCAGGGTGCCCATACGGAACAGGCTGGCACGCAAGGAGTTGCTGAAAGGGCGGCGCAACTGACTCAAGGCCTTGCGCCAACCGGTAGGCACAGCACGGCCTTCATGCAGGCGTACACCTTTGGCGCGGCCTTCATTAATGGCGGCGTACAGGCTTTCGGCCTCGTCGATTTGTTCCTGGCTGGGTTTTACGCGTACCGAAGCATAGCCAGCGACGGTGCCATTTTCGTAAATAGGCACCGCCATGGCGTACACCCAGTAAAAACCGCCGTCCTTGCGGCGATTCTTTACCACGCCCATCCAGGGGCGCTTGCTTTGCAAGGTATCCCAGAAATCCTGGAAAGCCTCGGGGGGCATGTCGGGGTGGCGGACCAGGTTATGGGCCTTGCCGATCAGCTCCTCACGGGTGAAGCCACTGATCGCAATAAAGGCTGCATTCGCGTAGGTGATCCGACCTTTCAGGTCAGTTTTTGAAATAAGGTACTGATCGGCCCGGACGCGAACCTCGTCCTGGGTAATGGGGAAATTCTTACGCATTCATCATCCTGGAGGAGAACAACAAAGGGGACGCGGGGGGCCGTCAAGCCCGCATGGGCCATGCAAAAACGGGGCATAGGCTTCTGTCTGTCCGTGATCGACCTGAATTGTCAGAAACCTTCTATTTTTGCGAATGGCGGAGCAGAACAAAGCGTGAAACTGTTGTCTGATCCGGCCTCTGACTGAGCGCTTGCTTGTCATTTATGGCAAACACATACAGTTCAAACGCTTAACGGCAGGCAGGCGAATTTCTTTAGGCTTAGATGTTCATGGGTCATAATTTGAGCATCTGAAAATATGGTACCCACTGTAATTTCGGATAGCGTCCCTGCCGCCCGCCGGAGCAGGGCGGGCCTCGCTTATAATCCGCCAGATGCGCGCTGGCGCGATTCAGAAGGAGAATATGTGATCGATACGCAGGAACCTGTAGTCAGTGCTGAGCTGGTGGCTGTTTTAGTGGCTGTCACCGATGGTGAGCCTCGTGTCTTGACCACGGATGCCGGGCAGGCCTTGCCCGCCGGACCGTTTCAGCACACGCACCGTTCTTTGCAAACGGGGCTGCGCGATTGGGTGGAAACCCAAACCCATCACCCGGTGGGGTATGTGGAGCAGCTGTATACCTTTGCAGACAGGGATCGTTTTGACGCGCAGGGCACGCGTATTGTGTCGGTCAGCTATGTCGGGCTGACGCGTGAAGTTGGCCAGCCGGATGTAGCCCAGGTGATCTGGCAGGACTGCTACCGTTACTTCCCGTGGGAAGACCGACGCGATGGTGCACCGGACATTATTCAGAAAACCATCGTGCCTGCCTTGCTGGACTGGTGCGAGCAGGACGAATCCTTGCGGGCCTTGCGCCGCCAGCGCGTCAATTACAGTTTTGGCCTGGAAGGGGCGATCTGGAACGAGGACTTTGTTTTGCAGCGTTACGAGCTGCTGTATGAAGCGGGCTTGTTGCCCGAGTCCTGTCGCCGTCGCCAGCGTGAACAGCAAGAGCTGGGCAAGCATTACGAGCTGGGTCTGGGCATGCGTCACGATCATCGCCGTATTCTGGCCACTGGCTTGGCACGTCTACGCGCCAAAATCAAATACCGTCCTGTTGTGTTTGAACTGATGCCGCCAGAATTCACCTTGCTGCAATTGCAGCAGGCCGTGGAAGCCTTGGCAGGGCGGGGACTGCATAAGCAGAACTTTCGCCGTTTGATTGAACAGCAAGCCCTGGTGGAAGAAACCGGCGCCATGAGTGTGGGTGGTTCAGGCCGACCCGCCAAATTGTTTCGCTTTCGTGGAGACGTTTTGTTTGAACGGGCCATCTCGGGCAGTAAATTGCCGCTGGCAAAACAAGCGCGTTAAAAAGCGGGCCTATGGCTTGACAGTGCTTATGCTCAGGAATAGCATAAATGCACCGTGCCATTAGGCCTTATTTTTAGCGATTTAAATACTCATAATGAGCATAATTAACGCCTCCGAGCCGACAGCGCAAGCTGCAGAGACACGAGCTCACCGTATTCCTTCCTTGCCCGACGTCATCCTGGAACCCTTGGTGCGCGCCACCTTGCAAGAAGACTTGGGTCGCGCTGGTGATCTGACGACGGATTCCATCGTTCCCGCAGCAACGCGCACGCAAATGCGCCTGGTGGCCCGCGAGGAAGGTGTGTTGGCTGGCCTGGATCTGGCTCGTCTGGCCTTTACCTTGCTGGACCCTACGCTGCGCTTCGAGGCCCAACTGCAAGATGGCGATGTCCTGACTCCGGGGGCGCAGATTGCGGTCATTAGCGGCTCGGCCCGTTCCATGCTGACGGCAGAGCGCTGCGCCTTGAATTTCCTGGGGCATTTAAGTGGCGTGGCATCGGCAACTGCCTCCATTGCCCGCGCGATTGCGCCCTACGGCACGAAAGTCACTTGCACCCGTAAAACCATGCCCGGTCTGCGCGCTGTGCAGAAATACGCAGTTCGAGTCGGGGGCGGCAGCAACCATCGCTTTGGTCTGGATGACGCGGTACTGATTAAAGATAACCACATTGCCGTTGCCGGGGGTGTCAAAGCCGCGGTGGAAGCAGCCCGTGCCTATATTGGCCATCTGGTTTGCATTGAGGTGGAAGTCGATACCCTGGAGCAGCTGGATGAAGTGCTGGAACTGGGTGTGGACAGCATTCTTCTGGACAATATGGACACCGCAACCTTGACCGAGGCCGTGGCCCGCGTCGCAGGCCGAGCCAAAACAGAAGCCTCTGGCCGTATCACTCCTGAAACAGCCGTAGAAATAGCCCGTTGCGGTGTAGACCGAATCGCAGTGGGCTGGATTACGCACAGTGCCCGTGTGCTGGATATTGGTCTGGACGCTTGAGTAGAGAAACGTGTTAGCTGTAATGGCGGGTTTTCAGGTGGGGAAGCGGGCGGCAGCAGCCGCCTTGCTGGGAATGGTGGCGCTAGGCTTGGGTAATCCAGCGGCGCAGGCAAGGGAGGTGGCAGCCGAGCAGGCTGTGACATATCCCCTCAAGCCGATTACCGTGATCGTCACCTTTCCGCCTGGCGGCGGGACCGACTTGCTGGCCCGCAAACTGGGCCCCAGGCTGGAAAGGGCGCTGGGCCAACCCGTTATTATCGACAACCGACCTGGTGCCAGCGGCAATATTGGTGCGCGGGCGGTAGCTTATGCTCGCGCTGACGGCTACACCTTGCTGATGGCCAATAGCTCTTTCGCTATCAATCCTGGCGTATTTCGTAACCTGGGCTTCAAACCCAAAGAAGACTTTGCGCCGATTGCGAATATAGGATTTGTGCCCTCCGTGATCGTGACCGGACACGGCTCGGATATTCAGAATCTGGAACAAGTTCTGGAGCAGCAGTCCGAACCGGCCTTGGCTTATGCGTCCTGCGGAAATGGCACTCCTCAGCATCTGGCCGGAGAGATGCTCTATGACTTGCGAGGCACGACCTTGCTGCATATCCCGTATCGCGGCTGCGGCCCCGCTTTGAACGATGTGGTCGCGGGCCAGGTGCCTTTAGGCATTGTGACCTTGTCCAGCGCGGCTACCTTGATCGAGTCCGGACACTTGCGCGCCCTGGCCGTCACCTCTGCCCAACGCAGCCCCGTTCTGCCTAAAGTGCCAACCGTGGCTGAAGTCAGTCATAGTGATTTCGAGCTGGACCAATGGCACGGCCTGTTGGCCCCGTCTCACACGCCTGAACACATTATCAATACGCTGAACCGCGTCGTGCAAAAAGCCCTGACGGACCCGGCCATGCAATCGCAGTTGCTGGCATTGGGTTATACGCCGCAAGAAGGCAATGAATCAGCACAAGCCAGTGGCTTCAAGGCCATGATCTGGAACGACATCGACCGATTTGGGGCCTTGGCCTACAAGATTGGTTTGCAGGTGGATTAGGGCGGGTAGGGTCCTGCTTTGCGGACTGGTTGACTCCTGGAACGCCAGCGACGGGTTTTCCTCTGATAATGTTCCGGCATCCGAATGCATCAGATCATGCGGCAATATGCCCAGTTTCTATATGAATCTTATTGGTCCCTCAGACAGTTTGAGGCCCAGGCAGCGGTTTGGGCTTACCTGGGCCAATATCTATAGAGAGGCGAGGGGCCGATAGCTGAGCTTGTGTCTGTCTAACAGTCAGTCGATTGTGAACTGACAGACAAGCCCAGCTTCTATTTAGAAGAAGCTGTCTTCACTGGGCGCCTCAGGAACAGGCTGGGTCGCAAACCAGTGTTTTTCCAGTAGCAGGGTATGCGTCAAACCATCCTTGCTGCAGTTGGAATCGATCTCGATCTGGCCGCGCTGGCTGCCGCCCGCATTGAAATTATCGGCCTCTACTTCGGCAGCGGCGATATAAGCCTGCAGGTTCAGATCAGGCTGACCACGATCCAGAACAAACTGACGAATCGCTTCAGTGCCTAACTCGTTAAGGGTGTAGGTGTAGTTCATGGTGTGCTCCTGATAGAGGGCCTTGAGAATATGCGGCCATAGATCCAAATCCTAGCACAGGGTAAAAGGAGCCGTGTGCATCGAGGCACTGTACTGCGCGATGTAAGCCCTCCATCTAGCTAACCATGTGACACGAGCAGACAGATGGCGTTGCAACGGAAGGCGTATTGTCGAGTACTCGAACGCCTCGATACCAGCGTGGCTGAGCCCAGAATTTTGCCGTGCAGTTGCCAGGGGATCACCAGCTAGATCCCCCGCAGCCTTTGTGACTTAACTGACCATGCCTGGAGTGGCGAGAATCAGATCCCTCATTGCTTGGTGGTAACGGACATAGCCGGTACAGCGGCAGATATGGTTTTGTAAACCTTCCGATACTTTGGCTTCAACTTGTTCACGTGAAACGGGCTGCTTTTGCAGGGACTCGTACAGCACAATTCCCGCATTTACAAAGCCGGGGGTGCAGTAACCACACTGAAAGGCAAAGTGCTCCAAAAAGGCTTGTTGTACAGGGTGCAGTTGCGTGACCTTGTCCTGTGCATCCCGCTGGGCATGGGCCTCGATCGTGCGTATTTTTTTGCCCTCAAAGTAACTGGCTGGTGTGATGCACGTTTGTATCTCTTCGCTACGTCCGTCCGGGTGATCCACGATGACAACACAAGCATGGCAAATCCCCATTCCGCAGCCTAAATGCGTGCCGGTCAGCCCTGCATGCTCATGCAGAAAGTCGATCATGGGCAGATCTGGGCTGACGTCCATTGTTTGCAAGTCCACCCGATTAATGTTGAGGTGTAAGGTCTTAGTGGGGCTGCTCATGCCAAGCGCTCCTTGATTTTTTCTGCGGTCACAGGCAGTTCACGAAAGAACTGTCCTGTAGCGTGGTTAACACCGCTGACAGCGGCAGCAATGATGGGGATCATCACCACTTCGGCAATTCCCTTGGGAGAGTCCGTCTCGGAAATCTGGTCCAGTAGTTCGAAACAGGTGTTCCAGACGGCCACATCCTTGGCGCGAGGTAGGCGATAGCGGTGAAAATTCCAGGAGCCATCGCCGGGGCCACCTTCGTGCAGCGGTAGATCCTCGAACCAGGCCTGACCCAATCCCATGGCTAACCCCCCCTCGGCCTGACTCATGACTAGTTGGGGCACGATGGGCTTGCCGCAGTCGATCCACGTATGTGCTGACAATAAGGTCTGTTCACCACTTTTGCTGTCGATCTCCACTTCCGTTAACACGCCAACGGCGGAGTAATACAGGTAACCGCCTCGACGACGTGACACAGGCGGGTAGCTGATATTGCGACGCTCCAGTCGCTGATAGCCATTACGCGCCTTGGCCTGTTCGGTCTTGGTGCCTGCTCCATGGCGCAGTGCCAGCCCATCCAGCGGTAGTCGCAGGTTTTGGCCAGCTACCTCAAAGTCGGCCTCGGCCCACTGGTAGCGGTTAAACGCATGCAGCACAACACCAGTAACCAATTCCAGCTCGTGGGCGCGCTTGGCCAGTTGTGGCAGTGTGAGGGGTTCCAGACCTCCGGTGCTGAGCAGGCCATCGTCGGTCCAGCTGGCGTCCTCAGGGCGTACGGTCAAGGGGGCGATTTGACCACCACCGTAACCTTCCCCCCAGATGGACAGGGCGGCTGGCCATAGTCCATACAGAAACAGCAAGCGAGCCGCTTCCGAGGTGCCGTGAGAACCAAAGTAGGAGGAGCTGCTGGCGTAGGAGCCGGAGGATAGAACCGGTGTCCAGCGTGGATTGGTTTGATGTTTGTCTTGATCAGGCTGTTTTAAGGTGTAGGGGTTGTGAGTAGCCTGCATATCCAGCTCAGGCCAGTCAAGATGTGAAGCCTTTACCGTGTGTGCAGCGCGGCCAACCCACTTGGCACAGATCACTGCTTGGGACGTTGCCGAGCCCGTACCAATTTCTACCGTCGAGGTGCGAAGGTGGACTTGCCCTTGCTCATCAATTTCGATACCAGAATGGTCTCCTTGCGCGCCGGTGCCATAGTTTTTCATAACGCAGGCAAAGCCCACGCCATACAGCTTGCCTGGGTTACTGGCTTCAAACTCTTTCTTTTTCTTGTCCCGCCCGGTCCACAATGGATGTTGATGTGCTTTTTCTAAAATCTCCCTGGCACGCAGGGAGCCCGCCGGAATCCCTCCTTCCATATTTTTCTGACCGCTGCGCATGACGTTCTTGAGGCGTAATTCGATGGGGTCCATGTTCAGGCGAGCGGCTGCTTCGTCCAACATCAGTTCCATGGCAGTCATGGTCTGTCCCTTGCCATAACCACGCATGGAGCCGGCCTCCACCGCGCGCGAGGCCAGTGCAATTCCCCAGGAGTCGCTCTTGGGCAGATAGTAAATACCCTGTGCGCTTTGTGCACCGCCTGTGGTGACCGCCCAGCTGCACGTAGCCCTGCCTCCACCGTCCGTTATGCTAAAGCTCTGGTACTGCATGATCTTGCCGCTCTTTCTGTCGATAGCAATGCGGTTGTTCATGCGGTTGGAGTGTCGTTTTTGACCAGCTTGAAACTGCTCAAAGCGGTCATTGGCTAGCCGTACGGGCATATTGTCTGTAAACAGGGCAGCAACAACTCCGTAGTGGTTGAAAGCGCTGTGCTCCTTGACCCCGTAACCTGTGGCCGTACAGGGGTGGACAATGATGTTCTCCAAACCAAATTGGGATGCGGCCACTATGCCCGCAGCTTCTGCACCATCCGCCCCCGGGGTTTGGGAGCCGACCACCATTTGCAGCTCTTTGTTTTTGTTGTCATACCAGCAATTGATGCACTCCGGTTCTAAAGGGGCGCCGTCGATCGATTGGGAGTAGTACTCACCATCGAACACGAGCCAGTCATTAGGTGGTTGGTCGAAACGTTCTTGCATCGCTTCGCTCAAGGCGATGGCCTTCGCTGTATTGGTGTTTCCCTTGCTGGACGGCCATACAGGTGAGTTTCCCTGAATTTTTTCCGGAAACACGACTCCGTCCTTCATGCTGGAGAATATATCGTCGGCCCCTGGAGTATCGCCCTCTACGCGGATATAGCGTGCCCCACCATAGGCATCTATTTCCCTGAAGCCTGTCTTGTCTCCATACTTCAGCACGGCGGATCTCTTGCTGGCATTTTTAGCGCGGCGGTAGCGATCAAAGTCTTTGTAGATCAAGATGGCGACCGGGTGCCCTAAAAAGCGTGCCGTCTTACCGGTGGCCAGTAGCATCTCGTCGTTGTAGTAGTCAGGCAGTTCCAGTTGTGCCTTGGCGAGGTCCTGGGCCTGGATCAATATATCGGGTTGTAGGTCGGCACCTAGCGCTTCCAGGTCCAGGCCGATGTAACGATGATCAGCTTGAGCGGCGCGCAGGATAAAGGCGTGAGCCTGATGCTCTGGCCAACCGGGCATATCTTTGGCGCGAATGTCACGTACAAAAAATTTGCTGCCGGTGACTTGTCGCGTACCGTCAATCTTGAAGGGTACTTGTCGCTCTATGCTATTCCAGGGCGTAGGGCGGGAGTCGTGTTCTCCCAGAAGTGTGGCCTGTGCTGCCTTGGGTATAAAAGGCGCCATATAAATGGATACGCCGGATACGACACTAAACTTCAGGAACTGTCGCCGATTAAAAGGCGCTGTACTCATGCAGGACCTCCGGATAATAAAAGATACGTCGCGATATTGAGAGCAACATTCCGCCTTCAGATGCGTAGTCGTACAGCATCGTTGAGCGTGGCTGATGATAGGGAGGTGTCAGAACCCGAAGTTGGGCTTTTGGCCAAATTTCATATGTGTGTCTCCGAATCTTCGTATCAGGTAGGACCTCGCCTCGCCTTTTTTGTAGATGGCGTAGCGGGACCTGATTATTTTTTAGTTAGCTGGCTAGCTTCATAGGCATGAAGCATTTCTGATAGTGGCGGAGAATATCTGAAAATAGCGTGATAATGGTTATATTGTTTATGTTATGTTGATTTTTATTGTTGTAAATCAGTTGCTTATGGAAGCCCTTGTTGTTGCTGGTGTTTCTACTTAGGCAGGTTTAAATGGTTCTTGGGTGTGGTTTTAACGTCCTGACTCTACGGTCCTGGTGTGTCGGTTGTCTCCATGTGGACTAAAAAGCCAGCCCAATGGGCTGGCCCGATGCGCTGATAGAAGAAAATCTAGAAGCTGCCAAAAATCGTACCCAACGTAATCACGGTGATCAGCGCAAAGATAGGAGCAGCCATTGTCACCATGGCGATATTGCCATAGGACTGACGGTGGTTCAGCTTGCAGATGGACAGCAAGGTAATGATCGCGCCGCAATGGGGCAGGGTATCCAGACCGCCCGCTGCCATCACCGCCACTCGGTGCAGCAGTTCAGGGCTGATGCCAGCTTGCTGAGCCATCGCCAAATAATCCGAACCCAACGTCTGCAAGGCAATACTCAAACCACCTGAAGACGAGCCTGTAATCCCGGCCAATGTCGTCATGGCGACTGCTTCCGAGATCAGTGGATTGCCAGGAGCCACGTTCAACACAAAGTCCCGAATAATCGCAAAGCCTGCCAGGCTGGCAATTACCGCGCCGTAACCAACTTCAGAGGCGGTATTGAACAACGGCAGCATGAAACCAAATACGCCTTTATTGATGCTCTCGCGCAGATTCTTCCAGTGACCCAAGCGGCTGATGATCAGCACCAGGTTCGCGGTAATCAAGGCAATAATCAGCGCCCACAGACCCGTAATCTTGGCAGGATCAACCTGAGGGAAGCGCTCGGCCATGAACTCGAAGTTCGTGCCGGGGAAAATCCCATAAGTGAACAAGGCATTGACGCCAATCACCAGAATCAGCGGCAAGATAGCCAGGAAGATAGGCATGGGTTTCTGACCATGCGTACTGTGATCGTCGCTGGCATCAAAATGATCCTGACCGTGGTCGCCATAGCCTTCGCCATTCGCAATAGCTTTGCGCGCACGCGACTGCAGCCACCACAAGCCACCCAAAGCCATGATCAAACCACCAATAATCCCCAGCCCCGGTGCAGCAAACACGTTAGTGCCGTAATAAGGAATAGGAATCGCGTTCTGAATGGCAGGCGTGCCAGGCAGAGCCGTCATGGTGAAGGTAAAGGAGCCCAAAGCAATCGATGCGGGAATCAGACGCTTGGGGATGCCTGCGGCGCGAAACAGATCCTTGGCGATCGGATAGATGGCAAAGGCCACCACGAACAAGGACACACCACCATAAGTCAGTACGCCGCACACCATCACAATGGTGGCAATAGCATGACGATGTCCCAGCTTGCGTGTAATCCACTGAGCAATCGCCTGAGCCGCACCGGAGTCCGCCATCAACTGACCAAACAAGGCACCTAACAAGAAGATGGGCAAGAACTGAAGCACATAGCCGCTAAGCGCGCTCATGAAGGTGGATGTGTAGATGGGCAACAAAAACCCGGAGTCCCCCGAGAGCAGCACAGCCAGGGCGGCCATCAAGGGAGCCAGCAACAGAACCGTCACCCCCCGATAAGCGAAGAACATCAGCAGCAAAAGCGAGACAACAATAGCAAGCGTACTGGCCATAAACAAAGTTCCTGTGGAAGGTCCGGATCACGGACGTCAGTCAATTAACAAGGACGGGTCAAACGCCAAGCAGGCAGTGTAGCAATAGGGAATGACAAACAGGCTTGATAGGGCGCAAGGGGGAGGAGTAGCAGGAAAAGGCCGGGTAGTTTACTTTTTGTATCATTTGGATGGGTGGCAGGAGCAGGCGTTGAAGAAGGGAAGCTCAATGAATACAAGGGCTTAGCGTTTTCATAGGAGAGAATTATCAAAAAGATGAAAAAAGATCGAGATAAGTGCTTGCTAAAAGACGAAACCTTGCTATAATTTCTTCTTCGGCGCATTAGCTCAGCAGGTTAGAGCGACGGAATCATAATCCGCAGGTCCCCTGTTCGAATCAGGGATGCGCCACCAAGATTTAAGCGGCTCACAGCAATGTGAGCCGCTTTTTCTTTGCTCCGCAGTTTTGGGGATGCTCCGCAAAATCTATTTAGTTGGGCCTACCTTGTCGCCACGACGGTTGCGGACGTAATGCTCAGTCATGGTCACCGACTTGTGCCCAAGCTGACGTTGTGCCTGGCGAATATCACCAGCACTATCTGCTTTGTCTGTGCCCGCTTTGGCACGCAGGTCACGGAGTTGGAACTGGTTTTTCGGAACATTTGCGGCCTCGCGGGCTTTGTCAAATCTGCTGCGTAAGGCTTCGGTCCCTAATGGCTGGCCGCTCTCGTTAACGATCAGCCGGGTACTCGTGATCCTGTAGCTTGCTTTGCGCGCACGTATCCGTTTCAGGACGAGATCTAGCATTCCTTCGATTGTGATCCGTAAGCGATGGCCGGTTTTGCCTTGCCGAAGTTCCAGCGCGCCGTCTTGAATATCACGCTCATCTAAAGCCAAAGTGTCAGCTGGGCGCTGCCCCGTTACGTACATCAGGTCCATAGCATCACGCAGGGGCTGATCTGCTTCCTGGTATACAGCGGCGTAAAGGTTGTCCTCTACGTAAGTATCTCGACCCTGCTCCTTTGTCTTACGCACACCCAAAGTGGGGTTGGGTGCGGCTGTTAGCCCAATCTCGCGTGCATAGTTAAAAATATGGCTGAACAGTGCCAGCTCGCGATTTGCTCTTATACCGCCAGCCTCAACGGGGATTGGCCTATCGCGCTCTCTGAGCCAGGCCTTCGTTTTTTCAATTCTCCAGGTCCGATATTGCCGGATATGCTGCGGTTCAATTAAATCGAGTGCAGCGGGCGGGTTGTCGAAAAACTCATACAAAATATCCAGCTCAGTAAGGTTGTCTTTGCGGGTGCGCTGTGCCTTCAATGGCAGGACATCACGCACATAGACTAAGGCTGCATCACGGAATGTCGATGAAGGGGGCGCGATTTTGGAGTCAGCCTCAAGCTCAGCCCATTTTTGAATGGCAGTGAGGTAGTCCGAGCCAAGTGGGATTTCCTTGCGTGGCTTCCCGCCCGTATCGTAGTAATAAAACACACGTCCCGACCTCTGCACCCGTCGACGCATTCTTGGCGGCAGGTTTGCGTTAGTAGAGGGCTTTCTCCCCATGCCGATTTATCCTCCTGTTAAAACATTTGGTTGCCAAGTCTGTGCCGGCTTCGGGGCACTGACAGCTGTGCGACCCTCGATAGCTGCGCGAGCTATTATTGGTCGGCCACGTGCATTTTCAAAAAATGGGATACCCGATGTCCGCAGCCATTGAATCTGTAATTGCTCTCTATGCAGCAAATGCCCGCCGATTCGTTTACCCTTGTTGATTCCCGTGAGCTCTGCGACTTCAGCAGGCGTGAGGAACACATCTGCTTCCATATGCCCTCCCATTAAAAACCCGCCACGGGGGCGGGTAGATTCCAATCTTTGGCCGTTCTGGCCAGGACTTCCAAAATCCGATCTTGCATTAGCGGGCCTGTCGAAACTCCTGCAGGAACCGCTGGCGGAACTGCTCTGTATCCAGCTCTGTGTTACGTACTGCGGTGTTCTCTGGGTTGTTCATCCAATTCCACATTGCGGTACTGAGCAGCTGGGCTGCCGTGATCTGCTTTTGTAGGCTGTCGATTTCGCAAGCCACGCAGGTGCGACCGCGATGCACCTGCGCTTCACTGTGTTTTTCACAGCTGTAGTTCATGTGTTTTTCCTGATCAAAGAATTAAAGGGGCAGGCTGTCCATCCATTTGAGGAACAGCTCCCAGAGTGTTTTGCGTCCGGCCTCAGCGGCCTCGGGGGAAATGTTCATGCGCCAGGCTCCTTTTCTGGCGGCGCCTCACGCAGCATCTTGAGCAGGGCAGTTCGGTACTCACCCAGACTCAGATACGAGATAGCGGACGCATCGCAGGCAACAAAGGCCTCGATGCTGGCCAGGGTTCTTTGGTGTTGGTCGATCCGGTTAGCGGCTTCGAGCATGATTGCTGTAGGCAGGACCACACCCTCGGCAGGGCCACTAAAGTCTCGCCATCCAAACTCCGGCTCCCCGTTTGCCTGGATCGGTCCCAACGGATACTTGCAGCGCAAGCGGTGGGTGAGGTCATCCATGGGCAGCCTCCTTCCGTATTAACTTCACACGCACCTTGCGGCGCTTGGACTTAGACTTTCGTGAGAACCAGAGCGCCAGCAAGTAGGCAAGAGTGACGGCCATCATGAACCCAATGCCTGGCAGGAAGCCGTCAAGAAACTTGCTCAGCATCACCAGGTAATTGAACTCAATGCCGAAGAGGGTGACGGTCACTGGTCTGGCTCCTTACGGGCTGCGTCGATAACCTCATATTCCAGGTCACCGCTGCCATCCTCGTTCTCGACCGCTGTTATGCGAACGGACGCGTTTGGCAGACGGATTGCTCGCTGCACCTCTACAACGTCTCCTACGCTCAAGTCGCGGTTGCACTGCACCTCTACGAGCACGTTATGGATGCTGTCCTGGCATCGCTCCGGGTCATCATCATCCCAGTACATATCCGGCTCCGCATCCACCTTGTCGGCGTCCTGCTGGGCTTGAAGCATCTGATAGGCCATTGCTGCCACCTTTCCGAATGTCTCAGCCCGCAGCTCCTCCTGAATATCGTCAGGGAGGGGCTCGCCGGTGAGGTGGCCGATTTCGTGAGTCAGCATGTGAATCAGCAAGGTGCGGTCAACATCTGGTGCCGCCCAAGCATGGATTTGGTTTGTCTCGGTGTCGGCGCATCCCCAGCACTTCTGGTCGCGTATGGCCTGAATCTCCTGCTCATAGGTCAGATCAACCTTCTCTCGATGCTCGGTTTCACCAACCATCACGCCTTCCATCAGATCTTCGTAGGTCATGCCATTTTCAAGGGCGGCTTTCTCCCAGAAGATGCGGTGAACTGCCTCTGGCGTGTCATGCCATTGGATCGTGAGTTCGGGCAACTCTCCGGTGTTCCCGGATGGTTGGGGCTGGGTGGCAGGTTGAGCGGCGGCGAGCGAAGCGCGGGCCTCGTCAATGAAGGCGATAAGATCTCTGTTGCGCGGGAACCGGATGTGATGCTTCACGGCAAGCGCCACCAGCTCGCGCTCGTCTGCCACCAGTGCCCCATCAGCTTGCAACCCATCAGCACCGCTTACAGGTTGCTGCGCCTGCAGGGTTTCAATCTCCTTACGCAGCGCTTCAATCTCTGCATCCCTTGCTGGGATACCTGCCTTCACATCGTCGAGCGTTTGCTGTGTGAGGTCTGGCTGGGCGGCAACGGGGGCGGCTGGACGAAGTAGCGCCATCAGCTCGGCGTCAGCTAACGCCCCGTGCATGGCGTCCAAAATAAGCGCCCGCTCGCTTTCGTTGGGTGTGTAGCGTCCATCGCGCCCCTGCTCATCTTCGCCAACCATTTCGTATTCGCCTACGAACTCTGAAATGCGTGCCTCAACGGCGGGCCAGTTCACCTGCTCCACTTTCATAGGGGCGTTGTTTTGTGTGTCTGTGCTCATCGCTTCTTCTCCCTCAGTTGGGGGTAATTTGGATTGGGTGCGGCTTTCGAGGTCACCTGGATGAATGCGCGTGTTCCGTATACCTGTGCAGCGCGTTCCTGGTTGATGGCCAGCTGGCTGATAGCCTGGACTGGGTTGTGACGCATATCGTCAGGCATGCTCAGGTTCTGGCGCATTCGCGGCCTCCTTGTCAGCCTTGGCTTTCTTTCCGCAGAAAGGGCAGTACGAGACGATGAGACCAAGGTCCTTGCCCTTCTCGCTGCGGTAGCCAGGAGCATCCGCCTTAATTCCGAACGGGATGCTGATGTACGTACCAGGATTGGCACCGTCCAGGACGTAGGTGATGTTGCGGCAGCGCACAGACTCAATCGGTGCCTTTACTTGCGGCTGGTGGTGTTCTTTGATCTTTGCTTCGATTGCTTCAATACAGTTGCAGTTCATGGCTTTGCTTCCCATCCGTTCTCACCCCAGACCACACAAGAGCGTTCCAGCTCATGGCACAGGGATGCATATCCGTTATTGAAATGACCGTGCGTGCGTGTCTTGTGCAGGAGCACGCGCACTTCCGGGTCATGGCGAAGGGTAAAAAATTGCCCCGGTTCGATGTGTCGAAGGCGGGGCAGGGGTTTGTTGGAATGCTGTTGTTTCACCGGCTCTCCAATATTCGGTTGACTTGCTCTATGCGCTCGCCGATCCAGCGTACGACCGGGACGCACCAGGAGTTGCCTAGTGCATGAAAGCGAGGTGTGTCAGGGCTTCGTTTGCCTGGGAGAAGGGTATAGCCGTCTGGAAACCCCATCAGTCGCTCATGCTCAAGTGGGGTTGTTGTGCGGATGCCTTGCTCTTCCAGCACATAGCCCGTTCGGTCATCGAAAGCGCGTGCCCCTTTTGCCGTGAGACAAGGGTGAACTGCCCGCGTACTCCATCCCGCTGAGCTATCCCCTTTAAAGCTCTCTTGCTCAAAAAGAACCGCTGCGGCACTTCGCCAGTCTCCAAGACATCCGACAACGAACACACGACGGCGTCGCTGGGGTACTCCAAGGTACTGAGCGTCAAGAACTCGGTATGCGAACCCATACCCGAGTTGCCCCAGCATCCCGAGGAAGGTTCCAAAATCCCGTCCTCCGTTACTGGACAAGACGCCGGGGACGTTCTCCCATACCAGCCATTTGGGGCGATATTTTGCAGCAATGGCACCAAAGGTGAGCATGAGGTTGCCACGCGGATCATCCAGTCCTTTTCGCAATCCTGCAACGCTAAATGACTGGCAAGGGGTTCCTCCGCAAAGAAGGTCAATTGGCTCATCGGGCCACTCCTGAAATTTGGTCATGTCACCCCAGTTCGGGGTGTCGGGGTAGTGGTGGGCAAGCACGGCGCATGGGAAGGGCTCTATTTCACTGAAAGCGACTGCTTTCCAGCCCAGCGGATTCCAGGCAACAGAAGCTGCTTCGATGCCCGAGCAAACGCTCAAGAAGCGCATAGTCACAACCGGCGCAGCGGCCGGCCTCCGTTTTCATCTACTGGGGCGTCAGAGCTTCTGCTCTGGCAGTGGGGGTGGCAGATTCATCTATCTGTCTTGCTACTCACCAGCTAGGGCCAGCGCACCATCCAGGATGGAGCGGATTGATTTCGCCACCTTCTTTGGCTGACCTAAATCCACCACTAGCTCTGTGGCTTCGAGATCGATTCCTGCAGCGTCAGCGAACGCTTGGGTGGTCTTGGAAAGCATATAAACGTAGGCGCGCAGCTTGCGTGCCTCCTCAGCGGTCGGCGCTGGAGATTCAGCGGTGGTCATGAGTTGATCCTAGAAAAGAAAAACCCCGGTTGAGTAAATCAAGCGGGGTTATGGGGTGTAGTTGTAGTCGTGATGATTTTTATGGCAGGTATCCTATGCCAGAGTCGAAGCGGATCGACTATGATCTTTGCAGATATAGCTAATAGAAATTGATTGGGGGTTATACGTGAAAAAAAATAAAGAATCTAGAGGTGTGCTTTCGCTTCTTGCTATCGGCGGTGTTTTAGGTTTTCTTGTTGGAATTGCCGCGGGAATGGGTTTGCTTGGATATTTATATCCGATATTTCAATCAGGAAGCTGGGCAGCGTGGGTTGGTGCACTTGCCTCATCAGCGGCAGCTATTGGGGCTTTCTACGCTGCAAGGGTGGCTTTAGTAATTTCTCGCAATGCAGATGAAAAGCATGAAACCGGTGTTCTTTTGGACGCAAAATTTCACTTTATGAGTTTAAGTATTCCGTTGCATAAATGGATGATGGCTTTTATTTTTGAAAATGGCGCTCCTTTGAAAGAATCGGTTTGGGGAGGGGATATGTTATTCAATAAAGAAAATCTAAAAAAAATCAGTAATGATATGCAATCCTCGGTTGATCTTCAGCGGTTGTACTGTCTCGACCCATTACTATCAGAGTTGTTTTTTACAGTGTACGGGTGTATTTATCAGGTCACCAACCCTTATGCGGAACGAGATTCGGCGCAAGTACAGCGAGATAATGAAGCCATGGTGGCTACAGGTATGATTTTAAAGCTCCTTAGCGCTGCCTCGAAACAATGTTCGGAGGGAGATCCGGAATGGCTGTTCAAATTTAAGAGTGCTTATGCTAGCCAGCAAAAGAAAGAAAATGCTGAGAGTACGAATGCTGAAATTGCCCCTCAAGGGCACTTAATAGGCAGCTGATCAGCCTGGCCAGTTCCGAGGACATCAAGACTTCTCTGGGGGGCGGAACTCCGCCAGCCCCACTATCTACCGGCTTAAATCTGTCCGCGTAGCACGGATCTGCAGGTTTGATTAGAAATTAACGCCCAAAGATCAGCGACTGCGTCCTCGATGACCTTGTGGGGGCGGACCAGCTCATACCACATGACCAGCGCGGCCTCATTAATCCGATAGCGAAGGCGGCACTCGACTGCGTACGCCTCACCACCCTCAATGACCTTGATGCCAATTTTAAAAATCTCAGGAATCTGTAGCTTGCCTTTTGCGGCCGTACCCTGAATGTCCTCCTCGTAAGTCAATTCGGTTTGCCCGTTGGCAAGGCGGATACCCGAAGCAAAGTTCACCTTCTTCTTGGCCTGTAGGCTCCGTGAGATTTCAAGCATGTCCGCGCCAACTGGCTCAACAATGTCAGGTAGATTGCGTTCGATGAACTCCGCAAACTCAGCCTGCTGCATGATCTTCTTATCGCTGCGGCTCCACTCGACCCACTCTGCAGTGAAGGGGCAGTCATATTTGACAAGGTGATCTCGCCAGCCAGCGTTGCTTACGCCGTGGTCATTGATGACACCGACAAACGAGGGCGGGTTCACCTTCCCGTAAATTTGGCTATGTTCGGTGGCATGAAGGTTGAAATACTGGATAAAGCTTTCCGCGTCATCCAGGGTGATCATGCCTTTTTTGCGGTCAGGCGCTGGTTTGTACTTTTCAAGCGAGGTCAGGGCATAACCACTTGGTACGACTGCATATGTGTCATCTGTGGGCTTGATGGCGACCGGCTTACCCAATGCGGTGCCTGCTTCCAGTGCTGATTCGATAATTCGTTCCATGACTGCTTCCTTTAAACAGATTTGAGGTTTTTGTATTCTTCGCGGCCAATATCTTTAAGGCCCTCAATGGTGATTTGGCGCGGGTCTTGGCGTTGAAGGTTGCCTTCAGGGGTGGCCCACATAATCGAGCTACCCTTTTCAAGCTCTGGCACCGTGGACTTGATAGTGTCAGTTAGCTCAAGCTCCCCACTTTTGCCGGGCTTGAGCTTGATTTGAAGGGTGAGGGAGCCTGCTTTTCCGGTGTTGATGCAGGCGTTAACGATTTCCTGCATTTTTTCCGTCAGTTCATCGTGCAGTGTTCCGTAACGCAGATCCTGCAAAACATCGACAAATGATTTATTGCTCATGGATATTTCCTTTAGGGATGGGCTATGCTCACGCGGATAAAGATCTACGTGGAGCTGGGTATGAGGGAGAGTTGGAGAAAGATAGTGTCTTGGTCTGTTGCGGCAGCCTGTGGGAGCGTTGTTGGCGGGTTGACTGCGGCTGCCGTAGTCCGCTGGCTAGACGGACAACCAAAGATTTTTGGGGCCGATTGGTGGGATGCATTCACAGCCATAGGGACCGTTGGGGCTGTGTTAGTGGCATGCACTATTCCTGCCGTTAGCTGGTATTTGAGAATGAGAGCCGAAGTCAAGTCGGCTTACGTTTACGCTAAAAGCGGTAGCGTTTTACTTGGTCGGGCAGCATTGAGGCTTGTCGCCCTGCGGGCCCCTCCCAGCCAAGAGCTTGTGGGGAATTCCCATCTAGAGGAGGCAGGGGCCAATGAGTTGCGTGACGTGTTGGCCGCCGTCTCTATGCTTGATGCTGAAAAGCTATCGGTTGTAATAGACGATGGGCTAGATCGCCTTCGTACTATTCAACTGCTTTTAGGCGATGCGGTTTTTCTGCACTCCGTCAATCCACATAAGCATTTAAAGTCGACAGTGGATGAGTTGTTGGGTAAAGCCGTCACAGAATTACAAAAATTAAGCGCCACCTGTCTCTCGCTCAAGCCCGCCTAGCATTTGCATTTGCTCGGCAATAACTTCGGTGGTGAAACGCTCCTGCCCATCCTGGCCCGTCCATTTACGGGTACGCAGGCGACCTTCTACGTAGACGGGACGGCCTTTGCGAAGGTACTCACCGGCAATTTCAGCCAGGCGGTTGTAGAACACAACACGGTGCCATTCGGTTTCCTCTCGGGGTTCGCCGGTCTGCTTATCCTTCCAGGTGGACGTAGTGGCAATTGAGATATTGCATACGGGGGCGCCACTGGCCTGGTATCGGACTTCGGGATCTCGCCCGAGGTTGCCGACAAGAATCACTTTGTTGACTGAAGCCATATTTAGTATCCCGCTGCGGGGGCGATGTAGTTGAGAAGGCCAGCTGAGACCGTGATTACGAAAGCAAACCCCAGGCACCAGCCGGTAGGGATTTCACTGTCAGCAGGTAATGGCTCCCAATGAAAGCGAAGTGCCAGCTTAGGATGCAAGACACGCACCCACAGCTTGTCCATCAGAAGCGCGGCAGTTACCAGGCCAGCGAGCAACATCAAATAAGCGAGTGCGGTCATAGCGCCTCCTGTTGAGAAAAGAAAAGCCCCACGCTTCGTTTGAAGGAGGGGCAAATAAATAGACCCTCTGATAGCAGCCCTTCTTGCGAGATAAAGCACCGCTTGCTCGGACCACACGTACTAAGGGATTGGGAAATACTGCCGTCGCTAACACGACAGCGAAGGACTGCCATCAGAGGGTGCCCGCTCTCACCATGCGGGCCATGGGCCTGTGCGCGTGGGCGATACCCAGGCTCGCGTACTTCATTAGCTATTTGGCGGCGTCTCTTGGCATACAGAGGGTGGGTGCTCCTCCAGCCATCAGCCAACTTTGATCCCATGCCGATATCGCCCAGCTTTCTGCGCCCGTGTACTCAGGGTTTCAGCGGATTACGCCGCTACGATGCATCGCCGCCCATGGCAGTCTCCTATGTATTGTTTCGGCGTGACGCTACGCCGTGAGCATGAAAAGGTTGATAGTGGCAGGCATCCCAACCTGCCGTGCCTTCCCCTGGGCTTCATGGCGGGCAAGTCCAGATTTGACGCATACGTTCTCGATGCCTCCGCCTTGCCGTCGCGCCCACAGGGTGGTTCTCGGGTTCCTTTGCCGTCAATTCGACCTGTGCCACCATCAAGAAAAAGAGCGATCCTCACCCTTGCGCGTCTGGCGCTCGTCCGGCCTTTCGTAATGCTCGCCAGCAGGGGTTGATACATTTTTGAACGGGCCGCGCTCTTTCTTGATGGCCCCGTGTAGGGCCTGGTGCTGGGATTCCAACCAGCATGACCGTTTCCGTTTTTGGCCGTCTACGCCTCACCCTCTTTCTCCGTAAACCGTGCTTTGACGGACTGGAGACGGCAGAGATACCGCGCAGAGCCACAACCATGCTTGTGGGTGCTATTGAGCCGGACGAACACTCCCACGTAGGCGGGGTGAGCAACATCGGCAGGTGGGTTGTTAAAGAGCGGGGATGAAAGACACCGTTTGGTGTTTGTCTATTTGCAATCGAATTACACCAAACGGTGAAATTAAAGTCAACACTAAAAGGTGTTGTTTTTTTGTTTGGTTTAGGAGCAATAAAAAAACCCGCCATCGGGGCGGGTTTGATTCAAGGCTGCGAGAAGTGAGATTAGTAGGGGCTTCTGGGTAGGCCAGGCATCGCCGCGCTAGTCATGAGTAGCGCGATCCCCCCAAGGATTGCAACAACAATGAGGACGAATGCAGCGACTTTTACCAGTGCGGGGCGTTCAGTGTCTAAGAGACCTTCAAGCCCTCGGTATGCTATGTAAAACGCGATCATTAAGCCAATTACTTGTATCACTGCATCAACTCCACAAAAGATAAATGCCCTTAATCTACGAGCGACGATAGATTTTGCGATGTTCCATCATGACGCCGATGATGGATATATGGTGTTCATCGCTACGCATAGTTGGGAAGTCCGGATTGAGCGGCACCAACTCGAAAATCTCATGCCCATTCTCGGCAATTCGGAGTAGCCGATATTTTTTGAATGTCGCTTCCTCTTTACTGTTCTTCGCTACCACGTAGTCACCAGGCCTTGCGCTCAGCTCGCAGTCAATGAACACAAAATCACCAGGTCGAAACTCTGGGAGCATGGAGTCGCCACGTATCTCTAGTGCAAATGAGCGATCAGACATAGGGAGAGTGGTGAGCAAATACTCCATCTCCTCTCCAGTGAAGTTTTGCCCAGGGTCTGCGAAAGCTCCAGCTTGCACGTAGTTCAGCAATGGAATGCGGCGTTCATTAGGGAGGACTGCTGGCCTGACGTTCTCATCGAATGGTGGGGTCTGTTCTGGATACGACGGGTCAAGGTCGAGCCAACCCGGAGGACGGGACGCATCCCATTCCTTTTCCATAGCCCGAGCAACCTTCTCACCGAAAGATTTTCTTCCATGAAGCATATCGCTTACCTGGGTGGGAGAGCGGCGCATGCGCTTTGCCACTGAGCTGACTCCATGCTCAGACACTAACAAAGCAAGGTTCTCGCGGCGTTGAGTGACGACATCTTTCATGCAGAAATTACAGCACGTAATAACCATTTGGTGTTCCCCCGTATGGTGTTGTTTGACTTCACCAAACGGTGTATTATTCATTCATGGAAAAGCTTAAGACCTTCTTATTTGATCTTCCTGTCATCCGCAGAGAGGAATTTGCCCACCGCTGCGGAACTTCGTGGCCGTTTCTTCGGAATATTGCCTACGGATACAAGACCGCTGGCGAAAAGCTCTGCGTGCGAATTGAGCTTGAGTCGGCTGGCGCAGTCACCCGGAAAGACCTGCGAGCTGACTGGTTTGAGATCTGGCCTGAACTAAAGGAGTCCCACATGCACAACACCCCCGACCCCAAACCCGATGACCGTATCCCCATCGGTCCCCCTGACTGCATTACGAAAGGGGGCGCACATGTGTGAGGCCCCGTCAGTGCTTGCCGCTGGCGGGGGCGATTGCAGCGTCTGCATCCATTTGCGCTTTGAGCGCGGCGAACTTACTGCGACTGTCGGCATTGATGGCAACGCCAAAGTGGGCACAAAAACGCAGGAACTCGGCCAGATCAAACGGAATCCTGACGGGAGTAGCACCTTGGCTGCGGGCTTGATCTTCGCGCTGCTCGGCACCAGCGAGCCAATCCTCGTACCTACTTGGCAACCGGTAACCGTCTTCCATTGCGGCCTTGATCTTTTCATAGTCCCCGGCGCGGTACCAGCATTGGGCTACAAGCAGACTCTTTGATTGCTTCACGGTCGATTCCTTTGAGAAAAGTTCAGTTACCGGCATTCCTAAGCATAGCTGATCGGGATTGACCACCTCAATGAAGGGTCACGGCCCCGAGTTCACCCAGACCATGCAGTTCATTCCAAACAAGCCGGTCATAGATGCCGGTGATGTGGTCATCGGTAGGGCAGTTGAAGACCTGGTACGCCAGCTCAGTAGCTCTATCAATGATTTCAAAGCGGGGAAGTTCTTTTTTATCCATCCCTGCATTTTCAGATCCAACACCTATTTTTTCCATTTGTAGTTCCCGTCCCTGATTAATCACTACGTACTTTTCACACTTTTACTGTAGCGATTGTCGGGAGAGGGCGAAACGCTGAAATACACAGGAGTTCAGCCCAATGACAAGACGTTTTTCTTCCTTGAACTGGCGAGACGCGCTCTACAGTGCCGTCCGCCAGGCCCCAGGCGGCGTTGGCGCGGCTGCCGTGTTTCTCTCTGACCGTCGCGCCGTCTCCATCCACCCCGAGTCCCTGCGCCGAAAACTGACTGGTGGCGAGCAACTGGATCTGGACATGGCCTTTTTGCTGACCGAATGGCTCGATGAGCTGGCCGACTGCCGGGTAAGTGCTCGGGACTGGCTCATTGCTGCAGCTCAGCAGGGCGGTTTAAGCGTGGTTGAAATGCCCCCTGAGCCTGAAGGTGGATTTACCAACGAGGCTGGCGCCCTAAATGAAAAGGCACTTAAGGCGGCTGCTGAGCTGGGGCAGATGTGCAGCGCAATCACTGGCACTACTGCAGACGGCAAAGTGACCTTTGAAGAGCGCGAGATGGTGGTGGCAAAGGCCCGCGATTTGATCGTGCTGTGCTTTCGCATCATCCGCAACGTGACCCGTTGGCACCGCAAGGAGGTCTCAGTATGACCAAAGCACCCTACGGCACTTACTACACGGACCTGTACAAGCTGGGCTGGTTCAAGAGCCGCCAAGTCTGCGAGAAGTTGAAAGTCGATTTCAACCTGGAGCCACATGAGCGCCAGCAGCAGATCAAAGAGAAGCTCTACGCCGAGTTCGGTACTGACAGCCTAGCCAAGGTGAACCCACAGCATTTCGTGCGCACGCTGGACGGCATGGGCCTGTTCTTCACGCTGCCGACCTCTTTGAAGGACCAGTTGCGATGAAAAAAACAGAATGGCCCCAGCGCACACAGCTGCAGCGTCGCCAGGCACTCAAGCGCAGCGCCTTCAAATCCAAGCCAAAGGATAAGAAGGGTCCGAGCCTTGGGCAGCGTATTGCCCAGATAGTCGGAACAGCCCTGCAGCATCGGCCCAAACCGGTAGCTGTCTACCGCTCAGAGCAGCACCGTCGCAATGTCGCAGCACTTCCATGCGCCAACTGTGGCCGCTGGTACCGCTCTCAGGCCGCACACATGAACGGCATTGAGTTTGGCAAAGGGCTGGGCCTGAAGGTATCTGACGCTTTGATGTTTCCACTGTGCACCGATAACGCCTGGGGACGCGGCTGCCACAGCATGTTGGACCAGGGCGGCATCTACGACAAAGCCACCGCAGTGGGCTTGCAGATCACCTGGTTGCACCAAACCCGTGATGAATTGAAACGACTGGGCCAATGGCCTGAGGAAGCTGACCGCGACGTAGAGACGTTCGTAGGGGCGTATTTGAGGAGGCAGGTGACATGCTAAGTGCATCCGACCTGATGCGCACGATAGGGCGCCCGATAGCCTATCACCCCGCCTTGGCACGAATGGTAGGGGGTGTGAATGCCGCCATCTTTTTGTCTCAGCTCATCTACTGGGACGAGCGCATGGAAGACGCCGAGCTGGGTGTGTACAAGACCGCAGAACAGTGGGAGGCAGAAACAGGTTTGTCCGTTCGCGAGCAGACGACAGCACGTCGCCAGTTACGCGACCGTGGCCTTATCACCGAGACCCACAAGCGTATTGAACACAAGCTGTACTTCAAGCTGGACCGTGGTGCCTTTGATCGACTGATTGCGGGGGCGGGTGAAGCCGAAAACCCCGAACAACAAAACGTCGATTCCCTAAACGCGGAAACGCAATTCGGGAATAGCGAAAGCGCAAATACCGAAACCCCCAAAGCGCCATTCCCGAACCACCCAAAGCGCAGTTCGTTAATAAAGACAGAGATTACTACAGAGACTACAGAAGAAAAAAATACCAAAAAAGAAAACCTGCCTTCGTTCAGCTTTGAGCACTGGCCTGTGAATCCATCGCCAGAAGTCTGGGCCGACTACCTGCAGCACCGTAAAGCGATCAAAGCACCGTTGACCCAGACCGCTGCAAACCGCCTGGGGGCGGAAGCGCATAAAGCCCAGGCAGCCGGGTTCAGCGTTGACGACTTCTTGGCCGAGTGCATGTTGCGCGGCTGGCGGGGAGGAAAAGCCGACTGGCTAACGCGGGGAATGTCGCAGGACCAGCCAGGGGGCGGGCAAGTGGCTCGGGGTGGGAAGTTCGACCCGAATGCGTTTCTGGAACAGCGCCGCAAAGATCGGATGAAGGGATGCCAAGGAGGTGGTGATGTTGTCGACGTTTGAGCGTGAGAGTGCTTGGTTGAAGCCAGTGCCCAGGCTGGACGGCAAAACGCTGATGGAGCACCTATACGCTCGGATGGATGGCTTGTACCCCGGCAAGTGGAAATCCAACTTTGTGGGCGAAGCGGCCATGTCGAACTGGGAACAGGCCTGGGCCGAAGCATTCGATGAAGAGGGCATTGTGCCGGTGGATGTTGCCCTGGGCATTCAAAACAGCCGACGCATGTACGACTGGCCCCCAAGCCTGACCGAGTTTCTACGGGCCTGCCGTCCTTACCTGGAGCCCGATGTGGCGTTCTTTGAAGCAGTGCGGGGTATGCAAGCGCGAGAGCGTGGTGAACGTGGCGAATGGTCGCACCCTGCGATCTTTCATGCTGCGGTAGCTGTGGGTCGGTTTGAGTTGTTGAACCAAGCCTATCAGCAGATGGAAGGGCGCTGGAAGAAGGCACTCAATGCTCAGCTGGCCCTAGGGGCGTGGCCCGATATTCCAGACCCAGCGCCTGCATTACCAGCACCATCAAGTGCAGGGCAGAGCGAACAGGGGACAAGGGCCATGCGTGAAATGGCGCAGAAAGCCATCAGCCGTAAAGGTAAAGACCACAAGGCATGGGCGCGTACGATTCTCAGTGATCCCAAAGGGCGTACACCGGGCATTGTGCGTATGGCCCAGGCAGCAGTAGGAGAGCTGGCATGACCGAGGCCACTGCATTAACTCTGGTGCTGCCTTGGCCGGACATGCGGCTGATGCCCAATCGCAAGAACGGCCGGCACTGGGGCGGCGTCCAGTCAGCCAAGGAGCAGGCAAGGCACGATGGGCGTGTGGTGGCAACCGTTGAGCTGGGGCGACGTCGCTTTAGCGGCGGCGACCGCATCCCAATGAAAGTGACTTTCATGTCTCCAGACCGCAGGGGGCGCGACCTGGATAACCTGCTGGCCTGCATCAAGCCGCAGATTGATGGCATTGCCAAAGCCCTTGGAGTGGATGACAAACGGTTTCGACCGCTGATTGTTGATGATGGACTGGACCCAGCCAAGCGCGGGTATCTGAAGATTGAAGTGGGGGATGTATGAAGACGAGGCTTGAGATCCTGCTGGGGGAATGGGGCTGCTGGAAGCAGAAGGAAAATGTGCGGGCGCTTGGCCTGCCACCTGGTTCTGTGTATACGAGGGAGCGTGTGGATGGGACTCAGATGGTAGAGCCGAGCGTGTTATTGGTCGATGATGATCTTATGCGGGTTGATCGTGCAGTAGACGCGTTGCACCCTGATATGAAGGTCGTCGTGATCGCGCACTACATCTGGCAAGGGCTTGTCAAAGTCAAAGCAGACCGTCTGGGAATATCTCGCACGGTCTACTATCGCCACATTGAGTTCGCTCATAAGCAACTTGCGTCCACTCTGGGCGGGGCTTACAGCCAGGGCTACGAGCAGAACTATTTTGTCCCCACACATTGTTTAAGTGTGGGGACACAAGTACTATAAATCCCGTAGGCTGGATATTGCTCAGCCTGAAGGATTGAGGAACACAGCCCTGCCGGAAACGGTGGGGCTTTTTATTGGGTTAAGCAAGCAAGGCAAGGTGTGCAATGAACCCGCTTCGGCTTTCACCGGCAGCCTTTGCCCGATCATCCAGGCGCTTCAAGACGCGGCGGGGCAGGGTGATATTGATCCGCTCTGCCGTGTCATCCATGACAGCCGGATCAATCTCTGCAATTGCCCAGACCCAGCCAGCATACTCGGGATCTGATTGGTGATTTGTAATGCTGGTTGGCGCGGGTATGGTTTCGCCAGACTCCATGGCGGCTTCAATCCACGCTTCAATGGCTTCTTTGGCGTTCTCAATGGCTTCATCAATGCCGCTGTCGGCAGCAGAGAAGCAGCCTGGAAGATCAGGTACAACAACACCCCACGCTTGGGTGTCGCTTCCTGGCTCGATAGCAATAGGGTATTTCATAGTGTTACTCCAATAATGGCATCGGTAATGCCCCGGAATGCTCCGGGGCTGTGTGCTACTTAAGTCCTGCTTGTTTAAGAAGTTTGTTCACTATTCCGATGCCTAAATCCTTTTTGGGGTGAGGGACGCTGATGTGTCCGGGACGGTCAGGATGGTGATAAATGTGGTGTGAGCCCCTAACTCCCCGCAGTATCCAGCCTGACTGTGTGAGCAGCTTGATTACGTCTTTGCTGTTCATGTGTGTATTATACACACAATACACATAATACACAATGCCCTGATGGCCGAAAGGCTGCTGGGGTTTTTAGAGGAGTGGCAATGGCGCGTATTCAATCGCTACGCCCTCGCATCCAGCCTGTTCCGTCGCGCACTAAGACAGTCTCGTCAGCATCGTGGCGGGCTGGCAAGAGCAGTACTGAGCGAGGGTACGGATATCGCTGGCAGCAAGAGCGTGGTGAGTACCTGCGCCTGCATCCGTTCTGCGTGATGTGTCTTGATAGTCTTGGCATAGCAAGGGACACATCGATCGAGGATGTCGTACTCGACTGTGCGGAACGCGGTGTGCCAGCCCCAATGGCGTCAGTGGTGGACCATGTGATCGCCCATCGAGGCAGTCAGATCCTGTTCTGGGATCGGTCGAATTGGCAGGGCCTGTGCAGCACACACCACAGCCGCGACAAGCAGCGCGAAGAGGCGCGGGGCGGCTGACCCAGGCTCGCGCCGTGCATGTAGGGCGCTGCTGTGCCCCTAGGGGGGGCTAAAAGTCTGGGCGGCTTTCCTGCCCTAGACCACCCGTTCCCGCACGCGCAGAAAATTCCCCCTTTCACAAATTTGTTAACTGAGGTTGTTAATGGCATTAACCGACAAGAAGCGGCAGTACGTCGCTGCACGCTTGTCGGGCCTGTCGGGCGCGAAAGCGGCTATTGCTGCTGGCTACAGCGACAAAGGCGCGGCCCAGGCAGCGGCCCGACTGAACAAAGATCCTGATGTCATAGCTGCATTGCAGCGTGCCGAAAGAGTTAACAACGATGTTAACAATGCAGCTTTACCTTCCGGTGCGGCTGATCAGGAAATGGCAGGTATTGGATTGGCTGCGCTTGGTCTTACTTCAGACCCAAAGAGGGTGCTTGTGGCGTTGATGAACGACGCGAATGAAGAACCAAAGCTGCGTCTTGAGGCCGCTAAGGCATTGATGCCGTTTGTGCATGCGCGGGTTGCTGAACAGGGCAAGAAGGAGGCGAAGAACGAGGCCGCCAGGAAGGTTGCCAATCGCTTTGCTCCTTCGGCACCACCGCTGCGCATGGTTAAAGGCGGTGGGTGATGGACTGGAGTACCGCTTGTCCAGATTGGGCTGAACGACTGAAGAATGGGTGCTCGATTATTCCGGCGCCCATTTTTTTGGATCAGGCCGAAGCAGCCTTGGCGATCTTCAAGCAGTTGCAGGTGGTTGATCTTCCCAAGACTGTATGGGATGAGGATCGGCAGGAGTACCGTAGCCCGAACTTTGGTGAGTGCTCCGAGCAATGGGTGTTCGACTTTGTGTCCGCTATTTTCGGCGCGTATGACGCCGAGACGGGCAAGCAGTTGATCCGAGAGTTCTTCCTGCTGATCAGCAAGAAGAACACAAAATCGACTATCGCTGCCGGCATCATGCTGACAGCGCTGATTTTGTGCTGGCGCTCTGAAGAAGAGCACCTGATCCTTGCTCCCACAAAGGAGGTGGCCGACAACTCGTTTAAGCCTGCCGCTGGTATGGTGCGAGCGGATGATGACCTGATGGACCTGTTCCATGTACAGGACCACATTCGGACGATTACCCACCGTGGGACTCGTGCCTCCCTGAAAGTAGTTGCGGCAGACACCGACACGGTTTCAGGTAAGAAGTCCGGACGCATCCTGGTGGACGAGCTGTGGGTTTTCGGCAAGCGGGCCAACGCCGACGCCATGCTGATGGAAGCTACAGGCGGGCAAGTCTCCCGTAATGAGGGCTGGGTCATTTTCCTATCTACACAAAGCGATGAGCCTCCAGCCGGTGTATTCAAGGACAAGCTGCAGTATTACCGCGATGTGCGTGACGGCAAGATCGAAGATCGCAAATCTTTGGGCGTTCTGTACGAGTTCCCGAAGGACATGGTCGATTCAAAGGCATACCTACTGCCCGAGAACTTCTACATTACGAATCCGAATCTTGGGCGCTCAGTCAGTGCCGAATGGCTGGAAGACCAGCTGCGAAAAGAGCGGATGAAGGCTGATGGCTCCTTCCAAAAGTGGCTGGCCAAGCACTTGAATATCGAGATTGGTTTAAATCTCCGGTCAGACCGGTGGGCCGGTGTAGATTTCTGGATTCCAGCAGTCGATAAGACGCTGACGCTGGATTCGCTGCTGGAGCGTAGCGAGGTGGTGACGGTAGGGGTTGATGGCGGCGGCTTGGATGACCTGCTTGGGTTGGCGGTGCTAGGCCGTGAGCGTGAAACCCGCCGCTGGCTTCATTGGGGGCGAGCCTGGGCACATCCTATTGTGCTGGAGCGTCGTAAGGAGATTGCTCCCCGGTTAAAAGATTTTGAGTTGGCTGGCGATCTGGTCCTTGTTGAAAGACCAGGCGATGACGTGGACGAGGTGGCACGCATCATTTGCCGTATCCGTGATGTTGGTCTGCTGCCAGAAAAGTATGGGGTTGGTGTTGATGCGTCGGGGATTGCGGATGTGGTGACGGCTCTGACTGCACCTGACTGTGGTTTCACCGTCGATCAGATCACATCGGTACGGCAGGGGTACACGCTTAATGGTGCGATCAAGACCACTGAGCGGCGTTTGGCCGGTGGAGAGCTGCTGCATGCAGGTCAACCAATGATGGCTTGGTGCGTGAGCAATGCCCGGATCGAAGATCGAGGCAATGCCATCCTGGTGACTAAGGCAGCCAGTGGCAAGGCCAAGATTGACCCGGTGATGGCGCTATTCGATGCCGTGACGATGATGGCATTGGAGCCTGAGGCGCAGGGCAATTCTGTTTATGAATCGCGTGGCATTCGCTACGCCTGAGGTTTCTATGGGATTTACCAACTTTTTCCGGCGCTCACCCGATCCGGCACCTACGCCCGTGCCCGATCAGTCGGTGTCGCCGGCAGTCGAGTCAGTCTCTGAGCCGCGCATTCAAGCATCTATGCAAGGTGTTTCGCCAGGCGTGACGTTCTCAGGTTTTGATGACCCTGCTTTGTTGGAGTTCATCCGGAGCGGCGATCCTGCGCTCGGCAAGTACGTCCAGGGCATGAAGGCACTGCGCAATATGGCGGTGCTGCGGTGCGTGTCCCTGATCTCCGAGTCTATAGGCATGCTTCCCTTGAGCCTAATTAGGCGCGATGAGACAAAGGCACCGGCGAGGGAGCACCCTGCATATCGACTTTTACGCACTCGGCCCAACGGTTGGCAGACGCCTTATGAGTTCAAGTCGCAGATGCAACTTAGCGCTCTGATCAACGGAAACGCCTATGCACGGGTGGTCTGGTCAAGGGGGCGACCGATTGCGCTGGTGCCGCTGGACTTTGAGGCAATTGAGCCGAAGCTCACCGACGATTGGCAAATGCAATACCGATACACGCGCAAGGATGGCAACCGGGTTGTCCTCCAGGCGCATGAGGTCTTTCATTTGCGTGATTTGTCTCCTGACGGAATCAATGGCTTGAGTCGTGTTCGGCTCGCACGCGAGGCTATTTCACTGGCGCAACAGACTGAGCGGGCTGCGGCTCGCCTGTTTCGGACTGGTGTCATGGCGGGCGGCGCATTGGAAGTTCCGAAAGTACTGTCGGACCAGGCTTACAAGCGCCTACAGGACTCTCTGAGAGAAAACCATTCCGGCGCAGAAAACGCTGGCAGTTGGATGATCGCGGAGGAAGGGGCCCAGGCCAAGAAATTTGCTGGCTCGGCGGTCGAGTCGCAGCAAATCGAGAATCGCAATCATCAGATCGAAGAAGTTGCCCGATCTTTCGGTGTGCCGCGCCCCTTGCTGATGATGGATGACACCAGTTGGGGCAGTGGCATTGAGCAACTCAATATTTTCTTTCTGCAATACGGCTTGCAGCATTGGTTTACGGCTTGGGAGGAAGCTCTGGCCAGGGTGTTGCTGACTGAAGATGAATACGAAGAAATGCATTTTAAGTTCAACGAGCGAGCACTGCTGCGGGGAACGCTGAAAGACCAGTCCGAGGCATTTGCCAAGGGTATGGGTTCTGGTGGCCATGCGCCCTGGTACACGCAAAACGAGGTACGCGACTGGCAAGACCTGCCGCGTGTCGATGATCCAACGGCAGACAAGCTGCCACCTCGATCAAATCAGAAGGAAACCAAGAATGAGCCTGCTCAAACTGCCTGAAATCAAGGCCAGTGCTATCAGTCGCGTCCAGTTCGATGCACGCCCGGATGCGCTGGAGCGATGGGAGCCTGCTATTCGTGCTGCGTCCAGTGAAGATGCCACGATATCGGTCTATGACACGATTGGCTGGTCGTGGGAGGGCGAGGGGGTGACAGCCAAGCGTATCTCGGCGGCACTTCGCGCCATTGGTGGGCGTGATGTCACTGTGAACATCAATTCGCCTGGCGGTGACTTTTTCGAAGGTGTGGCCATCTATAACCTGCTGCGCGCCCATCCGCACAAGGTGACGGTCCAGGTAATGGGCTTGGCAGCGAGCGCGGCCTCGGTGATTGCCATGGCAGGCGACGAAATCCTGATGGGTGACGGAGCCTTCCTCATGATCCATAACGCCTGGGCCATCGCAGTTGGCAATCGGCACGACATGGTTGCAGCCTCCGAGCAGCTCGCACCCTTTGATGCCGCCATGGCGGAGGTCTACGCAGCCCGCTCGGGGATGACATCGGCTCAGACGGCAGCGCTCATGGACAAGGAAACCTGGATTAACGCGAGCCAAGCTGTTGAGGATGGCTTTGCGACAGGTCTGATGGAGTCTTCGCAAATCACTCATGAAACAAACGCACAGGGCCATAAGAAGTATTTGGCCCTGGTGGAGGCATCCATGGCAAAGGCTGGGCATTCACGCTCGACACGCCGGGATGTGCTCAAGAACCTTTTTTCCGGCACGCCGAGCGCTGCCGGTGACTCTGCCATGCCAAGCGCTGGTGCCGACATCGCAGCGTCGCTGCAAACCCTACTTTCTACAGTGCAAGGAACCGTATGAAACAGAAATCTATTCCCCGTGGCGTCATGGCTGTGCATGCAGAGGCTGCACCCTCCCAGGCTGAACTGAAACAGACAATCGAAGCGCTGAATAAGGCGTTCGCAGACTTCAAGACTGAGCACCAGCAGCAATTGGATGAGGTCAAGAAGGGCAATCATGATGCCCTGCAAGCGCTTAAAGTCGAGCGGATCAATTCCGATATTGGCAGCCTGCAGAAAACCGTCGATGAGCTGAATATGCGTATGGCGTCGGCGCAGATGGGCGGTGCCACCACTGGCAACAGTCCCAAGGACCCCGAATACACCAGTGCGTTCCAGGCTCATATGCGCAAGGGCGAGGTGCAGGCGTCCATGAACAAGGGTGCAGCGGAAGAGGGTGGCTACCTCACGCCGGTCGAGTGGGATCGCACTATCACAGACCGCCTGCGCGAAGAGTCGCCTATGCGTCAGCTTGCCCAAGTGCAGCCCACAAGCAAAGCGGGTTGGAAAAAGCTCTTCAATCTCGGCGGTACTGGTAGTGGCTGGGTTGGCGAAACCGATGCACGCCCCGAAACCGCTACGCCCACTCTCGCCGAGCTGGGCTTCGGGCATGGTGAAATCTACGCCAACCCTGCAGCCACCCAGCAAATTCTCGATGACGGTGAAATCAACATTGAGAGCTGGTTGGCTAGCGAGGTAGAAGCCGAGTTTGCTGAGCAGGAGGGCATTGCCTTCATCAGCGGCGACGGCGCCAAGAAGCCCGCAGGCATTTTGACCTACGTCGAAGGAGGCGCCAATGCGGCAAAGCATCCCTTCGGCGCGATCAAGGTTGTCAACAGCGGCGCAGCAGCAGCTATCACTGCCGATGCCACGCTGGACCTGGTGTATAGCCTGCCCAAGAAGTTCCGCCAGAATGCCCGCTTTCTGACCAACAACCTCTCTTTGGCTGCGATTCGCAAGCTAAAGGATGGTCAGGGCAATTACCTGTGGCAACCATCAGCCCAGGCCGGTCAGCCTGCGACGCTGTACGGCTACGGTATTGCCGAGGACGAGAACATGCCCGATATTGCTGCTAACTCGTTGCCGTTGATGTTTGGTGATTTCCGGCGCGGCTACCTGATTATTGATCGCATGGGTATCCGCGTGCTGCGTGATCCATACACCAAGAAGCCCTACGTGCTGTTCTATACGACCAAGCGCGTAGGCGGCGGCGTACAAAACCCCGAATGCCTGCGTGCCATGAAAGTCGGTACGGGCGGATAAGGGGTAGCAATGAAATTCATTAAACCGTTTCGCGGCGTACCCAAGGGTGAAATCTATCCGCGCCAGTACCAAGCTGGGGATGAGTGTCCGCCTGAGCTGCTTTCATCTGCTGTCGAGCTTGAGGCGGTCGAGCAGGAAAAGAAGCCAGCAAGCGGCGCTAAAGCGAAGGAGTAGTGATGTTCGTATCTCTGGATCTTGCCCGTAAGCATGTGCGGGCTGACGAGGATGAAGATAGTGAACTGCTAGGGCAGTATCTGGCGGGGGCGCAGCAAGTGGCTATCGACTACCTGAATCGGCCTGTGTTTGCCACACAGGAGGATCTGGATGCGGCCATTGCCGCTGGCAATGCTTGCAAGTCCGCCATTGTCGCCAATGCGGCTATCCGGGCAGCGATTCTGATGACCTTCGGTGACATGTATAAGCAACGGGAATCTGTGGTCACAGGGGTTTCCGTGCACGAGTTGCCGATGGTGCAGGATCTGCTGCGCCCGCATCGCTTGGTGAATGGAGTGTGACATGTTGGCAGCAGGCAACTTAAACCGTCGCATCACTATCCAGCGGCGCGGCCCAGAACAGGATGAGGCTGGTCAGCCGATTGATGGATGGGTCGAGGTGGCGAAGCCCTGGTCCTGGATCAAAGGTCAGACAGGGATGGGGGTGGGTAGGCAGATGGCAGGCGAGGGCACTGTGGCTACCTCGCTCAACGTCTACTCATTCCGTATTCGTTACCGGCCAGCAATAACGGATGCTATGCGCGTGCTGTATGACGGGTGGGTATATGACATCAAGCATGTGCTCCATGACCTAGCTGGTCGGGAGTGGACGGATCTGGTTTGTGAGCTTGGGGGCAACGATGGTTGAGTCAGCTATTGAGTTCGATATGGAGTCTGCGCTCAAGTCGTTGGATGCACTCGGAGCTGCTGCGAAGGCACACTTACCACGCTCAATGGCAGTGGCTGCCGGAAAGGTGTTCCGAGACGAAGCCAAGGCGCGGGCTCCAGTGTTTGATGGGTCTACGGCGCTTAAAGGCGGCGCGAATGTCAAGAAAGAGCCCAAGGCTGGACTATTGCGAGATGCCATTTACTTGGCGTTCTCAGACAATCGCTCGTTTCCCAGCGAGGGGCATTTTGTGTATTCCGTCGCTTGGAACACGGCTAAGGCTCCCCATGGGCACCTGCTGGAGTTTGGTCACTGGCGCTACAACGTGATCCGGGGTGGATACCCAACGAAAGAGCGACTTGAGAAGCCTGTATGGGTGGCGGCGCATCCATTTCTGCGGCCTGCCTATGATGCTGCGCGTCAGCGGGCTATTCAAGTAGGGATGGAACGTGGGCGTGAACGTACCGCCGAGTTGCTGGCCAATCCTGCGTTGCTGGAGCAGTTCAAATGACCATTGAATCCGCATTGTTTGAGTTGCTGGGGGCGTTGGTTGGCAAGCGCTGTTATCCAGATATCACACCCTCTGGAGCTGACTTCCCGCTGATCGTATATCAAGCGGTCGGCGGGGAGTCGCCAGAGTTTTTGGAGCGTCGGTTGCCGGACTGTGAGCATTATCGGATTCAAGTCCATTGTTGGGCAAAAACCCGGTTACAGGCCAGTTCGCTGGCGTTGCAGGTGCGACAGCAGATTATTGAGCACGGCATGTCCTTTGTATCAGCCAAAACACTTGGCCAGCGCATAGCGCTGTATGAGGAAGAGCTGAAGCTTTATGGCACTCGCCAGGACTTTGGTATCTGGATTAAAGAACGATGATTTTTCAGCCGCCTCCGGGCGGTTTTTTCATATAAGGAGCCTGCAATGGCACTGAAATTCCCTGATGGTTCGGTGGTGGGTTTTGCCACTGCATTGGCCGAGCCCATCCCGTTTACTGCTATCAGTAATGGTAGCCCGGCTGAAATTACGCATGAGGGCACACTGGCAAAAGATGCGGTTGTGGTGGTGGCATCCAGCTGGGCCGCTATCAACAATCGTGCCGCCGTAGCTGGCCTGACTGCTACCGGCAAGACCCCGCTGATCGGCATCGATACGACTGACAACGATCTGTTCCGGCCTGGCGGTGGCAAGGGCAGTGTGGCAGTGGCCAGCACATTTATCGATTTCTCCCAGCAGGGTGAGCTGTCCAGTTCTGGCGGTGAGCCGCAAACCTATACCGGCAAATGGCTGGAAGACCCGATGGGTCAGGAGTTCCAGGTGCCCATCGGTCAATCGGCTCGTCAATACGCACTGCAACTGGACTACGACGCCAGCATGCCTTGGTTTGAGGCGGCCAAGGCGATCTCCCGCAAGCGCAAGCCGACAGTAATCCGTATCCAGTTGCCTGATGGCGATACCGTCTACGAAGTCGGCTACGTGCACTTCAACCCTGGCCTGAACATGCAGTCGGGCAATCCAATCAAAAACGCGGTGACCTTCTACCTGATGAGCAGTGAAGGCACCTTGATTCCCGCAGCGTAAGGACGAGCATGGCTATCAAAAAAGGTAATGCGCCCAAGACAATCCCGGCCAAACTGGAGTTGACCGGGGGCGGTGAAGAGAACACCCTGTCTTTGACGTTCCATAACCGCAAGCCCAGCGAGTTTGCAGAGAAGGTGGAGGAACTGGGCTTGCCAGATGCCCCGCCATTTTTCCCTTCTCTTGTGCTTTTCCTGGTCAAGGAATGGGACACAGACTATTCCCTCTCAGTGGAGGGCGTGACAGAGGCGGAGGATGAGCGCCCTGGCATTCTGGCGTCGATCGTCCAGGGTTTCCATGAGGTGCGAAAGGTCAAGCTGCAGGGAAACTAAAGGCGGTGGTTCGGGCGTTGATGTGGCGGCGCCCGACCGCCGCTGAGTTGCGTGGGACTGGCCTTAAGCAAAGCCACTACAAAGAGCCTTTGGTTGAGGTCTGGCCCGAGTGTTGGCCTGCTGTCGAGCTATACCTGAAATACCGTACGCAGTGGATTCAGGGGCCTGGTGGCCCAAGCGGTTTGAATTACGCCATTTTGTTTGCAGACTTAGATTGCTCCGGCATCGAGGGTGACGAGCGCGAAGAAATCATGGACGACATCCGTACGATAGAGGCGGAAGTGCTGGCGGAGGTCTACAAGGAATAGCCACTGTTATCATTCCGTCATCTTTAGGGAGGCGGGATGAAAAAGGTATTTCTTAGCGTTCTGTTATTGGTGCTTGTGGTGGCAGGGTCTGCATTTGCCTGGCGTTGGCAAATGATTCAGGAGTTGAGGAAGCCGCTCCTAGCTGATCTGACAGACCCAGACTCCGCCATGTTTAGAAACGAAATGGTCGTGAGCCCTTGGGATTCGTCAGATGTTATGTACTGTGGTGAGTTCAACGCCAAAAACCAGATGGGTGGGTATGCAGGGTACAAAAGTTTCCAGGTAAATTCCGGAAACGACCGTCGGCCAGAGCCTTTAGTTATATGGTGGGCGAGCCTTTGCGAGGGTTACAAGGATGAAGCTGCCTGGTGGTGGGTAAAGTGGTGAGTCTCCAATAATTTTTTCTGAGTTCTATGGCCCTGTCCTTTGGCGGGGCTTTTTTTTGGGTGGCCGAGATGGAAGGGCAAACAATTGCGACAGCGCGGATTGACATTACAGCCAATGCCGAAGGCGTAGAGGCGGCTACAGCAAAGGCTAAAGCCAGCATTACATCCATGAGCATAGATGCTCAGGCTCAATATCAGCGATTGTCTGGGGCCGAGAAGCGGCGAGTGGATGCGCTGATCCGCCAAGCCGACACGGTGGGAATGACGCGCGCGCAGCAGATTGCGTATAACGCGACTTTGAAGACCGGCGGTCCGGTTCTTGACGAGATCACCCGGAAACTTAACGCGAGTGAGGCTGCTGCCCGCAAGTCTGCTATTGAGTTCAACAAGCACGGTATTTCAGCAGGGCAGTACGCTGCTGCTCTGCGCGGCACCCCTGCTCAGATCACGGACATCATTGTGTCCTTGCAGGGTGGCCAGCGCCCTTTGACTGTTTTGCTCCAGCAAGGGGGGCAGTTAAAGGATATGTTCGGTGGCATTGTTCCGGCTGCACAGGCGTTGAGCAGCACTCTAATGGGAATGGTGAATCCAGCCACTTTATCGGCGGGGGCGGTCGCCGCATTGGGCCTAGCCTGGTACCAAGGCAGTCGGGAAATGGATGAGTTTCGCACTCACCTGGCCATGACCAATGGTGCGATAGGCTTGAATTTGGACCAGTTGTCGCAGATGGCTGATAGTTTGGATCAGTTGGCCGGGGTTACCCGTGGACGTGCGGTCCAGGCTCTGACAGAAATCGCCAAGACCGGCAAGATCGCAGGGGAACAGATTGGCACTGTTGCTGAGATTGCCATTCGCTCAAATCAGGTGCTTGGGCGTGAAATGGCAGACGTGGTTGACGAGTTTGCACGGCTGGCCGAAGAGCCCACCAAATTTTCGGCCAAGCTCAACGAGCAATACAACTACTTAACCGCCTCTATTTACGAGCAAATTCAGGCGCTAGAGGAGCAGGGAAACAAGCAGGCAGCCGCCCAACTGGCGCAAGAGACTTATGCCAATGTCACCAAAGAACGCCTGAGCGAGGTTGAGGGTTCTCTCGGGTACGTTGAGCAAGCATGGAATGCAGTCGCTGGGGTGGCGTCGAAGGCTTGGGACATTATGAAGGGGGTTGGCAGAGAGGCCACGACCAGCGATATTCTCCGGACTGCCGAAGACAGTATTAAGGGGTACGAACAAACGCTGATTTCCTTGGGGCTTTCGGCGGATGCGACAGAGGATAGCATTAAGAGGGTTTTTCTGACGGGAACTGAAAGACAGAGTGCAATTTCTGCAATCCGAGGGAAATTGCAAGCGTTGGCGGTAGATGCTGATGTTAAGGCCAAGTCAGCTGGCGATGATTTCACGGCTTGGGCAAAGGGGCTTAATGCGAAGGAGCAAAAAGCTGCAATTGAAGCCCAGGATAAAGTGAATAAGCGGCTCGAAGGCGCGGCAACCAAGGCTGAAAAAGCACGTAAGGAAATCGCAGCTTTCCACGATGAGTTGGCAGACATAAGGAAAACCAACCCTGACAGTAAGTATTTAGATCCTGAGAATGTCGCCAGAGTCGAGAAGTCGATCCGGGATAAGTACAAAGAGAGCGGGGGCGGCAAGACAAAGGCTCACTCCAATGATGCAGCCACGCGCCTGCTGATGACGCTCAGAGAGCAAGAAGCGTCCTTACGAGCCCAAGCAGTAGGAACGGAAAAGCTGTCCGCGCAAAAGTCGCGATTAGTGGCGTTTGAACAGCAGATTGCTGATATCAAGACAAAAAAAGTCCTGACGGCAGACGAAAAATCTATCTTGGCTGCTGAGGATAAGCTGCGTACACAGATGCAAGTGAACGTAGCCGTGGAGCAAGAGGCTAAAGCCAGGGAAGCATTGCTTAAGTTTCAGGAGCGTGCTGCGCAGGTATCTGAGCAGATGGCCACGGCGCGGGTCAACCAGAATGAACAGCATCAGCGAGTGCTGGATGCTTTGGGCCTGGGTGACAAGGCGCTGGAACGTGTTGAGGCACAGCGGTCCATCTATCGGGAGTTTGAACGCTATGAGCGCCAGTTGTCCCGTGGAGCTGATCTTGGGCTGATCGGCCAAGAGCGTTATCGCGAGGAATCGGACAAGATTCAGGCCGAACTGCAGCGTCGGCTGGCGATGGAGCAAAGTTATTACGCCGAGGTGGACAAGCTGCAGTCGAGCTGGGTGCTAGGCGCCAGTCAAGGGCTAGCCAACTACTCGGATGAGGCCGCAAATGTGTACCGCTCAGTAAATAGCTTGGCAACAACATCTTTTAAGGGCATGGAAGATGCGCTTGTTCAGTTCGCTACGACAGGTAAAGCGTCGTTTTCAGATCTGGCCAATAGCATCATCCAGGACATGATCCGCATCACTATCCAGCAGTCCATTACCGGCCCATTGGCCGGAGCGTTGGGTGGGCTATTTAGTGGTGGAGCTGCACCTGCGGGTGTAACGCCGGGGCTGGATTGGACATTTAATGCCAAAGGTAATGTCTACGACAGTCCGAGCCTATCTAAATTCTCAGGCGGTATTTATGACTCGCCGCAGTTCTTTGCATTCGCGAAGGGAGCTGGTGTTTTTGCTGAGGCTGGACCGGAGGCGATTATGCCGCTCAAGCGGAGTCCGGACGGATCGCTGGGGGTAAGAGCGGAGATGCCTAGGTTACCTATTGCGCCTCTGGTATCCGGGCAAGATCCGAAAGTCATCATTAATATTCACAATGAGGCTGGAGGGGTAGATACAAGCGAAGCGACGCCAGGCTTGGAGGTGTTTGCTAAGACGATGCAGGAAATTGCCAGGGCTGAGTATCAGAAACTACAGGTTCAGTCCTATAGACCAGGCGGACTTGCCTGGGACCAGACTGGAGGAGGCGGGCGACGGTAATGGCGCATGAAGTATTCGTATGGAAGCCTCTTGCGGATCCAGAGGGCTCAAGCAATTTTCGAGTTTTGTCCGCTCAGTTTGGGGACGGTTACACGCAAGAGGTTGGCGATGGGCTGAACAATGAGACTCGTTCATGGCCTTTACAGTTCTGGGGCTACGAATGGGAAGTACGGCCCATTCGGGACTTTTTAAGACGGCATCAGGGTTTTAAGCCATTTCTTTGGACACCACCCATTGAGTCAGATACCGGTCTGTTTATTGCGCGGGACATCCGGGTTAGGGGGATGGGTGGGAACGCATACATGCTGTCAGCCACTTTCGAGGAAAGGTTTGCACCCTAACCGCTTTTGAGCGGTTTTTTATTGGAGGCTATATGTTCGGTGGAAATGAGAAAGGTGGCTGGGATGATATTTTTTATCCACATCAGCCACGGCGCGCTGTATAGGGGCGTAGTGATACCGGCTCAGGCCGGTTTTTTTTATGGGTGAGCAATGATTCTTGAAGACGTGCAAAAACTGGTTCCTGGCAATCTGGTCACGTTGTACGAACTCGATTGTCGGGCCATTGGCGGTGATGTAGAGCGTTACCACAACCACAACGATGGTGTGATTACTTGGCAAGGCAAACAATATCAGCCATGGGCTATTGAGGCGCGGGATTTTGAGCGGACAGGCGATAGCCAGCAGCCGCTGCCCACGCTTAGGGTTGGCAATATTGGAGAGGACCAAAGCGGTGAACCCATTGTGGGCATCGTGTCAGCGTTGTGTTTGGCGCTGGGGGATCTGAAGGGGGCTACATTGATTCGTCGGCGTACGTTCGCCCGGTATCTTGACGCAGTGAATTTTCCGCAAGGTAACCCCACAGCGAACCCTGGCGAGCATCTGCCAGATGAGCGCTGGATAATTTCCCAAAGAAGTGGTGAGTCACCCGAGTTTGTGGAATTTGTGCTCAGCTCGCCTTTGACACTTGATGGCGCACAGTTGCCCAGTCGTCAGGTGATTGCCAATGTCTGCGGCTGGTTGACCAAGGCGGCACCAGAGGGCGGCTATCGTGGGGCCTGGTGTGGATACACTGGAGCAGCGATGTTCGATAAGGATGGCAACCCAGTTACAGATCCGGCGCAAGACCGGTGCGGTGGGTTGTTGAGTGACTGCAAGAGGCGTTTTGGTGAGTGGGCGCCACTGCCGTTTGGCGGGTCTCCGTCAGCAGATCGGGTGCGATGATGCGTGCCGCTATAAAACGCGCTATCGAGCGTCACGCACTGGCTGATTATCCGCGTGAGGCGTGTGGTCTTATTGTCGCTGTGGGCAATCGGCAGCAGTATGTGCCGTGCCGCAACATTGCAGAGGATGGGCGTGATTTTCATTTGCCAATTGATGACTACGACCGAGTCGAAGCTGTTGGCCAGATCCTTGCGGTGGCGCATTCGCATATCGACCGTGATGCACAGCCCACCGAGGCAGACTTGGTCTCTTGTGAGGAGACTGGTTTGCCGTGGCATATCGTAGCGGTTGGTCAGAATGCAGGTGAGCTAACGCCCGTTGTGCGTGATTGGCATTCATTTGAGCCATCTGGTTATCAAGCACCATTGGTCGGACGCTCGTTTCATCACGGCAGCCTGGATTGCTATGGCCTCATCCGCGACTTTTACGATTATGAGCTAGGGATTGAGCTGCTGGACTTTGAACGTCCTGACGATTGGTGGAGTAAGCCCGAGTTTGGCGAGCTGTATTTGGATAATTTTGAAAGGGCAGGCTTTCAGCCGGTCAGCGGTGAGCCCGTGTACGGGGATGTGATTTTGATGCAGTACCGCAGCGACCGCACAAATCACGGAGGCGTCTATTTAGGCAATGAGTCTTTGAAGACTCAGCCAGATCTGCACCCTATTCCAGGGGCATTGTTGCATCACGCGATGCCACGCTTATCAGAGCGTGTGCTGTATGCGGGCCATTGGCGTGACATAACGCGAATGATTGTGAGGTATCGGAAATGACAACAGCAGCACTACCGGCCAATGCCGGTTTTTTTTCGCCTGAAGGGTCGGACCGGCTGCGCACAATCCGTCTGTCTGGGGCTCTTGGCAAGCAATTTGGGCGTCTTCACCGCTTTGTTTGCAATGACATCGCGGGCGCGGTGCGCGCGTTGTGCCTGATGGTTCCTGGCTTTGAGCAGGCATTGCATGCCAGCACTGATAGAGGCGTGGCTTATACATGCTGGATAGGCAAGGAAAATGTAGGCGAGGACATGCTGAATGCACCAGTCGGTACCGATGCGATTCGCATTGCACCGGTCGTGATTGGTTCTGGGCGAGGAGGTTTGTTTCAGGTGGTGCTGGGCGCAGCGTTGATCGGTGCAGCATTCTTAACTGGCGGTGTGACAATTACAGCAGGCACCCTCAAGGCTGGCAGCCTGCTCGGGGGGATGGCGTTTGGGATGGGGGTCTCAATGGTGTTGGGCGGGGTATCTCAACTATTAACAAAGCAGCCGCAAGGGCTGACTAGCGTTGACTCGCCAGACAACGGCGCTAGCTACAACTTTAATGGCCCGGTTAATACTACCGCACAAGGTAATCCTTTCGGTGTGCTCTACGGTGAAATGATTGTTGGCGCGGCCACTATCTCTGGTGATATGTACTCTGAGGATCAGCAGTAATGAAAGTCGTGCTTGAGACTAAACGTGGGGGCCAACGGATTATAGGGTCTGGTGGCGGAGGGAAGGGCGGTGGTAGCGCTCGCACGCCTGTTGAGCAACCCGATAGCCTGCACAACATTTCTTATGCCGCTGTTCTTGACGCGGTAGGGAATGGGGAAATGGCGGGACCGGTGCATGCCGACCAGCCTTTGCGCGATATCTATCTTGATGGGACGCCCATCCAGAATGCGGATGGAAGCTTGAATTTTCGAAATGTTCAGGTTGACTATCGAGTCGGCACGCAGGACCAGGAGCATATTGCAGGCTTCCCTGCAGCAGCTAATGTTGTGTCCGTTGGTGCTGAGGTGAGCATTAAAACGCCTTGGTCGCAGTTGATTACGAACCCAGACCTGTCGGCGGTGAGAGTAAGCCTGCATTGGCCACAGCTACTGACGATGGTCGAGTCAGGTAAGAATGCAGGGGATCGCGTAGGTGCACGGGTTGAATACGCGATTGATTTAGCAATTGGCAGTGGCTCCTTTGTGAATATCCTCACCTCGGCGGTCGATGGGAAGACGGTGAACGGCTACACGCGTACCCATCGGATTGATTTGCCGGTTGGCGCACAAGGCTGGACAGTGCGGGTACGACGTATAACGCCGGACTCCAACAATAGCGCTGTGCAAGATCGGATGCTGATTCAATCCTACGCTGAAGTGGTTGATGGCAAATTCCGCTACCCAATGACAGCATTGGTTGGCATCCGCGTGGACGCAGAGCAGTTTCAGGCCATTCCAACCCGCGCCTATCATTGGCGTGGCCAGGTTATTCGGGTGCCATCGAACTATGACCCCTTGTCGCGCACCTATAGTGGCGTGTGGGATGGAACTTTCAAGCGTGCCTGGTCGAACAATCCGGCTTGGGTGTTCTATGACATGCTGACAAATCGCCTGTATGGTCTGGGTGATCGAATTGATGCCTCAATGATTGATCGCTATGCCCTGTACCAGATCGGGGCATATTGTGACCAGTCTGTGCCGGACGGACAGGGTGGCACAGAGCCGCGATTTGTTTGTAATGCCTACTTCCAATCGAGTGCCGATGCGCTGCGGGTGATTAATGATCTGACCAGTGTCTTTCGAGGGATGACGTATTGGGCCAACGGTCAGGCTGTAGCTGTTGCGGATATGCCCAGCGATCCGGTGTATACGTACTCGAATGCGCGTGTGGTGGATGGGCGGTTTAACTACATCGGTGCGGATCTGACCACACTTAAAACCGTGGCCCTGGTGTCTTGGAATGACCCCACGGATTTTTATCGTGCAAAGGTCGAGGTGGTGACTGATTATGATGGCGTGCGCAAGCATGGCATTCGTAAGACTGAGGTGGTCGCGTTCGGGTGTACATCTCGTGGTCAGGCGCAACGAGTTGGTCTGTATCAGCTGTATACATCTCGCATGGAGCAGGGCGGTGTGTCGTTTTCGGTCGGGCTTGATGGGGTGATCCCTCAGCCAGGCAGTCTGATTAAGATTGCTGACCGAAATCGGGCAGGACGCCGTTTGGGTGGTCTGGTTCAGTCTGCGACGAGCATCAAGATCACACTGGATGCCGAGCACCCAGTAAAAATTGGTGATCGGCTAACGGTTAACTTGCCTTCAGGGCTTTCGCAAACGCGCCCAGTGTCCGCAGTGAATGGCCGGGTCGTTACAGTGAGCCCAGGCTTTAGCCAGGCCCCCGTTGCGCAGGCCGGTTGGGCTGTGGAAGCGGATGATTTGGCGCTGCAAACTGCACGCGTTATCTCCATCAAAGAGCGTGACGGTATTACGTTTGATGTGTCTGCTGTGGAACATCATCCTGGCAAGTTTGATGCTATAGATCATGGCGTACGCTTGGAGCCATTACCCATCAGTGTGGTGCCACCTCGCACTCAAATGTCCCCGAGTAACGTCCAGATCCGGGAGCATTATGTGCTCAGGCAGGGCCTGAGTCGCCACATTGCCGAAATCACCTGGGATGCGGTTGAGAATGCCCTGCTGTATGACGTGCAGTGGCGGCGTGACAACAGTGGCTGGGTGCAGGTTCCACGCACCGGCGAGCGCCTTGTGGAAATCCCAGATTTCTATACGGGCGAATACAGCGTGCGCGTTCGTGCAATCAACGGGCTGGATGTGCCTTCTTTGTGGGCATACTCGGATGTAACCGCGCTGACAGGGCAAGTATCGGCTCCGCTGCCGGTCACGCACTTGGTCACGGCTTCCATTCCTTGGGGGATTCGACTGAGTTGGGGCTTTCCTACTGGCCCCAACATCATCGAGCGTACAGAAATCCGCTACAGCTCCACGCAGGACTTCGCTGATTCGCTGCCGGCAGGCAGTTTCGCATACCCCTCAGACTCATTCGAGCAGACGGGGCTGGCGATCACCACTGAGCACTTCTTCTGGGCGCGGCTGATCGACAAGAACGGTACGCTTGGCCCTTGGTATCCAGCCGAGTCTGCGGCAGGGGTGCGTGGCGTTCCCAGTCAGGTGGCCAGCGAATACAACGACCTCATTACCTCTGAGATCGTAGAGGGTGGCCTGGGCGAACTGCTCATGGGCGATATCCGCGACATTCCGAGCATTCGGGACTCGGTGGCGGATATCAACGTTGATTTGACCGCGCTCAATAAACAGGTGGGCCAGATCAACGGTCAGGTGCAGGATCTGCTGAAGGCTGATGAATGGGATGTTGGCGCCACCTATGCAGTAGGCACGGTGGTATTTGCCGATGGCAAAATGTACCGGGCAAAGAAAGCGGTCCCAGCCGGCAAGCCAGTATCGGACAAGGTGCATTGGGAGCTGATTGGCGATTACGCCTCAATCACGGATGGTCTGGCCGCCTTGGCGGTTCAGTCGCAAGAAACGATCAGCCGCGTCGAACAGGCAGAGGGCCAGATCCAGGCAAACGCCGAGCAGATCAGCACAGTGGCGGGTAGGGTTGATGATCCAGAGTCTGGGCTGGGTGCGCTGGGGTCTGCTGTTCAGTTAATGCGCACTCAGGTTGGCCAACTGCAGGATGGGCTGCAGTCGCTGTCTGAGGCGACAACCGCACTGTCCAGTCAGGTCGAAGGACTGGAAGAGGCTCAGAGTGGTTTGGCGACGGCAGTAAGCCAGCTCAGTACTCGGGTGAGGACCACTGAGGACAAGCTGGAAGCCCAGGCATCGAGCATCACCCAGTTAAAAACTGACCTGGGCGCGCTGGCATCGCCATCAGGCAATCTACTTCTGGATTCAAACGTGGAGTTGGTGCGATCTACCCCTACCTATCTTTGGGGCAGGTACAACTTGGTAGAGGACCTGGAGCCAGGGCAGGAGTATACCCTTGTGGTCTGCTACACCCACAAACCAGAAAGTGGTGATACCACGTCCGCAATTGGTATTTGGGCAGGGGGCAGCTCACAGAAGGTTGGGGAGCTGGACAAGGGCCTCATTCGCAGCGTGCAAGTGATCAAGTTCAAAAAGAGCACGGCCAACACCTTGCCTAAAGAACTGCGCTTTTACTATGTCCCTTCGCCCGGTACCCAGGCCGGTGACGCATCCATTCATTGGGCCACGCTTTATAAAGGCTCGGTCATTCCGGCCATGGAGTGGCAGCCGAGCCTGGCGAGTTTGCAGGTACAAACGCAAGCGAATGCCAGCGCGGTTGATGGACTGTCAACGAAGGTGACTCAGCATGGCAATACGATCACCTCTCAGGGTGAGAGCCTGACTGCGTTGCAAAATGAGGTTCGGGATCCAAGCACGGGCTTAGCAGCAACCGCCGGTGCCCTGAACGACACTAAGACACGCGTGTCAGACGTGGAGGGCAAGCAGGAGGCAATGTCCAGTCATCAACTGGTGCTCAATGCTGAAATCAAGCGCCAACAAGCCGGTGAAGATGCCTATCTTGAAAGCGTGTTGAATCAGTACCAGACAAACGTGGGGCTGACACAGGCGCGTGCCGCATTGTCCGAGTTTAGAAACGTGCAGGCCGAGGAGAACCGGGCATTGGCCGAATCCATCCGCATCGTCCAGGCAGAACTGGGTGGGGTGGCTGGGCAGGCAAGCGCGGCATCAGCCGCTGTTCAGGAAACGCTGCAGGCGCTTGTAGAGCTGGAGGGCGAGTTCACGAAAGTATCGGCAGCGTGGGGGATAAAACTACAAGCTAACGCCAACGGCGTGCGGTATGTCGCAGGTGTCGGCCTGGACCTGACCAACGAGTCTGGCGTGATGCAGTCTACGTTTGCTGTGCTGGCTGACCGCTTTGCTGTCATGCATGCGACCAACGGTGATCCGGTCACGGTGTTTTCGGTACAGGGTGGGGCCAGCATTCTGAATACGGCGCTAATTGGCTTTGCGTCGATTACGGAAGCCAAAATTGCTGACGGTGCTATTTCGCGGGCGAAGATCCAGGACGCTGCCATTGGGCACGCTCAGATCGAAAATGCCGCAATTACCAGCGGCAAAATCCGCGATGCGGCGATTACACGCGCCAAGATTGGGCTTGCTGAGGTCGATACGCTGAGGATTGCCGGTAACTCAGTCACCATGCACGCAGCACGATCCGGTTCCGGGAGTTTAGTCATTAACACAGCCCATGGCGGTATAGCCAATATCATGGTGTTCTATAACGGTACCGCTTCGTCGTCAACTGTTCAACACAACAAGATCGTTATTCGTGTGAACGGATGGATACTGGCCCAGTTTCCCGCTTTGCATATCTACTCGGGCAACTCTTATCTGCCCAACATTGAGAACCCTATCTCAAAGGTAGTGAGCACGGAGCTGAATGCTGGGAATAACACCATAGACGTGTGGGCTGCAGACGTTAGATGGAGACCAGGTATCGACCCAACCCCACCGCCGCTGCTTTCCGCCGTGGATACGGTCGTACTGTTTCATATGAGGTGAGTATATGCGACCAAAACATGAATCCGTGACACTGTTTATGCCGGGCACAGGCCGCTTTAACGGGGTAGTTAAGGGGCACCCAGATTATGTTCTGGCCCCTACTATTGTTGCCTGGACGGGGGGAGTCGCTCCGGGCGCGCTTGATGATTCGTGGTGGTTCTACGGTGGGCAGGCGCGTCGGCGTCCGGCTTGCCCGGTCGTGGCAGAGGGCCTGGTGCTGCGCGGGGTTCGCCCAGGCAGCACAATTACTATAGAGGGCCAGCAGTACGAGTGCGCAGACGGCGGGGACGTGGAGCTGTCGTTTCAGTTCTCCGGAATGTACGAAATCACGGTCACGCGCTGGCCGTATTTGGATGGGAGCTACACCATTGAAAATCCACCACCAGCCGAATAACCACGCAGAACGCCGGCAACGGGAGTATCCGGATATTGGGGATCAGCTCGATGCGGTTTACAAGTTGGCCCGACATATGCAGGAGCAGGGGCAGCAGCTACCGCCAGATGTAGAAAAATGGGTGGCTCAATGCCAGGCCGTCAAAGAGAAATATCCAGCCGCTTAAGAAGCGGCTTTTTTTATGGGTGTTCAATGAGTATTCACAAATCCATCGCGCAGGTTTTTGAGAACAACATGGGTAATCGAATCACGCCCGAGCTAGCTGGCGGCATGATTCGTAGCTTGATCGACATTCTCGCCACGGGCGTACAGCAGTCCGGCGATTCGCAGCAGCAGACCGAGCCGGCATCTGAGGCCCAGCTTCAGGAGGAGGGAAGTAATGGCATGGTATGACGCGGGGACAGTCAAGGTTACTGTAAACAGCGCGACGGTGACGGGTACTGGCACCAAGTGGCTGGCCGGTGCCCGGCAGGGTGAGGCCTTTGTGGCGCCAGACGGGCGTCTGTACGAAGTGTTGAACATTGCCTCTGATACTTCTTTGACACTGACTAAACCTTATCGTGGTGCGACGGCTACAGGTCAGCCTTATGCTTTGGCCCCCATGCAAGGGTATGTCAAGGAGCTGGCAGATCGTGCAGCAGAATTGCTGCCTGCGCTGTCGGATATAGGGACAGCCGCTAAGGGGACTTTGACAACATCAACCATAGACCCCGTTGCCGGTCGCGTGATGCGAAATGCTGATTGGGGATTTGGGGGAGCGAATGGCGTAGCTGCAGATCAGAATATTTTGAATAACACGGTCAATGGTATTTATCGATCTGGTTCTTCGGATGAAGGTAAGCCGGACGCCCACACTGCCGGGTCTTACTTCAGGATGGGTTGGGGCACTACCTATTATGGCTTGCTGTATAACTCACCTATCACTGATAAGTGGCATGTCCGTACAGTCAGAGATGGGGCAGCAAATAGCTGGAAAGAGTTGATGACGGTGGGGCAGTATGGCGTGGGCCGCTCGGGCGCAGACGCCAACTTGGACGTATTCCCAGCAGCAAAGCTTGATGATTTGAACGTGGGATCTGGGGCTTACTACTACAACGAGGCAATTGGCTCTGTATCAGGGCTACCATTTGACAACGTAGCTGGGTATAACGCCGGGGTCGTTTTCCACAGGCAAGCCGGCACAGCCGGGGGGCAAGTGGTAGTCAGCTCCAGTAACAGATTGGGTTGGCGTGGTCGGCGTGCTGGTGCTTATCACACTTGGCGCGAGGCTATGTATGTTGGGGAGTATGGTTTCGGCGGTGCCCAGGCATCTCCGACCTCGTGGGATGCCCAAAAGACTGGCTGGTACTATAAATCAGGAGCAAAGCCAGCCTGGGGCGGCGGTGGGTTTTTCTTGGATTTGGCTTACAACACAACCCACTTTAACTCTGGCCTGCGTATTTCGACGGACCCCTATACCGATAACTTCTACATGAACGGCGCGGTATCCGGTCAAAAGACGTTTAGGGATGCCTGCAAACTTGTCCATGACAAGAATATTGTAGGCGATGTGGCTGCTGGCTCCGTTATTGCCACGGGATCAAACGCTAACGGAACGTGGGTGCGATTCGCAGACGGTACCCAGCTTTGCTACGGGACCTTTGGCTTTTCTGGTAATGGTTGGAAGCCTACCTCACCCGCTATTTATTACCCGCTTGGCTTTATCTCCCAACCTTCAGTATCCATACAGACCACGAATGACGGCTCCGCATACTACACCGCCGCCCAAGTGGCCATGGGTCCTGGGTTATCTGCCTTTCACATCCGAACCTCCGTTACGATTCCTGATAGCGGGACCAGTCTAGGCGGTAGCTATATTGCAATTGGACGATATAAGTGATGAATATTACCTTGGTGTTAACTCCACAAGTTCCTATCGGTGACGTAGCCCCCCTGACCGTAGTCCGTCAGGGTGAAAAAATCACGATTAATGGGGAAGTCCTTGATTTGTCCTTTATGGAGCAGGGCGATTCTTTGCCAGCTGGGTCGATTGAGCACCCGTTACTTGGTGGCGCGTCGGTCATTCGCGATGAAACAGGAATTCTGATTGATGGCCTGCTTTTTCATATCGCAGCGAATCAAACAGACCCAGCAGCGTGTTTCCCCGAGCCTGTGATTATCAGCCATGACGGTGTTGTTGCTTTGCCTGCACAGGCCCCAGCACCCCCGTCGCCTGTTCCAGAGCCGGAGCCTGAACAGATTGAAATACCCACTATGGAGCCAGAAGATGAACATCAGGATTGATACCAGCAAGCTGCGCACTGCTGCGACACAGCTACAAGAATATAAGGAGGCCAAGATTGCTTCGTTGTCTGCAGCATGTCGGCAGGCAATTACGGCAGGGTTTGAATCAAGCGCCCTGGGTGAGCCACATTTATACCCAAGCAAGGAAACGGACCAGCTCAACCTGGCCGGTAGCGTGACCGATTCGCTGCTGGCCGACCTGCCAGCAGACTGGGTAACGCCGTTCTGGTGCGCGGACTCCACTGGTGAGTGGGCCATGCGCCCGCACACCGCCACACAGATCCAACAGGTTGGTCGAGAGGCCAAGGCTCGGATTCTGAGTTTGATGCAGCACAATGCGGCGCTGGCCGAGCAGGTCCAGATGGCGCCGGACAAAGCGGCAGTCGATCAAATCGTGTGGGAATACCCAGCCGCCTAAGCGGCTTTTTTTACGTCTGCTGCTTTTGCAGCGCTTCACGGGAGACAGCCATGCCGACCGTAAACAAGGGGAAGAAATCAATGTTGCACAACGACGCCGCTCATTTGCCCATAAGCACTGGCTCGGCACTGCTTATTTATGGATGGACGATGCAGGATTTTGTGCTGACGCTCTGGGCAGCCTATGTAGTGATTTTGATTGTGACTAAGCTGCCCGATTTCTTGCGTGCGGCAGCCCGTTTGGTTGGTGGCCTGCAGCGTGCCTGGGGGAATTTCAAGGAGTGGAAGCGTGGATCTAAAAACTAAGGTCGGTACTGGGATAGTTGCGGCTGCGATTGGTCTGGTTGCCGCTTGGGAAGGCCGTTCACTGGTTGCCTATGTGGATCCGGTGGGCATTCCGACTATTTGCGACGGCTATACCCATGGCGTGAAACTGGATGATGTGGCCACGCCTGAACGGTGCGATGCCTTGACTGAGCAGGAGGTGCGCAGGGCGCTGGCGGTTGTGGATGGCTCGACGCCTGGCCAACTGCCCGACGGCGTACGCGTGGCGCTGACCAGCTTCGTCTACAACGTGGGGCCAGGCGCATATGGCAGCTCCACGCTGCTGCGCAAGCTGCGGGCTGGCGATCTGGTCGGGGGCTGCAATCAGTTGCCGCGATGGGTGTATGCCGGAGGCAAGAAACTGCGTGGTCTGGAGCGACGGCGCGAAGCAGAGAGGCAGATATGTCTATCCGATCTGCAGTGACGGGGGCTGCTGTTCTTGCAGCCCTTTTTCTTGGCCTGCAGATTTACGGTTCAGCCCAGCACAAGAAGGGTTACGACAAAGCCCAGGCCGAATACATGATCGCTGTCGCCCATGCGCAGGGCAGGGCTCGGCAAATCGAACATGAATTAACCGAAGAAATGGAGGCCCGAGATCGTGAAACGCTGGAACAGCTGGAGCAAGTGGCTATTGCTGAGCGCCGCGCTGCTGATGAGCGCGTGCGCAAGTCAGCCGAAGAATACGCAGCCCGCTATCGTCGGGATACCGCGCTTGCCAGCGCTGCCGCAGAGCGCCAAGCAGCCGATACCGCCATCCGAATGTTTGCCGAGCTGCTTGGAGGGCTTGATAGGGCTGCGGAAGTCTACGCAGCAGAGGCTGACCGGCGCAGAGTAGCTGGGTTGGCGTGCGAAGCTGCGTACAATGACTCTCAGAAGCGTTAGTCTTTGCTGTTTAAGCGGCTTAGATTATGCTCCTCTCGACTGCAGTGAGCGCGTTCTTTCAGTTACAGCTATGCGTTAAAATGAATTTTAGGTGGGGCCTTGGGAGTGTGTGTGCGGGTTGGATCGGACTGAAACCTAATCACAAGACAGAAGAAAGGGCTTGTCATATACTGAGGCGCCCTCACCTTAGTGGTGTCTGGAGTTAAAACTTAAATATCATGGCTAAGCAGATTTTTTTTATTGCTATAACAGCAAACGCAGCTCAGGTTACGGAGCGCATCGAAAAGATTTTTCAGGAAGAACGACGCTTCCGTTTAGCGGACGATAAATGGTTCGTGGTGTTCGATGGCATGTCGAGAGAGCTTGCTGAGGAGATAGGAATTCGCTCCAACCCAGCCATTGGAGCTGGGGTTGTTTTACCCGTAGATAGTTATAGTGGCCGTGCTTCTACCCAGATGTGGGAGTGGCTGAAGCTAAATATGGAGCGGCAGTGAGATGGAGAGCGTGAGGAAAGCTGAGAAGCAGCGAGATGGCGCTGATATGGTCTCAGATGATGCCGTCGACTCTGTCGCTGTTCCTGAGCCACTAAATGCCTCTGCGGGAAATATGATGTCTGGAGTTTGGTCTGAGCTCGTATCAATTCAAAAAACTTTGGGTGGAATGGAGCAAAAGCAGATCACTTTAGCAGAGAGACTTGAGCGCGTTGAGACAAAGACGACGAAAGTGTCTGACAAAATCAGTCGTGTGGCATGGAGTATTTCCGGTGCTCTCTTACTTGTGTCGTTAGTGTTCGGTGTGACTCGTTTTGTTCCTTTTAAAATAGTAATGGCAGATGATGACAAAGACGCTTCTGGTGTGTCGGCACCGGCTGACCTTCCATCTGACGCAAAAAAATAAATAGATTGGAATATCGGCTATTTCCAAACGTCAACAACCTGGCTCCAGTCCGTTGTATAGGCAGGGGTCATACGCTCCTGCTTCATCTTCCACACTGCATCGTCAGGTGCGAACGAGCTAGCTGCGGCGATGGTGCTGCGCCCGTAACGCTGATTCAGGTCGTCAAGAACTGACATTAAGGCAGGCTTGTCCATTGAGGCGGGCGGGGGCGCTGCTGAAAAAAGGCTGCCTTGTGAGGCAACTTGCTGTTGACTTGCTAAGTCCAGCAGGCATACGCCTGCCTTGGAATACTTAAATCCTTCCCGATAGACCTTTCGTAAAGCGGAGAGGGCGGCTTGCACCAGATCGACGGTGCTGTCAGTGGGAACGAGCAGGCGTGCCACAGTGCCCCCAGAGTATTGCGGGTCATTGCGAAAGTAGCTTGTTCTGATGAACACCAAAACCGATGCGGTCATGGATTCTTGAGAACGTAGCTTTTCAGCGGCACGGCTGACAAAAGTGCTGATGGCTTGTTCCAGGTCCTCAAGGGCCAATACAGGCCGACCAAACGAGCGAGAGCACATGATTTGCTGCTTATCCGCTGGCACTTCTTCCCATTCCAAGCAAGCCTCCCCGGCCAGCTCTCTGGCAGTCTTGGACACCACGATAGAAAATTTATCGCGCATCACGCGCCAATCAGCCTGGGCTAAGTCCGCAGCCGTGTGAATCTCAAGTGCTTGAAGCTTTGGAGCAAGCTGCCTGCCTACGCCCCACACATCATTGATGGGGACATGCCGTATGGCACGCATGAGGTCCGCCGTAGTGAGCCCTGACAAATCACAGACGCCTTGTAAGCGGGGCAGCTTCTTGGCTAAATGATTAGCTAGCTTGGCCAGGGTCTTTGTCGGCCCGATACCCACGCAAGTAGGAATGCCCACCCACTGACGAACGCGCTGACGGATTGCCCCGCCGATTTCCCGGCCACTACCTGGTACGCCAGTCAGATCCAGGAAGGACTCATCAATCGAGTAAATCTCTTGTTTAGGGGAGAACTGGCCGATGACGTTCATCATCCTGCTGCTGAGGTCGCCGTACAGATTGAAATTGGCAGATAGGGCTATGAGCCCGTGGGTGTCGGCCAGATGCTTGATCTTGAACCACGGAGCACCCATTTTGATGCCGAGGTCTTTGGCTTCCTGCGTCCGAGCAATTGCGCAGCCATCGTTATTGGAGAGCACCACCAGGGGCCGGCCCTCATAAGCAGGGCGCATCGCCCGCTCGCAGGAGCAGTAAAAGGAGTTGCCGTCTATGAGGGCTATGCGGGGAGCAGGCCTTTGAGTGTCCATGTCACTACTCCCCATATAGTTAGCTCTTGTCCATCCCGAAACTCAATGTCTGAAAATGTTGGATTTGCCGCTTGTAGCTTTACCCGGCCCGCTCTGCGAAACAGGCGCTTGATAGTGAATTCGCCGTCCACCACAGCCAGGACGACCTGACCATGCTTCGCTTCAATAGAGCGATCAATCACCACATAATCACCGTCATCAATCCCAGCATCCCGCATGGATGGCCCACGCACACGCATGAAGAAGGTAGCGTCAGGTTGGTTAATCAGCAGCTCGTTCAAGTCGAGCCGCTTTTGGGCGTGATCTTCAGCAGGGCTGGGAAACCCACACTGCACCGTTGAGGGTGTGGTCCAGACATGTACAGGAAGCTGTGAGAGGGGGGCGGGCGAGGTCATGATGAATACTGTATGAAAAAACAGTAATTTAGCATTATCAGCGCCCTAATGTGTTACAGGCTGTGGACGCAAAAAAGCCCGCCACAAGGCGGGCGATAGGTGTCTCGCAAGGTTAAATCTGCTCCGCATCGATTAATACTTGCATATATATCAACGCATTAGAATGGCTGGGAAACGCATGATTGCGGAGCGAAATAAGACTTAACCGCTTGAAAATACAGAGATTACCGTTGGAATCATAATCCGCAGGTCCCCTGTTCGAATCAGGGATGCGCCACCAGAATACCTCTGTTAAATCAGGACAAAAAAGCCACCCAGTCGGGTGGCTTTTTTGTTTTCTGCGGTTGGGGTGTCAACCAAGTTTCGACGCAAGATTGGTTGTCACCAACAACTTCCTAAGGTGTTGTGTGCCATGTCAAGGACGGGCACGGAAGCCGCAGCCCGGCTTGCCGGGACCGGATGAGTACCCGGCGAAGCGAATCCTTGACACACCACTGATCACACACGCTATTGGTTGGGTTGCAGGGTGCTGTTTGCCCTGCAACCCTGCCACGTGGCGAACGTGGGGTTTGGGGCGAAGCCCCATTACTAGTAGACAAGATAAACATGTTGAAAACGCTTGCTGTATTTGGAGTAAGCCAACGCTGAGCATGCCAGATTCTGGAAGAATTCCTAACTGCCTGAATTTATGTTGGGTAATTGTGGGTATTCATATACAATTAGGGTACCCAAACAAACCCAAAGAGAGGTTATATCAGCTATGCCCCCACCATTTGACAGCCAAGGCGCTTACTATTCACAAGCGCCCCAGGTACAGCAGCACGAAATCGGACGAATTCGCCAGTTCATCATGGAGCTGGAGTGGCAACAGTCGAATCTGTTTTCGCAATTGACTCTTCTTGGTACACGCCTGGTGACCCCTGAGGATCGACTGCGATACGTCAATTTGTTGGCTCAGTACCACCAAAATCAAGATAGTTTGAACCAGCACGGGACAGTGTTACAGGAGATGTTGGCGCTCCTGCCTGTTGAGCAAGGACGTGTTCAAATTTCTGATCAGGTCAAGCGTGAGATATATCACCTGTATCACGCCAGCCGCTACACACAAGAGGCGCTCGCTTCGCAATATGGTATTTCGCAAAGCTCCGTACAGCGCATCGTCACAGGGCCTGCTCCAGCCCCATTGAATGGGGTCAATACGGCCAGCTTGGGATGATTCCCGACGGCTGCAGTGCTACCAAGCCACCTTCTGGTGGCTTTTTTTGCATATCGAGTCGGATTCTGCTCATAGGTGATGCGGCAGCCTGTGATTATTACCCGCTCTTATTTCAAGGCTCCGCAAAAAGGCTAAGATACCAAAGGATTTAGCATTCTGGCTGAATCAAGATGGTCAGGAGCAAGATGCGCATACCGCATGGTCGTCTTCAAATCTTGATGCCCCAAGATGCGCTGCAAAGTCAAAATATTGCCGCCATTGATCATAAAATGGCTGGCAAAGGTGTGACGCAGAACATGGGTAAGCTGCCCCATCGGCAACTGAATACCAGCGCGTTCAATGGCCTCCTTAAACGCACCGGTACAGCCGGTGAACATTGCACCCATGTTCCGATGCTCAGCATGATGGGTAAAAATCTCGTCCTGCATTTCCTGGCTGATAGGTACTGCCCGCGCCTTGCCTGTTTTCGTGCGGGCGAACTGGATCAGTCGCTGCCGTACCTGCTGTGGTTGTAATTGCTCTGCTTCGCTCCAACGGGCACCCGTAGCAAGGCAAATCCGTGACACCAAATCCACATGCGGGTTGATCGATTTTTTCAGCTCGACCAGAAGCACCGCGATCTGCTCCTTGGTCAGATAAGACAGCTCATTTTCTTGTACCTTGAACTGGCGCAGGTCTTTCAGCGGATTGTCTCGTTTCCAGACACCAAGCCGAATTAGCTCATTGAACATGGCCCGCATGTATGCATGCTCACGGTTTATGGTGTTCAAGGAAATGCCTGCATCCAGGCGCTGGCTACGATACCCCGCAAAAACCTGTGCATTAAACTCACTGCCGATGGGGTTTTTTAGCGCAGTGATAGCGGCCTTAATCCGCTTATAGGTATCCTCTGCCGCCCGCAGCTCTTTGCCATGATGGTCAAACCAGATGGTAGCTAATTCATCCAGCCGCCGTAGGTCTTTCTTCTCCGGCATCCAGTCCGCCTTACTGTTGGCGTTCGACTTGACCCACACTTCCCAATTCTTCGCTTCTGCCTGAGTGCGAAACGTTTTGCGTAGACGCTTCGCACCTCGCCCTCCAGGCTGAATATCTACCAGCCATCCTGTATCAGTCCTTCGTATCGTCATGCCTTGGTTCGTAAAACATAAAAAATTGATGTTGATGAGCCGTGCGTGGGTCTGGCACAGGTACTTCGTCTCCGTGAGGGTTGTTCGACTTTTCCTTTGATAGTCGAGCAAGATGATTGGCTCTTGCTTCCTCCCGTTTCTGCCAGATGTCTTTCAAAGACTGGTACTGCTCTGATGAGCACTCGTCGTAGATTTTGTCCACTAAAACACTGTCCCACCATCTTGCGAACACAATCGTGCGTGCCAATGCCTTAATCGAGTTTTCCAGGGTGTCTATGCTTTCAGATAGCACTCGATCTTTGAACTCTATTGAGGCCTGAAAGTAGCGTTCAGCCAGGGGGTCTTCCATATGCGCGCGCTCAGGCAATGTTGTTGCAGTTACTGGGGCGATATGACCGTTAGCAACATCAGTTATTCCGGTCATTAACCAAAAAGCGTACTGCGGACGGAGTTTGCCTAGAGCCGCTAGCACCTCTGTGGTCGCTCGCTGCCTCTGTTCGTGGATGCTTCGCCACGTACGAGCATTGATCTCCGTTATTTCTTCAAGGCGCTTCCAGAAACTCCTTCTTTCTAAGTTTCGAGCGCTGTCCACTAGTTCTTCGATCAGCAGTAGTACACGGGCGTTGAACTCTATTGACATCGCAATAAATCCTCTATATTGTGCGCTCTATTGCTACTCGCAATTTTATTGCGAATTCATCGTAGTGTATTTCGAGCGGGTAATTTATACAAATGGATAGTTTACTTGTTGCACATAGCAATCCTATAGCGCTCTCAATGCCATTAATGACGCCAATCGCGTTTTCTCAGGCTATGGGCATAGAGCACTCGGTCTTCCAGGCCCAATGTAATCGTGGCTATTGGCCCACCATCAAGGTTGGTAAACGAGTGTTTATCAATGTCGAGGCTGTACGAATCAAAGCGGCACAACGTGCAGCGGAGTTCGCGTTATGAAACAAGGATGCGGCTTAACTCGAGAACTAATGGTGCCTGTTATCTGGCAGAAAGCTCCTTTTGCGTTCCAAGCCTCCGCCGCAGCCCCCGCAGCGGGGCGAGGAGGTGCGGCGGAGGCGCGGAGCGCCGAAGCATCTTACGTACCAGTTACACGTAAAGTTAGTCTCACAGATGAGAAAAAACACTCTCTTGTGAAGGTCTGATTGTGAGTATTCCGATCTTCATAGACTGGGTGACTATCAGACAAGAGCGGCCTGAAGGAGGGGTTCCGGTGCTGAATGGCGGCAAAGTCATTCGCATAGATTCGGATGGCTCAATTGATTGGCAGGTTGATCAAAGGCTTGGACTGGAAGGTTCCTTTGATAGTCGAGTGGATATTCGCTGTGACGGGGTAGGAGTGGAGTTCAGTGGGAATATTGCTCGCTATAACCGGCGAGACAACTTATTCGGCTACCAGTGGGACGAAACTATCTCTCGTATTAATAGCTTGCTCAACCTGCACTCGATTCCACCTTTTACCAAGGGGAAGCTCTTTCGTTTTGCCGACTCAGGCTGGACATGGACCGGTGCCAGAGTATCAAGAATAGATGTGACGATGAACTACGCCACTTTTTCCGAAAAGGCAATCCAGGCGGTTTTATCTTCTCTTGCGGGACACCATATTGGTCGACAAAAGGGCGTGTTGAGACCGGATGGCGCAACGATTGAATACGGCTCAGGCAGTAAATATGTGTACGGAAAAATTTATGCCAAGCATGTTGAGTTTGAGCGCCACTTCCGCCGTAAATCTGGTTCCCATGTTGATACTGAAGTAATTGATTTTTGTAGGAACTATGGGGTTCTCAGAGAGGAGTTTAGTCTCAAAAGTCGCTTTTTGACCCAGCGTGGAATGGCTTATCTCGGAGCGATAAAACAACAAGATTTGAATGATGTTTTTTTGAGCCGCTCCCAGTTCACGAGGTTTGAGAAAGTGAAATACGAAAGCTTTGACGACTTGCCTCGCCATCTTCGAGCCACTTATGTGAGTTGGCGTGATGGTTTTCCTCTTGGCCTCTCCCTGGCCACATTTTACAGACACCGCAGTGCGTTGCTGGAGTACGGCATTGATATTTCTGTGCCATCAAATGTGATGCGTTTACCAATCCGAATACGCACTATCGACGTGGCTGCCTTGGAAGCACCGGAGTGGTATCGCCGGAAATACGGTTAGGAATTTTCGCGCCGGAATACGCCGAGCCGGACTACGCGCAAACAGGCGAAAAGGAAATAGAAATGGCAATCGAAAGATGCAAGATCATGGGCGTCAAATTCTTCTCCGGGAATATTGATGGCAAGAATATCGACAGTGGCAAGGTGTATATCGAGGAAGCATTGGATTTCACGACTGGGCGTGCCAAAGGCTATGCCAGCCAAGAGTATTCGCTCGGAAAAGCCGAAGCGGCTCAAGCAATCATGCACTTGGAATTCCCATTTGTTGGAGAAGTCGAGTTCATGCGTGTCACGAACGGCGATGTGACTAAGAACATTGTTATGGGGGTGAAGCCGGTTGAGCGCATTCCTAAAGATCAGAAAAGCGCCTAAGCCTAGCTCTCGTCATGACACGCATCTATCTCCAGTACTGCGACATTAGCACCGAAGCCGGAACGGATTGCCCTGTGCAGCATCGCCAGCAGATCGTCATTGAACGCGAAACGCTGGAAGCCGTAGGCAACCCGATTCCGGCGCTTAATGCTGCCGATGTTGCCCAGGTATTCAGCCTGGGACTGTCAGTAGTGGTGCTGTTCTTCCTGCTGGGGCGTGGTGTTGGAACCGTATTGAACCTGATCCGCAGGGGTTAGGTAGATCCGATAGGCAGGCGGTTTCCTGCCCAACTTAAAGAAGAAGGAACTTCCTATGAAGAAGCTGAAATTTAATTTCAAGCCGGTGGCTGCCGCCTTGGGCGCCACTGCTCTGATGCTGGCATCGGGTGCAGTTATGGCCCAAGAGGCGGGCAGCATTGACTTTACTGCGATCACTGGAGCATTTAAAGCATCGGACATCATGACAGCAATTATCGCTGTGGCCGGTGTATTGGGAGCGATCTACGCCACTATGACCGGTGCCAAGATGGCATTACGTTTGATTCGCGGCGGTTGATCCAACAGCATAAGTAAATCAGGCAGGACTGGCCACCCGCCTGATCTATTTTTTTGAAGGTGAAAGCTGTGATTACTTCGCTTTGGTATCTCGTTATTTTCGCTTGGAGCATTGTTAGCGCTTGGGCGCTAATCAAAGGATTGGAATAATGGCCTTATCTAGTTTGCGTTTTTTTTTCTTGGCTTGGTGCTTGCTTATCACACCAGTCACTTATGCCCAAGCCCTGCCCAAGCCCGAACCAGAGCGTGTTTCCAGGGCTATATCGGGTGTTTTGCAGGAAGGCATTCAGAAGCGTGGTTTTGCAGCAAATGATCCTCGTTTTATGAATACGGTTGCGCGAGCGACTCCTGTCCTCTCTATGAGTGCAGGCAGCACAGCCGCAGTGGTTACTGCCGGGGCGATCACCGCACCAGCCTGGGCTACGGTAGCTCTTGCAATAGGGGTTGGAGCAGTTGTGTCTTATGCAGTAAGCCTGGGAATCGATACTTTAGTCGATTGGTTCTTCCGGAATGATGGATTAATAGACCAGTCCAGTGCGGAGAACAGTGCCTATCCATCTCATGCTTTTAATGCTGGGGATCGCGTATGGACATACAAAGATTGGGGCGGCGAAGCACACTATGGTGCAAATGCTGATGCATTGGCGCGTGAGCATCGCTATACAGATATGAAGCGGCAGGGCTATACCAATATTACAGAGCCGACTTGCTTTGCCGACGGCACAACAAACTATTGGTGTGGAAATTACAAGGTTTCCTTGTCAGGCACCGCCCCGGTTGGTTGTGGTGCAGGTATGCAAGCTATTGGCGCTAATTGTGCTTCCTTTTCATATCCTTTACCCAACTCATTCCCAGATGTTCAAGGCTTAACGCCACAGCAAGCTATTGATAATCTGACAGAAGAAGAACTCGATAAGCCTCTAAATCCGGTTCTAGTTGCTGCCTTGGCTAACCGGGCATGGCAAGAAGCGGCCCTTGAGCCTGGCTATGACGGTTTGCCATACCCACAAAATGATCCTCTTACCGCAGCAGAAGTCACTCCCTGGGTGCAGGCTAATCTTGATTTAGCCCCTACGGTAAGAGATTTTGTCTCCCCGAATCCGACGACCAGCAACAACAATAATCCGTGGGCTTTGCCAGCAAATCCCTCGTCTCCTGCTCCGACTCCTGCGTTACCTAATCAGAACACAACCAACCCAGGCGCAGAAAACCCTACAACAAATCTTGGCCCCGATCCTGGTATTGGTTTTCCAACGTTAGAAGCTACTCCCACTGCACAGCAAATTCTGCAACCTATTTTAGACATTGGAGAGCGTTTTCGTGGATACGAGCCATTTTCTCATGCTGGCGAATGTCCCCGCCCGACCCTTGAGTTGTACGGCACTCACGTACTCGATGCACATTGCATCTTGATCGATAACAACAAAGCCATCATCCAAGATGCCATGTTGCTGGCATGGGCACTGATTGCGCTATTTATCGTTTTGTCTGCGTGAGGTCATCATGTTCGGGATCATTCTATCCGCATTGAGTAGTGTCTTGACTTGGGTGTTTCGTTCCATTCTTGTGAAGTTTGTGCTGTTCTTCGCGCTGTATTTCATTACATCGGAGTTTGTCGGCTTCATCGTGAAGTTACTACCTGGATCAAACGCTGTTGATGCGGCGTTTTCTGGTATCGGTGCTGCAACGTGGTACTTCCTTAATGTGTTTGAAGTTCAGGCAGGAGTTGCAATGGTTGTTTCTTCCTACACGACGCGCTTCATCATCCGACGTATACCGGTCATCGGATAAAAACTATGCCTATCAATGCTTACACCGGCCTGATGGGATCAGGGAAAAGCTATGAGTGTGTGTCCTCTGTCATCGTGCCTGCTGTTAGGGCTGGTCGTCGCGTAGTCACGAACGTGGACGGTATCGATAGCGATGCAATCCGCGCCTATTGCCAGGAGAAGTATGGTGTTGAACCGGAGGGTCTGGGATCGGTCGTCCATTGTAAAAATGAAGATGTGGGGAAGGCCGACTTTCTGCCTTATGGCGAGAACGTTGATACCTTTTGCCAAGCCGGTGACATTATCTGTATCGATGAGGCATGGCGTTTCTGGGGGACAGACTGCAAGCTGCTAGCTGAACATAAAGTGTTCTTTCGAGAGCATCGCCATTTTGTGCATCCCGATACCAAGGTTTGTTGCGACCTAGTGCTAATGGTGCAAGACATTTCCGACTTGCATCGCATTCTCAAAGTCGTGGTTGAAGTTACCTTCAGAACCACCAAGATAAAGTCGCTGGGCCTGAACAAGACCTACCGTGTGGAAGTGTGGGAAGGGTACAAGCTCACGCAGAGAGGTCGTGTAGCCGTTGAGAACAAGCGATATAACGCACAAATTTTCCCACTCTATAGCAGCTATACGGGTGGGGCAGGCAAGGAGCTGCAAGTTGATGGTCGCCAGAACGTCTTGAAAAGTCCGAAGCTGTGGATTTTGGCCATTGTGGTCATTAGCGTATTTAGCTTCAGTATCTATACGTTAATAGGTTTTTTTGGTGGTGGAACGAAAATTAATAATGCAACCACATCAATTGCTTACGGTGATTTCAAGACAGATTCAGCGTTGCCTGCTTCCACACAGGTAGAGCGCGCCCAACCCCGACAAGCTATGTCCGCGTCCTGGCGGCTGGTTGGCACCATGCAGTCAGGTAAAACGGTCTACACGGTTATCCAGTCTAACGATGGTCGTATACGGCTTGAGCATCCTTCCAACTTTCAAAATAGTGGCTCAGCAACGATTGGTGAGGTTGATGGCGAACGCATCACCTCCTGGACCGGCAGTAAACCCACATCTAAAGGCCAATAAATGAAACTTCGAATCCTGGCATCACTCTTATCTTTGGCTCTAACTGGGACTGCTCAAGCCAAGTTGGTTAACCTTGATTTGCAAGGCGCAAGCATCGCTGAAACAGTGCAGCTTATTTATCGAGAGTCTACCAATACCCCTTATGTGCTCGCTCCAGATGTTCTTGAGGATGAGCGACTAATTTCCTTCAGGTATACAGACAATCAGGGCAAGTTTCCGCTTTTTATGCAGTATTTTTTAGACAGCCTGGGCTACACGGTAGAACGAAAATCTGGCGTGGATTTTGTGCGTAAACGTGTTGAGGGTGAGCCTCCTATTCAAGCTGAGCACATCTACATTTATCAGCCACGATACCGCGAAGTGTCTTATCTATCGCGGACTCTGACACCGTTGTTCAAAGGGTCATTCGTTACAAACCGCAGTGTAAGGGCTACGCCTGAAGCCAGTCCTAAGAGTGAAGTGTCAGCATCTTCGGCTGCCTCATTGATTGATCAGTCTTCGGATGTATTGGTGTTTGCAGGTGCCGAAGAAGAAATTCAACGTTTACGTGAATTGCTGCCTCAAGTCGACCAGCGCGTTGGCGAAGTGGCAGTACGGGGCTTGGTATATGAGGTGAGCAACAGTGACCGGCAAGGCTCAGCATTTGGACTGCTGGCGAACTTACTTGGAGGGCATGTAGGTATTGGTATAGGCTCCACTGCTACAAATTTGGGTAACTTTATTCAGATCAAAAACACCAGCCTGGATGCTGTTTATTCCATGTTGTCCAGTGATAGTCGTTTTAAGGTGGTGTCGTCACCTGCTCTTCGTATCCAGTCCGGTTCTCAAGGTGTTTTTTCAGTGGGCCAGGAGGTGCCTGTACTAGGCGCACTGTCATACCCACAAGGGGCAGGTCAGGCTGTTCAGTCCGTTGAATATCGTAGTTCCGGCGTGATTTTTGATGTTCGGCCCGTTGTAAAAGAAAGCATCATTGATTTGGATATCACCCAACAGCTTTCTAACTTTGTGAAAACAACCACGGGGGTTAATAATTCCCCAACGCTAACGAAGCGAGAACTAAAAACCAAAGTAGGTATGGAAGATGGGGATGTCATAGTGTTGGGTGGGCTTACTGAAAGTAAGGACACTAACACCCGAGACGGCCTTAGCTTTTTGCCGCGATTTCTCCACACGACAGGATATGAACAATCAAGTAGTGAAATTCTTTTGGTGCTTCAGGTGCAACGAGTGCCAGGATCTGACTTGTGATTCTTGGTCATGACCAAGGGTTTGGTGTGAGTTGACCGCCTACGCTTAAGCAGGGAGAATTGTCGTTGAAATTAACCCTGCATATTTTAGAACGACGGCTTTTGAAATGAAAAAATCTCTAGTTTCTACGGTAGTATTTGCGTCAGTAGTTCTCACTGCTTGTGGAAAAAGCGAAGCAACACAGACGGTTGATTATTATAAAAACCATGATGTTGAACGTAAGGAGATGCTTGAGAAGTGTCGGAATGAAATGGGTGCGAAAGCGGCTGTATCAGATAATTGTATTAATGCTACTAAGGCGAAAACAGCACTTGAAACTAGTGCTAGCAGAAATACTTACACTGAGCTAGAGGTTCTTAAACCGTCAGATTTAAGCGACCTAGGGAAATAATTGAAAATATGGGTTTCTTATGAGCTCTGGCCAGCCCGAACGTAGAGCCGCTGCTGATTCTGCCCGGGCCTCAGTGCGGCTTGAGGGATTTTCTGTTCCAGAAGGCGCATTGCTTGAGTCAGAGAGATTTATTGCTGGTGAAATTGATTTTCAAGAGCTCATAAACCGCCTCTATCGGCAAGCCAAGAAGAGAACCAGTTAGGATTTTTGGTGTAGTGCTCAGTCTCTGCTGAGGCTTAAATGGTGGCAGATTCTCTACCTGGCTAGCTAAGCTGCGTCATCAAATCTCTACTCTGAGGCAGTCTTTTCTATGTCAAGGACGGGCACAGAAGCTGCAGCCCGGCTTGCCGGGACCGGGTGAGTACCCGGCGAAGCGCATCCTTGACATTATTCCCTGATAAAACACGCTTTAGGTTGGGTTGCAGGGTTTTTGACCCTGTAACTCTGCCACATGGCGAATGTGGGGTTTGGGGCAAGGCCCCATAGTACCGCTACGCTATAGCTGCAATTACGAATACTTACTACGTTATTTTTTCTGTATATGCAGTGCGTTAATTAATTTTTGAAAATCTCGAATTTTAATAAGGATACATAGATAGATGGCGAATCGGATTGAATATGCGCTCTATATGGAAGGTTGGTCCTTTGAGGAAGGTGATGAAAATGTTTTAGTGCAACACGCTCAGCGTGTTCTTCCGAGTGAGTACCAGGAAGTAATGGGAAGTCATATATACTGCCCTGTTTGTTTTACAAATCTATCTAGATCGCCAAAGGAAAAGGCATTATTTTCTAATAACCGGTCAGCGCGTTATAACCACTTACCGAGATATGTGGAAGTTGACTGCCCCCTTCGTACAAAGCAGACCACTGGAAAGTTATATCCTAATGTTGAGCTAGCACGGCAAGCAATAGAAAGCGGGGAGCTTGCAATTATAGATTCGTTTGTTATGGATTCTCCTGAACAGGTCGTTCCAGACGAAAACCAAATTTATGATGATGTTCATGTAGATCAAGCTGGACCAACTGTCGCAGTACCTCTTAGTAGTCACAATGGCGAAAGTTTCGAAGTTCCTAGTAAAATTACAACGGTAGCAGGCATATGTAGGGGTTTTGATCGAAATTTATATAAATATTATTTGTTGCCGGGATCTTCATCCGCTTTTTTACTTCAGTCGCTACTTATTGATATTCGGAGTGTCCAAGATGTAGATGAAACCCCAAGACTGTACTGGGGGATAGTTGAATCATCTACGGCCATGGGAGCGGCAGATTGGAATCTACGGATGACGAAGCTGTACTGCCATCGACGAGCTATAGATTTTCATATAAAGGCGGTTAGATCTGAACAAGAAAGGAAGGGGATTAATGATCAATCGCAAGATAAGATTGTAATTTTTTGGGGGGCAATAACGAGGAATGGTATTGGGTTGTGCGTAGAAAGACCAGGGTGGGGGGAGTACGCAGTTTTGCCTACGCAATATAAGAACCTCTTATTGGATTAGTGACTTTATGCCGTGTTGGTGATATGGCTGAGATTTATCTGATACAGATATTTTATTTGTTTTCAAGATAAATTATGTGGGAAAGTAGTCCGCTGATCACTAAAGAAAATGACGCGTGTCTAAGAGTAACTAGCAATCCAATAATCAAAAAATTATCAGCTATTTGGTAGTTAAGAGGGATCATCTGCCTATATCAGGAAAAAATATGTTTTAAATGTAGGTCTTGTGTGGTTTATAGATATTTAAAAACTACTAATTTCGTTGATGCTTAGATGTCAACAAAGCGTCAACCGCATAGCAAAACATAGCGTATTCATAGCGATGGATGGGTGGTCTAACCATTTGATTGCAAAGATAAAGCATCGCTAATGCCTTGCCATCAAACTGAATCATAATCCGCAGGTCCCCTGTTCGAATCAGGGATGCGCCACCAAGATAAAGAAAACGGCCCACAGCAATGTGGGCCGTTTTTTATTGCTCGTCGGGATGATGGAAAGCCGTCGGTGTTTACTTATACTGGGCTCATGACAAAACTCATCATCCGCCCCGAGACTTTGGCTGATTTTGCTGCCATCGAGACCGTTACAGAGGCTGCGTTTCGTGATGCGCCTCATACGAGCCACAACGAACAGTTTATTCTTGCTGCCTTGCGCGATGCGGGAGCATTAAGCGTTTCCCTGGTTGCGGAGCAGGGTGGCTTCCTTCTTGGGCATGTCGCCGTGTCACCCGTTTCCATCTCCGATGGCACCTCAGGGTGGTTTGGGATTGGCCCTGTCTCTGTGATCCCAAGGCTTCAGGGCCGTGGTATCGGGTCGCAGTTGATGCGTGAGGCCTTGGGGAGGCTTGCCGAGCAGGGTGCAGCGGGCTGCGTTGTTCTTGGTGACCCATCCTACTATCAACGATTCGGATTCAAACCTGAAGCCAGGCTTGTGTTGCCGGGCGTCCCTCCTGAGTACTTCATGGCCATGTCCTTCGGGCAAGTTGTGCCAGCCGGTACGGTTACTTACCACCCGGCATTTAGTACGCCGGTTTGATGTTGGCGATTAGGCCGAGCAAGGCGTTCAGGATGGTTTAGTTTTATTAAAGACGGTAGCCTTGCCATAGTCTGCTGTGTTTCTTGCCCAACTCAAGGTTAGGCTCATGAACTTATTCAAACGTGCTGGAGCCCTTGCGCTGTTCGTACCCGTCCCGGCTTTGGCGTCCGATGGTTTGCTGACCCTGGTTGCTGGAATTCCTGTTCTGCTTGTAGCGACCATTGTTTTTGCCGTGCTGCTGGCAATACGGTCTCGCAACCTCATCAAGACGCTGGCGACGATCCTGTTTGTCCCAACCTTGCTATTCGGCCTTTACAGCGCCTTGGATGCGGTCACCCTGTTGCGCGATTTTGGGACGGAGAACTTCAGCATTGGCCTTGCTTTCTTTGCGCTATTGGTGCTGGTTTGCGTGTTGTTCTTCCTGATCGTTCGTGGGCAGTCAAAGACACGCTAGCGGCTAGATGATGGGCTTTGTTTTGACCTTGTCCTTGCATATAAGGGGGGCAATTCTGTTGAGGCAGAGTTAGACGCTTTTGAGCCGGTTTATCGCCCGTTCATCTTTACACCTCATAAATTCGCGCACTAACAATAAGCGAAATCGGTCTTTTGACCCTCAAGTTCTTTTGTCTATTCTGATTCCTCGACCTAAGGGCTTATCAAGCCGCCACCATCATCGAGGAATGCTTCATGTCGTTGACGAAAACTCTGCAGCATCTGGGCCTGGCCTTGGCGGCCAGCGTCGTATCTCTAAGCGCGCAGGCCACCAGCCTGACCGTTGCTTATCAGACCATTCCCACTCCATCCAATGTGCCTCAGGCCGATGGCGTTTATGAAAAAGAAACGGGCGCAAAAATCGACTGGCGCAAGTTTGATGGTGGGGCAGAGGTCATCAACGCCGTCGCTTCGGGTGATGTGCAGATTGCCTATTTAGGCTCCAGCCCTTTGGCCGCCGCAGTCAGTCGTAAATTACCTATAGAAACCTTTTTGGTCGCAGCTGAGTTGGGCACCAGCGAAGAGCTGGTGGTGCGTAACGGTTCTGGCATTCAGGCTCCGCAGGACCTCATTGGCAAGACGATTGCCACGCCCTTTGTGTCCACCAGCCATTACAGTCTGCTGGCTGCGCTCAAGTATTGGAAGATCGATCCCAAGCAGGTCAATATCATCAATCTGACGCCGGCCAATATTGTGGCAGCCTGGGCTCGTGGTGATATTGATGGTGCTTATACGTGGGACCCGGCCTTGAGCAAGGCCAAGGAAAGCGGCAAGGTGCTGATCAGTTCAGGGGAACTGGCCAAGCTGGGTGCTCCGACTTTTGATGTGTGGTTAGTGCGCAAGGATTTTGCGGAAAAACATCCGGATATTGTGTCGGCTTTTGCGCGTGTCACCTTGACTGCGTACGAGGGCTATACGCATGATCCTGCTGCCTGGGTAGCCAATGCAGATCACATCAACAAGCTGTCCCGCTTGACTGGTGCGACGCCTCAAGAAATTCCCAATGTTCTGGCTGGCAGCGGCTTTTTATCTGCGGCTGATCAAATCAAAACTTTAGGTCAGCCCACTGCCAAGGCCTTGGCCGATACCTCTGCCTTCCTGAAAGAGCAGGGCCGTATCGACGAGGTCTTGCCTGATTACGCGGGTTACACCACCAGCAAATATGTCGAGGCGGCTGCCTCGCAGGCCAGGTAATTCTGATGGCGCAATTAACACTGAATCACGTCAGCGCACGTTATCCCGGTGCCAATCATTTGGCGCTGCGAGATGTGTCGCTGCAATTGGGGTCGGGGCAGTTGGTGGTGGTGCTGGGGCCTTCGGGAAGTGGCAAGACTACCTTGTTGAATCTGATTGCTGGCTTCACCTTGCCCAGTGCTGGAACGATTATCTTGGATGGCGAACCTGTGCGCGGCCCTGGGGCTGATCGCGGTGTGGTGTTCCAGGACGACGCCTTGCTGCCTTGGCAGACGGTTCTGGAGAACGTGGCTTTTGGTTTGACGCTGCGGGGGGAGTCCAAGGAGCAGCGGCAGGCTGTGGCCCGTCATCAATTGGCTCTGGTAGGGCTGGAGGGCTTGGAGCAGCGCCGTATCTGGCAATTGTCTGGTGGTCAGAAGCAGCGGGTGGGTATTGCTCGTGCTCTGACGGCGGACCCGCGTGTGCTCTTGCTGGATGAGCCTTTTGGGGCGCTGGATGCTTTCACCCGCGAGCAGGCTCAGACGCTGCTGTTGAATGTCTGGCAGCGTAGCGCCAAGCCTGTTTTTCTGATTACTCACGATATTGAAGAAGCTGTCTTTCTAGCTACCGATCTGATCATTTTGGGTGGTACGCCTGGGCATGTGGTGGAGCGTTTGGGGCTGGATTTTGGGCGACGTTACACCGATGGGCAGCCGGTGCGTCAGGTGAAGTCCTCACCAGAGTTCATCGCGGCGCGAGAACGTGTGCTGGAGCATGTGTTCTCGGCGCATCCTGTTGCGGCTTCGTCCTGAATTTAGGAGATTGTTCATGAAATCCTCTGCCGCTGGCGAAGTTCTGCAAGCAGGCGATATCGCAGGTTTGTCGGGCGCTTCGTCTTTAAGTGTGTGCAGCGATTCCAAGCCTAATCAATCAGCGTCCACTAAACCTCGGCAAACGTCTATTGCCGTGATCAGTTTGCTCACTTTAAGTGGGGTGTTGTTCTTGTGGTGGGCCCTTACCGAGTGGGGCTATGTGGACCCGCTGTTCCTGCCTTCACCCCAGGCTGTGCTGAGCCGTGTTTCTCGTTTGTTCTCGGTGGGCTATATGGACGCCACAGTGCAGCAGCATTTGGTGGCCAGTTTGTGGCGGATCAGCTTGGCATTGATTGCGGCTGTTCTGTTGGCGATTCCTACGGGTATCGCGATTGGCCGTAATCGTATTGTCCAGGGCATTCTGGACCCTTTGATTGAATTCTATCGCCCGATTCCTCCGCTGGCGTATTTGCCTTTGATCGTAATCTGGTTTGGGATTGGTGAGCTATCAAAAGTACTGCTGATTTATCTGGCGATTTTTGCGCCGATCACGATAGCGACAGCTGGCGGAGTGCGTAATGTGGATCCGGTGAAACTGCGTGCGGCTCAATCTTTCGGGGCGACGCGTGCTCAGTTGCTGCGTTACATCATTATCCCCAGTGCCTTGCCTGATATTTTGACGGGCTTGCGCATCGGTTTGGGAGTGGGGTGGTCAACCCTTGTGGCTTCGGAGCTGGTTGCTGCCACGCGTGGTTTGGGATTCATGGTTCAGTCAGCAGGGCAGTTTCTGGCAACTGACGTGGTGATGGCGGGGATTCTGCTTATCGCCTTGGTGGCGTTTGCGCTTGAAATAGGTTTGCGTCGATTGCAGGCCAAGCTTGTTCCGTGGCACGGGCAAGCGCGTTAGCAGCCGGGGATGTGATTGTTCGCCTGGAGTTTTTGGTGCAGAGGTTCAGAGTTGATGTTGTGCGGTGTGAGTAGGTCGGCTCCCGTTCGAGCCGACCTGGACGTCCAGGCACCGTAGCATTGCGTCAAGACATGGTTACTGCTTTGCTGGTTTATGCCTCAGCTGCTGGATTGAACTCACGGATCCCCTAAGGCCCTTGGTTAGTGTGCGCACAGCAGCCTTAGTGTGAACACAGCCAGTCAGCTCAGCGCTTGGCAGCTCACACTGACCGAGTCAGCCCACCATCCACCTTGATGTTCTGTCCCGTAATGTAGCCGGCTCCATCCGACAACAAAAACGCAATTGTCGCGGCAATTTCCTCGGTTCTTCCATAACGTCCCATAGGCACACTTTCTCGCCGTTCTTCGGTCGCCGGCAAGCTATCAATCCAACCAGGCAGCACGTTGTTCATACGTACATTCTTGGCCGCATAACTGTCCGCAAAAATCTTGGTGAAGCTGGCTAGCCCGGCGCGGAATACCGCCGAAGTGGGGAACATCTCCGCAGGCTCAAACGCCCAGGCTGTAGAAATATTCACAATAGCCCCACCACCTTGCGCGGCCATGATGGGCGCTACCAGTCGTGCTGGACGCACGGCATTCAGAAAGTAGACATCCATGCCTTTGTGCCAATCCTCGTCGCTGATCTCCAGAACCGGGCCGCGTGGACCATGTCCGGCGGAGCTGACCAGGGCGTCGATACGCCCCCAGCGCTGCATGGCCAGGTCAACCAGGCGCTGTAAATCTTCGTTAGATTGATTCGAGCCAGTCAGGCCCACACCGCCCAGTTCTTTAGCCAGTGCCTCGCCCTTGCCGGACGAGGACAGGATGGCGACGCGATAACCATCTTGAGCCAGCCTGCGGGCCGCAGCGGCGCCCATGCCCGAGCCGCCTGCGCTAATAAGTGCTACTTTTTCTACAGTCATGAGAACCTCCGTGTGCTGAGATTAATACTATTATTTCAGCTGTAAATGGAAAAATCATGCGATAAATAAACCTTCCAGGATGTAGAAAAACTACTGTCAAAAAAATGATGAAATCTCGCCGTTCATTGCCTCCGCTCAATGCCTTGCGTGCTTTTGAAGTGTCTGGCCGTCGTTTGAGTTTCCGTGCCGCTGCTGATGAGCTGGGCGTGACTCAAGGCGCGGTCGCCCAGCAAGTCCGGGCTTTGGAAGAGCATCTGGGGCTGGCGCTGTTTCAGCGTCATCCGCGTGGTTTGCAGCTGACTTTAGCGGGCGCGGCCTATTTGGCCGAGGTGACTCGTGCTTTTGACACTTTGGCTGATGCAACAGGGCGCTTGTTGGTGCGCCCCGATACAGTCACGATCAGCGTCACGCCCACGGTGGCGGCCAAATTGCTGATTCCCCGCCTGGGGGATTTGCAAGCGGTCTTGCCCGATGTGGAGCTGCGTACCGTGGCAACCGAGGCCTTGTCGGATTTTGAGCGCGATCAGGTTGATATTGCCGTGCGCCTGACTCGTCCGCCTTTTGCGGCGGATTTGGAGGCCCAACTGCTGTTTCGTCAGGATCTGGTGGCTGTGGCCAGTCCTCGTTTGATAGGGAACATGACGCTTCCATTGTCGATTGAGCAACTGCGTGCTTTGCCTTTATTGCATGATGCTCACGATCATTGGGCTACGTTTTTGAAAGGCAGTGGCAGATTGCCGGGCCCGGTGTTCAACCAGACAACGCTGGCATTGGATGCAGCCATGGCGGGTCAAGGTGTGGCTTTGGCGTGCAGGGCTTTTGTGGCAACAGATCTGGCCGCTGGGCGTCTGGTGCAGGTGGCGGAAGCAGGGACTTTGGGGCCGGATTTCTATCTGGTACGCAAGCGATCAGCGCCGGTCAGACAGTCGGTGGAGGCAGTATGGGATTGGTGTTTGAAGAGATTGTTAATTCTTTAGCCTGATGCGCAGTTTGTTTGCTCTTTTTAAGGGGGCTGACGTTGCTATGAATGAGGTACGGCTTGGCCGCAAGCCCATTGCCATGGTTGATGTGAATCTTGCGTTTTTGGCCTTCCTGATGCAAAGGGCTAAACTGGCCGCACTTCTGGTGCAGCAGCACCCAGCTTTTTACAGGAAAAAAATATGAGCACACCGCTTCCCTGTCCTCAGTGCACCTTGGAAAATACCTACCATGACACGGAGCAATGGGTATGTGCCGATTGCGGCTATGAATGGCAAGACGCGGACCCGGCTGCCGAATCAGATACCGATGACGATGAGCTGATCGTTAAAGACAGCAACGGTAACTTGCTGGCTGCGGGCGACGATGTGATTCTGATCCGCGACTTGAAGGTCAAAGGCTCCAGCACCTTGAAGAAAGGTGCCAAGGCCAAAGGCATACGTCTGGTTCGTGGTGACCACGAAGTCGATTGCAAGATTGATGGCATCAGCTACTTGTTGAAGGCCATGTATTTGAAGAAAGCCTAAGTACCCAAACTTGGTTTTTTTGCAGGCGCAGCGTATAGATACGCTGCGCTTTTTTTATGTCTGCAGACAGAATAAGGCATCCAGGCGACAGCAACTATCAGCTAGCGTATTGATGGCAGGTAGTAGCAAACAAGGCGCTGGACGTGTATATAATAATGAGAATGATTATTAATTAGATGTTAACCTGATTGTCTCTATGTCCAAGCTGACGGCGGCGTTCCTGACCCATTACCCGGATTTGATCCGCTATCTGCGCAGGCGTACTCACTGCTCTGAACTGGCGCAAGATTGCGCGCATGACACCTGGCTGCGTTTGCTGGAGAAGGGCAAGCAGGTCACGGCAGACAACCACCGGGCTTATGTGTTCAGAGTGGCTGCCAATATTGTGGCGGACTGGTATCGGCGTCAAACACGTGAGCAGGCTGCTTTCGATGGCTACGCCTTGAGTGTCGCCCATCACCATGCCCCGGATACGTATGAGGAAGTGCTGGCCAAGGAAACCTTGCAGCGTCTGGAGCAGGCCTTGATGGCCCAGTCCCAGCGCAGTGTGCGGATTTTCATGATGCATCGCTGTGAAGAGATGAGCTACGCGCAGATCGCCCAGAAGTTGTCAGTGTCCGAGAGCACGATTGAGAAACACATGATGCGCATTTTGCTGGTGGCGCACCAAGTCTTTAATTCCGCAGTATGAACGCGCAGCCAGATTCGGCCTGGAGCCGAGTAGATGAAGACGCCGCCCGCTGGGTGGTGCGTAAAGAAGGCACCAAGCTGGAGCCGGACGCCCTGGCCCAGTTCGACGCCTGGTATGAAGCCGATCCGTTGCATGCCCAAACCTATGATGCCTTGGCGGCCAGTTGGCGGCGGCTGGATCAGGTTTCGGTGCTGCCCATCGCCCGTAAAAAGAGAAAGTCACGCGTCAAAACCCTGGCCAGTGCCTGTGTCTTGATGGGAGCGTCTTTTTACGCCTGGCAGATGTTTGAGCTGCAAGGCTCGATCCGCAGTGGGGTGGAAATCACTCAACTGAGTTTGCCTGATGGTTCGGTGGCGATTCTGGACGCACAGACTCGTGTGCGTCTGAATTTTGAAAATGGCCAACGACAAGTCAGCGTGGAGTCGGGGCGTGCCTTCTTTCAGGTGGTGCCTGCTTCGCCCCAGACAGGTCCGTTCACCGTGCAGGCCGGCCCGGCACAAGCGACGGCTTTGGGAACGCGCTACGAGGTCAGTCTTAAAGATCAGATCAGCGCCGTGGCGGTATACGAACATACCGTGCAGGTGCAGTGCCAGTCTTGCGATACCTCGCAGCCAGTAATCTTGCAGCCGGGGGATAGCGCCACGGTAGCGGGCGGGCAACTGCGGGCGCAGTTGGCTCAGCCTGCAACGTCCACGTATGCGGAAGCGGCGCCTGCCTGGGTGAACGGCTTGCTGAGCTTTGATGATGTCAGCTTGAAAGAAGTTGCCCGTCAGTTGGGGGAATACACCCATCGAGTGATCTGGATTGGCAGCGAGCAGGCGGGCTCAATGCGGGTGTCCGGTGTGGTGCAAGCGGCTCGCCCAGCCGCTGCCCTGAACTTGCTGACCCTGGGCCAAGGCTTGCAAATCAAGGAGTTACCAGGGCTTATAGTTATTTACTAATGATAACTATTATCAATTAAAAAATACGATGGCAATCAGGGGTGAGGGGAGAGGGGTAGCACAGCGTCCTGAGGGTAGTTGTTTACATAGGATGCTCAATCATGAAGTGCGCTTTGCAGGACACGCCGTCTCTTTTTGCCTTGCGCAGGCAAGCTCGCCCCGGCGTGACAACCAAGTCTCTTTCTTCTTCCCAAGGCTCGCGCTTCAAGCAGGGGCAACTGGCTTTCTTGATGGCCAGTGTTTTGTTCGTGATGCAGCCCATGCCGGCACACGCTGCCGGGCCTATTGTGCTGGATATGGCCTCTCAGCCTTTGGCCGATGCACTTTTGCAAATTGGCCGTCTGGCCCAGGTGGAAATTGCGTTTTCACCGGGACAGATTCGGGAAAAGCGAGCCGTGGCCTTGCAGGGCGAACTGACGGTTGAGCAGGCCTTGGATACCTTACTGGCCCCTTGGGGACTGGCGGCCAGAGCCCAGGGCGATCAGCGTTATACGATTGTGACGGCTACTGTTGCCAAAGGTTTGTCCGTGCTGGAGCCCGTCCGTGTACAAGGCCAGCGTGTTGGTGAACGCAACTATACCCGCGAGGAACTGGATCAACGCGCAGCGGGTAACCGTGATCTGTCCAGCCTTCTGGCCGATAACCCGGCCGTGCGTCAGAACGAGGCCGCAAAAACCAGTGCCAACCGTGGTTCTCTGGCGCTGGAAGATATCAGCTTCTATGGGGCCAGTCCGTTCCAGAATCAGTTCCAGATTGATGGCATCAGCTCCACCAATCAGATTGATCCAGCCAGCCGCAATTTGAATTTGCAGGTAGGCAATGTGCCCGCCTACTCCCAGGCCTACAACCTGGACACGAATATGCTGGAAAGCGTGACGGTGCTCGATAGCAGCATTCCCGTGGAATACGGCCGCTTCACTGGGGGCGTGGTCGATGCCAAGGTGCGTGATCCCAAGGGCAATAACAGCTTCCGTGCGGACTTCAGCTACAACTCCTCCGGGTTGACCTCCCAGACTGTACCTGAAGAGCAAAAGAAAAAGTTCGGGGCAGGCGAGCCGGGTTTTACCCCTGCCTGGACCAAGCGTTTTTCATCCGCCATGCTGGATGTGGGCATTACGGACAATACTGCGGCCTTGATCAGTGTGTCCCGTCGTGAGTCCAGCATTGATCGCACCATGCGCGTCTTGCACGAGAAGGAGTTCAGTGATGTGAATACGAACTCCAAAGACCGTGTCGATAATGTGTTCGCCAAAATCCATACCCGTTGGAGTGCCAGCACGGATTCCGCCTGGACCTTCAAGTACGCGGACCGGCGCGAGGATCTGGTGGATTCCGGCATCACGGCTAATCGGGTTCAGTGGCAGCATCAGCAAAAAGCCTATGGTCTGGGCTTTGACCTGAACCATGATTTTGGCTGGGGGCAGGGGCGCTTGCAGCTGGGTTACGACCAGATGAACAGCTACCGTAATTCCGACGGCACGGAATATATGGTCAATATGGTGTTTCTGCCCAATGGCCGCCCCGACTACACCTATATCAGCGGTGGTTTCGGGCAGGAGTCCACCGAGCAACGCAATCTGACCATGAAGACCCGACTGGAGTTCAAGCCGTTTCAGACCGGGGCAATCGAACATACGCCCTACGTAGGTTTTGAGCTGGCCCATACCAAGGGAGAATTTGTCCGAGATCGGGATGCCTACGGGGGGCAGAAACGCCATTACAGCGATGGGCAGCCCAGCAAGGTGCAGGTCTTGAACTATTACCGCGCTGGAGAGGTGGGCGTCAGCTATACCAATGCGTCCGTTTATGTATCGGATCGTATGTCCTGGCAGCGTCTGGCCCTGACAACGGGCTTGCGCATGGATAAGGACAACTACTTTAGCAACATCAATCTGGCCCCCCGTACCTTGCTGGAATGGGATGTGCTGGGAACGGGTGAAACCCGTCTGTCGGGTGGCTGGTCGCGCTATTACGGAATGGATATTCTTGGAATTGCCATGCGCGAGCGCAAGAGCCAGTTGCACACCTTGCTGGTGACGGGCGGCAATCCGGTAGACCGTCCTTCGCATACGGCCTACAAGCTGGATGGCCTGAAAACCCCGTATGACGACGAGTGGGCCTTGCGTTTGCAGCAACAGCTGACGAACAAAGTGGCCGCCGAACTGGCCTATGTGCGCCGCTATGGCCGTCAACAAGTCTCTATCGAAGGGCTGGCGAAGACAGGCTACACCTACACCAATAATGGCAAGTCCAAAACCGATGCCGTTACCTTGAGTTTGATGAATACGGCCCCTTGGACCTTGGGCGAGAGCTTGTGGACGGGGCGTGTGGATGTGACCTATCAGCACAGCAAGCGTAATAACAAGTTGGCCGACGGTTATGACGGTGAAGCCGAGGCACAGGAGGAGAACATCTATTACAACGGCGACCTGATACGCCGTGGTGATCGTCCAGTGGGGGACTACAACCTGCCTTGGCGAGTCAGCGCTGGCGTAACCGGCATGTGGGCGCGGTATGGCTTGCAGATGAACAACCGGATTAATTGGAACAGCGCTCGCATGGATGTGCACTATGTGGGTCTGAATCGGGGTGATGGGCTGGAGAAGTATGAATCCGGTCGGGTCGGTTCTTATTGGACCTGGGATATGCGTCTGGATTGGGAACCGGCCATGCTTAAAGGTCTGGGCCTGGGGCTGGATGTGCTGAACGTGATGGACAAGCAAGCACCCGTGGTGGTTTCGACACCAACCTCGGTGCTGAACCCGAACCTATATCGCACAGGACGAGAGCTGTGGCTGCGCGCTTCCTATCGGTATTAAAAGGGGAACAAGCTGGCGCAAGTTTGCTGATGGCGGCACTGGCAACCGTGCTGTCAGGGGCAGCTTGCGCTGCGGGGGGAGTGGAGACAGGAGCGGACCAGAAGCTTGGCTCAGGTTTAGCTTCTGCTCCTGTGGTCATTACGGGGCCTTCCGCGTCGGAAACAACAGAGCAATCCTGTGGAGCTAAGGACATGCTTGAGGCCAGGTGTCTACGCGCCCTCTATAAAAATGTCCCCGCTCAATGGCCTGCGCCCACTATTGATCCGGGGCAGCCCTGGCAAGAGTGGGGGCGCGTGCCTGGGCCTGGCTCCAGCGCCCAGTCCGAGGCGGCAGAGGATGCCAAGAACAGGCAGATCGTCTCCTTGGGGGCACGGCTGTTTTTTGACAAGCAGCTGTCCCGTAAAAAGCAGATCTCCTGTGCCTCCTGTCATCAGCCCGACAAGTCCTTTACCGATGGCAAGGCATCAGCCGTAGGGGAGGATGGCTTGATGGGAAAACGCCGTACTCCACCCTTGTTTGCTGCGCCTTTTGCTAAAGATCTGTTCTGGGATGGCCGTGCTCGAACCTTGCAGGAGCAAGTCGTCGGCCCCATAGAAAACCCGGTAGAAATGAACCATGCCTTGAGTGACTTGATCCCACGTTTGCAGGATTCGGAAGGCTATCGTCAGGCATTTCAACAAGCCTTTGGCGCATCTTCATCCAATTCCATCGACGCTGAGCGGCTGGCCCGAGCCCTGGCCGCCTATGTCGTTACCATTCGCCCGGCAGCAACGCGCTTTGATGAATTTATCGCCGGGAATACGGCTGCCTTGAATGATCAGGAACTGATCGGCCTGCACCTGTTCCGTACCAAGGCGCGCTGCATGAATTGCCATAACGGCCCCATGCTGACAGACAACGGTTTTCACAATATCGGCCTGTCTTTTTATGGGCGTCGCTTGCAGGATCTGGGACGATTTGAATGGACCCGAGATCCTGCGGATCTGGGGCTGTTCCGAACACCTAGCCTGCGCAATGTTGCCAAGGCAGGTCCCTGGATGCACAACGGTTTGTTCCCCAGCCTGGATGGCCTGTTGCGTATGTATGACGTAGCAATGGGGCCGGACCCTAAAGAAACCGGCCTTTTGGTGCCGCGTAAATCGGAACGGATACAGGTCTTGAACTTGAGCGATGAGGAACTTCAGGCTTTGCTGGCCTTTCTGCAGGTCCTGTAGCGATCAAAGCGATTCAGACTTGATTGCGGGGCGCATAAAAAAGCGATAGTGGCGGACCACTATCGCTTTTAAGCTCATGGGACGGGGCCGTTTTATTTCAGGCAGGCTTTGATTTTCTCCAGATCCGGGCCATCAATCGGGCGTCCCAGATTGAAGGGCATGGAGGTTTCGCGCCAGTCCTTGTAGTCATGCAGGTATTCCATCTGGCTGGCATATACCTTGGCCGCATCAGGATTGCTGCAAGCCATGGAAATCATCACCTCGTTGGTGACTTGCTGAATGGTCTTCAGGCTTTCATCATCCATGCGGTGTATTTCCACGCCAGCTTTCTGGAAGGTGCGCAGACCTTCTGTCGCTTTTTTCTCTGTAAAAGCAATGGACCACATCATGGTGGCGTCGGCGGCAATTTGCAGTTTCTCCTTGGCCGAATCACTGAGTGCATCCCAGGCGGTTTTATTGATCATGACGCCAAACACGGAAGCGGACTGATGCCAACCCGGCGTGGTCCAGTGCTTGGTGACCTGATGCAGCCCGGCAGAAACGTCCACGTTCGGCGTGGAGAACTCGGCTCCCTCGATCACGCCGCGTTCAAGCGATTGATACAGTTCCTGGCCAGCCATGGAAACCTGCGTGCCACCAATCTTTTCCAGCACCTTGCCTTGTTCGAGGCCAGAGAGGCGCAGACGCTTGCCCTTGATTTCTTCCAGATTGCGAATCGGCACATTGGTATGGAAGCCGGATTCGTTATTGGTGATGGCGTAGGGGAGGTACACCATGCCGTACTTGCCGTAGATCTCGTTATAAAGCTCGGCGCCACCCCATTCCTTGATCCAGTTGGCGTAGTCAACCGCGTTGAACAGGCTGGAGTGTGTTCCTAAAGGGGAGAAAGCGGGGTTGCGGCCTGCCCAGTAGCCCGGCCAGTCGGCTCCGGCTTGTATGGTGCCGGACTCCACCGCGCTGAAGACCTCGCCGGTTGGAACCAGTGCGCCGCCTTCAAAGAACTCGATTTTCAGTTCGTCGCCGACCAGCTTGTTAGCCAGCTCTACCCATTTCTTGTCCAGCTCCACCAGCTCGATCGAAGCGGGCCAGGTACTGGTCATGGTCCACTTTTGTGCCGCCTGGCTCAGGCTGGTAATGCCCAGCAGGGCAAAACCCGTCAAGGCGAAGAGTGCCTTCTTTGTCAGTTTCATGGTGTCTCCTTGTTTTATTTAAGTTCCGTACAGGACGGTGGGTAGCCAAGTGGCCAGGCCAGGGAAAATGGCCAGCAAGATGCACATCAAAATAATCAGGGCAATGAATGGAATGACGCCGGTAATGATCTCCATGGTTTTGACGGATTTGGGCGTAATGGCCCGCAAGTAAAACAGTGCATAACCAAAGGGAGGGGTCAGGAAAGAGGTCTGCAACACAACGGCGACCAGAATCACAAACCATAGCAGGCTGATGCCCATCTCTTGCACAATGGGCAACAGAATCGGGAAGGAAAGCAGGACAATACCGGTCCAGTCCAGAAAACAGCCCAGCGCAAAAATAATCAGCAGCATCACCACGATAAGTAGCCAGGGCTCCATATCCAGGCCACGCATCAGATCCTGTGCGGCACCCAGACCGCCGGTGATATTAAAGACGCCGGTAAAGGCGGTTGCACCCACCACGATAAATAAGATCATGGAGGAAGTACGGCCCGTTTCGTAAAGCGCATTCAGGAAAATGGACCATTTGAATTTGCCCCGGAAAATAACGATCAGCAGGGACAGCAACACCCCAATGGCCGAGGCTTCCGTGGCCGTTGCAATACCGGCCAGCATGGAGCCCAGAATGCCCAGAATCAAAAAGATAGGAGGCACGGCTTCCACCAGCAGCATGCGGATCAGGGCGGGCTTGGAGATCTTTTCATCAGGCTCCACCGAGGGGGCACGTTCCGGGTGACGCCAGGCTACGAACACCACCCAGACGGCATACAGCAGGCCCAGCAGGACACCCGGTATCAATGCACCAGCGAACAGCTCACCGATGGACAGGGGAGAGTAGCTGGCCATCAAGATCAACATGATGGACGGTGGAATCAGAATGCCCAGACAGCCGGAGGCCGCAATAACACCGGTGGTCAGCTTGGGGCAGTAGCCGTATCGCAACATGGGGCGCAAGGCCATCATGCCGGTGACGGTAATGGAGGCGCCAATAATGCCGGTGGTCGCTGCCAGAAGGATGGAGATGAACACCACGGCCAGTGCCAGCCCGCCACGAACGCGGGACATGAGCAGGCGCAAGGCTTCGAACATCTTGTCAGTCACTTCCGAGTCGGACAGAAAGCGCGCCATCAGGATGAATAAAGGAATGGCGATCAGGGTGTAGTTGTCCAGGACATCGCCGTAAATGCGGTTGACGACAATGCCCAGAACCATGGGCTTGCCAGCCACCATTGCGCCGATGACGGCGGTACTACCCAGAACAAAGGCCAAGGGATGGCCCATGAATAGCCCAAGCAGGAGCAGGCCACCCATGACAAGTGCAATCAGTTCAGGCGTCATGGTGAGCGGCTTCCTTCTGGGTCAACAAACGAATAACTTCAGCAATGCCCTGGAGAAGCAAAAGCGCGGCGGCCAGGACCATGGACATCTTCAAGGGATAGACGGGCAACTGTACTGCGCCGTACGTGGTTTCGCCTTGCGCCAGCGAGCGCATGGCGAAGTCGTAGCTGCGTGTCAGAAATACCCAGGCAAAAGGGAAGAAGAAAATCAGATAACCCGCAATCTCGGTCCATTTGCGAACGGTGGGGGAAAAGCGGTTGATCAGCAAATCCACCCGGACATGGGCCTGATGTTTAAGTGCGTAGGCGCCCAGCATCAGAAAGTAGAACCCATATAGCTGCTTGGTGACGTCAAAAGTCCAGCGAGTGGGCTGATTCATCACATAGCGCATGAACACTTCGTAAATAATAATGGCGGAGAAAATGATGGCAATAAAGGAAATGAGCTTTCCTATCCATTCATTGATTGAGTCGATTAGACGCAAAACCATGCTTGTCCCTTTTGTACGTTTTTATTGGCCACACACCGGGTTTAGTCTATGAGTAAGCTCCAAAGCGCCACAACTTGGGTTTACCCTTACGTAAACTTGAGTTTAATAATTAAGGGTAATAAGGCGTAAATAAGGGTGATTTTCTTGGGAAATCGTGCTGGGCCTGAAGGTGAAAGCCAGATTTTCGGGGCGACAATGAGCATGAAAAAAGCCACCCGTTCGGGTGGCTTTCTGCTGCCGGGCTCCAGCCTCGTTCCAGATCTGCTGTCCAGGGACAGCAAGGTGGAGTGTTGCCAGTGTGTGCCAGCCAAGTTGTGTAGAACGTGGCCAGACCCGACTGCATCAGCACGGCTCCGGGTAGAGCCGTGCCGTGTACTTCAACAACTTAGCGCATGTTTTGCGCGGCCAGACCCAGGGCCAGATCTTGCTTCATGCGTTTCTTGTAGAAAGGCAGGCAGATGAACAAGGCCAGGAACCAGAATGGCGTAGCCATCAGGCCGATCAGGGTTTCTTCTTCCTGGCTGAACAGGTACAGCGCAAAGGCAAAGAACGCCAGGGTCAGGTAGCACATGGGAATCGCAAAGGGCATTTTGTAGCTCGATGCGGCATGGGCCTCAGGACGAATGCGACGGTACTTCAGGTAGGTGATCAGAATCACGGCCCAGACAAAGATAAAGCAGATGCTGGCCACGGTGGTCACAATGGTGAACACACGCATTACGTCGCCTTCTGCGTAAAGCAGGAACAGGCTGGACAGCAAAAGGGCGCAAGAATAGATCAGACCATTACGGGGAGTGCCGTTACGCGACAACTGGCTGAATGCCTCTGGAGCCAGCTTGTTCTTGGACAGACCGTACAGCATGCGGCCGGTCGAGAACATGCCACTATTGGCCGACGACAGGGCCGAGGTCAGCACCACAAAGTTGATGATGGCAGCCGCTGCACCCACGCCAATCAGCAAGAACATGTTTACAAACGGGCTCTTGTTGGGCGCCACAATGTCCCAGGGGGTGACGGTCATGATGGCGGTCAGGGCCAGCACGTAGAACACAATCACGCGAACGGGAATCTTGTTGATGGCTTTGGGCAGGTTCTTGGCAGGGTCAGCCGTTTCAGCCGAGGCCGTACCCACCAGCTCGATCCCCACGAAGGCAAAGATGGCGATCTGGAAGGCCGCAAAGAAACCATGCAGGCCATTGGGGAACATGCCGCCGCGATCCCACAAGTGGGTCAGGCTGGCTTTTTCGCCGGTTGGGCCGACAAAGCCGGTGAACAGCAGGTAAGCACCCACACCAATCAGGGCCACAATGGCGATGATCTTGACCAGGGCAAACCAGAACTCCAGCTCGCCAAACAATTTGGCCGACAGCAGGTTGAAGATCAGCAAGAAGGCAATGCAAGCCAGGCCGGGTAACCACAAGGGAATGTCCGGCCACCAGAACTGGGTATAGCCGGTAATGGCGACAATATCCGCAATACCGATAACCACCCAGCAGAACCAATAACTCCAGCCCAAAAAGTAACCCATGGTGGGCCCGAGAATATCGGCGGAGAAATCCACAAAAGATTTGTATTCCAGGTTATGCAGGAGCAATTCCCCCATCGCCCGCATCACAAAGAATAAAAAGAACCCAATGATCATGTAGGTAAACAAGACCGAGGGTCCGGCCAGGCTAATGGTGCGGCCTGATCCCATAAATAGCCCTGTACCGATAGCGCCTCCAATTGCTATCAGTTGCAGGTGCCGGTTTTTCAACGAGCGCTGCAGTCCAGATGAATGTTGCTGAGACACACTGTTCTCCTAATTTTTTTTCGTTCAAATGCGTAATTATGACTGTGCTGCGAGAAAACAAAGGGCACAACCCGTCCTCAAGGACGGTTTTCTTGATGCCGATCTAAATAAGCTGAGGAGCGCACAGCAGTCCTCCTTGTTCTGACGACATGAAATGTCAAAACAGACCTGTGTGCGATTAAAAATGGGAATAGGGATGTGGTATGCCAGGCGGCCAGAAAAGGCGCCTGACTATCTGCTCATAAATAGGCTCCGGACGAATAGGTGAACACAGGCCATATGGCCTCTGTACCCCCTCTGTCCGTTTACCTGAGAGCTTATCCATCGGTTCGCGATGGTCCCCTTCGGTGGGCACGGGTGTGCCTCTCTCCAGATGGTCAAAGGTTCAGGATTCTTTTGCCTGAGAGATTCCGGGGTCGTTGCTCCGTCGGCGCTTCATCAAAGTGAAGACTCTCACCTGAACCGTTATTGACGCCGCTATTGTATAGACAGGTAAAAAGCGATGACTACTAGCGTTAACCTGTAGGCTTTTAATGAGACTAGTTCTTGTTTGTTGAGGGGTTTTGTGGCTGCAGAGCCAGCCTCGGGGATAGTGCAGGGGCGTGATGAAAGTGGCGGCGTCGAGTCTGGCCAGATGCCCTTGAAAGGGGCCGTGTTTTTTGCATGGAAGCTATGCCGTAATGCTTTAGCGTTGAAACAGAAATCGGCCGACACCAGCCTACAATATCGGCTGTCTGGTAATTTTTGTACCTCGCAATATGGTCGAATCGATTCTGCAACTTATCGAGCAACACGGTCTGTTGATCGTGTTTTTCAATGTCCTGGTGGAGCAGGCGGGGGCGCCGGTGCCGGCCTATCCGGTGCTGGTGGTAACGGGTGCCTTGCACGGGTCCGGTGGCTACAGCTTGTGGGGCTTGCTGGGTTTTGCCGTGCTGGGCGCGATGATTGCGGATTACGGCTGGTACCTGGCTGGGCGACGCTATGGTGGCAAATTGCTGGCTTTGCTGTGCAAAATTTCACTGTCGCCGGACTCCTGTATTCGGCAGACCGAATCCATTTATATGCGTTGGGGGGCACCGTCCTTGATGGTGGCCAAGTTCATACCCGGCTTTGCTTCCATTGCCAGTGTGTTGGCCGGTACGGTGGGCACACCCAGAAGAAGCTTCCTTTTTTACGACATTATCGGAGCTGCGGTTTGGGCGGGCTCTGCCGTATTTTTGGGTTCCTTGTTCAGCTCGGCGGTGGATGAACTGTTGAATGTGCTGATCAGCCTGGGTGTGGTGGGCGGAATCCTGCTGGCACTGGCTTTGGGCGTGTTCATTGCCAGAAAGTGGTGGCAGCGCCATCGCTTCATGAAATCCTTGTGCATGGAGCGTGTCAGCGTGCAGGAGTTGCAGCAGATGCTGTCCTCGGACACGCCCCCCACGATTGTGGATGTGCGGTCGACCCTGATGCAGGCGCAAGGACGTATTCCGGGGGCGATCAGCCTGGCTTTGGGTGAGGCCACGCTGAATTTGATTACCGACGGGGAAATTATTGTGTATTGCGATTGCCCCAATGAGGTGTCCGCAGCCTTAGTGTCCAAACGCTTGCTGCAAAGTGGCTATAGTCGGGTGCGCCCTTTGGAAGGCGGATTGGAAGCCTGGCGGGCCGCTGGTTTTGATATACAGCGCGACCCTGATCAGCCCGAACCGGCCCTGTAAAGGAAAACGGCAGACATCAAACCATGTCTGCCGTTTTTGCAAGATAAAGACACTCAGCATCAGCGCCCCCAACCAGGCCAGACGACTCGCGCTGATAATCAGCCAACTGCCCAGCAATTGAACTGTGATAGTCAGCACGGCGAATAAAGCCTGGGGCTCCAGTCCGAAGTGGGCCATTTCCTTTTTTGCAGCGCTGAAGTCCCAAACCTTGTTCACACCGCTCCACCAGAAAATGTAGGTCAGGAGCAGAGTAGCCAGTACAAAATACACTCGTGAACGCAGTAATTCTTGTATGAGGTGGTTCATGATGCCTCCTCCTTGGGTGGGGCGTTCAGGGCTTGTGGACAGATGCTTCCAGCGTGGAGCGTGCGACGGCCAGTGTTTGCTGGCTCAAGACCAGTCCACCCATGACCAGTGCCACTCCCACCAGTTGCAGCGTGGTGGGCCAGATGCCCTTGATCAGCGCGTCCAGAATAAAAGCGGTCACAGGCACCAGCAGCATGAAGGGGGCAACAGTGACGGCGCCCAGTTGCTTGATGGCACTGAACCATAGCGCGAAGGGACCAGCCGTCAGTACAGTTGCCAGCAGGAACAGGCCCAGCCAATGCACAGGGATAAGCTGGCTTGGAATGTCCTGCGTCAGCAGCACAACCACACTCAGTTCCACACCGGCAATCAAGAGCTGCCAGCCGGTAAAGCCCAGCAAAGGGATAGGTGGCGCCCCCCATTTGTTCATCAAGACCCCGCCCATCGCAATGGACAACATGCTGCCCAAAGCGGCGGCAATGCCGATCAGATCCAGAGTGGCGTTGCTGGACAGGACAACCAGCGCCACGCCCAGTGCACCCAATAGAACGGCTCCAATCCGCGTTAGGGCGGGGTGAGCACGCAAAATGCCCCAGGCGATAAAGATGGTGGCCAGTGGTGCCAGCGCCTGGAAGATGGCGGCCACGCCACCGGGCAGACGGGTGGCAGCGATAAAGAACAGACCAAAGAACAGGCCGGTGTTCAGGGTGCCCAGCACGGCCAGGCGCCCCCACCAGGCACGGGGCGGCAGGCTGCGTACCAATGCCAGCAGGACGATGGCGCCTCCCAGCGCCCGGACAGCAGCCAGGAACAAGGGATTAGGTGGCAACCAGGTCGTGGTCAGAATGTAGGTAAAGCCCCAGAGAATAGCGGCAGTGGCCGCGGCCATTTTGGCGTTCATGTCGATGCACTCCCCATCATGAATAGTGTGATGAAGAGACTATAGGAGTGCAACGATGGCTTGAATAGACAAGAATATGGCCATCAGCGTTCCATAATTAGAACGACTGAGTGGCGGCTGGCTTTGGGTAATTTGCAGCAGGGATTCAGGGGGCGGGCGTATGCAAAATAGTGACGAACTCCTGGCCCAGAAAATCCAGCAGAGCGCGTACCGCAGGCACCAGGCCTCGGCGTGAAGGAAAGACGGCATGTACCACGCCGGAGCGGGGGTTCCAGCCGGGGGCCACATCCACCAGTCTGCCGTCCTGCATGTACGGAGCGATCAGCATGGCCGGCATCTGAACGACGCCAATTCCCTGCAAGGCTGATTGCAGCAAAGTCATGCGGTCGTCGCAGACCAGACGGGGTTGGTAGGGCACTTCCATCAGGGTGTTTTCTGCGGTTTGCAGTTGCCAGGTGGGATTGCGCTGCAGATGCTCGTCGCTCAAGGCGGGCCAGCTACCTAACTGGTCCAGCTTGGGCAGCCCACCCATGCGTTCGATCAGGGCTGGGCTGGCAACCAGATACTGTGTGCTCTCGCCCAGGACTTTCATCACCAGACCGCTGTCTTCCAAAGGAGGGAAGCGGACGCGCAAGGCCACATCAAAGCCTTCGCGAATCACGTCCACGCGGCGGTTGGTGCTTTCCACTTCCAGCTTGACCTGCGGATAGGCCGCCATATAGCGGGCCAGCAATTCATTGACGCCGTAGTCCAGCAAAGCCAGGGGGCAGCTGATGCGTACTGAGCCTTGCGGCTCGCTGCGATGGCGCTCGATGATGTCCTGAGCGGAGTCGGCCTCCACCAGCATGGCTACACAGCGCTGGTAGTACATCTGGCCAATTTCCGTGACGCTGAAATGGCGGCTGGAGCGCTGAATCAGACGCACACCCAGGGATTCTTCCAGAAAGGTGATGCGTCGGCTTAGCTTGGATTTCGGGATGCCCAAAGCCCGTCCGGCCGGTGCAAATCCTCCGTGGTCCACGACCTGTACAAAGTAGTAAAGGTCGTTCAAATCGCGCGTGGATGGGTGTTTGGTGTCGGGCATGTCATTACATGGCCGGTGGAACCGGGCAGCTCATATCGCCTTCTTCGCAGGACAGGTAGGTGTTGAAGTTCTTGATACGGGCCTGGGTCAATTCATTCCGGCAAGTGGTGATCAGCATGGAGTGAATGCTGCCGCCTTCGGTGTTGATCGCTGCAAAGTCGCATTCTGCGTCCCTGAAGCTGATCCAGGCACGTTGGGCGTTACGCAAGGCTTTGAGGGTGTCGGCATCATCTTTCAGACGATGGCTGATTTCCTTGTAGAGCTTGTTCAGTTCGGCGTCCGAGTTCTTGTACTCGTTGCTAAAGCACTGGTTCATGGCATTTTGATTGCTCATGCTGTCGCAGTCGGCTGCCTGAACGGAAGAGGCGCTTGCCATCAAGCTCAGTCCTAAAGCGATCAGGCCGGTGTTCAATGCTTTTTTCATGAGGTTCTCCGGGTTTGCGGGCGTTGATAAGCGTATGAGTCTGGGTTGAGTCGCCAGGTGCAGCGCGTACTGCCTCTTTGCTTGGGGCAGGGTGTAAATCCTACTACAGAAGCGCGACAAGCCTGGTGCTTTGCAGGGTGACAATTGGGGTCCATAATTAGCATTGAGCCGCATCGGCTTGAATCGGGCACATAGCCCGTCCAAGCCGATGCGGCTCAATGATTCTGTCAGCAGGAGTCAGTGCAGCTTATTCGTCGTTGCTGTGCAGAAAGCGATACACCAGCGCGCCGATCACACCACCAATCAAGGGAGCGACCCAGAACAGCCACAGCTGCTCCATGGCCCAGGTGCCCTGGAAGAAGGCCACGCCAGTAGAACGCGCAGGGTTCACGGAAGTGTTGGTGATAGGGATGCTGATCAGGTGAATCAAAGTCAGTGCCAGACCAATCGCTACGCCTGCCAGGCCAGCGTGACCACGCTTGTGGGTTGCGCCCATGATGATGAACAGGAAGAAGGCGGTCAGCACAATTTCTGCGATCAGGGCTGCGTTGCGGCTGTAGTTGTCGGGCGAGTGCTCGCCAAAGCCGTTGGAGGCGAAACCTGCCACGGGATCGAAGCCGGTTTTGCCGCTGGCGATCAGGTACAGAACACCGCCGGCCAGCAGACCGCCGATAACCTGGGCAATGATGTAGGGAATGGCATCACGAGCGGGGAAGCGTCCCCCAGCGACCAGGCCCAGCGTGACAGCCGGGTTGATGTGACAACCAGAGATATTGCCGATGGCATAGCACATGGTCAGCAAAGTCAGACCAAAGGCCAGGGCTACCCCGGCAAAACCAATCCCCAGTTCAGGGTAGGCAGCGGCAAAGATCGCACTCCCGCAGCCTCCAAAGACCAGCCAGAAAGTGCCCAGCGTTTCTGCGGTGCATCGTTTTAATAAAGACATGATATTGTCCTGTTAGTCATTTAACACGGCTGGATTCTAGCGATAAGCGGGAAGCGCTAAGTGCTTGAAAGGAAAACAACTGTCAAAAATTTTCCTTTGTTTAGGGAGGTGTTTTTTTATAGTAAATGTGAGAAATATCGGTGGCGTGGCGGCTTGTGTCAGGTGTAGGATTTTGTCTGGTTTATGAAGAATTGTGTTGACGATTCTGACGCTGAATATCACTCCCAAGTCCCCCACATTCACGTGCCTCATTCCCTTGAATCCTTGATCCTGTCTCTTGAAGAGCGCCTGTTTGAGCGTGCCACTCGTCAGGATGTGGCGGCGCTTGGCGCTTTACTGGCCGACGAGTTTGTAGAGTTCGGAGCCAGAGGCGCGGCGTGGGGTAGAGCAGAAGTGCTAGGCGATCTGCCCGAACAGGATTTTGTGCAGCGCCACCTCAGCAACTTCAAGCTGACCATCCTGTCAGAGGATGTAGTCCTGGCGACTTATGTGTGTGAGGTATCAGGTGATGAAACGCCGCAGCAGTCCTTGCGCAGCTCCATCTGGAAGCAGAGTCAGGGGCGTTGGCAGATGGTGTTTCATCAAGGAACCCGCGTTGCCCAGGAATAAAAAAGGGCCGGGATTTGAATGGCCCACCAAAGCTTGAATTGTTGTTCAACACTCGGGGGGCGGTTCAATCTTGGCCCTTTCTATTCGGGTCGCGCTTACGGCTGTTGCTGGATGAATGCCGCCGTCATCGGGGATACCTGGTGGAAATCAAAAGCCTGATGGTAGATCTCTCCACTCTTGGCTTCCACGGTTAGCCATAGTTGATGTTCCAGTTCGCTATTGGGCGGAATGACGATTTCTACCGCTCGTGTCCAGCGCGTGTTGCTAAAAGCTTGACGGGGCGCAGGCATAGGCTCGGGCTTGCTCACGTGCAAATAGGCGCGGCGTATATGTGGGTCGCAGGCCTGGCAAAAGCGAATCTGAAATGCTTTGCGATGAGCGCCGGTGGGCCCGCTGATGGGGGCTTTGTTATTCGTCTCAGCCAGAGCAAACGACCAGGGGCCAATCTGGCCTTGCAGGGCATGGTGGCCAAATACAGGCTCGGGGCCTTGTTGCGCCAGATAAATCATGAAGGCGGCAGGGATGGCCAAAAGGCCGCTGGCAAAAACCAGGCTGCGTGTGGAAAACCGTGATGCTGTAGGCGCCACTCCAGCGTGAGTTGGCTCTGTACGTGTAGCCCCAGCGCTAGTTGAAGCAGCGCTTGAATTTGCCGCCGCCACTCCATTTTTCTCAGCTATAGCGTCACTTGATGTCGATGCAGTATTGCCCGCTCCAACCGCTTTAGGCGCTGCCTTCGCAACTGGTGCAGGTTTGGCCCGCACAGGTTTCTTTTCCTGCCAAGGCCACCAGGGCAAGTAAAAGGTCAACCCGGCACCGGCCATGGTCAGCCAACCCAGCCAGGCAACGGTGCCCATGCTCCAGCCCCAGCCTTGCCAGCATAGAGCTAAAGCCACAGCCAGCAAGGGCCAGCCGAGCAGGCGAAAGATCAGTCTTTCTTTTTCGCTGGGCCTGCGGTGCAGCAGGAATTCTCCCTGGCGATCACTGGCCAAAGCCAGGCAGATAAAGCCCGCCAGGCTGATGATAAAAACGGCCAGATTCAGCCACAGACTGGTATTAATCATGGCAGCACTCCTGCAGGCATCAACAGAACGCTCAGCAAGGCGATCAAAGCCGTCGGTAGAACCATACCCACCCAGGCGCGAGTGGCACTTTTGGTGCTGAACACCCACATGACGGCGATGGTGTACCAGACAAAGCTCAACATATTCGCTGCCAGAACTGCCTGGGCTCTAGGCAAAGGCCAGAGCACGGTCAGCAATACTGTGGCAGCAGCGGCCAGGGCGTAGCCGCCGACAGTGGCCGCCACAATGCGCGACAGCACTTGCAGGCGGTAGCGGGAAGTCAGTCCACTCATCCGTTCACTCCCGCAGTTTGCAAGCTGGCCGGGGCAGCGGCTTTTTTAGGCAGGCTGGCAATGTGCCATTTGCGTTTCATTTTTACGGTGATATAGACAAAGATAGCGGCCAGGCCAAACATGGTCAGGTCAAAGCCTGCCAGGCCCCAGTCACCATGGATGACGGTGACACCCAGGTGGCGGTCGGTCGTCAGCAGGTTCAGGACAGGAATCAAGGCGTAGGCGGCGGCTGTCAGGTACAACAGTTCCAGCCAGGCGCGTTTTAATGGTCGCCAGGAGGCATACAGGAAGGACCAGCCCCAGACCAGGAACAGAGCATGAAACTCCCAGGCGGCGCGGTCGGCCATATTCACAGGCAAAAGGCGGTTGGCCCAGAAGTAGGCCGCCAGTCCCAAGGGCAAACCGGCCAGAGTTCCGGCATTCAGGATTTCTACTAAACGCAGACCAGCGGCATCAAAACGCTCGGATGCGCTAAGCGGGGCGGCTTTGGCCATGCGTTTTTGATGCTGGGTACGACGCTTTACCGTCCACAGCACCAGACCTGTCCCAATGACGGCGCAGCCCAGCAAGCCTGAAATAAAGTACAGCCAGCGCAACCACCATTCGGCAAACACTCCTTCGTGCAAGGCCAGCAATACGCGGTGAGTGTCTCCGGTGACATTGCTATTGTCCTCCGGCTCCATGAGGCTGCCATCAGAGGCGTTAAAGCGCAGGGTCTCGGCACGGGTCCAGTACACGCCCGTGACGCCGGTGCGACGCAGTTCTACATAGGCTTGGCTATCTGCCGGATGGGTAAACTGCACCGAGGCAATGCTGTTCTTGCCCCAGGCTTGTTCTGCGCTGTGCATCATCTCGCCCAGGGGAGCCTGCGGCATGCTCACGGGCAGGAAGTCGCGTTTTTGCTGACGAATATCCTGGAAGTAAGCCTGCCGTCCTTCTTCTGTCGCGCCATACATGACTTCTCGCCCGGTCGGCATGTAGATGGACATGAAAAAGATCAGGCCCGTGTAGGTAATCATCAGGAAAAAGGGCAGGGACATCACGCTGACGATATTGTGCGCGTCCAGCCAGGAACGCTGCCCCTTGCCGGGCCTGAAGGTGAAAAAGTCGGTGAAGATTTTCTTGTGAGTCACCACGCCCGTAATCACGGCCAGCAGCATCAGCATGGTACAGATACCGACCAGCCAGATAGCGACCGGATAGGGGAGGTAGTGCAAGGCGTAATGCATGCGGTACAGGCCGGTGCCACCAGCAGTTGCGCGGGGTTCCACTTCCGGCTGAATCTGGCCGGTGACAGGGTCCAGTTCTTCTCCCCCACGACGGCCGCGTTGACCGGGCTGGGGCATTTCTTCCCAGGCAATGGACAGCCCTTGCGTGGCACGCGGGTTCAGGGCTTGATGCGGCAGGGTAATGGTCCAGGCTTTGGACTCTGCCGGGGCATGCGCTTGCAACTGCGTCAGGGCCTTATCCAGCATCTGGCTGGATTGCTCGGGCAGGACTTGCATGGGCAAGGGGCGCTCCGGCTCCATCCAGCGAGTGATTTCATCGTCCACATAGCCAGCCGTGCCAGTGACGAAGACGAAAAACAGGATCCAGCCCACCACCAGACCGACCCAGGTATGCAGCCATGCCATACATTGGCGAAATGACTCTTTCACGCTGACGCGCCTCCTACTACAACACCGTCTCCGGATGCTGGATTGATGATCATTAAACCGAGAAAAGCCGTGCTTGCTTGGCAACGGTGGGTGACGGATGGAGTCCGCCATTCTTGTACGCTGCACTCATCACGCAAGCTTCGCTTTTCAGTAAGCAAGTTCTTGGTGACAGAGAGGGAAAGAGGGCATCAGGCTTGAAACAACGGCAGAATAATAGCAATCATTCTCATTTCGGTGTTGGGAATTTCCAGCTTTCAAGGCTTTATTCAGAAATTAATGCGGCGCCATAGCTGTTTTGGCGTTTTCCATAGGGGAAAAACGCCGTTGAGAGGGAGGCGGGGCGATGAGCTGGTGACACTTGGTCGGGAATAAGTCTTGTCGGTTCCGGGCTGAGGGCTGAACGCCGGGATGAGGCAGAAGGGAATACGCCTTGCAGGCATTCCACGCCACTAGCAAATCTTATGGTCTATGGAGTTGGACCAGAGAGTGTTAACTGCCGGTTGATGAGGTCAGAATTCCCATCAAAAAGGCCCCGGCTAGCAAAGTGCCGGGGCCAGCTGGATTTCTGCTTCGCCGGGAGTTTTAGAGCACCACAAACAGCAGCCAGACGACGACCGGGGCAATAACCGTGACGGCAGCACCGTACAGCAATAGCTGACGGAAGAAGGCATCACGCGACACTCCCTGGGCATTGGCCAGTACCAGTGCGCCATTGGTGGAGAAGGGGCTGACGTCCACAATGGTGGAGGACACGGCCATAGCCGCAATAAAGCCCACCGGCCCCACGCCGCCATCGCCTTGCAGAAAGGGCACCGCCAGCGGAATCAGCGAACCCAGCACGGCTGTGGAGGAGGCAAACGCCGACACGACCGCGCCCACAAAAAGCAGCAGCAAGGCCGCCATCAAGGGAGAGGTCAGCTGGGCAACACTATGGCCGACAAAATCAATCGTGCCCATGGATTCCATCACGCCCACATAGGTGCTGACACCCACAATCAGCATGATTTCAGGCCAGGACACTTGGCCCAGCGCGCGTTTTTGCAGATTGGGGGCCATCAAGGTCAGTACCAGGCCGATGGTGATCGAGGTAAAGCCAATATCCTGTTTGAAAAACAAAGTCAGCACGGCCAGGATGAACAGGCCGACCAAGGTAAGAACGCGATACCAGTGGGGGGCCTCGTTGGCACCATTACCGGCTTCGACCAGGGCATCGGGGCTTTTCCGGGCGGTCTTGCGCTCTTCACCAAAGGCTTCGGCTTCAGCGTCGCCAAACACTTGCGGACCACCCGAGCCATGGGCCACGCGGGCAACGTTTACGTCTGCCGAACTTAAGTCCACTTTCTGGCGCATCAGCTTCAAACCGCCCATCCACACGAATAGCAAAATGGACACGGCCAGGTTGATGCTCAGGCTGGCCATCATGGTGGCCATTTCATTCAAGGGCAAACCGGCGGCGCTGACCACACGGTTGGTGATGCCACCGTAAATACTGATGGGGGAGAAGCCGCCCCCTTGGGCGCCATGAATCACCAGCAAACCCATCAAGAGCGGGTTGATGCCGTACTGGCGGGCAAAGCCCAGCGCAATCGGGGCAATGATGGCAACGGCGGCCGGGCTGACGGCACCTACAGCGGTCAATGCGGCCGTGATCAGGAACATGATCCAGGGAATGGCGGCGATTCGGCCACGCACGGCTCGCACGGCCATGCTGACCAGCCAGTTGATCGTGCCATTGTTCTGAGCCAGAGCGAACAAATAGGTAATACCGGCCAGTGTTAGAAACAGGTCAGCCGGAAAGCCGCCCATGATTTCCTTGGCGCCCATGCCCGCCACCAGCGTGCCCACCAGAAAAGCGCCTACAAAAGCAATCAGCCCCATATTGATGGGTAGGGCGGTCGCCAGTACGAACATGCCTCCTAAAACGGCAATGGATAGCCAATGCATATGTCTCGTCTCCTTGTAATTGAACCTTTTGCAGGTTTCTGGAAACGACCATATCAGTGGCGGTATAGGGCTATCAATAAAGCTTATGGGTGAATGATTACGCTAAACGTAATGATTAATCAGGGGCGCGATGGTTGAATGTTCAATCAGCATTTGTCTGATGCAGCAGAGAGAACAGGGGGGCGGATTTGATGAGCGGTTCGCTGCAGAGTAGTGGCTTGACGCGTGTGGGCGCTACCTTTGGGTTGCTGGGCCAAGTCCGGCTTTGCCCGCCCATGCGCGGGATTACTGCCGGTCCAGTTCAGCCAGTAGTTCGCTGCTGTGGATCGTGCTCCCGAAGTGATGTTTCCACAATTTGATACCCAGCTCGCCGGAGCGATCCAGGGACGAGCCAACCGTCAGATCCGTAATCAGGGTGGGGTGCAGCCCGGCATCAAACAAGGCAAACCCGGCAGCCAGCACGCAGGTATCGGTTTGAATGCCGCAGACCAGAATGCGATCAGCCTGACATTGCTGCAAATATTCCATTGCAGCGGGGCTGGGGGCGTAGCCGTGCTTGATGAAGATTTGTTTGGCATCGACCAGACAGCGATCGCTGCGCGGCGGACACCAGCCTAGCTGACTGGAAAAAGGGGTTTGAGACTCGTCGTGCAGTTCAATCAAGGCCGCGCAAGGCAGGCGGGTGCTCAGGGCGTTAATGCCGTCGATCAGCCAGGGGGGCGGTGAAAAGCAGCTTTGCACATCGACAACAAGGAGGATCTGTCGCATTGCAGTGGGCTCGGTAAGAGTGCTTCAGCGAATGTCAGGCGGAGCTCGCCTGGGCCTTCTGAAGCACCGTCAATCAAGCCCTTATTGAAACACGGAGTCAGGCGCTTGGGCGGGTCCAGGTCAGACGTGCACCGACGATAATGCCCAGCACCGCCAGCAAGGAGGTGGCCGACAAGGTGGACAAGCCGCTTAAGCCCTGGCCTATGGTGCAGCCCAGGGCCAGCACGCCACCTACGCCCATCAAGGTACCGCCTGCCATGGAGCGCAGCATGTGGCGGGGCGACTCAAAACCTTCCAGCTTCCAGCGGCGACGCAGCAGGGCGCTCAGCAAGGAGCCGGCCACCACACCCACCACAATCATGATGGTAAAGCGCGGGCTCATGCCGGTGGAGATCATGGCGTATTGAATGCTTTCCCCAATCGGGGCGACAAAGCTTAGCGAGCTGACGGGTAAAGGCTCGAAGGGATCATCTCCCAGCCAGCCCGTGGTCAGCCAGCCTGCCACAATCAGCAGTCCTACGAATGCTCCGGCCAGCAGGTCATTGAGGCGTTGGCCGTCCTGTCGGCGCAGCAGGGAAAAAGCGATCAGGGCGGCGACGAGGAGGGCAATCACCATAGAGCGGAGGGGACCCTCGGACAGGGTCGCTGCGGGCAGGGTGACACTGCTGGCTTGGGCGATGCTCATGCGCAGCGGCGCCAGCAGGCCCGTCAAGGTGATATAAGCGGCGATACCCAGACAAAGCACGACGACAAAGGAGCGCAGATTTCCCTGTCCCAACAGAACCAGAGCTCGGGCGCCGCAGCCATTAGCCAGGGTCATGCCTGCCCCAAAGAGCACACCTCCAAGTGGCACCAGCAGCCAGGAGAAAGTGGGGTTCAGGTACAGGACCTTGTCCAGACTGATCAGCCCGTAGCCCGCCGCCAGTTGTGTCCCGGCCAGGGCCACGGCCAGCGCCAGGGCAAAGCCCTGAAGCTTGTAGCCGCTACGCCCGGACCAGCGCTCGGTCAAGCCACGATAAAAGCAAAAACCACTGAGCTGGCCACTAATGCCAAAGAGCAGGCCAATGGCCAAGCTGACCCACAGTACAAGTTCTGTATTCATCATGTGCGCTGGATGTTAGGACCGGGTTGGAACCACTTAGCCTTTGGTGCCCCAGATGTCGCGACTGATCGCGGCATACCAGGCCTCGCCATACTGGGCTTCCTGCTTGCGAAAGGCCGGGCTGGCTTCTTTAGGGCTGACCCCGCCGGACGCTTCAGCCAGCTTGTCATCGGCAAAGGCGTACAAGTGCCCCACAGAAATGCCATAGTCGGGAGCGATCAAACTGTAGCAGGTATTGCTCAGTGTGGCCTGTGGCGCAGGCTTGCCGCTCAAGGCATTAATGATGGCAGCCGCTGCCAGCTTGGCTTGCGTATTGGCAGAGAAACCGGACTTGGGCATGGGTGAGGCAATGGTGGCATCGCCCACCACGTAGATGTCCTTGACCTGCTCGGACTCGAAGGTATGCGGGTCAATTGGCACCCAGCCGCTGGCGTTGGTGACACCGGCCTGTTCGGCAATGGCTCCGGCTTTTTGTGGCGGGATCACGTTCAGCACATCGGCTTTGTGGATCTCGCCAAACTCGGTTTCCACGCTCAGCTTGGCGGCATCCACGCGAGTGACTTTGCCGTCTTTGGAGAAGGGCACCCATTCGATCATGTCGCCATAGACTTGTTTCCAGCCATCCTGGAACAGGCCCTGTTTGGAGAAGCTGTCTTTGGCATCCAGAATCAGGATCTTGGACTTGGGTTTGTTCTGCTTGAAGTAGTGAGCCACCATGCTGGCGCGCTCGTAAGGGCCGGGCGGACAGCGGAAGGGGTTTTCGGGGGCTACCATAATGAAGGTGCCGCCGTCGGGCATGGCATCCAGCTGACTTTTCAGCAAACGGGTTTGATCGCCCGCTTTCCAGGCGTGCGGGGCCAGCAAGGAAGCGGCTTCGTCATAGCCTTCCAGCGTGTTCCAGCGAAAATCAATACCGGGTGAGAGCAGCAGCTTGTCGTAAGACAGCTTCTGGCCCTTGGCCAAGGTCAGGGTTTTGGCCTGGGAGTCGACCGCAGTGGCCAGGTCGTGGATGACATCGATACCGGCTGCGCGCAAATCATCAAAGCCGTGGCCTTGCTGTTCAAAACGGCGCAAACCGGCCAGATACAGATTGGTGAACGGGCAGGTGTAAAAGGTGGTGGCCGGTTCAATCAAGGTGACTTTCAGGGATGGATCACCGCGCCTCAAGTAACGGGCAGCGGTTGCACCGCCAAAGCCGCCACCGACCACAACGACATGGGCCGAGCTGCTGCGCGCGTACACAGGCAGGGTGCTCAAGGCCAGACCAGCCACACTGGTTTTACCGACACGGCTCAGCCACTGGCGACGGGAGGAGTTCAAGGGTGTGCTCATTCTTAACGTCCTTCCGCAACGCTGCGAGGGGTGGAGGAGACTGCAGAGAAATAACGTGCCAGGGCTTCCAGATCCGCATCCTGGTAGCCTTTGACCAGGCGACTCATGATGGTGGTGCCAGCCGGAGGCGTATCGGAGGCAAAGGCGCGCAGTTGCTCCAGCAACACCGCTTCGGGGCGGCCAGCCAGCGAGGGAATGATGGTCGTGGAACGCCCATCCGGGCCGTGACAGTTCGCACAGGAGCTGGCCACTGTTTTGATGTCCAGCGTGGAGCTGGCCCAGGCCGGTGCGGTGGCACTGCTGGCCACGAGCAAGGCGGGGGCAAAAAGGAGACGACCTACCAGAGAGAGGGACATGGGCATTCTTCTTGTCAGTGTGCATCGTTGTAGGAAAGGACGCTCAGCGTAGCATTCCCCTTACGCCCACCTTGTATGACTATATAGAACACTGTTATGAACTCAGCGCCCGTTAAGGGCGCTGAATGGGGCAGGTCAGGGGGCCGGGCTGGAATTGGTCCGCAATCAGTCGCTGATGCTCAGCTCCGTCTGGCCGGTAATGACAGCGCCTTGATCGTCCGTCCAGCTCATTTCCAGAGCGCCGGAACGTCGTGCGACAAAGGTAAATTCAATGTACGGGTTTTGGGAAATCGCGGTTTCCGGCTGCCAGTTGAACAAGGGCTCGCCGTTAAAGGTGGCCTTGAATTCGTGGATGATGTTGCGCGGTACAACCTGGCCTTCCTTGCTCAGGCGCAGACCGCTTTCCATGCGGTGTTCGACCAGGGCGCGCACGCGCACAATGTCGCCCGCCTTGGGCTTGGCATTGCTGATCCAGATACGTGGTTTACTCATGAGTGCCCCTTGTTTACATGCCGCAGCCACCAGCAGTCACCGTGATGTGATGCTGGGCGCTCAGGACGCGGCCATCGCTTAACCGTGCCAGGGCGCGGATGGTTTGGGTTTCAATCAGGCGCAGGCGAACTGCGACTTCTGTTGTTCCGGCCAAAGCGGTGAAGTTGAAGCGGCAGGCCAGCGGATGCGGGTTGCCCTGGGCCAGAATGATCAGCTCCTGGCAATACAGCTCGTCGCTTGGCGGCAGATCCAGGACTACTTTGACTGGCACCGCAGCGGGGTTATCCCCCAGTGCCGGCATGTCCAGTTTCAAGCCAGTGTTCTCCGGGCTGGCGCCTTTCAGGAACTCGTCCACAATGGCTTGGACCTGGGCCGCAGTGGCCGGTTTCAGCAATTGGTCAAAGGCGACTTGCGCATGCAGATTGATGGGTAGCCACGCGGCACCCAGTCCGGCGGCACTGCCCAGCACAAGCTGGCGGCGGCGGACAAAACGGGAAGGAAGTTTAGAGGAAGTCATTGAAACGGGTCTTGATCCACTGGAAGTCTTCTTGAACAAGGTCGGAGGTACGGACATCCATATCGATCTGGGTTTGCAGAACCTTGCCGCTTGCGTCCAGCTCGTATTCAAACTTGACCGAGATTTCTTCTTGCGGATCTCCGTTGACCATCATGTAGCAAAGATTATCCGGCAGCACGGGCACGACTTCCTTGCCCGCGATACGTTCGGCCAGGTTCCGGGAAACAATTTTGGCTACGGCGTGTGCCACGTGGGCGCTCTTGGGGTAGTGGCCGAACTGGTCGGAAATAAAGCCCATGGAGTCCCCCACCACGTAGACATTGTCGTCGTCGCGGGCAGTGAACAGGCGTGGGTCAATATTGGCCCAGCCCGTGGGTTTGCCATCGGGGCCTGTACCGACCAGGCCTGCGTTCCAGACCATATCGGCGGCCTGGTGCGGGGGCATCAGCACCGCGTCGTCAAACTCAAAATCGCCGGCGGTGGTCTTGATGTGCTTCTTGAAGGGATCGACCTCACGCACTCGGGCATTGGGGACGTGGGTGATGATGTCCGGGTACAGCTCCTGGAAGGCTGCGCGGTATCCCTCGCCAATCGGGGCAATGGTGGGCTTGGGATCCAGAATGATGATCTTGCCTGGAATCCTGTTGGTCTTGATATGCCAGGCCATCAAACAGGCGCGCTCGTAGGGTGAGGGTGGGCAGCGATGCGGTGGCGGGGGCAGCGTCATCACAATGGTGCCGCCCTTGAAAGCTTTGAGCTTGTTCTTCAAGGCAAACATCTCGGCATTCGGGATGTAGGCGTTGGGAAAGTGCTGGCGGGTGTATTCCGCCGCGTAGGTGTCATTGCCAAACCAGGCATCGTAGGCATTGCGTATGCCGCCCGACAGGATCAGGTAGTCGTACTCCAGCGCGCCTTGGGTCGTGCGCACGGTTTTCTTGTCGCGCTCGATGGCGGTGACTTCGGCATGAACCAGGCTGTAGCCGTACTTGATGGAGGGCGCCAGCATGTCGTGGTTCAGGAAATCCGTGTTGACGATGTCAATCAGCCACTTGTTGCTCATGGGGCCGGACCAGAACGTAGGGTTGCGCTCGATCAACACCACTTGTGCCTGGGGCACCAGTTTGGACAGGTGCTTGGCGGCCGTCATTCCGCCCCAGCCGCCCCCACAAATGACAATGCGCGGGCCTTTGGTGTGGCGCGGCAGGATTTGGCTGGTGTTGGTGATGATGGCGGGGGCAGACTGGCTGGTGGAGGGCAGAACCAGGGTTCCAAATGCGGCAGCCGGCGTGGCCAGCAGGAAGTTTCTACGATTCATTGTATGTTCCTCGTGATCATGACATGACACACGTCAATCAGGATAAGTAGACCGCTAAGTGCGAGCCAGTATAGCCAAGAGTGCTTTGATTGCGTGGGGATTTTTTATCGGCTGAAGTGAGTTGTTCAGGCCTCAAATACCGTTTGGCGCTGAAATGGCGGCGTTTTTCCCCGGGCGTTCTTGTGTTGGCGATGGCAGGGGCAGTTGGCCCGGACGCGGTGCGCAGCGGCATCCCGGATGCAAGGGCGGGGCTAGACAAACAGGATGGACAGGCTCAGGAAACAACAGAATTTCCGGATTTTTACAATTAAAAAGTAACGGAGCTATCTTTGTGGACGCAATCGGAGGATAGTTCAGGGAGAGAAAATTTTTTTCTCTGATCGTCATTACATTTAGGACTTATTTTGAAGACAGAAATTGGTATTGTGAAGTGGTTCAACAGCGAAAAAGGCTTCGGATTCATCGTGCCGGAGAACGGCGGCAAGGATCTCTTCGCACACCACAGTGAAATTCAGGGAATCGGGTTCAAAACTCTGGAAGAGAACCAACGCGTTTCCTTCATCGAAGGTGCAGGCCAAAAAGGCCCATGCGCAACTAAAATCCAAATTCTTTGATGATGGGCTTGCCTGAAACAGGCAAGCACCGCGTCAAACAGAAAAGGCCGGACCCTGATGGGCTCCGGCCTTTTTTATTGCGTGGCTTGGTTTTAGTTGCCCTGGTCGGCAAGGGGCACGGTCAGACGCGCTTCCAGTCCGCCACTTTTGCGATTCAGCAGCTCCAGCGTTCCGCCATGCTGGGTGGCGATAGCGTTCACAATCGACAAGCCCAAGCCATAGCCCGCCTGTTGTTGCGAGCCGCGCCAAAAACGGTTCATGGCCAGATCCCGTTCGCTGTCGCTTAATCCGGGACCGTGGTCCAGCACGCTGAGACGCAGATAGCCCGGCTCTCCTGCTTCAATCCGCAAGCTGATCGGTTGCTGGGCTTTGGTATAGCGCAAGGCATTGTCGATCAGGTTCTGTACGGCCACTGTCAGCAGGGATTTCTCAATCTGCACCGGGCCGGGTTTGCTGCGTATATCCAGCGTGATCTGGTCTATGGTGCCGCCGTAGATGGCTTTAAGGGCATGCAGGGCAGCGTATACCGCCTCGTCGGCCTGGCTACTTTCCATTCGGGCGCTTTGCCCGTCCAGCCGTGCCAACTCCAGCAGCCGCTGCAAAATGTTCTGTAGCTGTTGTACGCCCTGGTCTGCCTGGCTCAAGGCCGTATCCAGCGTGTTGCGTTCTCCAGGACGTTGGGCAGCCAGATGGGCAACTTGAATATGGGTTTTGATTCCGGTAAGGGGTGTACGCAGTTCGTGGGCGGCGCTGTCGGTAAAGCGGCGTTCGCGCATGATGGCGGCTTGTTGCCGCTCCAGCAGTTCTTCAAGGGTTCGCAGCAAGGGTTGCAGCTCAACCGGGACTTTGACCTTGGGCAGTGGGCTGTCGTCCCCGGGACGACGGCGCGACAGCATGTCCCGAATCCGCTCCAGGGGAGCCAGGCCGTGACCGATACCAACCCACAAAAGCAGCAGGCTACCAAACAAGGCCACGACAAAGGGCAGGCCAGCCGAAAGCATGATTTCCCGTACCAGTGCTTCGCGTATTTCTATGCTGTCGGCGGCGGCAATCTGAATATGGCCTTCGCGCAGCACAAAGGTGCGCCAGCGCTTGCCACCATGCACGTGCGTGCCAAAGCCCAAAGCCACTTGTGACATATCCGGGCTACCCGCAGTTCGGCTGACCGCCTGAATTTCTACTTCGCTGCGCACCACACTGATTTCGCAAGCCACGCCATCGCGGGCAATGATGTCCAGGGGACGCTCCGCGGATTGGGCCAGCTCCTGCAAGTTTGGAAATTGGGCAACCAGTCCAGCCACCATGCGGGCCGATGCTGCCAATCGGCTATCCAGCGCTTCACGCAAGGAGTGGCGTGCATCCATCAGCATCCAGGTGGCGACCGCACTCCAGAGCACGGTCAGGGAAATGCCGATAACCAGCAGCAATCTAAGGCGTAGGCTCATGGTGTGAAATACCTAACCGGCAGGCCCCAGTTTGTAGCCCAGGCCCCGCACGGTCTCGACAATATTGCTGCCCAGCTTGCGGCGCAAATGGTAGATGTGCACATTGATGGCATTGCTTTCCAGATCCTGATCGTAGCCGTAGACGCTGTCGCACAGTTGTTCGGCACTCAGGATAGTGTGCGGTTTGCTGAGCAGGGCACGCAGCAAGGAGAGTTCGCGGCGCGCTAGGCTGACTGGCTTGCCGTCCAGGGTGACATGGCCGGTGGAGGCACAGAAACTGAGCCGCCCATATTCAATGCAATCTGTTTCGTGGCCCGCCACACGTCGTGTCAGGACATGCAGGCGTGCCAGCAGCTCGTCCAGGTCAAAAGGTTTGATGACATAGTCATCGCCCCCACCCAGTAGCCCTTCAACCCGGTGATGCAGGGCGTCGCGAGCCGTCAGAATCAGAATGGGCAGTTTGCGGCCTTGTTCGCGCCAACGACGCAGCAGCGTCAGCCCGTCCTGATCAGGCAAACCCAGATCCAGAATACAGACATCAAAGTGCGAAGACAGCAAGGCCGTGTCGGCCAGGCTGGCCGTGCCCACGTGGTCCACGGTCAGCCCATGCAGTCGCAAGCCCGCCACAATTCCGCTGGCGACGAGCGCATCATCTTCAACAAGTAAAACGTGCATTCTCCCCCCTGTGGTAAATGCGGCTTGTGCAGGCAAAGCCTGATGGTTATTACGTTTCGGCGTTCATGTTAGCAGCCTTGAGGGCAGGGGCGAGAGGGAAAGTTCTCTTAATTTGGCCTTAATCCTGATCCTCTACTGTGATGTAGATTGCATTGCATTTGTATCTCGGTACTTACTTTTTTAATAAAACCGGCTTGGGCAATGACGTTTCTTTAGGCTTAGCCGCATGACAGATATCGGGCATTTATTCACATGACTCCTATATTAGGAATATTACTGGCGACCAGTTTTGTCGCCTCTTTGGTGGCACTGGGCATTCTTGTCTGGGCCGTGGCAAACAAGCTGATCTTCGTTGGGAAGAACGAAGCTGAGACCATCTTCATGAAAGGTGAGCTTGGTCAGCCGGATGACAGTGCTTCCTTTGGGGGGGAGAATGAAGCACAGACACATCGCTTTGACGTTTTGCGTGCCGGTATTGACCGTAGTGGTCGGGGGCCGGTTCTGCTTCTGGTCACGGTCGGGATTACCTGGCTGCTGATCGGTTCGGTGTTTGGCGTGATGGCCTCGCTGAAATTGCATTGGCCCGACTGGCTGGCTGACGTGGCACAAGTGACCTTTGGTCGTGCGCGTACCTTGCACCTGAACATCGTGGCTTACGGCTGGTTGTCGGTGACCGGGATTGGCGTGGCTCTGTGGTTGTTGCCGCGTATTTTTCATACGCCTTTGCGACGTCCCAATATGGTGTACTTCGGCGCTGCCTTGTGGACCCTGGGGGTATTGGGCGGCACGATTGCCGTGGCCAATGGCTGGTCCGACGGGATCGAGTGGCTGGAATTCCCCTGGCAGATCGACATTCTGTTGGCAGTAGGGGGCTTTTTCCTGGCCTGGCCTGCCATTGAAACCGCCGCCAACCGCAAATCGCGCCACATCTATGTGTCGGGCTGGTATTTCCTGGCCGGCATGGTCTGGTTTCCGTTCCTGTTTCTGGTGTCCAACATCCCCGGTCTGCACATCGGTGCTCAGCAAGCAACCGTGAACTGGTGGTTTGCTCATAACGTGCTGGGTCTGTGGCTGACGCCTATGGGTGTGGGTGCGGCGTACTACATCATTCCCAAGATCATCGGCAAGCCCGTGTATTCCTACAACGTGTCCTTGCTGGGTTTCTGGAGTCTGGCGCTGTTCTACAGCCAGGTCGGTATTCACCACTTGATGGGCGGTCCGGTGCCAACCTGGGCCGTCACCTTGTCCGTGGTGCACAGCATCATGATGTTTGTGCCGGTGATTGCCGTGGCTATTAACCAGCACGTGACGGTTGCGCAGAACCTGTGGGCCTTCAAGCAATCCATGGCCCTGCGTTTCGTCTGGATTGGCGCGCTGATGTACACCTTGTCCTCCTTCCAGGGTTCGCTGGAAGCCATCCGCTCGGTGAACTCAGTGACGCACTTCACGCATTACACCGTCGGTCACGCTCACCTGGGTGCTTACGGCTTTGTGTCCATGGTGATGTTCGGCACGCTGTACTACATGATGCCGCACATTCTGGGACGTCGCTGGCCCTTCCCGGCTCTGATCAAAACCCATTTCTGGCTGGTGACGGCAGGCTTCACGATCTACGTGCTGGCTCTGAGCATTGCCGGTGTGGTGCAGGGCATGGGCTTGATGGACCCAGGTTCAAGTTTTGGCGAGATCACTCGCAAGATGGTTCCGTATCTGGAAGCCCGCTCTATTGGCGGCACCATGATGACACTGGGCCACTTTGTCTTTGCGGCTCACTTTGCCTTGCTCTTGCTGCGCAAAGGTTCCGCTGTTAATGCGACTCCTACACTTGCTCGGGCAGATGCGTCATGAATCGACTCTTACCTTTACTAATCGGGGCCATTGGCGTATTGCTGCTGGCTACCTTGATGCTGGTGATTTTGCCAGCCTGGCAATTGCGTACCTCGGAACCGCCGGAGCAGTTGCAACCCTATACCGCCCAGCAACTGCTGGGGCGTGACGAGTACGTGGCCAACGGCTGTTTGTACTGTCACAGCCAGCAGCCACGCTCTACCGGTCAAACCCTGTTTGATACGGCACGTGGCTGGGGCCGTGCGTCCACACCGGGCGATTACTTTTACGATTCGCCCCATCTGCTTGGCACCATGCGTACCGGTCCGGACCTGTTTAACGTCGGTGCGCGCATGAAAAGCCGTGACTGGCATTTGACCCACCTGTATCAGCCCCGTGCGATTTTTGACTGGAGCCTGATGCCGTCCTATCCCTATATGTTCGAGCTGAAAGACCAGGTTTCCGAAGGCGATGTAGTGGTGCGTTTGCCAGAGTCCCTGCAGCCTGCGGGCAAGCATGTGGTTGCTCGCAAGGAAGCGCTGGACTTGGTGGAATACCTGCTGGCTCTGGATCGCACCTATGCGACCAGCGCGCAGGAACTGGATAAACGTGACCGTGGCTACGATCGTCGCCCCGCTGAAGCCTCGACGGATTCGGGCGCTAAATAGGACAAGTCATGACAATGGAAAAAGTTTCTAGTTCGCCCCAGGTCGAGAACATCGATCCCACCTTCGAGCCGTGGGAGCCACCGCGTCCCATTCCGATCTTCCTGTTGGCTGTGCTGTTCGCCTTGGCCTTGGCCGGTGTGGGTCTTTACCTGCACGATCTGGCGCCACATGCCGCAGCGGACAAGCCGACCGCTGCTATTGTTGCTTCCAATGCAGGCGGCACCCCTGTGGTGCCCGCCATCCCCGCACTGAAGGATGCGCCCGTACTGGTGCATTCGGGGCAGGGCAGTGTGTGGAGCTGTGCTTCCTGCCACGGCGAGGCCGGTGAAGGCGCAGGTATCACTCCTCGTTTGGCCGGTATACCCGAGGCGTATCTGCTCAAGCAACTGGAGGATTTTGCTCAAGGTACACGCCTGAACGAGTCCATGCAGTACGTAGCTCGCGGTTTGAAGCCTGAGGATATGAAAGAGCTGGCTGCTTACTACGCCAAGCTGCCTGCTCCTGCCATTAATGTGCCCAGTTCGGAAGCGAACCTGGCCCGTGGCGAAGCCCTGTTCCATAAAGGGGACTGGAAGCAGAACGTGCCTGCATGTATCAGCTGCCACGGCAGTCAGGGTGAAGGTGTAGGTACATCTTTCCCGCCTTTGGCTGCGCAACAGGCCGAGTATTTGTTCAGTCAGTTGTCGGCCTGGAAAGGTGGCCATCGTCACAACTCGCCGCAAAGCCTGATGGATGACATCGCATCGCGCTTGTCCTACGAGGACCTGTATGCGGTTTCCTACTACGCCGCCTCGCTGCCAGCTAATGGCAAGCAGGCGAAATAAGATCAGAACAGAGAGCTTTTTATGAAAGACACTCAAAAAAATGGTCGCAGCAAATCCACCATGTCGGGTGGACGCAGACTGGCCTGGGGGGCCGGTATTGGTGTGCTGCTTTTTGCGATTGGCTATGGTTTGAATGCCAAGGGCTGGTTGTCCTTTTCCCTGGGTTCGCCCGACAAGGGCACCATCCAGGTTGGCGAGGCCACCTATAGTCGTGAGGCCATGGAAGCCGATCGCAAGGCGCAGAGCAAGGATAAGCATTCGGTCACGGCTGGTATGCCGGTAGGCGCAGATGGTTACTACTTGCCACCGCCAGAGAGCAGCATTCCGGATACACCGTATGGCGAGGCGGTTCGTCGCGGTCACAAGATCTTTATGGAAACCTCGACCACGGTGTCGGATCACGTGGGCAATACCTTGGCTTGTGTGAACTGCCACCTGGACGGTGGTCGTCGTGAACACTCTGCGCCTATGTGGGGAGCCTATGTCAGCTATCCCGCCTATCGTGCCAAGACCAAGGCGATCAGCACGCTGGAAGATCGCATTATTGGCTGTTTTACCTACTCCATGAATGCGCAGGCTTCGCCTTCGGGTGTTGCGCCGCCCGCTGGCAGCGATGTGTACCGTGACTTGATGACTTATATGTACTGGATGTCCGATGGGGCGCCTACGGGTCAGAAGTTGCCAGGTGCTGGTTTCCCCAAAGTTAAAAAGACCGAACTGGGCTATGACGTAGCACGCGGTAAAGAGGTTTACGCCAACAACTGTGTCTTGTGTCATGCGGTCGATGGCCAGGGGCAGAAGGATGCCGAAAGTGGCGTGGTGTTCCCGCCTTTGTGGGGCCCCAACTCGTATAACTGGGGTGCAGGGATGGCTCGTATTGATACGGCTGCTGGTTTCATCAAGGCCAATATGCCTTTGGGTAAACCGTTCTCCTTGTCCGATCAGGATGCCTGGGACGTAGCGGCTTACATCAATAGTCATGAGCGTCCCAAGGATGCTCGTCAGAAGGGGACGGTTGAGCAAGCGCGTGTGGAGTTCCATGATGGCGAGGAAAGTTACTACGGTAAGGAGGTGAACGGCGTGATCTTGGGTGGGGGCGTGGAGAAGTAAGGCTTTGGCCTGTTTGCTGTTTGTTTGAAGATGAGACCGCCTCAGTTTCTTTTGGGAACTGAGGCGGTTTTGTTTTGGGCTTCTTCTTCTTCTTCTTCTTCTTCTTCGTTTTCCTGAGTGTTGAGGAGTGGGGGTGTGTGGAGCAGGAGGATTGGGAGATAAGGAGTGCAGAGAGCCTGCATGTTTAGATAGTGACTCGTGAAAACGCCGGTCTGGGCCGGGGGGCCGTCCTCCGGGCTTGGCTCCTTGCCGGTGCTGCGCACCGGTGCCCTGGTCAGGCTTGCTATTCGGGCGCGCCCTGAACTCGCGAAAGTGCCTTGTCCCCCGGACAAGGCACAAGCATTTCGCTCAAACAACAGGACGCTTGAACCCCGAATAGCAAGCCCGCCTGCGGCAAGAAGCCTGAATCGCCCAGAGGACGGCCCCCCGGCCCAGACCGGCTCACAATGACTATAAATATGTGACTTCCGTTCTGTTGGGATCTGGCTATATGTGGTTTTTTCTGTTGCCGTAGGTGCGCAGGGGGCTTGAGGGGGAGGGGCGAGGTTTATTGGCTAATCGTCGTTTTCAACAGTTGGCGGAGAGGGTGGGGGATAGAGAAATCGGGCCAACTGCTAATTATCGAGTGCCTGGTGCTTCACTGGAGCATGAATCTTGTTGAGGATCTCCTGGAGCACCAAGCTGTAGTTTGTAATCTGTAGCATGTAGCTTGTCTTTGAAGCCAAAGCGCCTGTCACCATGGTTGTTGTTCAGGTAATCGTAGGTACATCGAGAGACGAGGCCAGTACCGACATTGACGAAGACAGGTTTGTACGTCATCAGACGTAGTGTCATTGATTCCGTGTTCAAGGCGAGTCGAACATCAGCCATTAGCCATTAGCCATTAGCCATTAGCCATCAGCACTCAGTAAACCAATAAGCAGCAATCAGTTGCCGCATAAGGATTGTCTTTGCAAATAATCGCTGAGAGCTGTTTCGGTCCTGCTGGGGTGTTGGGGCGATTCAGAGTACTGGCCGCAGGCGAGGGCTCGATCGGGGGTACAAGCGTCCTGCTGTTTGAGCCGGACGTTTGTACTTGGTCCGGGGGACCAAGTACCCGGCGAGTTCAGGATGCGCCCCGATCGAGTTCTCGACAAGGGGACCGGCGCGCAGCGCCGGCCAGTGCTCAGCCCCGACACCCCAGCAGGACCGAAACAGCGCCTTCCCAGAGACTAATTAGCCAAAAACAATCTCTAATTGCGAGCGAAGAGCCGAAAGACCCTACAAAGCCACCAAGCGCTTCAAATCCAGCAAGGTGAAATGCCCATGATCCAGCCACCCGCCGGTATCAATGAAAAACACATTCCCTAATTGCCGCATCTTGTGCGTCGTCTGATGCCCATGCACCAAAGCCCGAAGACCCTCTACCATGCCATCGTAGCCAGTCACATAGCGATCCCTGGACCACATACAGACATAGCGGTCATTGGCATCAAAACCCTCGGTATGAATGTGCTGCCAATTGTCGTAGGGAAAGTCGGCATGAACCATACCCACCAGTCCCAAGGGCGTTTCTATTTCCATCGCCAAAGGCAGGGCTTGCAGACGTTGAGCGATCAGTGCCTGCTCGTTTGAGGTGCAATCGTCCAGCCATAGCCCACCATGCACGCGATGGTCCACTTCCTGAATAGGCTGCCCAATCGCCCGCCGCCAGGTCAGCTGCTCGTGATTGCCACAAATTGCATGAAACCAGGGCAGGTCCAGCCACTCCAGAACATGATGCGACTCCGGACCGCGATCCACCAGATCGCCCACCGAAAAAAGGCGGTCCTTGGACGGATCAAAACGAATCCGCTTTAAAGACGTTTTCAGCTTGGAGAAGCAACCGTGAATATCGCCAACCGCAATATCGCGTCCCAAGGTGTTCTGGCTGAAGTGTGCTACCTGCATGATGATGAAACCCGGACTAGATCAAACGTGCTCATCACGGTACTCAGGGCGGCAGGCCGAGTCAAGAAAGCAGAAGAAGCGCAATAACACCTCCTGCAGAACAGCCCATAGCGAAGAGTTTGAGTTGTGATTTGGCTGCAGCCGGACGAAGCTTGGGGGCAAGTCGCACGTACAGATCTGCTTGGTCTAAAATCCTTTGATCCTTATATCTTCTCTACCAGAATTCCGAGGTTTTCATGTCTCAAACCAGCACTCCCGTTGATCCGGACGGCCTGCTTGAATATTCGGTGGTCTACACCGACCGCGCCTTGAACCATATGTCCAAGACCTTCCAGGAAGTGATGCGCGAAATCTCCCGCACGCTCAAGCAGGTCTATCAGGCACATTCGGCGATTGTGGTGCCGGGCAGTGGCTCGTTTGGCATGGAAGCGGTGGCCCGTCAGTTTGCAACGGACCGCAAGTGCATGGTGATACGCAATGGTTGGTTCAGCTACCGCTGGACTCAGATTTTTGACATGGGTTCCATTCCCGCCAGCACCACGGTTCTGAAAGCCCGCCCGATCGAGGAGGGCAAGCAAGCCGCTTATGCGCCTGCACCTATCGAAGAAGTGGTTGCCGCAATTCAGGCTGAAAAACCGGCCCTGGTGTTTGCGCCGCATGTGGAAACGGCCTCCGGCATCATGTTGCCCGATGACTATATGCGTCAGGTTGCGGATGCCGTACATGCGGTGGGCGGTCTGTTTGTGCTGGATTGCATTGCATCGGGCACCGTGTGGGTGGGTATGAAGGATGTGGGTGTGGACGTGCTGATCAGCGCGCCGCAAAAGGGGTGGACCGGCTCGGCATGTTGCGGCCTGGTGATGTTAAGCGAGCGTGCTCGTCAACACATTGAAACCACGACCAGCACCAGTTTTGCCTGCGATCTGCGCAAGTGGCTGCAGATCATGGAAACGTATGAGAACGGGGCTCATGCCTACCACGCCACCTTGCCTACCGACTCCTTGAAAGTGCTGCAAGAGGCGATGGCCGAGACGGAAGCTCTGGGCTTTGACTGGATCCGCAATCGTCAGCTGGAGCTGGGCCGCAAAGTGCGCGCTCTGCTCCGCGAACATGGTTTCCGCAGCGTGGCGGCACCGGGCTTTGAGGCACCGGGCGTAGTGGTGTGCTACACCACGGATGACGGGATACATTCGGCCGCGAAGTTTGCCAAGGCTGGTTTGCAAGCCGCCTCGGGTGTGCCTTTGCAGTGTGATGAACCTGCTGATTTCAAGACCTTCCGAATTGGTCTGTTTGGCCTGGACAAGCTGAACAATCTGGAACGCTCGGTGGAGCGTTTGGCCAAGGCGCTGGATGCGATTGAAGAGCAGTAAGTTGCTGCAGTAGCGGTTGCTACAGGAGAAGGGAGCCTTGCATGGCTCCCTTTTTATTTTTGCTCCCAAGTAGAGTTCGGCTTGCTTCTTCTTTGCCTACTACTTGGTGGCATCCCCAGGGGTTTTGGGGGCTTGATTGAGTTCGCCCATGGCAAAGGCCAGGTTCACAGAGCCGACCAAACCTGCGGTATGAGCCATAGTCTGGGCTTCTTGTGCTCCTAATAGACCGCTGTGCGCTTCGGTCAGCAAGGTCATGCCGGTCAAGCCTTCCTGGTAGGATTCCAGCGCACCTTGGTAGGTGATCTGGGCCGCCTCGACCAGGCTGGTGGCGGCTTGATGAGACTCCAGAGCAGCTCGCAGTGCGTCGGCAGCGATGATCATTTGCTTGTAGGCGTCTTGCTCGGTTTTGGCAACGCGTTCGCGCGCGGTGTCGGCACGCAACTTGGCTTCGCGCACTTGCTTGTTGCGTAGCCCAGCGTCGTAGATCGGGATATTCAGGGCCAGCACGGCGCCTCGGGAGGAGGATTGCGGGCTGACTTCGGGCAGGCTGCCTACACTTAATGAACCCATGCGTTTGGAAATAAAACCCATCAAGGCCAGCTTGGGCATGAAACTGGCTTCGGCTGAGTCTATGCCTGCCAGACTGGCCTGATGGGCGGCTTGCAGGGCCTGTACATCGGGCCGCTGGGCGATGGCTTTTTTCAGTGTGTCATTGCCAGGGATATCCAGATTCTCGGGCAGGGGGCGGGTGGCGCTATCGGCGACTTTCAGCTCCGTTTCCGGGGACAGGCCAATTGCACCCAGCAACGTTTGATAAGACTGACGTGCCAGAGTGCTGGCATTCACATGGTGCAAACGAGCCTGGGCTTTCAGTTGTCGTGCCTGCGCGACTTCAATCTGGGTGCCCAGCCCATTGCGCTGCCGCTCCAGGGCGATATCTTCAATCAGTGCCGCATTTTTCAGCCCTTGGGCAGAGATTTGCTCGCGTTGGCGGGCCGAGTTGTAGTTGAAGTAGCTGATGGATACTTCCGCAATCACGGCCTGATGCACTCCACTGAAGGTAATCCGGCTGGCCATGGCCAGTTTGTCGGCCGCCTCTTGCAAGGCGGCGCGTTTGCCAAAGTCGAACAGAAGCCACTTCAAGGTCAGGGAAGGAACGGCGCCACTTAAATGGGTGTCGTAATCCACATCGATTTCTCTACCCAGAATGTGCACGCTGCTGTCGCGGTCGCTGCGCATATAGCCGCCCACCACGCTGGCGGAGATCAAGGGCAGGTAGGTGCTTTCCACCATACCGGCAGCTTCTGCGGCTTGTTGGGCCTCGCCCCAGGCAATGCGGGTGCTGGGGTTCAGGCGTTGGGCCAGGTCGATCAGTTCTGACAGGCTGTATTCGTGATGGGCTTGCACGCGGGGCGCTGGCTGGTTTTGATCCGGGCCGCTGTATTCGGCCAATGTCAGGCGAGGTGGTTCCGGCGCATCTTGCTCGGGCATGGCCTGGGCCATGGGTTTGTGATTCGGCGCCGCGCAGGCGGCCAGAGTCAGGGCGGCCGTCACAGCCAGAGTCAGACGCAATGCAGGAAAACAAGTCATAGACATAAACTCAGGAGGCAGCAGAATGAGTCAGCAGCGTAGCAGCATACTGCTGTCCGCCTTCAAGGACGAGTTGCACGGCCATGCAGACCAGCAAGAACCCCATGATGCGTGAAATGGCATCGACGCCGTTATGCCCGATCACACGCACGATGCTGAGCGAGGAGCGCAGGCAAATGAAAAAGATCAAACCAATCAGGATGGCCAGAATGATGGGCGTGGCCACCAGCACCCATTCTGCATAGTGTCCGCGCATGCCAGCCATTTTGGAGGAGGCACTGATGACCAGTGCCATGGTGCCGGGGCCGACCGTGGAGGGCAGGGTCAGTGGAACGAAGGCGATATTGTTGTGGGCGGCGGTGTTCTGATCGGCTGCCTTGGAAACCACGTCGCTGACAGTGGGAGGAAACAGCATGCGAAAGCCGATATACGCCACAATCAGCCCGCCCCCGATACGCATGTCCACCATGGAAATGCCCAGTGCCGAAGTAATCCACAAACCGGCGTAGTAGGTAATCAGCAAGGCCAGAATGACATACAGCGTCGCCTGACGCAGTTGCTGCTTCTTTTCTGCTGCGCTCAAGGTTTCGCCCAATGACAGGTACATCACCATTGAGGTCAAGGGATTGGCCAGGGGCAGCAAAAATGCCAGCCCCAGACCAAGCAATTTGAATAACTGCATCACTTCGTTGGGCATGGGAACTCCTTGATGAGGTTTCAGCCGGGCAGGGCGTTCTTGTAAATCTTGCCGTCCTTGATGATCAAGAGCAGGTTCTGTTCGGGCTGCTCCAGAAAGCTCAGGCTTTGTTCGGGTTCGCCATCAATCAACAGCAGATCGGCCAGGGCACCGGCTCGGATTACGCCCAGCTCGCCTTCGTACGGTTGGCGCAGGCCCGACAGTTGCAGCAGCCGGCCATTATCTCCGGTCGCCATTTTCAGCACCTTGAGCGGGCTGTAAAAACGGGTCAGCTTGGACAACATGCGGCCATGGTGTGGTAGATGGGCGGGGGTGAACAGAATGTCCGTGCCCCAGGCGGTCTGGATCTGATATTTATCGGCCAGCTCGTAGGCACGTACGGTTCCTACGGCAACTTGTTGTTGCTTGGCCTTGCTGCGTGGGTCGTGCTGGACGTTGGCGTCTTCATCGGCCAAAAAGGGTTGCAGGCTCCACCACACGCCTTCGCCAGCCATCATGCGGGCGGTTTCGTCGTCGGCAAGTTGGCCGTGTTCGATGGATTTCACGCCTGCCTTGATCGCACGCTGAATACCACGAGCGCAGTACACGTGCACCATCACGTAGGTGCCCCAGTCGCTGGCGGCGCCCACCGCGGCACGCAGTTCGGCATCACTAAATTGCAGTCCTTCCAGTGGGTCGTACAAGGAGGTGACACCGCCCCCGGCCATCAGCTTGATCTGGCTGGCGCCCAGCATCAGTTGCTCCCGAACACGACGCAGGACTTGGTCGGCACCATCGGCAATGCAGGTTACACCTGCTCGTTCGGTGTGGCTTAGCTCGCCTTCTGCGCGTGGCACTTCGTAGCGCATACGAAAGTCTGCATGGCCGCCGGTTTGCGCAATCATGGCGCCGCTAGGATAGATGCGCGGGCCATGCAGCAAGCCCATATCAATACCGCGTTTCAAGGAGAAGCTGGGGCCACCGGCATCGCGCACGGTGGTAAAGCCGCGCAGCAAGGTGCGCTCGGCCTCTTTGCTGGCAATCAAATGCAGGTCAGCCGGGTCGGCCATCATGGCGGTCATCTGGTCGACAGCGCACAAGAGGCTATGCCAGTGGGCGTCGATCAGGCCAGGCATCAAGACTTTGTTCTGGCAGTCCATGACGGTGGCGTCGGTCGGAATCTCGGCAACCGGCATGACGGCAGTGATGCGGCCCTGGTCAATCTGGACGGCCAGCCCGTTTTTCAGCTCTGTTGTTTCACCATCAAACAGGCGCAGATTGCTCAGGATCAGTTTGGGAGCCAGGGCGATGGGTTTCTGATCCAGGGCATTATTGGATTGGAAGGCCGGGCCTGCAGGGGCCGCGCTGGGGGCGAAACTGGCTGATGCACTCAAGCGCTTGTGAATGAAGGGAATGGAGGGGTGGGCGCAAACACAGGCTGGCAAGCCATGACGATAGGCTTGGCGTTGTTGGCGCAGGGCAGGGGACTGGCCCAGGTAGGAGTAAGTCTGCATGGCGTCCTAAAAAATCAACGATAAATGAAAGGAAGGCGGACTCAAGACATACGCAGTTCGATCAGATCCAGCAGGCGGACCCGTTCGCGAGCGATTTCATCGGATATCTGGTGTGTGCGAGCTAAAGTGTAAACGGCCTCACGCGCGGCGTGGAGGGCCCGGATTTGCATGTCTTTTTCCAGTGCTTGTTCTGCCAGATCCGGCTCCAGTCCGTCGCCTTGAGGGCTGTGAGCAATAGTGCCCAGGACGCGGTCGGCCATGGCCGTGTAACGCGCCCCTGAGGACTGGGGATTGTGAGCAATCAAGTCATTCAATGTCTGCGCCACCGACTGGGCGCTGGCGTGACGTACGGCTTGCTCGGCCCGTTCTTCCTGCTCCTGACGTCGGCGCAGGGCAGGGAAGCTTACTCGTTTCATGATGGGTGGCAGGGCCAGGCTGGCCGTCAGCAGTGACACGATAATGACGACGGAGGCCAGGAAAATGGCCAGATCTCGGGCAGGAAAGGGACTGCCATCGGCAAGAGTGAGCGGCAAGGTCATGACACCGGCCAGGGTGACGGCACCTCGTACCCCGGCAATGGACAGCACCAGCACCAGGCGCGGGTTGGCTTGGGCGGTCTCAGCATCATGATGCAAGCCCAGCAGGGACAGGCCGCGTCGTAGCCACAGGTAAGCGTAAACGCATAGAAAACGCAGCAAAATCAGGGTGGTACACATGGCGACCGCGTAAACCAGCAGCCAGGCTGGATTGTGGTGGCCGGTCTCCTGGACAACCTGTACCGCTCCGCGAAAGATAGCGGGTAGTTGCTCGCCCAGCAGGACGAACATCATGCCATTCAAACTAAGTTGCAAGGTGTCCCAGACGGTCTTGCGCTGCATACGGGTGGCCGCCAGTGCATTGCCCGAGAGCTCGGCGTAGCTCATGGTCACGCCTGCCGCGACAGCGGCCAGAATGCCAGAGGCCTCCATTTGTTCGGCCAGGAAGTAGGACGCAAAAGGCAGAAGCAGGCTGAACAGAACTTCTGGCCCTGGCTCTTCGCCCCAGCGGCGCACAAAGAGATTACGCAGAAAAAGCAGGGCACGCGTGGTCACTACGCCCACGACCAGGCCGGCCAGCGTTAACCACAGGAAGTTCTGGCTGGCAGACGAGATGGAAAAAGAGCCGCCCAGGGCCAGGGCTACAGCAAGTCGAAACGCAACCAGACCGCTGGCATCATTGAACAGGGATTCACCCTCCAGCAAGGCCTGCAGTCGCGGCGGCAGAGGCACGCGGCGGGTAATAGCCGAGACGGCAACTGGGTCAGTTGGCGAGACAATGGCGGCCAAGGCGAAGGCCACTGGCAAAGGCATGGCAGGAATGAGCCAGTGCAGCACGTGGCCTAATCCGAATACCGTTAAAAAGACCAGAATAAAAGCCAGAACCAGAATGCCAATTCGGTCCCGAATTAAACTTTCCTTGGAAATGCGCCAGCCATCCAGAAATAATAAGGGCGGCAGAAACAGATAAAAGAACAGATCCGGATTCAGGGTCATCCCATGATTGAACCAGCCGGCAATTAGAAAGCCGAGCAAAATCTGTACGAGAGGGGCAGGGATGGCAACAGGTATTATCTTGACCACGCTGTTACTGATTAGAACGGCGGCCAGCATGCTTAAAGTCAGGTTTACGTCATCCATGGCAACTCTGTGTAAATAACCGAGGTTATTGAGACCCTATCAGAAAGATGCTTGTCACTATACTCGTGAAAATCATAGATACACAGTTGCTTAATCAGGTAGGGATATAAGGGATGTATTTGACAGGCTCGGGTACAATTCATCGCAGCGATCAGGGCGCCATGCGCAGATCGGTTTAACAATAATCAGGGAGATGCCACGCATGCGTGCGCTACTAGCCGGTCTGGCTGTCTTGCCCTTGTTGGGGGGATGTTCTCTTGCACCTTCGGTCTATATGGCGGGTTCGTATTTCCCGGCCTGGCTGGTGTGTGTGCTGGGAGCCGTGCTGCTGACCTTACTGATTCGTTGGGGGCTGATTCGTGCGGGAGTGGATGATGCCCTGCCCATGCGTTTGCCTGTCTATGCCTGCTTGACGCTGGCACTGACCTTTGCCGCACTTCTTCTATTCTTCGAGTGACTGAGCCATGACCCAGGCACAGAAATCCTCCCCCCGTAAAGGCGCTGCCCGCCTGCTGAGCGTGCTGATTGTTGTCGCCGCCATTGTCTTGGCATGGTGGTATTTGCAGCGCTCTGCCAACAACCCTTTGTCCGAAGACGCGGTGATCGGTGCCGATGTGGTGCACATCTCCAGCTCCTTGCCTGGGCATATTGAGCGCATGATGGTACGTGACGGTCAGTTCGTCAGCCGCGATGAACTGCTCTTTACCGTAGACCCGGTGTTTTATCAGCTGCGTCTGGAACAGGCCCAGGCTGAACTGGCGCTGGCTCAGGCTACGCTGGACATGAAACAACGGGCTGTGCGCGCAGAAGGGCATAACGCCGTCATTGCCGATGATCAGATTACCCGCGCTAAAACCAATTTGACGATGGCCACGCAAAGCCAGCGTCGCTTGGCGAATCTGGCGGCCAAGGGCTATGTCTCCCAACAGCAATTGGATGAAGCCAATACCTTGCTGCGTGATGCTCAAGTCACCTTGAAACAGGCAACAGAGCAATCCGGGGCTGCTCAGGCTCTGGTCGGCAATACGCAGGCAGAAGAAGCCATGGTGCAAGCGCGACAGGCAGGTTTGGCGATGGCCCAGCGTGACCTGGAACATACTCAGGTCAAGGCACCGCACAACGGTCGTATCGTGGGTTTGCGTATCGGCTCGGGGGAACATCTGATGCCCGGCACTTCTGTCTTTACCTTGCTGGATACGGATTCCTGGTATGTCACGGGCATGTACCGTGAAACGGATCTGAAGGAGATCAAGCCAGGGGCCTGCGCCACGGTGTATGTGATGTCCGATCCGTCGCGCAAGCTCTCGGGCAAGGTAGAGGAAATTGGTTGGGGCGTCAGTAGTCAGGAGCAGATCAATCTGCCGCGCAGCCTGCCCTATATTCAGAAATCCATGAATTGGGTACGGGTAGCGCAACGCTTTCCGGTGCGTATCCGTCTGGATGCCCCGCCCGAGGACTTGATGCGCATGGGTGCCTCGGCCACCACCATTATTCATCGCGATGGCAACTGCTAAGACCGGCGTGTCGGGTCTGGCGCGGCTGGTCTGGCAAGACTTGCAGCCCACCCCCGGTCGTCTGGCGCAAAGCTGGCGCGTGGCGGTGCTGTGCGCCTTGATGGTGCTGCTGGCCATGAACTACGGTATTCCCGAGTCTGCCGTCAGCTGCTTTGTGATCTTCTTTGTGATGAAGTCCGATGCCGGCGAGAGCTCGGTACTGGCGCTGGCTCTGGTGGTGCTGGTGTCCATTGTGGTGCTGCTGATGGTGCCACTGATTCAGGTCACGATTCAGTATCCGGCCTGGCGTTTGCTGGCCATGGTGCTGACCTCCTTTGTGCTGTTGTTTCTCGGGGTAGCCAGCAAGCTGGGGCCTTTGGGCGGGATTATTGCCTTGGTCATCGCCTTTGTGCTGACCTTGTTGGGCTATGTGCCCTTTGGCGAGATTGCTACCCGTGCCGTGCTTTATGCCTGGTTGATGACCTGCGCCCCCATGGGCCTGGTGCTGATCTTCAATCTCTGTTTTGGTTTGTACCCGCACAAGGTGTTGCGCCGTGAGCTGGCAGCGCGTTTGCGTTTGTCGGCCCAGGGCTTGATGGGGCAGGCAGATACGCAGGATTTGTGGGACGAACTGGCTTTGGGAGTCAGTGCACAACAGAAGCGACTGGGCTGGATACGGCTGTTTCATTTGCGGCCTGCACAAGAGCAGGCAGAACTGGATCAGACCATCTTGAATACCTACCGAGCCTTGCTGGCGGTTGCCGTCTTGCGCGATCAGCATCTGGACAATGAGCAGGCCACAGCATTTGCCCAGATTTGTGAACGCAGCGCACAGGATATTGAACAAGGGCGTTTGCCGCAGATGAATGATCTGCCCGAGCTGTCAGCCTCCAGTTCTTTGGCCGAACAAGATTTGCGCGATGCCTTGCTGGCCTTGTCGGGGGCAGTGTCTATTGGCAAAGCGGATCCGGAACATGGCTCCTTCATGGTGCCCGACGCCTTTAGTAATCCTGTTTATCAGCACCATGCCTTGAAGGCGACGGCAGCAGCGGTGCTTTGTTATCTGATCTATAGCGCGGCAGACTGGCAGGGCATTCATACCGCCATGATTACCTGCTACGTGGCCGCTTTGGGCTCTACCGGGGAAACCGTACACAAGCTGACCTTGCGGATTGTGGGCTGTTTGCTGGGGGCGGCACTGGGCTTTATCACCATCTTGTTTGTGATGCCGCATCTGCTGGATATTGGCGGCTTGATGGTCGTGGTATTTCTGGTGTCCCTGTTAGGGGCCTGGGTATTTTATGGCCCGGAACGTATCTCGTATGCCGGCATTCAAATTGCCTTTGCCTTTTATCTGGTGACCTTGCAGGGCTTTGGTCCCAGCTTTGATCTGGATTCAGCCCGTGATCGGGTGATCGGTATTTTGCTGGGCAATGCGGTGATGTACGTGATGTTTACCCAGATCTGGCCTGTCAGTATTGCAGGTTCGGTACGTCAGCGTTTGGCCAAGGCTTCTGACAGTTTGAGCGGCTTGGGCAGCTTATGGCAGGAACGTCCCGCCCAGGCGGTGCAGCAGTCAGCCAGCGTCGCGCAGGAGCTGTCGGCGGCCAAATATGGATTGGCTCTGATGCACTTGGAACCAGAGCGTTTGCGACCCGACCAGCAGCAGGCCCAGGATATGCAACGTCAATGGCAGCAGTTGCGCCAGCAGTTCATCGGCCAAGCCTATATGCCTGTATCTCGCCACCGAAGCGATTGATAACCCTCATTACCTAGAGGTGATTTTCCCGTCCTTGACGGCTCGTAGAATGGCCCTCACTTCCCATTATCGGGATCAAAAGAAGCGCCGAAAAGGCCTCGGTTCGGTCGGAGACACCCCCGCATACCTACTTCTTTCTGCCTATGTCTGCACCTTGTTGCGGGCAGGGCAGGACTCGTCTTTGCTCGGCGTTTTCTTTGATTCAGCGTGTGAGAAGTCTCTTGCCCCCTTTGGGGCTGGAACTGTCCATTACTGATTCCTGATGACGGCAACGTACCGTTTCAGACATCACAATACTGATAAAGGAGCATGAAGTATGGCTGAGCAAGAATCCGCATTGCGGCCAGGGCAGGAGGCCCTGGTCCCTCCGCTTGCTGGCGGTTGGTTGCAGAAACATTTTGCCTATACAGAGCGCGGCAGTTCTCTGCGTCAGGAGGTCTTGGCAGGGCTGACGACATTCCTGGCAATGGTTTATTCCGTATTTGTCGTACCGTCCATGCTGGGCAAGGCGGGCTTTGATACCTCGTCAGTCTTTGTGGCCGTGTGTCTGACCAGTGCTTTTGGCTCCCTGCTGATGGGGCTGTGGGCGAATCTGCCCATTGCGGTGGGCTGTGCCTTGTCTTTGACTGCGTTCTTGGCTTTTGACTTGGTGCTGGGCCAGCAACTCAGCCCGGCCGTCGCCCTGGGTGCCGTGTTCCTGATGGGCCTGATCTTTACCCTGATTTCCGCTACCGGGATTCGTACCTGGATTCTGCGCAATTTGCCCCTGGGCATCGCGCATGGCACGGGTATCGGAATTGGCCTGTTCTTGCTGATGATCGCCTCCAACGAGGTAGGTCTGGTGACCCGTAATACGGGCGCAGGTCTGCCGGTTGCCCTGGGGGACGTCACGTCCATGCCGGTCTGGCTGAGTGTGCTGGGTCTGGCAGCGATTTTTGGCCTGGAGCGCCGTCGTGTCACGGGCGGTATCTTGCTGGTGATCTTGGGTCTGTCGGCGGTAGGCCTGATCTTCGATCCCAATGTGCGTTTTACTGGCCTGTTTGCCATGCCTAGCCTGCTGGGCGAGAACTCCTTGATCGGTGCCATGGACATAGGCGGGGCCTTGAATGCGGTCGTCCTGCCCAGTGTGCTGGCTCTGGTGATGACGGCCGTGTTTGATGCGACCGGCACGATTCGTGCTGTCGCGGGCAATGCCGGGCAATTGGACAAGGATGGTCAGATCATCAATGGCAGTCGCGCCCTGACGACGGACTCGCTCAGCTCTTTGGTGTCAGCCAGCTTGGGGGCTTCGCCTGCCGCCGCCTATATTGAATCAGCTGCCGGCACAGCCGCCGGGGGACGTACCGGTCTGACCGCGGTGGTGGTTGGCCTGGGTTTCCTGATGCTGATCTTCCTGTCGCCTTTGGCCGGTCTGGTGCCTTCCTATGCGACTGCGCCTGCCTTGATGTATGTGGGCTTGCTGATGCTGGGCGGCGTGCGTCATCTGAATACCGAAGATACGGTCGACACCATGGCGGGTCTGGTGTGCGCCGTGTTTATCGTGCTGACCGTCAATATCGTCACAGGCATCATGCTGGGCTTTTGCACGCTGGTGCTGGGTCGCCTGTTCTCGGGTGAACTGCGTCGCCTGAATGTGGGCACGGTTCTGATTGCCATTGCCCTGGTCGTTTTCTACCTGGGTGGCTGGGCCTTATAAAGCAGGGCTTGGGAAGGGCTGGTGTTCCCCTTTACACTAGCCCTTTTTCTGAAAACCAAAGGGGTACCTGTGCTGGTCGCATTTGATTTTGATGGCACGATTACAGACAGGGACAGCTTGCAGGACTTTATACGTCGCATGCGAGGCTGGCCAGTCTGTATTCGTGCCTATTTAGCTTGCGTGCCTCGCGTCCTGGTCTGGGATCGCGGTCCGCAGCGTCGTCAGGCGATCAAGCACCGTTTTCTACGCAGTGCCTTGGGTGGTTTGAGCCGGGAGCAGGTTCAGGCTTTAGCCGACACCTATGTGCGGGACTATGTGCCGCAGATTGTCCGCCCGGAAATGATGGAACGAGTCCGTGCCCATCGAGAGCGGGGAGATACGGTGGTGCTGGTCAGTGCCTCGCCGTCCATTTATTTACAGCCCTGGGGGCAAGCACAGGGAATGGCTCAGGTGCTGGCGACAGAGTTGGCCTTTGATGATCAACAAGGTTGTGTGGGCATGGCCAGCGCCAATTGCTGGGGGCAGGAGAAGGTGGATCGCTTGCAGGCGTGGCTGGGAGATAAACCCGTGGAGCTGGATATGGCCTATGGTGATAGCCCCGGTGATGCGCAGATGCTGGCCCATACGCGTCAGCCCTGGCTGCGGGGACGGGATGCCGCTCTGCCGGCGCTGGAAGTCCGATAGTCGATTGTAGGGTTTGCTCTGTACCGCTTGGGTTGCAGGCTTGGCAGCCTGGTGGCAGGCCTACAGTCCAGGACGGGAGATCAAGATAGCAAAATGCCCGACCAGAATCTGCTTCTGGTCGGGCATTTTTTCGGAGTGATTTGCAGTGATTAAGTCAGCGGAGATCAATCCCGACGCAGGGGTTTGATCCTGGCCGATGGTTTAGTTCTGATTGCGCTTGATTGCCATACCAATCAACAAGCTGGCCCAACCTTGGGTCAGCAAATCAATACCCAGAATCAGGCCCAGAATCCATACACTATTGCCGGGCCAGCCTGCGGCAATGATCAAACCGGCTGCCAGTGTAATCAGGCCGGAAAAGGCCATCCAGCCGCCACCTGCCTGGGCCCGGTTCTGAAACCAGATCCAGAGTCGGAATGCGCCGGAAGCAATCAGGAAGGCGCCAAAAATCAGGGTCAGGACGGTGGCACCTACCAAGGGGTTGCTGATGGCAATCAAACCGGCGAACAAGTACAAAATGCCGCTCAAGCTCCAGAACAGAAAGCCGCGCCAGCCTTTGGAACTCCATGCATGAGCCAGATGCAGCACGCCGCCTATGGTCATCAGGATGCCGACGTACACCACGCTGGCAACCGTGGCGCCAACCACGTAGATCAAGGCGATCAGACCCAGAATAATCAGGGCGATGCCCAAACCAATAAACCATCCTGGTTTCAAGGGCAGTTGACGTAGCAACTCAGAGCGATTGTTGTCATGTGGACTTAGAGCCATCTATGTACTCCTTGCAAGGTTAAACCGACGCTACGGTCTTAACTTTACTCCAGACCCGGGCAAGGGCCTAGTAATATGCAAAGAGCCTGCTGCAGAAACACGAAGGCCCTACCGTTGCGGTAGGGCCTATGGGCCGCTCTGGCGGCGGTGAACTGTCATGATGACAGTTTGGGAAAGCTGTGTTTCAGACAGCTTACTGACACTATGTCAGTGGTTTCAATGTACGTTAGCTAATCAAAACCAGCCAATTATGGAAAACCCGGAAGTCTGAAACAAAGCCCTTCAAACCGGTAAAACAGGCGGTTTGAAGGGGTGGGAACAGGGCCTTAGTGGCCGTGTGCGCCCTGGTGACCCTGGCCAGCCTTGGTGTTCAAGGCACGGACTGGAGCGCTGATTTTCAGCTCTTCCTTTTGACCGGCGGCATTCTGGATTTCCAGGGTGAGATCCACGGAACTGCCCGCCTCAACCTGTTTGTCCAGACCCAGCAGCATGATGTGGTAGCCGCCGGGTTTCAGTTCCACAGCCTTGCCAGCGGGCAGGTCGATTTTTTCAACCTGGCGCATGCGCATGACTTCGTTTTCCATCGCCATTTCGTGTACCTCTACCTGTTTGCTCAAGCTGCTGCTGGCGCCCAGCAATTGGGCGTTGTCGGTGGATTGCAGCACCATGAAGGCGCCGGTGGCTTGCTGGCCGGGAACCGTGGCGCGAACCCAGGGATCGGTCACGGTGACTTCGGCCTGGGCCAGGGTGGGCAGGCTCAGCAAGGCGGCCAGGGAAAAAAGAGAGCGAGCAATAGTACGTTTCATGTTGGTAATCCTGTTGGGGTTCACTTGCTCAGAGCCAGTACCTGGCGGATATCAGCCACGGCTTCTTCAGCCGTTTGCGTATGACGCAGGGCGATCTGCAACTTGCCTTGTGTGTCATACACATAGGTCAAGGCGCTGTGGTCCATGGTGTAGCTGGAGCCGGTAGGAACCTTTTGATAGAAGACTTTGAAGTCGCTGGCGGTTTTGGCCAGCTCTTCCTCGGTGGGGCGCAGGGCCACGAAACTGGGGTCGAAAGCCTGCATGTAGGCCCGCAGCAGTTCGGGCGTGTCGCGCTCCGGGTCAATGGAGATAAACAAGACTTGCAGCTTGTCGCCATCCTCGCCCAACTGTTCCTTGATGTCGACGGCACGAGTCAGGGCTGTCGGGCAGACGTCGGGGCATTGGGTAAAACCAAAGAAGATCAGCACGATCTTGCCGCGATAGTCGGCCATGGTGCGACGTTGGCCTTCGGTATCCAGCAAGCTGAAATCCTTGGCAAAGTCGGCACTGCTCATGTCTACACCTTCCAGATTGCGAAAGGCGGGCTGCTTGGGGGCCTTGTCGCCGCAGGCGCTCAGGACCAGAGGAGTCGCCAGCATGGCAAGCAGGAGCTGGCGGCGTGAGAAGGAGGCGTTCATAGAAATATCCCGCTAATTGACAACATAAGATGGCTGCGCCGGGCAGCCGAGGCTGGTCAGGAAACGAGCGTGGAGGGGGGACCGCGCGCACTCAGGGGCGGGCCCGTCAGGGGAAGAACGGGAACCGCCGCCTGTTGGGCAGTGTCCCAGGTATGTCGTGGTGTAGGTGTCAGATTCCAGGCAGGGCTGGGATCATCATTCAAGGCTTTTTGCGCCTGGGCCTGGGCGAACAGACAGGCCGCATGCAGGCTGTGTTGTTCGTCGTGCTTCGGGCCGCCAGGTAGCTGGCTGCTCCATTGCGCCAGGAAAGGGTCGCCCTGAACGCACAGGCTGAGCGCGGCTGCATTGGCCGGGTCGGCGCTGGGCATGTAGCCGTTGGGGATCAGACCACGCAAAAGCAGGGCGCAGATTGCCAGCACCAGTAAAAACCGGCTGCGAGTACCTGAGGTGGGGAATGCGCAGTGCCTGATCATGATCAGAGCATTCTAGTACAGATGGAAATCAGTTTGCCCAGATTCTGTGGCACAGTAGACGCCTATCATCAAGGAGCTTGATATGCGACAGATTTATGGGGTGCTGAGCGCCTTGGTCATGGTGCTGGGGCTGGCGGCGTGTTCAACACCGGATCGCTCTGCAGACAGCAGCTGGAGTCGACCGTCGGGCGTTGAAGTTTACGGGGAAGTGGATGCGGGGGTAGGGACCCGGCGGCAGTCCCACTAGGGAGACTGCCGCTTGCAGCGTTAAGCCAGAGCTTGGCCTGCGCTGTCAGCTGCATCCTGTTTTTTCATGATTTCTTCAGGATCAGCTTCATCATTCAAGTACGACAAGGCTTTGCTCAGGCTATAGGCCGGTTCAAAGGAGTCGGGGTTAGCCATAGGCCAGCCCACACGGAAAATCGTTTGACGATAGTGGCCGCGCAAGAGTTCGCCTTTTTTCAGATCCGGGAACAGAGCCGACATCACGCGCACTTCGCCGTTGCTGATACGGCGGGCAATATGGTGAGGACGTAGCTGGTCCGGATGTTCCAGGCCCGCCGCACCCAATAGTTCAGCCAGGGCTTTGAGCGTATTGCCATGGAAGCTGGCCACGCGCAGGGATTTGTCATCAACCACCAGGGCTTTTTGACGCTGCGGATCTTGTGTCGCCACGCCAGTGGGGCACTTGTCGGTATGACAGGCCTGGGCCTGAATGCAACCCACGGCAAACATGAAACCACGCGCGCTATTGCACCAGTCAGCACCCAGGGCCATGATGCGGGCCATATCAAAGGCGCTGATGATCTTGCCCGAGGCACCCAATCGGATTTGTTCGCGCAAACCGATACCCACCAGCGTGTTATGAACCAGGCGCAGAGCCTCGCGCAAGGGGGTGCCGACGTGGTCAATGAACTCCACGGGGGAGGCACCGGTACCGCCTTCAGCACCATCGACCACAATAAAGTCCGGTGTGATACCTGTTTTCAGCATGGCTTTGGCAATGGCAAACCATTCCCAGGGGTGCCCGATACAGAGTTTGAAACCCACGGGCTTGCCACCGGACAAGGTACGCAGCTTGGCCACGAATTCCAGCAGCTCTACGGGAGAATGGAAAGCGCTGTGGCTGGGTGGCGAGTTACAGTCCACGCCTTCCGGTACACCGCGTGCCAGGGCAATTTCAGGCGAGACCTTGGTGCCGGGCAAGATGCCGCCGTGGCCAGGTTTGGCCCCTTGCGACAGCTTGATTTCAATCATCTTGACGTGATCCTGAGTGGCACGTTCGGCAAAGCGTTCGGGCGAGAAGTTGCCTTGTTCATCGCGGCAACCAAAGTAGCCCGAGCCAATATTCCAGATTAGATCACCGCCATGACGCAGGTGATAGGTGCTGATGCCGCCTTCGCCCGTGTCATGCGCAAAATTGCCCATCTTGGCGCCCTTGTTCAGGGCCAGGATGGCATTGGCCGACAGCGCCCCAAAACTCATGGCGGAAATATTCAGCACGGACAGCGAATAGGGCTGGGTACAGTCCGGCCCACCCACCTTGATACGGAACTGTGAGTCCTTGATGTGCTTGGGCGTCATGGAGTGGTTGATCCACTCGTACCCATTGTTGTAGACCTCCTGGTGAGTACCAAAAGGCTGCTTGTCGACCTGCTGTTTGGCGCGCTGGTACACCAGGGAGCGGTCCGCCCGCGAAAAAGGCAGTTGCTGCTCATCGCCTTCCAGAAAGTACTGGCGAATCTCAGGGCGTATGGCTTCAAAGATAAAGCGCAGATTACCGATAACCGGATAGTTACGACGAATGGCGTGACGAGTTTGAGTGATGTCCACCAAGCCCTGAATGCACAGGGCCAGCCCTGGTATCGCCAGCCATAGCCAGCTTGCGCTTCTGAACAAGGAAAGCAGCAAGAAAAAGGCGGTCAGGCCAATGATGATGTAGAAGGCGGTGTAGCGTGTCAGCCACTTTTGCATAAAGACTCCTGCCAAGAAAACGGGGTGACGGGCAGGATTTCGGGTACCTGCCGGTCAGGCTGCCAACATCATAGAACGCTCCCGTACGGTTTGACCATGCCTGGATGGCGATAGTTTATGAAAACTAACAAACAACCATGGAGTGGCTGAAAAAGGGCGGGGCAGGGCGCAAATTGTTTAGTTTTGAAAGGCTTGATGGAAACCAGGGAGGCTGTTGCGGTGCAGCATGAAACAGGGTGTTCTGCCTTGAAGCTTATGTCTGGCGGGCAGGGCCGGAGCTGCCATAAACACGATATTCAGCGAGTTTTAATTGAATAGGTAGGTAAGCTATCTATATAATCATGCTTTAGCCTTTGTTCTGTCCCCTGTCTTTTATGTTTCCCTCTCTTTCCTGGATCCAGCTGGATCGACCTGCGCTTGTGCATGGCCTGAATTTGGCCTTGGCAGCGTGGCTGTCGTTCACCATCGCTGTTCTGCTTTCCGTTGATAACCCGTTTTGGGCTGCCATGCCGGTGTGGGTGCTGTCGCAAGCGTATCGGGGGCTGGTGTACGAGCGGGCTTTGTGGCGGATTTTGGGAACGTTGGTGGGGGCCGGTTTGGGATTGGCGTTCCTGCACTTGCCCAATCCTTATCTGCAATTGCTGGGGATGGCCCTGGTGGTGGGGGTGGCCTCGGCCTTGACCCATGTGTTTCGGGGCGCTTTTTCTTACTTGCCCATGCTGGCGGGGATCACGATCGGCGTGGTGGTCTTGCCCTCGGTGCTGGCTCCGGATGCGTCACTGGATTTGGCCTTGTCGCGAGTGGAGTGCACGCTGATCGGGGTCGTGGTCACCACCTTGCTGTGCTCGCGGACAACGCCGCGCAGTCAGCGCAAAACGTATTACGAGCGCGTACGTGTCCTGGCGGCGGATGCCTTGCGCATCGCTGCTCATGCTTTGGGGCCGTCTTATCAGCAGCCGGATCAGAGCTCGTGGAGCCGTGTCCGCCAGGAGATTGTAGATCTGGATGCCCAAGCCCGTATTCTGGCGGCAGGCTCTCTGGATGCTTATCGACGCCTGCCTTATGTGGATGCGTTTCTGTACGCCGTGATTGAGCTTTTGGCCGCCAGCGCGCTGATTGTCCAGCAAAGGGAGCAGGGCCTTTCGCCTGCCGCGGATTATGCACGCGACTTGCGGGAACAGGCACAACGCTTGCAGGACGGTCTGAGTTTGCGGGTGCTGGGCAAGACAGCCTTGCGGCAAGAGGGGCAGATCAGTCTGGCGCGCTTGCGCCGTGCAATGGGTCAAATACAAAGGGCGGAGCAGGGCTTGTTCGCTGAACGGGTGCAGCCCAGACGGCACCGTTTTCTGACGACGCCTGCTGTTTCGGTGGATTGGCCCTTGGCAATCCGCACAGGTCTGGTCAGTGGCCTGGCTGCTTTCACTGCAGGTGGTATCGCTTACGCTTTGGCCAGCCCCGCGCTGGAGTTGATGGCGATTGGGGTGTGTACGTTCTCCATTATTTTGGGCTCCATGCCGCGTCCGCAACTGATGAGCCGAACCATGTTTACCGGGATTGCCGTGGGCGTGCTGGTAGCCAGCTTTTATCGCTACTTCGTCCAGGCACACCTGGTTGCGGACTGGCAGGTCATTCTGTCCGTGCTTCCTTTTTTGGTGGTCGGCGGTTTGTTACGTGCCAACCGTCCTACGTCGACCTGGGCATTGGACGCGAATATGTGTTTCCAGCTGGCCAGTCAGGCCGGGATGGCGGCGGTTACTTGGCCCATCATCTTGAAGGAGTCCTTGCCTTTGCTGGCGGGCTCTGCGGTCGTGTGCAGTGCTTTCTTTCTTTTGCCTCGCCGGACTCATCCTCGTGGCCAAGCCTTGGTCAGACGTGTGGTGCGCGAACTGTATCCCTTGATCAAGCGTTCGCGCCCACGCCTGTTCCGGGTCTGGCGTGCGCGGGTAGCGCGTCAATGGGTGCGTCTCTGGCACTGGATGGGCGAGCAGACCCCTCATGGTTTGCTGTCCTTGATCAACCTGGGCCATGGCGTGGTCGCGCTGAAGCGGCTGGCCAAACGCGGAACGGAGCAGCAAGCTTGTGTGGAGCTGGTCTGTGAGTTGCTGGAAGGGTTTGAGCATCAGCCCGTGGAGTTGGCCCAGCAATTGCTGCGTCTCAGCCAATCCTGTACCGACATGGTATTGAGGCAGGCGATCATGGATGTGGCGCAGTCCTTGCAAGGGGCGCAAGCGGTTCTGGTTTATGCTTACCCGCCTGATGCTACGCCGCGCGCTGTGGAGACTTCCTGATGAATCACCAACTTTATGAACGATTTGGCCTGTCCATGATTGTGCTGGCGCGCCTGTATCGTCGTGAACTGGATCAGACGCTGGTGCGTTATGGCGTGTCCGAGGCCACCATCCTGCCGATTCGCTATCTGGCCCAGTTGGGGGAACCCATACGGCAAGGGCAGTTGGCACGCATGATGCGTCTGGAAGGCCCCACCCTGGTGCGCCTGATCGACCAGTTGGAGTCTGGCGGTTTGCTGGAGCGTGTGCCCGACGAGCAGGACAAGCGCGCTCGCCTGTTGTGTCTGACTGAAAAAGGGCGGGACTTTCACGAACGCCTGCTGGAATTGCTGCGCCAATCCCGTGCTCCCCTGTTTGAAGGGATTGCGGATGCAGATATAGAAGCGGCCTTGCGTTGTTTTGACGCGCTGGCCAGCAATCTGGGGCTGGAAGCAACGGATATGTCCAGCCTGTTCGGGGATTGATCAAGTGCCTGGGCGGGGCAGCGTAAGCGCATGTTCCAGATGGTGAGCAGAAAGCAGGAGCTGGTTTCCTGCTTTTTTACTTTATGGTTGAATAAACCGTCCTTGTTTCAGCAATAAGGAGGGTATGCCATGAACGATGTAGATCTTGCACGCTTGGTCAAAACCATGACCGAGGCCCAGCTGACGCTGGCAACCGCAGAATCCTGCACGGCAGGGTTGATTGCGTCCACGCTGGCTGACCAAGCGGGGGCGGCAGCTGTACTGGACTGTGCTTTTGTGACGTATTCCCCGCAGGCCAAGTATCGCTGCCTGGGCGTCGATCAGCGGGTGCTGGCGGAAAATAATCTGTGCAGTGAGGCAGTGGCGCGGGCCATGGCCAAAGGAGCCGCGGAATTGACCCCGGCCAATTTGATCATTGCCAATACGGGGGTGGCTGACGATATTGCGGAGCCGCAGATTCCGGCCGGCACGCAATGTTTTGCCTGGCTGTTCAAGCCACAGGATAAATTTGATCCTTTGGTCGTCTATACGGAAACGATTGTTTTCGATGGCACGCGGGATGAAATCCGCCAGCAAAGTGCGAATCATGCCTTGCTGCGCATCGAGCATTGGTTGCGGCTGGTTAAACAAGAACGCCAGGGTGTGACCCCTGGCGTTTGATACCGCTAACTGGACAAGCTAAGCCTGTAAAGGCTTAGTTTTCCAGGTATTTGCGCCAGACGCGTGGCAGGATACCGCCATGACGCCAGTACTCCATGTCCTCGACCGTATCCAGACGCACATTCACCGGCACGGACTGGGTGCTGCCATCCAGGCGATGGATGATCAGCTCGGCCTGCGAGCGTACACCCAGGTTTTCTTCCAGGCCCTTCACATCAAAGGTTTCGGTGCCGTCCAGACCCAGGGTGTCGGCATTGGTGCCGTCCTGGAACTGCAAGGGCAGCACACCCATACCGACCAGGTTGGTGCGGTGGATACGCTCGAAACCTTCGGCAACCACCGCCTTCACGCCCAGCAGAGCAGGGCCTTTTGCGGCGGAGTCGCGGGAAGAACCGCAACCGTAGTTCTTGCCAGCAATCACCAGCAAGGGAACCTGACGTTCCTGATAGGTCTGGGCCGCTTCAAAAATACGCATCACTTCGCCTTCCGGCATCACCTTGGTGACGCCGCCTTCCACGCCGGGAACAATCTTGTTGCGCAGACGGATGTTGGCGAAGGTCGCACGTTTGACCACTTCGTGATTGGCACGGCGCGTGGTGTAGTTGTTGAAGTCTTTTTGCTCCACACCCTTGGATAGCAGGAAGTCAGCAGCAGGCGTACCCAGGCTGATCGAACCCGATGGCGAAATGTGGTCGGTGGTGATGGAGTCACCCAGAATCGCCAGCGGACGCATGCCGCGCAGGTTGGCCACGGGAGCCGGTTCGCGCTGCAAGCCGTCAAAGTAAGGCGGTTTGCGGATGTAGGTGCTGTCGGCTTCCCATGGGTAGTGGCCACCATTGCTTTCGCGGGCCAGGGCATCCCAGGGTTCGCCACCGTCGTACAGCTCGGCATAGCGTTCGATGAACAGGTCGCGGTCGTACGCGCCGTGGATGGCTTCCTGAACTTCTGCCGATTTGGGCCAGATGTCGCTCAGGTAGACGTCTTTGCCGTCCTGATCCTTGCCCAGCGGGTCGCGGGTCAGGTCTACATTCAGGTTGCCGGCCAGAGCGTAGGCCACAACCAGGGCGGGCGATGCCAGGTAAGCAGCGCGCACGTTGGCGTGGATACGGCCTTCAAAGTTACGGTTACCCGACAGTACGGCGGTGGCAATCAGCTTTTCGGATTCAATCGCGTTGACGATATTGGCAGGCAGTGGGCCCGAGCCACCGTTACACGTGGTGCAACCAAAGCCGGCAATGTTAAAGCCCAGCACGTCCAGGTCGTCTTGCAGTTGAGCGCGCTCCAGCACGTCAGCTGTTACTTGGCTACCGGGCACCAGCGAGGTCTTGACCCAGGGCTTGCTGCGCAAACCACGAGCCACGGCGTTACGGGCCAGCAAACCGGCGGCCATCATATTGGCGGGGTTAGCGGTATTGGTACAGGAAGTAATGGCGGCAATGACCACATCGCCATCATTCAGCACAAAGTCCTCGCCTTCCACGGGTACGGCACGTTGCGGGTCGTAAGGACGGCCAGCAATTTTCTGGTGATGAGCGGGGAAGGACTGGGCAGCGGTGTCCAGATCCAGGTGATCTTCAGGGTTGCTGGGGCCAGCCAGGCTAGGCTTGATGCTGCTCAGGTCCAGTTTCAACACGGTGTCGTAAACAGGAGCGGGAGCGGCCGGGTCGCGCCACAGTTTTTGAACCTTGCTGTATTGCTCGACCAGATCAATCTGTTCTTGTGGACGGCCTGTCATGTGCATGTAGTGCAGGGCAGCGTCGTCGATGGGGAAGAACACCGCGGTTGCGCCGTACTCTGGTGCCATATTGGCGATCATGCCACGGTCGCCCAGGGACAGCTCGTCCACGCTGGGGCCAAAGAATTCGACAAACTTGCCCACCACGCCCAGTTCGCGCAGTTTTTGCGTAATGACCAGAACCAGGTCGGTAGGCAGCACGCCGTCATTGAGCTTGCCAGTCAGCTCGATACCCACCACGGCAGGCAGGGCGATGGCGACGGGCAGGCCTACCATCACGGCTTCGGCTTCAATACCTCCGACACCCCAGCCCAGAATGCCCAGGCCGTTAACCATAGGCGTGTGGCTGTCGGTCCCGACACAGCTGTCGGGGTAGACCAGATCCACGTCCTTGCCTTCTTCGGTCCATACAACCTGACCAATATGCTCGATGTGCAATTGGTGCATGATGCCTTTGCCAGGTGGCACCACTTTCACGCCGTCAAAGTTGCTGGAACACCAGCGCAGGAAGGCAAAGCGCTCGCCGTTACGTTGGTATTCACGTGCCAGGTTGATGTCGGCTGCCTTGGGGTTGGCCCAGCTGTCCACTTGCAGGGAGTGGTCAATAATCACGTCGATAGGGACTTGAGGGCGCACGCGGCTGGCGTCACCACCGGCTGCTTGTACGCCTTCGCGCAAGGCGGCCATGTCCAGCAGCATCACCAAACCCAAAATGTCCTGACCAAAGACGCGGGCAGGGTAGAAGGTGATGCCGTCGCCCACCTTGCGCTGGAGCAGGGAGTCAATTTCCTGATCCACGTCGGCGTGACGCACGGCCTTTTGACGACAGAGGTTTTCCAGCAGAACGCGCAGCGAGTACGGCAGCTTTTCAATACCGGGGATGTCGGCGATAGGAACGTAACGTACGGAACGTCCGTTCAGGGACAGCGTTTCTAGGGCAAGAGACTGAGACATGGCAAACGATTCATCCGTAATAAGAAGCCAGGAAAGCAGGGCCAACCTGAGCAAGAATAATCAATAAAATTATGCGTCTGGAGCCTTGATAAAACAATTAAATTGTATTTTGTTTGTATATAATACAATAAAACGATCCAGGATCGCTTCGATTTTTAGGAATGTCGGCATGAAAAGCCAATCCAATTCTTTGCATGTCACCTTGGCGCATCGCCTGCTGGACTACGTGCGGGCAGGGCATTTGCAGGCCGGGCATCATTTGACGGAACAATCGCTGGCCGAAGCGCTGGGCGCGTCGCGCTCGCCCATACGGGGGGCGCTGGCCTATCTGGCGGAAAAAGGCATTGTGGGCGCACAGCCGCCCCGACGTGGCTTATATCTGTTGAAAGGGGCCGACCAGCTTGGTGTGATCGAAGAAGAGCTGGGCACCAGCCAGGACGACCAGATCTATCTGCAACTGGCCCGCGACAAGCTATCTGGTATTTGGGGTGACACCTTGTCGGAGAACGACGCCATGCGCCGCTATGGCCTGACACGCGAGCGTGTGCGCCGCATTCTGGCTCGTGCTGCCAATGAAGGTTGGATGGAACAGCGCGCCAGCAAAGGCTGGTCTTTCCTGCCCATGATTGACGGCCCTCAGGCTTGCGAAGAAAGCTATACCTTGCGCCAGATGCTGGAACCAGCGGCCATGCTGCTGCCGGGCTTCGCCATTGACTCCACTGTCTTGCGCCGGGTGCGTTTGCAGCAGCAGGCCTTGGCCGACGGGGGCTGGCGTCATGCCGGACACGCGGAAATGTATCAGGCCAATGCCACCTTCCATGAAGCCTTGGCCTCCTTGTCCGGTAACCGCTTTATCGCCCAGACCGTGACACGCCAGAACCAGTTGCGGCGCTTGCTGGAATATCAGGAAACCCTGGATCGGGAACGTATTCGTCGCCAATGCCTGGAGCATCTGGCAATTCTGGATTTGCTGGAAAAGGGCGAACGCGCTCAGGCCTCCGCCCTGCTGGCCCGCCATCTGGGCAATGCCAGTGAAGAGAAAGTACAGCAGCTGGAGCGGCAGCAGCAGCAACGCAGCGGCCAGCCCGGCGCTTTTAGTGAATCGATGGTCTCTCACGCCGAACCCATGGAGGAGACGGCGCAATTTTCTTTAATGGCGCAAGCCAAGAACCAGGAATAACGTGATGAAGCAAAAATCCCTTCCCGCCGTGTTCATGCGTGGTGGCACCAGCAAAGCCTTGATGCTCAATATTGCAGACCTGCCTGCCGAGCGCGACGACTGGACGCCTCTGTTTTCCGCTGCCATGGGTACGCCGGACCCTTATGGTCGCCAACTGGACGGCATGGGCGGTGGTGTTTCTTCCTTGTCCAAGGTTTGTATTATCGGCCCGTCCAGCCATCCGGACGCGGACGTGGACTATACCTTTGCGCAAGTAGCCATCAAGGAAGAGAAGGTGGATTACCGTGGCAACTGCGGCAATATGAGCTCGGCCGTCGGCCCTTACGCAGTAGAGCAGGGCATGGTCAAGGTTGAGGATGGCGAAGCGTGCGTACGCATTCTGAATACCAACACCAACAAGATCATTCACGCCCACTTCACGGTTGAAGATGGTCAGCCCCGGTACGACGGTGATCTGTCCATTCCCGGCGTAGGCGGCACGGGCTCGCCTATCCGTCTGGACTTTGTGGAACCTGGTGGTGCCTCTACTGGCTCCTTGCTGCCTAGCGGTGAATTGACCGAGTGGCTGGATGTGCCTGGCGTAGGCCGTATCGAGGTGTCGCTGGTGGACGCGGCCAACGCAGCGGTGTTTGTACGCGCTGCTGATGTAGGCTTGACCGGTTTGGAACTACCCGACTGGCTGGAAGCTCACCCCGAAGTGCTGGAGCGTCTGGACGCAATTCGTGTGCAGGCGTCGGTACGCATGGGCATTGCTCCCGATGTGGAAGCGGCACGTCAGATTCGCATCGTGCCCTTTGTCTGCATCGTGTCGCCGGCTCAGGACAACCCGACCTTGTCTGGCGACGTGGTTCCTGCCAAAGAGATTGATCTGGTTGCCCGCGTGATTTCCAATGGCCAGCCGCACCGCGCCTTGCCCTTGACGATCTCGCTGTGCACTGCTGTGGCTGCTCGTTTGACGGGCAGCCTGCCTTCGCAATGTCTGTCTGACTCGGTTGCCCCTCAAGGTCCACTGCGTCTGGGCATGCCTTCCGGTGTGCTGACAGTGGGCGCGGAAGTGGAAAAGAAAGATGGCCAGTGGTTTGCCAAGGCCGGTTCTTTCTATCGTACGGCGCGTCGCCTGTTTGACGGCCGTGTGTGGGTTCCTGGCAAAGCCTTGAAGGACTAATCCACGATACGCAAGTCCTGCGAGGGCGAACGCCCGAAGCGGGACTTGTAGTCTGCACAGAAGCGGCCGAAATGGTTGAAGCCGCAACGCAAGGCAATCTCGCTGACCTGGGTGCCCGGCACGGCATGACGAATGGCTTGCTGGGCCGCTTCCAGACGAATCTGTTTCAAGAACTGCATGGGGCTCAGCCCCCGCTCCGTACGAAATGCCAGCGTCAGGCTGCGCACACTGGCGCAGGCCGCGGTGGCAATCTGCTCCAGCGTCAGGGCCTCGTCCAGGCTGGCCCGCATGAAATCCTCCGCTCTTTGTACCCGGCGCGAACTGGCCGGGCGCACGCTTTGCTGCAATTGCTGGCTGTAGTTACCCGGCTGGGTATGAAACAGATGCAGCAAAAGATTGTCCTCGGCCTGACGCGACCACTGGTCCATTTCGGGCGGCAAATGCCCGCCATAAGCCAGCAAGCTGCCAATCTGGTGCTGCCAGGCGCAGCCGTGCGGCGAATCCAGAGACATGCCAGCAGCAAATTCAATGGGCCGATCCAGGCTCAAGCCCAAGGTCTGACGGGCCACTTCTTCCAGCCTGTGGCGCGGAATCTTCACTAAAAACTGTTCACAGCCCTGTTCCCAATCCAGTTCAACCTGCAGGGAAGGGGAGATCACGCTGGCGATTTTGGGGTTGGCCTGGACGTACTCCCGACCAACCCGAATACAGGAGCGTCCCTGTATCGGCACCTGAAACAGCAGGAAATCCTCCAGAATCCCCGGCGATACCTGCACCGCCGCGCCATATTTCAGCAAGACAAAGGAAAAGCTGTGGCTGCTGGCATAGCGCAGGGAAGCATCGACCGGGCCGTCATTCCAGGTCAAGCGGTGCTCGGTTAAAAAACCGGCCGTCTCGCTGCGTGTCTGGTCCGGGCAGCGCGATTCAAAGCGCGGCGCACTGTGTTGCAAGGGGGCCAGCCCTGACATAAACCACGCTTGCATGATGTGTGTCTCCAAATTTTTGCCGGTTCGGGATAAGGCTTGCCATATCTGGATAGCCGCCCATTCTGCGCCGGTCTAATGTATTTCAAACCTAAAACAGTAGTCCTGCCCCGGCACCTTAGCAGATTGGGATACGACTGGGAATTGCTGTATTCACGTAGTCCCTTGGGCCCGTCTTTTCTGGCTTGCAGGACAAGCGCCGCAAAAATCACGGGCGTCAGTGGTACACAGCTTCCGGCGTATTGGGGGTGGTCCAAGGCAGAACTAAAGTCCAGTTTTTTGAAAGACAGAGGACGGAGACAAACATGAAAAAACAAGTGGCGTTCTGTATGAGCACGCTGGCCTTGGCCCTGGCCTGTAGCCCGGCATCCAGTCAGGAAGTATTCAAGGTGGGGCTGCTAACCACCTTGTCTGGCCCTGGTGCAGCCATTGGCGCAGAAATCCGTGATGGTTTCGAGCTGGGCCTGAACCACTCGGGTGGCAAGCTCGGCGGTGTGGATGTGGCCTTGACGGTGCTGGATGATCAGCAAAAACCAATGGAAGGCCGCCAGGCGGTGGACCGTCTGGTCAAGCGCGACAAGGTCGATGTGATTACCGGCATGGCCTTCTCCAATGTACTGCTGCCCGTGATGCCGACGATTTTGAACAGTGACACGGTCTATATTTCCGCCAACACCGGCCCGGCCGATTACGCGGGCGAACGTTGTCACCCCAATTTCTTCAGCGTGTCCTGGCAGAACGAGGATATTCCCGCTGCCATGGGCAAGTACGTGACCGATCAGGCGCACAAGAAAGTCTATTTGATCGCGCCCAACTACCCCGGTGGTCGCGAGTCCATTGAAGGCTTCAAGCGTCTGTTCAAGGGCGAGATTGCCGACGAAGTGTATGTGAAGGTCGGCCAGATGGATTACGCCGCCGAGCTGGCACAAATGCGAGCTTCGGGTGCGGATGCCGTGTTTTTCTTCCTGCCCGGCGGCATGGGCGTGTCTTTTATCAAGCAACTGATCAACTCGGGCCTGTCCACGCAACTGGCGGTGTATACCCCCGGCTTCTCGGCTGATCAGGACACGATTGCCGCGATTGGCGAGTCCATGAAGGGCATGGCGAATGCCGCCCAGTGGTCGCCCGATCTGGATAACCCGGTCAACAAACGCTTTGTGGCGGATTTTGAAAAGACCTACGGTCGCCTGCCTTCCATGTACGCCTCCCAGGGCTACGACGCCGCCTTGTTGCTGGATGGCGCACTGAAGGCTGATCCCAAGGCCGCTACCGACCGGGAGGCCCTGCGTAAAGCCTTGCGCAGTGCACCGTTCGAGTCCGTACGCGGCGCCTTTGCCTTTAACAACAACCAGTATCCGGTGCAGACCTACTACATGCGTGAAGTGGCCCCGAATGACAAGGGCCAGATGAGCAACAAGATTGTGTCCACCGTATTCGAGCAGTTCCAGGATCATTTTGCACCGCAGTGCAAGATGGAAAAGTCATAAAGAGGGTGCGTCAAGCATCCGGCAGCAAGGAGGTAATGATGAGCTATAGCAACGAACAGCTGTCCGCATTGGTGCGGGGCGACAGCGTACATAAATCGGTCTATACCGACCCCGAGATCTTCCGTCTGGAGATGGAACGCATTTATGGCCGTGCCTGGATCTACATCGGCCACGACAGCCAGGTGCCTAATCCCGGCGACTACCACACCACCTTGTTGGGCGGCCAGGACGTCATCATGGTGCGCGGCAGCGACAAGAAGGTGTACGTGCTCTACAACCGTTGCCCGCACAAGGGCGCGAAAGTGGTAGCGGACGGTTGCGGCAATGCGGGCAAGTTCTTCCGCTGTCCTTACCACGCCTGGACGTTCAAGCTGGACGGTCAGCATCTGGCCGCTCCGATGAAAAACGGCCTGGAAAACACCTGTTTTGATCCCAAGCACCCGGACTTCTCCATGCGCCGTGTGGCTCGTGTGGAAAGCTACCGTGGTTTTGTTTTTGCCTGTCAAAGCGCCCACGGCCCGGACCTGAAAGAGTTTTTGGGTCCCATCATCACCTCCATCGACAATCTGTGCGATCGCTCGCCCGTGGGTGAAGTGGAAGTGGCCGGTGGCAGCTTCAAGGTCTGGCAGCCCTCCAACTGGAAGGTGTTCTACGAGAACCTGCACGACACCATGCACGCCAACGTGACGCATGAGTCGTCCTACGTGGCAGCCCGCGAGCAGGCCCAAGACTACGGCTCCATGCCGCTGGAACTGCACATCATGGACGGTAACGGCGAGCCCTACGGTTTCTGGGAAAAGCTGGACCTGTATGCCTTTGATAACGGCCACGGCTATATGGAAGGGATTTTCAATCCCGGTGCCATCGAAACCGACCCGATCACCAAGGCGCACTACGAAACGCTGAAAGAAGCCTACGGTGAAGAAAAAGCCTTGAACATTCTGGGCGAGAACCGTCACAACAGCATTATTTACGGCAGTGGCTCGCCCCACACCGTATTCCAGCAGTTCCGTGTGATTCGCCCGGTGGCGGTGGACCGCACTCATGTGGAAATCCAGCTGTTCCGTCTGAAAGGTGCGCCGGACGATATTTACAAGCGCGGCCTGATGTACGCCAACCTGATCAACTCGCCGTCGTCCAACGTGATGCCGGACGACATCGAAGTCTATGGCCGCTGTCAGGAAGGTAACCAGACCAATGGCGGAGACTGGATCAGCATGCACCGCTATGACGGCACTGACAAGCCTATCGAAGGCGGTATGGTCGCCACCAACGGCACCAGCGAATTGCCCATGCGCAATCAGTTCCGCGCCTGGAAGCATTTCATGACCACCAATCTGTACGACGCGCCTGCGCAGTCGGAAGACAGTGGTAAAGCCACGGTGCGTTCGGCTTCTGGTGAGCCCATCGCCCCCGCAACACAGGCTTAAGCGGGCTGCTGTCCGAGCCAAGGAGAATTCTTATGTTGTTTGATATTGATTTTGACGTCAGCGTGGATCAGGTCACGCCTGTGAACCTGAGCCTGGAAGCCATCCGTGAAGTGGAGCAGTTCATCTATCACGAAGCTCGTTTGCTGGACGAGCGTCGCTGGCAAGCATGGCTGAATCTGTGGACCGAGGAGGGCATGTACTGGATTCCTCACAGCTACGATCAGGAAAGCCCTTACGAGCACATTTCCCTGTGCTGGGAAAACAAGCTGCTGCGTGAATTGCGTATCCGTCGTCTGGAAAACCACCGCAACTGGTCCCAGCAGCCAATCACACAGTCCTGCCGTGTGCTGGGCAATGTGATGATTGATGGCACTGATCCGGAAGGCTATCTGGTGGTGCGTTCCAGCTTCCACTCCATGGAGTGGCGTGGCAAGGATCCGGTCTACCGTGTGGGCAGCCTGATTCACAAGCTGCAGGCCCAGGAGGGCGGTGGCTGGAAACTGCGCATGAAGCAGGTGAACCTGGTGGATCGTGACGCGGTTCACGGCGCTATTCAGGTGTACATCTAATGTCGGCAGCCCATCACACAGCCTTGCTGGCCCTGCATTATCAAAACGACGTCCTGCACGCCGATGGCCTGATCCGTGTGGGGGTAGAGGCCAATAGCCCCCAGCGTCAGGCCTTGATCGAGGCCGCAGGCCGTTTGCTGGCGCAGGCTCGCGCACAGGGCGTGCCCATTGTGCATGTGCGGGTGGGCTATCGGCCCGACTATGCCGACCTGCTGTGCAATGCGCCGATTCTGCACAATGTGAAACGAATCGGTGCCATGAAGACTGGCAGTTGGGGAGCCCAGTTCTTTGACGGGCTGGCTCCCTTGCCCGATGAGTTTGAAGTTCACCACACGCGTATCAACGCTTTCTTTGGTTCCGCGCTGGAGCCAGTGGTGCGTCGTTTGGGCGTGGAGCGTCTGGTGATTGCCGGTGTGGCTACCCATTCTGTGGTCGAGAGCACCGTGCGCCATGCGGTGGATATGGGCTATGAGGTGGCGGTGGTGGCCAGCGCCTGCGGCGCTCCACCCACTACGCACGAAGCCTCCCTGGCCAGCATGAGCCTGATTGCTCATATTGACCGGGACGAAGATTGGGCGACGGTTTTCGGCGCGCCACAAGCACAGTAGGAGAAGGACATGCAGCAGGACATGAAGGTGAATTTACAAGGTAAGGTCGCCATCGTGACCGGGTCCACGCAAGGGCTGGGGGCGGACATCGCCCTGGCTCTGTGTGCCGCCGGTGCGTGGGTGCTGATTGTGGGCCGCAGCCAGGAAGAGGGTCAGCGTACCGAGGCGCGTTTGCAAGCGGTGGGCAAGGCTCAGTTCATGGCCGCCAATATTTGCGACGATGCCCAGCTGGATGCCTGTGTACAGGCGGCTCTGGCGCAAACCGGGCGCATTGATATTGTGGTCAACAATGCCTGCTCGTATGGCGATGAAGGCCTGGCCTCCAGCCGCGAGCTCTGGCATCAGACGCTGGACGTGAACCTGATCTCCAGCGCCATTCTGGCCCAGAAAGCCACGCCTTATATGGGGCAGGGCGGGGTCATCATCAATATGGGCAGTACGGGTGGCAAGTTTGGCGTGGCTGGACGTGCGTTGTATCCCGCTTCCAAAGCGGCCATCCTGCAGTTCACCAAGAGTCTGGCGGTGGAGCTGGCTCCCTCGGGCATTCGTGTGCTGACAGTCTCGCCCGCCTGGACCTGGTCGCCGTCCGTTGAACGCATGAGCGGCGGTTCGCGTGAACTGGCCAACCAGGTCGGTGCACAAGTGCATCCTTTGGGCCGTGTGGGTTCGGGTGAAGAGGTTGCTCAGGTAGTGCTGTTTGCCGTGTCGGGCGCGGCGTCCTGGATGACAGGGATTGATCTGCCCGTCGATGGTGGCTTTTCCGTGCTCGGGCCAGAACAGGGCAAGTCGCCCCGTCACTGGTTTGAACGCTGGCAGGCGCAGTCGTCTGGCTCGTAAATAGAAAAGTGCGGTAAAAGATGTCCAGGGCTTGTTGACACCTGTTTCTTGCTGCGTGTTCACAAGCCCTGACCCCGTTCAGGGCAATTTAAAAAAGGTGTGGGATGACAGACTCAACAAATAAAAAATCGTATGCCGTTATTGTGGTGGGCAGTGGCATTAACTCCCTGGTGTGTGCCGCCTTGCTGGCGCAAAAGGGCAAGCAGGTCCTGGTGCTGGAGCGTAACGACCGTGCGGGTGGGTGTATCCGCACCGAGGAACTGTTCCCCGGCTTTACCCATGAATTGCTGTCGTCCTGGTACCCCTTGTTCACCTCCGGTGCGGCCTATGCCCGTCTGAAAGACGATCTGGCTGCCCAGGGCGTGGAGTTTCTGGAAAACGGCTACACCACGGGGGTGGTGGGCAGCGATGGCAAAGGCCTGGCCCTGCGTCACGATGTGGGTGATTCCATTCAGCGTATCAATGGTTTGCAAGCTGGCGATGGCGATGCTTTTGGTGCCATGTGCAGCCAGTTGTTCGAGCGCGATGCGGGCCTGACCTTTGGCTTGCTGGGCACAGAACCTTACAGCCGTGGCTTGTTGGGTCTGCTGTTCTCGCAATGGCGCAAGCGTCGCATGGACGGCATGGTGCAGTATGGTCGCGAGTCGCTGGAATCCTTCCGTCGCTGGGCGGACCGGGAGCTGAAGGATGACCGCGTGCGCGGCATGATGGCCCCCTGGGTTCTGCATTCGGGCCTGGGCCCTGATGATGCCTGCTCGGCACTGATCGGCAAGCTGACCTTTGCGGCTGTGGTCGCCGGTGGCATGCCCGTGGTGAAAGGCGGCGGCCAGAATCTGGTGCGTGCTCTGTGCGCTATTATTGAAAAAGCCGGTGGCCGTATTCAGCTGAACACGGAAGTGGAAGAAATTGTGCTGGACGGCCAGAAGGCTCGTGGCGTGCGTGCCGGTGGTCAAGTCTACGAAGCCAGCCATGTGGTGTGCAACGTTACACCGCCACAGCTCTATGGTCGTTTGTTGCCGGGTGCTCCCGCCCAAGTACGTGAACAAGCCAATGCCTACCGTTTTGGCCGTGGCGACATGCAGATTCATCTGGCGTTGGACAGCATGCCCAACTGGAGCGATCCAGAGCTGCTGAAAGTACCGTTGCTGCACTTGTCCGACAGCCTGGAGGACGTCAGCATGAGCGTGGCCCAGGCCAATAACGGCCTGATCCCGGCCAAGTTCACCGTGGCGATCGGCCAGCCATGCTCGCTGGACCCCAGCCGTGCGCCGGAAGGCAAATGGATACTGTGGATGCAGATGCAGGACATGCCATCCAAGCTGCGCGGCGATGCTGCTGGCAAGATCGACGTGCCAGAAGACGGCAAATGGACCGAAGAAGTCAGCAAGGCCGTGGCCGAGCGCATTATCGACCAGCTGGAAGGCGTGATGCCCGGTTTGCGTCAGCAGATCGTGGGCCAGAAAGTGCTGTCGCCTGCCGATCTGGAGTCCATCAACTGCAACCTGGTGGGCGGGGACCCGTACTCGGGCATTTGCTCCCCTGATCAGTTCTTCTGGATGCGCCCTTTTGCCTCCAGTAACGGTGCCCGGTCTCACGCCACACCGTACAAGAACGTCTATCACATCGGTGCATCCACCCACCCAGGCCCAGGCCTGGCAGGGGCGTCGGGTTTCATGGTGGCGGAGCAGATTCGTTAATCCTGCTTGTTCCTGGGCCTGAGGCTTGATGCCTGCAGGCAGAATAACCGGCCGGGGTAGGTGTTTTGCACCTGTTCTGGCCGGTTTTTTTTGCTTCTTGGCATTCAGCCAGAAGGGGGGATGAGGGGGAGTAAAGGAGCCGGAACCTGAAAAGTGAGCAGTTCGGGGCGTTTATCGCCTAAAAAAACAGGGTTCTCGTGAATACCTCATGCGCCAAGCCCACAATAGTTCGGTATTCTGTGCATGTTTTCTGCTGCCCTGGCGGTTTCATGCTTGGGGCCTCATTGTTTAGCCGGAGTTTTATTGATGCACGCTTTTCGCCGTTCGCGCCTGTGTGCTTTTTTGTCCTTGTGGCTGCTGGCTGTGGTGCTGGCTGTTACCGCTGTCCCTGTGACGGCCGAGACGGTGGCATTGACGCCTGCGCAGGCCAGTGAATCCCTGAATGAATTGCGTGACACGCTGCAAACTGTCCAGGACCGTTTGCAGAAAAATGATGGCTTGGGCGATTCCGATCTGGTTGCCTTGCGCAATCAGTTGCTGCTGGCGCAAGAGCAGGCTCAGGAAATGAGTGTGCGTCTGGAGCCTGAGCTGTTGAGCGTGACCGCGCGTCTGAATCAGTTGGGGCCTGTGGATGATCCGGCGGGGGAGTCCGAGGACATTGCGCGCCAGCGTGCTCAATTGCAGCAGGCGGTGACCGAGCTGGACGGCATGATCAAGCTGGCCCGTTTGATCGGCGTGGAAACAACGCAAGGCCTGGATCAGGTGTCCAAGCAGCGCCGCGTAATTTTCCAGGCGGAATTGGGTCGGCAGTCGCAGTCCGTGTTGACACCACGCTTCTGGCGCAATGTGTCGCGCGATTTGCCCGGTGATCTGGCCAGGGTCGAGCGCATGCGCAAGGATCTGGCCCAGCGGGTAACAGATTTGCCCGCTTATGTGCTGTGGTCGGCAGGAGCCTTGGCTCTGGTCTTGCTGGCTTTGTCGGTCTGGGCGGTACGGGGGCTGGAGCGTTTTACCATCAACCACACCAAGCCCTCGCGCTTGCGACGCTCTTTTTATGCGACGGCCTTGATTGTGCTCTACAGCCTGACGCCCGGTTTGCTGGCGTCGGTGGCGGCAGGGCTGTTTTACTGGAACGGCAATCTGGCTCCGGATCTGTCCAGCTTTGTGTCCAAGTCCGTATTCGCCTTGTATCTGGGTGGCTTTGTGACCGGGATGGGCCGCGTGCTTTTGTCGGCGCAGCGTCCTAGCTGGCGCTTGCCTCCCATCCCCAGCAATGTAGCTTTGAAGCTGGCATGGTTGCCCATTGCTCTGGGCATCATGGTGGCCTTGACCTGGATGTCGCAGCAATTGCTGGGCCTGATCAACGCCACGCTCAGCACTACCTTGCTGGTCAACAGCTTTAACACGCTGACACTGAGCATCTTTATTGCCATTGCAGCCTGGAACTTGAGCCAGGGGCGTGAGAAGACCCCCGTTCCAGAGGGCGGCGAGGACCCGCAGAAAACGGCTTCGGTTCAGCAGGGGACGACCTGGTTACGCGCCATTCCTATCACCCTGGGTGTGGTCATTGGGCTAGGGATGATTGCCTTCTTGCTGGGCTACATCGCCTTGAGCAGTCTGATTGTGCAAGAGGTCTTGTGGCTGAGTCTGGTGATTTGCACCTGCTATGTCCTGGTCGCACTGATTGCGGATATCGGTCAAAGCCTCTTGCTGCAATTTAAAGAGAAGCGCGCCGCTAATGAATGGAGCAGTACCCAATTGCGTGGCAGCAGCCAGATCGTGATCGTGCTGTCCGGAGCATTGCGTTTATGCCTGATTATTACGGCGATTACCCTGGTCTTGCTGCCTTTTGGGGAAGACCCCACGCAGTGGCTGCAGCGTCGTTTGGGCTTTTTGGTTAAAGGTTTTTCTTTAGGTCAGGTTCAGTTAAAACCCAGCTCGGTCCTGCTGGCCGTACTGATTCTGGTGCTGGGCATTTTGTTTGTCAAAGCCTTGCAGCGCTGGGTTGCCAACCAGCTTTTACCCGCCACGCGTATCGATCCGGGTATGCGAGTGTCTACTGCTAATCTGTTCAGCTATGTGGGCTACTTTATTGTGGTGGCTACGGCGATTTCGTCTCTCGGAATCGGTCTGGAGCGCATGGCCTGGGTGATTTCAGCCTTGTCGGTGGGTATCGGTTTTGGCTTGCAAGCGGTGGTGCAGAACTTTGTATCGGGGCTGATTCTATTGGCCGAACGTCCCATCAAAATTGGGGACTGGGTCAGCCTGAACGGGGTAGAGGGCAATGTACGCAAGATCAATGCCCGTGCCACGGAAATTGAAATGTTCGACCGCTCCACCTTGATCGTGCCGAACTCCGAATTCATCACCAAAACCGTGCGTAATGTGACCTTGAGCAACCCCTTGGGGGTGGTGAAGGTCAAGATCAATATGCCTATCGACACAGACGCTAAACGGGTACGTTCTATCATGCTGGATGTGATGCAGAACTACAGCGACGTGCTGGCCGACCCGGCGCCGGATGTGACGCTGGACGGCTTTGATGCTAACGGCTTGCAGTTTACGGCGACCTGCTATGTAAGCTCGCCTCGCATTGGCAGCCGGGTACGCAGTGTCCTGATGTTCGATATTCTGGATGAATTACGCAAGGAAGGTCTGGCGTTGCACCATACTCAGACCATGACGGTATTGCCCAATACACCGGTCGCCAGCCAGAGTGAAAGCGGCAACCCCTTGCTGAATGATTGAACCTCGATAAAAACAACAGGCAGGCCCCAGGGAGACAACAGCCATGAAGACGCTACGACTAGGTGTGCAGGTCTTGCTCTTGTTTATTGGCCTGCTGCTGGGGGGCGGGTCTCAGGCACAAACCCTGTCCGAGATTGAGCAAGAGCGTCAGCTGATGCGGGAGCTGCAGCAGGCGCAAGATGAAGTTCGCCTTTTGCAGTATCGCCTGGAAGGCAATCAAACCTCCATACGACGCGAACGTAGCTACGAGTTCGAGCAGAAGCTCACCCATGCGCGCGATCTGTCCAGCCGGGTCGTGCAAAAGCTGGAGCGACGTAGCCGCTTGTTGCGGGCGCGCTTGCAGGAGCTGGGTGAAGATGCTGGAGACGAGGCAGACCAAACCACACTTCATAACGAGCGTCAGCAATTGAGACGGGCTGACGCGGCCTTGCGCGCAGACTTGCGGGTAGCACGCCTGGTGCAACTGGAAACGGAACAGACAGGTCAGCTGTTGCGGGATGCGACAGCGCGCTATGAACATGCCAAGCGCTGGCAACGCAGTGCTTCCCTGGTCTTGTTGCAAAGTCTGCCTGGATTGAGCGAGGCCTGGCCGGCGGATCGGCAAAAACTGTTCGACTTCGCTCAGCAGTGGCGTGAAACCTGGAAAGACACGAGCTGGCAGCAAAGTAACGCATCATTCGGGATGGTGATCGCCGTTCTGATCATGGGGTTTGTTTTGCTGCGACTGATGCCGGTGTGGATCAGCCGTTATTTACCGACAGGGCGTTTGCGCCGCTCCAGCCTGACTCTGGCCAATTTCCTGTTGTGGTTTTTTGTCAGCTTGATTCTGGTGGATCAGTTGATTGAGCTGTTCTTCGATCGCCCAGGCATTAGCGCCATGCAGTTTGAACTGCTGGCTACCTTGAAGTTCGGAGCGGCAGTGGCGGCGGTGGTGCTGGCCACCATGAAAGGTATCTTGATCCAGAGTCGTGCCTCCTGGCGCTTGCTGCCCTTGTCGACTCAGGCGCAAGGGCGAATGCGTTATTTTGCACTCGCCTTTTTTCTGATTGCCTATCTGGACATTGTGGCGACCTTTTTTAAAGGTTCGATAGGAACGTCAGACACGTTTCAAGCCTTGATGGATGGCATCACCAGCCTGCTTTACCTGGTCTTGTATGGCTATGGCTTGTGGATACTGCGGGCCGAGCTGTTTGGCCAGACCGAATCGTCGGGGCAGGACTCTGTCAGAACAGCGCGTAGCTGGGCGCGCCTGGTCTTCAAAGGGGCCGTCGCCGTCTATATTCTGGTCGCTGGGCTGTTCATCGGTGGGTGGCAGGGCTTGTCGGATGATTTGATGTCCCACTTCATCACCATGCCTTTGATCTTTGGCTTGATTGCCTATGTCTTCATGGTGTGGCTGCAGGACATCTCGGACTCCTTGCTGGCCTATTTGCACAACCGCAGCCGTGATCCTGATGCGGCACCGATTCGCGTGCAAAGCCAGTTCATTGTTGTGTTTTTTGCTATCGCCCGGATGAGCGTGTTGCTTCTGGCGATCTGGATGGTGAGTGGGGATTGGTTAACTGAACCCAAACAGATGCTGGAGTCGGGACTGGATGTCTCGCGTGAGGCCTTGCGTCTTGGAGCGGTGCAGTGGCGCCTGGACTTGTGGCTGATTGCCTTGGGCGTGATGCTGGTGGGAGGTGTTCTGATTCATTTTCTGCGCACCTGGCTGCGTCAGAATTACATGCCTAACACCACGCTGGAGCCGGGCCTGCAAAATGCGATCGTGGGCATGGTTGGGTACGTTGCCTATTTTGTTCTGTTGGTGATCTGCCTGTCCATGCTGGGTGTGCCGATTGAATCGGTGACCTGGATCTTTACGGCCTTGACGGTGGGTCTGGGTTTTGGCTTGCGAGGCATTGTGCAGAACATTGCCTCTGGCCTGATGCTGATGGTCGAGCGTCCCGTCAAAGTGGGAGACTGGGTGGAGGTAGAGGGCAGCGAAGGCAATGTGCGCCAGATTCGCTTGCGGGCGACCTATGTTGAGCGCTTTGATCGCACCATGGTCATGGTCCCCAACTCCCAGATGATGGGGCGGCAGGTGCGTAATCTGACTTACACCCCGACCTCCTTGGGCGCGATCGAGTCCCGCTTGCTGTTTCCGCTGGATGTGGACGCGGATGCGGTCATGCAGATTTTGCGTGAGGCCGTACAGTCCGAACCGGAAATTCTGACCGAGCCAGCCCCTATCTTGTCTTGCGACGGAATTTTTGGGGATGGGGTGGCATTCAGCACCCGTTGTTTCATCAATACCATGCGAGTCCAGCGCCGGGTGCGCAGCAATCTGATGCTCGATATTCTGCGGCGCTTGCGTCAACAGGGCATCAGTCTGCATCCGGCCCAACGCTGGGTTCAGGAAGCCATGGACAAGGACAGGGCCGAAGACCCCGACCTTTAGGGTTTTCCCAGTGATTGAAAGCTGAAATATTCATCCGTATAATTTGTTTAGCCACACTAAACAGAATAGACGCATTATGCGTATCAGGATGGATGAGACATGAGCAAGAAACAGTCCCCACAGGACGAGGCCCCCGTATCGCCGTGGCGTGCCGCCAGCGCAGCGGGTTTGGGCACCATGATCGAGTATTACGACTTTCAGCTGTACGGCGTCCTGGCTGTGACGCTAAGCGTGCTGTTTTTTCACGCCGGCAATGAGAACGCGGCCTTGCTGTCCACATTGGCCGTGTTTGGCGGCGCCTTTCTGGCACGTCCCTTAGGCGGTATTTTCTTTGGCTGGTTTGGCGACAAGCATGGCCGTACCGCTGCCTTGATGTTCACGATTGTGGGCATTGGAGTGGCCAGCGCCTTGATGGGCATGTTGCCTACCTACGCCACGCTGGGCCTGGCTGCACCGGCCTTGCTATTGCTGTGTCGTTTGCTGCAGGGTTTTTTTGCCGGTGGTGAAATTACGGGCGCGGCCACCTATGTGGCGGAATGCTCGCCTCCCGGCAAGCGCGGTTTCTTTGGCGCGTTCAACCCGGCCGCCGCCACTTTGGGCTTGTCCCTGGCCACCGGCGTCGCGGGGTTGGTGACGGCGCTGGTGGGTAAGGAAGCCATGCTGGATTGGGGCTGGCGTATTCCCTTTCTGCTGTCCATTCCGCTGATCATTCTGTGTGTCTGGGCTCGTTCACGTATCGAGGATTCGCCGCGCTTTAAGGAAATGCTCAAAAGCCATCACCCCGAGCATTCGCCTTTGTCCTTGATTGTGCGTGATTACCGCCGTCCCCTCTTGCAAGTCATTGCCATTGGTTTTGCACAGAATGCAGCAGGCTACGTGGGCGTGGTCTATCTGAGTACCCATTTGATTCACACCCTGAAATACGACGGCACCGCGGTGTTCTGGCTGATTTCCCTGGTCACCTTGTGCTCGGCCTTCATCATGCCTTTTGCCGGTGGCCTGTCTGATCGCTTTGGCCGCAAACCCTTGCTGACGATTGGCTTGCTGGGCTATCTGGTGCTGGTGCCGCTGACGATGTGGGTCGCCTCCTGGGGCAGTTTCCCGCTGGCGGTGATCGCGGTGGCCGTGTCCATTTTGCCCTTCATCGTAGTGCAGGCCGTGGGCTACCCCTTGTATGCCGAATTGTTCCCTACGCGAGTGCGCTATAGCGGCGTGTCGCTGGGCTTTAACATCGCCACCATTCTGGGTGGAGCGACGGCGCCATTCGTGGCGTCCTGGCTGACGGGCCTGACCGGTTCGAGCATGGCACCTGCCTTTTACGTGATGGTAGTGGCGCTGATCGGGATTGTGGCTTTGAGCACGGTGCAGGAAACCTCTGGCCGTCAGTTGGCCGATTGATTTTCAAGGAAGTAAATGATGTCCGGATATTTTCTTTATCACTCCATTGGCATGTTCGAGGGCAAGGAAGCGGCCATGCGTGCCGAGCTGGATCAGTTCAGCCAGGTCTGGTCGGCGCAGGACGATGCCCAGTGGGGGTACGCTCTGGGCCAGAAACAGGCTTTCATGGATGCCTGGGCCCGTTTGATTGGTGCTGATTCCAAGGATATTGCGCTAAGTGAAAATGTCACTGGCGGCCTCTACAGCATTCTGGGTTCTTTGCCTTCGCATGTGCTTAAAGGACGTACCTTGCTGGTTGCGGCCGATTGCTTTCCCAGCCTGCATTTCCTGTTGCAAAAACTGGCCTTGCGCCTGGGCTTCACCTTGCGCACCGTACCTTTGAGTGCGGGCCTGTCCTATGTGACGGACGATGATTTCATCAATGCCTGGGATAACAGTGTGGGTTTGGCCCTGGTGACCTGGGTCAGCTCTACGTCATCGCACCGGGTGGATGTGGATCGCATGGCGCAATGTGCGACGGAGCACGGCAGCCTGATGGCGCTGGATTTGACACAAGCTGCCGGGCTGGTGCCGTTCACCGTGCATGAAGGCGTGGCCTTTACCTTGTCGGCCTCCTTGAAGTGGGCATGCGGCGTGTCCGGTGCCAGCCTCTTGCATGTGCGTGCAGATTTGATCGAGCAGTGCGAGCCGGAGTTTCGCGGCTGGTTCAGCCAGGAAAATCCCTTTAACTGGAATCTGGACCAGTTCAGCTATGCTGACGGCGCGCGTCGTTTCGACCACGGCACACCGGCTATTTTGGGAAGTATTGCGTCCCTGCCTGGCATGCGTTTCGTGCTGGAAACTGGCGTAGAAAAACTGCTGGAGCAAAACCGGGCATTGACGGCGGTCTTGCTGGATCGTGCGGCCAAAGCCAATTGGCCCGTGCTGACCCCATTGGCCGAGAACGAGCGCGGCGGCAGCATCATGTTGCGCGCCAGCAGTGCCCAACGCGCTCAGGCTATGGTGGATCAGCTGCGTGAGCAGGAGCTCTATTGCGATCAGCGTGACGGCGTATTGCGTCTGTCGCCCGGTAATGTCTGCACCGAGCAGGATGTACTGCGCTTGTGCGACACCTTGCAAGCCGGTTGGTAAAGGAGGAGGGGATATGGATAGCCAAACCTGGGCTCATCAGGCCAGCCGTCGTATCGAACGATCCGCCAAGGTCGTGATGGACTATATGGCGGATCTGGATGCGCTGGGACGCTGGTCTCTGGGCTGCTTTGACACCGAAACGGTGGAGCCTGGCCTGGTGGTGGGGACGTCCTTGTTTGATGGTGGCCAAACCCATGTCAGCGTGGAGATTCTGGCCGAGCAAGGGCTGATTCGCTATTGGGTAGGTAGCGCCACACAACGTACGCCGCGCATCAGCGCCATGGTGCAGCCGCTGGATCAGAATTCCTGCATCTTGATCATGCTGGCGACACGCGGTGCAGACATGGATGAAAACCGCTGGCTACGTTTGCAGCGTTGCCATGAAACCGAGCTGGACCTGATCCAGGCCCAGCTGCACAGCGCCGCCTAGTGCTCGTGCTTAATAGCTTGGTGGGGTGATCGCCACAATAAAGCGCACATCCGTGTCGTAAGGATTGCGGTAGGCATGGGGCAGGCTGGAGTTGAAATAACAGCTATCGCCCGTTTGCAGACAGTGCTGATCATCCCCTACATCGACCAGCAGCTGGCCTTCCGTCACCAGCACACATTCCTCGGCAGGGTGGCTCCAGCGCTGCCCGACCGAGCTTCCTCCCGGCGGCAAGAAGCCCGCCAGCATTTCAATACTGCCAAAGCCCGGCGACACCCGCTGGTACTGCACGCCCGAAGCGGATTGAATGCTCATGCGCTCGTTCTGGCGCACCACCGCCACTTGCTCCACATTGTCATCCAGCAGGGAAAACAAGGGCGTATCCAGCGCACGTGCAATTTGGCGCAGGGTATCCAGACTGGGTTGGGTCAAACCGCGTTCCACCTGGCTGATCAGGCCGGGGGAGACTTGGGCAAGCTCGGCCAGCTTGCGCAGAGACAGTTTTTTATGAAGTCGGACTTGGCGAATACGCAAAGCGGCCATGTAGATGCGGGGGTAGGTAGTAAAGCCGTCATTGTAGGGCAAGCCCGCAGGGCTGAGGAGCGCGGGACCTGGCCCACCTGCTGCTTACGGGCCAATCGGTTCAAGTCTTTGCCATCGGCTGGGGATCGTCGGCCCATTTTTCTTTGATATGCAGCATTTCAGGCAGGCATTTATCCAGCAGAGCGATCAGTTGCGGGTCAAAGTGCTGACCGGATTGTTCGCGCAGATAGCTGATGCAGCTCTCCACACTCCAGGCTTTCTTATAGGGTCGCTCACTGGCCAAGGCATCAAACACATCGGCCACCGCCACGATGCGGGCGGGCAGGGGGATATTCTCGCCTGTTAAACCATAGGGATAGCCGCTGCCGTCCCATTTTTCATGGTGATACAGCGCGATCGTGCGTGCCAGTTTCAACAAGCCATGCGAGTGCTGGCCAATAATGCGGGCGCCAATCAAGGTGTGCGTACGCATGATTTCCCATTCTTCGGGCGTTAGCTTGCCGGGTTTTTGCAGGATGGAATCCGGGATGCCGATTTTGCCAATATCGTGCATGGGTGCGGCGTGCAGCAGCTCGTCGGCCGCTTCGCTGGAGTAACCCAGCCAATGGGCCAGAATGCGCGTGTAGTGGCTCATGCGGATGACGTGGCGGCCAACTTCGTTGTCCTTGTATTCGGCCGCTGTCCCCAGGCAACGGATAATCTGCAGGCGGCTGTCGCGCAGTTCCTGCATTTGTACCAAGGACAGATGGTTGCGTATACGTGCCTTCAGAATCGCCGGGTTAAAGGGTTTGGAGATGTAGTCCACCGCCCCCATGTCCAGCCCCATTTGCTCATCCTGCGGCTGCGAGAGCGCAGTTACAAAAACAACGGGGATGTGGCGGGTTTTAAGGTCGGCCTTCAAGGCTCGACAGACTTCGTAACCCGACATTTGCGGCATCATGATGTCCAGCAAGATCAGGTCCGGTAGGTCCCGTTGTGCCAGCTCCAGCGCCTTGATGCCATCTTTGGCAAAGAGCAGCCGGAAATCCTGTTGCAGCGTATGGCGCAGAATCTGCAGATTGGCGGGCTCGTCATCGATGAGCAAAAGGGTGGGGCGCGGCGAGGTAAATTCATTCATGGCGTGGCGGATCCTTGGCCAAGCTCGCATTCAGGTCTTTGATCAGCTTGGACAGGATCAGGCTGGCTTGAGCAAAGTCGAACACGTCGATGGTTTTATTAAGATCATTCAGGGTATCGGTTTGCCCTGTGCTTTCCAGATACTGACAGACCACTTGCAAGGCAGGCTCGTCCAGCTCGTTGAGCAAGACGCTGCTATGCAGAATGTGGAGATTGTTCAAGGCAACGTCGGGGGGATGCACCACGACCTGTTGAGCGTCTGAATAAGTAGTCGGTGGGCCGTTGTGACCAAGTTCGTGAGCGATGCGGTTGAACATTTCCTGCAACTGTTCAATACGGCGACGCATCTGGCGAGTTTGACCACGACGAATTTTTTCTTCCAGCTCGGCGCTGAGGGCAGACACTTGGGGCAGGCCCAGATTGCCGGCGGTGCCGCGAATGCCATGCAGGCTGCCCAGCACAATCTCCCAGTTCGGGGATGCCTGCTTGATTTCATCGAGCGGGTAGCGGGTATGCAGGTCAGACAGAAAGCTCAGCAGAGCGCGGCGCAGACGGACCTGGGAACCCCACAGGCTCAGGCCCAACTCCCAATCGATCAGGCTGCTCTCTTGTGGTTCGACGCTGTGCTCCAAGGGGCCGGTGGGGGGCAGACCCATCACCATGGCAATCTCCTGCAGCAAAGAAGGCAGATCCAGCGGTTTGGTGGCAAAGCCATTCATGCCGGCCTCCTGGGCCGCATGACGGTCGGACTCCATGACACTGGCAGTCAGCGCAATCAGTGGCAAAGGCAGCCGCGCTTCGCGGCGTTCCTGTTCGCGCCACCGGCGGGCGGTTTCCAGACCGTCCATCTCGGGCATGTGCACATCCAGCAAGGCCACATCAAAATCTTCTTTGGACAGCAGCTCCAGCACTTTGTGACCGTTGTCGGCCACTGTCACGGAATGTCCGTGCTGCTCCAGGGCCAAGGTCAGCAGTTCCTGATTCAGGCTGATGTCATCGGCCACCAGAATGCGCAGCGGCGGCAGGCGGGGCACGGGCTGATCGTCCGGGCTCAGGCTGGGTTCCTTGCCCGGTTCCAGGGGAATACGGACTTCAAAGACGCTGCCCACACCCAGGGTACTTTCAACCTTCAGCGTGCCGCCCATCAGATCCACCAGCTGGCGGGCAATGGATACGCCCAGGCCGGTACCGCCAAAACGGCGGCTGATGGATACATCGGCCTGTGTAAAGGGGGTGAACACATGGCGCAACTGCTCAGGAGTCATGCCAATGCCGGTGTCCGTGACGCGGATGGAGACGGTATTGCGCCCTGGTTCGGGATTGACATCCACATGCACCGCTCCGCTTTGGGTGAACTTGATGGCATTGCCGATCAGATTGTTCAGCACCTGCTGAATCCGCATCGGGTCGCCCTTGTAAAACTGATGCAGCTCGGGCGCATGGTTCAGACGGAACTCGAGGTTCTTGGCATCCGCTGCCAAACGCAAGGAGGCCACGACCTGATTACACAATTCAATCAGCGAAAAATCCACTTGCTCCAGCTCGACCGAGCCGCGTTCCAGCTTGGTGGTATCCAGAATGTCGTTCAGCAAGGCCAGCAAGGAGTGGGCGGACTGGTTGATGATGGCAAGGTGCTTGTTTTGCTGCGCATTGATCTGATCATTCAGCATCAAGTCGCTAAAGCCAATAATCGCGTTGAGCGGGGTACGGATTTCATGGCTCATATTGGCCAGAAAAGCAGTCTTGGCCTGGGCTGCCTGCTCGGCTTTTTCCGCACTTTGACGCAGGGATTCGGTCAGTGCCTTGTAGCGGCTCATGTCAGTGACAAAACCGACAAACAGCGGGTCACCCGGCTGGCGTACCTTGCCTACGGCCAAGCGCATCGGCAGCAAGCTGCCATCCTTGCGCAAACCGGTGACATCCCGGCCTACGCCAATAATTTTTGGGTCGTTGGTGCGTAAATAATTGGACAGATAGCTGTCGTGGCGCGAGCGGTCCGGCTCGGGCATCAGCATGTTCACATTGCGCCCCAGCACCTCGCCAGCCTTCCAGCCAAACAGGCGTTCGGCTGAATGGTTGAAGTCCAGAATGGTGCCGTGGCTGTTGATGGTAATAATGCCGTCAATCGCGGTATCCACAATGGCCCGGTTGTGCGATTCGCTTTCTTCCATCTTCAAGAACAACTGGCGGTAGCGCAGCAGGCCGTTGGCCGCGGTCACCAGTACCGTCACCGTAATGGTGAAGGTGGACAGCACCATGGAGGCAAAGGTGCTGTTGAAGATGATCATGTCATCGGGCGGTGTGGTCTGGCCTATAAAGCGGGCGGCCGCCATGCCGGTATAGTGCATGCCGGAAATGGCCAGGCCCAGCACAATGCCGCTGATGACCACGCGTTGCAGCAAGGTCAGGCGGGTGCGATGCAGGCGAAAGCGTATCCACAAGGCCAGCGTGGCCAGTACCACGGCCAGCACAATCGACAGGAAGAAGGTGATGGGTTCATAGCGCAACACCGGCGCCATACGCATGGCAGCCATGCCACTGTAATGCATGGTGCCTATACCCAGACCCACCAAAATACCGCCCACAATCAGGTGCGAGCGTTGTACACGGGCTTGCGAGAGAATTTGCAGGGCGACCCAGGATGCCCCTACGCTGGGCAGAACCGACAACATGGTGATGGCCGGGTCGTAATGGACGCTGGTGCAAAGTTCAAACGCCAACATGCCAATAAAGTGCATGGTCCAGATGCCACCGCCCAGGGCGATGGCACCCGTACAAATGGCAATCTGGCGGTGTATGCGCAAATCAGCCATGCGGGCAATATGGGCCGTTTGCAAGGCCATGCCCGAGGAGAAGATGGCAACCAGTAGCGACAGGATGACCAGACCACTGTTATAGCTGCCAACCAAGAAGGGAGCCATCTGGTCTGCACTGATGAAGAACTGGTCGAGTATCCGCATAGGTGCTGATGTCCGAAGCGGCCCATGGGGCCAAGTTAGACGAAATGTGTCAGGCTCCCCCTGCCTGTCAGAGGGAATGTAACGGTGAAATTCGGATAGGTTACCGAGTTTGTCTCTTACTGTGCGCTTTTTTGTATGGATTCAGCAAAAAAATTCATGGCTAGAGCAAGGTTCCTGTCAGCAACATCGCGGCCACGGAGAAGTAAATCACCAAACCGAGCACGTCCACCAGCGTGGCCACCAGGGGAGCCGAGGCACTGGCCGGGTCAAAACCGACGCGCTGCAAGATGAAGGGCAGCATGGAGCCAATACAGGAACCGAACGTCACAATGCCCACCAGAGCCAGCCAGATGGTGAAGGCAATCAGCAAGGAGTGCTCGCCATAGTCGTACAGGCCCAGGTGTTGCCAGATTTCGATACGAATAAAGCCGATCGCCCCCAACATGGTGCCCAGCACCAGACCCACCGGCAATTCGCGCAGCAGTACTCGCCACCAGTCGCGCACCCGGACTTCACCCAGGGCCAGACCGCGAATCAGCAAGGAAGTGGCCTGCGAGCCGGAGTTACCGCCGGAGCTCATGATCAAGGGAATGAACATGGCCAGGACCACGGCCTTTTCCAGCTGTATTTCGTAGTACTGCATGGCACTGGCGGTCAGCATTTCACCCAGGAACAGAATGGCCAGCCAGCCTCCCCGTTTGCGAATCATGGTGCTAAAGCCCGCTTGCAGATAGGGTTTGCCAATATGTTCGGCACCCCCGAAGCGGTTCATGTCTTCGGCGGCCTCGTCCATCAGGGCGTCGATCACGTCGTCTACCGTCACAATGCCGATGATGGCATTGGCCTCGTCCACCACTGGAATGGCCAGAAAGTCGTGGCGGCGTATCAGTTGGGCCACGGCCTCCTTGTCCGTCAGGGCCTGCACGGCAATGGGGCTGTCGCCACTCCACAACTCGGTCAGGGCCGCCTGCGGGTCGGCGCACACCAGCTTGCGCAAAGGCACCACAAATTGCAGTTGTTGCTTGTCGTTGACCACATAGATGGCATAGACCGTTTCGCGGGTACTTTCCACTTCCCGAATGTGCTGCAAGGTTTGTGCCACATTCCAGCTCATGGGCACTTGCAGAAACTCGGTAGTCATGATGCCGCCGGCTGTGTCTGCCGGATAGTGCATCAGACGCATGATGGAGGTGCGGGTGCGCTGGGTCAGGCGGCCAAGAATCTGCTCCTGGTCTTCATGGTCCAGGTCTTGCAGCAAGTCGGCCATTCGGTCTTCGGCCAGTTGCTCCAGCACTGGCAGGCGTTCGGGACGTGTCAGCTCCATCAAGAGCGCACTGGCCCAACGCAACTCCGGCACTTCCAGCAAGGCTTGCAGGCGTTCGTTGTCCAGCTCCTGGGCAGCGAGCAGCGCGGGGCCTTGCTCCAGCTGATTCAGGGCCAGAACAATATCGGCAATCGGGGTTTGAGGGCCAAGTAGCTCAGTTGATGGATGCGTGGACATGCAATACTCCAGTGGGCGTGCAGGTACAGGGTCTTGAGTTCAGGACGTTGGCACCGGGCCAACAGACCGTAAAGCGAACCGGCTCAGTTCGCACGAAACTCGCTAGGATAGCGTTCTTTGCGGATACGTGCTTCCCAAGCCGGGCGCAGGAAACGCCAGGCCGCTGCATTTTGTCTGGGAAATTGCTGATGCTGTGGTCTAAGTATGTCTGTGAATCGATCCATGATTTACCCATAGAACCGCTCAGTGCACTACCAAGCTGAAACTCAGCGTGATGAAGAATATCGCCATCGTAGGGAGGTCTGCGCTGGAAGTCAAAGCGATTGCAATGATGCGCAAAAAAATGATTTGTGCTGTTAAGGTGAGGCTTGTGCCCCTGCACCGAACTTGAGACGGTTAAGAGGGTGCTATAGTGCCCGCTTTGCCGCATAACGGCGACTCGACCCCGGCGGGCCAAGGCCCACTACACGATCAGGAACAACCATGAGCAATGCGATTAATTTTGACAAAGGCAACTACCGCTTCATTCCGACCGGCGTGAACCGCTTTTCGGGCGGGGTGGCCGCTCAGCCCGGTTACGAGATCTGCCGGGTCGTGTTTTCTGCCCCCGTGCCATTGAAAGAAGGTTTTGACTTGATTCAGGCCGTGCTGGAAGCAGAAGAGCGTCCCTTGACAGCCTTGTGCGCCTGCGAGCTGCGCTCGCCCGAGCCAGTTAGCGACAGCGACTTCAACAAGTTCAATGAGCTGTATCTGGAAACGCTGAAAGAGTGGGGCCTGGTCAAAGGCAAGCATAATCCGGTCGCCCGCAGCAACGTGTCGCCGCTGGTAGGCGCACCTGCCGAGCCCAGTTTTTACGCTTTCAGCTACACGGTGGAAACCGATATTGAAGAAGCCACCTTTGTGATCGCAGGCAGCTGCGAAGTCCCCGAAACGCCCGACGACTACATAGAGAGCATTGTGGCCTACCAGGACGTGTCGCCTGAAGGGCTGTTGCAGAAGGCGCAATGGGTTCTGGGTGAAATGGAGCGTCGTCTGGAAGTGTTGGGCCATGAATGGGCTGACACGACGGCCACCCATGCGTACACGGTGCACAATCTGCATCCTTTCATGGCTACTGAACTGGCTCAACGCGGTGCGATCAACCATGGCTTGGGCTGGCACCTGGCCCGTCCTCCCGTCAAGGATCTGGAGTTTGAAATGGATTGCCGCCGTATCCTGAACGAACGCGTGCTGACCATTGATTAATTGATCAGCCCTTAAAACAAACAGGCCCACGCTAGCGTGGGCCTGTTTGTTTGATGTCTGGCTGTTTATGCCTGGCTATAAGCTGCCTGGCTGGCAGACTGCTGATAGCGACGACGCACAATCAGGCCCCACGCCAAGCCCAGAACGGCGGACGCCAAAGAGCCGCACAGAACGCCCAGCTTGGCAGCATCCAGCAAAACGGGCTCGGCAAAGGCCAGGTTGGCCACAAAGATGGACATGGTAAAGCCAATACCGGCCAGCAAACCAATCAGGGTGACGCCGGCCCAATCCATGCCGGCAGGCAGGGTACATAGCCCCAAGCGTACGGGCAACCAGGTGCCCAGCAAGACGCCCAGGGGCTTGCCCACAATCAGGGCAATCGCCACACCAAACAGGGCGCTTTGTGCACCGGCGGCATTCAGGTCCAGACCATTCAGGCTGACCCCGGCATTGGCCAGCGCAAACACCGGCATGATGATGAACGCTACCCAGGGGTGCAGCAGTGCAGGAATACGCTGGACCGGAGGCAGAATCTCGCGTTGAGCCAGCTGCATTTTCTGCAGCGTGTGCATGACTTCGTGGGTGTCATGCTGGCTTTCCAGTTTGGTGGCCAGTTCCAGATTCAGGTGACGGGCCTTGCGAGGCAAGGGCAGGGCGCGCACAGGGCTCATCATGCCCAGAACCACACCGGCCAGTGTGGGGTGAGCACCTGTCTTCAACAAGCCAAACCACAGGATCGCACCGGGAACGACATAGGCCCAGGCCGAGCCTATGCCCATTTTTTGCAGACCCAGGACGGCCACAATACCAACGGCTGCAATCAGGAAGGCGCTATAGTCCAGGCCACCCGAGTAGAAGAAGGCAATGATCAGGATGGCGACCAGGTCATCAATAATGGCCAGCGCCAGCAAAAACACCCGCAAGCTGGGGGGCAGGGAGCGGCCCAGCAAGGCCAGCACACCCACTGCGAAGGCAATATCGGTGGCAGTCGGAATGGCCCAACCCATCAGCACCTTCGGGTCGGGATTCATGGCGGCGTAGATCAGCGCCGGCAGAGTAATGGCGGACAGGGCAGCACAGATAGGCAGCATGGCCGAGCGCCAGTCGGACAGGGCACCGTCATGGATCTCGCGGCGGATCTCCATCCCGACAACCAGGAAGAACAAGGTCATCAGAATATCGTTGACCCAAAAATGCAGATCTTGCGAGAAACGCCAGGAGCCCAGCTCCAAGGTCACTTGGGTGTGCCACAGGGCAGAATAGCTATCGGCAAATGAAGAGTTGGCCCAGATCAGGGCTATGGCGGCAGCCATCAACAAGACCACACCGCCCAGGGCCTCGATATGCAGGAGGCGTTGCAATTGGGCTTGCAACTGGCGGGTCAGAACATGGGCGCGTGGCAAAGGCGCACCGGAAGAAGGGTGGGACATGGTCGGCAAATCTCCACAAGGCGGCCCGACCTTGCGTATGTAATTAACCTGCCTTGCTGCACCATGCCAGCAAAACACCCTGCGCAATTATAGGGATGGAGCCTCTTTAAGGCAATCGTCAGCTTGGGTCTGCGTCGGGCGCAATATGTATGGGAATCGTGACTGGCCCATCGTTGGTCAGGCTCAATTGCATATCGGCACCAAACACGCCGCACTGGGTATCAGGCAGCCGGGTGCGGGCCATGGCTACCAGCTCGTCAAACAAGGGCTGGCTGATTGCAGGAGGCGCAGCGCGGCTGAATCCTGGGCGATTGCCCTTGCGCGTATCGGCCGCCAGGGTGAACTGGCTAACCAGTAATAGCTGACCACCGGCTTGCTGCAAGTTCAGGTTCATCTTGCCTTGCTCGTCCGAGAAAATGCGCAGGGCCAGCAATTTATCCAGCAAGCGTGTGGCTTGCTCGCGGGTGTCACCGTGCTCGGCACAGACCAGAACGGCCATGCCTGCGCCAATTTTTGCGACAGTCTGGTTTTCAATATCGACCTGGGCCTGACGTACCCGTTGAATCAAGGCAATCATATTTATTCACTAAAATCAGTGGCCGACAGATTTGGAGAACAGATTCACAATCAGCACACCCACCACAATAAAACCGATGCCAATCATAGCGGCCAAATCCAGCTTCTGCTTGAAGACCACCCAGCCAATCAAGGAAATCAGCACAATGCCCACTCCACTCCAGATGGCATAGGCCACCCCAACCGGCATGACGCGCAGACTGAGTGACAGAAAGTAGAACGCACCCGCGTAGAACATGATCGTGAAGGCGCTGGGCATCAGGCGCGTGAACTGTTCGGAGCGCTGCAGCAAGCTGGTGGCGATGATCTCGAAGAGAATCGCGATGAATAAATGCAGGTAGGCGAGGCTTACAGGGGTCATTGAAAATCAGGGTTGGAAACTGAACCAGCCAGGTAGCAGCAAGACACTGGCCCACAAGGCGGCCGAGGCCCAGGATGAGATATGAAAACTCAGAGGCGACATGGCACAGGTGCCCGCAATCAAGGGGACAGTTGAGCGCAAGGGACCAACAAAGCGGCAGGCCACAATACTAAACCATCCCCAGCGTGCAAAAAAAGCCTGCGCTTTTGCATACAGATGCAAGCGCTTGCGGGCCCACTCGAAGTGGAACAGATTGCCGCCGTAACGCTGGCCCAGAAAAAACGAGATGGCATTGCCCAGGCCGGCGCCCAGTGTCACGGACAGCCAGATCGGCAGCAAGCTCATTTCCCCGGCGCCGACCAGGGCACCGACGGATAAAAGGATGGCTGTACCCGGTATGATCAGGGCCAAAAAGGGCAGGGACTCGACCAGGCACAAAGCGAAAACAGCGGGGGCCACCCATTGTGGGTTGGCGCTGATCAGGGCTGTGGCCTGTTCTGCAAAATTGCTTAGGGTGCTCAGCATATCAACCAGAAGGAAGGGACAGCATCATTGCAGTCTTTTAGTTCAGGGCAAGGCTCAGAATCAGGCGGTCCTTGTGCTGCAAACCGTCCTCAAACAGGGCCTCGTCGTAATGGTGCAGGAAATAATCGGGCTCTACCGCTATCACTCGAAAGCCGGCGCGCTGGTAGAAAAACAGGGGGTAGCCAATGGTGCCGGTGGCCACATATAAGGTTTGCCCACCTTGTTCGCGTACATAGCTAATCAGGGCAGACAGCAGCTTGGCACCCAATCCATGACCCTGGTGCGAGGGCTGAACGGCGATGTTCATCAGCTCCCAATCCTGGGCGTTCCTGCGCTGCAAAATAGCAGCCGCCACGATGTGTTCCTGATCTTTGATACACCAGGCGTACGGTGTGTCTTTGTAGCTTTCAATCAGACTCGTGCTGGGATCGGCTTCCAGCAGCAAAGCCATGGGCAGGCTGGAGCCATGGACCTGTTCAGCTTGTACAAAGTCGTTGCTTTGGCTCATGAGAAATCCCCGTCCACGTAAAACCATTGGCCTTGTTCAAGGACAAAACGGCTGACTTCATGCAGACGGTTCGCCCGGCCATTCAGACGGTTGCGAGCGACAAATTCCACAATCGCTTCCGTGTCGGAAACACGTTCATGACGTCGCACATCCAGGCCCAACCATTGCAAACCTTCCGGATTGGGTTCCAGCGAATGAGGGCGGGTGGAGCTATGCCAGGTGGCCAGCAGATAGTCCAGATCGTCGCGCACAAAAGCGCTGTACCGCGAGCGCATCAGGGTAGCCGCATCGGGGGCTTGCAAGTACTGCGGGCCTTGGTGCCAAGGGCCGCAACAAACTTCGTAGGTTTTGGGATTGCCGCAGGGACAGGAATTTTTTGAAGAGGAAGACTTTTTCAAGAGCGTAACTGCCAAGACCAAAGAATGGCACAAGCATACCTGAAAGCAGGTACTGGTTTATGGCGCCACCGCGACGAAAAGTAAGGATTTACAGACCAGGTTTTGCTGTAGCTGGATCGCTTGTCAGGCGGGGGCGTTCGAGGGAGTACGGGTGTTGGTAATGTCTGATTGGTTCATCGTATGGATAAAAAGTTCCAGGCCGAGCATCCAGCGTTTGGTAGCGGCGGTCCGATGCTGTGCTGCATCCTGACTTGTGATCCCTAGTGTCCCCATAAAAAAACCCGCCCGCAAAAGCGGACGGGTTAGCGGCATGCGATTCGCTGCGTCGAAGGGGCTTATTTAGCCGCGTCGATGCGCTGTTGCATACGCTGGGCGCGTTCTTTGGAGCCGGGGTGCGAGCTCATCACGCTGCTTTCGCCGCCGTCCAGAGCTGCCAGTTTTTCAAAGGCAGAAACCAGACCCTGGGTCTTGAGCTTGCGCTCGGTCAGCAGGTCAAAGGAGTAGTCGTCAGCGTCGGATTCTTGCGATTGCGAGAACTGAGCGTTCAGGAAGGCTTCGGACAGCTCGCCCAATTGGCTGGAGTTCAACTGAGCAACCACACCGTTACCGGTGGCGGCAGCAGCGTCACGAGCAGCGGACAGGCCGTAGGCGGTTTGCATGGCTTTCTTGCTGTGGCCCAGTTCAACGTGGCCCATTTCGTGACCGATCACGCCGCGCAGTTCGTCGTCGTTCATCTTGTCCATCAGACCGGCATACACACGGATACAACCGTTAGCCATGGCCCAGGCGTTCACTTCCTGAGTCTGGTAAACCTTGAAGTTCGGTGTTTGACCGTTCAACTGTTTCGCCAATGGCTTGACGACACGTTGCAGGCGCTTGTTGTACTTGCTGTTGGGGCTGGCCACTTTGTTTTCAGCATCCATCTGCTTGCAGGACTGATCCGACAGAGCAATCACTTCCTGATCGGACAAATTGAACGCTTGGACAGCCTTGCTGCCGGCACCGACCATGCCACCCACATCCATTGTCTGGCAGCCTGCAGTCAGGCCAGCGACGGCCAGCATAGCGGCCAATGCACCCATACGAAAAGTCATGAACTTCCCCTTCTACTTATATAAAGAGAAGCGATTTTAATGACTAGGCGGCGAAGGGTTCCTGTATAAAACAAACTTTAACAATTGTTGTGGGCGTATTTACAGTTTATGGAAGGCCTTGATGGGCACGATAAGCGATGTTCGCTGCATTTGTGCTCAACCATCGCCTCAGTTCCGGCTCCTACACCCATATGCATGGCCGAGAAGTTCAGGCTGATGCCAGCCTGTGCGGATTCACTGTCGGTATGGATCAAAAAGCTTTGTACGACCGGGGAAATCATCCCGTTGATGCAAACCAGATCAGCACCATGAAGCTGCCTAGCCAAGGCAGGTGGTTCAGTAAAAAGGGCAAGGAAACCAGGCTGCCAAGATAAAGTGCGGCTACAAGGTTCAAGGCTAGCGGGGCTGGCAGGCGATCCGCCAGCCGCCCCATTGGCCAGTTAACATTCCCGCCTGAAACCCCCAACACCAGCGACCCGCTGATCCCCATGAAAATCAGACCAATGGCACGTCCTTGCAGGGAAGGTGGGACCAATTCTGTTGCCAGTGTTGTTGCCAGCACACAGACTACCGCGCTGGCACAAGCCATCATCACTCTTGCCAAAAATAACAGCGTAAAGGAAGGGCTGAGGGCGGCCAGGACATTGCCGAAGACGAATAGTGCCAAGGCACTCAAGTACAGGGGGCGAGGGCGCAGCCGATGTCCCAATAAAGGGACGCATGGCGCCATCAAGGCAAAACTGAGGGAGAAAACTGCCGTTAACTATCCGGCCAGGGCCACTGAGACGCGCAGGTCCGAAGCCACATCCAGTACTAGCCCAACAATGATGTTTTCTGCTGTGCCCGTGACGAAAGTGGCCAAGGCAAACAAGAATACGCGGGGATCCATGCTCTCTTTCCTCTGAACGTGATGACCACGCCAGAACCTTCCGTCGTGGTTAAACCAGGCGAACGGGTTTCGAGGCAGAGCTTCGGTTATCCCTGAATGAATAAAAGCCGCAGATTGTGCGACTTTGAAATACAGGTGCAGCTTGAAATGGGTGGTGCCCCCCCCGTGAGTCGAACACGGCACCAACGGATTATGAGTCCGCTGCTCTAACCAAGCATGAGCTAGAGGGGCAACAAGTCCGCAATTATTACATAAAGTCTGTGTTTGTGCCTAGCGTAGCCACGGCTAGAGCAAGAGATTCAAGCATCTGGAGGGCCAACTGTATTTGCTCGCGATTGGTAGCACCTTGTTGTGTATCCTTGGCGCACAATGAGCGCGTCTAAAACCCAGAGAATAATGATGAAAACACTTATTTTAGCTTTGACCATGACAGCTGTTCTTTCCGCCTGTGCCGTCCATACCCCCCGGGGATCGGTGATCGTGGATCCGGATGGTTACGGTGGATATGGGCAGCGTCACTGTCCACCTGGCCAGGCTAAAAAGGGCAATTGCTAAGCAAGTACCGCAGGCTGCCCCCTTATTTGCGCTGATAGCGTTTGCTGCCTGTGCTGGTTTCGCAATAGCGCCCTCCACGAGGGCCGGTGCAATAGGTTCCACTGGAGCAGGGGCAGGCGCTGCTGGATCGCAGCGCCTGTGGCCTGGACTGCGAACTTTGTCCTGCAGTGCCGGTGTATGCAGGACACGACCGCTTGCTGCCGCTGGCTGAACCATCACGGCATACAAAGACTTCCCCCTCGCAGTGCGAAATGCCGCCTTTTTTGCCTGAGCAGGGTGTATTTCTTGCTTGAGTGTGCAGAGGTAGCAATGCCATGATCAGGCATAGGAACAGCCATTTCATTCTTGTCTCACATGCCAGGGACGAATTAGTCACTTCGGATTGTAGGGGGCTGTGTTCGATTCACTGGGGGGGCACCAGAATTCAGACTGGTTTTGGATGCTTTAGTGGAGTCCGGTTGATTAATAATGATAACGACAAGAAATGATGGTGATGCTTGCCTTGTCTACGGCATAGACCAGGCGATTCGTGTCATCAATGCGTCTTGACCAAAAGCCGGACAGATTTTCTTTAAGCGCTTCAGGTTTGCCTATGCCATCGAATGGCGCACGTCGTACTTCCTCTATCAGTCTGTTGATACGCTTCAATGTCTTGCGGTCCTGGCCTTGCCAATACACATAGTCAATCCAGGCAGCGTCAGTCCAGCATAACAAACGGTCAGTCATCGCTCAGCTCGCGTGGCATGGCTTTGCCAGCACGATATTGTTCGATAGAGCGGCTCAGGTGTTCCGCATTAGCGGGGGAGCGCAGCAAATGGACGGTTTCCATCAAGCTGTTGTAGTAATCGAGTGACATGACTACAGCGTCTTCCGCATCACGACGCGTGATGATGGTGGTGCTGGCGTCATCGACTACGCTATCCAGTACAGCTTTCAAGCTGTTGCGCGCTTCTGAAAACGAGATGATTTTCATGGCAACCTCACTTGTCCAATTCACTGTACAAGTCTAATGGAAATAGAATGACTTGTACAGATTACTGTACGGGTTAAAGCCTTTGATGGAGGAAGGAGCCAGGCGCATGCAGTGAGCTTATTCTCGCCCAACCCACCCTCTTGCACTCTGCTATAAAGGACGTTTCGCCTCTTCTTTTCAGGTATTGCCATGCGAATCTTGATGCTTGCCCCCGCTTTATTGTTAGCCGCTTGCCAAACTACGGCGCCCACCGAGAAAGTCGGCAGTGAAGCCTGGCTGGAAAAGGTGGATCGCCAATTGGCTGTCTCCGATGGGCAAGGGCATGGCCCTGACTATGGCTCGCAGGAGTGGTGCAACGTGGTGCATATCCGTTTGTATGGTCGGCGCTCAGCACAGCCCGTCCCTTGTGATCAGGTCTGGATGGAAAAGGTCGATCAGGAAATGAAAAAGCGTTAAGCCGTATCATGCATGGCAGCCTGCGCTGCCAGCTTTTTACGAACGCCGATAGTATTTCCGGTGCTCCACCATGGTGCCAATGATTTCAATAGCATGCTGGTCGCTGCGAATGGAAGGATAGTCTTCGTTCAGCGGCACCAGCTCAAAGATTTCTTGCCCACCTTCATCTATGCACAAGAGCCGGTATTTCTTGAAGGTGGCTTCTTCTTCGCTGTTTTTGGCGACCACATAATCACCGGGGCGGGGCGTGAGCTCGCAATCCACAATAATCCGGTCGCCTTCCTTGAAGTCCGGCAACATGGAATCGCCCTTGATCTGCAAGGCAAAGGAACGCTCGGACAGACACAGGTCTGTCAGCAGATATTCCACTTCTTCAAACGTGAAGTTCTGACCGGGATCCCGAAACACACCTGCCTGCACATAGTTCAGCAGGGGGATACGCCGCTCGCCCATCATGGCGTCTTGCACGTTGGAGTCAAAACCGTGCTTGGCCCCAAAACCATAGCCTTGCTGATCCAGGCTATGCGCTTCCAGACCCACTTCTTTTTCTATGGCTCGCGCCACTCGTTCGCCAATGCTGCGCCCACCGTTGTAGGAGGATGACAGGTACTGGGCCAGTTGCGCCCGTGTGCGCCCAATAGAGCGCGCAAAGTCAGCCGCGTTGCCGTGAGCGCGGTCTTCAATCAGGCGTTGCAGGTTTCTGCGGCGAATCGAGTAAATATCCATACTCGACATTAAAACAAGAAAAAACTAAACATGGGTTTAGATATTTCTTTTCTTTACGTTTAGAACTATCTATACTCAATGCATGAACGCTAAACACATCATCGAAGAAATGGGCGGTCGCCGAGCCGTATTGCGTATCACGGGCTTGAGCAAAGGCCGCATATCTCAATGGGAGAAGGCGGGTGTCATACCGCGCGTCTGGCAACTGGTCTTCCATCACATGAACCCGGTGGTGCCGGCCCCAGCACCCAAAGAAAGTTCTAGAAATATCTAAGCATTTACGACGGGTTTGGCTTGCAAGCCATGCCTGACAGTTTGACTGTGTCATGGGGTGACGCAGTTCTTGTGCCCTTGGGGCATTGCCTATCAATCGGATGTTCGTGGCCTGTTTGGGCCAGGGATCCTGCTGCGCGTCATATTTTTGCAAATACATCAGAGGCGTGCGGTTTTTCAGGCGGGGGTGCCATGAAAACACGTATTCACAACCATCGACACGAGTTTGCTTGTCGATGGCTCACACAGTCAGGAGCGTGCCTATGAGCAATATGCCGTGGTTTCGCGCCTATACCGAGATGGTGGACGACGAGAAATTGCGTCTGCTGGCTTTCGAGGACAGATGGCATTACGTGGCCTTGCTCTGCCTTAAGGGGCAGGGCGTGCTAGACAGCGAAGACACGCTGATGCTGCGCAAGGTGGCCGTCAAGCTGGGCCTGGACCTGCGTACCTTAGACGATGTGGTGCGCCGCTTAAGCGAAGTGGGCCTGATCGACCAGGAAACTTTGCAGCCTCTGGCGTGGGACAAACGCCAGATGAAATCCGACAGCAGCGCGGAGCGGGTGGCGCGTTTTCGGGCCAGAAAAAAACAGGAACAAGACGGTAACGAGGGCAGTAACGCGTCCGTAACGTTACCGAAACGGCCGGGTAACGCGCTAGATAAAGAGACAGATAAAGAAGGAGATACAGATACAGAAAAAACAAAAGCAGGTCGCAAGGCTCCGGCGCTGGAGTTCTCTGCCTGGCCTGCTGAACCCCGTGCCGAAGTGATCGCAGATTATCTGCGCCATCGTCGCGAGATCAAAGCGCCCTTGACGCAAACCGCCCTGAACCGTCTGGGCACCGAAGCCCACCGTGCTTTGGAAATGGGCTACAGCGTGGACGACTTTCTGGCCGAGTGCATGTTGCGTGGCTGGCGCGGGGGCAAGGCCAGCTGGCTGGAAGGACGCAACGAGCCCCGTGCAGGTCAGGCGTCGGGCTTTGATCCCCTGGCTTATGTGAACCGTCATCGGCAACGCGAGGAGATAGACGATGTCATCGATATCTGATTTTTCCAACCCCTGGCTGCTGCGTCATACCAAGCTGGAAGGCATCAGCCTGATGGACCATTTGTACAACCGGCTCAATGGCATTTATCCGAACAAGTTCCGCTCCAACTTTCGGGACAAGCAAGCCATTGAAGATTGGAAACAGGCCTGGGCCGAAGCTTTTGACGAGGAAGGCGTCTCGCCCAATGACGTGGCACTAGGCATCAAGAATTGCCGTCGCATGTTTGATTGGCCCCCCAGCTTGCCGGAGTTCTTGCGTGCGTGCCGCCCTCAACTGGAACCAGAAACCGCCTTTTTCCAGGCCGTGCGTGGCATGCAGGCACGAGTGCGAGGAGAAATGGGCGAGTGGTCACACCCGGCTATCTATCACGCAGCAATCAGCATTGGGCAGTTTGACATGCTGAATCAGGCCTACACGCAGCTGGAACAACGCTGGCACAAAGTGCTGGGAGATCAACTGGCCAAAGGACAGTGGGCAGAAATCCCGCCGCCTCGATTGGCCCTGACCTCCCCGCAAGACTGGGAGCAAGGGCGCCGGGAAGGGCAACGACGCGTGCGCGACCTGGCTCAGGTGATTTCGGGCGACACCAACAAGGACCCGCGAGTCTGGGCGAATCGGATCTTGGCCCGCCCGGAAGCGTGTTCCTTGGCTGTGCTGAAGATGGCCAAAGCAGCCTTGGGCAAGGAGTGAACCAGCCATGGATCTGACAACACGACTTCATCAAGAGGTGCATCAGGCGATCACCGGAGCAACTGCCCATCGCTACAGCGAACTGCTGGCTTTGCAGCGGAGCGGCCAGATCAGGCATTTGGTACAGCAGCCATCCTGGAGTCTGGTGCCACGGCTTTTCAGCCACCTGATACCTGCCGGCAGGATTTGCTATATCGCGGATTTTGCCTACACGGACAACAGCAGCGGCGATCGCATTGTGCAGTTAAGCGGCGATCCAGAAAGCCTGCTCCAAAGCATCAAACGAATTTTGCTGACCCGGATGCACGGTATCACCGTTCATTGGGCTTGAAGGAGGAACCCACATGACAATCAAAGCAGAAAAAAAGCAGGGCCTGAGTGGTGACGACTTGCTCTGGAACTGGGCCCGTTGGTGCTGGTCCGGGCAGACCGTGGGCAATATGGAACGCTACGTTCCGTGGCAAGAGGACTTCAGGCCCATACATCAAGACCACGCTTTGGCGGTTGACGCCCTCTACCAGCGCCTGCCGCATTACCAAGCCATGGTCATCCAGGCCGAGTACCCACGCAAGAATGCTCAGTACGGCCATCTGACCGCCAGCGAGCGCCAGGCCACAGCTCGTTTGTGGATCAAGAAGGTTACGGGCGCGGTCCTTCGGGATGAGGACTACCGCCGCCATTTGATGGATTTCAGAATCACAGTCGAGAAGGAGATTTTGCGGTGAAGTATGCAGCCGAAGTCATAGACCTGTTAGCGGCCTATCCGGGACGAGAGTTCCGCATGATCCAGATTGTGCGGCACGTCAGCAAAGGCATGGAGCTGTCTACAGCCCAACGCAACGCCATGCGTGAAGGGGTCAAGCGTGTGCTGGTGCAATTGCAGGATTCAGGCCAGGTGGACAAGATCAAAGAGGGTGAAACCTCTGCCTTTTATGCCTGGCGTTGCAGTCTGCAACATGGGCCGCTATGAATCTGCAAGGCTAATTGCAATAATGGGCGTGCAAAGTTGCGTCCAATACAAACGAAACAACCCCGAGCAAGAAATTGCTGCGGGGTTTTTTATTGTCTGGTCACAACAACCTACGCACAGTCATCGATTGGCCATCAAGCAGATGGCCAGGACCGTTCAGGAGAACTACACAAGATGAACTTTGAACAGATCAGTAAAGCCATTATTGATCACATGGTGGCATTGACCGGGATTGCTCAGGAGCGCATCGAGTATCCCAATGCGCACGCGGCCTTTACTCCGCCGGATACAGGCGTCTGGTGCCGTCTGCTGATCAAGAATACCGACTCGGAAATCTCGGGCATGGGTGCGAAACCCTACACCCGCAAATCGGGCGAGATTCTGATCGAGTGCTTTGATCGTTTGGGTCAGGGCCGTCAGGAGCTGGATCGCCTGAGCGATGCCCTGGATGAACACTTTTCCTTCTGGTCTGAAGGAGCGTTGGAATGCCTGGGCCTGAGCCAGGTCGACGTGGCAGCGGATGACCCGCAAAAACGGCCTCAACGCGAAGAGTTCTACCAGATCAACCTGACCGTCCCGTTTCGGGCCGGTTAATTTTTTACCTGTTTTTTTGTGCCGACCTCGCGTCGGTTTTTTTTGCCTGCATACAGGAGAGATGCATTATGAGTTCTGGCGCTAAAGTTACTAGCTACCTGGTTAAAGAAACCGTTCCCGGTGTGACCCCTGGTTCGGGCTGGCAGACGCTGCGCGTCACCGGCAACACACTGACTCCGACTCTGAACAAGGAGGAGTCCGAAGAAATCACCGATTCGCGTATTGGTCAGGGTTCAATCGTGACCAGCATTGATATTGGTGGCGACATCACGGGTGAACTGTCCTACGGCACCTTTGACGAGCTGCTGGCCGCTGCCTTCTACGGCGAGTGGAAAGAGAACAAGCTGAGCGTGGGCGAGACCCGCAGTACCTTCAGCCTGGCTAAGGCCTATCGCGATGTGGATGTCTACGCGCTGTTCAAAGGTGCACATGTCAGCACCTTTGCCCTGGAAGTGCCTGAAGAAGGCAAAGCCACCGTGACCTTCACCATGTCTTGCCTGGATTACGAAGACAAGGAAACTCCCTTTGCCACCGATCCGGCCGAGCCCAGCCAAACCCCGTTCATGTCCTCGATCAGCGTGGGTGATGTGAAAGCCAATGGTGTGTCCCTGGCTGGCCAGGCTTGCGTATCGGGCCTGACCCTGAACATCGACAACCAGTTGCAGACCCAACGCTGCTTTGGTGCCGAGCGCTTGGGCCCCGGCGCCCTGATTGAGACCGCAGCAGCCATCACCGGCACGGTGACCCTGGCTTGGTCTCAGAAGGCCTGGGAGCTGTGGAAGAACCAGTTCAAACGCACCCCGATCGCCATTTCCTTCCCGATCACCGACTCTCTGGGCAACAAGTACGAGATCGATCTGCCTGCCATTGAGGTCGATGGTGATTTGCCTAACGGTGCCAAGGGCGACATTCTGAAAGTGGAGCTGAACTTCACCGTGGCCAAGCAAACTCCCGTGCTGACTCGTAGCCCTGTTGCTGCGCCTGCACCTTAAGGAGTGATGACATGGCTTTGAAGATTAATCGACTGGAATCGGTGCTGAGTCAGGAGCGGTGGGAGGATTATGACGAGGACGTGTCTTTCAAGATTGCGGCGCTTGATACCGAGGCTTATCAAATAGCCTTGGAGCGAGCTCGCCGCTTGATTGCACGGGAAGATGCAGGGCATTCACTGGCGGCTATTCGTGTTTCAAGTAACGATGTCCGCGAGCATGATGTTCAGTGCCAGTTGTTGAGCACGTATATCGTCAAGGACTGGAAGGGTGAGGTCCTTGATGAAGCGGGCAATGTCATTCCTTATTCGCCCGAGAATGCGACCAAGTTGTTGTCAGAGAACACAGACCTTTTTGTCTGGGTGATTGCGACAGCGGCCCATGTTGCGGCCAATGCGAAGAAGGAGGCCCAGGAAACCGTGGAAAAGTCCTCGCCCGGTTCCAGTGGGAAAAAGAGTGGGCCGGGCAAAATGAAAAGCGCAAGCTGATTCATTCGACTCTCGGTGCTCAGATCCCGGATGAACCTCCCAGTGATCCAATTACGGATCATGTCATCCGTGTTTATTGTGCTGCAGACCGTTGTCGAAGTGTGATTGTCGGAATGGGCGGTGCGGTGCCATTGCCCCTTTCTACCGAGAACATAAGCGCCGTGGTCCAGGCATACGGAACCCCACTGCCCCGGCAAGAGTTGGATATGGCTGTGTTTGAGCTTGATCGCTTGGAACGCAGTTGATTGTCTGGTGGTGGGAGCAGGAGGTGGGCCAGCTGGGGTTGCACGTTTACCTGGCTGGCCCAATTGTTTTGATAGGGTTCAGGGCCTGAGATTTGAATCAGCGTCTATGTGCGGTTTTCCCTGCTTTGGCAGGGTTTTTTTTATCTGGAGAATTTGAATGGCGCAAGAGTCTCGATTGACTATTACGCTCGATACTCGGTCGGCGGAGCAAGGTGCCAAAGATCTGACGCTTGCCCTAAATGCAATGGAGGCGGCTGGCATTCGTGTTGCGGCCATGTCGGATCGAGTCAATGGCAGTATGGCAGGCGTCAGTCATGCGACCCTCTCAAGTGCTGCCTCAGCCGCTGTGATGGACCGAGTGTTGAAGTCTGCCTTAAGTAGTTTTTTGGCCATGGATTTGATTGAGATGGCCGAGCAGTGGGATAGCTATGCCGAGCGTATGGCGGTTGCGACGCAGTCTTTGGGCGAGTACGACCAGGCCCAGGCACGAGTGGCGCAGCTTGCTCAGGCGACATCCCGCCCTATTTATGAAACACGTGAAGCATTCATCGCACTTTCCCCGGCTTTGCGGGAGATCGGTCTTGGTTTTGATCAAAGCATGGATGCAGTAGGGGCTTTTTCTGGACTGTTGGCAACGAATGGGGCTAGTGCAGATAGCGGCGCAGTCGCCATGGAGGCGTTTGCCAATTCGTTTCGTACCGGTGCAGTTAATGCCAGTGACTGGGCGCAGATTACTGGTACTGTTGATTCCCTGATTTCCCATATGGCCGACAGCACAGGGAAAACGACGGCAGAGATTGATCAGTTGGGCAGGAGTGGGCAGATGTCTGCCCAGATGTTGGCTCAAGGTTTGGCATCTTCTTATATCCCTGCCTTGCAGCAACTGGAGTTGATGCCCAAGACAGTCAGTGGCGCGCTGACAAACTTGAACTCGGCATTTAGCGAGTACGTAGGCAATACGAATAACTCCTTACAAGCAACGACATTGTTGGCTTCGGGAATCAACTTCATTTCTCAGAATTTTGAGTCGTTTGCAGATGTTCTGGGGACTGTAGCCTTGGGGGCCTTGGGTGTCTATACGTCACGGACTATTGGTGCTGTTGCGGCCTCTGTGAGTGCCACTGTAGCGAGCCATACCAAGGCTGCTGCTACGCTTGCCGCTGCCAGAGCGGAAGCACAAGCTGCGGCTGCGGCTTTGGCAAGCGCACAAGCGAATCTTGGGTTGACTACGACCCATGCGCAGGTGGCAACAGCAAAGCTGGCGGACGAGGCCGCCACAAAGCGCTTGGTAGCCGTGCAATCAACCAGTGTAAGTACTGGTAGAGCATTGCTGGGCGTGTTGGGGGGGCCGGTAGGGCTTGGTGTTACAGCAGCACTCGCAGCTGGGTCGTTTTTGCTCTTTAGTAATAATGCAAATACTGCAGAGAAAAGTGCAAATAGTTTCCGTGGCTCGGTCGATTTGCTTAGTGTGTCACTCAATAAAATGGGAAGGGCTGCACTTGAGAATACCAAGTGGAAAATCGGAGAAGAACTGGTTGGTTTAGGGAAGGACATAGCTTTTTACAAGATTCAGCTTCAGAGTTTGGGCTCGCAGATGCATGCGATGCCAGATAAGAGTTCGCCTTTATATGAGCAGTTGAGTCGCCAGAGTAGGGATCTTTTTGAGACATACGAAGTAGCGATGACGCGGGCGGAGGGCTTGCGATTAAAGTCTGAAAAGATTACAGAGTTGCTCAGTGCTCCTATCAGTGCTGGTGTGGAACAAGCATCGGAGGACTTTGTTAAGTTTGAATCCCAGATAGATCGTCAGATTGCACTCACTGGTAAAGCTAGTAATGCTGCATTGCTTCGATATGATCTGGAAAAGGGTCTGCTTGGGAAAATGAGTGATGAAGAGCACAAGCGAGCCCTTGAGAAGATCGAGATGTTAGAAGCTGTTGAGCGTGCGGAAGAGGCTGCTCGCAACGCTGCTGGGGCTGATATGGGAAGTCAGCAAAAGAAGGGAGTGAATCCGTTAGTTCAGGGGTTGCAGGATCAGGTAGCAGTGCTCGGGATGTCTGAGCGTGAGATGTTTAACTATCAGCTGCGACTTTCAGGAGCCTCAGAGAAGGAGATGGGGCTCGCAAATGCGTTGTTCGAAACTAAAGAGGCTTTTGAGCAGGCAAAAGTAGCCCAGGACGCATATAAGTCGCTTATGTTGGAGTTGAGCACAGAGGAAGAGCGCAGTACGGATACTTTTAAAAATAGAGTCCGTGTTTTGAATGAGGCGGGATTGTCTGCCGATGAATATTCCAATGCAATACAAAAGCTGGTGCAAAGCAGCATCTCTGTAGCACCTCAGTTCAATGAGCCTACCAGTACATTGGGAGGGGGGATTGGAGAGTTATTGAATGTCACACGAGGTGAGGCTGCACTGGATGAGTGGCGGGCAAAAGAGTTGGCAGAAAAGGCTGCGTACTTTGAGACCTTGGAAGGTATGGAGGAGGAACATGCTGCAGCTATTTTGGAAATAAATACGCGTTACAACGAGCAGCAGTCGATTCTATCTGAAGCATGGCGGTCAGCGACATTATCTAGTTTTTCTACTGTGACTAGTGATGCTATGCAAATGCTGAAAGCGTTGGGGCAAGAGGGATCGACAGCTTATAAGGTTCTTTTTTATGCCAATAAGGCCGCTAGCATTGCCCAAGCAATTATTAATACAGAAGTCGCTTACACCCAGGCTATGGCGATTCCAGGTGGAAAGGGACTGGCAATAGCGCCGTGGATTCGCGGGATGGGCTACGCCTCGGTCGCTATGATTGCGGCTACTTCTTTGAGCGGGATGGCTCATGACGGTCTTGACCAGATACCGCGTGAGGGCACCTGGTTGCTGGATAAAGGTGAGCGGGTGCTTAGTTCTAGACAAAATAATGATCTCACTTCTTATCTTCAAAGAGCTAACAAGACTTCTGCAGGGGGCGCACAGTCAGCTCCAATTAATGTCGAGGTGAATATTTCTAGTAATGGTTCAGCCCAAATGCAGACTAGTGGTGGCAGTCAGGTAGATGCCAGGCAACTAGGTGAATTGATTGCCGGGCAAGTTCAGAAAGTGCTGGCCAGTGAAATGCGGCAAGGCGGCTTACTGTGGAATCAACAACAAGGGTATGCATGATGAATACATTTACTTGGGCGGCGGAACAGCAAAATATGGTGCAAGAGGTTGAGTTCCAGGTTTTGTCAGCCAAGCTGGGTGATGGTTATGTACAACGGGTGGGCAAAGGGATGAACTCCAAAGACGCCAAGTGGTCTTTGGTGTTTTTGGGGCGACAGCAGCGTATTGATGAGATCACAGAGTTTTTGGATGAACATGCTGGATGGTGCTCTTTTCTTTGGACCCCACCTGGGCAGAGCACGGCGATTGTTACCACTTGTGGTGCCTATTCGCAGGAGCATCAAGGCGCCGATGTTTGGCGACTGTCCGCAACTTTTGAGAAGGGGTTTCAACCATGACGATTACTGCAGATCTACAAAAGTTGGAGCCTGGTGCCATCGTGGAGTTGTTTGAGCTTGATGCTGAAGAAATTGGTGCTGGCACGTTTCGTTTTCATGGCTATTCGCAAGATACACCGATTTGGTGGCAAGGAAAAAGGTATGAGCCATGGGCTATTCAAGCGACAGGATTTAAACGCGCAGGTGAAGGGCGCCAAGCGACTCCTAAAGTGCAGGTGGGAAACATTGGTGTGGATGCTCAGGGCAAGCCTGTGCCAGGGGTGATTTCCGCCTTGTGCCGGATGTATGGGGATTTAGTTGGTACACGATTTATTCGGCATCGTACCTTAGTGAAATATCTTGATGAGGCTAATTTCCCGGAGGGTAATCCTGGGGCAGATCCTGCGCAGTCTTTTCCTCTTGAGGTGTGGCTGATTGAGCAGAGGTCTGCCAGTAATGCCGAAGCGGTAGAGTTTGAGTTATCCAGCCCGTTGGATTTCCAGGGGCAGCGATTGCCAGGACGCCAAATTATGACGTATTGCTCTTGGACGCGTATCGGTGGCTATCGTGGGCCTTATTGTGGTTACACAGGTTCAGCCATGTTTGATAAGAATGATCAGCCAGTGCAGGACCCTGCTTTAGATCGTTGTCCTGGTTTTGTCCGTAGTTGCCAGTTGCGGTGGGCTAGTGTTCAGAACTGTCAACCTGAGGAAGCAGAGATTTCATTTGGTGGTGAACCGGCGGCTGATCGCCTCCGTTAACGATTGCGATGTATTGGATGACCGCTATAGGCGGTTTTTTTTATGGGTGTCATATGAATAAAAAAACCATCGAAGCGATTAATGCGCACGCCTTGGCTGAGTATCCACGTGAGGCAGTGGGTTTTGTGGTGGCTAAAGGACGCAAGGAAATTTATGTGCCCGGAGTGAATGTGGCTAGCGAGCCTGAAAATTTTTTCATAACTCGTCCGGAGGATTGGGTGCAAGCCCAGGAGCAAGGTGAGTTGATCGCTTTTGTGCACTCACATCCGAATATGTCGGCTGCGCCCAGCCAGGCGGATCGTGTGGCATGCGAGGCAATGGCTGAATATGTAAAACCTTTGGAGTGGTTGATTGTTTCAGTGATGCCAGGTGCAGGTACTCCTCAGGTACGCGAGATGGAGTCCTTCCGCCCAGAAGGTTATCAGGCCCCTCTGATTGGTCGTCAGTTTTATCACGGGGTACTAGATTGCTACACCCTGGTGCGGGATTTTTATCGTCGTGAACGGGCAGTGGTTTTGCCAGACTTTGAACGTGAGGATGGTTGGTGGGAGGGGGATGAAGAACTGTATCTTGATAACTTTGCCAAAGCTGGTTTTGTAGAAGTTGAGGATGGTCCCAAAACTGGTGATGTGATCCTTATGCAGCTGCGTAGCGATCGGGTCAATCATGCGGGGGTGTATTTGGGGGCCTCTTCCTTGGCTGAAGCCTCGCATTTACACCCTGTGCCCGATGCAATGCTGCACCATGCCTATGGTTACTTATCTGAACGAGTCCCTTACGGCGGTTATTGGGCACAGATTACTCGCAAGATTATTCGACATAAGGAGTTGTTGTGATGGCCACAGCATCGGTGAGTCAAGAGCTACGCACGATACGGTTGTATGGCAAGCTCGGTACCCGTTTTGGTCGGGTTCATCATTTGGCAGTTAATTCTCTGGCAGAAGGCGTGCGGGCTTTATGTGTGTTATTGCCCGGTTTTGAGCGAGAACTACTGACCTCGGGGGACCGAGGTATCTCTTATGCATGCTTTCTATCCACAACGAATATCAACGAGGAAGCGTTGGAAGCACCCGTAGGCCAGGAAGAAATACGGATTGCGCCCGTGATTCGAGGCTCGAAACGAGGGGGGCTTTTTCAAACAATACTGGGTGTGAGCTTAGTCATTGTTGGTGCTTTGGTTGTCGGTGGTCATCCTGTGCTTGGATATGGGTTGATGGCTGCTGGTGCTGGCATGACCCTGGGCGGGGTATTTCAAATGATCATGCCTATGCAGGTGGGGTTAGGAACAGCGGATCAAGCAGAGAATAAAGCGTCCTACAACTTTAATGGTCCAGTTAATACGACGGCCCAGGGGAACCCTGTTCCGCTAGGGTATGGGCGAAAAATAGTAGGTAGTGCTGTAGTTTCAGCTGGGATTTATTCAGAGGATCAGATGTGATGAGACTTCTTGATTACAACATTGCGGCGCCTGCGGGCGCCGTTCCTGTTTCTGGGGGCTACAGCGTCAAAGGTCACAAGGGCGGGAAGGGGGGCGGTGGCTCGACTCGTACACCGGTTGAGGACCAGGATAATCTGCACAGTATTGCTTATGCCTCGATTATCGATCTGGTCAGCGCTGGTCCTATTCATGGGTTTGCAAACAGTAGCAGCCCTTTGCGCTCTGTATACCTGGACAAAACGCCTATTGAGAATGACGATGGCAGCCTGAATTTTACAGATGTTCAATTGGAGTTCCGTGCGGGTACACAGGACCAACGGTACATTCCTGGTTTCCCGGCTGTGGAAGCTAGTTCGGCGGTGAATGTAGAGCTACGTTCAGACCAGCCATTCACACGATCTATCCAGAACATACATATCTCGGCTGTACGAGTAGGGTTGTCGGTGCGTGGTCTGAAACAGCAATCCGCTACAACCGGTGACATATCTGGCTATCGTGTTGAGTATGTGATTGAGTTGTCTACCGATAACTCAGCTTTTGAAGAAGTGCTACGAGCTGCCTTCGACGGTAAGACAACCCAGCAATATGCACGTTCTCATCGCATTGATTTGCCACGTGCGCAGGTAGGTTGGATGCTGCGCGTGCGTCGGACTACCGTTAATGCCAACAACTCTACGGTGAGTGACGTTACATACGTTGATTCCATTACAGAGGTCACTGATGCCAAGTTGCGTCGTCCGATGTCGGCTTGTGTTGGTCTGCGTGTGAATGCCAAGCAGTTTCAGAGTATTCCTTCGCGTGCCTTTGATTTGTACTTACGGGTGGTACGAGTACCTAGCAACTATGATGCGTGGACACATACTTACTCCGGGAGCTGGGATGGTACTTTTAAAGTTTCCTGGACAGACAACCCTGCCTGGATCTTCTATGACCTGGCCACGAATGCATGTGATGGCTTGGGGCGTCTTCTGCCCGCAGCTTGGTTGGATAAGTGGTCTCTTTATCAAATTGCACAATATTGTGATGAGCAGGTGCCCGACGGAAAAGGTGGTACCGAGCCCCGCTTCTCCTGCAATGTGTATTTGCAGGATAAAGCGGAAGCATGGAAAGTCTTACAGGATTTGGCATCGGTTTTTCGTGGGATTGCTTATTACGCTCAAGGGTCGGTGCAAGCAGTAGCCGATATGCCACGGGATCCGGTCTATACCTACTCGAATGCCAACGTAATTGATGGCGTGTTCAATTATGTCGGATCCAGTTTGGCGACTCGTCACACTGTTGCTTTGGTCTCCTGGAATGATGAGACTGATATGGGGCGGGCCAAGGTGGAGGTTGTTGAAGACCCGGAAGGCATGGTCCGCTACGGCGTAAGACAAGTTGAGCTAACAGCATTTGGGTGTACGTCTCAAGGTCAGGCCCAACGTATGGGACGGAGTGCTTTGTTTACCTCCCGTATGGAAACTGAGGCAGTTACTTTTGCGGTGGGTTTGTCAGGTAATTTGGCTCAGCCAGGGCAAATTATTGAAATTGCCGATTCACATTTGGCTGGGCGTCGTATTGGTGGTTTGATTCAAGCAGCAACTGATGTTGAAGTGACACTGGATGCTTCTGTTCGAGTCGTATCGGGTGATCGTTTGACGGTCGTATTACCGAATGGTGTTTCTCAGTCTCGCCTTGTGGTTGTTGAGGATGGCGAAGAAATAGAAGGACAAGTCCTGCTGGTTGACTCACCGTTTAGTCAGACTCCTGAGCCAGAGTCGGCTTGGTCTATCAGCTCGGCTGAATTGTCGACTCAGAAGTACCGAGTAGTTAGTTTGTCGGAAGGGGACGGCCTGAAATATACAATTAAAGCTGTCCAGTATGTGGATGGCAAACATGCCGCGATCGACTATGAAACCCGCGTGGAAACTCCACCGGTTAGCGTTGTTCCCCCGCCTGTTCAGAGCATTCCGGGTAATGTCTCAATCACCTCTTATCATGTCATTGATCAGGGGCAAGCCCGACATAATGCGGTGATTTCCTGGGATGCCGTTCCCAATGCTGTTGCCTATGAGGTGCAGTGGCGTCGGGATAATTCCGAGTGGGTTGTAGTTCCGCGTACGGGCTCCACCAGTGTCGAAGTTCCTAACATCTATGCAGGTGCGTATCGTGCACGTGTACGCGCGATTAACGTCCTGGATGTGTCCAGCCTGTGGGGCAACTCAGATCTGACGGAGTTGTCTGGCAAGTTGTCTGCACCTTTGCCTGTGACCGATCTGAGGACCAGCTCCATTCCTTGGGGTATACAAGTCAAATGGAGTTTTCCAGCGGATCCGAACATCATTGAGCGCACCGAGATCAGGTATAGCTCGACTCAAAGCTTTGCAGATTCGCTGAGTGCCGGTGGTTTTGCGTATCCGACCGATTCATTTGAGCAAACAGGTTTGGCGGTGACGGCTCAGCATTTCTTCTGGGCGCGTCTGATCGATAAAAACGGTACTCAAGGACCGTGGTTCCCGGCAGAGTCAAAACCTGGTATTCGGGGTGTGCCTTCTACATCGGCCAGTGACTATAACGAGCTGATCACCCCGTCCATTGTTGAGGGCGGCCTGGGCGAGCTGCTGATGGGTAACATCCGCGACATCCCCAAAATCCGCGATTCCGTGGGAGATCTGACTCTTGAGCTCGGTGAGCTGAATCAACGGGTTGATGAGGTCAATGGCCAAGTACAAGAGCTGCTTCTTGCTGATAAATGGGATTCGAAAAAAGCCTATGCGGCAGGTGCTGTCGTCTTTGCCAATGACAAGATGTACCGCGCTAAAAAGGCTGTACCGGCAGGCAAGAAGATAACGGATGCGGCGTATTGGGGGCTGATCGGAGACTTTGCCTCGATCACTGATGGTCTCGGTGCTTTGGCGGTCCAGTCGCAGGAGACGATCAGCCGGGTAGAGAGTGCAGAAGGCCGGATCCAGGCTAATGCTCAGCAGATCAATACGGTCGCAGGCCAGGTGAATGATCCGGCAACGGGCCTTGGTGCCTTGGCTTCCTCCGTGCAATCCATGCGCACCCAGGTTGAGCAACTGGAGGGTGGACTGCGCTCCTTGTCTGACTCCACCACGGCGCTGTCCAGCAAGGTAGATGGTCTGGATGCCGCGCAGCGTGGCTTGGCAACGGCCGTTAATTCCTTGGGTACCCGTGTGACGGCGACCGAGGGCAAGCTTGATGCACAAGCAAGCAGTATCACGCAGTTGACGGCCAGCGTGAACAGCGCCGATGCCAAAGCCGTTGCGGCGCAAGATGCGGCAGCGGCTGCCGCCACTGCCGCTGGGGCAAAAGGGGAGGTGATCTTTGCAACAGCAGCTCCTGCGGCTGCCAAGCGCCTGGCACAAAATCTGTGGATCGACACAAAAAACAATGCTAATACCCCCAAGCGCTGGAATGGCAGTGCCTGGGTGGCCGTAACAGATAAAGCAGCAACGGACGCGGCAGCCGCGGCAGTGGCTGCAAAAGCTGCAGCAGATGCGGCGCAGGCTACCGCGAATCAGAAAGCGGATGCTAGTGCAGTACAAGCCTTGAGCAATCGTGTAACGGCGACAGAGCAGGGGGTTAGTGCGCAGGCGCAAAGCATTACAAAGCTGGAGACTGGGCTTGAGTCGTTGACAGCCCCCGCCGGCAACTTGCTGCTGGCGTCGAACGTTGAGCAAGTTCGGGCCACACCTGTATATCTATTTGGACGTTACAACCTGACTGAGGACTTTGTTCCTGCCCAGGGCTATACCTTGGTGGTCTGCTATACACATAAGCCCGCGGAGGGTGATACGGAGTCGCGTATTGGTGTGTGGGCGGGTGGCAGTTCAAATCGGGTTGCTGATCTGGAGCGCAATGCTGACCAGTCTGTCCAAGTCGTCAAATTCACCAAGGCTGCTGCCAATGCCTTGCCGCGTGAATTGCGGTTTTACTATGCGCCGTCCCCGGGCAACCATGCTGGTCAGGCAACTATCCATTGGGCAGCTTTGTATCTTGGTGACGTTGTACCCGCTATGCAATGGCAGCCTAACCTGGCAGAGGTGGTAGAGGAAATGTCCGCCAACTCCTCGGCTATTCAAGGTTTGACCAGTACAGTCACACAACAAGGCAGCTCCATTTCTTCTCAAGGACGTGACCTGACGGCTTTGCAAAATACCGTCAATGATCCCAAGACGGGTTTGGCAGCTACAGCGGGGGCCTTGAACGAAACCAACTCTCGGGTAACTAGCGTAGAGGGCCAGCAAGATGCCTTGGCTAACAGTCAGCTGGTGCTGAATGCAGAAATCAAACGCCAACAGGCGGGTGAGGATGCAGACCTGGAACGAGTGCTGAATCAGTTTGATACTCAGAAAGAGCAAACCCAAATCCGGGCGTCTTTGGCTGAGTTCAAGAATGTACAGGCTGATGAGAATCGTGCATTGGCTGAGTCTATTACGACTTTGGAAACGGGTATTGGTAGTAATTCGGCGGCCGTTGAGCAGGTTGCTCGTTCTTTGACGGAACTGGATGGCAAGATCGCTTCCAGTTGGGGGGTGAAGCTGCAGGCGAATCTGAGCGGGGTGAAGTATGTCTCCGGTGTGGGTCTGGATTTGACCAACGAGTCTGGCGTGATGCAGTCGACCTTTGCTGTTTTGGCTGATCGTTTTGCAGTGATGCATGCCGCTAATGGCAATCCAGCTACAGTTTTCTCGGTTCAGGGCGGAGCGAGCATTTTAAATTCCGCTTTGATTGGAAATGCGAGTATTACAGATGCCAAGATAGCTAATGGTGCTATCACAACGGCAAAGATCGCAAATGCATCCGTGGGAAGTGCGCAGATAGCAGATGGATCTATTACCACTGCAAAAATTGGTAATGCGCAAATTACTAATGCAAAAATTGGATCTGCGGCAGTAGATACATTAAAAATTTCTGGAAATTCGGTAACTACTGCTATTTTCTTAAGCGGTGATTCTAGAGATGTCAGCATCTATACCGCTGTTCCGGCGCAGGTGTTAGTTCTGTACTTGGATACCAGAACGGGGCAGGTTGGCCAAACTCATCCATCTCAATTAGCTATAAATCCACTGCCGGTGAAAATTAATTGGAATACTGTGCTTTGGTCAAGGTTGAATCACTCACTTATTGGCTACACTAATTCGTCGGGGTCGGGTGAGGGAAATCCACCCAGTTATCCTATCTACTCTCAAAGGGGGGAGGTGAATATGGCTATTTCATCTTTGCCCGCAGGTAATTCGACAATAAGTCATCCGGGAGGATTGTTAGCATGTTTGGTTTTGATGCGTTAGAAGGAAATAAATCTATTACTTTTTATGATGGAATTGGAAGAATAACGGGTTTTTTATCAGGCCCTCCTGGGGTAATAGAAGCTAATAAAAAAATAAGCGATGAATCTTGGATTGATGGAGAATATTCAGATGAAATTTATTATGTAATTGACGGGGTTGCGAAATTCCGGACGGAGATGGATGTTATTGTTAATGGAAAGATTCTAAATCAACTCCCAATGCCATGTAAGGTTTTTATTAATCAGTCGGAATATCAAGTGGAAGATGGAGAGGTTGAGCTGGTTTTTGATCAGCCAGGGATCTATAAAGTGAAAATATCTGCTTGGCCTTTTTTGGATAAGGAGATTGAAATTGAAAATTAAACATGTAGAACCATATGCTAAATTGCGCAGAGATGGTTATATGAGTGTTTCTGATCAGTTAGATGCTTTGTATAAGTTAGCAAAAAAAATGGAGGAAAATGGTTTTGTTATGCCAATTGATGTTAAAGAGTGGATTGAGAGTTGTAGTGCTATAAAGAATAAGTATAAAAAAAATTAATTTTATTTTGAATTGATAATAAATAATGGAGGTTTTGTTTGTAGTAATTTAAAGTGTGATTGTTTTTAGGTGAATGTCCGCCAAGAGCGGTTTTTTTTTGCGTGTTAAATAAATATGTATCACTCTATCGAACAGGTTTTTGAAAACGAGATGGGCAATCGATATGCACCAGAGTTAATGGCTGGTATGGTTTGTAGCCTGATCGATATTTTGGCGGCTGGTGTAGAGCAGTCAGCTGCCACTGAGACAATAGAGATTGCCGTTCAAACTTTGGAAGAACAGCATCATGTCTTAATGGAGGTCGGCAATGGGTTGGCATGACGTTGGAACAGTCAAAGTAACGCTGAATAGTGCGACTGTTACAGGAACCTGGACACAGTGGCTGTCAGGTGCTCGACAAGGTGAGGCATTCGTAGCCCCGGATGGTCGGCTATACGAGGTAGCGAATATTGCTTGTGATACTTCGTTGACCCTGGCCAAACCTTATTTAGGTGCCACAGGCACCGCTCAGAAATATGCACTTGCGCCGATGCAGGGGTATGTCAAAGAGCTGGCTGACCGAGCAGCAGGACTGTTGCCTGTCTTGGCTGATCTGGGCACGGCAGCCAAAGCAACTCTGACAGACTCCAACCAGGACGCGACTGCAGGGCGAGTCGCATGCATTGGTGACTGGGGGTTTGGTGTTGGCAGCTCAATCGCGGCTGATCCTAATATTCTTAACAACACAGTCAACGGTTTTTATCAATCGGGCTCTGGCAGTACGGAGGCCCCTGACAACAATACCGGTGCTGGCTACATTAAATTTGGCTGGAGTGGAGCCTACTATAGCTTGCTATATGCCTCTCCAATAAGCGACAAACTCTGGATTCGAAACGTCCAGAACCGGATTGCCAAGCCATGGCAGGAACTCTTGACGCATCGAAATACGATGGTCGACAGCAATGGCTTTATTAAAAAGGCGTCCCCTGTCATTCAGCTTGGTAGTACGGGCATTGAGAAGACCATGCATCCTGAAATTGCCGCAGCCAAGTTTGAGCGCCTGGGAGCTGGCCACTATCTCTTGCGCCAGGTACCGCTACTGAGTCGTGACGGCTGGTATATCGAAACCCCGAAAGATCGAAATGGCAATGTGTATTTCACCTTGGACTACGAAGAGTGCGAGCAGGACCAAACACTGACGATTCGTACCTATGAGCCTGATTACAGTACTGGACCAGCGATCAATGGCAAAGCCCTTGATATCCTTCCCGACCGTTTTGTAAGTTTGCGATTTGCCGAGGAGCCATCTCCGGCATTACAGGATTGTGATCCTGTCGAGTATCCAGCCGCTTGAATAGCGGCTTTTTTTATGGAGTACGAATAATGAACACTCAGCATTCTGGTGCGCCGTTTTTAGTATGTGCCCAAGTAGCGGCTGAGGGGCATCACTGTCAGCAAGGAGTATGGAATGGCTTGGTATGACTTGGGGACTGTAAAAGTCACCGTAAATAGCAGCACTGTGACGGGCACCGGCACGAAGTGGCTGGCAGGTGCCCGGCAGGGCGAGGCCTTTGTTGCCCCTGACGGTCGACTGTATGAGGTGTTGAATATTGCGTCGGATACCTCCTTGACGCTGACTAAGCCTTATCGCGGTGCTACGGCTACAGGTCAGCCTTATGCTTTGGCCCCCATGCAAGGCTATGTCAAGGAACTGGCTGATCGTGCAGCTGAACTTGTGCCTGTGCTTGCAGAAATCGGTACAGCAGCTAAGGGGACTTTGGCGACCTCTACGCAGGACCCCGCTCCTGGACGCGTCATGCGTACTGGGGACTGGGGATTTGGTGGTAGCGCTGGAGTGGATGGGGAAAAAACCATTTTGTCGAACCCCATCAATGGCATCTATCGATCTGGCTCTGCAGATGTAGGCAAGCCGGATGGGACTAGTAGCGGGTCCAGTTACCTTAAGTTCGGCTGGGGAGGTACTTACTACGGATTGCTGTATGCCTCGCCGGTGCGTGATGCTTTTTACATGCGTACAATCAATAACGCCAATGCCAATGCCTGGAAAGAGCTGATGACAGTGGGCCGTTCGGGTCTGGGAACTTATGGTGCCATGGCAGGTATTGATGTGTTCCCAGGCTCGGACTTGGCTGCTCTCAATATTGGTGCGGGTATGTATTACTACACCGGCACGATTGGCGAGGGGTCAGATATTCCATTTCCTGCAGGGACAGGGAATAAGGAAGGGGTCGTCTTGCATCGGCAGTCCGGTTCGGCAGGGGCGCAGTTGATTGTGAGCAACAGTGGGCGTTTAGCCTGGCGTGGCCGACGCTCCGGCACATACGGAGCTTTCAAGGAGGGGCTGGCTGCCGGTGATTATGGTTTGGGCGGAGCTCAGGCAAATCCTCCGAATACTCGTGCAGGGGTTAATCCTTCTGGGTGGTATTACGGTACTGGCGCGACCACTTGGGGAGGTGGCCAGTTCTTTCTGGACTTTCCGTATGGTACGACAGCCATGAACGCGGGTTTTCGGATATCGACAGATCCGTATTCTGACCGTTTTTACATGAACGGTGCCGTATCCGGAAAGAAAGAATATCGTCCGGCGTGTCAATTGGTCCATGACAAGAATATTGTGGGGGATGTAAGCGCGGGTTCGGTTATTCAAACTGGATCGAATTCCAGTGGTGCTTGGACAAGGTTTGCTGATGGAACTCAGATTTGTTACGGCGAACAGTACTTCCCTGGTAATGGCTGGAATAGAAAACCTTGGCATTATCCAGTCGGTTTTGTGAGTAAACCTATGGTCACTGTGGCAGGCGAGGGTGATAACGGGGGCTTTGCTGCTGCCCCTATTCTGGAGGTTCAAAATTCAGGTGTGATTTTTCATAAAGTGACTGATTCTCCTGAGAATGACAATTGGGCGCGTTTTCACTGTATAGCAGTTGGAAAATGGAAGTAATGATTGTCATGGTCGTCTTGACACAAGCACGCTAGAGAGTTGGAGATTACCGCGAAAGCGGTTTTTTTGATTTTTAAGCTACGCGTTGAAGGCAGTGGCGTTGCAGTATAGGGATGGCGCGCCCTGGGTAATAGTTACAGCGGATCAGTTTATAGGAGGATAGCAATGGCTTGGTATACCGCCGGGACCGTCAAGGTCGCCGCAAACAATGCCACAGTCACCGGAACCGGGACAAAGTGGCTTTCTGGAGCGCGTCAGGGTGAGGCATTTGTGGCACCTGATGGGCAGCTTTATGAAGTAAAGAATATTGCGTCAGACACATCTTTGACGCTGACGCAGGTTTATCGAGGTGCGTCTGCCAGTGGGCAGGCCTATGCTTTGGCTCCCATGCAGGGTTACGTCAAGGAGTTGGCAGATCGAGTCGCTTCGCTACTTCTGCTTTCCCAAACTGAATGGGAGTGGGATTCGGTTTTAAAAAAGACAGATTTGCAAGCTGCTCCTAACGATCCGACAGCCTGGAAAATTCTTACTAATGGTCGAGCATTCGGCTTGGGTAGTTTTGGGGCGGCAAACTCATATGATCATTGGCCCACGGCATCGCTTGACGATGTAGATGTCCCGGCAGGCATGTATTACGTAAGCACGGCGATTACCGACAGACCGACCACAGCGCCTGGTGTTGTATGGCATCGTCAGACCGGTACGGTGGGAGCCCAAATTTATGTCTCCTCCGATGGTGGTGTGGTTCACCGAGGGCGCCGGTCCGGAACATATCGAGCCTGGCTGAGCACCTTGAATGTCGGTGAATTTGGATTAGGTGGTGCTACAACCACCCCATCCAATGGCAGGGATAGTTCCAATCCATTTGGCTGGTACTACCAAACACGGGCGGTAACGTGGGGTGGTGGTTCTTTCTTTCTTGATATGCCCTACGGCAGCAATATGAATGCGGGGCTGCGCCTTTCTACCGATCCTTACTCCGATAACTTTTATTTAAATGGTGGGGTCTCGGGCAAGAGGGAATACCGCCCAGCCTGCAAGTTGGTTCACGACAAGAATATTGTGGGTGATGTGGCAGGTGGCTCCGTTGTGCAATCGGGGTCAAATTCAAACGGCAATTGGATACGGTTTGCCAATGGCACTCAAATTTGTCGTGGGCAAGTCACATTCAGTGGTAATGGCTGGAAGCCGTCCAGTCCAGTGATCTCTTATCCCATGGCGTTTACTGCGCCCCCCACTACGGTGATCCAGCCCCTGTCTGACGGCTCTGGATATTATGCCGTGCCTCAAATGGGGATGGGTTCAGGGGCGGGTAGTTTCTTTATTCGCGACACTGCCGGCATTGTGGATACTGGCACAAGTGCCGCAGTTGACTATGTAGCAATTGGAGTGTGGAAATAATGAATTTCATCATCAAACTATGCCCCCAGGTCCCTGTGGATATGGTCCAAAAGATCAGTCTGGAGCGTTCGGGCACCATTCTGAAAATTAACCAGGAAGAGCTTGATTTGTCCTTTATGTCCCCTGGCGATGTTCTGCCAGCCGGCGCAATCGAGCATCCCTTATTGAAGCAGGCCTCAGTTACCCGTCATGCTGACAGCGTCGAGATTGATCAACTGCTTTTTCATATCGCGGCGGATCAAACAGATCCGGCAGCATGCTTTCCTGAGCCGGTCGTGATCAGTGAGGACGGCTTGGTTGCTTTACCTGAGCAATGTCCATCGCCAGCGCCCGCCCCAGAGTTGCCTCCTGAAGCTGACTTTGAAACAAACCCTGAATCTGAAGTAAAGGAGGAAACCGATGCAGATCAATATTGATAGTAGTAAGGTCGTGACGGCAGCAGCTCAACTGCAGACGTATAAGGAAAGCAAGATTACCGCTTTGTCGGCAGCTTGCCGGGCGGCTATCAAGGACGGCTTTGAGTCCGAGGTTTTGGGTGAGCTTCACCGATACCCTAGTAATGAAACTGATCAATTGAATCTGGCCAGTAGTTTGGCTGATTCATTGTTGCCTGGTCTTGCCGCTGATTGGTCTACACCATTTTGGTGCGCGAACCAGGCCGGCGATTGGGCTATGCGTATGCATACGACCGAGCAGATTCAGCAATTGGGTCGAGAGGCCAAGGCACGCATTGTGAGTCTGATGCAGCGTAATGCGCTGTTGGCTGAGCAGGTTCAGCAAGCAAATAGCAAAGCCGAAGTGGATCAGTTTGAGTGGTCTGCGTAGACCTATCATTACTTCTTGAAAATTGTTCCCCCCGGCCCGCTTGAGCGGGTTTTTTTATGTCTGCTGCACCCATAAAAGGGATGCAGCAGACAGGGCAAATTTGAATAAGGAGAAGGGCCTGTGCTGAATAACGACGCCGCTCACCTACCCATAAGCACCGGCTCGGCCCTGCTTATTTATGGTTGGACGATGCAGGACTTTGTGCTGACTTTATGGGCGGCTTATGTGGTGATTTTGATTGTGACCAAGCTGCCGGACTTTACTCGTGCGGCCGCGCGGATTGTGGGCGGGATCCAGCGTGCCTGGCGCCAGCTCAAGGAGTGGAAGCATGGATCTGAAGACTAAGCTGGGTGCAGGGGTAGTCTCGGCGGCGATTGCTTTGGTTGCCGCCTGGGAGGGGCGCTCTTTGATCGCCTATGTGGACCCCGTCGGCATCCCGACTATCTGCGACGGCTACACACAAGGAGTCAAGCTGGGTGACATGGTCAGTCCGCAGCGTTGCGACGCCTTGACGGAGCAGGAGGTTCGTCGCGCTTTGAGTGTGGTGGATCGTTCCGTTAGCTACCCCTTGCCGGATGAGGTACGTGTAGCGCTGAGCAGCTTTGTTTACAACGTGGGGGCCGGGGCCTATGCCAATTCGACCTTGCTGCGCAAGCTACGGGTTCGGGATATAGCCGGTGCATGTCAGGAGCTGGATCGTTGGGTCTATGCCGGTGGCCGCAAACTACGGGGGTTGGAGCGGCGGCGTCAGGCCGAGAGGCAGTTATGTCTATCAAGTCTGCATTAGCAGGGGCTGCTGTTCTGGCAGCCCTTTTTTTATGGGGGGCGCTTTATGGTCAGGAGCAGTATCGCAAAGGCTATGAGCTGGCCCAGGCGCAGACCAGGGCGGCGCAGTTGCAGGCCGAGGTTCGTGCACGCTTGATGGAGCAACGATTACAAAAGGAGGTGGAGGATGTTCGAGTCACTTATCAAATGCAGCTGGATGCGGCTCAGCGTGTTGCTGTGGCTGCTCGCGCCGATCTTGACGGCTTGCGCAGCAAGCTCGCCGCCGCCAATGATCGTGTCGCGGCTCAGGCTGCCCGAGCCGGACATGCGCTGGATGCAAACGCCCGAATTGCCAGCCAGCTGCGCAACGTGGTCGGCCTGTGCGCAGAGCGATACACAGAGATGGCAGGAGTTGCTGATGGATACCGGAGCGCTTTAAGCGGTTTGCAGGGGTATGTGTTGGCCTTGAGGAAATAGGGCCCCACGGATGGAAACAGCCCAAGGAGTTAGCGCTTCGTGCGCTTAGCGCTGCAGGCCTTCGGTTTGATAAAACAGTTTCAGGTCGCGAGGGCTGCCTAGTCTGACTTTAGGCAAGGTGCTTGCCTCGAAAATGCTCAAGTATTTGTGGCGATTGGGCGGGGTCACGATGGCGATATGGCGGATCATTTGCCATTTCACACTATCTTTACCGCCTTCCAGGGCTCCACGACGGTTGCGCTCAAACAGGGTGCGCCGGAAGTAGCGCAGCAGGCTGGTAGCGGTGGAGACCTCTAGCACGATGAAACCTGTAGCACGAGCCAGACGTGGGGCCAGGTGGCGCGTGTAGTTGCCTTCCATCACCCATTGTTCTTGCGCAATAGCCGCCTGGTGTAGCGCAACAAAATCTGCTTCGGGGCGGGGCACCCAGTTGCTATGGGGCAGGTGGTAGAGCTGATCCAGATGCACGGCCGGGATGGCCAGCTTGCGTGCGATCGCGTCAGCCAGGGTGGATTTACCGCTATTGGATGGGCCAAGAATGCAGATGCGGGGGCCTAAGTTCTCAAGAAGGGGCATGGTGCAGTGATGGTGTGATGTCGCGCTTGGTAACAAGGCAAGCCCAACACCGCCATTTTAATTAGAACGCTGATGATATCTGCTGTTATGGTTAAGTTTCAAGCCATGAACAACAGGAGTCACTATGTCTGCTTATGTTAAATTGCGCTCGGCCGTGGCGCTGGCTTTGTTATCAGGCGCGCTGTCGTTTCCTGCCCATGCCCAGTACACGGGCCCGTCGGAGATTGGTCAAACGACGGTTGCGGAGATCCTGAAAAATCCCGTCAATGATCAGGACGTGCGGGTGCAAGGTCATCTGCTACGTCAAACGGCGCACGACAAGTTTCTGTTCTCTGATGGCAGCGGGGAAATCGTGGCGGAGATCAAGGCCAAGCATTTTGCGGGTCAGACTTTGGATGAGAAAACCAGGGTGGAGCTGATTGGCCAGGTCGATACCAGTTCCAAGCGCCCGCCCGAAATTGAGGTGGATTTTTTGAAAGTTATGGACTGATAGCCCTTGCTTGATGCCCCGTCTTTCTGCTGCCTGATTATCCCCATAGGCGCTGCTCAAATGTGACGCTACACTGGCCGGGTCGCGGTGCAGGCCGCTTTTTATTTCCGTGTCCAGAATGGCTAAGATCCTTCCCATCTTGATGTTGGTCGTCTCCAATGTGTTCATGACCATTGCCTGGTATGGGCATCTGAAATATCCCAATAGCCCCTTGCTGAAAGTCGTTCTGATCAGCTGGGGCATTGCTTTGGTGGAGTACTGCCTGGCGGTGCCGGCTAATCGTTTGGGGCATACCGTCTACAGTGCCGCGCAGTTAAAGACCATGCAGGAGGTCATTACCTTGCTGGTGTTCGTGGTGTTCTCGGTGCTGTATCTGAAAGAGAGCTTTACGCTGAATCACCTGCTTGGCTTCACACTGATTGGTGCCGGTGCGTTTTTTATTTTTTATGGGCCGCTGAAATAAGAGCAAGCCTCATCACCGTTCAGGCATAAAAAAAAGCCTCGCATGTCGCAAGGCCTGAAGCCGGATAAATAGGGAGGTGAAAAATGTTATCCGGTATTTCCATACTACGGATGGGCAGGCTTGCTGACTAGGTTCAAAGCATAGCAGTGAGTAACTATTTGTGGCTCCGAATGTGCTGTTTCTTATGGGCTTTAGAGGATCTGAACCAGGACAGTTTGCTTCCTGGCTCGAAAAAAATGTCCCTGAAATAAATAGCCCCAAGGCCGGAATCAACTCCAAGCTTGGGGCTATGCGATCACGTCGTCAGTGCAAAAAGCGCTTGGACGACCTTGCTGCGTGAGTTACTTGCTGACTTGTTCGGACTCTACAACCATGTCCAGAACATCGGCCTTGGACGAGGCGTCTGCAGGCACATTCTTCAGTTCGTAGCGGTTGATACGCAGCACGTTACGAACGCCAGGAGTATGGGTGTAGCCCTCGATGTCGCCGTAGTAGTACATCCAGTCACCCGTGTAGGTCTTGACGCCCGAATCGCTGTACTGGATCTCGCGTACCTTCAGGCACTGGTAGTTTGGAATCAGGGGGTGGGAGCACTTCTCTTTTTGTGCAGCCACTTCCAGGAACACACGGGTAGGCTCGCTGCCGTAACGGGTCGTTGCAGTAGGTTCACCTTTCAGGCGCCATTTGGTGCCGTCTTTAAAGTTCAGGGTAAGGACCGGTGCTGGATTATCCGGTGCGGAATCGGCCTTGGCCATGCTCCAGTCTGTCGCTGTAGGCAACAATTTGCCAACGGCTTGTTCGTTGCGCATCAACTCGGGGTCCGAGCACATTTTCATGGTGCTGACTGGCGAGGTAAAGGTGATTTTGGAACCGCTGATGGTGTAGCCGCTGCCCAGGACATTACACAGATTGTCTACCGACATCATGGTGTCAGTGAAATTCAAGGTGACTTGCTCGCCGCCTGCGCCAGGTATGGCGGGGGCTGGCTGGCCGTCTTTGCCGGTAGTGGCAAACAGACGCCAGTGATAAGCCTGCAGAGAGGTTTCTTTATCCATTTGGCGCTCGGAAGTCGCGGTGTTGCTGTTGTTTGGAGCCGCGCAAGCGGCCAGACCCATTAAGGCCAATGTACCAATCGTCAACTTGAGGGTGTTTTTCATGAGTGGTTTCCTTGATGAGTCGTGGGCTGCATTGGGAGTGTCAGCCCGGGGTTGAAAAATAAAACAATCAGAGTGGGGGTGTTCTGATGGAACGGTCCCACTCCCGATCAAGCTTGGGGTAAAGCTTGTACTTGATTATCCAGACTTTCGCGCAAGGAGTTTGGCAAGGATAGTAAACGTGCCAGCTCGTCCAGATACGCGCGTTCCATATAGCTTTGCTCATCAATGACGATGGCACTGGTCAAGTAGATTTCAGCGGACATCTCGGGCGTTTGCGCCAATTGGGCGATGGCTTGCGGGTCAACCGGTTTGAGCAGTTCTTGCGACAGCCAGAGACGGGCTTGTTCGGGGGCAGCCATTTTGCTGATTTCCGCGTCAATCAATTCGCGCTCGGCATCACCGATATGGCCGTCTGCCTTGGCAGCGGAGACCAGAGCGGCCAGGATGACCATGGCATGGGTATCGGCCGGACCGTTGGAAGCCAGCGGTAGCGGGGCGGCTGGGATCGCTTGCACGGGTGTTGGGGCCGCTTGCTGGCCCGCATTTTGTTCCTGCCAGTTCTGATAGACCTTGACGGCCAGGGCACCCAAGGCAGCGGCTCCGCCGTACGCGGCCATGGAACTGCCCATTTTGCGGAACTTCTTGTTGCCCAGCAGGACGCCCAGAACGCCGCCTACCACAGCGCCGCCACCAAAACCACCGGCTTGTTCACTGATCTTCTTACCCAGGCCGGAGGAGTTCAATTGGCCTTGACCTTGTTTTAGTGCGCTTTGGCCGCTTTGCAGAATTTGTTGCAGCATTTGCTGAAGTGACATGGGATCGCTCTATGAAAGGTAAACAGTAGCTTCGTTATAAACTACTTTATTGTGTGTGCCCGCGTACAATTGTAAGCAGACCTGCCAGAGCAAATCGTTCAAGAAGACGTGTGCGGCACGGGGAATTTGGTATCTTATGCCAGATCAATCCATATAAGCGCGGCTGCGCTGATATCAAGGGGGGAAGGGCTTAACTGGCTCTGCACATTATGAAATTGACTCGAACTGCTTTCGCTTTGTCCGTTGTTCTGGCCGCTCTGGCCGCACCGGCTCAATCACAGGTCAAGATTGGCGTGATCGCCTCGGCCACTGGACCGACCGCCGTGGTCGGTTTGCCGCAGCGCAATACCGTGCCGCTGCTGCCTACCAAGGTTGGCGATCTGACGGTTGAATATGTCTCCCTGGATGATGCCAGCGACCCGAACCAAACGGTGACGCTGTTCAAGAAAATGATTTCCGAGGACAAGATTGATGCCTTGATCGGGCCTACCGGCTCGCCCAATGCCATGAGTCTGATTCAGTTTGCGGCCGATTCGGGCACGCCTGTGCTGGCACCGGTGGGCGCGGCGTCCGTCGTGCTGCCCATGACCGAGCAAAAGAAATGGGTTTTTAAAACGACCCAGAACGACGACATTATTGCTCAGGCCCTGGTCAAGCATATGGTCGATACCGGCGTGAAAACAGCCGGTTTCCTGGGCTTTAACGATGCCTATGGCGAGAGCTGGTTGACTGTGTTCAAGGAACTGGCCGAGGCGAATAATATCAAGATTGTGGCCACTGAGCGTTATGTGCGTTCCGATACCTCGGTAACAGGCCAGGCCTTGAAGATTTACGCGGCCAAACCAGACGTGGTCCTGGTAGCCGGCACTGGCGCTGCGGCTGTTCTGCCACAAGTGACGCTGGTTAAGCAAGGTTACAAAGGGCAAATTTACCAAACTCACGGTGCTGCGCTGCCTGCGTTCTTGAGCCTGGGTGGCGAGCAGGTTGAAGGCACTATTCTGGCGGCCAGCCTGATGTTGGTCTTGCCTGAAATTGCCGATAGCAATCCGTCCAAGCCTATCGCGCAGGACTACATCCAGCGCTATACCGAGCGTTACGGTCAGGCTCCCGCTACATTTGGTGCCAACGTGTACGACGCTGGTCTTTTGCTGGAAAAGGCAATTCCTGAGGCGGCTACCAAGGCCAAACCCGGTACGCCGGAGTTCCGTTCGGCTTTGCGTGATGCGCTGGAGCAAACCCGTGATCTGGTGGCTACTCAAGGTGTGTATACCATGTCGCCCGAAGACCATAGCGGCTTTGACGAGCGTGGTCGCGAGCTGATTACGGTACGTAATGGCCAATGGCATTTGCTCAAGCCTTAAACAGGTTTTAAGGCAGGCATGGAAAAACGCGGCTTAAAGCCGCGTTTTCTGTTTTTCTTGAAGGAAAGTGGATGGAGGACCGGCTTGCTTAACCGGCCTGGCTGGGAAGGCTGAGCAAAATATGAGGCTCTTCAACTTCAAGCTCAGTTTTCAGGTACTTGGCACCAAAACGGCTGAGCGCCACGATCAGTTTGGCGGGAATGCCATCCAGAAGAATGTAATAGTCCTCCTGGCCCTGCTCAATTTGCTGGACCACATCCGGTTGAGAGCGTTGCCAGCCTGCGCCTCCAAGATGGGTGATTCGTTCGTAAGGGTCCCGACGCATATCTTTCGTGACGTATGCAACCTCGATCATTTGCCACCTCATGAAGTTCTTGTTGGGACCTTCATCATTGGGCATATGATGGCTGACAGCCATTAGGGATTTTACGAACCTTGAGGTTTAGACCTTCAAGGCCTTGACCAGATAGGGATCCAGGTCTGGTTGACGCAGCAACCAGTTCTTGTAGTCCTGTGGTACATCGGCAATGGCCATGCCCTTGTGTTTGCCAAAATGCAAAATGGTGGGAATCCGGGCGTGCTCGGAGAGCTGCCACAACTGTTCCCAGGTATTGATGTTTTGCGTCAGGCCCAGCAAGTATTGCAGGAGTGCCAGGCAATTACGTACATCGGCCAAGGCGCTGTGCGCATTGCGCAGGCGCTCGCGGGCGTTGGCGCGATCAATGTGATAGATCAGGGCGGACTGGCTGTAGCTGTCCAGGCCTGGAATCAAGTGCCGGGCCAAGGCCAGAGTGCAAATCCGCTTGATATTGGGCGAACCGGCCACGCCCCAGTCGTAGTCCACGTTATGGCCAATGATGTATTGGGTGTCGGCAGGCAGCTTGAACTCGGTATGCGACGGGCAGTCTTGCAGCTCTTCGTCGTAAATGTGGTGGGTGGCCAGCGCACCCAGAGAATTGGCTTCGTCAGGCCGGTAGCGTTGCTCGAATTCTTCATTGACCAGCAAGAAGACAGGGTCGCTTAAACGCAGCCAGGCTGCCTCGATGACTTGAGGTTTGGCAGTGCCGGTGGTTTCAGTATCAAACAGCAGGGCAGACATACGGGAATCGCTAACAGACAAAGCCGTCATGGTAGTGCATGTGCCCCGCTTTGCCTATACGGGTTTCAGGCGAAAGCCTTCGGGAACGCCCCAGCGATTGGTGCGTAGCAGCCAGTGGGTCTGGCAGCTCAGGCAGCGGTACTGGGTCTCATGAGCCCCGTCAGGAGAGGGAGGATGCTGTCCCAGTAAACGCAAGTCAGCATGCGCTTGGCTAGTACTTAATCCCTGTGGCAAGGTTAAACACGCTTGGCACAAGGGCGAGCCGTAAACTGACGCCATATCACCGCTCCCTGATGTTTTGTTTCGTATTGACACATCAGTATCGGTTTGCTTACGGATAGCGTCAAGTCTTCGTTTGTGGTTCGGCGAAATGATAGGAAAAACTCTGATCCCGACCGGCACGTTTTGCCTCGTACAGGGCTGTGTCGGCCTGACGAAGCAGAGCATGCAGATCCAGCGTGGAGGCTTCCAGAGTCGCGATACCCAAGCTGGCCGTCATGGTCAGTTGCTGCTCGTTATCCAGGGCCAGGGGCCGCAGAGCAATACTTTTGCGGACGCGCTCGGCCACGGCATGGGCTTGGGTGGCGCTGCAGTCGGGCAGCAAGATGCCAAATTCCTCGCCACCCAATCGACCGCACAAGTCTGTATCGCGCAAAGCCAGGGAAATACGCTGGGTGATGGCGCTCAAGGCCAGGTCACCGACATGGTGGCCGTGGGTGTCGTTAATGGGTTTGAAGTGGTCGATGTCCAGAACAATGACGCTGACAGGAACGTGCCTTAGGCGACATTGAGTCAACATGGTCTGGCTTTGCTGATAAAAGGCCTGCTTGTTGAGCAAACCGGTCAGGGCATCGTGGTGAGCCAGCCGCTGGAGTTTTTCCACTGCCTGATTACGGGCTGAGATCAAGCTGGCACTGGTAATGGAGGCGAGTGCAATGGAGGCAATGCCGATGCGCAGCGACAGCAGATCCAGCGAGGTATATAGCTGGCTGGGCAGGAAGTAGACCGGCTGGCTCAGGGCGAACAGTGTCCAGAGCACATAGAACAAGGTCAACAAGGTGGTGGAAAAGAGCGAGTAGCTCAGGGCGCACCACAATAAAGGCAGGACGGGAAAGGCCATGGAGCCGGGGCCGTCAATCAGCAAACTCAGCAAGCTGGTCAGTAATAAGGACAGGGCGGGTGCCAACTGGGCCAGACTCATCAAATGGGGCTCGTTCCAGTACTCCATGAAACGGCGTATGGGGCGGGCCGGGGCAGTCAGGATGACGGGCAAAATAGCGGTGTAGGAGATCATGCCGGTCAGCATCCAGGACAGGATGGCCAGCGACAAGGCTTGAGAGGTATGTAAAGACAGGGCAATGCCGCCTAGCAGGGCGGAAAGGGCACAGGCCAGCCCGTAGTAGGCAGCCAGGGTCAGCATGGCCTGAGGCCGGCGCAAGGACAGGTCCAGCAGCGGATTGCGGGTGATCAGCCAGTATGCCAGCCCGACGCCACTGACATTGGCCAAGGTCAGCAAAAGGGCAATAGGCAGGGGATTGAGGGCGATCAGTTCGGCACACAGATAGGCCAGAACAACAATGACCCAGTTAAGGAACTGGCTGGCCCAATCCGGGCGACGAATGAACAGGCCCAGCAGCACGGCCTCGGCAGGCCAGAAGATGGTCAGGGCGTCGTAATGGCGCAGCTTGGTGCCCAGCAGGGTCAGGATCAAGACCAGGCTGAACAGGAAAAAACGGGAGAGATAGGAATAGCGCCGCGGCGGGCGCAAGCAGGAAGCCTGCTTTGATTTCATATCCGTTGCCATAGGAGCGCACGCTCGTCGTGGACGCTTTACAGCGTCGGATAAGTTTCAAGCCGCCACTATTTTAGGATGAAAGCAGGAATGTTTCTTGCAAATTGTAATTATCTGTTTGCAAATGAAATAAATACGGGGAGTTGGGTTCCGCTCCCCGTATTCATTAGCAGGCAAAGCCTTAGTTCAAGGCTGGCAAAGGGTGGCGCGGAGCCACGTGATGCACGTCCTGCAGGCGGAAACGGAAACGCACGTTGGCGTCCTGGTTCTGTGCGTCTGCCGTATAGGTGGTGCAGCCATGTACAGGCGAGCTGAAAATTACGGTACCCGCCATGCGAGGGCCGTTCTTGGGTTGCAAGTAAACGGTATCGCCAATGCGAATATCGGTCTTGTTCAAGGCAATATGCTCAGGGCGCGATACCAAACCGGTTGGATAGATATTTTTCATAATTTTTTTCCTTATCGTGTGGCGTCATTACATCGTTTTTTTATTGAGATTTGATGACACCATGATGGATCGGACTCCACACGGAGGCCAAGCCATTGCTATTTCAATGTAGAGCCGCGCTGGTCGAACAAATGTCAGGCAGACGTGCTCTGTGGCAGCATGGACAGCGCCTTATTCGTTTGCCAAGCAAATGGACGGAGCGAGTCCGCTACGATGCAAAAAATAAGTCTGGATGTGGCTGTCGTCGCCGTGGTGAATGAATACCCGCATGTTTGGGGACATGCCAGAAGGTCAAAGGGACCTGTTTTGCGTGGGTACATTCAAAAAAATGTTGATCGCACTTTCTTGATGTAATGGTATGTTGGTGCAATCAATTGACTATTAACTCATAGCTTTGCGCTGTTGTCAAGTGTTGGTGCGAAATAGATTTTCAGAGTCGATGTTTCTGATCCACTTCTTTGCAATCAGTCTCCAAAGCAGGGGCAGGCAGGCGCTCAGCCTGTTTTAGAATAAGTCCCTTAACTTGCCTTTTTTGTTGCGACTCATGATTACCATCACTGGCCTTTTTACCCATCCCATCAAATCCTGTGCCGCCCAGGCCCATCCGCAGGGCGTGGAGGTCAGCGTTGCGGGCCTGGCCTTTGACCGAGAGTGGGTTGTTGTTGACCAACAGGGCGTATTCATGACTCAACGTCGCTGGCCGCGCATGGCCTTGATTCAGCCAGTGGTGCAGGACGGGCGGATTACTGTGCAAGCGCCTGGTATGGATTCTTTGTCCTGGTCTCTGGATGCCCCGGCAGGGGATAACGTCGCTGTGTCCGTGCGTATCTGGAGTTCAGATACCTTGGGCCGGGACGAGGGCGATCAGGTCGCGCAATGGTTTAGCGATTTTTTGCAGACTCCTTGCCGGGTATTGCGTAACCATAGCCGCGCCAGGCGTTATGTACTGACCGAGCGTGTGCGTCCCTGGGAAGAAAAGTCCCAGGGCTGGCGTCAGATTGGTGATCAGATCAATGGTTTTGGTTTTGCAGATGCGCTGCCTTTTCTGTTTACCAATGAGGCGTCCCTGGAAGAGCTGAACCGCCTGGTGCAACAGTCAGGTGAGCAGGCCGTACCCATGAATCGTTTCCGCGCGAATGTGGTATTTGAGGGCCTGCCCGCGTATGAAGAAGACTATGTGCTGGGTGTCAGCAGTGAAGGCTTGAGCTTTGCCTTTATCCGCCCTTGTACTCGTTGCCCTATGCCCAATGTGAATCAGCTGACAGGGGATGTGGGTACCCAACCCGGCCTGGCCTTGGCACAAAGCCGTCAGTTCCCGCAAGGGACCTTGTTTGGCATGCAGGCCATGCTGGTTGAATCCAAACCTCAGAGACTGAGTATCGGCCAGACGCTGGATGTGGAATACAGCTTTTAAACCTTGAACCACACTGGGTCAGGCGTAGTCCAGGGGCAGACGGGTCGTGAACTTGATCTGCTCCATGGCGAAACTGGAACTGACGTCGGTCAGCTCTATTTCCGAGATCAGGCGCTGGTAAACACGGTCAAAGCTTTTGATGTCAGGCACAACCACGCGCAGCAAATAGTCGGTATCGCCGCTCATGCGATAGAACTCCACAATTTGCGGGATCGCCTCCACCACGGCCGAAAACTGGCTGTACCACTGTTTGTTGTGCTGATTGGTCTTGATGGCCACAAACACCGTCACCCCGACATTCAGCTTTTCAGAGCTGAGCAAAGCCACCCGTTTTTCGATATAGCCTTCCTGCTCCAGGCGCTGTATGCGTCGCCAGCAGGGTGTGCTGGACAAACCCACCCGATCGGCAATTTCCTGGATGGCCAAGGTGGCATCGTTTTGGAGGATCTCCAGAATGTGCTTGTCGAATTTGTCCAGCATAAAAATAATTTCCCAATAATCTTGCTGATTGTAGGTTTTTATTCTCGGAATTCTGCCTACAATAGCGTGAAAACGCAATAATTGCCCTTGGGCTCTTGCGTAGACTGTTTCCATTCATCTCTAGCGATCTGGATCAGGAAAACAGCATGCAGGACTGCAATTATCAACATACCCGTTTGACCCATGTAGGACGGGACACCAGCGTGTCGGCTGGTTTTGTGAATGTACCCGTTTGTCGCGGCTCCACGATCCTGGCCGACAATCTGGAGCAATGGGCGCAGCGCAAGGAGCCTGACAATCCCTACGCGTCTTATGGCCGTTTCACCAATCCCACCTTGCAAGCCTTGACGCAGGCCGTGGCCGAGCTGGAAGGCGGTTTTCAGGCCAGCTTGTTTCCCTCTGGATTGGCGGCCTGTACTCATGCCTTGTTGGGCATGCTGGAAGTTGGAGATCATTTGCTGATACCGGATTCAGTCTATGGACCGGTACGTGCGTTTGCTCAGCAGGTGCTGGCCAGCCGCATGGGTATTCAGGTGCAGTTTTACGAGCCGTCTGTGGGCGAGGGCATGGCCAGCCTGATTCGCCCCAATACCAAGGTGGTGTACGTAGAGTCGCCCGGTTCGGCCACTTTCGAGATTCAGGATATTCCTGCGATTGCTCGCTGCGCACAGGCGGTGGGGGCGTATGTGCTCTTGGACAATACCTGGGCTACCCCCTTGTTCTTCCAGCCCTTCGAGCATGGTGTGGATGTATCCATTCAGGCGGCCACCAAGTATCTGACCGGGCATTCCGATGCCTTGCTGGGAATTGCCACCGCGAATGAGCGTGCCTGGCCGTTGCTGCGCCGTGCTGCACATGATTTTGGTCAGACAGCCGGTCCTGACGATGCCTTTTTGGCGCTACGCGGCATGCGTACTTTAGGCGTGCGTTTGCGCCAGCATCAGGTCAGTGCCTTGCAGATTGCCCGTTTTCTGGAGAATCACCCGCAGGTTCAGCAGGTGTTGCATCCGGCATTGGAATCGCATCCCGGTCATGCTATCTGGAAGCGGGATTTCACCGGCTCTACCGGCTTGTTTGGCCTTGTGCTGGAACCTTTGAACGAAGCGCAGTTATCCTGCTTTTTCAGGACCTTGCGCCTGTTTGGCATCGGTCTGTCCTGGGGTGGGTTCGAGAGTCTGGCTCTACCCATGGATATGCCCAAACGCAATGGGAAAGCCTTGTTCGGGGAAGGGCAGTTATTGCGTTTGCATGTGGGGTTGGAAGAGCCCCAGCACTTGCAGCAAGACCTGGAACAGGCTTTGGACGCGGCTTATGCGCTCAACACGTCCGGAGGCACAAGTGGGCTGCGTTTAGTTGCCCAGCAGGCTTAACTGCTGGTTTTCCTGCCTGGCGATCAGGCGACGCGTCTGTTCTTCACTGATGTCCAGGCTGGGATCATCCAAAGAAGGTTGAGCGGGGCTGGAGATGCTTTCTGCAATCCGGTTCCAGCGCAGTCCCAGTTTGCTGGGTTTGGCCGGGCGACGACGGCTGCGCGGGGCGGTTTCGTGCTGGTCAGGCGAGTACTGGGTCAGATCAAACTGGCCAGTGACGATCCCGACTTGCTTGAGCAGAACCATGGCCTGCAAGGGGCTTTTGAAACTGCGCGGATCTTTGCTGCGGGCGGTAACCAGCACGGCCTGACCGGCACGCGTGGCCACTTGTACAAAAAAATGATTGCCTTGTCCTTTGATGGACACACCTAAAATCCCCCCGGCTTGCGTGGCGGCACGCAGCTGCTGCAGGGTAAAGGTGACGATTGCGCCTTGACAGGGCAAAGAGGACATAAATTAGCGCTCAATAAAGAAAGCCCGCCGTTGCGGGCTGGTCGGGCAAATAGCTGCGTCCCCAAAAGAGGGGACTCAAGGGCGACATTATGCCAAAAAATAGGCGGTTCGTGGCTTGGACGGCACAAGACGGAAGGAAGTCTTGTGCGGGCTGGCACTCAGACGGCGGCCTGGGCGCACAGGCGCGGCAGAATGTGATTAGCCAGCAAGGGAGCTAGCGTCAGCGAACGGATTTCCTGCGGGCTGACCCAGCGTGCTTCTTCCAGCTCGGCGGCGGCCTGGATTTCCCGGTTTACCGTCAAGGTGAAAACGTGGGCATGAACCACGTGACCAGGTTCATTGGCGGCGGGGCTTTCAAAGTATGCTTCGTAGCGGGCCGAGGCGGTTTCTTCTGCTGTCAGGCCCAGTTCTTCGTCCAGTTCGCGTTGCAGGGCTTGCAAGGGCGTTTCACCTGCTTCCAGCTTGCCGCCTGCCTGCATGTAATAGGCGCTGCCACGTTTGCGGACCAGGAGAATTTGGCCTTCAGAGTTGGTGATGTAGGCGGCAGCCAGCAAGATGACAGGATTGGACATAGGTGTTTCAAGCAAAAAGGGTCAAGCCAGAATCGGTTCAAGCAGGCTATTTTTGCACAGGCTCGGAAGGGGTGTCATCCAGGGTTTTGGCACGCAGCAAATAGCGGGTGGCGAAAATGCCTGGAATCAAGAGTCCGAGTCGATACCAGCCCAGGTGACTGGTCAGCCAGGCCGAGACGGCCAGCGACAGCCACAACATGATCAGCGCCCGGCGTTTGGCCTGGCGGGTCAAGCCCTGGCCGTTCTCCCAATTGCGTAGGTATGGGCCCAGATGGCGTTGATCCAGCAGCCATTGATGAAAGCGGGGGGAGCTACGGGAAAAGCACCACGCGGCCAGCAGTACAAACGGCGTGGTAGGCAGCAAGGGTAAAACAGCGCCGGCAATCGCCAGCGCCACACAAATCCACCCGGCAAACAACAGGGCGTAACGCATCATGTTTAGCGGGGAACGCGTCCCAGCATGTAGAACTCGTCATTGCAGCGCATGGACATGAAGTTGGCCATGCGGTTACTCAGGCCAAAAAAGGCACTGATGCCGGCAATATCCCAGGCGTCCTCGTCGCTGAAGCCGTGCTCGTGCAGGGCCTGGAAGTCGGCGTCTTCAATCTCCTGAGCGTTTTGCGAGACTTTCATGGCAAAGCTCAGCATGGCTTTTTGGCGCGCCGGAATATCGGCCTTGCGCCAGTTCACGGCAACCTGGTCTGCTACCAGGGGATTCTTGGCGCGGATGCGCAAGATGGCACCGTGGGCAATCACGCAGTAATGACACTGATTGGCGGCGGAGGTGGCCACCACAATCATTTCCCGGTCTGCATGGCTCAAACCACTGGGCTTTTCCATCAGCGCGTCGTGATAGGCGAAAAAGGCACGGAATTCGTCAGGACGGTGGGCCAGGGCCAGAAACACATTCGGAATAAAACCGGATTTTTCCTGGACGGCTTCAATTCGACTGCGAATATCCTCGGGCATTTCGGCCAGCGTGGGGACGGGATAGCGGCTGATAGCGGGTTGAGCGTGGGTCTCGGGCATGGCTTGTCTCCAGGTAAAAATGGATGTTCTAGTTCATCGAGTAATTAAATCCAGCTACGCAAAGGTGTCCAGGGTCGGTCAAGACGATATAATGACATATTGATCCTGCCGCGGGCAGGGCTCTACAAGAGAGCCTTACGGGCGGAACTGTACTTGCACACCACTACTGACGCGATAATGACAACCATCCTTGAATCTCTTCCAGTCGGCCAGAAGGTCGGCATTGCCTTTTCCGGTGGCCTGGACACCAGCGCTGCACTTTTGTGGATGCGCAACAAGGGCGCGATCCCTTACGCCTACACTGCGAACCTGGGCCAGCCTGACGAACCCGATTACGATGCGATTCCCCGCAAGGCCAAGGAATACGGTGCCACGCTGGCCCGTCTGGTGGACTGCCGTCAGCAACTGGTGGCTGAAGGGATTGCCGCCTTGCAGTGCAACGCCTTTCACATCACCACCGGTGGCGTAACCTACTTCAACACCACGCCTATTGGCCGTGCTGTTACCGGCACCATGCTGGTTGCCGCCATGAAAGAAGACGACGTCCATATCTGGGGCGACGGCAGCACCTACAAGGGCAATGACATCGAGCGTTTCTACCGCTACGGTTTGTTGACCAACCCTGAACTGAAGATTTACAAGCCTTGGCTGGACCAGACCTTCATTGACGAGCTGGGCGGCCGCGCCGAGATGTCCGAGTACATGCAGGAAAACGGCTTCGACTACAAGATGTCGGCCGAAAAAGCCTACTCCACCGACTCCAACATGCTGGGTGCCACGCACGAAGCCAAGGATCTGGAGTACCTGAATGCCGGTATCAATATCGTCAAACCCATCATGGGCGTGGCTTTCTGGCGTGACGATGTGGCCGTGGCTGCTGAAGAAGTGCGTGTGCGCTTTGAAGAAGGTCAGCCTGTCGCCCTGAACGGCGTGGAATTCTCCGACCCCGTGGAACTGATGATGGAAGCCAACCGCATTGGTGGCCGTCATGGTCTGGGCATGAGCGATCAGATCGAAAACCGCATCATCGAAGCCAAGAGCCGTGGCATCTACGAAGCCCCTGGCATGGCCTTGCTGCACATCGCTTACGAGCGTCTGGTCACCGGCATCCACAACGAAGACACCATCGAACAGTACCGCATCAACGGTTTGCGTCTGGGCCGTCTGCTGTACCAAGGCCGCTGGTTTGACCCACAAGCCATCATGCTGCGTGAAACCGCCCAGCGCTGGGTGGCTCGTGCCGTAACTGGCGAAGTGACACTGGAACTGCGCCGCGGTAACGACTACTCCATTCTGGACACCGTCTCGCCTAACCTGACTTACAAGGCCGAGCGTCTGAGCATGGAAAAAGTGGACAGCATGTTCTCGCCACGCGACCGTATCGGTCAGCTGACCATGCGTAACCTGGACATCGTGGACACCCGCGACAAGCTGTTCACCTACACCCAGGCTGGCCTGTTGGCTCCTGCTGCTGGTTCGGCTGTGCCTCAGCTGAAAGACAGCAAGAAGTAAGACATGGCTTGCAGATCGGGGTGGCTCTGGGCAGCCCTCTTGATCTGAAGCAGCAGTATCAAAACACCCCAATATCGGTTGAATCCGATATTGGGGTGTTTTTTTATGGGATGGGCCTAGCGTTCTTGAACGGCTTTGCTTAATGCTGTCAGCGTTTGCTACTGCCTTGAGCTAGCAAAGAGGGACCTATAGTCAACTTGGTTTGACGAGACCATCAAGGCCAAGCAGCAGTTGGTGTACGCCGTGCATCCAATCAGTCGATCAGTTTCCCGCTTGGCTCATGGAAGGCGAAGGGGCCGTCGAATTGGCCGACGGTGGCAGTATGGGTCACGATCTGGCCAAGGCTGTCCAGCGCATGAACGGCATAGCCGGGCGGTTCCAGTGTCCAGGCCGACGCTGCGTCTTCAGCCAGATCCAGACAGACTTGATGCGCCACCGATGGGGCGGTGCTGGCAATGGTGCCGCCAAAACGGATCTGGATATTGCGATGCAAATGCCCGCTGATCACACGTTCGATATTGCTGTGTCGGCGCACAATCGCTTCCAGTTGTTCCGCTCCTTGCAGCAGGCCTATCTTGTCCATATGGCCGATCAAGGTGTTGAAAGGAGGGTGATGCAGGGCAATGATGGTGGGGCGCTCAGGCTGTTGGGCCAACTCGGTACTTAACCAGTCCAGTTGTTCCTGATCCAGACTGCCCGCGCTGGCTCCCAATACCGCACTGTCCAGGGCCAGCAGTCTAAGCTCTCCAATGTCCACGCTGTAGCAAACGGGCCCGGCCTTACCCAGATAGGTATGTTCGGGAAAGCTCTCGCGCAGTTGCTGGCGGTCATCATGGTTGCCCGGCAACAAATACACCGGGATGGAGCCCAGCGGTGCCAGCAAGCGGCGCAAGTGCGCATATTCCTGTGGTCGACCAAAGTCGGTCAGATCGCCCGTCAACACCAGGGCATCCGGTTTCTGGGGCAGGGCTAAAGCGTGGTCGATGGCGTCCTGCAGATAGGGGGCGGTATTCAGACGGCCATAAGCCAGCCGACCTTCTTCCCGAATATGCGGGTCCGTCATTTGAATCAGTAATGTTTTCAGCATCGTTATCCGCTTGCGTTAAGAGAGTGGCACGGTACCGGGCATCAGCTTGCCGGGGTTGATGTGAATTCCCACTGTACTGCCAAGGACGGCTCCGTGATCACGGTCTACCTCGGCAATCAGAGGGGCTTGTCCGTCCACGTCCAGGGTCAGTTGCACCCGTCCGCCCATAAAACTGCGTTGTCGCACTTTGGCACGTGCCCAGCCGCTGGGTGTATCCATGCAAACGCTGATGTCCTCCGGGCGAACCAGCAACTCCTGCGCCCCGCGCAAGGTCTCGGGGCAAGTCAGGCTCAGGTCTGCCAGACGGATTTCGTTATTGAGCAGGCTTTTTTCGCTGCGTTGCAGGACGTTGACCCGCCCGAGGAAGGTAGCGACAAAAGGGTGGGCCGGATGGCGGTACAGGCTTTCGCCATCGCCAATCTGAATGATGCGGCCTTCGTGCATGACGGCCAGACGGTCGGCAATGGCAAACGCTTCCTGCTGATCGTGGGTCACATGAATGGCCGTGATACGCAGGCGTCGCAGCAGCTCGGCCAGCTCGTCGCGCAAGGAGACTTTCAGCTTGGCATCCAGGGCGGCCAGCGGCTCGTCCAGCAGCAGAACGCGGGGCTGATTGGCAATGGCACGTGCGATGGCAACGCGTTGTCGTTGCCCACCCGACAAGGCGGAGGGCTGGCGTTTTTCCAGACCATTCAAGCGCATCAGATCGACCAGCTCACCCACCAGTTTTTGGCGTGCGGCCAGATCCATTCCCTTGATCTTCGGACCATAGCCGATATTGGCTTCCACCGTCATGTTCGGGAACAGGGCGTAATGTTGAAACACCATGCCGACCTCACGCTTTTCAATCGGCAGATGGGTGACGTCCTGGCCGTCGAACAGAATGCGGCTGCCGGCATCGGGCATTTCCAGGCCGGCGATCAGTCGCAGCAAGGTGGTCTTGCCGCAGCCCGAGGGCCCCAGCAAAGCCATGACTTCACCGGGGGTGATGTCCAGGGTGCTGGGATGCAAACCCCGTGTGCCATCGGCATAGGTTTTGGCGCAGTGTTCGATACGCACCGGTAGGTGTTTATTTTCCATAGTGTTTCTCCAGCAAGCGCGCCAAGGTCTGCAGCCCCCACAGCACGGGCAAGATGACGAGCATGAAAATCAGCGTATAGGCCGAGCCCACCTCGATACGCATGGACGCATAGCTATCGGCTAGCCCCACGGGCAAGGTGCGGGTCAGTGGCGTATGCAGCATCCAGGTCAGGTTGAACTCGCCCAGCGACAAGGTGAAGACCATCAGGCTGCCAGCCACAATCGCAGGCAGGATGGCCGGCAGCAGGATGCCGAAAAAGATTTGCGTAAAGCTGGCTCCCAGCGAGCGGGCCGCTTCTTCCAGATCGATCAGGCTGCGTTTTTGCAGAGCTGCCGTGGTCGTGCGCACCATAAAGGGCAGGGTGAACACAATGTGGCCCACCAGAATGAACCAGAAGCTTTGACGAAAGCCTTGCAAGGAGCCATAGGCCAGCAGTAGAGCCAGGGCCGAGGCCATGCCGGGGACCGCCACTGGCAAGGTCAGCAGTTCTTCAAAGCTTCGGGCCAGACGGGAGCGGCTGCGTGCCAGGGCATAGGCACAGGGGACGCCCAGCACAATGACAGCCAGCACACAAAGCAGCGCCAGCTGCAGGGATAGCCAGACTGTGCTGCCGTAGTTGGCCCAGACGTGCTCCACCCATTTCAGGGTCAGGCCACTTTTCAGTCCAATACGATAATTGTTAACCAGCCCGGCCAGCACGGAAACCAGAATGGGGCCGAGCAGGAATAGCACGGTCAGTCCGGTGACAGCCAGAAGCAAGGGGGCAGGGCGATGGGGGTTTGAAGCCGTTTTCAGTTTCATGGTGCCCTCAAATAACGACCGAGGGATCGCGGACCAGACGCCGGGCCAGCCACAAGGTAAACCATGTCAGCAGCCCCAGGGAAATGGACAAGCTGGCCGCCAGGGTGAAATTCGCATAGTTGGTAAATTCGTTATAGATCGTGATGGGCAGCACTTCGTAGCGGCTGGACAGGGTGAACGCCGTACCGAAAGCGCCCATGGAGGTGGCAAAAACAATGGCACCACAGGACAGGGACGTGGGGGCCAGTTCCGGTATCCAGACATCTCTGGCGATGTCCCAGCGTGTGGCTCCACAGGAGCGCGCGGCTTCCTCCAGATTGCGGTCTATGGATTCGGCGGCTGCGGTGTAAGTAGCAATGGCGCGGGGCAGGGAAAAGTACAGATAGGCCAGAAACAAACCCAGCAGGCCGTAGGCAAAGGTCACTCGCCCCAGCCCCAGATCCTGGCCGATCTGGGCCAGCAGCCCCTGCCGACCGCCCAGCAAGATAATGAAAAAGCCCACGATGACGCCAGGAAAGGACAGGGGCAGCGTCATCAGGGAGAGCAGCAGGCGCTTGGCTGGCACGCGATAGCGAGCCATCACGATGCCGACCATGGCACCCAGCACCAAGGTGGCCAGGGTCACGATGGCGGACAGGAGCAGCGTTTGCAGCAAGGCCTGCAAGTACCGCCCCGATGTCAGCACGACCCAGTAGGTGTGCATGCCTTCTTGTGCGGGCAGGGCCAGAAGCTGTACCGCGGGCAAGAGCCAGAATGCGGCAAAGAAAGCGACGGCAGGGGCCGAGCATAAGGGCAGCAGGTATTTGCATTGCATACGCTAACTCCACATGGACCGCTTAGCGGACCTCTGCCAGATAACGCTCGGCAAAGGGTTTCTGACCCTGTGCCATGCGCTCATAGTCAATGGCCTTGGCACGCGCGTATTCGCTGTCGGGCAGGAAGCGCGCCTGGGCTTCCTTGCTGACGGCGCTGCTGCGAACCGGGCGCAGGAAAGCATTGGCCCAGATGGACTGCCCTTGCTCGGACAGCACAAAATCCAGCACCTTGCGTCCCTGTTCGGTGTGTGGAGCCTTGTTGACCAGGGACATCACATACGGCACCACAATCGTGCCTTCCTGGGGAATCACGAAAGCGACGTCCTCGCCATCCTTGTACTGAGCGCGGTAGGCGCTGAAGTCATAATCCAGCAAGATGGGGATTTCGCCGGAAATCAGGCGGGCGTAGGCGGTTTGCTTGGGAACGATGGGATTGTTCTTTTGCAGGGCCTTGAACCAGTTGATGGCGGGATCAAAGTCGTCCATATTGCCGCCCAGGGCTTCGTTGATGGCAACGGCACCCACATAACCCACAAAGGCGGAAGAGGGGTCCAGATACCCGACCAGGCCTTTGTATTCGGGCTTGAGCAGGTCGTTCCAGGAGGCAGGCACAGGCACATTGCCCAGGGCCGACTTGTTTACCATGATGCCCATGGTGCCGGAGTGGATTGCAAACCAATGGCCTTGCGGGTCTTTCAAGCCTTCGGGAATCTGCTCCCAGCCCTGGGGTTTGTAGGCCTGGGTCACGCCTTCTTTCTGGGCCTGAATGGCAAAGGTGATGCCCAGATAAGTCACATCGGCGACCGGATTGGCGGACTCGGCAACCAGCTGGGCCAGGGACTGGCCGGAGTTCTTGTTATCGGGTGGGACGGTAATGCCGGTGTGCGCCTTGATGGCCTCGATCTGGCTCGCCCAGTCGGCCCATTCAGGTGGACAGTTGTAGCAAATGGCGGTTTGCGCGGCAGCCGCGCTTCCCACGGTCATCAGGGCCAGGGGCAGTGCCAGGCGGCAAGCCAATGTGCTCAGCATATGTTTCATGGTCGATCACTCCAGTCAATAAGTGGTGTCAGGCAAAAGCCGGGATTGGCTTGAACGCAGGGGGGCGGGAGCGGGTCCCGAAGAGGAAAGGGGCTTCATCCTGGATGCGCCCGTGGTGAACAAGGGGCAGGGGCGCAGGACTCGCCCGGGTTGAAGGTGTAGGGCAGCAGAACCGAGGCCTGCGCGGGAACCGTTTTTTGCTGGGCTACCGCTTCCAGCAGCAGGCCGATGCACTGGCGACCAATTTCTTCATTGGGCTGTGCGATGGTGGCCGGGCGTGGAAACAGTTCAGCGCCCAGGGCGATGCCGTCAAAGCCGATCACGCTGATATCGTTGGGAACCTGCAGGCCAATCTGCTGCGCCGTGCGCAGACAGCGAATGGCAATCAGATCGTTGGAGCCAATCATGGCTGTGGGGCGTTCTGGTTGGCGCAAGAGTCGGGCGACGCTGGCAAGATGCACGTGCTCAGAAGACGGTGCTTGCCTTTGCTCTCCTTGATCCATGAAAGGCACTTCCAGCAGTGGCATGGGCACCAGGCCAGCCTTGTCCATTCCTTTCAGATAGCCACGGCTGCGTTGCTGGGCGCGATCAGAAACGTGCAGATGACCGCTTACCATGGCAATGCGGCGATGGCCTTGCCTTGCCAAGTGGCCGATCAATTCAATCATGGCCTGCTCGCCGTTGACGGTGACGCAAGGATGCTCGGGATGCAGGTTGTACGCCAGTACGTAGGGACAGCGTGTCTTGCTCAGCCGACCTAAAGCAGGAGAGTGAGCCGGGTTGGAGACCACCAGCACAATGCCTTCCACATTGCTGGCCAGGAGCAAGGCCACTGCCTGGGATTCACGTTCCAGGTGGTAGTCGGTAAAGAAGGGCAGGATGGCATAGCCGCCGCGGGCTGCGGTATCGGCGATGCCCTTCAGGCACTCGGCAAAGACGGGGTTGAGCAAGGTCGGCAAGACCACGCCGATGACTCGGCTGCGCTGGCTGCGCAGACTGCGTGCCGAGGCATTGGGCTCATAGGCCAGTGCGTCGATCGCGGCTTGCACGCGCAGGCGGGTTTTCTCACCCACCTTTTCCGGCTCATTGAGCACGCGCGATACCGTAGCAACCGATACCTGTGCTGCTCTGGCGACATCCAGTATTCCTATGTTGGCCATGACACCCAGCCGTCAAAATGAAAACGATTACATTTGAGCAAAGGCATATGTCAGGCAAATGACGGTCTTGGTTTTTTGTGTGCAGCAGGAAGCACCTTGATGCCACTTATACGAGCCTGATCGCAAACAGATCCTGGTCTTGATACGGCCAGTTCTACAGTGAGTTCTCCTGAACAACAGGCCTGCGCGGTCAGGCTTTTATCTCATGAAACCCATTCTTGTTTTGCAGCACGAGGTCACGCAAGGGCCGGGGGTGCTGCTGGATCATCTGGAGAGCCACGGTCTTCCCTATCACTTGTGCATGTCGCCGCTGGATGGCCGGGCGCCCGTGTCGGCTCGTGATTACAGCGGGGTGGTGGTGCTGGGCAGTGATCGCAGTGTCAATGATCTTTTGCCCTGGATAGAGCAGGAGCATGCCTTGTTGCAGGATGCGGTTCAGCGTCATGTTCCGGTTCTGGGGCATTGCTTCGGGGCACAACTGCTGGCGCGTTCCCTGGGGGCCCGCGTGCAGCGCAATCCGTATCCGAACATAGGCTGGGGTCAGGTCTGGAGCAGTCCCTACGCCCGGCGTGTCATGGGCCTGCCCAGGCGTGCCATGCTGTTCAACTGGCATTACGACACCTTCCAGATTCCCTCGGGGGCCAGCCGGACTTTATACGGCCCTCATTGTCTGAATAAAGGTTTCTGCCTGGGCCCGCATTGGGCCTTTCAAGGCCACCTGGAAGTGACTGCCGACAGCATCCGTCAGTGGTGTGATCACGGCCGCTGCGAGTTGGAGCAGGTATACGGTCCGGCGGCCCAGGATGCAGAACATATCTTGTCGGGCCTGGATCAGCACCTGAGCACTTTGCACCTTATTGCCAGACAGACTTATCAACGCTGGACAGATCAGTTGCTGGAGCGTGCCGGTGTCGCCCTGGCCCAAATCCATATGCCGTCTTTATACGCGGGCCAGTAAACACTGCTCTGAATTTATGCCGCCACTCCTAGACTTTCTCTGTCTGCTGCAAGTCAGCATTGATCGGGGAGTTCGGGATGAGTGCGTCCTTTTTTACGGTTCTGGCAGGAGGGATTTCTCTGGGGCTGTTTATCTATTTGTTCTATGCCTTGCTCAAGGCCGAAAAATTCTAAGTTCAGGCCAGCAAGTGTTCATTGTGGGAACAGGTGTGCATATGAGTGATTTTCTATTTTTAGCGGTGCTGTTCGCGTTCTTTGCGATGGCGACCGGATTTGTTCTTGGTCTTGAGAAGCTGTAAGAGGAGCTGTCATGCTGGACGATCTGATGCAGTTTCTAGTTATTCTGGCCGTCTCTACGGTCTTGTTAGTAGTGGTGGGTAAATGGATTGCCCATTTTTTCAGTAGCCCCAATCACAGCTTGATCGAGCGTGGCACGTATCGGCTGCTGGGCGTGAATCCTGAAGAGAAAATGTCCTGGAAGCGATATGGTCTGGCGCTCTTGTTGAGCAATGCCGCCATGTTGCTTCTGGGATATATTCTTTTGCGGGTGCAGGGCTGGATTCCGGGCGACAGCCTGCAGCGCGCCGCACAAACGCCTGACCTGGCCTTTAATACGGCTGTGTCTTTTACGACCAATACCAATTGGCAGGCGTACTCGGGTGAATCCAGTCTGTCCAATTTTTCCCAAATGGCGGCCATCACCTTTCTGATGATGATCAGTGCCACAACGGGTCTGGCAGCGGCAGGAGGTTTCATCCGTGGCTTAAGCCGTAAAAGCTCGGCGGATATTGGCAACTACTGGGTGGATTTCACCCGCTCCTTGTATCGCTTGCTCTTGCCGTGCAGCTTCCTGCTGGCCTTGCTGTATATCTGGCAGGGTATGCCACAGACACTGAGCTCGGATGTCGTGGTCAATACGCTGGAAGGGCTCAAGCAGCAGATAATTCTGGGGCCAGTAGCCAGCCTTGAAAGCATCAAGCATGTGGGGACTAATGGGGGCGGCTTCTTTGGTATGAACGCGGCTCATCCATTTGAAAACCCTACGCCGCTGACTAATACCGTGCATATGCTCAGCATGTTGCTGGTGCCTTCGGCCCTGACTTACGCCTTTGGCTCCATGCTGGCTCGTCGTCGCCAGGGTTGGGCTTTCTTTGCGGCCTTCCTGGTGATGTTCATCGGTTTTCTGTCCCTGATTTATAGCGCTGAACAGGCAGGCAATCCTTTGCTGACTTCCCTGGGTGTGGACCAGACCCAAAGCAGCACGATGGGCGGTGGCAATCTGGAAGGCAAGGAACTGCGCTTCGGTGTGGCGCAAAGCAGCTTGTTTGCCACCGTGACTACGGCTGCGACTACCGGCTCGGTCGATGCCATGCACTCTTCGCTGACTCCTTTGGGTGGCCTGGTGCCGATTGCCCAAATGATGCTGAACAACGTGTTTGGCGGGATAGGCGTGGGCTTTATCAGCCTGGTCAGCTACGCCATTCTGACGGTGTTTCTGGTGGGCATGATGATAGGGCGTAGCCCGGAGTTTCTGGGCAAGAAGATCGAGGCGCGGGAGATGAAGTACGTGATGCTGGCCATGCTGGCGCATGCCTTCAGCATTCTGGGCTTTACGGCCTTGGCCAGCGTGCTGCCATCCACCATGGACAGTCTGTCCAATATGGGGCCGCATGGTTTCAGCGAAGTGCTGTACGCCTATACCTCGGGTACGGCCAATAACGGCTCCGCCTTTGCAGGTTTCAACGCGAACACACCATTCTTCAATACAACGATAGGGCTGGCGATGTTGGTGGGGCGGTATCTGACCCTGCTCCCCCTGCTGGCTTTGGCCGGTGCGCTGGCTGCCAAGAAAGCAGTTCCTGCGGGTCCAGGCACCTTGTCGACGGCCACCCCCTTGTTCACCGGCCTGTTGATTTTCGTGGTCCTGGTGGTGGGCGGGCTGACTTTCCTGCCTGCACTGGCGCTGGGCCCGATTGTGGAGCACCTGTTGATGCTCGATGGCATTACTTTTTGAGGATTGACTGTCATGTCTACCCATCAATTTATGGTTTCGACACCGGCGGCACCGACGATGAAAAGCTTGTTGCGTCCCGTGCTGCTGTCTGCCGTGTTTTTTATGCTGTTGACGGGCATTGCCTACCCGTTGGCCACGACCTTTATTGGCACCGCCTTGTTCCCGGAGCAGGCAAAGGGCAGCCTGATTCAGCGGGACGGGCAACTCGTGGGTTCGCGCCAGATTGGTCAGTACTTCAGTCAGCCCGAGTATTTCCATGGGCGTCCCAGCGCGACGCTGGGAGCCGATCCGGCTGACTCCTCCAAGAGCATTGCGCAGCCCTATAACGCGGCGGCCAGTGGGGCCAGCAATCAGGGGGTGCTAAGCAAAAGTCTGCTGGAGGCTGTGGCAGAACGCAGCAAGGCATATCGCCTGATGAACGGTTTGGCAGAGGATGCTCCTGTGCCTGTAGATGCTGTCACAGCGTCGGCATCGGGTTTGGACCCGCATATTTCGGTGGCCAACGCCCGTTTGCAGGCCGTCCGTATCGCCAAAGTGCGCGGTATGCCGCTGGCTCAGGTCCAGGTCCTGATTGATCGCTATACCAGTGCTCGTCAATTAGGTGTGCTGGGCGAGCCACGCGTGCAGGTCTTGGAGCTTAATCTGGCGCTGGACATGGCCAAGCGTGCCCAGCCCGCAGTGCGTTAGGAGCAGGTGTCATTATGTCTATTACTGATCTGAAAGCCCCGCAAGAGGCCGAGCGTTCGACGGCATTTCAGGCCGTACCCTGGGGCACGGTGTGCAAGGAAGCCTTCAAGAAATTGTCGCCTCGGGTGCAGTTCAAGAACCCGGTGATGTGTGTGGTGTATCTGGGCAGTATCGTCACCAGCTTGCTGGGCATTCAGGCCTTGATGGGGCAGGGTGAGGCCCCCGCTGGATTTATCTGGTCTATTGCAGCCTGGTTGTGGTTTACAGTCCTGTTTGCCAATGCGGCCGAAGCCGTGGCAGAAGGCCGTGGTAAAGCTCAGGCTGATGCGCTGCGTTCTACGCGCAAGCGGGTCATGGCCAAGGTTCTGAAAGACCCCGCCCGTGATAGCCGCGCCTGGCCTGTCCCCAGCGACGAGCTGTTGCCCGGTGCCTATGTGCTGGTTGAGGCGGGCCAGATTATTCCGGCTGATGGCGAAGTTCTGCAGGGGGCAGCGTCGGTAGACGAGTCCGCCATAACGGGTGAATCGGCGCCGGTTATCCGGGAATCGGGGGGCGACTTTTGTTCCGTTACGGGGGGAACCCGTGTTCTGTCCGACTGGATCGTGATGCGGGTCACCGCCAAACCGGGTGAGGCTTTTCTGGATCGCATGATTGCGATGGTGGAGGGCGCCAAGCGCGGCAAGACGCCGAACGAGATTGCCTTGAATATCTTGCTGGTTGCCCTGACGCTGATCTTTCTGCTGGTCTGCGTGACCTTGCTGCCTTTCTCCAGCTTTGCAACGGTGCTGACCGGCCAAGGTTCGCCCGTTACGATTACCGCCTTGATTGCTCTGTTGGTGTGTCTGATTCCGACTACCATCGGTGCCTTGCTGTCGGCGGTAGGTGTCGCCGGGATGAGCCGGATGATGAAAGCCAATGTGCTGGCCAGCTCGGGCCGCGCTATCGAGGCGGCGGGAGACGTGGATGTTCTGCTGCTGGACAAGACAGGCACCATTACGCTGGGTAATCGGGAGGCCTCGGCCTTTTTGCCTGCGCCGCAGGTATCGGAACAGGCCTTGGCAGACGCAGCCCAATTGGCATCGTTGGCGGACGAGACCCCCGAAGGACGCTCCATTGTGGTGCTGGCCAAGCAGCTTTTCAATTTGCGTGGTCGTGAATTGCAAGGTGCGCAGACCATTGCCTTTAGCGCCCATACACGCATGAGCGGCATTGATATCGAGGGTCGTCAGATTCGTAAAGGGGCGGCAAATACCATGCGCTCCCATATCGAGTCCCAGGGCGGCGTGTTTCCTCGCGAACTGGACACTTTGGTCAATGAGGTCGCCCGCCGGGGCAGCACACCGCTGGTCGTCACTGAAGGTAATAAGGTGCTGGGTGTGGTGGAGCTCAAGGATATCGTCAAAGGCGGTATCAAGGAGCGCTTTGCCGAGTTGCGCGCCATGGGCATCAAGACTGTCATGATTACCGGGGACAACAAGCTGACCGCCGCTGCCATTGCGGCCGAAGCCGGGGTGGATGATTATCTGGCCGAGGCCACGCCCGAGGACAAGCTGCAATTGATTCGGCGCTATCAGGATGAAGGTCGCCTGGTTGCCATGACTGGCGACGGCACGAATGATGCGCCTGCTCTGGCGCAGGCCGATGTGGCCGTGGCCATGAACAGCGGCACCCAGGCGGCTAAAGAGGCCGGCAATATGGTGGATCTGGACAGTAACCCCACCAAGCTCCTGCGTGTGGTGGAAGTGGGCAAGCAGATGATCATGACGCGCGGTGCCCTGACCACCTTCAGCATTGCCAATGATCTGGCCAAGTACTTTGCGATTATTCCTGCGGCTTTTGTGGTCACGTATCCTGCTTTGGGTACCTTGAATGTGATGCAGCTGCATAGTCCGGCTAGCGCCATCCTGTCGGCAGTCATTTTCAATGCCTTGATCATCATCGCCCTGATTCCTTTGGCCTTGCGGGGTGTGAAGTATCGGGCCGAACCGGCCAGCCGTTTGCTGAAACGCAACTTGCTGATTTACGGCTTGGGAGGGCTGATCGCACCTTTCATAGGCATCAAGCTGATTGATTTGCTGCTGACGCCGTTTTTTGGATAAGAGCGTAAGATCAATAGCAATTTTCTGGATGGAGTGTGCAGATTCATGTCACTTGAGGATAGGCCGGACCCGGATGAGCTGCTGCAGGTGATTGGCGAGGATCCGCACCAGCCTCGTCGTGGGCAGCTCAAGATTTTCTTCGGCGCTTGTGCGGGCGTAGGGAAAACCTACGCCATGCTCAAGGAGGCGCATCAACGCCAGTCCGAGGGCGTGTCCGTGGCTATCGGGATTGTGGAAACCCATGGCCGCCAGGAAACCCAGGCTCTGATTGACGGTTTGCCCGTGCTGCCCCGCAAGGAGTATCAACGTCAGGGGCGGGCGGTGACGGAGTTTGATCTGGATGCTGCCTTGGCCTCGGGTTATCAGCTGCTGCTGGTTGACGAGCTGGCGCACTCCAATATTGAAGGCAGTCGACACGCCAAGCGCTGGCAGGATGTGGAGGAATTGCTGGATGCGGGCATTGATGTGTATACCGCGCTCAATGTGCAGCATCTGGACAGCCTGAATGAGGTGGTGGGCGGCATTGTCGGGGTACGGGTTCGGGAGACGGTGCCAGACCGGATTTTCGATCGAGCGGCCGATGTCTTGCTGGTGGATCTGCCGCCGGATGATCTCTTGTCTCGTCTGAGTGCGGGCAAAGTGTATCTGGCCGACTCGGTGGCCCACGCGCGTCAGAACTTCTTTCGTCGCGGCAATCTGATTGCTCTGCGTGAGTTGGCTTTGCGCCGGGTGGCGGATCGGGTCAATGCGGACGTGCATGTGTATCGGATCTCCCATGCGATACGGACAGTTTGGCCGACACGTGAGTTACTGATGGTATGCGTCAGTGCCGATAGCGCCCAGGAAGCTCTGATTCGGGAGGGGGCGCGCTTGGCCCAGCAATTGCAGACGCCCTGGATTGTGCTGCATGTGGATACGCCGCAGGAAAGCGGGCAGATCAAGGCGCAGGAAGCACTGGTGCGCTTGGCGGCCAGTGCTCAGCATGCCGGAGCCGAATTTGCCAATATTGCCGGGCAGGATGTCGCGCATACGATTCTGGCCTATGCCCGTCAACGCAATGCGACCAAGCTGATTCTGGGAAACTCGTCAGCGCGATCTATCTGGCCCTGGCGCACTCGCCTGTCCGAGCGCCTGGCGCGCAGCAACCCTGAAATTGGTTTGCTGCTGCTGCGTATGGATACGGTACAGCGGCCCATACGGCCCCTGGAGCTGGAACAACCCATGGCACAAGGCAAGGCCTTGTCGATTGCGTCCATTATTTGTGTTGTGACCACCTTGCTGGCCGAGAAGCTCTTGCCCTTTTTCGAGCTCTCCAACGTGATCATGCTGTTCCTGATCACTGTGGTCTTTATTGCCCTGCGTTTGGGACGACTGGCGGGAGTATGGGCTTCTTTGCTGTCAGTGGCGTTTTTCGACTTCTTTTTTGTCGAGCCGCGCTATTCCTTTTCGGTAACGGATACCCAATATGTCTTTACCTTCGGCGTCATGCTGGGAGTGGCGCTGATTATTGGCCAACTGGCTGCCAAGCTGCAGGCCGAAGCCAGGGCTGCCCGTGATGGTGAACGCCGTGCTGCGGCATTGACTCGTGTCAGCCGGGACTTGGCCGGAGCCTTGGCCCTGGAACAAGTCCTGGCGGTCTGCCGCGATACGCTGGAACCTTTGTTCGAGATGCAGGTGGTACTGGTGGTGCCGGATCAGCAAAACCAGTTGGTAGCGACTCGTCATACAGGCTTTGTAGAGCTATCGGTGGCGCAGTGGGTGTTTGATCATATGGAAGCCGCCGGTAATGGCACTGAAACCCTGAGCGGTGCCAGTGCCCTGTATCTGCCCTTGAAAGGCCCCATGGCCCCGCGTGGGGTCTTGGTGGTGCAGTCCGGCGGAGCCGCTTCCTTGAGGACACCGGATGGACGGCGCTTGCTGGATGCTTGTTGCTTTACCTTGGCCCAGGCTCTGGAGCGAATTCATTATGTGGAAATCGCCCAGGATACGGTGCTGCGCATGGAGGGGGAGAAAATGCGCAATACCTTGCTATCCGCTGTCTCGCACGATTTACGCACGCCCTTGACCGTGATTCGAGGCCTGGCAGAAACGCTGGAGCAGCCCAAAGGCTTGAGTGAAACCGAGCGCACGGATATTGCCCGATCGATCCGCATTGAATCGGACGAATTGCGCCGCCAGGTATCCAACCTGCTGGATCTGGCGCGTATGCAAAGCGAAGGGGTGAAGTTGCATAAGGAATGGCATGCCCTGGGCGAGATTGTGGGGATTGCCGTTGCCCGTTGCTCAGCGGCTTTGCAGCCTCGCAAGGTGGTGACCGAGTTTGCGGCCGACCTGCCTTTGATCGAGGTGGATGGTGTTTTGCTGGAGCGAGTGGTGACGAATCTGCTGGATAATGCCGCCAAATATACGCCCGTCACCAGTACGATTTCCCTGCGCGGCCTGTGTTCGGGTCAGTTCATGTATTTAATGATCAGTGATGACGGGCCAGGCTTGCCGCCCGGTGATCCCGAGCGCTTGTTCGATACGTTTACCCGGGGGCAGAAAGAGTCCTCTGTGGCAGGTGTGGGCTTGGGCCTGGGCCTGTGTCGCACGATTATTGCCGCACATGGTGGTACGATCAGCGCCAAGCCGCGTATGCCCCATGGCGTGATCTTCGAGATTCGCCTGCCCTGGAAAGCGGCTCCCCGTATGGATGATGACGAGCTACTGACATGAACAAAGCCCAGATACTGATCGTGGAGGACGAATCCAATATTCGTCGTTTCGTGCGAATTGCCTTGGAGCAGGAAGGCATGTCCGTGATTGAGGCCAGCACGCTGGCGCAGGCGCGCATGGATGCGGCAACCCGTCGCCCTGATTTGATGATTGTGGATTTGGGTCTGCCCGATGGGGATGGCAAGGACTTGATTCGTGATCTGCGCAGCTGGGTGTATTCGCCCATTCTGGTGCTGTCGGCGCGTGAGCGAGAGGAAGAAAAAGTAGCAGCCTTGAATGCAGGGGCGGACGATTATCTGGTCAAGCCCTTTGGCGTACCGGAGCTGCTGGCCCGGATCCGGGCCTTGTTACGGCGCTCTCAGCTGGTTCCGAATGTTCAGACGGCTTCTTCGCGGGTTCGCTTTGGGAACGTGCAGGTGGATCTGGCCTCCCATGAGGTCACGCGGGACGGGGAGGCGGTGCATTTGACACCGATCGAGTTTCGCTTGCTGACGGCCTTGATCCGGGGACATGGCAAGGTGCTGACGCACCAACATTTGCTGCATGAAACTTGGGGAGCGGCGTATTCCGATCGGCCTCATTACCTGCGGGTGTACATGATGCAGCTGCGCCAAAAGCTGGAAGAGGATGCGGCACAACCCAAGTATTTACTGACTGAGTTGCAGGTTGGCTATCGCTTGGCGGGTTTGGAAATACAGGAGTAAAGCGAATCTGGTGTTGATGTGGGCGGTGTTGCTTGAGATCGCTTATCGCATTGCCTGACGCTTTCAGGACTTGAGTTTGGCGGTTAAAGGATCAGCAGTACGCCAGTTTAGAACGTATATTCAAAGGGATTATTTGAATCCCGTTTGAATAGGCGTGTGAAGCGATCCGGTATTAAAAAGGGGATACGACGTATCCCCTTTTTATGTCATTGAGCAAAGTCTGCTCCGGGTAGAAGCACTCAGGCTTCCAGACGACCCAGAATCAGGAACTCCATCAACGCTTTCTGTACGTGCAAGCGGTTCTCGGCTTCGTCCCAGACCACGCTTTGTGGGCCGTCAATGACTTCGCCGGTTACTTCCTCGCCACGGTGAGCGGGCAGGCAGTGCATGAAGATGGCTTCTGGGTCGGCCACATCCATCATTTCCTGATCCACACACCAGTCAGCAAAGGCTTTGCGACGCTCTTCGTTTTCGTCTTCGTAACCCATGCTGGTCCACACGTCGGTGGTGACCAGGTGCGCGCCCTTGCAGGCTTCCAGTGGGTCGTCGAATTCACGCAGAATGCTGGAATCCGGGTTGCCGGTGCGATCGGATTCCAGGTGGTAGCCGTTAGGGGCCGACACATGCAGGGTGAAGCCCAGGATTTCCGCCGCTTGCAGCCAGGTGTAGGCCATATTGTTGGCGTCACCAATCCAGGCCACGGTCTTGCCCTTGATATCGCCACGGTGTTCGATAAAGGTGAAGATGTCGGCCAGAATCTGGCAAGGATGAAATTCGTTGGTCAGGCCATTGATGACCGGCACACGCGAGTGGGAGGCAAAGCGCTCCAGACGGGTTTGCTCGAAGGTACGAATCATGACGATATCGACCATGCGTGAAACCACGCGGGCGGTATCTTCGATAGGTTCGGAGCGGCCCAGCTGCGAGTCGGTGGTGGTCAGGTGAATGACCGAACCGCCCAACTGATACATACCGGCTTCAAACGAAACACGGGTACGGGTGCTGGCTTTTTCAAAAACCATCGCCAAGGTGCGGTCGTGCAATGTGTGGTGCGGCTGATAGCGTTTGAACTTGTCTTTGATCAGGCGTGCGCGTTCCAGCACATATAAAATTTCGTCGTGAGAAAAGTCGCGAAATTGCAGAAAGTGCCGAAGCGGTCCTGCTTGCACGATGACATCCATAAAAAAATCCTGCGGATAAAGAAAGCCATCTTAACCTGTCCGGCTATTAAGAGCAAAGCCGGTCTGTGGCGGGGAAGGGGAAACCGTTTGGTTTTGGAATAAAGCGAGAGGGCAAAGTAATGATTAGCAATAAATTGTCAAGCGGCTAATTTATTGAATCCCGGGCTTTGCGTGGCCGCGATCGGATACAATGCGTGGCGAGAAAGGAAAAGGTGCAGCATACCTGAACTGCACGATGAGCGATTAATTGTTATGACAGAGCCAGTGAAGCAACTTGTAATCCATGGTGTGACCCGGCAGGATCAGCGCTTTCGTCCCAGTGATTGGGCAGAACGCTTGGCCGGTGTAATGTCCCAGTTTCGTCCCGCTGGGGCGATGGGTGGTCATCTGACCTATTCGCCCTATGTGGTGCCGCGATTGATTGACGGCGTGCGATGTGTAGTGGTGGATGCTCGCCTGCGAGAGCTTGAACCTTTGGCCTGGAAATTCGTCTGTGGCTTTGCCGATGATAATAATTTAAAAACCAGCGGCATTGACCCCGACAATATGGACCCTGTCGATTCCTGATTCAGACAGCGCATTCAATAAGTCGCCACCGCGAAAACGGTAGGCGACTTGTTTTTTATACGGTAAGCGGCGTGAGCACTTTGCCGGTTTTTTGATACTGCAATACATTTTCCAGCGTCAGCGAGAGCATGGCTTCGCGTGTCTCGTGCGTTGCACTGGCCGTGTGCGGTGCCAGAACGACCTGGTTCAGATCGCGCAAGGCCTGGGGCACCTGGGGTTCATTCTCGAACACATCCAGCCCGGCAGAGCCCAGTCGTCCTTCCTGCAGGGCGGCAATCAGTGCGCTTTCATCGACCACGCTGCCGCGGGCAATATTGACCAGAATCCCTTTGGGACCCAAGGCGTTCAGCACGTCTATATTGATCAGCCCCCGTGTCTCATCGCCACCGACGGCAGCAATCACCATGATGTCTGCCCAATGGGCCAGTTCGATCAGGGAAGGCTCGTAGTGCCAGGGCACATCGTGACGTGGACGGCGGTTGTGATAGCGCAGTTCCATATCAAAGCCACTGGCGCGGCGGGCAATGGTCTGGCCAATGCGTCCCAAGCCCACAATGCCCAGCTTCTTGCCGCTGACCCGCGTCCCCAGCCCGAAACCATTGGGTCTGTCCCACAGACCGGCGCGCACGTAGCGATCCGATTCCGTCACACGGCGAGCCGCATCCAGCATCAAGGCCCAGGCCATATCGGCCACGCAATCGTTCAGAACATCAGGAGTGGTACTGACCTGAATACCGCGCTTTTTGGCGGCCTGTACGTCGATGGAGTCGTAGCCTACCCCTACGCTGCAAATCGCTTTCAAAGCGGGCAGGCGGTCCATCAAGGAAGCGGGGGTAGCAGTGACAGCGCTGGTCAGGAGTACCTGTACGCGTTCGATCTGCTGGGCAGAGAGCTGGTTCAGGTCCTGGAGGACAATGCGCTCGAAATGACGGTCGATTTCGTCAAAAGAAGGGTGCTGGGCCAAAGATGCCAGTTGCAGCACGATGGGACGTGTCATGGGGACTCGCTAATGAAAAAGCAAATCCATAACTTAGCATGATTGGCCTGCATGTTCAGGCAATGGTTTTGTGGCTAATAAAAAAGGGGTGCTAAGCACCCCCTTTCTAACTGGTTTTTAGGCCAGAGCCGATTAAACCATTAAAAATCTTCAGCAATCAGGCCAGGGCCTTGATAGCAGCAGACAGGCGGCTCTTGTGGCGGGCAGCCTTGTTCTTGTGAATGATGTTCTTGTCGGCAACGCGATCAATGATGCTGGTCGCTTTGCGGAATACTTCGTTAGCAGCGGTTTTGTCACCGGCTTCGATAGCCTGGCGAACGCGCTTGATAGCGGTACGCAGCATGGAACGGATGCTGGCGTTGTGTTTGTTGCGAGCCACTGCTTGGCGGGCGCGCTTGCGTGCTTGTGCGGAATTAGCCATTTTTAATAAAGCCTAAGTTTTAAAGTTTAATCGGCAAAGACAATTATTCTAGGATACTAAGCCCGCTTTGTAAAGTAAGAGGGGCGAATGCCTACGATAAACAACATGCCGAAATAGGAAATGCCGCTGGCAAGCAACACGCCGCCCAGATACAGCACACGCAGCAGGGGCGTGGCTCCCAGGCTGATCCAGTCGATATAACGGTCAGCCAGCAAGAGGACGGTGGCCAGAGCAGCCAGGGCGGGAATAATCTTCAGGAAAAAACGTAACCAGTCATGATTGGGCTGGTAAATCCCGCGCTTTCGCAGCATGACCAGCAAGGTCAGCGCATTGACGGTGGCACCCAGGCCAATCGACAAGGCCAGCCCTGCATGGGCAAAGGTAGGCACCAGTACCAGGTTAAAGAGCTGGGTAATGATCAGGACGGCAATGGCGATGCGTACGGGAGTGCGGATATCCTGGCGGGCGTAAAAGCCGGGGGCCAGAATCTTGATGGCCAGCAGGCCCACCAGGCCAACCGAATAGGCACCGACTGCCAATTTGGTCTGGGCAACATCAGCGGCAGCAAACGCACCGTAGTGAAACAGGGTGGCGACCAGGCCGTCGGACAGTAAGGCCATGCCCAGGGCGGCAGGCAGGCCCAGCAGCAGGACCAGGCGCAGGCCCCAGTCCAGCAAGCCGCTGTAGTTCTTGTCGTCCTTGCCGGCATGGGCGGCCGACAGCTTGGGCAGCAAGACCGTGCCCAGTGCCACACCTAGCAGGGCAGTGGGGAACTCCATCAGACGGTCGGCAAAGGACAGCCAGGTCACGCTGCCGGACTGCAGCCAAGTGGCGATATTGGTATTGATCAGCAGGGAAATCTGCGCAACAGAAACGCCCAGAATGGCGGGCAGCATCTGTTTAAGAATGCGCTGCACGATAGGGTCGCGGCGCGCTTCACCCAGTCGTAGCGAGAATCGTGGCAACAGGCCCAGACGGGCCAATGCGCTCCATTGCACCAGCAATTGGGCCAGACCGCCCACCATCACCCCAACGGCCAGGGCGTAAATGGGTGTTTCCATATGCTGGGCCAGAAACAGGCTGGCGCCAATCATGGACAGATTCAGCAGGATAGGAGTGAAAGCCGGAACCGCAAAGCGGCTCCAGGTGTTCAGTACCGCAGAGGCAAAAGCCACCAGCGACATGCAGATGATGTAGGGGAACATCATGCGCGTCATGGTGATGGCGGCACCAAATTCGGTTTGTCGCTCGGGGGCGGTCAGGCCACTGGCCATGGCACTGACGACCCAGGGGGCCGCAACAATGCCAATGGCAGTGACCAGCATGACAGCAAAGGTCAGCAGCAGGGCGACGCGGTCCAGCAATTGCTGGACCTTGTCCTGCTCGTGCTCCTTGCGCACCTGCCCCAGGATGGGGACAAAGGCTTGTGAAAACGCTCCTTCTGCAAACAGGCGTCGCAGCAGATTGGGAATGCGAAATGCCACCCAGAAAGCGTCGGTGAGCGGGCCCGCCCCAAAGGCGCGGGCAATCAGAATATCGCGTGCCAGTCCGGTGATACGAGACAGCAGCGTCAGGCCACTAATTGTGGCCGCTGAGCGAAACAAACCCATTGGAGCCGATACAGAAAGTTATTTTGGTGCCATACGAATAGCGCCATCCAGACGGATGGTTTCGCCATTGAGCATTTCATTAGTGATGATGCTCTGCACCAGTTGGGAGAAATCTTCAGGGCGACCCAGGCGCGATGGGAAAGGAATGCTGGCCGCCAGGGAGTCCTGAACTTCCTGAGGCATGGCAAACATCATGGGGGTGCCGAAGATGCCGGGAGCAATCGTCATGACACGGATGCCGGTCTGGGCCAGATCGCGGGCCAGAGGCAGGGTCAAACCGACCACACCGGCTTTGGAAGCACCGTAAGCGGCTTGGCCAATCTGGCCATCATAGGCGGCTACCGAAGCGGTGTTGATCAGCACGCCACGCTCGCCCGAGGCTTCTGGGGTATTGCTGCCCATGGCCGCGGCCGCCAGACGACACATATTAAAGGTGCCGACCAGGTTGATCATGACAGTTTTCTGGAACAGGTCCAGCGTGTGCGGGCCATTGCGTCCTACCGTGCGCGAGGCAGGAGCCACGCCGGCACAGTTGATCAGTCCGAACAGGGGGCGGGCGCTGTCCTGGCAAGCCAGATCCACGACGGCCTGGGCATCTTGCTCGGAAGTAACATCACAGTGCTGATAAAGTTGGCCCAGCTCTTTGGCCAGAGCCTCACCGGCCTCGTCCTGAATATCGGCGATCACCACGCGGGCGCCATTTTCAACCAGCATACGTACGGTGCCTGCGCCCAGACCCGATGCGCCGCCGGTGACAATAAAAGTCTTGTTATTGATTTGCATGAGCTTGTCTCCCTTGGATAATAAACAACCGGCCCTTTTGGGGCCGGCTGAATCTTGACTTACTTAGCTTGCCAGGGCGTCCACAATGCGCTGGCGGATCTCATCGACGCTGCCCACGCCGGAAATCTTGCGATAGGCCGGAGCTTCTGGGTCGCCGGTGGCTGACCATTGCGAGTAGTAATCGACCAGAGGGCGGGTCTGCTCGCGATAGACAGACAAGCGGTGGCGTACGGTTTCCTCGCGGTCATCGTCGCGCTGGAGCAAGGGTTCGCCCGTCACATCGTCCACACCCGGGGTTTTGGGTGGATTGAAGGTGACGTGGTAGCTACGACCGCTGGCAGCGTGGATACGGCGGCCGCTCATGCGTTCGATGATGCTTTCTTCCGGTACGTCGATTTCGATCACGAAGTCCAGTTTGACCTGGGCATCCTTCAAGGCATCAGCCTGGGGAATCGTGCGTGGGAAACCGTCGAACAGGTAGCCGGGCTCACAGTCGGCTGCTTGCAGGCGATCGCGTACCAGGCCGATGATCAGGTCATCCGAAACCAGGCCGCCGGCGTCCATGATTTTTTTGGCTTCTACACCCAGCGGGGTTTGGGCTTTGACAGCGGCACGCAACATATCGCCCGTGGAAATTTGTGGAATACCAAATTTCTCGGTGATGAAAGCAGCTTGAGTGCCTTTGCCGGCACCAGGGGGCCCGAGCAGTATGAGTCGCATGAATTCCTCCAGGAAATGCGTCGATCCGATTCTCGCTTCAGTATGATGCGTTGCAGCATATTTAGCGCATTTTTTATTCGGATAGAGCAGAAAAAAGATCTTTTATAACCGATTTGCGAAGTGAGCGCGTACTCTTTCCAGGTCTTGTTCGGTGTCTACCCCGGCAGCAGGAATCTCCTGGAGGCGGTGAACCATAATCTGGAAGCCGTTTTCCATGGCTCGCAGTTGCTCTAGAGACTCGAAGTGTTCCAGTGGCCCACGAGGTAGCTGGGCGTACTGCTGCAGGAAGCGATTTCGGTAGGCATAAAGGCCAATATGGTGCAATGCGGGAAGCCCGTCGGCCAGTACCTGTTCGCCACCGGCCAGCGCGTCGCGGGCCCAGGGCATGGGAGCGCGGGAAAAGTACAGGGCGCGGCCTTGCAGGTCGCAAACCACTTTGACGGCATTGGGGTTAAAGAGTGTCTCGGCGTTCTTGATGGGCGCGGCCAGCGTGGCAATGTCGGCCTGTTCGCTGCGCGCCAGCAGCTCGGCGGCGGCATTGATGTGTTCGGGCTGAATCAGGGGTTCGTCACCTTGCACATTGACCACGATCTCGTCCTCGGACAGCTCCAGCAGGCGAGCGGCCTGGGCCAGACGGTCGGTGCCGGTCGGGTGTTCTGCATCGGTCAGCAAGGCATTGAAACCATGTGCCTGGACAGCCTCCAGCACTTGCGGTGAGTCCGTCGCCACCCAGACCTGACGCGCCCCGCTTTGCGCGGCTTGTTGAGCGCAACGCACGATCATGGGTTGGCCAGCAATGTCGGCCAGCGGTTTGTTGGGCAGACGGGTGGAACCCAGGCGGGCAGGGATGATGACGGAAAAAGTCATATCAATTGCTGGAAGGTTCCTGCGCGTCCAGTTGACGTGCTTCGTTGATCAGCATGGTAGGGATGCCGTCCACAATGGGGAAGGCCAGTTTGTCGGCCTTGCAGACCAATTCTTGCTGTTCGCGGTCGTGGCGCAGCGGGCCTTTGCACAAGGGGCAGACCAGCACTTCGAGTAGGCGAGCTTCCATTATTGAACTCCGGGTAATGTGGGTAAGGTTGAGCGCCGTTCGCGCAGCAGGCTATCCAGTTCAGCAATCCAGTCCGGGCGTGAAAACACGGGCTGGACATCCACAACCCACAGGCGTGGGTCGTTCAGGTGCTGGCATTTTACGGCGTCTTTACGGGTAATGAGTACCGGCCCCTCATGCAGGACCTGAAAGTCCTGAGCTTGCAAGGCGGCATGGTCGGGCAGGGGGAAAGTCTGGCTCAGATGCAGACCACAAGCGCGCAGCATCGTGAAAAAACGGGCGGGCTGGCCAATGGCGGCCAGCGCCTGCAGTTCTTGCTGGCCGTATTCCTGATACCAGTCCGACCAGCTCAGGCGACGGCCCGAACTCAGGTGCTCCAGCTGATAAGGACGCAGGCTCATGCTCAGGGCGCGGCCAGGCTCGGCGGGTTGAGGGGTGGAAGGCGGCGTTTGGTCGGCCACAATCTGGCTGATCAGCCAGTCCACGCGACGCAGGCGTTCTGGGCTTTCACGCAATGGTCCCGCTGGCAGCAGCAAGCCATTTCCTACACCGCGAGCATCCTGTACCACGACTTCCATATCGCGTTGCAAGGCCAGATGTTGAAGGCCGTCATCCGAAATAATCAGGTCGACTGCCGGATATTTCTCGAGCAAAGCCTGGGCCGCCAGCGCACGGCGAGGGTGAACGGCGATGGGGGCCCGGGTTTGGGCGGCAATCAGGGCGGGTTCATCGCCAAATTGTTCGGCGGCTAATTGGCCCTGGCCTACGCGCGGGCTGGGGCCGATCTCTACCCCGTAACCTCGGCTGACAATGCCGGGTGTCCATCCCAGGGCGCGCAATTGCTCGGTCAGAGCCAGGACGACGGGGGTTTTGCCTGCGCCACCCACGATGATATTGCCCACCACGATCACCGGCACCGGGCTGCGGTAGGATGCGGCGGGATCTTGCTCGTAGCGTTGCTGCTTGCGCTGTACGAAGAGCGCAGCCAGCGCTGAAAGCGGGCGCATCACAAGGCTGAACCAGCCTTTTTTCTGCCACTGCTGGTGAAGCCAATGAGTCAGGCGGACGCGCGCACTCATGGGGCCTGGGTCGCAAAGTGAATGCGATGAATGCCAACCTGACGGGCGGCCTCCATAGCCTGGACCACCGCAAAGTGGGGGGCTTGGGCATCGGCCAGAATCAGCAGGCTGCTGTTTTCGTCAGTCTTTTCGCTCGACAAGGCGTGGCTAAGGGGAGAACCACTGCTGGCATCCAGCCACATGCCGTTCAAGGCGTAGCGCCCGTCCTGGCTGATGGCCAAAAGCAGTTCCGTGGTCTGGGCGGCCTGGGCCTGAGCCTGGGGCAAGGAAACATCCAACTGGCGATAGCGCACGAAGGTGCTGCTGGCAGCCAGGAAAATCAGCACCACCAGCAAAACATCAATCAAGGGCACCAGATTCAGTTCCAGCGTGTCCTGGTCTTGGGCTCGGCGAAAGCGCATTAGACGGCCCTCTGCGCCAACAGACGATCCAGCGCACCCGCTTCCGTTTCCAGGCAGTGCAGCAGGTAGTCTGCACGGCTGCGAAAGTAGCGGTGAAAGATCATGGCCGGGACAGCAATCAGAATCCCCAGGGCGGTGTTGTACAGGGCCACGGAAATGCCACGGGCAATCAGGCTGGGGTCGCCACCGGCGGGGTCGTAGGCAGCAAAGATGTCGATCATGCCAATAACCGTACCAAACAGGCCCAGCAAAGGGGCTATCACGGCAATGGTGCCCAGTGCCGGAATGTACTTGTTCAATTGGTAGCTGATGTCTTTGCCTTCTGCTTCGACCGCGGACTCACGTACGGCGGAAGCTTGGTGGCGGTTTTTCAGTACGGTAGCTAATACTCGACCCAAAGGGGAGTTATCGTACAGGCGGGGCAGGGACTCGTCCTGAATCCGGTTCTGGGCCGTCAGCTCGCTGATCTGGCGTGCCAGTCCGGCCGGTAGAATTCGTTTGCTGCGCAGAGCCAAAAGACGCTCCAGGATCAAACCCAGGGCAAGAATGGAGCAGGCCAGCAGGAACCAGACAGGCCAGCCAGCGGCATGGATCAAAGTAAGCACGAGTCTATTATCCGGTCACGAAATAAATCAGCGCTTATTGTAGAGCCCCTGTCCGCATTGCGGGAATGTTCCGGCGCGAGCGCGGTACACTTTACGGTCTTTTCCCACAAAGCACGGCCAAACCCCTGATGTATTTGAAGTAATAGGTGTAGTGCTAAAACTATCCACAAAAACTGTGGATAATTCTGTGTATAAAACATCCCATAGTGGCTCGGGCGGTGGTTTAGAGGTTCTCTGGCTAATTTTCGACCATCTTGGTGTTTTTATAAATAGTCTTTAATTTCAATGGCTTATCCGGTTTCGGTAAAGTGCTGCATCAGGTGTTCAACGGAAGCCATTGTCTTGGCGTCTATTTGACAAAAGCATGACAGTTGTGGATACGGAGCGGTGGAAAACTAGTTCGGGGCGAGTAAAAAACAAAGAATATGATGCATTATCAAGAATCTAGAGCACCTGCGGTATGGACCGTGGCACAGTTGAATCGCCGTGTCAGCCAGTTGCTGGACGAGCACATGCCCGTCGTTTGGGTTAGCGGTGAAGTGTCCAACTTTACCCAGGCCGCTTCCGGGCATTGGTACTTTTCCATCAAGGATGACAAGGCGGCTGTTCGTGCCGTGATGTTTCGGGGGCGAGCCCAGGCCGTGGGATTTGTGCCGCGTGCGGGCGAGCGCTTCGAGTTTCGTTGCTCGGTTACCTTGTACGAGGCACGCGGAGACTTCCAGGTTCAGGTGGAAGGCATGCGCCGCGCCGGGCTGGGGGATTTGCACGAAGCGTTTCTGCGTCTGAAGGGGCAGTTGCAAAGCGAAGGCCTGTTCGAGCCGGAACGCAAGCGTCCTATTGCCACCTTGCCGCGCAGCATAGGTATTATCACTTCCCTGGCAGCCGCGGCCTTGCGGGATGTCCTGACTGCGATGGAGCGTCGTGCTCCGCACGTGCGCATCATTATTTATCCTGCTCCGGTCCAAGGAGCAGAAGCACCGCCGCGATTGCGGCAAGCTCTGGAAACCGCGATTGAGCGGGCCGAGGTTGATACGCTCTTGCTGGTACGTGGGGGCGGTAGCCTGGAAGATCTCTGGGCTTTTAACGACGAAGGTCTGGCGCGTCTGATCGCGGCCAGTCCTATCCCTATTATTAGTGGGGTGGGGCACGAGACAGACTTCACCATTGCTGATTTTGTAGCTGACTTGCGCGCACCCACGCCAACCGCCGCCGCCGAACTGGCCTGTCTGGGGCGCGATCAGTTACTGGAACAGGTGTTTGCGCGCATGGGCGCGCTGAGCCACGGTGTGCAGCGTCATCTGGATCGGGCCTCTCTGCGTCTGGATCGGGCGGTAGCCAAATTGGTCTCTCCGCATCAACGCCTGGCCCAGCAGCAGCAACGTCTGGATCATCTGACCCAAAGGCTGCAACGTGTGGCTCGCAGCGTCCCCGATACTGCTGCGTTGCGCCTGACTACCTTGAGGGCGCGTTTGGAGCGCAGCATTCCTCAGCTGACGTCAAGACAGCAAAATCTGAATATGCTTTTCCAACGGCTGGAAAAAGGTCTGGATCATGCGCTGGTTTTGCGTCGCCAGCGCCTGGCCGCGGCCCAGCAAACGCTGCAAGCCTTGTCCCCGCGCCTTATCATCAATCGTGGATATGCCATAGTCAGGGATAGCGAGGGGAAAGTTGTAAAAAATGCGTTAGACTTAAAGATTGGTGAACGACTCGATGTCGAGTTGAGTCGCGGTCATGTGTCGGTGGATGTGGTGCGCACGCACGATCTGCTCTAGGCTGCGTCGTCCTTGTTGGATACCAAACACGGTTTTTTTTTAGAAGGAATTGAAATGGCATTCACTCTTCCAGCTCTTCCATACGAACTCAACGCCCTTGAGCCACATATCTCCAAGGAAACTTTGGAGTTTCACTACGGTAAGCATCACCAGGCTTACGTCACCAACCTGAACAATCTGGTTGCTGGCACCGAATTTGAAAACGCTTCCCTGGAAGATGTGGTCAAGAAATCCTCCGGTGGCGTGTTCAACAACGCTGCTCAGGTTTGGAACCACACTTTCTACTGGAACAGCCTGTCCCCTAACGGCGGCGGCGCTCCTACCGGCAAAGTGGCTGATGCCATCAACGCCAAATGGGGCAGCTTTGACGCCTTCAAAGAAGCCTTCACCAAGTCTGCCGTTGGCAACTTCGGTTCGGGCTGGACCTGGTTGGTCAAGAAGGCCGACGGTTCCCTGGACATCGTCAACACCAGCAACGCTGGCACGACGCTGACTTCCGACGACGTCGCCCTGATCACCTGTGATGTGTGGGAACACGCCTACTACATCGACTACCGCAATGCCCGTCCCAAGTACCTGGAAATTTTCTGGAACCTGGTGAACTGGGACTTTGCAGCCAAGAACCTGGGTTAATCATCCTGGTTGAGGGTAGCGCTCATTGGAGAGCTACCCGGCAATAAAAAAACCGCCATGCGCATGCTGGCGGTTTTTTTATGGCGTCAATGAAAACAAGCCATAGGGCGTGTGCTGCCGTGCCTTGTTTTTGAAGACCTTACATCTGGGATTGCTGGTAGTTTTCCAGGCCCACTTTTTCGATCAGGCCCAATTGCTTCTCCAGCCAGTAGGTGTGGTCTTCTTCCGTGTCGCGCAACTGGGCCAGAATGATGTCGCGTGTCACGAAATCGCTGGCGGATTCTGCCAGTGCTATGCCTTTTTGCAGAGCAGCGCGAACTTCATATTCCAGTTCCAGATCCTTGCGCAACATGCCGACCACGTCCTTGCCGGGTTCAAACGCATTGGGGCGCATGTCGGGAATACCGTCGAGCATCAGGATGCGGCGTATCAGGGCGTCAGCGTGCTGTGTTTCTTCTTCCATTTCGTGGTTCATGCGCTCGTAAAGCTGCGTGAAACCCAGATGCTCGTAAAAGCGGGAATGGATAAAGTACTGGTCGCGCGCTGCGAGTTCGCCGCGCAGCAGTTGATTCAGATAGTCGAGGACTTCGGGCTTGCCTTGCATGATGATGAGCCTGTAGAGGATGCCAACGGGGGAAGTATGCCATGAGCAGGCCATGAGGGTGCTTGATCTGTGGCACCAAATGGCTAACACGCTATTCAGTTTGGCGGCTGCAATGGCAAGATCGCGGCTTGTCTTCCAATCGTGCCGGGATGCAGCTTCAGTGTTTACCGATCTCAGCCGGGTCAAGAGCTTCACGCGGCCGTTGGCGTTTTCCGAAACTGGAGCTTTTTGCTCCTTTAGTCGAGGTCTGCTATGTCTGCTGCTTTGCGTGTTCGTCCTGCCTTGTTGGGCCTGGTGGGCAGTGTCTTGGTTTTGTCGACGGGTCAGTTGAGCGCTCAGCCTTCTACACATTTGGAAGTCAAGGAAAGTCACTCTTCCGTCAAGCGGGTGGCTGGTTACCTGGACCAAACTGAACTGCCTGATAGTGTGATGCTCCTCGATCCGCCGCCGGCTGCAGATAGTGCGGCCTTTGCCCGGGATGAAGAAGCGCGTCGGGCTGCCGGGCAGCTAAAAGGGTCAGCTCGCTGGGCACTGGCTAAACAAGATGCAGACTTGGTATTTCCACGGCCCGCTCAGAATTATTCGTGCGCATTGGGAGTTCAAATCGACCAAGAGAGCACGCCGGTTATTTATCAGATGATGCGTCGCTTGTTGCCTGATGCGGGTCTATCCACTTACGGAGCCAAAAACAAGTATCAGCGGGTGCGTCCTTTCGATCTTCATAATGAAGATACATGCACGCCAGCGGATGAGGAGTTTTTGCGCAATGATGGTTCCTATCCCTCGGGCCATGCGGCTGCTGGCTGGGCATGGGCACTAGTGTTGGCGCAGATCAGCCCCGAACGAAGTAATGAGTTGCTGGCTCGTGGCCTGTCTTTCGGTCAAAGCCGTGTCATTTGCAATGTACATTGGCAAAGTGATGTGGAGGCGGGGCGTGTGATAGGCGCCGCCGCGGTGGCTCGTGTGCAGAGTGAGGAGGCCTTCCAGGCTGACATCCTGGCCGCCCGACTAGAATTGGCACAAGCGAAAGTTGCTTCAAGTGGTCAAGCGCTTAATTGCGCCGAACCGTTCTAGCGCTGCTTTGAGTGGGTAGTTCGGCTGGCGATTGTAAAAACGAGCGTCCTCATATTGGTTTGAGTGCAGGAAAGAGGGCTTCCGTCTGCTTTCCTGTGCGAGGGCGCCTTGTTTTCTTAATGCCGTGATTACCTGGCGTTGCGGGTATGAGAATTGAATAAGCTTTTCCTGCTGCGGATTCGGCTTGTCACTGTACAAGGCGCTTTGGCGCATAGACCGCCGGATCGTTCGGGACTGGATGCGCTAAAATGACCGCACTGCGGACATGCTGAATCACCAGAAAAAACCCGGCTGTACTCAAGCGCTACTATCAAAACAGTAGATTTCGAGCGCTCTTCATAGTGCTCTCGCGTGATTTTATTCAAGATATCAGGGTGAATTTCATGAGTCAGGACGCCTTTATTTGTGACGCAATTCGTACGCCTTTCGGACGTTATGGCGGTTCGCTGTCCGCTGTGAGGGCGGATGACCTGGGTGCGGTGCCTATTGCTGCGCTGATGAAGCGCAACCCCCAAGTCGATTGGAGCAAGCTGGATGATGTGATGTACGGCTGCGCCAACCAGGCGGGTGAAGACAACCGCAACGTGGCACGGATGTCCGCTCTGCTAGCCGGTTTGCCCGTGGACGTGCCTGGCGTGACCTTGAACCGTTTGTGCGGTTCGGGCCTGGACGCGATTGGTTCGGCTGCTCGCGCCATTCGCGCTGGCGATGCCTCCTTCATCCTGGCCGGTGGTGTGGAAAGCATGAGCCGCGCTCCCTTCGTCATGGGCAAGGCTGAAACGGCGTTCTCCCGCAGCGCGGGTATTTATGACACCACGATTGGCTGGCGCTTCATCAACAAAGCCATGAAAGAGCAGTACGGTGTGGACTCCATGCCCGAAACGGCTGAAAACGTGGCTCAGCAGTTCAATGTGTCCCGCGAAGACCAGGACGTGTTTGCCCTGAATAGCCAGCTGCGTGCGGCCGCTGCCCAGGAAGCCGGCATTCTGGCTGAAGAAATTACCCCTGTGATCATTCCCCAGCGCAAGGGCGACCCCATTGTGGTGGATAAGGACGAGCACCCACGTGCCACGACTCTGGAGTCCCTGACTCGCTTGAAGCCTGTCGTGCGTGCCGATGGCACCGTGACCGCGGGCAATGCCTCGGGTGTGAACGATGGTGCTTGCGCGCTGCTGGTTGCCAACAAGGCAACCGTCGAAGCCCAAGGCCTGACTCCGCGCGCTCGTGTGGTGGCCATGGCGTTTGCTGGTGTGGAGCCACGCATCATGGGTATTGGCCCGGCACCTGCCAGCCAGAAGGTGCTGGCTTTGGCGGGTCTGACTCTGGATCAAATGGATGTGATCGAGCTGAACGAGGCCTTTGCCGCTCAAGGTCTGGCGGTGACTCGCATGCTGGGTCTGGCTGATAACGATCCTCGCGTGAACCCGAACGGGGGCGCGATTGCGCTGGGTCACCCTCTGGGTGCCAGTGGTGCGCGTCTGGCGATTGCGGCTATCAACCAATTGCATCGCACAGGCGGACGCTACGCCCTGTGCACCATGTGTATTGGTGTCGGCCAGGGCGTGGCTTTGATTCTTGAGCGCGTCTAACTAAGGTTGCAGGGCAGGCAGGCCGGTGATTGTCTCACCGGCCTTTTTGTCTGCTTGCTTGAACCAGCCTTGTTCCATCTCCAAGGCATAGCGCACAGGTCGCACCGGGCAGTGGGATTGAAGATCAAAGGGTTGCATGGCCTCGATATTGGTGATCGTGCCTTCTTCAGTAATGAAGGCGATATCCAGCGGCAGAGGCGTATTCTTCATCCAGAAGCAAGGCATTCCGCTTTGCTCGAATACGAATAACATGCCGTGATCGGGGGCCAGGCTTTCTCGATGCATCAAACCTTGTGCACGAGTCTCGTCGCGATCGGCCACTTCCGCCTGGATTTGTTTGGAACCCAGGGATAGTGTCAGGGTGGGAAGAGTCTCATTCGCCTGGACCGGGGCGCTAATACAAAGCGCTGCCAGAAGACAGGCAAAAAAAACAGGGCGCGCAGGCCCCGTAGTCGTAGTGCGATACTGCATGTGTGTTGCGAACCTGCTTTTGTTAGAATCGAGAGCGCAAGAGATCTTAAGGCGAAGTAATATTAAGTGCCTGCTTGCCTTTGGGGCCTTGGGCGACTTCATACAGAACTTTCTGGCCTTCTTTCAAAGTCTTGAACCCGTTCATCTGAATGGATGAAAAATGAGCGAAGAGATCTTCGCCGCCGTTATCGGGTGTAATAAACCCAAAGCCTTTGGCATCATTGAACCACTTAACGGTCCCGGATAGTTTTTGATTGTCTCCAGTGCCTGCGGTGGTGGTAGTTTCCGACATGCTTGCTGCCTCTCAACTTAGTGTATGGTTGATACTTTTTTCGGCCCCTCCCTGGGCCTGTGATCGCGGCACCTCACTTTTTATTGTGAAGTTGACACGATCAGTCGGATGATGCTGAATTTTGTTCCCCCCAGTCAACCTATGGAAAGCACCTAGTTCTGTATTATGGCCATTGAGATCGATAAGCAAGGCGCCACAACGGTAGAGCGCCAATCCGCGCGGCTTGCCCCACCACCCATGTATCAGGTCATCTTGCTCAACGATGACTACACACCCATGGAGTTCGTGGTGAATATACTGGAGCGGGTATTTGCCAAGACCCCGGAGCAGGCCGAACAGCTTATGCTTAAAGTACATTACGAGGGTCGGGCGGTCTGTGGTGTGTATCCACGCGACATTGCCGCCACCAAGGTGGAAATTGTGCGACAACTGGCGCAGTCGCAACAGCACCCTTTGCAGTGTGTGATGGAGCCGGTGCCTGATGCTTGACCATTTAATGGTTTACCGTATTGTTCAGATCAGGCAAATTAGTCATAGAATAGCTTTAACCCCTAGTTTTACTCTTGCCGTGTAGGAGGAAGCATGATCTCCGAAGAACTTGAAGTCAGTCTACACATGGCCTTTGTCGAGGCTCGTGCCGCGCGCCATGAATTCATCACGGTAGAGCATCTGCTGTTGTCCCTGCTCGATAACGCCTCCACGCTGGAAGTGTTGAAAGCATGTGCTGCCGATATTGATGCACTGCGCCAGAATCTGCGTAAATTCATTAACGAAAATACGCCCACTTTCCCTGGTGAAGGCGAGGTCGATACCCAACCCACGCTGGGCTTTCAGCGTGTGATACAGCGTGCCATCATGCACGTATCGTCCAGCAACTCCGGTAAAAATGTGGTTTCCGGTGCCAATGTGCTGGTGGCGATGTACGGGGAAAAAGACTCGCATGCGGTGTATTACCTGCAGCAACAAGGTGTCTCGCGCCTGGATGTCGTCAATTTCCTCTCGCACGGTATCACCAAGGCCAATCCGGAACCTGCTGCCCCCGAGCCCCCCAAGGCCGCCGCTGCTGCGGAAGCCGACACGCGCTCGGACGCCCAGAAGTCCCCACTGGATCTGTACGCTATAGACCTGAATACCGAAGCCAGCCTGGGTCGCATTGATCCCTTGATTGGCCGTGAAAAGGAAGTGGAGCGTGTCATCCAGGTGCTGTGCCGCCGCCGCAAGAACAACCCCTTGCTGGTCGGGGAGGCTGGCGTGGGTAAAACCGCGATTGCCGAAGGCTTGGCGCTGCGCATTCAGCGTGGTGACGTCCCGGATATTCTTAGCGAAGCGCGTGTTTACGCGCTGGATATGGGTGCCTTGCTGGCCGGTACCAAATATCGGGGCGACTTCGAGCAACGCCTGAAGGCGGTGCTCAAGCAGCTCAAGGAAACGGCACAGTCCATTTTGTTTATCGACGAAATCCACACACTGATCGGAGCCGGCTCGGCTTCGGGTGGTACGCTGGATGCGTCCAACCTGCTCAAACCTGCGCTGTCCTCCGGTCAGCTCAAGTGTCTGGGTGCGACCACCTACTCGGAATACCGCGGAATTTTCGAAAAAGACCACGCCTTGTCGCGTCGCTTTCAGAAAATTGATGTGGCTGAGCCGACAGTGGAGCAGACCATCCAGATTCTGCGTGGTTTGAAGTCCAATTTTGAAGAGCACCACGGTGTACGTTACTCGGCGGCGGCCCTGACGGCGGCAGCGGAGTTGTCCGCCCGTTATATCAACGACCGCTTTTTGCCGGACAAGGCCATCGACGTGATCGACGAGGCTGGTGCAGCGCAGCGCTTGCTGCCACGTTCCAAGCAGAAAAAGGTTATCGGCAAGGCCGACATCCAGGCAACGGTTTCGCGTATTGCACGCATTCCGCCCCAGACGGTCTCCAGTGATGATCGCAACAAGCTGGCAACCCTGGCCCGCGATCTGAAATCGGTGGTGTTTGGTCAGGATGTAGCCATTGACGCCTTGGCGGCTGCCATCAAGATGGCGCGCTCTGGCCTGGGTCTGCCTGACAAGCCTATTGGTTCCTTCCTGTTCTCCGGCCCGACCGGCGTGGGTAAAACCGAAGTGGCGCGTCAGTTGGCCTTTGTGCTGGGCGTAGAGCTGCTGCGCTTTGACATGTCCGAATACATGGAGCGTCACACCGTGTCGCGCCTGATCGGTGCTCCTCCTGGTTACGTCGGTTTTGATCAGGGTGGTTTGCTGACCGAAGCCGTTACCAAACAGCCGCACTGCGTGCTGCTGCTGGACGAAATCGAGAAAGCGCACCCGGACGTCTACAACATCCTGCTGCAGGTGATGGATCACGGCACGCTGACGGATAACAACGGTCGCAAGGCTGATTTCCGCAACGTCATCCTGATCATGACCACCAACGCCGGAGCCGAAGCGCTGAACAAGACCAGCATTGGCTTTACTCAGCCCCAGCGCTCGGGTGATGAAATGCAGGATATCAAGCGTCACTTCTCGCCAGAGTTCCGTAACCGTCTGGATGCGATCATTGGCTTCAAGCCTTTGTCGCGCGACATTATCCTGCGCGTGGTGGACAAGTTCCTGATGCAGCTGGAAAACCAGCTGCACGAGAAGCGCGTCGAAGTGTCCTTCTCGGACGCCTTGCGCGAACATCTGGCTGCCAAGGGCTTCGACCCAGCCATGGGTGCCCGCCCCATGCACAGGCTTATTCAGGACACTATTCGCCGTGCCCTGGCCGACGAGCTGCTGTTTGGTCGCCTGGTCGATGGTGGTCAGGTCGAGGTGGATCTGGACGAGAACGGCGAGGTGGTACTGGAATATCCTTCTTCAGGACCTGATGAGCCCGGTAGCAAGGCCTCTTCGCGTCCCGAGCCGGAATTAGTCGACTAAGCCGTGAGGGCATCGCGCCCCTTAATCGTCTGTACGCACTGTGACACCGTACACGAGCGAGTCCCCGTTCAAGGAGCGGGGCTCGCTCGTTGTGTGCGTTGCGATACTGAACTTTACCGCCACAGCCGCTTTTCACCACGTGAATGGCAAGCGCTGGTCTTGGCGGTTTTTATTCTTTTTCTGATTGCCAATCTGTTTCCCGTTGTCTATCTGAGCATGGCGGGTAAAACAGTGTCGCCCACGTTTCCCAAAGCCCTGTTGCTGATCTGGCAGCAGGGGTATTGGGGCTTGTCCGTCATGGCGGGGTTGGTGGGATTCTGGCTGCCGTTGTTTCAACTGATTTTCCAGTTCTGGGCCTTGGGCCTGATTGCCCGAGAGAAACCCTTGCCGGGCGATTTCGGTATTGGGCTGCGGGCCTTGAGCCATCTGGAGCATTGGTCCATGACGGCTGTGCTGTTCCTGGGCTTGATTGTGGCCATGGTGAAATTTGCCGGGATCGGGCATTTGACGATTGCGCCAGGTCTGTACGCCTTTTTTGCTCTGACCTTCCTGCTGACCGGCTTGAGCCGTATTACGGCGGGGCGCTTGTGGCGCTGGGCAGAGGATCGTGATCTGGTGCCGGTTTCGACCCGGCAGGTCTTGAAAGAGCATCCAACCTGGAGTGCCTGTACCCACTGTGGCTTCGTGCAGTCCAGTCAGAAACCGGACTGTGACCGTTGTGGTGCAACTGTGCATAAACGCAAGCCCAATAGCCGCACACGGGTGGCCGCTCTGGTGTTGACGGCCTGCGTGTTCTATATTCCCGCCAATGTCCTGCCTGTCATGGAGCTGCGCAGCATTTTAGGCAGTAGCGCGCATACGATTCTGGGTGGGGTCATTGAACTCTGGCAACTGGGCTCCTGGGACTTGGCATTGATCGTGTTCATCGCCAGTATTGTGGTCCCCATCACCAAACTGCTGGCTTTGATGATTCTTTTGTTGGGGCGTCGTTGGCATGGCAATGCTGTACAGCGTCAACGCAATCGCATTTACGACATGGTCGAGCTGATTGGGCAATGGTCCATGCTGGACGTATTCGTGGTGGTCCTGATGGCAGCACTGGCCAACTTCCCCGGCTTGTCGCAGATTATTCCTGGGGCGGGGGCCTTGAGCTTTGGCATGGTGGTGGTTTTGACCATGCTGGCCGCGCTTAGCTACGACCCTCGCCAAGGCTGGGACCAGGATACCCACGAAGAACCAATAATAGAACCGCAAACTACGCCGTCTCCGCCTGCCTCACAGGCGACTTCCTGAAGGAAACAAGGTGCACGATCCTACAACTAATCAGCCTGACGGTCAGACCGAGCCCGCACAGCCTAGACTGATTCCTGCCAAGCGATCCCGATTCTCCTGGATCTGGATTTTGCCCATAGCTGCCGCCTTGGTGGGGGCGTCTTTGGTGCTGCGAAACTGGATGTTGACCGGACCGCGTATCACGATCAGCTTTGATTCAGCCGAGGGCTTGGCCGTGGATCAAACCAAGCTACGTTATCGCGAAGTGGATGTGGGTACGATTTCGGACATTCAGGTGTCTCCGGATCGAAAAGGGGTTTTGGTCACGGCGCAGCTCGAGCGTGATGGCTCCGAGTTCATTACCCAAAAAGACACGCGGTTCTGGGTGGTGCGCCCGCGTTTGGGCTTAAGTGGGGTCTCCGGTCTGGGCACCTTGTTGTCGGGTGTTTATATCGGTGTGGACGCGCCTTTTGAAGTGAATAAAAAAGGCGAGCAACTGGACTTTGTGGGCCTGGAAAGTCCGCCGGAAGTAACCAGTGGCCGTGCTGGTAAGCGTTACGTGTTGACTGCGCCCGAATTGGGCTCGCTGGATCTGGGTTCGCCCTTGTATTACAAGGGCATACAGGTTGGGCAAGTCAGCAGTTATGAGCTGAATGAAGAAGGCAATGGCGTGCGTGTGCAGGTGTTTGTCGATGCTCCTAACGACAAATTCGTGACGCAGGGCTCGCGCTTCTGGAACGTCAGTGGCGTCAATATGTCGCTGGATTCCACTGGCTTTAATGTGCGTACGCATTCTTTGGTCTCTGCCTTGGCAGGAGGTCTGGCCTTTGATCAGATGGAAGGCGAGCCTACGGATATTGCTCAGGCTGATTCGCAATACGAACTGTTCCCCACACAAGAGCGCGCGATGGCAGAGCCGGATGGTCCCGCGGTTGAATTGCGCTTCCATTTCCATCAGTCCGTGCGTGGCCTGGTGCCGGGCTCCAAGGTGGAGTTCCGGGGCCTGGAGTTGGGGCAGGTCTACGATGTGGATCTGGAGTTCGATTTTGAGCGTAAGCGCTTCTTTGCCCTGGTGAAGGCACGTATCTATCCGCAGCGTTTTGGCCGCCTGTACGAGCGGGTGGTGGAGGCTAGACCGGACGAGAAAGATCCAATGAGCGCCTTGTTCAAACCGATGGTTGAGCGTGGTCTGCGTGGTCAATTGCGTCCTGCCAGCCTGATTACGGGCCAGCAGTACATTGCCCTGGAGTTCTTCGACAAAGCGCCTGAAGCGGACTTTGATGAAAACGCCAAGCCATTGGTGGTGCCCGTCATTGCGGGCGACTTCGACCGTTTGCAGGAGCAGGTCAGCGATATCGTTACCAAGATTGCTGCTATCCCGTTCGATCAGATCGGCAAGAATCTGCAAAGCGGGCTGACGGAGCTGGGTCAGGTGCTCAAGCAATTGGACAAGACGACGGTGCCTCAACTGAATGGTGCGCTCAAGTCCATGGATGCTGCTGTTCAGAAACTGGGTGCCATGCTGGATTCGGATTCTTCCTTCAATACTTCTGTGGATCAAACCTTGAGCGAGCTGAAGCGCTCCTTGCGATCCCTGCGTGATTTAAGCGATACCTTGCAAAGCCAGCCCTCGGCGGTCCTGCGAGGTCGTTCCCCTGACGTGCTGCCGGAGCCTGCGCCATGATGTCTCGTTTTCTGATTCCCGTGGCGTTCGCCGGTTTGCTGACGGCTTGCGCTTCGACCACGCCTACTTACTACACCTTGCAAGCGTCCAATGCCGCTCCGGCGGCTGCGGCTCCTTCCACGCAAGTGTGGAAGGGCTTTCAGTTGCGACGCATGGATGTGCCTGCTCAATTGGATCGTCGATCCTTTGTGCTGACGCAGACCGCGGGCGGGCAGGTCAACCTGCTCAACGATAGCCAGTGGGCCTCACCTTTACCTGATGAAATGTCCCTGGCTTTGGCGTCTGGTTTGCAGGATCGCCTGGGCGTTCCCCAGTTGGCCAGCGCTGCTCCGAAAACACCGCTGTGGCAGATCGATGTGCTGGTACAGCGCTTCGAATCTGTCTATGGCGAACGCGCTACCTTGGAGTTGAGCTGGACACTGACGCCAGTTGGCTTTGAGGGGAAGGTCCAGCAATGCCGCTGGCTGGACTCCGAGCCTGCGTCCTCTGTGCCAGAACTGGTGCAGGCGCATCGCCAATTGCAGCAGCGCTGGGCGGATGCACTGGCCGCACAAATGCAAGGTAAACCTGTCCCGGTTAACCTGAGCAAAGCCATGCTCTGCGTCAGTTAACCACTTGGGTTAACTTTTTCCTGTACGGGTTAACCTGAATACGAATTTGGGTTAACCGTCAGTATTATTTCGGCTTATCGCAGTCAACAAAGCGTAACCGGGATAAGAAGCATGGCGAGCACAACCTTAGGGATTAAAGTCGATATAGAACTGCGCGAGCGCCTGCGGCGTGCGGCGGATCAGTTGCAGTGCACCCCTCATTGGCTGCATAAGCAGGCCTTGCTGTCTTATATCGAAGGAATCGAGCGCGGTGTGCTGCCCAGCGAATTGGCGCTGCTAAGCGGGGGGGACTCCGAAGCCGCCGAAGAAGGTGTACTCATGCCTTCCATCCCGTTTTACGGCTTTGCACAGGATGTGCAACCGCAAAGTGTGTTGCGCGCAGCCATTACCGCCGCCTACCGCCGCCCAGAAACCGACTGTTTGCCTTTGCTCCTGAGTGCAGCGCGTTCTTCTCAAAGTGCGCGTGCCCAGGAGTTGGCCGCTCGTCTGGTTAAAGCCTTGCGCGCCAAGCGCCGTGGCGGCGGCGTAGAAGGTCTGATCCAGGAATTCTCCTTGTCCAGCCAGGAAGGCGTTGCCCTGATGTGTCTGGCAGAGGCCTTGCTGCGTATCCCTGACCGCGCGACACGCGATGCCTTGATTCGCGACAAAATCAGCCACGGCGATTGGCGTGCACACATGGGCGAGTCCCCCTCGTTGTTTGTGAATGCCGCCACCTGGGGCCTGATGCTGACGGGGCGCTTGGTCAGTGTAAATAGTGAAAAGAATTTGTCCTCCGCCTTGACCCGCATGATCGGCAAGGGTGGCGAGCCCCTGATCCGTAAAGGCGTGGACGTTGCCATGCGCATGATGGGCGAACAGTTTGTGACTGGCCAAACCATTGCCTCGGCACTGGCCAATAGCCGCAAGTTTGAAGAGCAGGGCTTCCGTTATTCCTACGACATGTTGGGTGAGGCCGCGACGACAGCGGAAGACGCGCAACGTTACTACCAGGCTTACGAGCAGGCCATCCACGCGATTGGTCGTGCCAGCCAGGGTCGTGGGATTTACGAAGGCCCCGGCATTTCCATCAAGCTGTCCGCACTGCACCCACGTTACAGCCGTTCCCAGCGCGATCGCGTCATGCGGGAGTTGTTCCCGCGCTTGTTGTCCTTGGCACAATTGGCGCATCACTACGATGTGGGCCTGAATATTGACGCCGAAGAAGCAGACCGCCTGGAAGTGTCCCTGGATCTGCTGGACAAGCTGTGTTTTGACCCGTCTTTGGCAGGTTGGAACGGCATTGGCTTTGTGGTGCAGGCTTATCAAAAGCGCGCACCCTTTGTCATCGATTACTTGATTGATCTGGCCCGCCGCAGCGGTCACCGCTTGATGCTGCGCTTGGTGAAAGGCGCCTACTGGGATTCGGAAATCAAACGTGCCCAGGTTGATGGTCTGGAAGACTACCCCGTCTACACCCGCAAGGTGCACACGGATGTGTCTTACCTGGCTTGCGCTCGCAAGCTCTTGCAGGCCCCAGAAGCCGTCTACCCGCAGTTTGCGACACACAATGCGCAAACCCTGGCCGCTATTTATGTGATGGCCGGTCAGAACTACTACACCGGTCAATATGAGTTCCAGTGCCTGCACGGCATGGGCGAGGACCTGTACGACGAGGTAGTCGGCCCGATCAAGGACGGCAAGCTGAACCGTCCTTGCCGTATCTATGCACCCGTTGGTTCTCACGAAACCTTGCTGGCGTATCTGGTGCGTCGTCTCCTGGAAAACGGTGCCAACACCTCTTTCGTGAATCAGATTGGCGATGCCGATGTGAACATGGAGCAGCTGATTGCCGACCCCGTGGCTCAGGCCCTGAGCCTGCAACCCTTGGGTCGACCACATGACAAGATTCCGTTGCCGCGCCAGTTGTACTGGGAGGCGGAGCAGCGCTTGAACTCGGCTGGCCTGGATTTAAGCAACGAGCACCGCCTGGGTTCTTTGGCCGCTACCTTGATGCAAACCGCTGCCTTGCCACGTCAGGCTCAGCCTATCCTGGGGCAGGGCAATCCGGTCTGGGACGAGTCCAAGGCAACGATTGTGCGTAATCCAGCCAATCATCAGGACGTAGTGGGGCAGGTCATGTTTGCCACTGCACAGGATGTGGAGCAGGCTTTGGACGCCGCCAGCCACTATGCACCGATCTGGCAGGCCACGCCGGTAGAAGAACGCGCCGCCGCCTTGCAGCAAGCCGCCCAACTGCTGGAAGACAATATGCAGGACTTGATGGGCCTGCTGGTGCGTGAAGCTGGCAAGTCCTATGCGAATGCGATTGCCGAAGTGCGTGAAGCCGTGGACTTCCTGCGTTACTACGCCGGACAGGTTCTGCGCGACTTTGATAATGACGAATATCGTCCCGTCGGTGTGGTGCTGTGCATCAGCCCCTGGAACTTCCCCTTGGCTATTTTCCTGGGTCAGGTCTCGGCGGCTCTGGCTGCAGGCAACGTCGTCCTGGCCAAGCCTGCTGAACAAACCTGCCTGATTGCGGCGGCCGCTGTCGAGCTGCTGCACAAGGCAGGGATTGCTCCCGGTGCCTTGCAGCTCCTGCCTGGTGATGGCCCATCCGTGGGCGCGCCTTTGGCGGCCAGTGAGAAGGTTAATGCTGTGATGTTTACCGGCTCGACCGCCGTTGCCATGGGCTTGAATCGTCAATTGGCTAAACGCCTGACGGCAGACGGTCAGGCCGTCCCGCTGATTGCAGAAACTGGTGGCTTGAATGCCATGGTGGTCGACAGCTCGGCCTTGCCTGAGCAGGTGGTGTTTGATGTGCTGAATTCTGCTTTCGACTCGGCAGGCCAGCGTTGTTCCGCCTTGCGGCTGCTGTGCATCCAGGAAGATGTGGCCGAGCGTGTGCTGAACATGCTCAACGGTGCCATGCAGGAGCTGAGCGTGGGCAATCCCGACCTGCTCAGCACGGATGTAGGTCCGGTGATTGATGAAGAAGCCCGCTCCGGTATCGAAGAGCACATCAGCGCCATGCGCGAGGCTGGTTTCCGTATCACGCAAAGTGAACAAAGCCGCAGCCTGACAGGTACCTTTGTCTTGCCGACCATTATCGAGATCGAGCAGGTCAAGGATCTGGAACGCGAAATTTTCGGTCCCGTTCTGCACGTTATGCGTTTCAAGCGTAGCGAGCTGGACAGCCTGATCAATCAGATCAACGAACGTGGTTACGGACTGACCTTTGGCGTTCACACCCGTCTGGATGAAACCGTGGAGCGTGTCGTTTCGCGCATTCACGCTGGTAACGTCTATGTGAACCGCAATATGGTGGGTGCGGTGGTGGGTGTACAGCCTTTCGGTGGTGAAGGCTTGTCGGGTACCGGCCCCAAAGCTGGCGGCCCCTTGTACCTGCGCCGACTGCTTAGCCGTTGCCCGCAGAACCTGCCTTTGCAAGCTTGGCAGGAGCAGGGCGCTGTCTTGCCTGGTCCGACGGGCGAGTCCAATATTTATCAGTTGCACCCACGAGGTCGCGTTCTGTGCATGCCTGTCAGCGTGCACGGCTGGCAAGCTCAGCGCGAGGCCTGCGCACGCAGCGGCAATCAGGCCATCTTGCTGGACCGTTTGGGTCTGGGGGGCTGGCAGGACGCGCCTGCCGAGCAAATTGCCATGTCCGATTTGGGTGAGGCAGATTATGATGCTGTTTTGTTTGAAGGCGACAGCGACGAACTCCGGCAAGTATTGGGACAAGTGGCTGAACGCCGTGGCCCCATTGTTGGGGTTCAAGGGCTGTTGACGCAGGAATTGGAGGGGGGCGCGACTTACCTCGTCGAGCGTTTGTTGCGCGAAGTCTCGGTCAGTACCAATACAGCGGCAGCTGGGGGCAATGCCAGTTTGATGATGGTCGGTTGACATCAGATGGCACCCATTTCTATGCACACGTTTGGTCGCACATTTCACCTGGAGCGGCGGCCCTGCGTTCATTCTCACGGCACGGGCCGGCATGTAGCGCGGCTATATTAAAAAACGAAGGAGAACAATATGCAGTCCATCACGAGCTTTAAATTGGCCTTGGTTTCGACCGCGGTTTTTGGTGCATTGGCAGCGAGTCCTGCTTTTGCCGCTGACAAGGTAATCAAGCTGGGCTTTTCCGCCCCCTTGACCGGCCCGCAGGCTCACTACGGTGAAGACATGCGCAATGGCCTGGTGCTGGCGCTGGAAGAGGCCAACGCCCAGAAAATTGAAATTGATGGCGCAACCGCCCGTTTTGAACTGGTGGCCAAGGATGACCAGGCTGACCCGCGTACAGCGGTCCAGGTTGCCCAGCAAATTGTGGACGACGGTGTGGATGGCGTATTGGGCCACTTCAACTCGGGCACCACGATTCCTGCTTCGCGTGTCTACAACGACGCGGGCATCCCCCAGATCGCCATGGCAACCTCGCCTGAGTACACCCAGCAAGGTTACGACAACACCTTCCGCATGATGACCAGCGACACCCAGCAAGGTGCCGCTGTGGGTCAGTTCATCGTCAAGGATCTGGCAGCCAAGAAAGTGGCACTGATCGACGACCGTACCGCTTACGGCCAGGGTCTGACTGACCAGGTTGCCCGTGCGGTAGAAAAAGCCGGTGGCCAGATCGTGGCCCGTGAATACACCACGGACAAAGCCAATGACTTCACCTCCATTCTGACCAATATCAAGTCCAAGGCACCCGATGCCATCTTCTTTGGTGGTCTCGATGCGCAGTCCGGCCCCATGAAGCGTCAGATGCAGACGCTGGACATCAAGGCACCGCTGGTTTCGGGTGAAATGACACGCAGCGACACCTTCCTGCGTCTGGCCGGTGCAGCCGCTGACGGCACCTACGCCTCCTTGGCAGGTGTGCCTCTGTCCACCATGGCGGCTGGCGAGAAGTTTGCCAAAGACTACCAGGCCCGCTTCAAGGCAGAGCCCGGTGTTTACGCTCCATACGCCTATGACGGCGCCTGGAACATGATCACCGCCATGAAGGAAGCCGGTTCTTCCAAGGCAGAAGACTACCTGCCCAAACTGGCCGCATTGAAACGCAACGGCGCAACCAGCAGCAACATTGCCTACGACCAGAACGGCGACCTGAAAGAAATCGCCGTCACCATCTACGAAGTTAAGGATGGCAAGTGGACGATGGTGAAAACCATGGTCAGTCAGGCTAACTAAGCACGCTTGATCCTGCAGTTTGAGCCCTTCGGGGCTCATCTTTACCGTGGCCTGTGTTTGGCAGGCCCACGCTCCCTGTTCTATCGCCGTGCGCCGGGGCAGGGAGCAATGACCACGAGTCCCAATCTATGGAAATCCTGATACAACAACTAATAAATGGCCTGACCGTGGGCAGTGTCTACGCCTTGGTGGCGCTGGGCTACACCATGGTGTATGGAATTATTGGCCTGATTAATTTTGCGCATGGTGATGTAGTCATGGTTGGGGCGATGCTGGCCACGACAGTGGTGTTATCGCTGGTCGGCGCGGACCCGGCAGGCCTGTCCGCCTGGTTGATGGTGGGGCTGGCCCTTTTGGCCGCTATCCCCGTCTGCATGGGCATAGGCTGGACTGCCGAGCGTTATGCGTATCGTCCCTTGCGTCGTGCGCCCCGTCTGGCCGCACTGATCACCGCTATCGGTGTGTCCTTTATTGTGCAGAACCTAGCCATGATGATCTGGGGGCGCAATTACCTGAGCTTCCCGCACATTATTGAACCCATGGTGTTCCAGCTGGGCGACGCGCGCATCAGCTTGCTGCAAATTCTGATTATCGGTGGTGCCGCTGCGATCATGTCCGGCCTGATGGTGCTGGTGCACCGCACCCGTCTGGGCACCGCCATGCGTGCAACCGCCCAGAACCGCGAAGTAGCTGGCTTGATGGGGGTGAACATCAATACCGTGATCTCCGCTGCCTTTGTGATTGGCTCGGCCCTGGCTGCCGTCGCAGGCGTGATGATCGTGACTTACTACGGCGTCGCCCAATACACGATGGGCTTCATGCTGGGTCTCAAAGCATTTACCGCCGCCGTTCTGGGTGGCATTGGTAATTTGGGTGGCGCCATGCTGGGTGGCTTGTTGCTGGGCTTGATCGAAGCTCTGGGCGCAGGCTACATCGGCGACCTGACCAATGGGGTCTTTGGAAGTAACTATCAGGATGTGTTCTCTTTTATCGTGCTGATCTTGGTGCTGATTTTCCGTCCCTCGGGCCTGTTGGGTGAACGTGTGGGAGATCGCGCATGAGTCTGAATCAAACATTAAGTGGCGCTGGCTCTAAACAGCGCCCCGCAACGCCCGCTAAAGTCTGGGTCGGTGCGCTGCTGATTGGTGTGGTGCTGGCTATTCTGCCCTTCGTGCTGGGCATGGCGGGACAAAGCTGGATCCGCACCCTGAACTTTGCCTTGCTGTACGTGATGCTGGCCCTGGGCCTGAACATCGTGGTAGGTTTTGCCGGTCTGCTGGACTTGGGCTACATCGCTTTCTATGCCGTAGGGGCGTACGTCTGGGCCATGCTGGCATCGCCGCATTTTGGTCTGCACCTACCGTTCTGGATGGTGCTGCCAGCCGGTATCGCTCTGGCCGCCGTATTTGGTGTGCTGCTGGGCTTTCCAGTTCTGCGCTTGCGGGGCGACTATCTGGCCATTGTGACCCTGGGTTTCGGTGAAATTATCCGCATCTTCATGAACAACCTGGATGCGCCGGTCAACATCACCAACGGTCCACAAGGGATCAACCGGGTCGACACCTTCAAGATTGGCGACTTCATCTTTGGCAAGGCGGAAACCCTCTTTGGCATACGGATAACCGGGCCAGAAAAATACTATTACCTTCTCCTGCTGATCACGCTGCTGATTGTGTTCATCTGCGTGCGCTTGCAGCACTCCCGCATTGGCCGTGCCTGGGAAGCCATTCGCGAAGATGAAATCGCCGCCAAGGCCATGGGCATCAATACCCGTAATGTCAAACTGCTGGCCTTTGCCATGGGTGCAACGTTTGGTGGCGTGGCCGGTGGCTTGTTTGCCTCCATGCAAGGCTTCGTTAGCCCGGAGAGTTTCAGCCTGACCGAATCCATCTCTGTGCTGTGCATGGTGGTACTGGGTGGCATGGGGCATATCCCTGGCGTGATCGTGGGTGCCTTGCTGCTCTCTGTATTCCCCGAGTTGCTGCGCTCAGTCGTCGTACCCCTACAGCAAAGCGTGTTTGGCGACGTGATTTTGGACCCGGACGGCATTCGTATGCTGTTGTTCGGCTTTGCCTTGGTCCTGGTCATGATCTACCGCCCCGAAGGCCTGTGGCCCTCTGCAGTGCGCCGTCGTGAACGCAAAATGAAGCAGGTGCAAGCATGAGTCTGAGCATGAACCAACAAGTAAAAGACGGCGAGGTGCTGTTGCAGGCAGAAGGCTTGTCCAAGCGCTTCGGCGGTTTGCAGGCCTTGTCTGAAGTCAGCTTCAGCATCCGTAAAGGCGATATCTACGGTCTGATTGGCCCGAATGGCGCAGGTAAGACCACGCTGTTCAACGTGATGACAGGCTTGTACATCCCCGAGTCGGGCCGCTGCACCTTTGCAGGCCGCAACCTGACCGATTGCAAACCCCATCAAATTGCTGAATCCGGCTTTGCGCGTACCTTCCAGAACATCCGCTTGTTCGGCAGCCTTTCTGCCCTGGAAAACGTCATGATCGGCCGCCACGTCCGCACCCGTGCAGGCGTGTTGGGGGCGGTGCTGCGCAACCGCGCTACTCGTCAGGAAGAAGAGCAGATCGAGGCCCGTGCCTACGAGCTGCTGGATTACGTAGGCATTGCCCAGCACGCTAACGAGATTGCTCGGTCCTTGTCCTACGGCGACCAACGCCGCCTGGAAATCGCCCGCGCACTGGCAACCGATCCTATGCTGCTGGCACTGGATGAACCAGCTGCCGGTATGAACCCGTCCGAGACCGTAGTCCTGCGCCAGCTGATAGAAAAAATCCGTGGCGACGGCATTACCGTCCTGCTGATCGAACACGATATGAAGCTGGTCATGGGTCTGTGCGACCGAGTTCTGGTGCTGGAGTACGGCAAGGTACTGGCCGAAGGCAAGCCAGCCGAAGTCCAACATAACCCACGCGTGATCGAAGCCTATCTGGGCGCAGGTGCAGCCAAAGAGCTGGGCATTACCGTTGAAGAGGAAAAGGCATGAGCACAGAACCGTTGATGCTGGATATTCGGGGTCTGGATGTAGCTTATGGCGGCATCCGGGCGGTACGCGGCCTGGATCTGCGAGTGGGCAAGGGCGAACTGGTTTGTCTGATCGGTGCGAACGGCGCCGGTAAAAGCACGACGCTGAGGGCAATCACAGGCCTAGTGCCTGCGGCTGCGGGGCAGATTGAACATCAGGGCGAAAGCATCGTCGGCCTGCCATCGCACCAACTGGTACGTCGTGGTGTGGTCATGGTGCCGGAAGGGCGGGGGATTTTTCCGCAACTGACGATTGAAGAAAACCTGGCCATGGGGGCGTATACCCGCAAGGACCACCACGAAGTGCGCCAGGATATCGAGCGTATTTATACTTTGTTCCCGCGTCTGGCTGAGCGTAAGAAACAATCGGCAGGGACTTTGTCGGGCGGGGAGCAGCAGATGGTGGCAATGGGACGGGCGATGATTTCCCGGCCTTCATTGCTGCTGCTGGATGAGCCTTCAATGGGTCTGGCGCCGATCATGGTTGAACGAATTTTTGAATTGATCCAGACGATTGCTAAGGAAGGCGTGACGATTTTGTTGATTGAGCAGAATGCGCGTTTGGCTTTAGAGCTGGGAGATCGGGGATATGTGATGGAGTCAGGGCGGATTATCCTGGAAGGCCCGGCTGCGCAGTTGCTGCATGATCCGAAGGTGAGGGCAGCGTATTTGGGGGAAGAGGATTTTGCGGCGTAGGTAAGATTCAGGTTAAGTGGAAAGCCAATCAGCTTGGGGCTGATTGGCTTTTTATTTTTTGTGTTAAATCTTATAAGTAGCGCAGATTAATGTAGAGGCGTTTACTTTCGCCCCAAAGCGGACGTCTGAATTTTTTTATTACAGGCCTGTCGCTTCCACTAAATCCTTGCTATCTGCGTCATATTCAAATTTTGTCAGTTCAGATTTTAAATAATCATCATTGAGTAGTTTCATGAAGAAATTTTGGGAAACCTTTGTATCCAGAATAATATGAGTATCAGCAGCATTGACCTTGATTTTCTTACTTAAGCTCTGATGCTGTTTGATGAACTGAATGATTTGACCGTTAGTAACAGTGTCAAGCACCCGAGAATGCGAGATCGCTCTGATGACTTTGCGAGCGAATGTCAAGTCTTCTTGGACAGTTATCCTGTCCTTAAGAATTGCAGCGTCCTGAACTATATTACGAGCGGTGAGTGTGGCTAATTTTATAGTGGCGTCGGCCTTCACTGCTTCCTTAAAACCGAAGAATTTTTCAAGAATTTTGAAATTCGTGACGAATACATCGACTCCGTCATAAATAAAATCGATGGTATGTCCCATTCGAATGATGTCTTGGTCAAGCTTCTCAAAGCGATTCTGAGCTATACCCGCACGCAACAGATTGAAACCATTCCTGCGGTAAGTGTTTGTGGGGTAGTGATGCTTGTAGATTGCAAGGCTTTCGTTCCCATTACCCAATACGGCCACTATAGCTTTTAATTCTGTGACTGAGTCATTTACATGATTAAAATCGTTAATGGTGGCAGGTTTATCAAGCGTCCTTTTTAGTACCTCTAGCTGAGATGGATAGCTTGGGAGGTTATAGCGAAAAACTGCATCCTGGCGTAGGTCAATCGCTGTGAGATCTCGCAAGGCATAATTTGTCTTAAAGAATTCAAGAATCTCTAATTTCAGTTGTGCAGTCAGAGCTAGCTGAGCGTCGCTCGACAGCTCAACTCTTCGAGGAACAAACGTATTATTCTCCTTCAAAGTGAAGAACATGATGCCTACTGTTTGTGGATCATTTGCCAGATTTTGTGCGGTCTGACGCAACGCATCTATGCTCATGCTTTCCTTCCAGATACGAATTTTTCGTCTATTGTCGTAAATACTATCTTGTCTAACTCGCTGATACGCTGAGTTGTGATCATTACTTTACTGACCCCGTCAACCTCAAGTTTGTACAATCTGAACCCGAGTATTGCCAAAGTTGGATTCGCGTAAAACTTATCTGTCTTGACGTAAATTTGACCAATGACAAATAACAGAACGAACAAAGCGACGATGTATCTAATATTATCCAAATTAAAGCAAATCAGTGGAACGATATAGGTCGTAAGAAAAGTGAGGTGCTCATAGCTTAGGTCTTCCACTTTTTTTGCTATGGTCGGAAGCCCTACATTCCCCTGAGTTCTGTATTTGAATCGGGAATAACAAAGAATCACAAGCCCAATGAAAATCAACGAAATTATAGGTAACACATTGGTTCGAGCAAGCTGCAGAGTTCCCACATAATGGCAATCTGCACCAAAACAAGTTGGAATATCCACCTTGACTATGATCATCAGCACAAAAAGAAGCCAGAGCGATATTATGTAAAGCTCAAACTTCATTACTGCTTGGTGAAACTGTAGCTGTCTTTCCTGGCTTTCCATCCAACACCCGTTCCCTGGTGAATGACATCGAACGATTCGCTGCCGTCTGCGGAGAATAGCATAATGATGCTACTAGAGGTAGAGAGACCTCCATCCTGAGCTTCGTACTAAAAATGTTGAAAGCACTGAATGAAACCAGCAGCGGAGCCATGGCGTATAGCTTTGAGTAAGCTCGTCGAAGCGTGGAAAGGCCGATTCTTGTCGAAAGTAAATGGTATGGTAACTGAAAAAATAAATATGCCTCTGAATTCAATAAAAAAGAGGTTGTTTGGTGGTTTCTTTATTTAATAGGTAATTTAAGGAAAATCTTTAAGGTAAATGATGTGGATAAATTTTAAAATACGGTAGCACTAAATGATGTTTGGTTTTTGTGGAGAAGGTTATTCCAGACTGCGAGTTGGTAGATATTTTTAGTGCAAACAGTAGTTATGAGTTTTGAGTGGGATTTGGGTAGTTGTGAATTTTTACCATAGCTGCTACAGGTTGCTACGCAGCTAGATATGCTCTTGCTATCTAAAAAGACAGCAAGTCGAAAATGTGTTCTCATGCGACTGCCCCCGTTGTACAGCCCCGCCAAGGAGAACAAAAAATGAATTTAAGAATTACCGGCCGACGTGTTTTGATCTGTGGTGCTTCGAGCGGTTTGGGGATGGCCTGTGCCCAGGCTCTCGCCACTTAAGGTGTGTGCGGGTTACGCTGGTATCGCGCAGCGAACACAAGTTACAAGAAGCCGCCAAACAGAGTGAAGCCTCTACCGGTGCCACAGCTCAATGGATTGCCGCTGATCTTTCTCAGGTAGTCGGTAGACAAGCCGTAGCCGCCGCGTGCTCAGATATCGACATTTTGGTGACCAATACGGGCGGACCTCCGTCTATGCTTTTTGCTCAGTTGGAGACCACTTACTGGCAAGCCGCGCTGGAGCAAAACTTCCTGGCAGCAGTCGAGTTAATTCAGGCTGTATTGCCAGGCATGGTGAGCCGCCGCTTTGGCCGCATCGTTCACATCACTTCAGTTTCCGTTCGCTCGCCCGTGACCAACCTTGAGTTGTCTACCGCTGCCCGCATGGCTTTGACCGGTTTCGTAGCCAGTGTGTCTCGCGAAGTAGTCCAGCATAACGTGGCGATCAATAACTTGTTGCCCGGCACCATCATGACGGATCGCTTGCGGGAGCTTGGGCCTGTGGCAGAGGCGTTGATTGCCTCAGTACCAGCAGGGCGAGCTGGAACGCCAGCTGAGTTTGGTGCTGCGTGTGCCTTCTTGTGCAGCGAGGCCGCAGGTTTTATCGTGGGTCAGAGTTTATCTATTGATGGTGGTTTGGTACGAGCTACGATCTAAGTTATTAAGTTTCAGCCATGAAGGGGCACACCATGAGCGGTAAGGCAGTATCGGCTACATCTAACAGCAAAGCAGGCAGTACAACAAAAAAACAGATCGGCATTGTGCTGTTTGATCAGTTTGAAACTCTCGATGTATTCGGGCCGGTGGAAATGTGGGGTGGGATGCCGGATTACGAGATGGTCATGGTGTCTCAGCAGGGTGGGCTGGTTCGTTCGTCGCAGGGGATAGAGACACAGGCCTCTTATAGTTTCGAGACGGCTCCGCAGTTCGACATTCTGATGGTTCCCGGTGGTATGGGAACGCGTAGCGAGATCAATAACCCTGCCATGCTGGCCTTCATTCAGAAGCAGGATAAGGCAACGCAGTGGACGGTGTCGGTGTGTACGGGGTCGGCCTTATTAGCCAAGGCGGGTGTTCTGAAGCAGCGCCGAGCCACATCCAACAAGCTGGCGTTTGATTTTGCGGTGGCTCAGGATGGGGATGTGCTCTGGCAAAAGCAGGCCCGCTGGGTGTTTGATGGCAAGTACGTCACATCCTCGGGGGTATCGGCGGGGACGGATATGGCTTTGGCCCTGGTCGAGAAGCTTTACAACCGTGAGCAAGCTGAAAGCATTGCGCATTGGACCGAGTACGTCTGGAACAGTGATCCGACGATTGATCCATTTGCGCGCTAAGGTCGGTGTTTTCTGGGCGTAGTTGTTGGACGAAAGGTTTAGGAGTTGCGGGTCTTAGCGTCGGTAGCTGATTGCAGCTATTGCCATCAGCGTATCTAGTATCCCGACTTCACACGGGCCTACTTCCAGCGTTCCTTGCGCCAGGCCTCTTGCGCTGCGGCGTCCAGAAAAGTCCAGGCGACGAAGCGGCTTTGCTTTTGTCCTTGCGTCATTTCTACGGTTTTGACTTTAACCGCCTTAGCCTTTTTTAAGGCATTCAACACACCGGGTACATTCGACGCTTTGGACACCAAGGTACTGAACCAAAGCACTTGCCCGCCTACGGTCACGCTTTCTTCGATCATGCGGCGGATGAAAAGCGCCTCGCCGCCTTCGCACCAGAGTTCCGTATTCTGTCCACCAAAGTTCAGCACGGGAGCATTCTGCTTGGGCGCGGCCTTACCCAAACCACGCCATTTACGTTGACTACCGCTTACTGCCTCTTCCTGCGACGAATGGAAGGGCGGGTTGCATAGCGTCAGGTCAAAGTAATCATTCGCGCCTAGCAGGCCTTTGAAAATATGTCTGGGGGATTTCTGCTGACGTAACTTGATTGCAGCCGACAAGCCCGGGTTCGCGTGAATAATGCTTCGTGCAGAAGTCAGCGCATCAGCGTCTATGTCGGACCCTAGAAACTGCCAGCCATATTCGGTATGACCAATCAATGGGTAGATAGCATTTGCGCCCACGCCAATATCCAGGACGCGTACTGCCTCACCACGGGGAATGGTCCCCTTATTGCTGTTGGCCAGCAAATCGGCCAGGTAGTGCACGTAGTCGGCCCGGCCCGGTATAGGAGGGCAGAGGTAATCGGCAGGAATATCCCAATGCGCTATGCCGTAAAAACTCTTCAGAAGAGCACGATTCAGGGTTTTGACGGCATTCGGATCGGCGAAGTTGATGCTTTGATCACCGTAGGGATTCACAAAAACGAATTCAGCCAGCTCGGGCGTGTCTTTGATGAGGGCATCAAAGTCGTAACGGCCCTGATGGCGGTTGCGCGGGTGGAGCTGGGCCGCCGTTTTATTTGAAGTGGGTAATTCGGCGTTGGAATTACCTTTTTTTGGAGAGGGCATTGAAATCCGAAATTGGCCTGGGTAAGTCTGAATCGTGGCGCTGCTACGTTTTTAAAGCAAAGCATCAGGGCTAAAGAAGGGGCGATGTTGACTGCGCCAAGGCATTTCGCATCGCGTCCTTCTCCAGCTTTAAAGCTTAGTTCTTGCCCGTGCTGCCAAAGCCACCCGTACCGCGCTCGGTCTCGGTAGAGAATTCGTTCACAAACTGCAGCGCCACTTGCACCACAGGCTGGAACATCAGCTGGGCGATACGCTCGCCGGGCTGGATCACGTAATCCTGATCGCTGTCATTGGCCAGAATCACGCCAATCTCGCCGTGGTAGTCGGCATCAATCACGCCAATGCCTTGGGCAACACGCACACCGTGTTTCAGGGACAGGCCCGAACGCGAGGCGACGATGGCGACCAGGCCAGGGTCCATCATATTGATGGCCAAGCCGGTTTTAACCAGTGTACGGCCGCCTGCAGGCAGGGTAACGGCTTCGCTCACGCAAGCGCGCAGGTCCATGGCGGCGGAGCCATCCGTGGCGTAGCTGGGGGCTTCGATGCTCGTGCCCAACAAGTCATTGACGATGCGAGCTTCAATACGGCGGTGCATAGACGGTATCCTGAAAAAAAAGAGGCAGCGCACCTGCTTTAGCGCTGCCCGTCATCATAAAAGAGAAAAGGGATTAAAGCCGCTGGGCGATGTCTTGCACCAGCTGGCGTGCGGCCAGCAGTTTATCCTGAGCAGGCCATTGCATATGGCCTTGCTCGTCAAACAGCACCAGTTCGGTATCGTCGGCGTTCATGGCGCGCTGAGCCAGGTTGGCAACCAGTAAGGGCACGTTCTTGCGTTGACGTTTGGCTTGGGCGTGCTCGATCAAGTTGTCGGTCTCGGCGGCAAAGCCTACGCAGAAAGGGCCGTTCTTCAGGGCGGCAACCTCGGCCAGAATGTCGGGGTTGGGGCTGAATTGCAGGTCCGGCGTGGCTTGTTCGGATGTCTTCTTGATCTTGATGTCGCTGGCATTGCTGACGTACCAGTCTGCGACCGCTGCAACGCTGATGAAGATATCGGCATCGTCCACTTGGGACATCACGGTGGCGTGCATTTGACGGGCAGTTTCCACGTTGATGCGACGCACCTGGTAGGGCGTTTCCAGTGCAACGGGGCCGGAGACCAGAGTCACTTGGGCACCCGCTTCCTGGGCTGCACGGGCAATGGCATAACCCATCTTGCCGGAGGAGCGGTTGCTGATGACGCGCACTGGGTCAATCGGCTCGCTGGTCGGGCCAGCGGTGATCAGGACGCGTTTGCCTGCCAGCAGTTTGGGCTGAAAGAATGACGTCAGTTCTGCCAGCAATTGGGCAGGCTCCAGCATGCGGCCGTCGCCGGTTTCACCACAGGCCTGGTCGCCACTGCCAGGGCCAAGAATGTGTACACCGTCACGGCGCAGTTGTTCGACATTGCGCTGGGTGGCCGGGTGTAGCCACATTTCCCGATTCATGGCTGGGGCGATCAACAGGGGGCAATGGCCCCGAGCAATACACAAGGTGCTGAGCAGGTCGTCGGCCAGACCATTGGCCAGCTTGGCCATGAAGTTGGTGCTGGCGGGGGCGATCAAGATGGCGTCCGCATCCCGGCTAAGCTGGATGTGGGCCATATTGTTGGGAACACGCGCATCCCACAAATCGGTGTAGACGGTACGGCCCGACAAGGCCTGAAAGGTGACCGGGCTGATGAAGCGCGTGGCCGATTCAGTCATGACCACATCAATCCGGGCACCCTGGTCCTGGCTGCGACGCAAGAGTTCGGCGGTTTTATAAGCAGCGATGCCGCCGGTGATGCCAAACACCAGTTTTTTATTGCTAAGCATAGGACATGATCCTTACAGACTCAGGAGCGCTGTCGTTTGTTGCGGCGCATGCGCATGAACTCGTCCAGCACCAACAGGGCAGCGCCGCAGCTGATGGCGACGTCGGCAATATTGAAGGCCGGAAAGTAGGATTGATTCCAGTAGAACAGCAGAAAATCTACCACGTGCCCGTGCATCAGGCGATCCACCACGTTGCCGATGGCACCGCCCAGAATCAGGCTTAGCGACAGGCAAAACAAGGGTTGCTTGGCCGAGCGGCGCAGCATGGTCACGATAAATACCGTGGCAACGGCTGCGATGCCGACAAAGAACCAGCGCTGCCAACCCTGACCACCGGCCAGAAAGCTGAACGCCGCGCCGGGGTTGTAGAGCAGGGTGAAATCAAAAAAGGGCAGGATATTCCAACGTTCCTGATAGAACAGGTTGCTGTCGAAATACTGTTTGGTCCATTGGTCCAGGCCGACAATAAAGGCGGCCAGAGCAATCCAGGCCCAGAACTGCCGCGAGGGCAGTCGGGCCTGGCCGGGAGAAGGGGTCATGTCCTTATCAGGCATGGTGACGCACTTCGCCTTCGCCAAACAGATTGTCCTCGCAACGACCACACAGGGTGGGGTGCTCGGCGCTCTGGCCTACGTCAGGGCGGTGGTGCCAGCAACGCTCGCACTTGGCCTGTTCGGTAGGGGTAACGTCGATGCGCAAGTCGCCTTCGCCTGCATGCACATCGGCACGCGAGACGATCAGCATGAAGCGCAAGTCTTCGCCCAGGGATTGCAGGAATTCCAGATCCTGACCGTTGGCATAGATGTCGATCTCGGCAGCCAGGGAGGAACCGATGGCGCCGGTGCTACGTACATCTTCAATGCGGCGCATCACGTCGGCACGGATGGCGCGCAGGCGTTGCCACTTGCTGCTCAGTGCCGATTGTTCGCCTTGCTCGGGCAGGACATGGAACAGTTCGGTGAAGATGGTGCCGCTAGGAACCGAACCACCGTGCATGTCGCGCCAGGCTTCTTCTGCCGTGAAAGACAGGATAGGAGCCATCAACTTGAGCAGGGTCTGTGTCAGGTGATACAGCGCGGTTTGAGCCGAGCGACGTGGCTGGCCATCTTTAGCCGTGGTGTACAGACGGTCTTTCAGAATATCCAGATAGAACGCGCCCAGGTCTTCGGAGCAGAAGGTCTGCAAGCGAGCCACGATGGGGTGGAACTCGTAGCGCTTGTAGTTCTCCAGCAACTCGGCCTGCATGTCGGCGGTCATTTGCAGGGCGTAGCGGTCGATTTCGGTCAGTTGATCAACAGGCACAGCATGTTGGGTGACATCGAAGTCGGCCAGGTTACCCAGCAGGAACTTCAAGGTATTGCGGATACGGCGGTAGCCTTCCACAACACGCTTCAGAATTTCGTCGGAGATGGACAGCTCGCCCGAGTAATCGGTAGAGGCGGCCCACAGGCGCATGATCTCGGCACCCATCTTGTCGGCAATTTCTTGCGGCTTGATGATGTTGCCCAGCGATTTGCTCATCTTGCGGCCATTGCCGTCCACCACGAAGCCGTGGGTCAGCAGGGCTTTGTAGGGCGCGCGGCCATACAGCATGCAGCCCGTCAGCAAGGACGAGTGGAACCAGCCACGGTGTTGGTCCGAACCTTCCAGGTACAGGTCGGCAGGCCATTGCAGCTTGTCAGCGTGCGAGCCGTGGGTGGTGTGATCCTTGCCGCCCAGCACGGTAGCGTGTGTGGTGCCCGAGTCAAACCACACGTCCAGCGTGTCGCGGTTTTTCTCGTACAGATCGGCTTCGTCACCCAGCAGGTCGCGTGGGTCCAGGTTCTGCCAGGCTTCGATACCGCTCTTTTCGATACGCTCGGCTACTTGCTCCATCAGCTCGGGCGTGCGGGGGTGCAGTTCACCCGTTTCCTTGTGCACAAAGAAAGCCATGGGCACACCCCATTGGCGCTGGCGCGACAAAGTCCAGTCCGGGCGGTTGGCGATCATGGCGTGCAGGCGGGCACGACCCCAGGAGGGGTAGAACTCGGTGTTATCAATGGCTTCCAGGGCCATTTCACGCAAGCTACGGCCGCTGCTGTTTTCCTTGTCCATACCGGCAAACCATTGGCTGGTGGCACGGTAGATGATGGGCGTCTTGTGACGCCAGCAGTGCATGTAGCTGTGCGGGTGCTGTTCGGTTTTCAGCAAGGTGCCGGCGTTCTGCAAGGCTTCCACGATTTGCGGATTGGCCTTCCAGATCATCTGGCCGCCAAACAGGGGCAGATTCTCGGCGTAATGCCCATTGCCCATCACGGGCGTGAGCATGTCGTCGTCCTTCATGCCGTGGGCTTTGCAGGAGATAAAGTCTTCAATACCGTAGGCCGGGGCCGAGTGCACCACGCCCGTACCGCTGTCCAGGGTAACGTAGTCGCCCAGGTACACAGGGGAGCGGCGTTGGTAGCCTGCATCCACGTGCGCCAGAGGGTGATTGAATTCGATCAGGTTCAGGGCTTCGCCGGTAGCGGTGGCCACGACCTGGCCGCTCAGACCCCATTGTTCCAGGCAGGACTTCACCAGCTCTTCGGCCACGATCAGCATGGAGCCGGTGGCGCGTGGGCTGTCCAGCTTGACCAGGGCGTAGCTGATTTCAGGGTGTACGTTCAGTGCCTGGTTGGCAGGGATGGTCCAGGGGGTGGTGGTCCAGATGACGATGGCGCCATCGTCCACGCTGTCCACGCCAAAGGCGGCGGCCAGCTTGTCCTTTTGCGCGAAGGGGAAGGCCACGTGCACGGACGGGTCGGTGCGATCCGCGTATTCAACCTCGGCTTCTGCCAGAGCGGAACCACAGTCAAAACACCAGTTCACGGGCTTCAGGCCACGGAACACGAAACCCTTTTGCATGATCTTGGACAGTACGCGCAGCTCGTCGGCTTCGTTACTGAAATTCATGGTCAGGTAAGGGTTCTCCCAGTCGGCCAGCACGCCCAGGCGCTTGAAGTCCTTGCGCTGGCTGTCGATCTGCTCCAGAGCGTAGGCGCGCGCCTTGGCCTGAACTTCAGCCACAGGCAGGTTTTTGCCGTATTTCTTTTCGATCTGAACTTCAATGGGCATGCCGTGGCAGTCCCAGCCGGGCACGTATTGCGCGTCAAAGCCAGCCATATTGCGGCTTTTGACGATGATGTCTTTCAGAACCTTGTTGACCGCGTGGCCAATGTGAATGTCGCCGTTCGCATAGGGAGGGCCGTCGTGCAAAATAAATTTGGGACGACCGGCACTGGCTTGCCGAATTGCTGCATAGACTTTGTTTTCTTCCCACTGGCTAATCCAGCCCGGCTCACGTTTGGCGAGGTCACCACGCATGGGAAAGGGAGTGTCGGGCAAATTGAGAGAGTTTTTATAGTCCATTTGAAGCAAAGTAGTCGCGAGCGCGTTGTGCATCGTTGTCGATGGCGGCGATCATTGTGATGAGGTCCGGGAATTTTTCCTCGTCCCTGACAAATTCCAGAAATTCTATACGGGCAAGTTTACCGTAAGCATCCAGGCGTTGGTCCAGTAAATGCACCTCTAACAGCAGCCGTCCCTGGTCTATGACGGTTGGGCGTACCCCCAAGGAGGCAATGCCGGGCAGAGCCTGTCCGGTCAGTCCGTGCACCCGGACCACGTACACGCCGGAGCGTGCGGCACAGTGTTCAGGAACACGCACGTTCAGGGTCGGGTAGCCAATGTCCCGGCCCAGTTTCTGGCCATGAATGACATGGCCACTAATATGAAAGGGTTTGCCCAGCAGGGCACGGGCTCGGTCCAGTTGACCCACGGCCAGGGCGGTGCGCACTTCCGAGCTGGAGATGCGGCGGCCATCGGCATCGGCGACATCGTGCAGAGTCTCGACGCTAAAGCCATGGCGCTTGCCCGCTTCGCGCAACATTTCAATGTCGCCGGCCCGTTTGTGGCCGTAGCGGAAATCCTCGCCCACCAGCAGCCAACCCGTATTCAGGCCCTGGACCAGAATCTCGTCAATAAAGGTGGCTGCCGACATATCGGCCATGGCCTGATTGAAGCGGGCCAGATAAATTTGTTCAATGCCACATTGATGCAGGGCTTCGACCTTGTCGCGCAGGCCGCTGATCTGTGTGGGGATCAGTTCGGGCCGTTGGCCGCGCTGCGCAAAAAAGGCGCGTGGGTGGGGCGTAAAGGTCATTACACAGGAGCTCAGGTCCTGCTGACGCGCCATTTCATTGACGCGATGCAAGATGGCCTGATGGCCCAGATGGACCCCGTCAAAATTGCCAATGGTGACAGCGCTGCGGGCCGTGCTGTTGCGCCGCGGCAGAGAGCGATAGAGTTTTAGATCAGATTTCACAAGCGAGAGTTTACAATTTTGGATTCGTTATTTCTCGGGAAACAGGATTTTGACCGATTCCACCCTACCTTGTCGCCTTGTTGTGCTTATTTCAGGCCGGGGCTCCAACTTGCAGGCCATAGGCGAACTGATCAAGACAGCGGGCTTAAATGGCCGTATCGAGGCGGTCATCTCTAACAAGGGCGATGCGCCCGGACTGGAATGGGCGCAGCGTCAAGGGCTGCCTACCGAGACGGTTTCGCATCGCGAATTTGCAACACGTGAAGCCTTTGACCAGGCTTTGGCACGCGTGATCGACCGCTACCAGCCAGATTATGTTCTACTTGCGGGATTCATGCGCATCCTGAGCACCGATTTTGTTCAGCACTATGCAGGCAAGCTCATCAATATACACCCATCCTTGCTTCCTAGCTTTCCCGGTTTGAATACCCATCAACAGGCACTTGACGCGGGCGTGCAGTTTCACGGCTGCTCGGTGCACTTTGTGACCCCTGTGCTCGATGATGGTCCCATCATTGCCCAAAGTATCGTGCCCGTCCTGCACGACGATGATGCACAGACTCTGGCAGAGCGCGTTTTGGCAACCGAACACCACGTCTATACCGAGGCCGTACGCTGGCTGATCGAGGGACGGGTGCGTTTGCTGGCTGATGGCCGTGTCGAGGTTGCTGGACTTGCGCATCGCGGCTTTTATTTCCCCGCCTGATTGAGCGGGCTATTTGGAATTTTTGAATATTCATGTCTGATCACCAACAATCCCGCGGCCGCTCGGACCGCAAGCGCCCGTCCTCGTCTGCCCAACGTAACGAGTCTGGAGCGCGTGGTCGCCCTTATGCAGCACGCCGCGACAAACCCTCGGGTCCACCCGAGCCGGGCGCGATGGCACAGCGCCGTCTGGAGCAGGTCTCCAGCGCCTTGGGTGAAGTTTTGCAGTGGAAGCACCCCGCTGACCTGGCCTTGACACGCTGGGCGCGTACACGCCCCAAAATGGGCTCGCGTGACCGTGCCGAGATCCGCGAGGCCGTGTTTGATGTGCTGCGCCACCTGCGTCAGTACCGTAACTGGGCGGAAAGCGGCGTAGGCCCATCTACCCGTCGTCTGGCCATTCTGGGCCTGTCTACGGCTATCGGTCAGGAATCCCTGTCTTTGGGGCTGACGGAAGAAGAGCGCCAGTGGCTGGGCCATATCCGCGCCCTGAATGTGGACGGTCTGCCGGTTGGCGTGCGCCTGAGCCTGCCCGAGTGGCTGGAAGAGCGTCTGAAAGAGATTCCGGATTCCTACAAGCTGATGGCCGCCATGAACGAGCAGGCCTTGCTGGATCTGCGCGTCAACCCCATGAAAGCCGAGCGCGACACGGTGTTGCGCCAGCTGCAAAACGGCCCCATGGCTCGTTTCAAGCCGGTTGCCATGCCGTTTTCGCCCTGGGGTATCCGTATTGAAGGCCGCCCATCTGTCGCAGTATGGCCACAGTATGAGAAGGGCGAGCTGGAAATTCAGGAAGAGGGCAGCCAGTTGCTGACCGCCTTGCTGGAGCCTCGCCGTGGCGAGATGGTTATTGACTACTGCGCCGGTGCCGGTGGCAAATCCCTGCTGCTGGGTGCTTTGATGCGCTCCACAGGCCGTTTGTACGCCTTTGACGTGTCGGCCACCCGCTTGAACAAGGCCAAACCGCGCTTTGCCCGTGCCGGTCTGTCCAATGTGGTGCCTGTCGTGATTCAGGAAGCGGGCGACCAGCGTGTTCGCCGCCTGCATGGCAAGGCACAGCGTGTATTGGTAGACGCTCCGTGCAGTGGATTGGGAACTTTGCGTCGAAATCCTGATCTTAAGTGGCGTCAACACCCCCAAGCTCTGGAGCAGTACACTCAGATGCAGGCCGACATTCTGGAGCAAGCCGCGGCTTGTGTCGCACCAGGAGGTCGTTTGGTTTATGCAACATGTAGTTTCTTGCCTGAAGAAAACGAGCAGCAAGTGCAGGCGTTCTTGGACAAACATCCCGAGTTCAAGCTGCTGGATGCCCGGGAAATCTTGAAGGACAAATGTCCGGCCCTCGCGCTAGAGGGGCCTTATTTGAATCTGCGCACGGACCGTCACCAAACCGACTGTTTCTTTGGTGCGGCACTTGAACGAATCACGGAAAGTGCTTGATTTAAAGCAAGTTCGTCCTTAAATAGTGTTATTGTTAACTGGTTAGGTGGGCTACACTTTTCCGGTTTCCCTTAACACAAAGATCAGGTCTAAAAGGGTCTATGCAATCGTTTCTTTCTTTTCTTGCTGACGGATGGCTGCAACTGTCTTGGTGGCAGCTCACTCTTGTCATTCTGGCGGTGACGCATGTCACTATTGTGTCAGTTACCGTATTTCTCCACCGCAGTCAGGCGCACCGCGGGCTGGACCTGCACCCTGCGCTGATGCATTTCTTCCGTTTCTGGCTCTGGATGACCACCGGTATGGTCACAAAAGAATGGGTTGCGATTCACCGCAAGCACCACGCCAAATGCGAACGTGAAGGCGATCCCCATTCCCCTGTGGTCTTTGGTCTGGGCCAGGTATTCTTCCGTGGTGCCGAACTGTACCGCCAGGAAGCCACCAACCCTGAAACCTTGAAGCGTTTCGGTCACGGCACCCCCGATGACTGGCTCGAACGCAACCTGTACAGCAAATACAGCATGTTGGGTATTACCATCATGTTGGGTATTGATCTGTTCCTGTTCGGTCTGCTGGGTCTGACTGTCTGGGCTATCCAGATGGCCTGGATTCCTTTCTGGGCTGCCGGTGTGGTGAACGGTCTGGGTCACGCTATCGGTTACCGCAACTTTGCCAGCCCTGATACCAGCACCAACGTGTTCCCTTGGGGCATCATCATTGGTGGTGAAGAGCTGCACAACAACCACCACGCTTACGGTACGTCCGCCAAGTTCTCCAGCAAATGGTACGAATTCGACTTGGGCTGGTGCTACATCTCGGTGTTCAAGGCACTGGGTCTGGCCAAGGTCAAGAAAGTCGCTCCCAAGCTGCGTCTGGAGCCTAGCGTGCCTTCGAATGCTCCGCTGGAAGGCATCAGCCTGGCCACCTTGCAGGGCGTGATTACTCACCGCTACGAAATTCTGGCTCGCTATGCGGACATCATCAAAACCACGGCCTCGGAAGAGATTGCCCGTCTGAAGCCACAGGTGAACAAGGACAACCCGAATTGCTCCTGGTCCCTGCTGGAAAGCTGCAACGACTGGATTGGTCGTGGCGACGACGTGCTGGCTCCCGAGCAGCGTGCTGAACTGGAAACGGTAGCGGCTGGCGATTCCCGCCTGTCCATCCTGGTTCGCATGCAGCGTGAACTGGCCGGTATCTGGGAAAGCTCCAGCGCCTCCAGCGAGCAGTTGCTGTCTGACCTGCGCGCATGGTGCCAGCGCGCTCAGCAAAGTGGTATTGAAAGTCTTGAGCAGTTCGCCTTGCGTCTGCGCCGCTACGCGGCATGATGGATCGCTTAAACCCGGAACAGCGAGCCGCCGTTACTTTACCCTCTGGCCATGCCCTGGTGCTGGCCGGAGCCGGTAGCGGAAAAACCAGTGTACTGACCTCCCGGATGGCCTGGTTAATCCAGACCGGGCAGGTCAGTCCTCATGGCCTAGCTGCTGTCACCTTCACCAATAAAGCCGCGCGCGAAATGCTGACGCGGCTTACTTCTTTATTGCCTATCGATACCCGCGGAATGTGGGTCGGGACCTTTCACGGCCTGTGCAATCGCTTGCTGCGCATGCATTACCGTGATGCCGGTCTGGTGCAGACGTTCCAGATTCTGGATACGGCAGATCAGTTGGCCTCCATCAAGCGTATGGTCAAGGCCAATAATGTGGATGACGAGAAATTTCCGCCCAAGGAAATTCAGAAGTTCATCAACGCCTGTAAAGAAGATGGCCAACGTCCTGGCGACCTGGAAGCGCACGACCCTCACCGCCGCCGCCTGATCGAGCTCTATCAGCTTTATCAAGAGCAGTGCGAACGTGAAGGAGTAGTGGACTTTGGCGAGCTGCTGCTGCGTGCCTACGAGCTGTTGTCCCGCAATGCCCCGATTCGCGAGCATTATCAGCGCCGTTTCAAACACATTCTGGTCGACGAGTTCCAGGACACCAACGTGCTGCAGTATCGCTGGTTGCGTCTTTTGGCCGGTGATCAGGCCTGCATGTTTGCCGTGGGCGACGATGACCAGTCCATCTACGCATTCCGTGGCGCGAACGTGGGCAATATGGCCGACTTCGAGCGCGACTATGCCCGTGGCAATGTGATACGCCTGGAGCAGAACTACCGTTCCTGCGGCCATATTCTGGATTCGGCCAACGCGCTGATCGAGAACAATAGCGGCCGTCTGGGCAAGAATTTATGGACCGATAGTGGCGAAGGCGAGCTGGTACGCATCAGCGAACTGGCCTCGGATGCCCTGGAGGCTCAGTGGATTGTGGACGAAGTCCGCGCCCTGATCGCCGAAGGCAAGCCACGCCGTGAAATTGCCATCCTGTATCGCAGCAACGCCCAGTCCCGAGTGATTGAGCACAGACTGTTTTCCCAAGGCTTGCCCTACAAAGTGTATGGCGGCCACCGCTTTTTCGAGCGTCAGGAAATCAAGCACGTACTGGCTTACTTGCGGTTGATGGATAACGCGGACGATGACACCGCTTTCTTGCGCGTCGTGAACTTCCCGACTCGTGGGATTGGCGCTCGCTCCGTGGAGCAGCTGGCTGATCTGGCGCGTGAGCGTGGTACCAGCTTGCTGCGTGCCATTCCTTACCTGCAAGGACGTGCGGCTGCCAGCCTGATGCGTTTCTCGAACCTGATTCAGGATATGGCCAGCCAGGCACAGATCCTGTCCTTGCCCGAGCTGATTGAGCACGTTGTCCACGACAGTACCTTGCTGGCCCATTACCAGGCCGACCGCGAAGGTGCCGAACGGCTGGAAAACTTGCAGGAGTTGGTCAACGCGGCTACGGTTTTTGTGGGTGAAGAAGGCTTTGCCGAACTGCCCGCAGGTCGAGTCCCCGAAGCAGTGGCGGGCGAGTCCGAGCAGGCCATGCAGAACCCGGATCAACCGGCTGCCTCCGTGCTGGCTCCCATGTCGCCTTTGGGCTCTTTCTTGACTCATGCTTCTCTGGAAGCAGGGGACAATCAGGCCCAGGCAGGCCAGGACGCCATTCAGTTGATGACGATCCACGCAGCCAAAGGTCTGGAGTTCGATGCCGTCTTCATTACTGGTTTGGAAGAGGGCTTGTTCCCGCATGAGAACAGCTTGTTCGACCCCGGTGGGATCGAGGAAGAGCGTCGTTTGATGTACGTGGCGATTACGCGGGCGCGTCAGCGACTGTACATCACTCTGGCGCAAAGCCGCATGTTGCACGGCCAGACGCGTTACGCCATGCGTTCGCGCTTTCTGGAAGAGCTGCCTGAGCAACACATCAAATGGTTGTCGGCCCGCTATACCAGTACACCCATGCAGTCAGAGGCCAGTTCGGGCGCCTTCCGTCGTGGTCAAAGCTGGGAGTCCAAGGACAAGAGCTATTCAGCCCAGCCTTACGGCGGTCGCAGTCACACCAGCGTGCTGGAAGTGAATGGCCAGACTTTCCGGGTGGGGCAGGGGGTGCATCACAACCGCTTTGGTGAAGGCACCATTATTAATCTGACGGGTCAGGGCGACGATGCCCAAGCCTTGATTCAGTTCCGTGAAGTCGGCAGCAAGACTTTGGCCTTGGCCATTGCCAAACTGGATCCTGTTAGCTAAAAAGTGAAGCAACTACTGAATCAGTCAATCGCCGTTTGAAGGCCCCCGGAAACTCCGGGGGCTTTTTTTTATGGCCGCACAAAGCGATGGGAATTTTCAAACAGACTTGTTTTTGGCCTGGTTCTTGCATCAAGCAGTTCAATTCTCCAGTTCCTCATTCTTGGTTTCGTAGCCTCCCAAGAAAAGATTCATGTTTTATTTCCTGTTTTTGACAGAAGGATGGTGTGTTCGGAATCCCTTGCTGTATGCGGGTTTCCTGTTTTTAGTATTCTTCTTTTAGCTGCTATATGAGCGTTATATATAAGGGTTATAGATTCTGGTTATAAAGATGGTGCCCCCATAAAATCGAAGCCTAAATTAATTACAAATAACAAACATACATGGAGGCGATCATGGAACCTAGCAATCTCTCGCGCCGGCGCATGCTTTTGTCCACGGGCGGAGTCATGGCTTTGGCGGGAACGGCAAGCCTGACACCCTTGTCAGCGGCACTGGCTCAGGAAAAGGCAAAAACGCAGGCCAAGGCCCTGCCAGCCTATGCATCCTGGAAACATGCCGACAGCTTGATCGTGCATAGTGCCAACACTATTGAAACCAAACGCAGCGCTTTTGGCTCGGGTTTGATCACGCCGCTGGATCGCTTGTTCGTGCGTAATAACGTCGCTCCCCCGTCCGAACAGATCGTTGCTGATCCGGACGCCTGGGTGCTGTCGATCAAGGGTGTGAAGAAACCGAAAGACATGAGCGTCGCCGAGCTGAAACGCCTGGGTTTGGTGGCTGTGCCCATGGTGCTGCAGTGTTCGGGTAATGGTCGTGCTTTTTTCCCTGAAAAACCCAGTGGTACTCAGTGGACGGTAGGTGCAGCTGGCTGTGTGGTCTTTACCGGCGTGCCGATCAAGGCCGTGCTGGAGGCTGTGGGCGGCATGGAGGAGGGCGCCAAGTACATGACTGGTCAGGGCGGCGAGGAAATTCCTCAGGGGCTGGACCCGAACACCATTATGGTAGAGCGTTCGATTCCCCTGGAAGCCATTGATGACGCTATCTTGGCCTGGGAAATCAATGGTCAACCCATCCCCTTGGCTCACGGCGGCCCCTTGCGCTTGATCGTGCCGGGTTACACCGGGGTCAATAACGTCAAGTACATCAAGCAACTGGCGTTTACCAAGGAGCAGTCTGCTGCCAACATTCAGCAAAACAGCTACCGTTTGGCGCCTGTGGGTGAAAAGTCCAACCCCAATCAGGAGTCGGTTTGGGAAATGCCCGTCAAGTCCTGGGTAACCAGTCCTAGTGGTGAGCCTGGCGAAGAACTCAAGGCCGGCAAGGTGCAGATCCAGGGCTTGGCTTTTGGAGGCATGTCGGCAGCCAAAGAAGTGGAAGTGTCCGTGGATAGTGGCAAGAACTGGGTGAAAGCGACGTTTGTAGGCCCTGATCTGGGCAAGTATGCGTGGCGTCAGTTCGTTGCAGGCGTGGATTTGAAACCAGGCAAGTACGAGATTGCCAGTCGCGCTACCAGTGAGGCAGGCACGGTACAGCCTGAAGAGCGCGTACCTAATAACCGCGGCTATTTGAATAACAGCTGGCGCGACCACATGTTGGCTGTCACGGTCGTTTAAGTCTTGAATGTTGTACCCGCCCCGTCAGCTCGGGGCGGCTATGGAAGGGAATCATGAAGAAATATCTAGTTGCTGCAGTATCTGTATTTGTTTTTAGTACTCAAGCCTACGCTCAGGAGCAAGGCAGGGAACTGTTTCTGACAGGTGCCAAACCTATTGCCTGTGCGGTCTGTCATACCTTGGCTGATGCTGGTTCAGCCGGGGCAATTGGTCCGGATCTGGATGAACTCAAGCCAGGCAAGGAACAGATCCTGAAGGTCATGAAAGAAGGCATGGGCGCCATGCCTTCTTTTGCACAAACCATGAGTGACGAAGAGCGTGATGCTGTCGCCACCTATGTCAGCTCTGTAGCGGGTCAGTAAGTTCCACCTGCTGTAGCCAGACGCTAGCCGCCTTACCCTTTCTTCTCCTGATCCGGAGGCAGAAATTCGGTAGGCGGCTTTTTGTTGGCATTGTGATGCAGGATGCGGGCGGGGCGACCTTCCTCATCCAGCCAGATCTGGCCGATTCCGGAACCATTCCATACCCGTTCCCCCTGTTTGCGCTGATCCGGCAGACGCGGGCTGATGCTCAGGTCACGGCGTTGCGTAAACCAGTTCAGAGGGGATCGCGGCGAGTAGAGCCAGCGGTTCAGCCGATCCAGCCAGTTCAATAAAGCTTCCGGAAATTCGTTCTTGATGCCGCTGCTGGTGACTTGCCAGATATGTGGAATGTGCCCGCTATGGCGTACCTGTACATCGTAGACAAAGGAATAGTGCACATCGCCGGACAGAATCACATAGTTTCCGGGCGTGCGTGAATGCCTGAAGATGTTCAGCATGGTGTTGGCAGCCCCTCGGTGGGCCATCCAGTTCTCGGCGTCTACCGTCAGAGCAAAACCCGCGTACGTGCAGATGCTTTGTATGACTTCGATCAGCTTGACGCCAAACATGGGCGTGGGCGACACAATGATGGCGGCACGTTCATCCAGCAGTTCGTGCTGGAGCTCGGTCAAAGACTCCCAATCCATCAGTCCGGACGGGCGACTGGGCAAACGGCGCTTATGCCAGCGGCGTGTGCGTGTATCCAGCACGATCAGGGTAGGCTGGGTGCGCAGCACATAGTCCCATTGGCGAAACTCCAGCAGTTCCTTGATCAGCGCATCTTGAGTCTCATGTTCAAGACGCTGATATTCATCCGGCTGGCTGGTCCAGGCGGTCACCGTGTCCAATACCGACTCAAACACCTCGGGCCGGTTGCCCCAACCCTGACACAACATATAGGCGATCAGGGCATTGCCTACGATCTGCCGTGAAAAAGGATGGCCATAGGCGACGCTTTCCCATTTGGCGGACAGATTCCAGTCATCGGTGATGTCGTGGTCGTCGAAAATCATCAAGGTTTGCACGTGGGCCAAAAGGCGTGCTGCTTGAGGCAGGTCCTGACGGAAACCTTCCAATGCCAGTGACTCGCGTTGCCAGCGTTGCTGATGCTTGGGCTCCAATTGAGGAGGCTCAGGCTCGGGAATGATTTGCCATGGGATGGGGGACCAAACCAGCAAATACATGGCCATGACTTCGGCCAGCGTGACCAAGTGATTGTGTGCGTTGGCAGTGGTGAAAATCGGTTTTTCCACACCACCAAAAAAGCGCTCGCGCAGATCTTCGTTGGATTTGAAGGCAGGCAGCAAATCCGCACGTCGGTAGTAGCTGGCGGGGTGCCGGTAAAGCGATTCACTATCCGAGACGACGGCGCCTTCCAGATATTCCCCATACAAGCCTAGCCGCTCAATCAAGGCATGAATGGCCGCCAGCATGGGGCCGGCCACATCGTCGGCGTAAACCTGGTCTCCGGACAGCATCAGCAAGGCAGGCCGGGCATGGGCTTGGGTAATGTGCTCACTCAAGACTGTGTCGGCCTGAGCCAAACCATCGCGCGAGGCGTGATGAGGCTTGCGGCACGAGCCAAACATCAGATTGTCAGCGCGGCTGGCCAGCACAAAGCTGGGCCGGGTTTGACCCTGGTGCAGCAGATGGGGAGCCCAATCAGCAATCCCTTGCTCCGGTCCACCTTCGATTGAGGCGAGCAAATCGTAGTGAACAAGCGTGTCTTGGGGCAGGGCTGTAGTTAGTGGTACATCCAGAAAGTGGATAAAGGCCTGCTTGCCCAACTGTACGATGCGACAGTGCTCGCTACTGAGCGAAATACGCTGGGGAGCGGCACCCTCTGCTTGCAGGACCAGGTCCAGGCTCAAGGCCGAGCTGCCAACCAGCCATAGCACCAGGCGCTGGGAATCGAGGCGACGCAAAATAGGGCCTGCCAGTACAGGCGGCAGTGTGGGGAGATGTGGGGAGAGACTCAAACGGGTGACAGTCAAAATCAGAAAAGATAATGGACAGTGTAGGGCCTATAAAGTTGCAACTCGTACTGCTTAGCTGTCTGCCACTTCCGGGCTGGCAGCCAGAAAAGCGGTAATTTGCGCGTCCAGATCGTCCTCATGCACCACGCGGACTGGAAAGCCGAATTTTTCGCTCAAAGGGGCGACAAAGGCATTCAAGGAAAAGGCCATCAAGGCATTGCTGACAACTACCAGGCTGGCGGCACAGGACACGCTCAGACGGCTGCGGTTGGCCTTGATCCATTGCGAGAATTCCTCCTTGTCCGTGCCTTCCTCTGCACCGGGCAGCTCGCGGGTCAGCAAGACAAAGCGTTGTCCTTGATCCAGCAAGGCTTCCAGTTCCGCTTTCCAATTGGATGGGGCGCTGTTCGAGATCCAGATACGGGGGAATTCCTGTGTAGCAACGTGCATGTGCGGGTCCTGAGAATGTCTGTTTATGATTTGTTTTGAATGCGCTGCTTTGTACCATCAATCAACAGGTTCAGGCCAGTGATAAAACGGCCCGTAAAGTCATCGGAAAAAATCGCCTCACGTGCCTGCCAGTTGCTGGGGTACTTTTCTTGAGCCAATTCTAAAAAAGCCTGTTTGCGTAAAGACAGGTCCAATGTGCTGCCCGGCCCAAGCGCCTGTTCTTCCATGACAAAACCCAGAATGTAGTAGATCAGGCTAAAGCTGGCCTCGGCAGCAAATTGGCTGTCTGCGCCTGCCTGCATGAAAGCGGACAAAAAGGCTTCGCTGGTGCGCAGCACATTGTCGGTGACTACATAGGTACCCGCAAAGACGCGAGCGCCGTCTCGCCTTTGCAACAGGGCCTGTCGGAACTCCAGGCCCAGATGCCGAACTTGTTCATCCCAGGCTTGGTCCGTTGGACAGTGACGCGCCACGTTTTCTACCAGAGCGTCAGCCATGCCATCAATCAAGGCTTGCTTGGCATTGAAATGCCAATACAGCGATGGCGCCTGGATATTCAGGGCCTGAGCCAGTTTGCGCAAAGTCAGGCCTTCCAGCCCCTCCTGGTCCAGCAAGTCCAGCGCTGTCTGGATGATGTGTTCACGTTGAATACGGGGCGCTTTTGTTGCCATGTTCTCTCCGATATTTGCAACCTAACGATGTTAGTGTATCATTCGCTCATAGACTAACAGTGTTAGTTTGTGATTTTTGATTGAGCAGGGATACGGTTATGAGCACCTCAACAACTTCAACGGAACGCAAAGCGCTGGGCCTGCGGCTGGCTCCTTGGCTGGGCTGCCTGGCCATGATTGGGCTGCTGATTCTGGCGACCACGCAGTGGAACGAGTGGACCAGTAGCCGCCGCATACAGAGCACTCAGAATGCTTACGTGAAATCCGATTTTGCGGTGCTCAGTGCCAAGGTTTCGGGCTACGTGAAAGCCCAGCCCTTGGGGGATTATGAGCAGGTCAAGGCGGGGGATCTGATTGCGCAGATTGATCCGGCCGATTACGAGCTGGTCGTGGCGGCAGCGCGGGCGGAACAGTCCAAGGCGCAGGCCCATCTGGACAATCTGGACGGTGAAATTGCACAGCAACAGGCGCGTATTAAAGAGGCGCAAGCCAAGCTGCGCTCTGTGCAGGTGCGCGTGCGGCAATATCGTAATAATCCTTCGCGTCAGGCAAGGCTGGTCAAGGAAGGTGCCTTGTCACGGCAAGGCTATGAAAACGCCCAGGCCGATCTGGATGAGGCAATCAGCCAAGGGGAGGCCGCTACCGCGCAAGTGGAGCTGGCGAAAAACTCCCTGAAGGTTCTGCAGGGGCAGCGTGCGATTCGTACCGCTGATTTGAAATCGGCTGAAACTGCCTTGGAGTCTGCTCGTCGCAATTTGGGCTATACGCGGATTGTGGCCCCTTTTGACGGGGTCTTGAACAAGCGTCATGTGCAAGTAGGCAGCTTGTTGAACCAGGGCACGCAGATTGTTTCCATCGTCCCCCTGGAGCAGGCCTACGTTATTGCAAACTACAAGGAAACGCAGCTTGCGCATGTGCAGCCTGGGCAGCCGGTGGAGTTGACCGTGGATGGCTTGCCCGGTGGCAGCTGGCGGGGGCGCGTAGTAGAGATTGCACCCATGAGCGGGGCCGAGTCTTCCTTATTGCCTGCCGATAATGCCTCCGGGAATTTCACCAAAGTGGTGCAGCGCATACCGGTGCGTATTGAGCTGGAGCCGGGCCAGGCACAGTTGGAGCGTCTGCGCCCCGGTATGTCGGCACAGGCCAGAATCGACACGGCGGGTTCCCACGTTGCGGCTTATGACACGCCGGGTTTGAAACAGACTCGTCAACTGGCCATCGTTCGGGCTCAGGAGGGCTGACCATGCCGTTCTCCAGGCTGATGGCTAATACGCAAACTGCACGCCCCATCCTGACCGTGATGGCGATCTTTCTGGGCGCGGTCTTGACCACCGTGCAAGGGCGTCTGTTTTCCGCTGCCTTGCCGGACTTGCGCGGCCAGTTTGGCTTGGATGTGCTGGAGGCTGCCTGGTTGGGAACGGCCTTGAATGCGGCGCAGCTGATCTCCATGCCGATTGCGCCGTGGCTGGCAACCGTAATCGGGCCGACCCGGGTACTGCTGGTGCCCAGCCTGCTGTTGGGCTTGGCCGCCTTTTTGATCCCTTTCTTTGCCCATCATTACCCCGTCTTGTTGAGCCTGCACGGACTGGCCGGACTTTGTCTGGGGATTTACCTGCCACTGACGATGTCCCTGGCTTTGCGCAGTGTGCACCCTCGGCTTTGGCTGGCTGTCATGGCAGCGTACAGCTTGCGTGTTTCAACCGGCATGGATGCGGGCTATGGCACATCCGGTTTTTTACTGGAGGAGTTCAGTTGGCATTGGGTGTATTGGCCCACTGCTTTTGTGGGGCCAGTGATTGCGTTTCTGGCTTGGAAAGCCATGCCGTTGACGCCTATAGATCGCGACCAATTGCAAAACGCCGATTGGGGCGGGATGGCCTTGTTTTGTACGGGTTTGGTGCTGGCCTTTGTCGGGATAGAGTCCGCGGAACGGCTGGGCTGGACTGATTCCGGTCTGGTTGTTTCTGCTCTGCTCGGTGGCGTGGTGCTTGTGGCGGCCGCCATAGGACGTGGCATGCGCAGGCAGAACTCCTTTGCCAGCCTGATGGCTTTGAGCAATCGAAATATCCGTGTGTGCCTGATTATTGCCTGCCTGTTCGGCGTGCTGATGACACCGACGTCTTTGCTGATCCCCAGCTTTCTGACCCAGATGGGGGACTTGAAGCCCCTGCAAGCGGGTGCTGCCACCTGGATTGCGTTTGGGGCTTACCTGGCCTCGACTCCGCTGGCGATCTATCTGGCCCGACGTCTTGAGCCACGCCTGATGATGATTCTCGGTTTAAGCATCATCGCCTTCACCGCCTGGCTGGGGACTCATATTAGCCATGACTGGCGTGTGGAGCAGTTTGTTTCGATCCTGATTTTGCAGTCTGTGGGCGAGAGCACCATGTTGATCGGCTTGATTGCTGCTTTTGTGACCAATCTGAATCCTCAACATGGAGTGGCTTTGGGTGTGTACGTCCCCATTGCTCGTGTCTTTACGCCCGTTGCCGCCGCCACGCTGGTGTCTACCTGGCTGCGCATGGCAGGCGATATCAGCCGCAGCAGTCTGAGTAGCCATCTTGTAGAGGGTGACCCTCTGGTTATGGAGCGGGCTTCGGACGGCGTGGCCGCCTTGGCTCGCGTTCTGGCTCGTGAATCGCAGGTCGCTGCGCAGATCAGCGCCTACAACCTGGTGTTATGGTGCAGCTTGCTGGCCTTGTGTCTGGCCGTGCTGCTGCGTTCTTCACCCCCCAATCCCATTGCGCCTCCCTTTGCTCGACCTGTTTAGGTCCTGGCGGAGAGGCGGTTTTTTAATCAAGGAGATTCATTATGAAATTAGGTTTATGGACAGTGGCTTGCACGGCTTTGATCGCTTCAAGCGCTGCTTGGGCGGCTGACGGAACTGCACAGGTGCAGGGCCAGAGCTACAGCAAAAGTCGCGCTCAGGTGGTTCAGGAGTTGCAAGAGGCTCAACAAGCCGGTTTGCTGGATTTTGCAGACGATGAATATCCAGTCCTGCCTGCGGGCAGTGTTCATAAGACGCGTCAGCAGGTTGTGCAGGAGCTGGAACAAGCCAGAAAACAGGGCCGCCTTTTGTATGTAGCCCCATAAGGCTGTCTTGAGCTGCCTTTGCGGTATTTTGTTTAAGGTTTAAAAAGGGACTGAGACTGCCTAACGGCAAGCTCAGTCCCTTTTGCTTTTATGAAATTGCTTTTGCGGAAACGGGTTTCAAACCTGGGCTATAGGATGACGCATCAAACGCAGCGCCACCAGTACAGACAAGCTAACGACCACTGCACTGAACAGATAAGTCGCTTCCAGCCCCCAGGTTCCTGCGACTGCGCCCAGGGCAGGGCCGGTGATGCCCAAAGAAATGTCCAGAAAGGCGACATAGGCGCCCATGGCGACACCTCGGCTTTCGGGTGGTGCGCGGCGTACGGCCTCGACACCAAAACCAGGAAAGGCCAGGGAATAGCCCCATCCGGTCAAGGCTGCATCCAGGTACGCAATGGCAGGGCGGTGGGCACCCCAGATCAGCAAGAGACCCACTGCTTCCACCAGCACGCATAGCAAAGCGACGCGTGCCCCGCCCAGCTTGTCAGGCAGATGACCAAAGAACATGCGCGCAGCAATGAAGGCAAGCCCAAAGGCTGTGAATGCCAGCGAAGCATTGCCCCAGTTGCGATCAGCAAAGAGCAGGGCGATAAAAGTGGTCAGACTGCCAAAACCGACACTGCATAGCAGCAAGCCCATACCGGCGCCCCAGACCAATCCCAGGACTTGGTAGAAAGGGGTACGACGCAGCGCAGTGGGGGCGGTGGCGCGGACCTTAAGCAGCATCACCAGGGAAATCAAAGGCAACAGCGTGACGGCGACGGCGATACTGTTAAAACCGTACTCCTGGTTCACCACAACACCCAAAGGGGCGCCGACAGCATAAGCGCCGTACATGGCCACACCCACCCAGGCCATGACTTTGCCTGCATTTTGCGGGCCAACCAGACCGATGCCCCAGCTCAAGGCACCCGTCACAATCAGGCTTTCACTGCAGCCCAGCAAGATACGGCCAATCACCAGCACCCAGACCGATAGGGTTGGTGTGCTGACAAAGCTCAACGAAGCCAGATAGGCCAGGCCGGACAAGCACATCACCATCAAACCCAGCATGACGGCGTGCTTGGAGCCTTGTGTATCAGCCAGATTCCCGGCCCAGGCACGGGAGAGCAAAGCGGCTGCGAATTGAACACCGATAACCAGGCCCACGACCAGCGTACTCATCTCCAGCACATTGTGTACATGCAAGGGCAGTACGGGCAGGGGCAGTCCGATACTTAGAAAACTGACGAACACGGCTCGCGTTTTGTCCGAGCGTGGCTATGCCGGCAACAATACCAATGTGGTCGCGGAAGTGGCTGGAGTCAGCGTGGGGTCGGTGTATCAGTACTTCCCGAATAAGGACTCACTGATTGCCGCCTTGCATGAACGCCATGCTTTGCAAATGAACCAGGCTATGGAAAGCAGTCTGGCCGATACGCAGTCCCTGGGGTTGCGGGGGCGTTTGAGTGATCTGGTCAAAGCCTGGTTGGCCGCGCATCGGGTGGACCCGGAATTGCATCGGGTACTGGAAAAGGATTTTCCTTTCTTTGATGCGCCAGCCAGCGAGAGCCAGGCTGATCAAAGTATTCGTGACCGCATTCGTCAACTGCTGGAAGAGCACCGTAGCGAGGTTGCCCCGCAGGATCTGGATTTAGCCACCTGGGTAGTAATGCAAAGTCTGGAGTCCCTGATTCATGGTGCGATCATTCCGCCCGGTGTGCCGTATCCACCGGAGCAGGTGGAAGAGGCCATTGTGGACTTGCTGTGTGGATATTTGGGCTGTGCGGGCTGTGGGAATGGGGGTGAAGGGAGCTGAGTTGTCGAGCCGGTTCTCGAGTGAGTTTTGGCTCACATGAGTTTGTTGTTTGCTGGCCGGAATCACCTTAGCTAAGGCATGCAGTGGACGATGTACTGCAGCAAAACGAAGGATGGGGGGAGCATAGCCAGCTTTACGAGTGTATACCCCCTGTGCTCATGGTCCTGTCTCAGATCCCCAGGTGGCAGCAATCAGGTGCCTGCAGTCTCGCAAGGTCTCAATGTGTGTTTTACAGACCATCAAGAGCTTCCGTCAAAAAGGCGCCAATCCTTGTGGATATGGCGCCTTCTTTTTCAGGAGTTCACGAGCGGAACGGAGTCGATAGGCCTAGACCTGTCGCCCGATTTCTTCCATTGCTTCCTGAATTTCCAACCACTCTTCTTCCAGCGTTTGATGCGTCTTGGTGAGCTCACCATGTTCGGTCATCAAGGCGGGGCGTTGGTCCTTGTAGCTGTCGGAGTAAAAGTCGGGGTCTTGCATCAAGGTATCCAGTTCCTGCAAACGCAGCTGAGCTTTCTCCATGGCTGACTCCACTTTCTTCAAGCGGCTTTCCAGTGGCTTGCGTTGTTGGGCCTGCCGTTGACGCAGTTCGGCTTCCTGACGGCGTTGAGTCTTTCGGTCTGTGCCTTCAGCACCTGTATCCGCACGCGCTTCCTGGCGAGCTTCCGAGCGCGATTGCGCGCTGCGGGCCAGTAGCCAGTCGCGGTAGTCTTCCAGGTCGCCATCAAACTCCTGAACCTGGCCATCGGCCACGATCCAGAAAGAATCAACGGTAGAGCGCAGCAAATGGCGATCGTGCGATACCAGCAGCACGCTGCCACCGTAATCAGCCAAGGCTGTCGCCAGGGCCTCACGGGTATCCACGTCCAAGTGGTTGGTTGGTTCGTCCAGCAGGAGCAGGTTGGGTTTTTGCCAGACAATCAGGGACAGGGCCAGACGTGCCTTTTCGCCACCGGAGAAGGGGGCGGTCAGGCTGGTGACCATATCACCGCTGAAACCGAAGGAGCCCAGGTAATTACGCAGTTCCTGCTCGCGTACATCCGGAGCCAGACGCGCCAGATGCTGCAGGGGTGTGGAGTCCGGGTCAATGGAGTCCAGCTGGTGCTGGGCAAAGTAGCCGATCACCAGACCTTTGGATTCCAGGCGTTCGCCTTTGATAGGTTCCAGCTTGCCGGCCAAGGTTTTGACCAGTGTGGATTTACCCGCACCGTTCATCCCCAAAATACCCACACGGGCACCGCCGCGTACCATCAGACGGACCTGGCTCAAAATGGCCTTGTCCTGACCGGGGTAACCCAGATCGGCCTGATCCAATGTCAGCAAGGGATCGGGTGTGTATTCGGGCGAGGGCAGGCGAATGGAAACGCTTGATTCGTCGCGCAAGAGCGTCACGGTCTGCATGCGGGCCAAAGCCTTGACGCGGCTTTGCGCCTGTTTGGCTTTGGTGGCCTGGGCCTTGAAGCGGTCAATAAAACCTTGCAGACGCGCGGCTTCACGAGTTTGACGCTCGTAGGCGATCTGGCTTTGTTGTACGCGCTCGGCACGTTGCACCAGAAAGTCGTTGTAGCCGCCTTTGTAGCGAACCAGCTTGCCTTGATCCACGTGCAGAATCGAACGGGCCACCGCATCCAGAAACTCGGTATCGTGCGAAATCAGCAGAACCGTGCCGGGGTAGGAACTCAACCAGCGCTCCAGCCAGAGCATGGCGTCCAGATCCAGGTGGTTGGTCGGTTCGTCCAGTAAGAGCAGGTCCGAAGGGGCCATCAGGGCACGGGCCAGGGACAGGCGCATTTGCCAGCCACCGGAAAAGTCGCGCACAGGCAGCATCCACTGATCGGGGCGGAAACCCAGACCGGCCAGCAGTTGCTCGGCACGCGAGGGGGCGGACCAGGCATCGGCTTCGATCAGGGCGTTTTCCAGTTCGGCAATGGCTTGGCCATCGCTGTCGGGCGTATTGGCACGTTTTTCCTGCAAGGCACGCAAGCGCTCGTCGCCATCGATAACAAATTCGCGGGCAGGGCGGTCACGGTCTGGAATGGTTTGGCGCACACTGGCCACTTCCCAGACTTCGGGGATGCTCAGGTCACCCCCGTCCAGATCCAGCTCGCCTTGCAGCAAGGCAAACAGCGAGGATTTACCCGCACCGTTCTTGCCCACAATGCCCAGGCGCTCGCCCGGGTTGACGATGAAATCAGTATTGTCCAGCAGGACTTTGACGCCGCGACGCAGCGTAATTCCAGTTGCGCGTATCACAGAGCCAGTTGCTCCCGGCTTAACAAGAGAATCTGGTCTTCAGCGGTTTCCGTGCTCAGCCAGATCGGCTCCAGCTCCGGGAAAGCGGCGATGAAATTGTCGTACTCATTGCCGATTTCCAATACCAGCACACCTTCGGGTGCCAGGAAGTTGGGGGCCGCTTCCAGAATGCGACGCACCAGATCCATACCATCGTCGCCGCCAGCCAGGGCCAGTTGTGGCTCGTGCTGGTATTCCTTGGGCAGGTTTTGCATGGACTGCTCATTCACATACGGTGGGTTGCAAATGATCAGGTCGTAAGCGCTTGGCGGCAATTGATCCAGCAGATCGCTCTTGTACAAGCTCATGCGATCGTTCAGCTCGAAGGCATCGATGTTTGACTGGGCCACTTCCAGCGCGGCGTCGGACAGATCCACGGCATCGACCTGGGCTTGTGGGAAGGCCAGTGCCGTCAAAATAGCCAAACAGCCCGAGCCAGTGCACAAATCCAGGGCGTTGTAGATGGCATCGGGGTCCGCAATCCAGGGTTGCAACTGCTCTGCCAGCAATTCAGCAATGGGAGAGCGCGGCACGATGGTGTCGGCGGTGACGCGGAAGCGATGGCCTTGCAGCCAGGCTTCGCCAGTCAGGTAGGCGGCGGGCACGCGCTCGTTGCAGCGTCGTGAGACCAGGGCCAGATAGGCAGCGCGCTCGGACTCCAGCACGGTGGCATCCAGATACGGGTCCAGCGTGTCCAGGGGCAAATGCAGGGTGTGCAGCAGCAGATAGGCGGCCTCGTCCCAGGCATTGTCACTGCCATGGCCAAAGGCCAGCTGACAGCGGTTGAACTGACTGACGGACCAGCGCAACAAGTCACGCACGGTGCGCAGTTCCTGCTGGGCTTCCAGCAGGGAGGAATGATCGATGCAAGGGCTTAACAAAGCAGGGATTCCAATGTACGGCGATAAATGTTTTTAAGAGGCTCAAGATCAGCCACAGCAACGTGCTCATTGATTTGATGGATGCTGGCGTTGAGCGGGCCAAATTCGACCACTTGAGGGCAGATTTTAGCGATAAAGCGGCCATCCGAGGTGCCGCCTGTCGTGGACAGATCGGTTTCCACGCCGGTTTCGGTTTCAATGGCCTTGGCAAGAGCCTGGCTTAGCGGTCCGGCCTCTGTCAGGAAGGGCTCGCCACCCAGTGTCCATTCCAGTTGGAAGTCCACACGATGGCGGCGCAGGATGGATTCCACTTCGGCTTGCAGACCGGCAGGTGTCTGCTCGGTGGAGAAGCGGAAGTTGAAATGCACATCCAGCTGACCGGGGATCACATTACCCGCGCCAGTGCCGGCATGAATATTGGAAATCTGAAAGCTGGTGGGCGGGAAATCGATATTGCCGGCGTCCCACATGCGGTCTGTCAGTTCGTGCAGCGCAGGGGCGAATACATGCAGCGGGTTGATGGCCAATTGCGGGTACGCCACATGGCCTTGGCGACCCTTTACGATCAAGTGGCCGGACAGGGAGCCACGACGGCCATTTTTAATGGTGTCACCTAATTGGCGCGAGCAGGTAGGTTCGCCCACGATGCAGTAGTCCAGCTGTTCGCCACGTTCTTTCAGCACTCGGCAAACATGCACCGTGCCGTCGGTGGCCGGGCCTTCTTCATCCGACGTCAGCAGCAGGGCAATCGAGCCTTTGTGTTCAGGATGGGCCTGTGTAAATTCTTCAACTGCGTGGATGAAGGCCGCAATCGAGGCTTTCATATCCGCCGCACCACGGCCATACAGCTGACCGTCGCGCACGGTGGGTTCAAACGGGGGCGAGTCCCAGGCCGCTTCCGGCCCGGTAGGAACCACGTCTGTGTGACCGGCAAAAACAAACAAGGGCGCCAGGGTGCCACGGCGGGCCCACAGATTGGACACCGGGCCGCTGGGCAGATGTTCCAGGCTAAAGCCCGCTTGCTCCAGCCTTGCGCCCAGCCATTGCTGGCAGTGGGCGTCCTCAGGGGTGACCGAGGGGCGGGCAATCAGGGCTTTGAGGGTGTCTAGTACAGAATTGTCAGTGCTCATGTTCAGGCGCGAAGTAAATCATTAATACTGGTCTTGGCGCGGGTACGGGCATCCACACGCTTGACGATGATGGCGCAGGCCAGGCTGTACAGCCCATCGGCCGAAGGCAGGGAACCAGGGACCACTACCGAACCGGCAGGGACACGGCCCTGGTAAATCTTGCCTGTTTCGCGCTCGTAAATTTTGGTGCTTTGCGACAGGAAGACGCCCATGGCCAGCACCGAGTTCTCTTCTACGATGACCCCTTCCACCACTTCGGAACGGGCACCGATGAAACAGTTGTCCTCAATGATAGTGGGGTTGGCCTGCAGAGGCTCCAATACCCCGCCAATACCGACGCCACCCGACAGGTGAACATGCTTGCCGATCTGGGCGCAGGAACCAACGGTGGCCCAGGTATCCACCATGGTGCCTTCACCGACATAAGCGCCGATGTTCACAAACGAGGGCATCAGCACGACATCGGGTGCTACATAGGCGCCTTGGCGTACCACAGCACCGGGAACGGCGCGAAAGCCTGCCTGAGCAAACGCAGCCTGGTCGTGCTGCTCGAATTTCAGAGGCACCTTGTCATAGAAGGGAGCGGGCTCGCTGGCCATGACGCGGTTTTCGTTGATCCTGAAGGACAGAAGAATCGCTTTCTTGACCCAGTCGTTGACCTGCCACTGTCCGTCGATTTTCTCCGCCACACGCAGGGAACCGTAATCCAGCTTTTCGATCACGGTATGGATGGCCGTGCGCAGTTGAATGCTGTGTTCTTGGGGGGAGAGGGAAGCTCGCTGTTCCCACGCCGATTCGATCAGACTTTGGAGGTCGCTCATAGGCTAGGCTCTGTGAATGCAGGCCGTCTTTGGCAGTATCGGGATACAGAAGGCGCATGATGCGCGGTTTACCACCGCAGCGGCCGAGCTTGAATGGAGGCAACAGGATAACCGAGTCTGCCCCTTCCATGCACGGTTTTGTGGCTTTCTTTGTCGCTTTTGAGGACAGATGCGTGTGGGATGCAGTCTGTCAGCAAGGCCAGGAAGGTGGTGTGTTGGCCAAGTGAACTTCATGTGCAGATGTGAATGCGGAGGCCTGCAATATCTGTGTTGGATTTTTTCTGTTTACTTTATTTCTGAAGTTGTTATTCTTTTTTCTTGTGGTTCGATAATTATTTTTCTACTTACCCTTGTTTTTCTTATCGCAGCTATTTTGTTTATTTATTATTGCTGCTGCTCAATTCAATCAGCTACGTAATCAAGTATTTCAAGATAATAAAAAATAAGCATGTATTGCCATACAAGCTTTGAGTGAAATTCTTGGGCGAGGCCTGATTTGCGGGTGTGTGCTGCCTGATCGTATAGCCTGCTTCTTTCTCGCTTGTCTCTGTAGGGCTTATGTAAAAAGGGCTTAACCCTTTTTCGTCCAGGGTCATGAGTCTATCCATGTTGAGAATGAGGTGGCCTGCAGCCATGCGCTTTGATTCGGTTTCTCTTTTTACATTTTATAAAATTTATCGATTTTTTATCTGCCTAGAATGAGCGTGAAGTGTTTTTTGCTGCATTCAGTTCTTGTTTTTCATTCAAACGGAGGGCTTATGCGATCGATCCTTTTATGGCTTCTGGGTGTTCCTATCCCTATCATCATTTTGCTGGCTCTGTTTTGGCACTAAGGTGCGTGCGATCACAATCTGAAATAAGGAATCATCATGGCTACAACGCAATTTGGTTCGGATGCAGGTTTGGGGACGCAAGCCGTGGCGGAGTCTTCGCACTCCGCTGTGTCTTGGGGCGCTGTCATCGGGGGCGCGGTTATTGCCGCTGCCATGACGGTGACCTTGCTGGTAGGTGGGACCGGCCTGGGTTTCATGGCGATCTCTCCGTGGAGTAATGACGGGGCCTCAGGCACCACGATGGCTATCGGGACGATTATCTGGCTTTTTGTCACGCAGATCATTGCCTACGGTATTGCGGGCTATGTCACCGGACGTCTGCGTACCAACTGGACAGGTGTTCACGGTGACGAAGTTCATTTCCGCGATACGGCGCATGGTTTTCTGGTCTGGGCCGTGAGTGCGGTTGTCAGCGTCTTCTTGCTGGGATCGGGTGTCGCCTCGCTGGTCTCGGGTACGGCTCAGGCAGGGGCGAATCTGGCCGGGGCTGGAGTGGGAGCGGCATCGGCCATCGTAGGCCAGGCAGGCAAGGATCAGGCGCAGGGCCCCGGCTTGGGCTATTTCACCGACACCTTGTTGCGTCCGGCAGATCCTGCCAATGCGCCTGCTCAGACTGGCAACCCGGAGCGTGAGGTCAGCCGGATTCTGGCTCGCAGCCTTAAAGAAGGGGAGGTGTCCCAGCAGGATCAGGATTACTTGCTGCGTTTGGTGGCCAACCGTACCGGCTTGACGCCCGAGCAAGCCAAGGAGCGCCTGGACTCCGTGCAAAAGCAAGCCAAGGAAACAGCCGACAAGCTGGAGCAGCAAGCTCGTGAAGCGGCTGACACCGCTCGCAAGGCTGCCGCTGCTTTCGCGCTGTGGGCATTTGCGTCCTTGCTGGTAGGTGCCTTCGTGGCCAGTCTGGCTGCAACGATTGGTGGACGGGCGCGTATCACGCGTTAAGCCCCAGTCATGATGCCAGGCCGCTTATAAGTTGAGGCGGGCAGTGCAGGCCCCTGGATGTCAGAGCTCCGGGGGCCTTTTTGTTTCTGCTTCCATCAAGTTGCTGTCTGGTCAGTTCCTTCAAGGAACACGAATAAAGTTGCTGGGTGCTTGCCCCAAGCGGCGACGAAACATGGTGGAAAAGGCACTGGAGCTGTCGTAACCCAGATCCAGTGCAATCTGTGTGACGGATTGGCCGGCCGACAGCTTGGCCAGAGCCGCCAGCAGACAGGCTTGTTGACGCCATTCACTAAAACTCATGCCGGTTTGTTGCCGGAACAGGCGCGTAAAACTGCGCAGGCTTTTATTGATTTGCCCGGCCCACTGTTCTGGCGTGCTTTGAATATTGGGCTGACTTAAAAAGTCTTTGCAGAGCTGGGCCAGGGATGGGTCTTGAGGGATGGGGGCAAAGAGCGGCATGGTTTGCGCCAAACCGACTTCATGCAGAAGCAGTTGAGCCAAGGCGTCGTCGCGGCCATCTTCCTCGTACAGAGCGGGCAAGGCCAGGGAGGCCAGCAACAAGTGATGCAGCAAGGGCGTAATGACCAGCACTTCGCAGTGTGTGCTGCTGCGAGGTGCTGCTTCCGGCTCTATATATAAGCTTCGGGTGCTGGCGCTTTGCATGCGAACGCGATGGCGTTTGCCAGCTGGAATCCACACGCCACTATAAGGTGGAATTACCCAGGCGCCATCGTCGGTTTCGACTTCCATCAGCCCGGTCATGGCATAGAGCATTTGCGCCCGTCGGTGCACATGAAAGTCCAGCAGCGTGCCCGGCGCGTAGTCCGTGCCAATCGCCAGCAAGGGGCGAGGGGTGGCATCTACGCTATCCAGTCGTACATTGTGCATAAGCAAGCCTCTGGCCGGAACGAAAGTATTGTTGACCGGTTTTAGCATGCCAGCCAAAGCAGGGCGACCTATTCTTGGGTTTTGTCATCTGTGTTGATGGGCGGCTATGTATTTTCTATTGCTGTTTTTTGGTTTGCTGGCTGGCGTGACCACCGTGCTGTTTGGCTTCGGTGGCGGTTTTGTGGTGGTTCCCGTGCTGTATTCGGTGCTGATTGGCATGTATGGCGTGGACAGTCAGATGGGGCAGGCGGCCATGCATATTGCGGTGGCCACTTCCACCTGCGTCATGATTTTTGGTGCTGGCCTGTCTACCTGGCGCCACCACAAGGCGGGCACTGTGCCTTGGGGGCAAGTGCGCCCTTTGCTCCTGTTCATCGCCTTGGGGGCGATTCCCGGTGCGGCAGCAGCCATGGCCTTGAGCGGGTCCTGGGTACGTTGGGTTTTTGTGGTGTATCTGGGCCTGACGATTCTGGATAGCCTGTTTCGTTCCGGCTTCACCCAAGAGTCCAGCAATACCATGCGCCCTTTAAGCAAGGCCAGTAGTGCTGGGGCCGGGGTAATTATTGGTGCGATTGCCGCCTTTTTGGGTGTCGGTGGTAGCGTGATCACTGTCCCCTTGATGCGTCGACGCGGTGCCAGCATGACCGCTGCCACGGCCGCAGCCAACCCCTTGTCCTTGCCGATGGCGGTGGTGGGGAGCCTGACCTACGCCATGCTGGCCTGGAATGCCGATTCCTTGGGGGCCTGGCATGCAGGTTATATCGACTTGCGCGCATGCCTGGTGCTGGTGATTGGCTCCTGGCTGGGGATTCGCTTCACCTCGCGCTGGATCGGCAAGATCCCGGACAGCATTCATGCCAAAGCCTATATCGCCTTGTTGGGGCTGGTGTTTTTGGTGATGCTGCTGGTTTAAGCGTTGCAGGGGTGGCCTTGCGCCACCGATCCTTCCAAGCTTGAAGGCTTCACTTTTCCTGTTTTGAAAACTTGTGTTTTTTTGTTGAGTGCGGCGAAATGCAGTGCTTGGTGTGCTGCATTTTTCCCTATACTGAGCAGCACAGCACAAACAGGAGTGGGGCAACATGACAACAGAGATTGCAGTGGTCTTGGGTCTGGCTTTAATCGCGATTGTCTTGTTTGCTACAGAAAAACTCCGAATAGATGCTATCGCCTTGCTGGTGCTCAGCACCTTGGCGGTTCTGGGTTTGGTGACTCCCGAGCAGGCCGTGGGTGGTTTCAGCAATCCGGCCACGGTTACCGTCGCGGCCATGTTTGTGCTGGCTGCCGGGCTGCAAAATAGCGGGGCGCTGTCCGGGATTGGGGATTTGCTGAGCAAGGCACGCTCCCCTGTGCAGTTTCTGCTGCTGTTGTTTCTGGTTCTGGCGGTGATTGCTCCTTTCGTGAACAACACGGCGGTGGTAGCGGTATTCATTCCCATCGTCATGGCCGCCTGCGCACGGATAGGCATGTCGGCTTCCAAAGCGCTTATCCCCTTGTCCTATGTCTCGCAAATGGCCGGGGTCTGTACCTTGGTCGGGACCTCTACCAACCTGCTGGTCAATGCCATTGCCCGCGATCTGGGCCATCCCGGTTTCACCATGTTCGAGTTCACCGCCTTGGGGGTGATCTGTATGGCTGTGGGGTGTCTTTATTTGCTGACGATAGGGCGCTGGTTACTGCCCGATGCCCGTGGCGGCGAGTTGGTCGAGCAATATGAGCTGGGAAAATACATTACCGAGCTGCGGGTGATGCCCGATTCTTCCCTGATTGGCCAATCGGTGGGCGATGCCAAGCTGGGCGAGCAATACGGGGTGTTTGTGCTGGAGCTGTTGCGCGGCGATACCAAAGTGTGGGGCCCGCGAGAGCAGAAGATCGAGCAGGACGATGTGCTGTTGGCGCGCGGAGACTGGACCAAGCTGGATGAACTGCGCAAAGAAGCGGGTCTGGAAGTAGACCCCCAGTTCAAGCTGGAACAACAGTCTTTTGAGCAGGTCGATCAGGTCCTGACCGAGGTCATGATTGCGCCGCGTTCGCGTATCAGTGGTCGTACTTTGGGCAGTTTGGGAGCAGGCTGGCACAAGAACGCCACCGTGCTGGGCATTCATCGCCGTGGTCAGGTCTTGCGTGAGCAATTGCGTGCAGTGCGTTTGCAAGTGGGCGATATCTTGTTGATATTGACTCCGGCCGCAGAGGCGGCCGATTTGCGGGCTGACAGCAATATTATCGTGCTGTCCGAGCGCGAGGCTGAAAAGGAAATGGGCTGGCGTGCGCCGTTTGCACTGGTCACCATGGCCCTGGTGATTTTGGTGCCTGCCTTGGGCTGGGTGCCTATCAGCATCACCTCCTTGTTCGGTGCCGTGGCCATGACACTGGCCGGTTGTTTGAAAGCAGATGATGTGTACGACGCCATAGACTGGCGCATCATCATCTTGATGGCGGGCTTGCTGCCTTTGGGTATGGCCATGAGCGAGACCGGCGCGGCCCAGTTTCTGGTCGAAAATACCGTTGGTCTGGTGAAGTCCTTTGGGCCTTTGACCGTGTTGGCCGTGGTCTACCTGATGGCCCTGATGCTGACCGAATTCATGAGCAATGCCGCCGCTGCCGTCTTGCTGGCACCGATAGGAATGTCCACGGCGAAAATGATGGGCGTCGATCCCACTCCATTTCTAATCGCCGTTACCTTCGCGGCTTCCACCAGTTTTGCCACGCCTGTGGGCTATCAGACCAACACCATGGTTTATGGCGCAGGCGGCTATCGTTTTGTGGATTTCCTGAAAGTGGGTTTGCCCTTGAATCTGATTTTCTGGGTGTTGGGCGTGTTGTTGATCCCCGTTTTCTGGCCCTTCAATCCGGCTTGAAGCCGTTACTTGTACGGCAAGAATAAAGGAGACCCTAGTCATGGCCTCACCGGCCCCGCAGACCATCCGGATGATGCAAGGACGAGAGGAACCTGATTACAGGCTTGCGTCACCCGAGGGGCCGGATTGTTCCTTGGGACCTTTCCAGCGATAGCTCAGCAGCAGCACCCACAGGGTGGCCATGCCCAGTCCGTACAACATGGCTCCATAGGAAACGGAAATATCAATACCGCAGACCCGCGAGAAGCGGTCCGCGGTATCGCAGATATTCTTGATCGCCAGTACAAACAAGACGGTGTTGACGGCCATGGCCAGACAAGCGGACACCGCCCGTTCTGCCCAGATCAGACTGGCAACGGCCAGAATGGACAAGGGCATCAAGGAGTTGAGCACACTGGTATGCCAGGCTGAATACGCCTGGGAGGAGTTGAGCAAACTTTCGTTGACGTGCGCAAAGGGAAAGAGCCACAACACAATCAAAGCAGCGCACAGGAAAAAAATCAGTTTCCTGGTGGTGATGTTGAACACGATTAAAAGTAAAAGTTTGCTTTATGAGGATTTCGAGTGTAACTGAACTGTTTTATGCTTAAAGACAAGTTGTGTAAATTTCTCGACACAATTTGCGACAATTTTGTTACTTGAATATGACATAAACAGAAGAATTTTCGAATTTAATCACGTTTTCGTGACAAATTGACGAAGTCTATTCCAATCGTCCACCTGAGGTAAATTGGAGTCTGGATTGTATGATGGCTATCTGGATGAACACTGCAGGAGTAACAAGGATGAAACGTTCCGTATGGTGCTTGAGTGCTGTATTAAGTGTGATGGCCTTGCCCGCCTGGGCTGATAACCCGGCTTGCCAGTATCGGGCTGCCGAAATTCAGAACCAGATCAACTATGCTCGCCAGCATGGCAATGTCCATCGAGAGCGTGGCCTGGAGCGCGCCTTGGCCAATGTGCAGATGCATTGCCGGGACGCGGATTTGCTGCGTGATGTACAGGAAGATATCCGCGAGCAGGAAGAGGACATCCAGGAACGCCTGGATGAAATCGCCGAGAAACGGGCTGAAGGGCGACAAGACAAGGTGGAAAAGCTGGAGAAAAAACTGGAACGTGATCGTGCCAAATTGGAACAACTGCAAGATGAATTGAAAGAATTGCAGGCTCTGGGTGCTCAGTAAAAAGCGTCACCGCAAGCCCTGAGTCTTTTCCTGTTCTGGCGATTGATCGCGTTAAAAAAGCCGGAGTCAGAAATAAATACGTGCTCCCACTGGGGGCACGTTCTTTTGAATCTGAAAGGACTGCTTATAATCACAGGTGCAGTCGGCGCAATGATGTAAGCCGACCAAGCATAAAACAAGAGTGGTATGAGCAGAAAAAGTACAGGTCGTAGCGTTAAAAAAACCAGTAGTAGAAAAAAGACAGGGCAGGCAAACCCGTCCCGATTTTTGAAGTCCGTCCTTGCCGCGGCCCTGACCAGTTTCGGGATTGCAACGGCCTGGCTTCATCCCCAAGGGCCGAACTGGCAAAGTCTTGAATCGTTTCTGGTGTCCTTGGGTTGGCCAGGTGCGACGCAGCAGGATAGTGTGCCTGTTCCGGCCTCGGTCGAGGGGTATGTTCAAACCTCTTTTGCACATTGCCCCCAGTTTTTTCCCGGTTCGCGACCTGTCGTGCCCATGGCTTACACGCAAAGAGAGTTGTGCTTCAGCTCTTTTGCGATTTTGCATAGCGGCCAAACCAAGACGCCGGTGTTTGTCGTCCAGCGTCTGAACCGTCAGCAGATTCAGTCCGCCAAAGGCTTGAAGCGCACGGATCGTTTTTATGCTGAAGGCCGTTTGCCGCAGGCAGAGCGAGCCGAGCTGAATGACTATCGAGGCTCGGGCTTTTCGCGCGGGCATATGGCTCCGGCAGGGGATATGGCGTCGGAGCAGAGCATGGCGCAGAGCTTTTCTCTGGCCAATATGGTGCCGCAAAATCAGGTCCACAACGCCGGCCCCTGGAACAAGATCGAAGCCGATACCCGTAAATATGTGGCGCGTGCCGCAGGCAATGTGTATGTGTTCACCGGACCTGTGTACGAGCGCAATGCGGCGACGATAGGTTCCAGCCAGGTTGCCGTTCCCAGTCATTTGTTCAAGCTGGTGTATGACGCCACCACAGGGCGATCCTGGGTACATTGGCAGGCTAACCAGGCTTCCACTCGTGTTGGACCACCCATCAGCTACGAGGAGTTTGTAAGACGGACAGGCTTGCACTTGCTGCCTGACACCAGTCTGAAAAGATCGGGTTGAAGCAGGCACCTTGGCGTGTGGGCACTAGCCCGTTTTATTTATTGAGTATGGCGTGGACTTGATCTTCAGAAAAATACACGCTGTCCCCGACCTCGAAAACGTGGTAACTGATGTTCTGCTCGCTGACGACGCCCCTGAAATACGCCTTGGGGGTGGCTGGCAGTTGGGTGATACGAACACTGATGTAGCGCTCGCTGGTGTAAGAAACCAGCTGTACATGCATACCTTGCTTCAAATCCAGGGTGCCTGGGAAACGGTCCAGATCGTCATGGCTGACTACAACTCGAAATGCAGTGGGCCTGTGAATGACATAGGCTTCCTTCAGCTGGAGATGTAGAGTCAGGATCTGTTGTGCTTGTGTGCTGATTTGCGCGCCTGGATGTCGGACTTCCTGCTCCAGTTCGGGATTGGGCGTCAGATTCAAGATTTGGGCCAATAGCAAAAATTGTTCGTGAGTCATAAATTGCAAATTATCAGGAAAGGGAATCGACGGGCTTTGGAGGCTCAGGGTACAGTGTTCCTATTGTCCGCGATCGGTTCTGATTTCGATTCGCGGTAATTGCAATAAAGATTTTTTGTAGGGAAAACACAATGATGGTTCGACGTCTGATTCAAAGTTGCGCGGTGCTCGGTCTGGCCGCTTTGATGGCAGCTTGTTCCTCCGCGAAGCCCGGTGGTGGCCCCGTGTCAAAACTCTTTAATGAATGCACCTGGGACCGTGAGTCCTGCATGCACGAGGGCCGTTACGAAGCCGGAGAAAGCGAGTATGCCGAGCGTGAGGCTCGAGATTTGAACCGTCAGTCCGCCGCACGTTTGCGCCGTAGCGGTCTGTAAAAGGGAGTTCTCACGGCAGTGCCGGAGTTGTTCAGCCAAACGAGGTGCTGGCCGTGATTCGTGATGTGTTAGAGCGCCGGCAAACCGCTATTTATTGTGTGGCGATGTTGCTGGCCGCCTGGATGGCCAGTGTCTGGGTGATGCCAGCTAGTCTGGTCGACTGGATCAATCCAGCGCTGGCTTTCATGTTGTATGTCACCTTTGTGCAGGTGCCTATTGCCCAGTTAGGCAAAGCGCTGACCCAGCTGCGCTTTCTGGCCGTTTTGCTTCTGGCCAATTTTCTCCTGATACCTCTATTGGTCTTTGCGCTGGTGCCCTTGCTGCCAGACCACACCATGTTGCGCCTGGGCGTGCTGTTGGTCTTGCTGGCTCCTTGCATTGATTACGTCGTGACCTTTGCTCAATTAGGTCGTGCCGACGCCCGCGCACTTCTGGCCGCTACGCCGGTACTGCTGCTTGTGCAAATGCTGCTCCTGCCCTTGTTTTTGAAATTGGCCTTGGGGGAACAGTTCGGTTTGTACATCAAAGCCGGGCCGTTTCTGAATGCTTTCTTTTACCTGATTCTGATTCCGCTGCTGCTGGCCTGGGCCACCCAGTATCTCGCGGGTAAAAGTCATAGCTGGGCGCAGATAAAAACGGGTTTGGGCTTGGCCCCCGTTCCAGCCACTGCTTTGGTCTTGTTCATCGTCGTGGCGGCTGTTCTGCGACAACTGGAGCCTGCACTGGGTGTCTTGTGGCGAGTGTTGCCGGTGTATGCGCTGTTTGCCATTCTGGCTCCTGTCATCGGCTGGGCGCTGGCACGGCAAGCGCAGCTGGCCGTCCCGTTGCGACGTGCGGTGGCTTTCAGCAGTGCAACTCGCAATTCTTTGGTGGTGCTGCCTCTGGCTTTGGCAATTCCGGGGGCTTTGCCGTTGTTGCCAGCCATCATTTTGACGCAGACTCTGGTGGAACTGCTGGCACAGTTGGTCTATGTGCGTGTGCTGGCTCACTGGGGCCAAAACGAACAGGCTTGAGCGGGTTCTTGAGCAGGCACGCTTTTTATGGTTTGGTCAGTTGCCAGACGTCATTTGTAGCGGCCTTGCCCAGGCTTCGATAATTTTTTAACTCATTGATTAAAAGGGACTTTGTTTGGCCCTGGGCTGAGTCTGCTTCCAAAATGGAGAAGGGGGCGTTTGTCTGCTAATGCCTGTGCAAACCGCTCGCTTTTCAGCAAGAATTTTCACTGGAAAACCGCCGCAAAATTGCGCGGTTTTTTCTTATAGAGCTTATAAAAAAAATCACATGGCAATTGCGTAGCCAAGCTCTATGATCTGCTCCGCCTCAGTCTTGAGTGCAACATCATGTTGCGGGCATGTTCTGTGTCCGCCTTCTATTACTTAGGATATCTTCAAAATGCTAGTTGCCGCTTTTCTGGCGTTTGCAGGCCTGTGCCTGTTCGTTAATGGTGTTCGTCTCTTTTACTCTGAAGGCCATCATGCTGGCAGGCTGGTGGATGCCAAAGATGCTGCTATCGTCAACTTGTTCACGGCCGTACTGGGATTCATCTGCATGTCCCATATCTTGAACCCCGCCAATAGCACCGTGTACTCTCCCTTGTCGGCCATTTATCTGGGCCTGTTTGCCTTGACCTATTTTTGGGTAGGGGTGAACGCGTTTACAGGAAGTGATGGGCGTGCTTTGGGCTGGTATTCCCTGGTGGTCGCTTGCATCGCTGTTCCCGCCGCTTTTACAAATTTGAGTGTAGCCGAGCGGATTTTTGACTACTGGCAAGTCCTGAGCTGGTTGTCCTGGGCAGTGCTCTGGTTCATGTTCTTCTTGCTGCTGGTACTGAATAAACCCATTGCCCGCCTGACTGGGCTGGTGTCTGCCGTGCAAGGGGTGCTGACAGCCTTGCTCCCCGCGCTGCTGTATTTCTGGGGCGTGATTTAAGAGAGCAGGGCGTTTCTTGGAAAGTAAAAAAGGTCCGGTGTGAAAACTGGGCCTTTTTGCTGCCTGATGCCTTCTGGCATAGGGAAGTAAGGGTCGGTTTTCGCTGATTTCCAACCCTGATGCGCTGCGTTTTCAGCCTGGATTTCACACAAGCCGCGCGATCAGATTTCCCCCGCTCTTTTCTTCCGCTTCTGATTGTGTCGTCCGGCATCAAGCAGCACAGCACCCGCGCCTGATAGGGACAACTGATCCCCCGGGTTTCTAAGTGGGCAGTCCGTCATGGACAAACATCCACAGCCTATACAGCCATCCAGCTCATCGCGTAGCTGTGTCAGGCTGAGAATCCGCTCATTCAACATATCCCGCCAGCTCGTGGACAAGGTGGCCCAGTCCTTTGCGTTCAGTGGCCGGCCAGTAGGTAATTCATCCAGGGCTGTTTTGATGGTAGCCAGTGGAATGCCGGCGCGCTGTGCAATTTTGATGACCGCAATTTTTCGTAGAACATTCCGGTGATAGCGGCGCTGGTTACCATCGCTACGCCAGCCATGAATGAGACCTTTGGTTTCGTAGTGATGCACGGTTGCAATGGTGACCCCGCTGCGGCGGGCGACTTCACCCACGGACAGAGGGATGCTGGTATCGATTCTCATGGTGTTTGGATCTCTTGACCTCATCTATACATGAGGTTTTATAAAAGACCACTCTTGCCTATGCAAGCTTTTCAAGCGGCAGGGCTACTTTTAAAAGAATGAGTCGAGATCTTATGAAGAATCAGCAAGCTTGCGCGAGTAGCGGGCAAGGGGTACAGACCGGGTGGGGCGCTTTGTTGTCGGGGGCCAATGCCATGCGTGCCCTCGTCCTGGCCGGTGGAGTGGTATTGCATGCCGTCAATGTCTACATTGTGACCACCATTTTGCCCACGGTTGTGCAAGATATTGGTGGGCTGGATTTATATGCCTGGAATACGACCCTGTTTGTCGTGGCGTCTATTCTGGGTTCGGCTCTGTCACCCAAGTTGCTGGCCTTGACGGGTCCTAAAGGCAGCTATGCCGTCGCGGCCTTGATCTTTGCTGTAGGGGCGCTTGTTTGCGCGCTGGCGCCGAATATGTCCCTTTTGCTGTTCGGGCGCTTCGTCCAGGGGATTGGCGGTGGTTTTCTCTTTGCTCTGGCGTACGCCATGATTCGTCTGGTTTTTGCAGAGCCCTTGTGGCCTCGAGCCATGGCGTTGGTATCAGCCATGTGGGGCGTGGCAACGTTGGCCGGGCCGGCAGTCGGTGGCGTGTTTGCGCAGTGGGGAATGTGGCGTGCGGCTTTTGGATCGGTCGCCTTGATTGCCGTACTTTTTGCCGCTTTGGCATTAGTAGTCCTCCCCAAACGCGAGCAACATGCCGTGGCGGTGAGCAAGGTGGCTATTCCTGTGATTCAACTGCTGTTGTTGACGCTGGCGGTGTTGGCGATCTCTGCCGGTAGTACCTCGGCAGATGTACTGCAAAATGCGCTTGGCCTGGGCTTGGCGGGGGTGTTGGCCGTCGCTTTGCTGGTAGTGGAAAAACGTTCGTCTACCAAGTTGCTGCCATCGGGGGCGTTTCAGTTCAGATCTGCTATTGCCAAACTCTATGCCTTGATGTCCTTGTTAGTGCTGACGGTGACCAGTGGTGAAGTTTTTGCACCGCTTTTTCTGCAAGTCTTGCATCAACAGTCCCCGTTAGTAGCGGGGTACTTGACGGCGCTGATGGGGGCGGGCTGGACGGTAGGGGCAATTATCAGCTCGGGCCTGGGGGAAAAAGCCATTGCGCGGGCGATCATGGCTGGGCCTATCCTGGGACTGCTGGGTATGGTGGGGCTTGTTGTTTTACTGCCAGATACCAGTACGGGTTCCGTCCTGGCTCTGGCCTTGATAGGCGTGGGAGTAGGGGTAGCTTGGCCCCATTTGCTGGTGCGGGTTTTCAAGGCAGTGCCAGCTCAAGAGCAGGAACTGGCGGGGGCATCGATTACAACCATTCAACTTTTTGCAACGGCAAGCGGAGCAGCCTTGGCTGGAATGATTGCCAATGCGGGTGGACTTATTGATCCCGGTGGCGTGGAGGGAACGCGTCAAGCGGCATATTATTTATTTGGAATTTTTGCTGTGGCACCGCTGTTAGGGATAGGCGTGGCAAGGAACTGTCGGGCGTGAATGCTGTCTGATTAATTATGAGCCAGCTAATTTGTTCAGTATTCCGCTAGGGTTAATACTAGAGCGTCCATTGATTAGCACTTATTGATATAAGATTTGGTGCAATTGAGGCTTGGCTCTATATTTTTAATTTTCATGAAGGAGGTTGCCTTGTGAATAGTGCCCCCTTTACTAATCAGGTACCGAAACCCGATCCGCAGCCGAAGCCCATGCGTTGGCCTAGCGATTTTCCGGGTAAACACGATCGGCAGGAATAAGCTCCGAATTTAATCGGGAAGCCGCCTTCAAGGGCGGCTTTTTTGTGTCTGCGCTTCAAGGCTTTCTTTTGTGGGGCTCGGAAATGAGGAGGGGAATCTTTCGGGCTTGATAGTAGGGATATCAGGTGACGTGCCCGTTGCTCTTGCTGCTTCACTAAGCTGTTTGTTGTGGCTCAGCCATCTCTGTGCCGACTTTCTCTTTATGCAGGGCATGGTTTTTGCCTTGTCTGGCTGGCCGTGTTGAAGTCCTCCCCTGAGACTTCCTGACGACAAAATCCCTTCCTCTTGGGCCGGTTTCAAACCGGCTTTGACCTACGTCTATAGAACGATGTCTATACTCCCTTTCAGCTCACCAATGTAGTATAAAGTAACAAATATTCTTCGGTTTGTTGGTCTTTCAGTCAAATTTATGACCTCTTTATACATGAAAAATGTAGTTATCGAGTAAAAAACAGGAATAAATGTTATTTATTGTCAAATGTGACTAGGTAATATAATTACTTGCGAATGATTGTCATTATTGATTTTTTATAAAGGAAAGATGGGGATGAATCGCAATCCAAAGCCAAGCCCAAATCCGGCTCCCAGCCCAAGTCCTGATCCGGCTCCCAAGCCTGAGCCGCAACCCATGCGCTGGCCCAGTGACTTTCCTGGAAAGCACGATCGCTACAACTGATGTTTAAGTAGTGGTGTTCAGGAGAAAAGCACAGTGCCCAGCGGGGTTCCTGCGATTCTGCCCCCCGGCACGTGCTTTTTCTCAGCAGTCTCGAGGTCGATTTCAGTAAATACCGTTGGATTTATCAGATCGATATAGCGCAGCTTTGGTGGGCTCTTATCTGAAAATAACTTTGTTAGCGCGGACAAGCTTTAACTAATGATTGTGAGAGTGGGCTAGCTTCCGTACATAACAATACAAGACGTGCAGCGAGTTGATTGAGTGGTAATTATTAACGGCCAAACAATTACAAGGGAACCAAATCAATAGACGTACTTGCGGTCATGTGGATCGCTAACAGTATTGAACTGGATTCAATACCTAGGCAATGCCGGCTATTTTTTGTTTTTTGAGGAATTCGTGGGGCTTTTATGAAGCCTACGATGTTGAATGCTTGAAAACAGGCTATTAAAAGCTGTTAGGGTATGAAAGTTAAGCCGTTGATTTTGCTTAAAATTGATTTTTCTGAATCAACGGTTTTCATGCTCTGGTGCGAACGGAGAGACTCGAACTCTCACACCTCTCGGCGCCAGAACCTAAATCTGGTGCGTCTACCAATTCCGCCACGTTCGCAACACGAAAGAAGTAGATTCTAGCTTGGATTTTCATCCTCGGCAAGTGCTTGCTCCGTATGAAAAACAAATAGATTAGGGGCCATCTTGTACTGGCCCCCAGGTGCTTTTGTACTGCTTTGTTTTACTTGCGTTTTGGGTTCTTGGCGATCAGGCCGCGTGCTTGCCAGTCGGCTTGTTGTTCGGCGCTGATCCCCAGGTTATCCAGGATTTCCTGGGTGTCCTGGCCCAGGTGCGGAGCAGGGCGGTAGATGGCGCCAGGGGTGTGGCTCAGCTTGGGAACGATGCCGGGTACTTTAAGCGGTGTGCCGTCTGGAAGACTGCTGTCCAGCAGCATGTCACGGGCCTGATAGTGGGGATCTGCTGCGATATCGGCAATGTCATAAACCCGCCCTGCGGGAACGCCAGCCTGGTCCAGAATTTCCAGTACCTTGTCCAGTTCCAGAGCGCTGGCCCAGTGGCCAATGGCGGCATCGATCACGCCTGCATTTCGGGCGCGACCATCATTGTGCGCGTAGTCGGGATTGTCAGCCATATCAGCGCGCCCAATGGCGTTCATCAAGCGCTTGAAAATGCTGTCGCCATTGCCGGCGATCAAGGCGTACTTGCCATCCTTGCAGACGTAGGCATTGCTGGGCGTAATGCCGGGCAGGCTGCTGCCGGCAGGCTCCCGAATGGCGCCGAAGGCGGAGTATTCGGGCAGCAGACTTTCCATCATGTTGAACACGGATTCATACAGGGCCACGTCAATATATTGACCTTCGCCCTTGTTCTGTTCACGCTGGCGCAGGGCCATCATGATGCCGATGACACCATGCAAGGCTGCCAGAGAGTCTCCAATGGACACGCCAACCCGTACCGGTGGCCGTCCGGCCTCACCGCTAAGGTGGCGCAAGCCGCCCATGGCCTCGCCAATCACGCCGAAACCGGGCTTGTCCTTGTAAGGGCCGGTCTGGCCGTAGCCCGATACACGCAACATGATCAGACCGGGGTTGATGGCTTTCAGGTCTTCCCAGCCTAGCCCCCATTCTTCCAGGGCGCCGGGGCGGAAGTTCTCGATCAGAATGTCACATTCTTTTACCAGTGTGCGCACCACGTCCTGACACTCCGCCTGTCGCAGGTCCAGGGCCAGAGACTTCTTGTTACGGGATTGCACCTCCCACCAGACCGAGTTACCGTCATGCAGCAAACGCCATTTACGCAAGGGGTCACCGCCTTTGGGGGATTCGATCTTGATGACGTCCGCGCCAAATTCGCCCAGGATCTTGGCGGCAAAGGGGCCGGCAATCAATTGGCCCAGTTCCAGGACCCGGATGCCGCCTAATGGGGTGTTCATGTGCATATCAGTCTTGCGTAGGGAAGGTAAAGTAAGGGATCATAGTCCGGCACGGCTGTATTGTCTTGACAGGAAATTATGATTCAAAATACGTTTGTTTGGATTTACCGTGCCAGTTTCCGGTAAAATGCCGGATTACTCTTATCAATTACTCAATTTAATATAGGTCTTCAATGCAGCCCGAGGTTGAAATTCTGTCCGGCTTGGAGCGCCGAGTCGATGTGGTCGTTTCGGTGGCCGACGTAGAAAAACAAGTCCAGGCCCAGCTCAAGCGTGTGGCTCGTACGGCCAAGGTACAGGGCTTCCGTCCCGGTAAAGCGCCTTTGTCCGTTGTCGAGCGCAGCCACGGCCCTGGTATCCGTTACGACGCCATCAACGAAGAAATCGGCAAAGCCCTGGACAAAGTGATCCAGGACTCCAAATTGCGCGTAGCCGGCACTCCTAATCTGGAAGCCAAAGAAGGCGAGCCTGCTGAAGGCACCATGGCCTTTACCGCAACTTTCGAAGTTTACCCAGAAGTGGCTCTGCCTGATCTGTCCAAACTGGAAATCAAGCGTGCCAACACGCCTGTGACCGACGAAGACATCCAGCGCACCGTAGACGTGCTGCGCAAGCAACGCGCCAACTACGAATCCAGCGCTGATCGCCAAGCTCAGGAAGATGACCGCATCACTCTGGACTTTGTGGGCACCATTGACGGCGTCGCCTTTGAAGGCGGTAGCGCTGAAGGTTTCCAGTACCTGCAAGGTCGTGGCCGCATGCTGCCCGAGTTCGAGACTGCCGTTGCCGGCATGAAAGCAGGCGAAACCAAAACCTTCCCTCTGGAATTCCCTGCCGACTACACCGGCAAGGAAGTGGCTGGCAAAACTGCCGAATTCAAGATCACCGTGACAGACGTGGCCCAGCCTGTTCTGCCCGAGCTGGATGCTGAGTTTGCCAAGTCCCTGGGTCAGGCTGAAGGTGATGTGGACGCTTTGCTGGCCGACATTCGTGCCAACATCGAACGCGAAATCAAGGCTCGTGTGCACGCCCGTAACAAATCCGCTGTGATGGACGCCTTGCTGTCTGCCAGCGAATTTGACGTGCCTAACGCTCTGGTGGACAACGACGTGGAAGGTCGCATCGCTTCGGCTCGCGCCGAACTGAAAGAGCGCGGCGTGCCTGACGCAGACAAGATGCCTATCCCTGCCGAGGCCTTCAAGGAAGAATCCACTCGCCGCGTGCGTTTGGGTCTGCTGGTCTCCGAACTGGTCAAGGCTGCTGAACTGCAAGCCAAGCCCGAACAGGTTCGTGCCCGCATCGAAGAATTTGCCCAGAACTACGAACAGCCCGCCCAAGTGGTGGCCTACTACTTGTCCGATCGCCAGCGTCGCGCCGAGATTGAGGCAGTGGTACTCGAAGATAACGTCGTCGAGCACGTACTGTCCCAGGCCAAGGTGTCCGACGAGGAGGTGGCGTTCGACCAAATCATGGGAACCAACTAATGTCGTCAACCTTTGTCGACTTCTACGCCTCAATGCATGGGGGGCAATCCGTTGCCCCTACGGGTTTGGGCTACGTGCCTATCGTGATCGAGCAGTCCGGTCGTGGAGAGCGGTCTTACGACATCTACTCCCGCCTGCTGCGCGAGCGCATCATCTTTCTGGTGGGCCCGGTTCATGACAACTCGGCCAACCTGATTGTGGCCCAGCTGCTGTTTCTGGAGTCGGAAAATCCTGAAAAGGATATTTCGCTCTACATCAACTCGCCCGGTGGTTCGGTCTATGCAGGCCTGGCCATCTACGACACGATGCAGTTCGTCAAGCCGGAAGTCTCGACATTGTGTACCGGCATGGCTGCCAGCATGGGCGCTTTCTTGCTGTCTTCGGGCGTCAAGGGCAAGCGTCTTGCCTTGCCTAACTCGCGCATCATGATCCATCAGCCTTCGGGCGGTGCGCGAGGCCAGGCTTCCGATATCCAGATTCAGGCCAAGGAAATCCTGAGCCTGCGTGAACGCTTGAACAAGATCCTGGCCGAAAACTGCGGCCAGCCTGTCGAGCGTATCGAGCTGGATACCGAGCGTGACAACTTCATGGCAGCTGAAGACGCTGTGGCCTATGGCCTGATCGACAAGGTGATGAACACTCGTGACGAGTAATCATCTGTCCCTACAGGGATCGATCTGACGCAGTACTATGGCTGTTCGGGGGCGGGACTTGTTCCCGTCCTTTTACCATCCTGAAGTGAAATTTAAATTTATGTCCGAAAAGAAATCGGCCGACGAGAAAGTTCTGCATTGCTCGTTTTGCAATAAAAGCCAGCATGAGGTCAAGAAACTGATCGCTGGACCTTCGTCCGTGTTCATCTGCGACGAATGTATTGATCTGTGTACCGATATCATTCGTGACGAAGCTGCGGGCGCCACTCCTGATGGTGAACGTAAAGAATTGCCCACCCCCCAGGAAATCAAAGAGTTCCTGGACGGGTATGTCATTGGCCAGGAAATGCCCAAGCGCACCCTGGCGGTAGCGGTGTACAACCACTACAAGCGAATTCGTAGCGGCAAGGCAGGCCGTGACGATGTGGAACTGTCCAAAAGTAATATTTTGCTGATCGGGCCTACGGGTTCGGGCAAAACGCTGCTGGCCCAAACACTGGCCCGCATGCTGGATGTGCCTTTTGTGATGGCAGACGCCACCACACTGACCGAAGCCGGTTACGTGGGTGAGGACGTCGAGAACATTGTTCAAAAACTGCTGCAAAACTGCGATTACGATGTGGAAAAAGCGCAGCGCGCCATTATCTACATCGATGAAATCGATAAAATTTCCCGCAAGTCGGATAACCCTTCGATCACCCGCGACGTGTCGGGCGAGGGCGTGCAACAGGCGCTGCTCAAGCTGATCGAAGGTACAGTCGCTTCGGTGCCTCCGCAAGGTGGTCGCAAGCACCCGAACCAGGACTTTGTGCAGGTGGATACCACCAGCATTCTGTTCATCGTGGGCGGTGCTTTTGATGGCCTTGAGAAGGTGATTCGCGACCGTACAGAAAAATCCGGTATCGGTTTTTCTGCTTCCGTGAAAGCCAAGTCCGAACGAGGCGTGGGTGAGCTATTCTCTGAGGCCGAGCCCGAGGATCTGATCAAGTTTGGTCTGATTCCCGAGCTGGTGGGGCGTTTGCCTGTGGTCGCCACTCTGGAAGAGCTGCACGAAGACGCACTGATCCGCATTTTGACCGAGCCGCGCAATGCCTTGGTCAAGCAGTTCCAGAAGCTGCTGAGCATGGAAGGCGTAGAGCTGGAAGTTCAGCCCGAAGCCCTGCGTGCGGTAGCCCAGCGCGCCATCAAGCGTCGTACCGGCGCTCGCGGCCTGCGCAGTATTGTCGAGCAAGCGCTGCTGGACACCATGTACGAACTGCCTTCGCGTAAAGACGTCAGCAAAGTGGTGCTGACCGAGGACGCCATTGTCGGAAAGAGTAAACCCGAATTGATTTTGGGTCGTCCTTTGTCCGATAGTGAAGCCAGTGACACTGAGTCGCCCTTGAAAAACGCAGTAGCTTAGAGATATCTCCTCGTTTGTGCTCTGTCTGGCTTTGGTCGGACAGGCGCAGGCGGGACAGGGCGACAGGCGAAGGTAAAGAGAAAGGAGTGGACCTATGAAGACCACCAGGCATAAGGGCTTGTCTCTCTTTAACTCTGTAAAGTTCTGTTCTAATGTTCGTTCGGCCTACTTGAAATATCAAAATTCGCCACAATCTGAGCTACAACAGGTTAAACCGTGAAAGGGAAGCCCAGGCTTCCCTTTTGCGTCTAAGGACATTTATAGGAAATGACTATGTCTGCGAGCCAGATTCTTTCTACGGAACCTATTGAGCTGCCGCTGCTTCCCTTGCGCGATGTAGTGGTGTTCCCTCACATGGTGATTCCGCTTTTTGTTGGCCGGCCTCGCTCGATCAAAGCCCTTGAGCTGGCAATGGAGTCCGGCAACAACATTATGTTGGTGGCGCAAAAGTCCGCAGGCAAGGACGATCCCGCTCCCGAGGATCTCTACGAAATTGCGTGTGCGGCCAGTATTTTGCAAATGCTCAAGCTGCCCGACGGCACGGTAAAAGTGCTGGTGGAAGGCTTGCAGCGCGCTCGAATCACCCAGGTACAGGATGCCGAAACCCACTTCATGGCCTCGGTGGTCGAAGTGCCCGGCGACTCCGGTGATGCTGCTGAAACCGAAGCCCTGCGTCGTGCGGTGCTGGGTCAGTTCGAGCAGTACGTCAAACTGAATAAAAAGATCCCTCAGGAAATTCTGACTTCCCTGACCGGGATTGATGATGCTGGCCGTCTGGCCGATACCATCGCTGCTCACCTGCCTTTGAAGCTGGAGCAAAAACAGGGCATGCTGGAAACGCCCAAGGCTTTGGAGCGTCTGGAAAGCCTGCTGTCGCAATTGGAAGGCGAAATTGACATCTTGCAGGTCGAGAAGCGTATTCGCGGCCGTGTGAAAAAGCAGATGGAAAAGAGCCAGCGCGACTACTATCTGAACGAGCAGGTCAAGGCGATTCAGAAAGAGCTGGGCGAAGGCGAAGAAGGCGCTGATGTTGAAGAGCTGGAAAAACGCATCGAGCAGGCCCAACTGAGCAAGGAAGCGCTCAAGAAAGCCGAATCGGAAATGAAGAAGCTCAAGCTGATGTCCCCGATGTCAGCCGAAGCAACCGTGGTGCGTAACTACATTGAAACGCTGGTTGGCCTGCCTTGGCGCAAAAAGAGCCGTATCAATAACTCCTTAAGCAATGCCGAGGAAGTGTTGGATGCGGATCACTTTGGTCTGGAGAAGGTCAAAGAGCGCATCGTTGAATACCTGGCTGTTCAGCAACGTGTCGACAAACTGAAGGCCCCAATCCTGTGTTTGGTTGGCCCTCCAGGCGTGGGTAAAACTTCGCTGGGACAGTCCATTGCCAAGGCAACGAACCGCAAGTTCATTCGTATGGCTTTGGGTGGGGTGCGTGACGAGGCCGAGATTCGCGGTCACCGTCGTACCTACATCGGCTCCATGCCGGGCAAGGTGGTTCAGAACATGAGCAAGGTGGGTGTACGTAACCCGCTGTTCCTGCTGGACGAGATCGACAAGATGGGCGCGGATTTCCGTGGCGACCCATCCTCGGCACTGCTGGAAGTTCTGGACCCTGAACAAAACCACACCTTCCAGGATCACTACCTGGAAGTGGACTATGACTTGTCCGATGTGATGTTCGTGGCAACCAGCAACACCTTGAACATTCCACCGGCCCTGCTGGACCGTATGGAAGTGATTCGTCTGTCGGGTTACACCGAAGATGAGAAGGTGCGTATTGCTTTCGATTACCTCTTGCCCAAGCTGATGAAGAACAACGGCGTGCGCGATGGCGAGCTGGAAGTGACCGAAGATGCCGTGCGCGACATCGTGCGTTACTACACCCGTGAAGCGGGTGTGCGTTCCCTGGAACGTGAAATCAGCAAGATCTGCCGCAAGGTTGTTCGCAAGCTGTTGGTGGCCAATCCACAAGCCGGTACGCGTGCAGCTCGCAACAAAACACTGACCCAGGAAACCTTGGTCGTGAATGCGGCGAATCTGAACGATTACCTGGGCGTACGTCGTTTCTCCTTCGGCCTGGCCGAAAAAGAGAACAAGGTTGGTCTGGTGACGGGTCTGGCCTGGACCGAGGTGGGCGGTGAGTTGCTGACCATCGAAGTGGCCGATATGCCCGGTAAAGGCAATGTGCTGCGCACCGGCTCGATTGGCGATGTGATGAAAGAGTCGGTTGAAGCGGCTCGCACAGTCGTACGTTCGCGTGCCCAGAAGTGGGGCATTGCCAATAGCGTGTTTGAAAAGCGTGACCTGCACGTGCACTTTCCAGAAGGCGCTACGCCCAAGGACGGTCCATCGGCCGGTATCGCCATTACGACCGCTATCGTGTCCAGCCTGACGGGTATTCCGGTTCGTGCTGATGTGGCCATGACGGGTGAAATCACCTTGCGCGGCGAAGTTCTGCCTATCGGCGGCTTGAAAGAGAAGCTGTTGGCAGCGCAACGCGGCGGCATCAAAACCGTGATGATCCCGGAAGAAAACATCAAGGACCTGGCCGATATTCCAGATAACGTGAAAAACACGCTGGAGATTATCCCGGTGCGTTGGATTGATCGTGTACTGGAAGTGGCCCTGCAAGACGCTGTAACGCCCCTGAGCGACGAAGAAGTAGCTCGCCTGGCCGCTGAGGCCTTGGCAGCCACGCGTGCTGCTGGGGCGGGTTCTGAGTCCTTCAAGCACTAAGCATCAGCAGTAGTCAGTAAGCAGTGAAACAGGCTGCCTTGGGTTCAAGGTAGCCTGTTTATATTTTGGCTAGGCTGATCGTGCGTTTGAAGTCAGTCATATTGACTGCAACGAGAGCCAGACTTTTGGGTGATGATGGTGACGCGGGTGGTGATACAAGCTTGCGCGAGAGGTTTACGTTTGTTCAACTCGTGCTGTAGGCATGTAGGCATGTAGGCATGTAGGCATGTAGGCATGTAGGCATGTAGGCATGTAGGC